>Ga0206125_10000006_pt1 | contig 466950 bp, 405 predicted proteins | sample Helgoland_Spring_4_FD_148598 | JGI IMG/M metagenome (GOLD analysis project Ga0206125, IMG submission 148598) | Pelagic subsurface seawater microbial communities from Kabeltonne, Helgoland, North Sea - Helgoland_Spring_Bloom_20160331_1 | ecosystem: Environmental > Aquatic > Marine > Epipelagic...
TTGTCAGGCATTATATTTAGAAGAACCCCGTACTCGTTTGAGTGCGGGGTTTTTTTATGGGTGTCTGGAAAGGCTGCGATAAAGGGGTCTGACCCCTTTACTCTGTTTTGGGGCCGCGTTGCGGTCGATTCGCGTCGGTTAATTTTTGATGCGCGCGGTTACGTTAAAGCTGATGCTTACTCGGTCGGATGCGCTTTGGTTCGTCTCTACGCCGTGTTCCAGCCAGCCGGGGAAGATATAGAGTCTGCCGGGTTCTGGGGGCATTTTAATTTCGGTTGCTGTGAATGAGGTTTGCTTGGTCGTGGGATACGGCATCATTCTCGACGCGGTGCGTGGGTCGCGGAAAAATAGGCTACCGCATTTAGGGGCATCTAGGCTGATGTAGTAAACACCGCTAAAGTAGCAATTGGCGTGGAAATGCACCTGATTAGAGGCGCCTGGCGGGCTAATATTGACCCAGGCTTGGTGATCGAATGTGAGCCCAGGCATAAAGTGTTGAGATTCGGCTATGCGCTCACAGGCCTGCAGGATTCGTTGGTTCATTTGCGCAAATTCAGGCAGTTCTTGAAGAATGTTATTGCTCTGCCAGCCGGCGACATTCGTCCGGCTTACCCCGCGGGCATCTTTTTCGCGAAGTTCGTAGGCGAGCGCGAGCAATTCTTTGTTGAGTGCCACGTGATCGTCGAATACTGTGCCCCAAACAACGCTGGGGAATAGAGCCTGAGCTTTTAATTCCAAAAACTGCTCCTTTTTGCTTTTTATTATGACGGCACAGTAACTCTATTCTGGGACGTTGTCTAACGGCATTAGTTTTACCAATGTAACGACTTATTACTTGCCAAATAGGCCTAATCAACCTACTTTTACCCCTCTACAAAAAGAAGCTTCGCTCATGAGGCGAACAAAGGATGGTTCATGTTAAAGCGCGTTTTCGCCCTGTTTTTAGTCCCCCTAACCCTGATTGTTGCACCCCTCGCCTTTGGCGCAGAAGCGGGTCACGATCGTTTAGATCTAACCTCTAGCTGGGTTGGTCTTGCATCAATCCTCACGTTTATTGCCGCGTATGCGTTGGTCATAGGCGAGGAATATACTCACCTGCCAAAATCTAAGCCGGTAATCTTAGCGGCAGGGGTAATTTGGGCGATGATCGCGTTCGTTTACGCCCAGCAAGGCTATGATCATATCGTCGAAGAATCAGTCCGCGAGTTTCTAATCGAATTTGCGGAGCTATTCTTATTCCTTCTCGCGGCGATGACTTACGTCAACTCGATGAGTGAGAGACGCGTTTTTGAAGGCTTGCGTACATTCCTTGTTAGTAAAGGACTAGGTTACCGTCAACTATTCTGGATTACCGGTTTACTCAGCTTTTTCCTTTCACCCCTGATAGATAATCTGACCACTGCACTGGTTATGTGCGCGGTAGTGATGGCGGTGGGTAAGGACAATGCGAAGTTTGTCGCGGTGAGTTGCGTCAATATCGTTGTTGCCGCTAATGCCGGCGGGGCTTTTTCACCGTTTGGTGATATCACCACGCTGATGGTTTGGCAGAGTGGGTTAATTCCCTTCGCCACCTTCTTCTCGCTCTTCGTACCGTCGGTTGTGAATTATCTTGTACCAGCGTTTATCATGCAATTCGCGGTTTCTACAGAGGTTCCTGCGGTAGCGGAGGAGTCGGTTCGTATTAAGCGAGGTGCATGGGTAATCGTTGGTTTGTTTGGTTGCACGATTGCCATTGCAGTTAGTTTCCACAATTTCCTTCATCTTCCGCCGTTCTTAGGCATGATGACGGGCCTCGCGCTGCTCAAAATCTATGGTTATTACCTCAAGATGACACACAAGCCGCATCCGAACGATGAGGCTGAATATGGACAGGTAGGTGATATTGGAGCATTCGATAGCTTCAAACAGGTAGCTCGCGCAGAGTGGGATACGCTGTTGTTCTTCTTTGGCGTAATTATGTGCGTAGGGGGACTTGGCTTTATAGGGTATCTCTCTTTCGCCAGTGAATGGATGTACGAAGGCTTAGGGCCAACGCTTGCGAATAGCCTGGTGGGTGTTCTAAGCGCCATAGTCGATAATATTCCGGTGATGGTCGCTATCCTACAAATGAACCCTGTGATGGATGAAATGCAGTGGTTGCTGGTGACACTGACAGCTGGTGTGGGTGGCAGCTTGCTCTCGATAGGATCGGCGGCAGGTGTTGCACTAATGGGGCAGGCGAGGGGCAAGTACACGTTCTTCGGGCATCTCAAGTGGACGCCTGTCATCGCAATGGGCTATGTGCTGAGCATATTGGTCCACCTGTGGTGGAATGCTGGCTATGTCGGCGTTGCTCCGGGCCTGTAAGCGCCTGCGAAGCAGTTGGCCCTTCAGCCAATGACGGCATCATAATCAAAAGCCTCCTGTGTGAAAAGTAGGGGGCTTTTGTCTTTGCAAGCAACGAATTGAGAATGAAATGCGAGTGAATTGAAAGTGAATTGAAAGTGAATTGAAAACGAAGTGAGAGCGGATCGATCGCAGAGTTCACGCCCTCGCTGGTTGCCTGTAAAGAGGTAAGCCCACTACGTTAAAGGCCAAATTTAATTGAAAAGTTGCGAAGTGTAGGTATCATCCTGTATCACCAGTCGCGTTAGATCAAAGGCCTCTCAAGTGAAAAAACACATTGTAGTAGTAGACGACGATGCAGTGTTTGGCGAAATTCTGTGCGCAGGTCTCCATAAAAATGCCTTTACTACTAAGCGCTTCGACACAATCGACGCCTTCCTAAAATATCTTGGCTCTATCAGCGCTAACCCGGTAGACCTTTTCATCATCGATTTTCATCTAGATAAGCCGAATATTAATGGATTAGATCTGTGCCGACGGATCAAATCTAAGGGCGCTTATCCGGTCATCATGCTAACGGGAGAAGACGACGTCGAAACCACTGTTGCCTGTCTATATGCCGGTGCCGAGCAGTATGTGACCAAACCTTACGAGCTCGATGAACTGGTGGCAAGAATCCATGTGGTTCTAAAGGGGTGGGCACGAGCTGCCGTCTCTTATCTCGAATCGAGTGGGGACGCCGAAAAACTAACGCTTACGCTTCAGGGGCGAAGCCGAGTGCTTAGCTGCGGGGACAACGAAACCAAGCTCACTCAGCGTGAGCTGAGCCTTGCTGAAAGCCTATTGGGTAGTATGGGTATCGAAATGGAGAGAGAGCATATCTATTTCGCAATCTTCGGCCGCGCGATGGAGCCCTTCAGTCGCGCCGTTGATATTCTGGTCGCACGTCTGCGAAAGAAGCTAAAACTTGTTACCGACGATTACGTGATCATACCAACCCGCAATTCGGGCTATATGCTAGTTAAGAAATAGTGCGTTAATGTCTAGCGTGGTGATTGGCTAGTACTCAAGGTCGGCGAGAAGCGCTTTGAGTGAGTCGGCGTTGATTGGTTTTCGAAGAATACCGGTAACGCGCAAGCCCAAGTTACGACCCTGTTCGCAAGCCTCTTCCAACGCTTTATTTTCTAAGCCTGAAATTAAAACGATTTGCCCGCGAAAAGCCTGACTAGCTATCGCTTCCAGCGACTCCTCAGCCGAGGAGTCCGATAGCCAAAGATCGAGCAGAATGGCGTCAAATTCTTTTATTTTGGCAGACGCAAGAATCGGCGCATTGTGGGCGATCACAGGGTAGTGACCAAGGTTTTTAACTAGTTGTCCCAGTATTTCTGTGATGATTAAATCGTCATCTAAAACAAGGATTTTCTTTTGCATAATCCCAACTGTGACGCTAATTTCTAATAAGGGAACGATAGCATGCGAGCGGCCTATGAGCTAGGTTTCGCTTCTCGCATCAGAAGCTCGGAGTGGCGTCGCAGTGAATCTTGGATTTGTGCGAACTCGGATTTTAGCATTCTTATAAGTGCATCGCAGCGCGCTGCGTCGCCTTGGGCCGCAGCATGTTCTAATGACAAGAAGACATTCGCGAGCCTTTTTACCCCCAGTTGTGTGCAAGTTGTCTTGAGTTTATGTGCGTCAAATTCAAGCTGCGAGTAGTCGAAATTGTCTGCGTTCACAAACTGTGTAAGCGATTCTAACGCGCGATCGAATAGGGGAGAAAGCGAGGAGGCGTCGTCGCTGCCGAGCAATGTGTTGAATGCATTTTTATCGAACGCTGCTGCGTTGTTCTCAGTCATAGAGGGGTGTTCTCGGGAAACTATTTTTCTACTCGTGCGTTGCTTTTGGATACGAGAATGTAGCCAGCACTGCGCGTTGGTAGGATCAGCAGGTCGTCACTAATCTCTCTTAATTTTTTGCGAAAGCGCGCGATCAAAATGTCTGCGGCGCGGCTAAAGGCTTTCATTTGATGTCCGTAAACGGCCGAGTAGATGTAGTCACGCTTAATTTCGGTATTGTGATTAGTAAAGAGCACTTCAGCGACAGCGAGCTCCCGCTCTGTGAGTTTGACACTCGTGGGCCCGCAAGAGAGGGTTCTTGCCATGCCATCTAACTCGACGTCGTTGACCAAGAGCTTATGACTGCTTGTATCTTTCGACGGTTTAGGTTGATTGTGCAGGGCGCTATGAATGCGGGCGAGTAGCTCCTTGAGGTCATAGGGTTTTAAGACATACTGGTCGGCGCCCGCATATAGACAGGCGACAGTCGTATCGGTAGAGGTTTCTCCGGTGAGCATTACAACCGGCTTATGAGCATAGGCCTTGATCTTGCGGCAGAGGTCTAACCCGTTGCCCTTTACATCGCCTAGGTCATAGTCGACGATGAACAGGTCAACGCCTTTAGATGCAGGGATGAAGTCAATTGCTTCTTTAGCGGTGGCGATAATATAGGCATCGTAGCCGTTATTGCGAAGACTCAGCTCTAACAAATTGGCAAAGACAATATCGTCTTCAATCACTACTACTTTTGGTTTACTCTTCACGATTGTTGCTCGATTACGCATGGTTACAATTTGATACAGTCTAAGCGAGGGCTAAGCGTACCCACAGGTTTTATTGGTATCAGATTGTTTCGTGGGATTGGGCTAGCGGAGGGTGTGCTTAAGCTCGGCGAGTGAAAGGTCGAGTAGCTGATTTAACGCCTCAGCTTTTAGGGTTGGCAGATTCCCTTCTTTGGCGGAGGCTTCGGCCTCGCGCAGCGCGGTACCGAGGCCCAGTAGCCCAAAGGCAAGGCAGCTGCTCGCTAATCGATGCGCAGAGCTCGCAATGTCTTGAATTTGTCCTGAACGGAGAAATTCGCCCAGTTCTGTCACACGAGAGCGTGTCTCATCGAGAAACAAGAGGGCAATGCGATCGACATTGTCTTCGCCAATATCGTCTTTCAGTTGTCGCAGGCGCGCAGTGTCCAATAGCGCATGAGTATCCTCGGCCTCGCTAATCATCTCATCAGCGACGCGGCCGGCGCTCAGCGCCGGCTCGGAAGCTGCAAGTGCCGTATCAGCCGGATCGAGATAAGCGTCACAGAGCTTCAATAGCTCGCTCTGGTTGATAGGTTTGATGAGCGTATCGAGCATTCCAGCCTGTTTATAAAGGGCGATGTCGTCGCTCGAGACGTTTGCCGTTAACGCGACAATCACTGTGTCGGATTTGTTGGGGAGGGCAAGGATGGTTTCCGTCGATTCTATACCTCCCATAATAGGCATGCTTATATCCATGAAAACCAAATTAAACTCATTCTCACGCACTAAGTCGACGGCTTCCCGCCCATCACTGGCAACAGTAACCTCAAGACCCGCGCGCTTAAGTAAAATAGTCCCGAGCTCTAGATTAATCGCATTGTCATCGACCAATAAAACTCGGCCATTAAATTGAGCGTGAGAGTGATTTTTTAAGTCTTGCTTCTCGCCGGTTGAAGGCGCTTGTGAGGACAAGGTTATAGGAATTTTGCAGGTGAACGTTGCACCGCTGCCCACGTCTGATTCGAGAGTAAGTTCACCGCCCAAAACCTGTGCGAGTTCGCGGGTTATGGAAAGCCCGAGGCCTGTGCTTTGCTCATTGCCTCGCTTGACCTCGGCCGATGTCCAAAAGGGTTCGAATACCGACGCCTGATCGCTCTTTGCGATTCCGATACCGTAATCGGCGCATTCGAAGAGTAGCGAGTGAGGGTCTGTGGTGTTGGGTTGCGCAAGTCGTGTGGAGAAATTGATCTCTAACAGCCTGCTCTTGGAATATTTTATGGCGTTGCTGATTAAGTTTAGACAGATTTTATGAAACGCCTTTTTGTCACACTGAATAAAATCAGGCAGGTCGTCGGCCAGGTAAAAGTGCATTTTCATGCCGCGCTCGATTGCGCGCGCCGTAAACGATGTCTCCAGATCACGAGCGAATTCATGAAGGCTAAAGACGACCGGATCGCTCGCGGTTAGCCCTTGCTCTATGCGCGCAAAGTCCAGAACGTCGTCTACTAGGTCCATGAGTGCGTGTGCAGAGGTATTGGCTATCGTCAGCAGGCGCTCGAGTGGGGCTTCGGTCGAGGGCTCGGCCATGAGGGCAAGTGACGTGATTATACCATTGAGAGGCGTGCGAATTTCGTGGCTAATGTGTTTGACGAATTCTGTTTTGGCTTGGTTTGCTGCCTCAGCCTTGACACGTGCTCGACCTAATTCATCTCCAAGCTCTTCTAAATCTGCGCGCATCATATTTTGCGTTGTCAGATACATTTGATGCTCGAGTTGGCTGTCTTGAATCGGGAATTCATCGGCGCCGAGCGCGATTCTTTTGCCGTTCTCGTAGAGCCAGGAGCTCCACGGCGCTCCAACAAAGAAGTAGGCGTTTTTTTCCTGAAGTGTGCCGTCAACGATCTGGCCCCGAAGCGCCATACTTTTGTCTGCGGTATGCATCAAGAAAAGCTTACCAATATGTTGATCGCCAATCTGTGTGCAATCTAGCGCATGAGGGGCGGGATTCAGTATGGTGAAGCTCTGGGCGAGCGTGCTGTTGATAAGGTCTCTAGCCAACCGGTTGGACAGCTGGTCACTAACAAAATTAATGCGGCCGTCGGCTTCCATGCAGATCACATAGGGAAAAAGTCGTAGGCAAAGGTCGAGGCTTGAGCTCATTGTCTTTTTTACGCGCCGGCAGCCATACCACGGGTTACCGAAAAAACCGAATATTCTCCCCCGTCTGCATTCTCGGTTTTATCGAGAGCGATGCTAACCGGCTCACTGTAAAACTCACCCAGCCCAAGAACTAGGCCTATAACAAAAGGACTTAGCCCTGCGCGTATACTTCGATAGTGTAATAAATAATGGTGTTCATCGAGTACCTCTACAGTGAAATAGGGCGGTTTATAACCAGAGAAGGTCGAACTTATGCGTTCATGCATTTCGTCCATTTTGCCCAGTAGGCTGAACGTGTCCTGCCCATAGCTGCGCATCATGTCTCCATAGTGTTCAGAGGCTGTGACCAGAATCCAGAATCGCCCAAAATCCTCGAGGCAAGCTTCTGCTGGGGCGCCTAAAATTTTCGAGCACGCCCCAACAAGATTGTAAGCGATCTCGTCGTTGTAGCTACGCAGCGACAGAAAGTCCCCGTCTGCGGCTCCGGATTCATTCAAAACAGATAGCCAGGCTTGCTCGCCGTGCACAGTTTTAACCATATCTCGTATCGCTTTGTGGATCATTCCGTACATAGTGTCGCCTCGCCTCCTATCTGATAGATAAGTCGGTATATTCTGCTATAGATCCTTAACAACCAGCGATGACGCTGCCTATAAATACGTAGCGGCCGTACTCATCGCGAACCAGTTCTCGCTAACCCTAGGGGCGTTCAGCGCGGTATATAAGGACGCTTCACAATTAGCGCCGGATCTGCATCTACCTTGGGCGACAGCATCTGTGGTCTGCCTGCCTGATTATCAGTCCCGTAGAGGTTGCCGTTTACATCGACAGACAATGAATGCATTTCGATCCAGAAATCTGGCCCCTCGGTAGGAAGATTCCATGAGTAATGGCGTGTCCCGTCTAAATTGAACTGCACGATTTTTGGCGGATTCAGGTCTGTTACCCAGGCACTGTCCTCGCTCACTGTAATGTCTAGTGGCATGCCCAGTCCGCCCCAGGTGGTGACGTATTCGTAGTCTGGGTAGCGATCTGAATCATGTGCGGCGATCTGTTGAAAGACTTTTATGTCGCGGTTGTCGCGGTCGAGCGCATAAAGGCGTTCGTTTGGCCCCAGTGCGAGCGAGTGAACGCTGCTGAATTGGTGCGCCTCTTTACCGCGCTCGCCAAACTCGGAACGGTAGCTGCCATCGGCATTGCGCACGACTATTCGTGTATTTCTTAAGCCGTCGGCGATCAAAAATTTACCGTCTGGCAAGAACGCGACGTCTTGTGGTTGTGCGTAATGGGTTTCGTCTTCGCCAGCGACGTTTTTCTCACCTAAAGTCATTAACAAATTTTCGCCGTCATTCGAGAAGACATAGATGATATGGCCGGTTTCATCGATGAGCCACAGCCGCTTTTCCTCGTCATAAGGGCTCATGCGAATGCGATGTGGTCCCGGTCCGTCGGTGCCAGTGAACAGGTGATCCCATTGATCCCAGACTTCTAGAAGCTCACCTTCAGCATTAATGACATACAGGCAGTTTTGCCAAACACGTCCGCGACCACGAAGCACGTTCCATCCCAATGAGCCTGCAAAGTTCGTGTACTCACCTGGCACTGGGTTCGGTAATTGAGTCTCTCCGCGTTGGAGAACGAAGATGCGCTCGGTGGATTCGACATACACGCCAGAAGTCCCGCCCCAAGAAAGCCCGTCGGCAGCGAACGGTTGCATCCAAGTTTGGGTGTTGAAATTGTAGGGGGAAGGGCCACTCGGATCGATTTCCGCGGCACTGAGGGGCAGCGAAAAAAAGGCTCCCACTGCGGCGGTGGCTAGCCAATCACGCAAGACGGGTTTTGTGCAGCCAGATAATTTTTGGTGCGAGGTCGGAAATAAAGGCATATGGCTCTCCAGAGGGGAGGTTGAAGTTTTAATTGTGGCCGCCAACGCATAAGCTTTGCGGGAGAGTGTTAGTTTCAAAGATAACAAGACTTTAGTTGAGCGCCAAGGAATAAGATCGGGCGTGGTGACTTGAGTTTCGCTTAGGGCAGAGGCATTTCTGGACTTTCGTTTTGTCGAGCAGGGGTAAAGCGCGCGATTGGTTCTTCCGCGCGTTGCTGCTCAAGCCAGAAAACCCCATCAAACGGTGCACTGTTGCCGCGAGTGCCAAGAAGGTCAATGTCACCATCGCCATCGATGTCTCTTGCGATGAATTTATCGAACATGCCGCGCTTGCGTCTCGAGACATCGTGGCGCGGCCAAACCGAGGAGATGACTTTGGTTGCACCGGGATTTTCAAACCACGCGAGGCGGCCGAGTGCGTCGCTTGCTTTCACCTCGCCGTCGCCTTCTCGGGGTCCGCTACTGTAACTGCCTACGAAGGCATCGCTATCGCCGTCGCCGTCGATATCGGTCAGGACAATGCCGGTTATAGCGTCGGGTGCCAAGCTGCCAATTGGGTGATGAATCCAAGCGCTATCTTTATCCTTTGGTTGTTCTAGCCATCCAAGGGAGGAGGCTAGTGACTCTGTACCAATCGCGCCGATGATGTCCGTTCGTCCATCGTTGTTGAGATCGGCGTACTCGAGGTTAAACCCCGAGGCTGTACCGCCGACTATCCCGATGGCGTGTTCAATGAAACTCAGCTGCCCGAGGCTGCTGTGATTTTCGAACCAAGCGAGTCTGTTTTCCCCGCGGCTTCCTACGACGATATCAAGGTCCCCATCAGCATCAAGATCCACCGGCTGCGCGTTCTGTGGCACGCTGTAGCGTCCTAAAACAGTTTCGTGCCACGCGTCGGCCACTAGCGGATCGCCAGTGACTGAGAAAATGGAAACGGGTGTCGAGCGGACAAGGTCGCTAGGCCCTGGTCGCTGCGCGCCTTTATTCGCGGCGATTACTTCAGGGGTGTTATCGCCATCGAGGTCTGCGAAAAACACGCGAATGTAGGAGCCATTGCCTTTCGTCATAGGCAGGATGAGGCGTTCCCACGCTTCGCCTCGTCTCGCGTCATCGGGCCCAGGGTTTTGCAGGTAAATAAGGTGGGAGAGTTCTGCTGCGACAATCACATCAAGAAAGCCGTCACCATTAACGTCAGCTATATCGGCGTCCTCGGGCGCGGGAGAATCTGCCCCCTCGGCGAGCGTGACATTGACCCAATCCGAAGGGGTAGCGCCTGCAAAAGCGATTCGTACATGGCCCTCTGAGTCTGGAATATAATCTGGATCAAATTCGCTGGAATCGTATTCGCTGTCGGACTCATGGACGGACACAATGTCTTCTCGGCCATCGTTATCCAAATCGCCGACGACTAATCCGTCGCTTCCATTCAAGGCGAAGCCTGCTAGTTCAGGCGAGTCGATTATCCATTCGCGCCACGCTATGTATTCGCCGGCAACGGTTGTGGCTGAAGTCGTTTGGTTGCCAACGCCTGCTATGTCCACCGAGTTGGCTAGAGGGTCGCTTGCGGCGGCGAAGGCAAGACTGCAGAAGCCAGTTAACGTGACTGTGATGCCTTTTACCAAGAGGGTTACCCAGCGAGTTATCCAGCGAGCTTTTCGGTTCTGGTGGTGGTCTAGCATACTTAGTCACTGCCTCGCTGGCGTGCGCCTCGATTGCTGAATCAGTATATTTGTCTACGCGCTATGAGCTTAGCAACAATCCTGGCAAAAGACCTAGCAAAAGGCCTAGCAAAAGGCCTAGCAAGACGAACGCGATCATTAAAAAGTCCAAAATCATGCTAGCAGTGCCCGAGCGAAGAGGAAAGAAATTAAGTGCTCTTGAGGACGAGCTGGGGTCTTGTCGTGGCGGCGCTCTAACGGCAAGGACGATGATTCTAATTCTCTGTCGCATCCTTTATCATGTAGGCATGAAATCAACTCGTTCTATCGCTCAATCCCCGTCTGCGGCCATTCTCCTTTCATGGCTTTCTTTGTCTGCTTGGTCTTTGTTCGCGCGCTCGCTGCGAATGCGTCTTCTGAGTCTGCCTTTCTCTCTGTGCTCTCTACGTACTCTATTTTCTCTATGTTGCCTAGGCTACGCGTCGATAGGCCTCGCGCAGCCAGTAGTCGAGAACCAGTTGCTCACCTTCGATGAATGGGTTGAGGAGTTGCGGGCTGAGGCTTTGAGTCTAGGTATTCGCGCAGAAACGCTCGAAGCTCTCGATACCTTGGAGGCACCGCTCGAAAAAGTGCTCGAATACGATAACAGTCAGCCCGAATTCGTCCAGACTTTTACCCGCTATCTCAATCTGCGCGTCACAGCGCGTCAGGTTGAGCGCGGTCAAGCGCAGCTCGATGAGCATGCTGACCTGCTGGCCGAGGTGCAGGCGAAATACAATGTACAGCCGCATTATCTAGCTGCCTTTTGGGCAATAGAAAGTAACTTCGGCAGTGCGACTGGCGGTTTTTCAGTGCTTCAAGCACTGGCCACTCTTGCTTATGATCCGCGGCGCGCTCAATTTTTTAGAGACCAGCTAATCACCGCGCTGAGAATACTGGATGCGGGACACATTGGCGCGGAGCGCATGACAGGTTCATGGGCGGGTGCCATGGGGCAGTTGCAATTCATGCCTAGCGTGTTTTTCAGCTACGGCGTGGACGGCGATGGCGATGGCCGAATCGACATTTGGAACAGCTTGCCGGATATTTTTCACTCGGCTGCCAATTTCTTAAGCCAATCAGGCTGGCAAGGGGATGAACGCTGGGGAAGGGAGGTAATACTGCCTGCGAATTTTGATTACTCACTCACCGGCGTTTCTGAACGACGCTTGTTAGAGAGCTGGCGAGCACTTGGGATCCGTCAGGTGTCCGGCGCAGCGCTGCCAGTCGCCGATATGGAAGCCTCCGTCATCCTTCCCGCCGGTGCAGATGGCCCCGCGTTTCTCGCCTATGGCAATTATCGGGCGACGCTCGCCTATAATCCTTCAACTTTTTACGCGCTAACGGTAGGCCATCTCGCCGATCGCTTTAGTGGCAGCGGCCCCATTCAGCGAATGCCAGTCAATGAGCAGGCAATGAGTTTGGCCGATGTACGAGAGCTACAAGAATTGCTCAATCTTGCAGGATTCGATTCTGGTGAACCCGATGGGCGAGTAGGGCGCCAAACTAGAAGCGCCATCAGGGCGTATCAAGAGCGTGCACAACTTCGAATGGATGCGTACGCATCCAAAGCGCTGCTCGAGCGGTTACAAGCAGAGCGGTAACAAGTTCAAGCACGTATTTCTCCGGGCGCCGCGCCCTTGAGTGACACCTAATGGATCGCCTTTAGAATGTTAGAATAATAGATAGCTTGCGAGATTTCCCCATGACTACAATGACTCTTAACCCCACCAGCCAAGCCATTAGCGACGATAGAAGCCTCGTGCTATTTCGTCGCATGGCGTGGATCACAATCATAGCGGTGTATGTTTTGATCTTGGTCGGTGCGAGCGTGCGTGCGTCTGGTTCTGGCATGGGTTGCCCCGACTGGCCGACCTGTTTTGGGCAATGGATTCCGCCGACGAGCGAGGCGCAGCTGCCGGCCAATTATCAAGAAATCTATGCCGCAAGGGGCTATGCAGAAACACGGTTTAATGTGGTCAAGACGTGGACGGAGTATATGAACCGCCTGTTGGGTGTCTCCATCGGCTTTATGATCTTTGCGACCGCGCTCTTCTCGTGGCGCACACGAGCGCACGATCCCGCTATCGCCAAAGCCTCGATAGCCGCATTTCTTATGGTCGGCTTTCAGGGCTGGCTCGGGAGTAAAGTCGTCGGGTCTAATCTGATGCCGGGACTGATCACAGTTCACATGCTGGTTGCCTTGGCTATTGTTGGCGTGTTGCTCTATGCGGTCGCCCAAGCACGTCGCGGGATAATGGCGGCGCAGCCAGTGACGGCTCTAGATCAGCGCTTTCCTAAATGGCTTTATATTGTTCTTGGCATGACTATTTTACAGGTTGCGATGGGGACGCAAGTAAGAGAGATGACGGATCTCATTAGCAAGATGCAGGGCGAGCAAATGCGTTCGAGCTGGATCGATGCTATGCCCTGGTTCTTTTATGTACACAGGAGCTTCTCGGCGATCGTTTTGTTTAGCAATCTCTGGCTTGCGAAATTGCTGATCACCTCGCTCGGATTCGGTCATGCGCTAACGAAGATGACGCTCGCGATGATTGCTGTCATTGTTCTTTCCGTTGTCTCGGGTGCCACCCTAGGCCACTTAGGTATGCCTGCCCTTGTGCAGCCTACTCATCTGCTCGCCGCAGCGCTGCTGTTTGGTTTGCAATTCTTAATCTGGATGAGCTATCGCCACGCCAGAGATGCCAACGCGTCCCACCCTTCGATGGAAAACCCAGCATGAGTGTCAACACGAAAGAGTTCGAGATAGTCGTTTTCGGCGCAACAAGTTTTGTCGGCAAAATCCTGTGCAACTATCTTTGCAACCAATACCGAGAGCCGAACCTGCGCTGGGCGATGGCCGCGCGGTCTAGTGCTAAGCTCGCCGAACTGAAGGCGGAATTAGGTGAGAATGCGAAGGCGATTCCGCTTATTGTGGCTGATTCTGCGGATGCAGAATCCCTCGCTCAGCTCTGCGATCGGACCGAATTGGTGATCTCGACAGTGGGCCCCTATGCGCTCTATGGGGAGCTGTTAATCGAAGCCTGTGTCCGCGGTGGCGTCGACTACTGTGACCTCACGGGTGAGCCACAATGGATTCGGCGGATGGTCGACCGCTACGAGGCGCTCGCGCAGCAGTCGGGCGCTCGAATCGTGCACAGCTGTGGTTTCGACTCGATTCCTTCGGATTTAGGTGTGAGGCATTTACAAGAGGCTGCGCAAACGCAGTTCGGCAGCTACTGCGACAAAGTGAAGATGCGCGTAGTCAAGATGAAGGGCGGCGCCTCTGGCGGCACAGTAGCGAGCGGTCTTAATGTCTACCGCGAGGCGGCTAAAGATCCCGCTCTGCAGGCAGAGCTCAGAGACAGTTATTCTTTGTGCCCTCAGGGACACGACTTTACTCTGCGGCAACCGAGCGTTGGCGTCGAATATGACGACGACATGAAGTCGTGGGCCGGACCTTTTATCATGGCATCGATAAACACACGGATAGTGCTACGCTCGAATGCCCTGTGGCCAAATCACTACAGCAACAACTTCCTCTACGACGAAGCCCTGCTTCTAGGCGATGGCGAGAAAGGTCATAAAGCAGCCAAGAAACTTGCGTTTGGCATGAAGTGGGGAATGACGGCGATGGCGATCGCGCCTATTCGGGCGTTCGCTCAGCGTTTCTTTTTGCCAAAGCCAGGGGAAGGACCCACACCAGAGCAGCAACTTAATGGGATGTTTGATTTGCATTTCATTGGCACTACCGAGGCGGGAGACAAAATCGTTACCCGCGTGACAGGCGATCGCGACCCGGGCTATGGGTCAACGGCGAAAATGCTCGCTCAAGCGGGGATTAGCCTACGCCGTGATGTCGATCAGCAGTCTGTCGGTGGGGGGTTCTGGACCACGGCGACAGCATTCAACGAGCGTTTTTATGAGCGGCTGCAGGCGCATGCAGGCCTGACTTTCGATGTGTTGGAGGCAACGCCCTCATCGAGCGCTGAATAGGGTAGACGCGGGCGGCTTAAAAGGTAAGTTCTGCGCCGCCATAAGTGAACACCGAATTTCTTTCTTGGAACCCTTTGGGCTTGTAAATGACAGCCCCCACCTCGATGCGAATGCTTAAGGGGGACACGTCCCAGCGTGCTCTCAAGTCGAGATGTTGGCCCATATAGCTGTCAGTAAGTCCGCTAGGATCACTCTCTTTTGTTCGCCCCAGCGAATCGCGCCTGTCTGCTAGCCAAAAGTGGCGATAAGACGCCATGAGATTAAGTCCCGCGATAGGATTAAAGCTCGCGCGAAGTCCCGGGGTGATGATATTGCTCGCATTGAACACACCGTAAAAGCCAGTGGGTCCGTAAGCGAAGGCGGTAACGCCAAAGAGTTGATTAAACCGCTCCTGCCGCTGCGGAGTCTCAAGGTCATTGCCGCTGCCATAGTCAATCTCAAACAAGACTCTGAGCCGCGACGGAACGGCGAAGCTGTAACCTAGTTCGAAGAACGCGTATTCGGCTCGATGATCTCCGCGGCTGACGCTGCCATCTGCGGTAATCCTTGTATTGTCCCCTCGCTGTAAAATCCCTTCAACTTCGAAATCAAACTGGCCGGGCTGCGCGCGCACTTCGGCGCGTAAACCTAGCGTGTTTATCGACGAATCTAGAATCGTGTCGCTTTTCCCACGCAGGGAAAAATAATAAGCCTCGGTTCTAAGCCGGTCGAAGTAGCCGCCGGTTTTGCCTGCTAGCGGGGCGGGCTGAGTTGTAAATACCCCATAGAAACGGCGGTTATTACTCGATTTATCCCACTCAAAGTCGTTATCGAGTACGGACGCCTTGTCTGTCGGCAGTCGCTGAACTGGCTGTGTTGCAAGCACGGCGACTTGGTTGCCATTCGGCGCTATGTGCGTAAATTCGAGGCCATCGAAGGCATTGAAGGTGTTGCGATAGATAGGTCTTGCGACGAGGCGCCTGCTGCCATAGTCCGACGTAAAACGTCCCAATTTTAGCGTGGTAGCCTCCGAGCCAAGCGCAAGTTTCACACTTGCCTGCTGGATGTCGAGCGCGTTGACATCGCCGGTGCCCAAGATCCCATCGGCGTCAGCGTATTGCTGCCTTGCGTCCATGACCTCGAATTGCCACACACGGCCGTTTTCTTTGTATCTCGCGTCAATGCGGGTGCGAAACGTTAACACCTGGTCATTGGGTGTCCCGCTGCGCACAGAATTGCGGGCATTTTCAAAGCGGCTGCGAAAAGCGCCGGATAGCGACAGACCCTCGGGTAAATCTAGGCTTTGATCTAACCGCCAAGCGGACGCGTCCGCGGCGCTAGATGGCACTGACACGAGTGCGCAGGAGGCCAGCGCTACTGACGCAAGCAGGCTTTTTGCTCGCCGGCTTCGGCAGAACTCCACGATAAATGAGCACGTGATAATTTGAAAAGAAGAGAGCATGCTTTTTTCCGCTAGTGCATTAGCCTCGGCGCTAGATAAGCGTGCTAAGACTAGAGTAAGATTAAAATTCCGCATCATACGCCACAACTCCTAGCGAATCATCTCGCAATGGCGAACGCCTCCTCTGAGAGTCCTCGTTTATCACGAGGGTCGGTGATAGTCTTAGATTATTACTCGCTGCGAGGTATTTTAGAGTAAAGCGCCGGATGGATCTAATAGGGTTAATTCGGATACTCTTGCCACGTTAAAACCCGATCAAAGGACTTAACCGCTAGATGCTGTTGTTCACCGCCCAGATAGTCGCAATATTTAGCGTTTTGCTGCTCGCAGTAGGGTATCTCAAAGCCGACTTCCGCGCCTCGAGCGCTCGGGTGTTCGCCCTCATCGCTCTGTGCGTCGCGCTTTACCTAATGAGCGGGATGACGGGCCCAAACATAGGGGCCGAGTACAGGCTAGATTTCGGCCGCTGGCAGCCACTTATCGGCGTCACCAGCAGCAGTATCTCTGGGCTTTTCATGTTCTATTGTTTCTTGATTTTTCAGGAGGCTCGCCGCTTTCCTCTCGTGCTAGCTGGCGCTTTTCTAACTCAGGTTTGCGCTGAGTTTACCCTTATGATTCTCGCGTCGCAGACAGGCATTCAGGGCGCAGGTCTAATCAGTAATATCGCGCTGGTACTCGACCTGATGCAGCTAGGGTTTGTTGTGCTTGCGATTTATTGGACGCTCTCAGGCTGGCGCGCTGACCTCGTCGAAGACCGTCGTGTTTTTAGGTGGTTTGTCATCGGCGTACAAGGTGCTCTGATTTTCTTCGTCCTCTTTCTCGAGAATTTTGTATTCGATGGCGGCACTCAGGCCTTCGTAAGAGTGCAAGCGATTACAGTCTATTCTATCGCCGCGCTCGCGCTCGGCATGCTGCTTGTTTCAATGAAATTTGACTATGTCTCGCTTTCCCAAGCTATTCGTAAAGTGACTGAGCGCGAGGTTTTGCCCGCTGAGTCCGCCAAGGCGTCGTTCGATATCGCAGGGTTTAATGTGGCATTCAGAGAGGGCTATCTCTATCGAGAAGCCGGACTGACAATTGCTGTACTCGCGACCAAACTCGGTCTGCCTGAATACAAGTTAAGGGCGTTTATTCACCAAGAGTTAGGTTTTCGGAATTTTAACGCGATGCTTCATGTCTATCGCGTGGCAGAGGCGAGTGAAATACTCGCTGATCCCAAAAAAGTTAGTTTGCCTGTGCTAACCATCGCATTGTCAGTTGGGTATCAATCGATAACTCCTTTTAATAACGCTTTTCGCGAACTCAAAGGCATGACGCCCTCGGAGTTTCGTAAGCAAGCGCTTGACTAAACTGAAGCACGCGTTTGGCTAGCTTAGTGATTTACATTAGTAAAAGCCAAGGCTTGCTAGGTTAGCCTTTAAATGAAATAGACTCGGCGAACAGCATATAGCCACAACTCTAGTGCTGAGTTATTCTTGCGCCACGATTTGAACAGTACTCATAGACGAATGCTCGCGTTCGCGAATTAAGAGGAAAACACCCAGTGAATCAACTCATCTTCGACATTTCCGTTTGGCTTGACGACACCGCCTGGAGCACCGCTATCCATGAGTCCTATTATTTATATAACTGGATCGAATCGACACACGTCATCACGTTAATGCTAAGTCTTGGGATTCTTTTTCTCATCGACTTAAGGATGCTCGGCTGGGCGCTGCCCAATGTGCCTGCGACCCGACTTGCAGAACGCCTCAATACGCCGATGTTGATTGGCTTTATCGTCATGTTTATCACCGGGATTTTGCTGTTCTATGCCGTACCTGTGAGAAGTTCTCAAAGCCTCTGGTTTCGCATCAAGATGGTCCTCTTAGTCGTGTGTGCGGTTAATGCGTATTTATTTCATCGGCGCATGACTCAGTCTATGAGCACCTGGGAGAACGAGCCGCGCGCGCCTTCTACTCTGCGTAAAGGAGCGATGATATCGCTCGCGTTCTGGACAGTGATAGTCCTCTGCGGCCGTTTCATCGCCTACGATTGGTATGATTGTGAATACCCACAGCCAGATTTAGTTCGCGCGCTTGCAGGTTGCATCGACGGACAAACCCGATTTTAGATAATTAATCCCTTCGCTAAGGCTTGGGGTGAATAACGCAGGGAGTTAACTATGAGCTCAGCTACCAACTCAACTAACAACTTATCTAACAATTCATCGTCGGATCGACAATCGCCTATTGGGCCTTATCCTCGCGCAACGATTGCCGGTTTCGCACTGCTAGTGCTGCTCGCTTTTTCATTCTCGGGTTTACGTGCAGAGACTTGGACCGCGCTATTACCGTTCTTCGAATGGATGGAGACGACGTGGTTTGGCTATGTGGGCAAAACATGGGGTGGTGCCTTTGCAACTATTCAAGCTGGCCATCTAGTCTCCCTTGGAGTTTTAGGCGGTGCCGTTTTGTTTAGTGATGGCCGCCTTTTAGGACTCTATTCCTCACTTCCGCTGCGCGAGGTGATCGATGGCTCTCATCAGGTGTTTAGGTGGGCACTCGCAGTGGTGGTTTTTACCGGCGTTTTTATGGCCTGCGGTGTCGCCGTCAAAGTCTATTACCTGCCTGTTTTCTGGTACAAAATGCTTACGCTGACAGTGGGTGTCCTCTTCGCGTTTTATGTTCGAAAACCACTCATTGATCGTGATTTGAGCGTTGTCAGTCCTTTAGTGGTTAAACTCACCGCTGTTGCAAGCATCATGGTGTGGTTTACCGTCGCGGCAACGGGTCGCTGGATCGGGTTTAGCTAAATGCCGCTGTGAACGCAGTTTTTACGGAATGAACAGAGACGAAAACGCAGGCAAGTAATTGCATCGGTGGGCGAATGAAGACGCTGCCAGGCGAGCGGAAAAATGGGAGAGTAGGATGAGTGAATTAGAAAAGAAAAATAGCGCGTCCCCGCGAGGGCTAAAAGATGATGAGATAGCTGCAGTGGTTGTTGCAGGCAGCATCGTCGCGTTTTTTGCGGTCTACTGGTTTTTCGAAATCTTGTCGGTGCGAGAGCTGTTAGAAATGGCGTACGGCTAGAGAGGTGCTTGGGCTCCGCGCCTCTAGAGAAAGAGTGACACGCGGAGTCCGATTGGCGCTAGGTTACTGCAGTGGCGAGTAGTCAGTCGCCTTCATAAATAAGTTTTCTATTCCTGCCAAAATGGGGCCGTTAGCGTTAGACGCTGCAGCTACCTCTGCCCATTCTGGGTCAGCGATAAACGCCTGCCACGATGCATCAGCCGCGGCGCGACTCTTGTGCTCTAGCACGTAGACCAGTGTGTTTTCGGCTTCTTCTCCTTCGGTCGGCGCCCAATAGGCCACGACTTCCATCCCATGTTTACGGAAGATGCGCGTAGTGTGGTCGCGGAAACGGGCATGCAGATTGTCAAGGTTTCCGGGTGTCGCTGTATAGGTTCTAAGTTCGAAAACTTTGCCTTCCTCCTGTGCGCCGCTGGGTATAAACGACGTCACCGCGAGGAAAAAAGCGAATGATGCTGCAGTGAGAGTGCGAGCCGTAAGGCTTTTAAGCGATTGTTCTGATTTGCTCGATTTACTGAGTGCTGACATTGACTTGCTCCCTGTCGCCTAGGCGGCAGCTATTTAGTGTTAACGGATACTCTTTATAAGATATTTACAGGGGTAGATGCAATGCGAGGCAGTTGTGTTGCGCAAGCAGTGGTAGCGTAGTGCGGTCGCATTAGTCTTGCTCAGTTTGCTGGCTAGGCGAGGCTCTGATCCATCGTTTGGGCGGGGCTATCGGCCTCGCATTTGCCTATCTCCCGCGCGGGGACGCCTACCACAGTCGTGTGCGGCCTCACGTCAGACAACACCACGCTGCCGGCCCCAATTTTTGAGCCACTGCCAATTTCGATGTTGCCCAATACTTTGGCTCCTGCCGAAATGAGCACGCCCGAACGGACTTTCGGATGACGGTCGCCTTGTTCGTTGCCTGTGCCGCCGAGCGTGACGTGTTGGAGTATCGATACGTCGTCGTCGATGACACACGTCTCACCAATCACAATGCCTGTCGCATGGTCGAACATAATACCCATGCCAAGCGTGCAGCCGGGGTGGATATCCACAGCGAACACCTCGGCGTTGCGACTCTGAATAAAGGATGCGAGCGCTCGCCTTGAATGAACCCAAAGATAATTGGCGAGTCGATGAACCTGAATTGACTGAAAACCCTTGAGATAAAGCACAACCGGCAGATACGCGCTGGTTGCAGCATCGCGCTCATAAACTGCTCTGATATCGGCACTTGCGGCTAGAATCAGTTTAGGCTCTGCGTCGAATGCCTCTTCAAAGAGTTCGCGCAACGACACAGCGGACATCACCTCATCCGCAAGCTTGTTCGCCAATATCACGCTAAGTGCGGAGGCAAGGCTGCGATGGTTTAGAATGCAGTTGTATACATAGCTGGCTAACAAGGGCTCTTCAGCGATTGCCAGCGTTGCTTCTTCGCAAAGTTTTACCCAAACGAGACTCGGATTACGTTCGTCGACTGCTGTGTTCAATGAGGATTCCTTTGGGATTTACTCTAAGCGCGATTAAAAGGCGATTAAAAGGCGATTTAAGGGCGATTAAAAAGCGATTAAAGGACAATTAAAGAGCTAGGTAAGTAAAGTGCTTGAGTACTAAATAACCAGATGGAGAGTTTACTACTTATTAACGCTGTCGCCAAAAAAAAGCGGGTGTTTAGTCAATGGCAGCCTTCTTCAGAAGAGCTTTGGTTTTTTCGAGCTCATGTTCTAAACCAAGACGAATTTCGGTTTCTATCGTTGGAATGGACAGAACAAAATAGGCTGTCCTCACAACCTCTCGCCAGCGTGGAACTTTAGGTAGTTGTTCTAGCCTTAAATACCGATCGAATGTGCGTGTGCGAAGACGGCCGTCATCTATGCTAACCGCCCAAATATTGCTTTCCTCGGCGAGTTCAATTTTAGACTTCTGCGTAGTCACCTCCCAAGCATGAAGTGCAGAGCGTATGAGCGTCACGAGTTGCTGACGATACTCGCTATCACTATCCAAATCGGGGAGGTTAGAAGTAATTTTCGCAACAAGCGAGTCGATTCTGATCAGCTCTTCGAGCAAGTCGGGTTGTTGATTTAATTCAATAGGTTTAAGCACGCTGAGTCTTGCGTTTATTCTACGCATGTTCTGTTGAACTTGCCCTAATATGCCAACGAGTTCGGCCGCATCATACCTCTTCTTGCTCCGACAACCCTCTTCTGAGCTTTCTTTATCTTTGAGGATGAAGAGCACGCCAGTGCCCTCGTTATTACCGAAGAGCATAAGGCGAACTTCGACAGTAACCATCTCCGCATTAAGCTTGTTTGCGTCGTCGTAAGGAATGGCCAGTTGTATTTTCTCCTGCAGCGAAAACACCAAATCGCCTGAGTTACTTTGCAGGTCTTCAGTTTCCCATCTGGCGAGTGCGTCGAGCAGTTTTTCGCTGTTCATGCTTTTTTTGAAAACGCTTGCGATCTCTGCTCCCTCGAGAGTTTCCCTGTCAGTGCCGAGTAGGTCAGTTGCTGTCTTATTAAAGCTGAAAATTTGGCCTGGTAGCTCGAATGCAATGAAGCCTTCATCGATCGTTTCAAGGACTTGTTGTAATTGCATCCTTGAGTGTCGCAGTTCCCTGTCAGCTTCCGAATAGGATTTAATTAACGATCGTAGGCGCATATTTTCTTTGCTAGTCCGATGCATCAAGCTTAATTTACGCTGGTTTTCTACGCGCGACTTGAGTTCCTGCTTGTGAAATGGCTTTGGCAAAAAATCATTGGCACCTGTCTCTAATGCTTCGGCTAAATTCTCGAGATGATTCTTCGCAGTCACAAGAATAATTGGCAGTTCTATTGGGTTATAGCGTTGACGAATTTTTTGGCAGACCTCATGGCCGCTAAGCCCGGGCATCATCAGGTCTAGCAAAATCAAATCGGGTTTCGATTCAGCGACAGCGGTTAATGCGTCCATTCCATTGGTGTAGTTGATAACGGTGTATTCTGACAACTGTTGGCCTATCACGATTCGATTGATTTCGTCGTCATCGACGATCATCACCGTGATATTTTGCTGGCTTCTTAGTGCTGGGTCAGCCTCTCTTCGCAAGGCTTTCTGCGCAAACTCGGCGCGCATAATCATTTGCTCATCAAATGTGCTCGTAACACTCGCTCGGCTCTGATCGAGAGCCATTCTCAGATTGAAGCTAAATTCAGAGCCAACACCTAACGCGCTGGTCATGCTGAGTTTGCTAAGATGCATCTCGATCATGTGCTTAGCGATGGGTAACCCTAGACCAACACCTTGAGCATTCTGTTTCCTCGAGGGCAGTTTCTCAACGTTGCGAAATATCTTTTCGTGCTCGCTTTCGTGTATGCCGATTCCCGTGTCTAAGACACGTATTCTAATCATTGAGTCTGCAATGACTTCTCCACCGATATCGACTTCTCCGCTGCGCGTGAACTCAACAGCATTAGCGGTCAGGTTTACGAGTATTCGCTGGAGTCTATCCTTGTCAGCCTCGATTAATGGCAGCTCTGGATCTACCGTGTTGCGCAGTTTAATTGGTTTTCCATCGATCTTAGGTGAGCAGATAGCAATGACAAGAGTCGCCATTCTATGCAGGTCGACCGATTCAAGCTTAAGCTGATTCCCGTCTGGTCCTCGCGACGAGAAATCTAAAAGGTCATCAACCAGCGTCATCAGCCTGTCGCCGCTAGCTTGGATAAGTTCTAGATTCTTTATGATTAGTCCGGCGTTTTGGTTGTTTCGCCGAAACGCCTCTAACGCATTCCCTGCTAGACCATTAATACCGAAAAGGGGTGTTCGCAACTCGTGCGACACATTCGCGAGTAAATCGTCTTTGATGATTTCGGCACGAACAAGATTATCTATGGCCAGTCTTTGCGCATCCTCTTTCTCTTGGTTGATTAAGGCATAACGCGTCGAAAGGCTGAGGGACAAGAGGAGAGCTTGGGTGATTAGGCCTAGGTTGTAAGCGCTAGCGCTGAGAATGTTCACTGGGAAGCCCGGGACAGCTTCAACGAGGAGGTGAGCAGTGATGCCGATAATACAAGCGCTTGTGGCGGCTGAGTGGAGAAGTGCTAGTGATCGGTTTCCGTTGCGCATCGAATCTAGATTGGAGTAGAGAACGACAGGAAGACCAATGATGAGCAGGGTAATTAACGAAAATTGATAATACGTTTCATCGGGTATCAAGCTTAATAGCGCAGCAACACAGAAGGCTGTGATCAACCTTCGTCCAACATTATCGAGGAACGAGTTGTTTTGTGGAATATTTAGCAAAGACCGTTGGAAAGCGATGAAGCTGACGGCTGCGGCGGGATAAAGTAAGCGCTCTGCAGTGTCTAAAAGCCAGAGGCTGGTCGTGAAATCGCCAAGCAGAAAACTTAGGTGGTGGGCATTAAGAAAGAGTAAAACAGTTTGTGCGCCAATCGCGAGGAAGTATAGGAGATAAACTCGATCTCTCAGCCTAATGAATTGGAACAGGTTGAAAAACATCATAGCAAGTAACAAGCCATACAGAACTCCCAGCCCAATATTAGCTGCGGATGCCTCCTGTGCCCTTAAGGCGGCTGCCTCATCGAGACTCAGCATGCCCGATGGGCCGTCAAGATAGGTTGCCGAAAGTGCGGCATCGAGCTGAGCTGGGGAAAGCTCCGCTTGCGCATAGGCTGGGTCGACAGCGGTTAGCGTAAATGTTACTAAAAACAATGGGCGAAGGTTAGTGAGCAACGTGCGCAGAAGCAGAAGAGGGAGGTTGTTGTCTGTCCAACGACGAGGCGTGGTAGAGTGTCGAGACGCAAAAAAGAGATTCTGAAGCGAGTGTTTAGACCCCATTTTTTTTACCCGCGAGGTCTGACGCATAATTTCTACAGGCTGAAACTATAATGTGTTTGACGGGTGATAGCAATTTTAACTGGGATTCTTAGTCACTTCGATTCGACCTAAGGAACTGTGTATCATGACTGGGATTTTGCTCCGACGTTGGAGCGATAAAAGGTATGTCGCATGGAAATATCAATTAGCTTAGGCGCGCTCCTCGTTCGCGGGGCCGGCGGGTTGGCGCTCACGGCGCTGTCAGCATTATTACTCGCACAGGGTTCTAGCGGCCCCGATGAGAGAGCTCAGATAGAGCATTGGCAAACCTTAGTGGGTGCCGATCAACGATTTGCCCAGCTTACCGCGCAATCAGGCAGGCGCGCTGCATTTCTAGAGTTCCTCGCCCCCGATTCTGTCGTGTTTCGTGAAGGGCCCGTTGATGCGTTGACACTGTACTCGTCTTCGAGCTTCGCCGAAGCCGCGAGTGAAATTGATTGGAAGGCGCACTATGTCGATGTGTCGAATGCTGGCGATGTTGGTTTGTCGGCAGGTCCACTGACAATATTCAACGAGTCTGGCAGCGACTCTTACGGTCATCTCATTTCTATGTGGCGATCCTCCAGTACCGGCTGGGAGTTAATGGCAGATATCGTTGTTGGTATTCCTGGTTTTCTGAGTCTCGATGTAGAGCCCAGCTATGCTGACACGCTGCCAGTGATTGCCGAGACAGCAATTCCTGCAAGCGTTAGCGTAGCGGGAAATACGCTGCAGTCACTTGTCGACGCAGATGAACTGTTTGGTCGTTCGATTAACTTCAGAGGAGGCCAGCGCGCTTTGCTGCGTTATGGCCTTGAAAATACGCGCGTTTATCTGCCTGGCATGGGGCCTGCGGTTGGTGCGGAGGCGGCGAGCTCGGTTTACGGTGCATTCCTCGATAATCAGTTAGCTACGACAAACCCTGTTAATCTGAGTAATCTCGGCGCGTATTTGTCGTCCTCTCAGGAGATGGGTTACACGTACGGGACTATGGAAACTGATAGCAGTACAGCTGAGGCGGGCTTTAAGACGAGCTACATGCGCCTTTGGCGGTTCAATCAAGAAGGTGAGTGGCGTATTGCGGTAGAGGTGCTTAGCCCGTTTTAACGACTAATTAGGCCTAGGAATGGGGCTGAAATAGAATTCGGTGATTAGACTATTTGTCACCTCGCCACTATCACTCACTAGTTCGAGTTGGAGTGTATGCGCGCCGGGACTCAAATCACCTGTCTCTATTTGGTAGCGGTAACCCAACTGGGGAAATTGAGAATCCAGCAGCGCCCCTGTAACGATGTCCAGATCTGCGCGCTCGGTTCTTGAGCCCGAATAGGGCGCAGACTTCCCGTCGATCAACACACGGATCAGTTCGACTTTGTTACTTTCTGCAAAAGCCCAGCCGCTGACTGTAAAGTTCTCTGCCACGCGCTCGCCGGCAGCCGGTGAATCAATCCATCCCCGCGCTGGAATCGAGCACTCGATAGGTTGAGCGGGCTCGGCTATGTGGATTGCGTAAAACGAAAATCGTTTGGCTCCCCCTACAAGGTCGATCTGCTGCAAGAATTTGAGTCCTTCGGATACGGCGCAGGCTTGCTGGAGCAGCGCTCTTTTCTGCCCAAAGTTTAGGGTGCTGTCCTCTGTGATTAGCAGGGCTGGCGAGTCTTTATTGTCGATCAGCGCTTCCGTATCCATGCCCCAGAGCGAAAGCTGAAGCGCGCGGCCGTCGCGGACCGCTTTTTCAGTGTCGAGCGTGTAAATTGAGTTAGGCTCTAAGAGTTTGGCGAACGCGAGTTGCGCCGCGGTATAGTAATTGTCTGTCACGATGAGTGGCGGCTCTTCAAAATGAGTCGCGACGACAAGCCTAGTTTCAACAGCAAACGGTGCCCAGCCAGCCATTTTTGCTGACAGCACATCAGTCCCTACAATCGGTTGCAGCTGCATGTGCAGCGACTGCGATCCCACGCCGATAAGTGCAGTCAAGCTGCCCAGATAGCCTATGCCGAAAAGCAGTGCGGTGGCCCTGCGGCCTATCGCGAAAGACGACGTGAGCCTGCGAAACGCAGCTGGCGCATAGATTAGAAGCGGTATATACCCAGCAAGGGGCCAGTGGAGGGTTGTGCTGGTTGGATCGCTAAACGGGGCTAGCGCGGCGTAGAGAACTATATGCAGCGCGGCAATAAGGGCAACAAGCCTTGCATTAGGTTCGGCACTTCGAAGTAATCCGAGGCCGGTAGCTAGCAGCAATCCGTACAGAAGTGGTGTCGATAGCAATGCTTGCTCGAATAAGTGTAGCAAGCCCGCAGGACGAAACTCCCAAGGATGTCGGTCGACTAGGTAAAAAGCGAGGCTGCCCATCTGATGGCTCGCATTGAATAAAATGACCGGTACGAGGCCAGCCGCTGCAATGACGAAAGCGATTAAGGTCCGGGGATTACGCCATAATTGTCGCGACGAAGAATCCAACAGGAGTAATAACACAGCGCCGGCGGGGAAAAGGCTAAATCGGTAATGCGTTGAGAGCCCGAGGGCAACGACGACTCCTGTCGCAAGCCAGTTTGTGAGCGAATCGGTTGCTCTTGCGCGGATGAAAAACCCGATAGCTAGCAGCCCTAAAAAGACTAAGGGAACGTCGGGGACGGCGAGAAGACCAAGCGAACTGGCGAGCGGGAGGCAAAGAGACAGGAATGCCGCTTCCCGCGCCTCGGCTTTGCCGACCAGAGGTAAAGCCGTCCAGTAGAGAACAGCAGGAAGGCTGCAGCCTAACAGGAAGAAGGGCAGACGCACGGCGAAAGGCGTATCGCCCAAAACCGCAGTGCCGAGACCTGCCAATAACGAGCTCATGAAAGGAAGGTCGCTGTAAGCAAGTGCGGGACGAGTCGATTCGAACCAGTAGAATATTTCGTCGCTGTAGAGCTCTAGTCGGAATGCGAATAGCGCTTTTAGAGCAAAGATCAATGCGCCGAGGGGCCACAGCCAGTGGCTAGCCAAATGCCGCAGTGGGTCTGTTGGAATGCTCTTTGGAGATTGCTTCACGTAGCTCCCATTACTCCCATTACTCCCATTACTCTCACTGCTGTCATTATTCATAGTGTTGACGTAAGTCACATGGGTTCCGGCTCATGGCGCTAAAGCTGTTTTACTGGGATCAGACCAGGGGGGAGTGCACGCGAGCCGAGTCTTTTTAGTTGCTTGACGAATAACCCAAGCGCCAGCGTCATAGCAAGTATCCACACACCTGAGAATTGAGGATGGGCGGCAAAAGTGCCGATCTGATAGAGGCTCGTTGCTACGGCATAGGCAAGGCCAGTGCTCCAACTGAAAATAAGCAGCATAAAGGGCCAGCCAGCTTCTTTTGCTACCGCGCCCAGCACAGCGACACAAGGCGCATAGAGGAGAACGAAGACTAAATAACAGAAGGCTGCAAACGCGCTAGGAAATAACTGCGCCATATTATTGAGAGTCTCCGTTTTGACCTCCTGCGCTTGGGCGACCGACTCGCGGTCGCTGACGTCGCCTATAGAAATACCAAGTGGATCGGCGAATGTCTCACCCAATGCGAAAAGCTCGCTACCGATTGATGCTACCGCCTCTTGCAGCGCGGCGCTCAAGTCTGGTGCCGAATTAGCAGTGCTAGGCCCCTCAGGGCTATAAAGGGCATCCAGGGTGCCGACGATTGCTTCTTTTGCAAACATGCCTGTGAAAAGGCCGACCGTCGCGGGCCAGTTGTCCTCGCCAATACCCATAGGCGTGAAGACCGGAGTTATCGACTTGCCGATCACACTCAATAGAGAGCGTTCGCTGTCCTCGTTGCCGAAGCTAAAGTCGCTCCCTATGGAATTTAAGAAGCTTAGGGCAACGACCACGGCGACGATAGTCTTTCCCGCGCGCACGATAAAGCCGCGCAGCCTAAACCAGGTCGTGATCATGATGTTGCGGGCGATCGGCAGATGGTAGGCCGGCATCTCTTGAAATGAGGGGCTAATCTCATCGGAGAAGAGTTGGCGTCTGAACACCCAGCCGGTGAAAACGGCAAGGCCGATGCCGAGTAAGTAAAGGCCGAAGACAATGTTTTGACCATTGCTTGGGAAGAAGGCTGCAGCAAAGAGCGCGTAAACAGTAAGCCTAGCGCCGCAGCTCATAAAGGGCGCCATTGCAATAGTCATCAGTCGGTCGCTATCCCGCGACAGGGTCCGTGCCGCCATTACTGCCGGTACGTTACAGCCGAATCCAACAATAAGGGGAACAAACGCGGTACCGGGCAGGCCGATGCTTGCCATTAGCCTGTCGACAACGAAAGCGGCCCTCGCAAGATAGCCTGAGTCTTCCAAGAATGAGAGGCAAAGGTAGAGAAAACCAATGACAGGGATGAAAGTGGCGACAAGTGTTATACCCCCGCCTAAACCATCGGCAATTAAGGTGCTCAGCATCGCAGGGGCGCCGAGTGAGTCAAGCAACCACCGGCTGCCATCAATGAGTACTGCGGCGAATAGGATGTCGAAAAAATCGATAAACACGGCGCCGAGATTAACCGCCACGGCAAACATGAGGTAAATCATAAGGAGGAACAGGGGGAAACCTAGCCAGCGATTGAGAACGAGTGCGTCTATACGCTCGGATGCGCCATCAGCGCCAAGGCTGACCTCTACGACACCATCGAGCAGCTGCCGTGATTTGGAATAACGCCTCACCAATGCCTCTTCATCTTCGAGTTCTATGCGCTGCTGGCTCAAGTCTGCAGACATTGCGCTGCGTCTTGGTTCTTTGATTGAGTGTTCGTCTTTAGCCGAATCCTTCTCTGCGGCAAGTGCAAGGTGCAGTTCCGCTATACCAATGCGGCGCGCCGCAACCATATCGATAACAGGTACGCCGAGACGCGCAGAGAGCTCGCGGGTATTGACGATAAGCCCTTGCTGGGCAGCGACATCGAGCATGTTGGCGACGACGAGAGTTGGAATGCCAAGTTCGAGCAATTGCTGCGTTAACACGAGGCTGCGTTCAATGTTGCTAGCATCGATAACATTGATAACAAGGTCGCTTTCGCCTTGCTGTAAATACTCCTGTGCGATTTTCTCGTCGAGCGCTTTAAAATCGTCACTCAGGGAGTAAACGCCTGGAAGGTCGACCAGTTCATAGTCTTGCGCCTCAAGCGAGAAGAAACCGATCTTCTTCTCAACGGTAACGCCCGGCCAGTTCCCCACTTTCTGCCGCCCGCCGGTGAGAAGGTTGAAAAGCGTTGTCTTGCCACAGTTGGGGTTCCCGAGTAGGGCGACTTTTTTCATCATTCAGTGCTTCAGTAGAGTGCTGTGGGGAGTGGGGTAAACGACAGGTTTAAGTTTGGCGAGCTTAATCTGTCTGCGCTGGCTGCAGTTGGATAGCCGAAGCTTCACGCCGCCTTATGCTAACAGAACTGCCTCCCACGCGAACTTGCATAGGGTCTCCTAATGGCGCGACGCGCAGTGTGGTTATTTTGGCGCCTGGCACAAAGCCGAGCGCATAAAGCCGGCGCTTGAGTTCGGGATTATCGCCCAGCACACACTCGATGTAACGCGCTTCCCTTGGCTGGAGTGTGTCGAGGCTTTGACAAGGCTCGCAGTGCGTCGCGGCGGCGTCGTTATGCCGAGGGTTCTCTGAAGAGGGTGCTGTCATAGTGGGCTTGGTTGTTCTCGGGTGACGATCAATTAGACCGCATCGCGCGACGTGATTAAAGTAGTTGGTGTAAATACTTTTGACAATCATTCTCATTTGCATTTAGGATAGCATCAACAAATAGAGAGTAATAGCCCATGTACGTGTGCATTTGCCGACAAGTAACCGACAACCAGATCCGAGAAACCTGCAAAAGCGGCTGCGGCAGCTTCAGTGATCTTCGCGCTCAGCTTGGCGTCGCGAGTGAATGTGGTCGATGCAGCAAACTCGCACGCAGTATCGTGAAAGAATTCGGGCGCCCCTGCGCCCCTTCCCAGCCTGCCTAGAATTGTCTGTCTAGACTTATTGACTTCATTTACCTGCGAAAGCCATGCGTCACGGCTTGTCGAGAGCAGAGAGCGCGCGCAACTTGACTTTGTCGCGCGCAAATTACACTCTCTAGAGCCACGATAAACTTACCCACCTAAAGAATATCAGACGCTAAAGGCGGCAATTTGGGAGCAGTTATGAAATCTGACGCGACCGTACTCAAACATCTCAACAGGGCGCTTGGCAATGAACTGGTTGCCATAAATCAGTACTTTTTACATTCACGTATGTTTCAAGACTGGGGGCTGAATAAGCTCGCTGACAAAGAGTATGAAGAGTCGATAGACGAGATGAAACACGCCGACCAGCTCGTGCAAAGAATTTTGTTTTTGGAAGGACTGCCCAATCTGCAATCGCTAGGCAAATTGTTCATCGGCGAAAACACGCGTGAGATGCTCGAATGCGATCTGCAACTCGAAATGATAGCGTGTCCCGACCTGCGGGCAGGGATTGCTTACTGCGAGTCGGTGCAAGATTATGCGACGCGTGACCTACTTAATTCGATTCTTGTTAGCGAAGAAGAGCATGTCGATTGGTTGGAATCGCAGCTTGGGCTAATCGATCGTATAGGGATTGAGAACTACCAGCAGTCGATGATCTAATCCCGTTAATCGTAATGAGCCAACCTTTAACGATTTTCGAGGTTAGACCACTTTGCCTAGCTCTACCCACAACTCGCTGCAAGCGTGTATCGACCTCGGTTCTAACAGCTTCCATCTGCTGATAGCACAATGGACGCCAGAGCGTATAGAGATCATAGAGCGGTGTAGCGAGAGAGTGCAGCTAGGGGAGGGGGTTCGAGCCAGTGGCGCGATATCCCCGGCGGCCTTCGAGCGCGGATTGGACTGTCTCAAACGCTTTGATGAATTGCTCGGTCGCTACCCGGTAGCGCGTTATTGGGCGCTAGGCACCAACACCTTTCGCGTCGCGAGTAATGCGCAATCCTTTATTCGTGCGGCGGACCAGCTCGGCATCCATATCTCTCCCATTACTGGTACTCAAGAAGCGGTCTTGATCTACGCTGGCGTGCTTAGTGGGTTGCCGAAGAGCGCGGCGCGGCGCTTGGTTATCGATATAGGTGGGGGAAGCACCGAGGTTATTGTGGGGCATGGCTCCGCGCAGTTGTTCACTGAGAGTTTGGCAGTAGGCAGTGTTGCCTGGCGCGACAGTTATTTTGGACAAGCACACCTCTCTGAGCAAACTCTCGAATTGGCAATGGACTCTGCGCTGGCTGATGCGAGCGCCGCATTCGCCAGAGTCTCACCGGCGGTCAAAGCTGCTGGCTGGGACGAGGCGTTTGCTGCCTCGGGAACGATTAAAATGCTGGCCTCTGTTTGTGAAGCTCACGGTTTCGGAGCTGGACAGGTTTCCAAGGAGGCCCTGCTTGCGCTCAGAAGCGCGTTTATTGATCACATAATCTCTGGTGTTGAGTTGCCCGGACTAAAGGAGCGTCGCAAAGATCTGTTACTAGCAGGTTGGAGTGTTCTATTGGGTGTTATGCAAGCGTATTCGATAGATAAAATTACCTTTAGTGCGACTGCGCTGCGCGAAGGGATGCTCGAGTTTATGATGCGTAATCAGCAGGCGCTCCGGATATTGGACAGTGAGGACATGCCGCGCTTTAAGCAGCGCGATTGATTTTTTGAGGACCGAAGCTCTGCTTAGTTAGGCAAGCTTTTCGAGTAGCCGTTGTTGCACGCCTTGAGTTGGCTCTTGCGCCGCCGCTTGTTGGATTTTGATGTATTCGCCATCGGCTCCGAGCTCCCAACACTGCATCTCATCCTCTAGATGCCACTCAATTTCCGCCAGAATTCGACTCTGATGCTTCTTCTTTAGAATGGGAAAACAAACCTCAATTCGATTGCTCAAATTGCGCTCCATCCAATCGGCGCTTGCACAGTAGAGTTGCTGCTCCGAATTTTTGAAATAGTATACGCGGGAATGCTCAAGGAATCGGCCGATGATCGAGACCACGCGAATGTTTTCACTGACGCCTTCGATTCCGGGTCGCAGGCAGCACATGCCGCGCACAATAAGGTCAACTTTAACGCCAGCGTTTGAGGCTTCGTAGAGCGCACGTATCATCTCGGGGTCGGTCAGGGCATTGAGCTTTGCAACTATTCTCGCTTCCTTTCCAGCCTCAGCTGCAGCCGCTTCTTCGGCAATCATTTTGAGCAAAGATTTTTTCAAATTAAACGGCGCGTGTATTAAGAGATTGGGATGGATCTTCTTTCCCATGCCAGTGATCTGCTGAAAAACTTTATGCACATCTGCGCACAGTGTCTCATCAGCTGTGAGCAGCGAATAGTCTGTATAGATTAACGAATTCTTCCGGTGATAGTTGCCAGTCCCTAAATGCGCGTAGCGCTTTAGTTCATTGCCCTCTCGGCGGACGAATAGGAGCATTTTGGCGTGGGTTTTGTAGCCCATGACGCCGTACACAACCACGGCGCCGGCTTCTTGCAAGATGCTGGCGAAATTAATGTTTTCTTCTTCGTCGAAGCGAGCACGCAGTTCAATAACCACGGTCACCTCTGTGCCGAAGCGAGCTGCTTCGGCGAGCGCTTGCACCAGTTCAGACGATTCGTTTGTGCGGTAAAGCGTCTGTTTTATCGACAGGACAGAGGGGTCTTTTGCTGCTTGTCTAACCCAATCGATAACCGGCAGGAACGATTCATAGGGGTGCAAAAGCAATTGGTCTTCGCGTGCGACGGCGGCGAAAATCGACTGATGCTCCTCCAATACTTTAGGCAGGCCTGGTGTAAATTTCGGGAAGTGCAGGTCTGGCCTGTCTACCATGCCAAAAAGCGCCATCAGTCGCTGTAGATTAACAGGGCCGTCGAGTGTGAACAGCTCTTCCTGAGTGAGATCAAAACGGTCTAAGAGGAAATTAGTCAGCTGAGAAGGACACTCGGCTCCGACCTCGAGTTTAGTCGCGGCGCCAAAGCGCCGGCTATGGAGTTCGCCTTTTAGCGCCATGGCGAAATCTTCGACTTCAACGTTGGACATCTCTAGGTCTGAATTTCGTGTAACTCGAAATTGATGGCATTCGGTCACGCTCATTCCAGGGAAGAACTCTTCGACGTAGGCATGAATAACTGATGACAGGAAAACGAAATTGTCTCCGTCGGGCAAATTCTCGCGCGGGACCTTGATTAGCCGAGGTAGCGATCGCGGGGCAGGGACAATCGCAAGACCGCTGTCGCGACCAAAGGCGTCTTTACCGTCCAATGATAGGATAAAGTTGAGGCTCTTATTGACCAATCTCGGGAAGGGGTGGGCAGGGTCAAGCCCGAGTGGGCTTACTACTGGGACGACTTCATTGAAAAAATAGTCGCGAGTCCAATCTTTTAGGGAGTCGCTCCATTCATGGCGGGCCAGGAAGCGAATGCCCTCGCTAGCAAGAGAGGGGAATAGGTCGTCATTTAAAATGCGGTACTGCTCAGAAAGGGCATCTCGCACCTGTTGATGCAGAATCTTGAGTGTTTGTTCCGGGTATTGTCCATCTGCGCCGGGGCGCTGTCTGCCAAACCCGAGCTGCTTTTTCAATCCCGATACACGAATTTCGAAGAATTCATCGAGATTAGAGCTAAAAATAAGAAGAAACATGAGGCGTTCGAGCAGCGGATGATTCTCGTCTTTCGCTTGCTCGAGGACTCTCAAATTAAATTTAAAATAGCTTAATTCACGATTCTCGTAGTATTCGCTGTTGGCAAGATCTACTTCGTCGTTACTGTCTGTGCTCACAACTTCGCTCTCATCGGGAGGATGGGCCGCAGCCGCCGGCTTGGCGGTTGCGGGGCCGTGAGCAATGTACTGCGAAAATCCCATGTCTGTCGATTCTTGCCTGCGCATTTGTGTAAAAAAATTCTCAGCCCGAGTCTAACGACATTTGCTCGAAAGGGTGTGACGATTAGATGACAATTAATTAATGCGCAGATTTTGTTCGGGATAGAAAGACGCCCGCGCGCGCCCTGTCATATTACTGTAATATTTTCGTCATATAGTCTCGTTCTATGCGAACCATATAGCGTTGCTATTTACCCTCGCTCTAGTCTGTATCGAAAGATAAAATTTATAGGAATCAATTAGATGAAAGCCATAATTAAAAAGATTAGTTGCATCAGGCTTGTAGGCCTAGCCACAGTGGCGCTGCTAGGCAGCGCACCGGCTGTCGCAGCAGACGTCGATTCAGCCATTCCGGTGTATGAGAGCACCAGTGGAGTGTCGGGCAATCTTTCGAGTGTAGGATCAGATACGTTGGCGAATCTAATGACGTTATGGGCGGAGGACTTTAAGCGCGTCTATCCGAACGTGAATATTCAGATTCAGGCGGCAGGTTCGTCGACAGCGCCACCAGCTCTCACCGAGCGTACCGCGAATATCGGCCCGATGAGTCGTGAGATGAAAGACAATGAGATCGAGGCATTCGAGTCTCGCTATGGCTACAAGCCTACTGCAGTGCCGGTAGCGATCGACGCGCTGGCGGTTTACGTGCATAAAGACAACCCGATCGAAGGCTTGTCTCTGCCACAAGTAGACGCAGTGTTTTCTTCTAATCAGCGCTGCGGCTTTGCTACCGATGTCGTTAACTGGGGGCAGTTAGGGCTCTCTGGTCCATGGCAACAGCGCGGTATGCAGCTTTTCGGACGTAATTCTGTGTCGGGTACCTATGGCTACTTTAAAGAAGCGGCGCTTTGTGACGGCGACTTCAAAAATAATGTTAACGAACAGCCGGGCTCTGCATCGGTTGTTCAGTCGGTGAGCACCTCTATTAACGGCATTGGTTATTCTGGTATCGGCTATCGGACCTCGAGCGTCCGTGCCGTGCCGATTGCACGCACCGAAGGCGGCGATTTCTTCGAGGCGACGCCTGAAAATTCGGTCGCGGGCAATTACCCACTCGCGCGCTTCTTGTATGTCTATATCAACAAAGCGCCTAATACGCCGTTGCCGCCGCTCGAGCGTGAGTTCCTCAAACTGGTGCTGTCACAGTCTGGTCAAAATGTTGTGCTAAAAGACGGGTATATCCCGTTGCCAGCCCGCGTTGTTGAGGGGACTCTGCGTAACCTCGGCATATGATTCGCTCTCGAGGCTAGAAAAGACTTAAAAACGGTCTTCTGTCACGGGCCAAGAGGCTAGGCGAACGGGGTTCGGGCTAGCCTCTTGTCATTTGGTGCAACAGAAATATCGAAACGCTTGCCTCAAGGGTGACCCATAACGGTGACTCCTTTGCCATTAAACTGTAATATTCGCGCTCACCGATAAAGAACTAGACCCTATGCCTGCAGATAACTTACCCGAGGCGCAGTCGCGACTCATAGACGACGAGCCTAGCCAATCGGTCAAAGTCTCGGTTTTGTCTTCCGAGAAGCTCGCTTCCCGTCGCCGCTGGCGCCATCTGAGCGACAAAACGGCGAAGGTGAGTATCGCAGTGGGTGGCATCAGCGTGATTGTCGCGATCCTGCTTATCTTCGCTTATCTATTTTATGAAGTCGTTCCACTTTTCGCTGGAGCTACGGTCGACGAGGCGGCGTCCTACGATCTCCAAGATTCTTCAGCGAGCCTGCATTTGGCGATCGAGGAGCAGTCAGAGATGGCGATGCGTCTCGGAGACGATGGCGTGGCGCGCTTTTTTGATCTTGAGAGTGGCGAGAACGCTGCGACGATTGCCGTTAAGGTTCCCTCCGGCGCGACAATAACCAGCTTTGCGCTAGACTCAGAACAATCAGGTTTATTTGCGCTGGGACTCAATACTGGTGAGGCAGTTGTTGCGCGTTATGCCTATGACACGCGTTTCGCGCAGCTAGACAATCGGCGCATTCTCACTCCTAAAATCGACTACCCGTTTGGGGAAATCCCCTACACGCTTGCCGTTGACAAACCGCTCGCCTCGATTGCACTGCGGACCTCTGGCGAGAATATGATGCTCGCCGCGACAGCGCGAGGCGGCGAACTTAGCCTTCTCAAAGCGAGTAAACAGACAAGTCTGTTCGCAGCGTTCGACCTAGGCGGCGGCGCCGAATTTGAAATAGAAGAGAGACGGCTAAGCGGAATGACCCTCGGGGGAGAACAACTTTTCATCGACGGCGATCGCTTCTGGTTGTTCGTCATAGACGATGAAGGCCTTGCGCGACTTCTGAGTCTGCGCACCGCCTTCACTGCCCCCAATCCACAATTCGAAGTACAGGCTCTCTTAACGGCAGGGCGCGCTAACCCTACTGATATCTCCTTCTTGCTCGGCGGAATTTCACTGCTCGTTGGTGATGATCAGGGCGCGATATCGCAGTGGTTTCTCACGAAGCGCGACGACAACGTTGCGCTAGAGAAGATTCGAAGCTTCCAAGACTCGGCGTCTCCGGTTGTGTCGCTCAGCCCCGAGCAGCGCCGTAAGAGCTTCGTGAGTGTCGATGCGCAGGGTGTGGTTTCGCTGTTCAATACGACAGCACGACGACAGGCATTTACCGGACAGCTCGCGGTCGATGGCGCGCGCGCGCTCGCAATCTCCCCGCGGGGCGATGCGCTGCTTATCGAAAGCGGACGAGGCCAGATGGCGCTTTGGGCGGTAGAGAACAAACACCCGGAAGTGTCGTGGTCTGCACTGTGGAGTCGAGTCTGGTACGAGGGGTATAGTGAGCCCGACTTTATTTGGCAATCCTCGGCGGCAACGAACGAGTTCGAGCCCAAATACAGCTTGGTCCCATTGTCGTTTGGTACTTTAAAGGCCGCTTTTTATGCGATGCTTTTAGCCGCCCCGTTAGCGATTTGTGGTGCGATCTTTACCGGTTATTTCATGGCGCCAATGATGCGCCGCAAGGTAAAGCCGCTCATAGAATTGATGGAGGCGTTGCCCACCGTTGTGTTGGGCTTTCTTGCCGGTCTTTGGCTCGCCCCTTTCGTTGAGAATAACCTGCTCGGCATTTTCTCAGTGCTGGTCATACTCCCGCTAAGCATTTTGCTTATGAGTTTTTTCTGGGTGCAGCTACCAAGCGAGCTTCGGCATCGAATTCCCGATGGCTGGGAAGCGGGCATACTTATCCCCGTGATCGTTGCGTTTACTGCACTGTCATTCGCTATTGCAGCACCTCTTGAGGCGCTTTTCTTTGGCGGTGACATGCGTTTCTACCTGACCAATGAGCTAGGCATTAATTACGATCAACGCAATGCCATGGTGGTCGGTTTTGCGATGGGCTTTGCGGTGATTCCCACAATATTCTCGATCGCCGAAGATGCCATTTTTACAGTGCCAAAGCATCTGACCTACGGCTCGTTAGCCCTCGGCGCCACGCCCTGGCAGAGTCTCTACCGAGTGGTCCTGCCAACGGCTAGCCCAGGCATTTTTAGTGCGTTGATGATTGGCATGGGACGTGCGGTTGGCGAGACAATGATCGTATTGATGGCAACGGGTAATACGCCCATTATGGATATCAATATCTTCGAGGGCATGCGCACGCTTGCAGCGAATATCGCCGTCGAGATTCCCGAGTCTGAAGTAGACAGCACCCACTACCGCATCCTGTTCTTGGCAGCTTTGGTGCTGTTTATGTTTACCTTTATGTTTAATACCGTCGCTGAGGTTATCCGCCAGCGACTACGCGATAAGTACAGCACTATATGAAAATTAGCGCGTCAAAATGGTTTAGTTCAGGGACTCCCTTCGTTTGGCTAAATGCCGGTGCGGTGGCGATCAGTATTCTTATGGTGGTTGGGTTGCTTGGTCTTCTGACTGTGCGCGGCATGGCGCATTTTTGGCCTGCCGACGTGATGCAGGCGAACTATGCGCCACCCGTTGCCTTTGGCTCTGTTATGTCGACAGAGGTGCTTGGCGAAAAGGTAGAGACCGAAAGCGTGTCGAGCATTCAGATCGCGTCGTCGGGCATTCCGGTCGATGAATCGATTCCGACTTACGAACGAGAGCTCGTCAAGCTCGGCAACAGAGACGTAACCGGTGCCGATTTCGCCTGGTTGTTGAGCAGCTATATTAGCGATATCCGCTATCCAGCTAATGTGGTTGTGCTTGAGCGCCGCGAATGGGGCAATTTCTATGGGTTCCTCTCAGGCGTCAAAGAGTCTGGCGAGCGTGTTGTGCAAGGCGCAGGGGATGATGCTGCGCTGTGGGACGAATTCGAACAGCGACTTAGCCGCGCTCTTGCGATTCATGACGAAATTTACCGAATCGAAAAGCAAGAGATCGGTGAGGTTAACTATGCGCTCGAACGCCTCAGGTTGAACCAGAGGGGATTAGAGTTAGACGGTGCATTTGATGCAGAAACCGAAGCCGAGTTCGCCGCGCAGCGCGAAGAATTGGGCGCAGAGTACGCGCTCTTGCAGCAAGACTTGGTGGTGTTGAATCAGACTATCGAGCGCGATTCGGCGCAGTTTTTCGCAGCGAATGGCGCAGAGATCGAGGTGGAGTTTGCCGACATAGTACGCGCCTACAGGCCTAACCAGATGGGCTTCGCCGAAAAGCTGCTCACCTATTTTGCCAAACTAGGTGAGTTTCTTACCGATGAACCGCGCGAGGCGAATACCGAAGGCGGCATTTTCCCCGCTATCTTCGGCACGGTGATGATGGTGCTTTTGATGTCGGTGTTCGTGACCCCGTTTGGCGTCGTCGCGGCTGTTTACTTGCGCGAATACGCTCGGCAAGGGTTTGTCACCCAAGCAATACGCATCGCGGTGAATAATCTTGCCGGTGTCCCATCGATTGTCTACGGTGTTTTTGGTTTAGGCTTTTTCATCTACATTATCGGTGCCGAGGTCGATCAGCTTTTTTACCCTGAGGCATTGCCCGCGCCGACCTTCGGTACGCCGGGGTTGCTTTGGGCGTCACTCACACTAGCGCTGCTCACCGTGCCGGTTGTGATTGTCGCCACTGAAGAAGGGCTTGCGCGCATTCCGCGCAGTGTGCGTGAGGGCAGTCTCGCGCTTGGCGCGACAAAGTTTGAGACGCTATGGCGCGTCGTGTTGCCTATGGCGAGTCCCGCGATGATGACTGGCCTTATCCTCGCCGTCGCACGGGCAGCCGGAGAGGTTGCTCCTCTCATGCTCGTAGGGGTGGTTAAACTTGCACCGTCGCTGCCGCTTGATGGCAATTACCCCTATCTTCATCTCGATCAAAAATTCATGCACCTCGGCTTCCATATTTATGATGTCGGATTCCAGAGTCCTAATATCGAAGCTGCGCGGCCGCTTGTGTTTGCCACGGCCCTGCTGCTGGTTATCGTCATTGCAGGGCTGAATTTAAGTGCGGTGGCACTGCGTAATCGACTGCGCGAAAAGTTTAAGTCTCTCGAAGTATAGAGTCATGCGGCGGCGCTGCTGCCTCGACAACGCGTGGCTATAAGCCAAAACGCTTAATCGTTAAAAAGAGAACAGATCCATGAGAAAAGTAGATGTCAGTTCAGTGCTCGGTGCTAGCGCGGAAAACCCCGAAGGCTTAGAGAGCTGCATCGATGTTTCGGGACTGAACCTTTACTATGCGAAAGACAAGCGTGCTCTTAATGGTATCGACTTGAAGATTCCGAAGCAGCGAGTGACTGCGTTTATTGGTCCCAGCGGCTGCGGCAAATCTAGCCTGCTGCGCTGCCTGAACAGAATGAACGATCTTGTCGATGACTGTGTTATCGATGGGTTAATTGAGATCGACGGTGAAGACATCTACTCAAAGCATGTTGATGTTGCTGACCTGCGCAGACGAGTCGGCATGGTGTTCCAAAAACCGAATCCCTTTCCGAAATCTATTTATGAAAATGTCGCTTACGGTCTGCGCATCCAGGGAATCAACTCTAAGCGCGTGTTAGACGAAGTCGTTGAAAAGTCGCTGAGAGCAGCAGCACTGTGGGACGAGGTAAAAGATCGTCTTCACGACAGCGCGCTCGGGATGTCGGGCGGTCAGCAACAGCGTTTAGTTATCGCTCGCACGATCGCCGTCGAGCCAGAGGTGCTGCTGCTCGATGAACCGGCCTCCGCGCTAGACCCTATTTCTACTTTGAAGATCGAAGAGTTAATCCATGAGCTCAAACGCGATTATACGATCGTGATTGTGACGCATAACATGCAGCAAGCTGCGCGCGTTTCTGATTTCACCGCATTTATGTATATGGGTGATATGGTTGAGTTCGACGCGACCGATAATATCTTCACGAATCCTGCGAAAAAGCAGACCGAAGATTATATCACTGGGCGTTACGGTTAATGGTTTGTTCTCGTGCTTTCAGCGAAGGCGCATTATGTTTAACGGGATACTTTTGGACTCTAAGGACGCAGAATGAATTCGAATATTGAAAGCCACGGCCACCACATCTCTAAGCAGTTTAATCTCGAACTCGAAGAAATTAAAAACAATATGCTCGAGATGGGTGGGGTTATTGAACGTCAGATCGCCGATGCAATGAAATCGCTCCTTGACGGCGATACGGGTCTGGCCGCTCAAGTCCTGACAGTCGAAGATCGCATCGATTCGATGGAGGTGAGTATTGACGAGGAATGCAGCCTGATTCTAGCTCGCCGCCATCCGGCAGCGAGCGACTTGCGTCTTGTGCTCGCGATCATTAAGACTGTGCGAGACCTTGAGAGGGTCGGAGACGAGTCTGCTAAAATCGCGCGTATGGCGATAAAGCTTAGTGAAGAGGGCGAGATCTCTCAAGGACTCGTCGAGTTCCGTCACTTGGCGGATAGCGTGACGCGGATGGTAAGTGGCTCCCTCGATGCGTTTGCTCGTTATGATGCCGATGCAGCTCTCGAGGTTGTTCGCGACGACGTTGCGGTAGATAAAATCTACGCAAGCGTAATGCGCTCACTAATCACCTACATGATGGAAGACCCGCGCAGTATTAGCCGAGTTCTCAATATGCTCTGGGCGCTGCGTGCGCTTGAGCGCATCGGCGACCATGCGAAGAATGTCGCTGAGCACGTGATTTACTTGGTGAAGGGAATGGATGTCCGGCATGAAAAGTTAGCCGATGTTGAAGAGCAGCTAGAAGACTAGTCCAGCACTCTTTCTCTTGGGATATGGCAGCCGAACACGCTGCCTTTTCGTGGCGTGCTCTTCACCTCTAACTCCGAGTCATGCCTCGCCAGAATGTGTTTCACGATGGCGAGGCCAAGCCCTGTTCCACCAGACTCTGCTGACCGGCTGGGGTCGACTCTGTAGAATCGTTCGGTGAGGCGTGGAATATGATGCGACTCGATGCCTAGACCGTTATCCTCCACTTCAATTTTTACCCCTGTCGAATCGAGTGCGGCACGTAACTCAATCATGCCGCCTGCCGGCGTGTATTTTGCGGCATTGATAACGAGGTTAGACAGAGCGCTATAAAGCTCTGAGCGTTGCCCGAGTAGAATAATCTCATTCGGGCAATTGATCGAAAAGTTGTGCTGCTTCTCGGTCATGATTTCTTGGGTATGTCCCTTTATTTCTTGTGCAAGTTCTCCTAGATCAATCTTTTCTTGGGCTCTTGGTGCTGCGCGGGTCTCAATCGAGCTAAGAACAAGCAAATCTCGCACGATATTCTCCATCCGCTGCGACTGTGACCGCATCTGCTCGATTGGTTTATGCCAGCGCGAATCGAAGGAATCTAAATTGTCGGCGATCGTCTCGAGATAGCCTTTAATTACTGTGATGGGCGTTCCTAACTCGTGGGAAACATTGCCAACAAAGTCGCGGCGCATAGATTCAAGTCGATGAAGCTGGGTGACGTCTCTCACGAGCATCAACTTTTCATGCTCCCCAAAGAGGGTGATTTGAAATTCGAGCGTGCGACCACTGACGCCAGGCGCTTCGATACGAAGTGTTTGGCTGTACTTCTCCTTATGAAAATAGTCGGCAAAACGGGGGTCGCGAATAAGATTTGTGACCGCTTGATTGCGGTCGTTAGGATAGCGAATGCCAAGCAGATCTTCGGTTGCTCGGTTCCACCAATCCAAAGTTCCTTGCTTGTTAATCATCACGACGGCCATCTCTAGCGCCGCGGAGGACTCCTGCGCTTTGTCGAGAATGTTTTTTAGGTAGTCGCTGGCGAGTCTTTCTTGTTTCTGTAAACGATAGATACTGTCGAAGATTGAACCCCAGGTTCCCGTGCTTTCTGGTGGCTGGGTGTCGCTTTTGTGAGAGTCTTTGGCTACCCACTGGGTAAGGCGTCGAAGTTGGAGGAGGTTGTATCCGCTGTAACCCGCGAGAGCGATGAGGAGGACAAAAGAAATCTCCCCGACCAGCAGGCCAAAAACTAAGGCTGCAGCAAGAATGAGAAGGAAACGCCGGAGCTCGTTGCGCCAAGTGTTCATAAGACTTGTCCAGAATGAGCTGTGTATCGAGTGCAGTTAGGGCAGAGACGGTTAGACATAATCAGTACAAGCGCAGAATCAGCGCCCAACCTTGCCATAATTAGCGAGTATTGTCATGAGAATAGACCAATCAAGTCGATTGTCTGAAATGAATGTTGTGTCCGCTCGGTCGTCTATAGCGTGGGATTTTTTACGAGCAGCGGCACGATATTCAACTCGCTCAGATTATAGGGCTCCGAAAAGTTTAAGGCCAATGCTCTAGGCTAATAGAGCAGTAATATTAGGAATAAAATCGATGAAAAAATCACTAGCCTCAATGGCAATAGCAATCTCGTGTCTTGGCGTGACTGGCGTTAGAGCCGATGCAGGAGAATTCTACCTTGCGCCGGGCTTGCAGGGCATGAACTATGATAACGAAGTAGGGTTTGACAATGATGTTGGCTATGTCATCGGCATAGGCTACGACTTTACATCCAAGCTGAGTGCGGAGCTCAGTGTGATGGATCTCAATCCGCAAACCAAAGCTGCGCGTGAATTAGATCAAGACTTATGGAAAGTCGACGTTTTCTATGGGCTCGATTTCGATCTAGGTAAGTTCAAACCCTTTCTCGTGAGCGGCTTGGGCAATAGTAATATCGACGGTGACAACGACTCTATCTGGGATATTGGTGCAGGCCTAAAATTGCCCCTTAACGAGCGTTGGACATGGCGGACGTCTATCCGGAATTACTATGCGCTAGGGCGTGATTTTGAAGATCAAGATTTCGGCATTGACACCACGCTTGTGTATCGCTTTGGGGGAGCCGCAAAGAAAGCCGCGCTAGTCAAGGAGCTGCCGCAGACGAGGGAACCGAATAAGCCAGACGCATCTACGCAGATTGCCGACGCCGATAGAGATGGAGTGCCGGATGCTCAGGATCTCTGCGCCGACACACCCCTAAGCTATGCGGTTGATAAAGACGGCTGCCCGATAGCGATAGAAGAGGTGGCTCGCATCGAACTATTGGTTAACTTCGATTTCGATCGTGCTGAGGTAAAAGAGCAATACTTGCCCGAGATAAAGAGCGTGGCGCGGTTTATGGAGCAGTATCCTGACAGAGTGGTTGAGCTCGAAGGGCACACGGATAGCAGTGGAACTGATATTTATAATTTAGGTCTTTCGCAGCGCAGGGCAGAGTCTGTCATGGCAGAATTAGTGGGCAGATACGGCATCGCGGCGAGTAGAGTTTCCGCCCGAGGGTATGGCGAGTCCCAGCCTGTCGCGAGTAATGACACCACTCAGGGGCGCGCGGATAATAGGCGGGTAATAACTGTCGTGATAAAGACGCTGCAGCGTTATCAGACAAGGTAATTACCCTGATTTAGGGTAAGAGGATTCGACTGCTAGGCGAGGGGGCGATAGAATATTGCTCTCTTTCTGCAACAGTAGAATATTGTGTCTTACCGCAGTCCCTCACAAGCTGACATTCCAGGCTCAGAGTCGTCTCCACTGGTCGAGTGGTTCGTTCGCGGTAGCCGGTCTATAACCGAGAAGGCTGAGTGGCCGGTCGCGGGTGAGGCTGTCACCGCTATGCCTGCGAACGCCCGAGATTGGCTGTTCGATTCTGGGTCGCTTACTGCAAGACTTAAAACCTTAAGCGAGGGCAAATTCGCAGTCGAGGTCGTCGACGAATCGTGGCTCGTTTTTCCTGAGTTACGGTTCAGGTCGCGTTTTGGTCCCGTAGCACCAGGGCATCGTTTTTGGTCTCGCCGCGTTGTTTTGCTCGGTAACGGAGTGCCTTGGGTTTTCGCAAATACCCTCATACCCACTCATTCTCTAGGCGGTGATTTAGAACAAATCATCCGATTGGGCACGAGGCCGTTAGGTGAATATCTCTTTAGTCAGCCGGAGCTTTCGCGTTCAGAAATAGAGATAAAAGAGATTGCCGAGCAGAGTTGGGGGAGACGCAGCTGGTTTTTTCTTAACGCTAAGCCTGTCCTTGTTGCCGAGTACTTTCTGCCAGCGCTCCTGCGCCAGATCCCGCCGAAGGCGTAGGTTTAATCTATTCTCGCCTCTGAGTTGTCAACCATAAGTCACCATTTACTGTGTCACACTTCTTCGTTTTTCTTTCGCATAAATCTCTTCTTGTCCAGATTAGCTCCTATACTCAGAGTGACAGACGATGGTGTTCTGGAATGATCTAACGAATCAATGGAGCTGAGCGTGGACTACAGGAATGATGGTAATGGGAAAGAGCGCGGCGACGAAAAGACTAAAGGCATTCCGGCACAAGCGACCTCCTCGGTCAGCTCTCAGAGAGCGACTCTTGCAAGCGATTCGCTGACTACCTACCTCAACGACATCCGAAAGCCAAAATTACTGACTGCAGAAGAAGAATGCCATTGTGCTCGTCAGGCCTTGTTGGGAGATGAGACGGGCAGGCGAAAACTAATCGAGAGTAATTTAAGGCTTGTCGTAAATATTGCAAAACGCTATATGCACAGGGGGATGGCTCTCGCCGATCTGGTCGAAGAGGGGAATCTTGGTCTGATTCATTCGGTAGGTAAATTCGATCCGGAGCTAGGTTATCGGTTCTCTACCTACAGCACGTGGTGGATTCGCCAAACTATCGAGCGGGGGTTGATGAATCAGGCGAGGACTGTTCGGCTGCCAGTTCATGTCGTCAAAGAAATGCGCGCCATGATGAGAATAGATCGGGAGAATTTTACTGAGGCGGGCTTACCAATAACCAGCGCTGAGCTTGCGCAGAAAACACAAAAAACACGCGCCGACATAGAGCGGCTTAAGCTGCTAAACGAGCCGACCTTTTCTGCGGATGCGCCGCTCGCCGAGGGGTCTGCTGATTTTTTTGTCGATAGCCTGCGAGGAAGTCGGGAGAGGGAGCCCGATCGCGTGCTTCAACTCGACGCAAGAAACGAAGCATTGGTTCGTTGGCTGCAATGCCTTACGCCGCGACAATACGAAATAATTGTGCGTCGATTTGGGTTAGACGGCCATGACGAAGAAACCCTCGACAAAATTGGTGAAGATGTTGGTGTGACTCGAGAGCGGGTGAGGCAGATACAGATTGAAAGTCTGCGCCTGCTTCGCGAGATTATTTTGGCTGAGGGGTTGCTTGCAGAACATCTCGATTAGCGTCGCTGCTTGAAGCGTTACTGCGGCTGCTCTATCCTGCAGCGCTCTAGGCGAAAGGTTTTGCTTCGCCGGCGCAATGGGTAGGAGAGAAATGAATGCTGAATAGTGACAGCGAAGGGTCGTTGAAGGGTAAGGTTGTTATCGATTTGACGCGAGTGTTGGGCGGTCCTTACTGTACGCAGATTCTTGGGGATCATGGGGCGGAGGTGATAAAGATCGAGCCTCCGCGTGGAGATGAAACTCGAGACTGGGGGCCTCCGTTTCACGATGAGGATGCGCCTTACTATTTAGCCGTGAATCGCAATAAACGCGCGATGGCGTTAGACCTTTCGTGTAGCGAAGGTCAGGCAGTTCTGCTGCGCCTTTTAGAGTCCGCCGACATCTTAGTCGAAAACTATAAGCCGGGGACAATGGAAGGCTGGGGTCTTGGATTTGAAGAGGTGCTTCGCGCGCGCTTTCCTAAGCTCATCCATTGCCGGGTAAGTGGTTTCGGCGCGGATGGGCCCTGGGGCGGCTTCCCAGGCTACGATGCGATTGTTCAGGCGATGGCAGGATGGTTTAGTGTCAATGGCGAGCGCGGGAGTGCGCCAGTGCGCTTGGGGCTTGCCATGGTAGATATGGGCACGGGCCTTTACTGCGCCGTTGCTATTCTTCTGGCGTTAGCCGAGCGAGAAAAATCGGGATTGGGTCAATACTTGGATATGACGCTTTACGACTGCGCGGTGTCTTTCATGCATCCGCACATACCCAATTACCTATACTCTGGAGAAATTCCGGGCCCGACAGGCAATGCGCATCCCAATATCAGTCCCTACGATACTTTTCGGACAAAGACAGTCGACATATTTATTGGCGCAGGTAATAACCGAGCGTTCGCGAAACTTTGCTCGGAGGTGGCGCGGCAAGACCTTCTGGCTGATCCTCGATTTGCAAACAACAGCGACAGAGTCAAAAATCGTGATGTGCTAAAGGTCGAGCTCGAGACTGCCTTAATGCGTATCGACGGTGTGGAGCTCGCTGATACGCTGGCGCGCGCCGGGCTCGCCTCCGGGCCGATTCACAATACTGCGCAAGTTGTGGCGCATCCTCATACTCAGTATCGGCAAATGATTGTCGAGAAAGAGTGGTATAAGGCGCTGGGCTCTCCAATTAAGCTTAGCCGGACACCAGCCTCCCTTCGTTCTCTGCCACCTAAATTCGGCGAGCATAGCCGCGAGGTGTTAACGGAATTCGGATTCGAAGAACTCGAAGTCGATGCGCTTTTAGCAAGCGGTGTGGTGCCAACAGTTCGGCACACTTAGTACCGAAGCTAGTGCAGAGCTAGTGTAGAGCTTGATGAGTTAGGGTAATAAATGAGTCTGACGAGTCGCGCGCTCGCAGTCTTGCCTATGGTGTGTTACTTTAGTATAACACTATATCAAACAATCTCCTGAGAAAGGAATTCGAGTGTTAGTCAAATGGAAGCAAGGCGAGCCGATCTACCTTCAGCTTAGGGATCGGCTTCGTGACCTCATTTTGCAGGGCGTTTACCAGGAGGGTGAGGCGGTTCCCTCGGTGCGCCAGCTGTCGGCCGATCTTCGAATTAACCCTATTACTGTCTCTAAATCCTTGCAGCTATTGGTCGATGGGGGCTGGATAGAAAAGCGTCGGGGGATAGGAATGTTTGTCTGCGTCGATGCACGCGCGGCGTTGGCTTCGAGCCAGCGGCAGTATTTTCTGGAGCATGAGTGGCCGGATATTTTGACACGACTAACACTACTTGGCTTGCGCGTGAGCGACCTGCCAGACCAGCTGCCGGATTAGCAGCGAGAGAGTTAAAAAGGGAAACTAATTATGGAAAACACACGACAAGAGAGCGCTTCGCTCGATGCTAAATGGCGGCCCGAAAGCGCGATTAAGGCAAGGAATCTGTGTAAGTCATACGGCAGCTTTAGGGCACTTGATGGCATCGATCTCGACATCCCTCGAGGCGCCATTTGTGGGTTAATAGGGCCTAACGGCGCGGGCAAAACAACTGCACTCAAGTCGTTGGTCGGTCTCTGCGATTCCGACGGTGAGCTCAGCGTTATTGGGCATGATCCGCGGGTCGCAAGAGCATCCCTGATGCAAGATGCCTGTTTTATAGCCGATGTGGGCGTGCTGCCCAGAAGTCTCCGCTGTATTGACGTGCTTGCCTATGTCGACGATGTTCATCCTAAATTCAATAGAGCAAAGGCGCTGCGATTTCTCGCCACAACAGATATAGACCTCAAAAAGCGCGTCAAGACACTGTCCAAGGGAATGGTCACTCAGCTACACCTAGCACTTGTTATGGCGATTGATGTCGAGCTACTTATTCTTGATGAGCCTACGCTGGGGCTCGATATTATCTACCGGCAAGAGTTTTATGACCGTCTGCTCACTCAGTTTTACGATGGCAGCCAAACGATCGTTATCAGCACACACCAAGTAGAAGAAATCGAATCATTGCTGTCGCATTTAATCTTTATCTCTCACGGAAAAATAGTGTTTAGTACTGAAATGGAAGCGTTGCAACAACGTTTCGTCGAGGTGACTGTAGCTGCAGAGAGCTATGCCGCAGCAGACGCCTTAAACCCTATTTATACGCGCGCAACGCTGGGAGGGAAGGAGTATTTATTCGAGCTTGAGGCAGGCGAACGAGGGCTTGGTGATCGGAGTCGATTTGAGCGTCTGGGGCGGGTCAGCACGCCGAGCGTTGCCGACGTCTTTGTTGCGAAGCTGGGAGCCTCTCATGGATAGTTTAGCCTTAGGAACAAGAACGATTAGGCGTTGGCGAGGACTGCTTTTACGCGAAATTCGAGAGAACCGAAGTCTGTTGCTCTACGCACCCTGCCTACTCGTTTTGGTTGCTATTCTCCTCGGTATGCGCCTCTTTACGCTGTTGCCCCTAGAGCGGCAAAAAGCAGGATTAGAGCTGCTTTTCAATCGATTTGAAGGTCTCAATGCCTCAGACGTTGCTCCTCTACTTACCTCAGCGGGCGCGCTGAACTTGCTTTTTATCATTGGCATCGCGACGAGTTATCTTGCTTCGAGTCTTTATGCGGACCGGAAAGAGCAAAGCTATTTTTTTTGGCAGTCTATGCCGATCTCCGATCGCAGCACCATACTTTCGAAGGTGGTGACTGCCGTAGTGATGATCCCAGGAATCTATATGGGCGTGCTGACCGCCGGCAGCCTGATGCTGATCATTGGCGTCGCAGGGTATAGTTTTTCCCTCGGCGTTGAGCTCAATGGGCTACAGGAGTTATTTGCGGCGATGCTTGTAGCTCTCGGCTTTATTGGTCTCTCGGCATTTATCGCGATGCTCTGGTTGCTACCGGCCGTTGGATGGGTTCTCTTGTTTTCGGCCTACGCCTCACGTGTACCACTGCTATGGGCTATCGGCGTGCTTGTGGCTCTGAGCCTTCTCGAGGAAATTGTCTTAGGGAGTAATACTATTGATACGTGGATCGCGAGCCGGTCCAGTCCGTGGCAATATTTGGTGTTTAGCTTCGAGGACATGGCGGCGCGTCTGCTCAGTTACGACATGCTCTTTGGTGCTGCGCTTGGGGCGATGCTCATTACCGGTGCGACGCTGATGCGCCGGTTTGCTGATTGATCGAGGCGAGCGGAATGAAGAGCGAAAACGACACAGGAGAGGATATGGACAGAATAGAGCGCGAAACCAGCCAATCGATTAAGTTGCAGCGCGTGCTGCGCAGGACGCTTTTACGTAACAAGCACTCACTATTCTTTGCAACGATTGCGTTGGTACTCTGCGTGGTAGCAGTGGAGGGGAAACTGACTGATCGACAGGGGAGAGGTGCTCAATTTGAGAACCCCTTCTTCGACTTGGAAATTGCCCCGGACATTAGGTCAAGCCTTCGTTAACTCAGTCGATCAGGCGCTCTATTAAGGCGCGATCAAAGCTCTATCAAAGCGCGGGCGCGGCGTTGGTAAGGGTTAGGCAAGACGTTAGCGTTGACCTTCGACGGTGCCTCCGAATTGGTTGTTAGCCACGTTTAGGTGAAGTAGACTCTAGGGCAACCCCTCGCCGCTGCGCGCCACTTGCGCGGTGAAGGCTCGACACACTGCACCTCCGTTAGTCTCTCCTGTAGCGACGGTAGTCCCCTTGTTCAAGCAGACCGCTTGGCTAGGTAAGTAACCGTCGGCCACGCGATAAATTCTTGCTAAGCATTCGTCGAATAAGGCGATCTATCGGAGCTGCTATGACGCAAAATACTCAAGTCCTACTCGCGAAACGTCCCCACGGTGAACCAACCGACGATTGTTTTAAATACGTAGCTGTCGAGACACCTGCGCTTGAAGAGAATCAGGTGCTTATCAAAGTTGTCTGGCTGTCACTCGATCCCTATATGCGCGGCCGCATGAATGACATGAAGTCATATGTTGCGTCACTTGAAGTCGGCGATGTAATGACAGGTGAGTCGACTGGTGTTGTGGTTGAGTCTAAATCGGATAAATACAAGGTGGGCGACAGAGTCGCTGCGCACATGGGCTGGCAAACGTATATTGTTGCCAACGCCGATGACCCTCGGCTCATGCCTGTTGATCTCGACAATGGCACACTCTCAGCGCATATCGGCGTGGTCGGAATGCCCGGTCGTACTGCGTATTTCGGCCTTACCGATGTTGGCAAGCCGGTTGCAGGAGAGACTTTAGTCGTTGCCGCCGCGTCGGGTGCCGTAGGTTCTGTTGTCGGTCAGATTGCCAAGCTTAAGGGTCTACGTGCGGTCGGCATCGCCGGAGGCCCAGACAAATGTCGCTACGTGAAAGAGGAGCTTGGCTTCGACGACTGCATTGATTACAAAGCGGGTAACCTTGCGGAAGAACTTGCCCGCGCCTGTCCAGACGGCATCGACATCTATTTCGAGAACGTGGGCGGCGATGTTACCCGCGCCGTAGCGCCACTCCTTAACCCCGGAGCGCGCGTACCAATCTGCGGTTACGTCTCGAATTACAACGACGAAGATATGGCAAGCGCCATCACCCCATTCCATATTCTCAAAGAGCTCGACAACGTTCCCGAGCACCGTTTCTTCGTGGTCACCGAATGGCATGCCCAGTGGGTCGAGGCGACCAAACAGTTAGGCGCATGGATTAAAGAAGGCAAAATCAAATATCGAGAGTCTATCGGTGAAGGCATCGAGAATGCGCCTGAGTTGTTCCGCGGCATGCTGAAAGGACGTAACTTCGGCAAGCAACTTGTGCGCGTCGCCGATGAAACTGTAGGTTAGATTGATGGATTCGAAGTCAGAGAACTTTTCGTTAGACCGTCTGTTCGGTCTTCAAGGTAAGGCGGCGCTTGTAACCGGAGGCAGTAGCGGTCTCGGGCTGCACATGGCCAAAGGTCTTTTGCAGAACGGCGTTAAGGTGATGATCGCCTCGCGTAGCGAAGATAAGTGCACCCAAGCCCTCGAAGAGCTTGCTCCTTTCGGGGAGGTTACCGCAGTGGCGGCTGATGTTACCAAACAAGAGGCAAGGGCTACGCTCGTGGCGGAGGTTGAGGCGCATTTTGGGGCGCTCGACATCCTCGTGAATAACGCCGGCGCCAACTGGGGAGCGCCGCTCGCAGACTATCCCGACGCAGGCTTCGCTAAGGTTATGGACACGAACCTCAATGCAGTTTTTGCGCTAACACGGGATTTAGTCCCCGCGCTTGCCCGGGCAGCGTCTGCTGATTCGCCCTCACGTATCATTAATATAGGCTCGATGGACGGCATTCATGTCCCCATTGTGCAGCGCGTGCCCACGTTCGCTTATTCAGCGAGCAAGGCTGCTTTGCATCATCTTACGAAAGCGTTTGCCGTCGAACTTGGCGCTCAGCATATTACTGCCAACGCGATAGCGCCGGGGTTTTTCGAATCAAAGATGACAGATCATGTTTTCGAGCACTACCTTGCAGATATCGAAGACGATTGCCCCCTGCATCGAGTTGGGCGCCCAGAGGAAATCGTTGGCATCTTGGTTTACCTCGCGTCGCGCGCGGGTTCCTATACCAATGGCATTGTCATCCCAGTTGATGGCGGTACAAGTATTTCGAAGGGTAAGCGTGAGTGGACCCTTTAGCGTGAGCCGTGTGCTACGCGAAACCGACTTAACATTGAATCAAGAGAGAGCAGGAGAGTAGGGTATGAGTTTGTTTAGTCTGGAAGGTAAGGTGGCCCTTATTACTGGCTCCACAAAAGGCATCGGTAAGGCGATAGCACAGCGGATGGCAGAGCAGGGTGCTACGGTTGTGATCTCTAGTCGCAATCAGGATGCGTGCGACGAAGTCGCCGCTGAAATTACAGCGCGAGGGAATAAGGCGATAGGTGTTGCCTGCAACATTAATCACAAGGATCAGCTTCAGCAATTGGTTGAGAAGACAACGGCTGCGCTCGGAAAAATCGACGTGCTTGTTTGTAATGCCGCGTTGAACCCATTTTTTGGCAAGTCGCAAGACATCCCTGATGAGGCATTCGACAAGATTATGCAGGCGAACATCGGCAGCGTTCATCGCCTGTGCCAGTTAGTGATACCCGGCATCGCCGAATCTGGAGGCGGCGCGGTTGTCATTATTTCGTCTATTGGCGGCCTCAAAGGAACCGATGCACTAGGTGCCTACGCAATATCGAAAGCAGCAGACATGCAGATCGCGCGTAATTTGGCGGTCGAGTGGGGGCCTAAAAATGTGCGTGTAAATTGCATCGCGCCAGGTCTTGTCCGCACAGATTTCGCAAAAGCGCTGTGGGAGAACCCAGATATTTACGCGGCAACGGTTAAGAACTATCCGCTGCGCCGAATTGGCGAGCCCGACGAAATCGCCGGCGCGGCAGTGTTTCTCGCGTCACAAGCGGGGAGCTTTACTACGGGCCAGACGCTCGTTATCGACGGCGGCGGCACGATTGCGAGCTGATCACGAATTTTATATTAATTTCAAAAGTACTTAGTAAAGGGTAAATGCCATGATGAATTTAGGACTATCAGATGAGCTCGTCGTCATTCGTGAGAAAATTCGCACGTTTGTAGAAGAGAAAGTAGAGCCGGTAGAGCAGGATTACCACGACGAGGTAAGCGTTGGTGATCGTTGGTCGCATACGCCGCGTCAAGATGAAATCCTCGAAAGCCTTAAAGCAGAGGCGCGCAACCTCGGCCTATGGAATTTCTTCCTGCCGAAAAGCCAAGGCGGTGCGGGCATCTCAAACCTTGAATATGCGCATCTGGCTGAAATCATGGGACGTAGTCGTCTCGCCTCCGAGGCAATGAACTGCAGCGCACCGGATACGGGTAATATGGAAGTGCTCGAGCGTTACGGCTCCGAAGAGCAGAAGCAGCAGTGGCTCTTGCCTTTGCTAGCCGGTGAAATCCGCTCGGCGTTTGCTATGACCGAGCCGGGTGTTGCCTCGTCAGATGCAACTAATATCGCCACCAGCGCTGTGCTCGACGGCGATGAGTGGGTGATCAACGGTGAGAAGTTTTATATCTCAGGCGCGGGTGATGCGCGCTGCAAGATTATGATCACAATGGTCGTGACTGACCCCGATGCACCTAAGCATAACCGCCAGTCGCAGATTCTCGTACCAATGGATGCCGAAGGCGTCGAAGTTGTACGCCCGATGCACGTTTTCGGCAAAGACGATGCGCCACACGGCCACATGCATATTAAATTTCACAATGTGCGCGTGCCTGAGAGCAATATTATTCTCGGCCGCGGCAGAGGTTTTGAAATTTCGCAGGGCCGCTTGGGCCCAGGCCGTATCCACCATTGCATGCGCTCAATTGGCGCGGCGGAAAAGGCGCTCGAACTTATGTGCGAGCGCGCAGTCAGCCGTGAGGCGTTTGGTAAGCCTCTCGCCGAACTCGGCGGTAACTATGATGTGATCGCAGATAGCCGTATCGAAATCGAAATGTGTAGGCTTCTGACTTTTAAGGCGGCCTATCTCATGGATACTATCGGCAATAAAGCCGCGCGTGATGCTATTTCGCAGATCAAAGTGGCGGTGCCGAATATGGCGCTTCGTGTTATCGACAGAGCTATCCAGATGCATGGCGCGGCGGGTATATCGCAAGATTTCCCTCTCGCATCCCTGTGGACGAGCCAGCGTACGCTGCGCCTAGCCGACGGACCTGATGAGGTACATCGCCGTGTTATCGCACGTAAGGAGCTTGCGAACTACAGCTAGTCTCTGACCCACCGGCTCGGCTGTTTATAGGCTGCAGCCGCTGATAAGCGACAAGATAACGGAGGCTCAGGCCTCCGTTTTTTTATTCAGAATAAAGGGTAAACAGCTAAGACAACGTTCATGAATGCTATCCAAGACATACAATGTGTCGCCACGGCAAAAGGCAGCCTAGCTCGTCTCGCCCGTTTGCACTGCGACATTATGTCGCGGAAACTTTTTGAGTTGCGCCTAGGTGTCGGCGCTGACACCTGACATACTATCTATTAAAGTAAATCTGCACGCCTAATTAACCAGCGGAGTATCGTATGATCGTCACTGTGACAAGGCCTTTGGCATCGCTTTCTTTTTTAAAAACCTTACTTCGGGCATTCGCGTTTATCGCCTGCGTGTCGCTGAGCATGACTGCGAGCGCGCATAATGTGTTGAAGTCGTCCATTCCCGCCGATGGTTCTACCCTTGAGCGCTCACCCGGCGAGCTCGCGCTCGACTTCAATGGTCAGGTGAGATTAGTAAAGCTGTCCTTAAAACGCAGCGACGAGAGTATCGATGTGGGTTTTAAGCCTGATCTTACCGCAGCGACCTCTTTCGTCGTACCAGTGCCTGAGCTTGCGTCTGGGACTTATTCCCTCGAATTTTCAGTGATAGGCGAAGATGGCCATACCGTCGCAGGGCACTTTAATTTTGGCATAGGAATGCCAGCTGCTCATGCGGAGAGCGGGCACTAGCCCGCTGGAAGCACACGCCCCATCGATGAGACATTCGTGACTTTGCTTCTGTCTATTCCTAGTATGTGGGCGCTTGCATTCGCCCTCGCAAAGATCGGCGTTTTCGCCGGACTGATCGCGGGAGCGGGCGGTGTTTTGGCGCTGGGCGGCTACCACAATGGCTCCCGCGCGGCGCACACCCGCCTGCTGTCCTACAGTTTATTAGGCGCTTTTATTGGATTTCATTCGAGCCTCGCGCCGGTCTTGATTCAGGCAGGGCAGATAAACGACGCGGGTGTGATGGGCATGTTCGATAGTGACCTGGTTCTGCTGCTGCGTGGCACTCCTGTATGGGAGTCAGCTGCCTTTCGTGGCGCAGGCTTTGCGCTCTCGGCGCTGTTAATCCTTTCATTGCTGCGAACACTGCGGGCGCAAAGAAAGCCGCCAGACTCAGTCTTTTATCGGCTCGCTTTTATCGGGCAAGCACTCGCGCTCGGCCTCGTCGCCTACGGCTTTACGCTGTCTGGCCATGTCTCTGTGCTCGACGCGTGGCTTCGGGCAGCGCTGGCGTTTCACGTGGCTGCTATGGCGATCTGGGTAGGGATGCTTCTCCCCTTGCGCTGGTGCTGCGACGATGTCGAGAGTGGGGATTTGGGTGATCTGATGAGGCGATTTGGCCGCCTCGGCATAGGTTTAGTCGCAGCGCTCGCCTCAAGCGGTGTATTTATGCTGCTCAATCTAATCGACCTAATCGAGTTGTTCACAACGGAGTACGGTCGCCTAATGCTTTTCAAACTAGGCGCTTTCGTCGGCCTTCTCTCTATCGCAGCCCTCAATAAACTGCGGCATGTACCAGTGCTACACCTGCCTGGCGGTTCACGAGCGCTATCCCGAAGCATCGATCGAGAGCTTATTGTTGCGATGGTTCTTCTGCTTGTGACCGCAGTCGTTACGACGCTGCTTGGGCCTGCAACACACTGAGTGCTCGTCGATTAGGAAGGCTCAAGTAACCTTGAACCTCTGCCGATTACTAACAGATACACCGTCTCAAGCTCTCAACTTCGATTGGTTCTTCTCATGCCTCTGATTAATTCTGGTTCTGGCTACGCTGGCCGCAAGTCTTTTCTAGGCTCACAGCTTTTAGTCGTTTTGATCAACGCTGTGATGAGCGGTGCCGTATTGAGTGACTATGATCCAGCTCCCTTTTTAGCGTGGGTAGATGAGACTAAAACGGCGATTGAAATTCCCGGTGTCGCGGTCGCCATCGTGAGCCGGGAGGAGGTGCTGCATCTTGAGACCTGGGGACAGCGAACAGTCGATAAGTCACCATTGGTGACCTCTAACTCAGTGTTTCGAATAGCCTCGATGTCGAAGACCTTTGCGGGTGCCGCGGCAACGCTTCTTGTCGATAGCAATCAGCGATCATGGGATAGCCGGTTGAGTGAGATCTTCCCTGAGATGAGATTAGGCAATGGGCGCTCTTTTCGCGACATTACCTTCCGGCAGGTTGCCAGCCATTCTACCGGCCTGATGCCGCATTCTTATTCCAATCTCCTCGACGACGGTGTCGAGTATGCGAAAATTAAGCCGCGCTTTGGCGATATCCCTGCCGTGTGTAAGCCGGGTACCTGCTACGGCTATCAGAATGTGGTGTTCTCGCTTATTGCCGATGTCGTCGAGGAAAGTACGGGCGAAGGCTATGAGCGATATATCGAAGAAAAGCTATTCCGACCATTAGGTATGACGACGGCGTCTGTAGGCCTTGCCCCATTTGTGGCGAGCGATAACGCGACCAGTCCTCATAGATTGGTGCGCAAGCAATGGCGTCCAACGAGCACGAACCCCGCGTATTACTCAGCAGCGCCAGCAGCAGGGATTAATGCGAGTGTCTTCGACATGGCGTTGTGGCTAAGGGCAAACCTTGGTGGGTTTCCTGAGGTATTATCGCCGTCGATGCTAAACGAATTACAAACGCCGGTTATCGAGACGCCGCGAGGTAATTATTTTAACCGCTGGGAAGGCATAGAGAAGGCCTACTATGCTATTGGATGGCGAGTTTTCGATATCGACGGTGTGCGCGTTATTCACCACGGAGGAGGCGTGCGAGGCTATCGTTCCGAGATGGCCTTTATTCCTTCTGCCAACATCGGGATGGTGCTGTTGTTTAATGGCGAAACCAATGCCGCGAACGAGGCAGTGCCAGCTTTTCTGCGCGGACTTAAATAAGTCTGCTACAAATTCTCAGCATCTTCCTAAATAAGGCAAATGACTATGAACGCAACCCTTGAAATTCTAACTGCGCATCGCAGCATTAGAAAATTTACCGATGAGCCATTGCCCGATGGATTGCTCGAGACCCTTTGTACCGCTGCCCAAGCCGCCGCCACGTCGAGTTTTTTGCAAGGCGCCACGCTCATTCGTGTGACTAACCCCGAAAGCCGCAGCACGCTAGCCCACTGCGCCGGTGGTCAGGGCTATGTTGAGACCGCAGCAGAGTTTTTAGTGCTTTGCGCCGATCTTAAGCGTGCGGGTAACTACTGCCATAAATACGGCAAAGAGTTTGAGGGCGATTTCACTGAGCAATTTATCATTGCAACCGTTGATGTCGCCTTGATGGCACAGAACCTCGTTATCGCAGCTGAATCTGTTGGCTTGGGCATCTGTTATATTGGTGGGCTTCGCAACAATCCGCAGGAGGTGTCTGATTTGCTTGAATTGCCGCGCGGCGTTTATCCAGTATTCGGTCTTTGTCTTGGCTACCCAGACCAAGACCCCGAGGTTAAACCAAGGCTGCCGCTCCCCGTGATCTTAAAGCAAGAACGCTATAACGAGGAGGGTGATGAAGAAGCCATCACCGGCTATGACGAAACGATCAGAGAGTATTATGCGACGCGTACAGGGGGTGGTCACGGGGTTAGCTGGTCAGAACAAGTGGCTGATCTCTTGTCCGAAAAATCGCGCCCACATATGCGAGAGTTTTTGGCAGGCCAAGGCTTCCTTTTCAAATAAAAGCTCAGCCGGCCTTTTTTGATTTAATCTTTAGGCACGACGCGATAGGAGCCTGTGCTGGGCAGGCTTTCGACTGCATCGCTCACCTTACTCGCAATAACCTCGGAAGGGGGAATAGCGTCGTCGCCGATAGAAAATTTGAATTCCCCATTTAACAGGCCGCGTTTCCCATCGGTGACTGACCACCGTGCAATATAGTATTCAGAGTCGGGTAGCTCGAAGCCCAGTGGGTAGGCAAAGCTGTCCGCCATGCGGTTAGGGTCATAGGCAAAGCCGATGTTGATCCAGTCGCCTTCGGCCGAGTAGAGCGCTAATTTAAGCAGTGTGACATCGACGCGAAAACTCATCATGATCATCTGCGGCGACTCATCGAGTACCGAGTCGTCTGTCGGGAAAGTCACCCCTGGCGTCAATACGCCATGGCTATGTTGCGCGGCAAGCGGTGTTGCTAGAAAGAGGAGGCTGGCGGCAAATAAACACGGCAGTGAAAGCAGCCGAGAGTGAAACTCTTGTCGCCCTAAGCACCGACGTTTGCGACTCCCGTTGACCATATGCTTACCCCCAGCTTTTGCTTTTATCATTGCAGCGCTACTGTTCGAAATACGCCATACACTGCCGCGATAGCGCACACAGTCTGCCCGACTCTTCATATATTCGTCCACTTTGCTGAGTATAGCCATCTGCCGCGGCATCTAGGTCGAAGTCAAGGTAAAACCACTCCCCCTTAACGTCGGCAGGATCCACGATAAACTCCAATCCCCAGCTTACCGAACTGGCTGGTACAAACGGTTTGTCATAGTGGCAGAGCAGAACGGGCGGTGGCATATCAGCGATAGCGATTATCTTTTCGGCAGGATAGTCGGACATATCGCACCGATGCCTCACCCACATGTTTAGCCTGCGTGAGCGCGAGCCAGAGAAAGGCATGGCGTCGCCTACCCAACACCCTTCAAATTGATTAAGGAATGTCGGCATGCGCGCTGCATACTTGGCGAATGGAATCCCTTCACTGCGGGGAAGGGGATTGCTGAGAGGGGCCGCTTCGACGCGAATACCCTCGCGTGCTTGCCCAAATACGCCCAGCGCTTGCAGCGCTGGCCTGCCTTCGCTTAATACTGTCGCGCTGCACTGCGTTACATTGCGTCCCTGGCGTTGTATCGCTGCCTCAACCGAGAGTGGGGCCGGCGGCAGTGGCGCGATGAAAGAAGCCATCAACGAGCGCAGCGCAGGCTGCGGCTCGAGCATCTTCTTCATGCTGAGGCTGGCAAAGGCAGCGACGAGGCCTCCGAAAGCTGCTCGGCCTTGAGACCAGTTCTCATCAAAATCAGTTTCGTTGGTCGGGCTATTTTGGAGCCTATCTAAAATATCTTGCAGGGTATTGCCGGTCACAGAGAAAACCTTTTCGAGTGCGAAGATTGCCCCTAACACGGGCGTGTAATATTCTTATAGATTATAGTTTAGTGAATCAATTATGGCTCTAGTTTATCGTAAGCTACAGTGTTTAGGCTTGGTGCATGGCTGCGACTCACAGGGTAGATCATAATGTCGGGCGCGGTTATTTTGGGTAGAAAAGTGAAACAGAACATGGCCGGTAAAAGTAGGGCTATTGATGTGCTGTCGCTCGTAAAGGCGTGGCACCTTGTTGCAGTGACACTCTGTTCACTTGTTGCAATCGTAGCCGGCGCACAAACCCCCGCAGCGGTAGCCACCTATCCGCGGGCTGCGCTGGATTTCACAGGAATAGTAGCGAAGACGCAAACGACTCCGCTGGATGACTCAGTGTTCGACTCTTCCCCAGAAAGATTGGCGCTGGCATTCCCTGAGAAGGTGCACCTGGTCAAGTTAATCCTGCGCAATCAGGCCCACGACTGGGTTGATATCAGCTTTCGTTACAGTCCGCGCTTAGCGAGCGACTTTGAATGGTCTCTACCGAGCCTGCAGGCGGCCGATTATTACACGGCAGAATGGGCAATACTCGACGAGCAGGACCGTCTCATTAGGGGAAATTTTAGTTTCTCATTCGGCGAAATGGCGCGCATGCCCTCGCTGATTAAAGCCGAGCAGGAATTAGCGTTGCGTCTGAGAAATGGGGAAGACGAGAGCACGCGATTTATTACCCCGCCGCGAACGGAGATAATTCTTGAACAGGAGCCGCGCAGTTATGACCCGCCATTTACTCTGCGTTTGGAAAGCCGCGAGAGTAATGAGATCCCTAAAGAAGATTGCTAGCACTGGGATTGCGCCAGCACGAAGATCTACGCCAGCACAGAGATCTACGCCAGCACAAAAAATCCATCTAGCTCCGTGGACGCAGCCACCAATAACCACTAAGAAGAACGCATAAAAAAACGGCAGTACTCATTATGAGACTGCCGCTTTCACACAAAATCTTATGTGGTGTTCGCGCTATTCAGTGACTCGTACAGTGATATAGTCGTCGTTATAGAGTCCGCCATCGTCGGCACGCGCCCAGAGAATGTAGGTTCCCGGTTTGTCGAAAGTTGCTTTAACCTCGATCATGCCATCTTCCGGAAGCTCGGGTGGAAGCCACAGTGCGCCCCAGGGGGAGTTGGCTGACGTACGGGTGTCTTCCCATGGTTTGGGTAATGGTGGATCAAATTCGACGTGTCCTTCTCCTCGGTAGACATTCCACGAGAGGAATAAACCATTCACCTTGCCGACTGTGATGCGAGTAGGGGGTCTCATCATCCGCCGCATGGCGTCTTTTTCAGAGATTGTGCTGTCGCGACTCGCCTTGGGGATTCCGTCATCTATCACTCGCGTGTTGAGCACTAGAGGCTCACCCACGCGCACAGTACGAATGTCATCGCCTTGCACTTCGATAGTGGGTTTCACGTTTGCGCGGGACTCGGGGCTGCTTGTTCCGGCGCCCAACGAGCCTGTCTCAGAGGCTATAACGATATTATCGACCTGATAGTCTGGTTTCAGTGTTGCATATGCTTTGCGCTCTTTGCCGTTAACGTTGAGCGTCCAAACAAGTTCTCTATCGCCCCAATCTGCGGGCACAACAACCTCGAAATTGAATCGGTTACGTCGCGGAAGAAAGTGCGTTGGCTGGCCTCTATCGGCGTCGCCAGGAGAAAAAGCGTTGTTCTCGCCTATGGGAACATCAGGCTCCTCTATCCAGTTCTCGTTCATGTAACCGAACATAAAACTAAAGGTGCCGTCTGCATTGGGCCGCCAGCCTTCGTAAGCGGGCTCGATATGCTGCCCCGATTGGTAACTTGTTTGTGCGAGGCTTGGCGAGCCCAAAAGGCTGAGGAGGGTAGTGATGACTGCGGCGAGCAGGGCTTTCGCCCTGCTCATCACACTACTGGAGTTAACATACATCGTGTCTTGTTTCTCTCGAGTAATTAAGTAAAAGCCTAGTTGGCTGCAACTTCGTTGCCTGTCGCTTCACTCTCTTTGTCGGCGATTGGCGCGACAATAGGGGCGAGGCAGAGTGGGCAACCGATAACGTGATCATTCGGTCCGAGATCGAGTACTTGGCGACGCTCTTCCATCGCTTCATGGAACTGCTCGTCGGTGAGTGTGACGCGAATGCCAAGATCGATGAACATGTTTGTCACAGAGCGGTTACCCGAGCCTTGCCAGTTTCTAGGATCCGGCACGTTGGGGTTAGTTTCTGTATTGTTCATGTATCCGACGATATGCAGGATTGTGCCCTTCGGTAGAATCGGAGCAGCTTGGTCGGCATACGGATAGCCGCGCACCCAGTTATGGTCATAACCTACGCAAGACAGCGTTTCGATCGTGTAGCCCCAAATAGCTTCAAGACACATACGCTCACCTGGCGCATGGAGGTGCGGCTCAAAGCTAATGATCTTGGTGTGATTTTCAAGCACAGTGTAGGCGTGGAGCTCCTGATCTCGAGCGTTGCCTTGGATGCTGATGTCTACGCCATTACCCAAACCGATAAACGCATTCTGGTATTTCGGCTTGTAATCTTTGTCGTGGAAGCGGAAGCCCACTTCGAGGTGACCGGTCGTGTCGCGGCCATTCGAGTGAAGGTGAACCGAATCGGATACTATCGCTGAGCCCGCTTTGAGTAAGCGACCTGCATCCTCGTCGAAGATATCGGCATTACGGCCCACTTCGTGTACTGGCCATGGGATTGAAAAACCTGGCGCACGCTCACCTTTCTCGTCGAGCATCGCAGTGCCCCAGATCATATGGTGGAATATGTAGCGGCCGCCCACTGTGCCAGAGTCGGCAGAGTTGTCGACGTCGTTGACCTCGACGACTTCGACTGACTTCACGTAGCGATCTTCTTCGAGACCAGTTGGAATGTAGTCGATTTCACCCCACCAGTCCGGCGTGCCGGCGAGTTTAGTGACATCGTTCATTACGACCACGAGGTCTGGCTTGCCCGCTTTCCACTTTAGGCTGTCGTCGAAAGCTATTTGTTCAGGCGCGTCTGCAATGTCGCCTTTTGGCGTGCCGCTGCGCGCCCAAGTAGAAATAGCAGCGATCTCTTCGTCGCTCAGAGAGGGATCATCCTTGTATTCTTGGATGCCGATGTTCTTTTCCATATACCAAGGGGGCATTGCGCCGGCACGATCGCGAAGACCGGTTTTGTATTCGATCAGGCCTGCGAAAGGGGCTACTTCTTCGTAAGTCACGAGAGGCATCGGGCCCGCGCCGCCATCACGGTGGCAGTTCTGACAGCTGCGCTGCAGAATCGGCTCGATATCTTTGTGGAAAGTGACTTCGTCTTGCGCTGAAACAGCGCCGGCGAATGACATCGAAAGAGTCATTGCGAGCGCGCTGAGAGCGGATTGAGCGGTGAAGTTGCGCATAATTTAGCGACTCCTAGTAAAGTTTAGAACGATTGAACTGTGAAGAGACACTCGTCTGAGCGAAATAACCCGACACGTATCTAGTTAACTCCTCAAAGATAGCACTGAAAAGGGGCTATTTGGAAGAGGTTGGGACGTTTGGCTGCACGCTTTATGCACCGCGCTCGGGGCCTTTTAGCAGCGCCCAGAGATTGCTACTCGCAAGCAAACTGGCAAAAACAACGATTAAAGAAAGACAAAACCATTGCAGTGCATAAGACAAATTCTGATCGACATCGGCGCTCACAGCCGGCCAGTGTCTCGCCAAAGCACCGTCCTGATCTGCAGTCAGCCTAACTTCGAATGGCCAGACGTCTTCACCCAAGAGCTGACTGACGATATCGAGTTCGAGGTCGCGCATGAATATAGGCCACTGGGACGCATCAATCTCGCTCTCACGCGGCTTCCAGCCAGCGGGCGGCACGTAGAGCTGCGCGGTCACCGAAACGGGTCCCTCAACCGGCGCTGTGCGAATCGTTTGCCCGGGTTTGTTCACCGCGCTCGTCCAACCCCTGCTCACGAGCACTATTTGCCCATTGGCGCTAAGCCTGAAGGGTGTAACCACACCATAGCCGATCTGAGTCTGGTGGAATTGCCCGAGGAGTAAAATGGTTTTGTCGTTGAGGTATTCCCCTACAAGCGCGACATGCCGGTTTTGCAGCTCTGGATTAGCGCGGTTGAGATGTCCGTTAGGAATAGACTCGATGGGTTCGGCACCGCTTTTAGACTCGTTCTCCATGATTTGCTGCGCATTGACTTTCTCGGCAGCGCGATCGAGTTGCCACAGACCAAGGCGGCCAAAGGCGAGTATTGTTAGTAGAACGCAGGCCAGAATAAGCCAGTTGATGCGTATACTAAACACGCCAAAAGTGTATTCGTTCGTCGATATCATTTTTTTCTCTAAAGCAATAAATTCAATAGGTTAAGTCGGCATATTCATAGTTTTTTTAACTGAGCGTCGCTGGCTCCGTCAATGCCCGCCAACCCGAGTATGACAAGCAACGAGACCTGGGGGCCTAGATGTGAGTTCGTCGGCACAAACCATTCGTCGGGTGAGTGCGCGCCACCCCCCTCACCGCCGCCATCGATTGTGATCGCCGGAATGCCAAGCGACATAGGCACATTCGAATCGGTGCTTGAGATGCTCAAGCCGCGAAAATCGACTCCGAGTTGCTCGAAAGCCAGCGAGGTCAGCTGCACAAGCGGGCTATCGCTTGGCGTGTGGCCCACCGGTCTGTCGCCAATTAGCACGAAGTCTACGGTTATTTCCCCTCGATTCCAGCGCGCATTTTCTTCGGCAACAGCCTCGAGAGCAGCATCCTTTGCGCGTTGCTCTAGAAGCGCAAGCTGTTCGCGGTCGTTCGATCTCATGTCAATAGCGAATACGGCATCCGCTGCGATGGAGTTCACCGAGGTGCCCCCGGCTACCGTGCCGACGGTAAAGGTTGTTTTCGGTGAGCTAGGGGTTTCAAGATCGCCAATTTTTGCAATCGCGCGACCCATCGCATGAATTGCGCTCGCGAGGCCAAAGGCGCCGAAGGAATGACCGCCGGGCCCTTTAAACTGAAACTCGAAGCGCCGACTACCGGTGCCTCCATTGGTGATGCGGCCAAGGCGAACACCGTCGATTGAAATAAATCCGTCAATAGAGGGGTGGTCGCGGAATATAGCCTTTATTCCCCGCAAATCACCGCGGCCTTCTTCGCCGACATTGCCGGCAAACATGATGTCGGCTTCGGTCTGAATCCCGCTGTCGTTCAAGATGTCGATCACCGAGAGCATGGCAGCGAGCCCGCGTGTGTCATCGCCAATACCCGGCGCATAGTAACGCCCATCACGCAGCTGCACAGTAGTGTCGACACCTTCAGGGAATACGGTGTCAAGGTGGGCGGCAATGAGGAGGAGGGGGCCGTCTCCGCTGCCCTTGCGTACACCGATCGCATTGCCCTCTGCGTCTAGGTAGGCATCTTCTAAGCCTCGTGCTTTAAGCTGTTCTAAAAAATACGCGGCGCGGCGATCTTCCTTGAAGGGAGGCGCAGGAATTTCGGTCAAGCGAAACTGCTCCTGAATCGCCTCAGGTTCTCTGACTTTAAGCTCAGCGAGTGCGGAAACCACACGCGGGTCGTTCAACACAGCGTCGAATCCTCTTCTTACCGAATCATCTATTTCGATTGTGTTTTGTTGTGCTGAACCTACTTGAGCGAAGCACCCAACAGCGAGCGCACAGCTACTGAGTAAGAGGCGTAAAATGGGGGCCCTTGTTACTGCTGACAGAGCAGGGATCTGGAGGCGTGATGTTTGTGCAACGAAAAGCGCGACGATTGGCATAGTTAATCTCGATTTTAAGGGCGCGAGTGTTAATAGACTTCTGAGGTGGTGATTTTCCCTCGCGAACGTCCGAGATACAATCACCGCGCTTGATGCAGGTCATCTAATAACAGGACAAAGTCACTCACGCAGGGGTGCTATAGCGCGATCTGCAATAGAGGCTAAGGTACTCAGCGTGAGCCCCCATACAAGAAGCCTGCCCCCTGTGCTAATGATTTCAGAGAGCGCTGCCGGCAATACCTCGAGCGCAGCTAGAGAGAAAAGAACGAGGGGGAAGAAATAGAATACGCCATTCCAGCGCCCCAGAAAGCTCATTTTCAGACTTTTCTGTCTAAACAAAAAGTAGGAATCGAGCACGTATTGTGAAAAAGCCACAACAATCAAAATCGGCAGCAACGCGCCTATCTGGCCTGCGTACGCAAGCCCTGCGAGCCCCGAAGTCACGAAGATAAAATCGGTGACATGATCGAAAAGCATGCCTCGGCTAGAAGCCGTGCCAAAGCGGCGCGCTGCACGACCATCGGCGACGTCGGTTGCCATGGCGAGTAAAACAACCGCGACCAAATTTGCCGAACTCATCACTCCGGGAAGGGCAAAGGCCAAAGCAACCGGCGCTGCTAACGCGAGTCGCAGCGCGGTGAGTAGATTAGCTATCACGAGCCAAACAGATCTCGCTGAGCTTTCCGCCAGAAGAGCAGGCCAATCGCTGCATTAAACAGGATAAAGAAATTGTGCTGCACGAAGCCGAAAGCGGCAAGTTGACCTTCATTTTCCGGGAACAAAAACACCCAAAAGGTTATAGCGCCTGCGCGCATAGGCGTCGGTGCTGCGGCGGCGAAGAAGATTACTGGCAGCAAGGGCAGGAGTGTCATAATCGACACATCGACACCAAAGAGATTGAGGGCGATTGTATAGACTACGATTGCTGCAATAAGCGCCGGCGAACGCAATAAGAAAAATCCAAGGTAGTGACCAGGCTTTGCCTGGCGGAAAGCGTGGAAAATTCGGCGATCGCGAAACCCATTGGAAGGCAGAATAAGGCCACGGAAATAGGCTATCCATAGCACTAAAAATAGGGCTGCGCCGGATGCGATGTAGGGGATAAGGCCGAATTCGCTCGGCAAAGCATCGCCACCAACGCTGTAGCCAATCGTCGCCCAAACGAGAAGGTAAAATACCTCACAGAACATGATGAATATCATGACCGATCCGACTTCCCAGCTCGGAATTTGATGCCTCTTGTTAAGATAGAGCGCCATCGCGCCTTTGCCGATTTGCTCATTAAAGATCGAGATGATGTAGGCGCTTGCTCTAACGGGTGCGATGTCTTTGTATTTGATGTCAGAAATAAACCAATTCAGCGCCTTGGTCACAACGAGTGTGTCGATGGCGAAGTAGAATAGCGAATAGCAGACCATCAGTCCGAGCCACGGCACCCAGTTAACCGCGGCGAACACTTGTGCCATGTAATCTGCTAACCCGAGTCCTTCGCGAGCAGCCGCACCGTTGAGCCGCGTATAAAGATAGTAAAAACAGACCGCAGTAATGAGCAAAAAGACTATTCGGCCGACGCCGTTTTTCTTCTTGGCGGGCGCAGCCGATTGGTCGTCAGTCTCTTGATTGATTTTGCTGTCGCTATTCGCTTCGGTCATTGTCTATTTCTCCAGTATTTTTTCGATCGTGCGGTCTAGCGAAGTAAGTGTTACACCCAATTCTGCAAAGCCATTGTGACTTACTTCTTCGTCTTGGGTAATGACGTCGATAACCGTTGGGGTAAAGCCGCCGCCTCTGAGAGTGCTCGTAATTCCCGCCATCAGCTTTGTGAAGCCGATCGGTATTGACCCTACCTCGAGGGTCGAGTCGGGATTAATCTTGCGGGCAGTCTTTTTGATGAGATCGCAGTAAGCAATCGCCTCTGGACCAACCAGTTCATAGCTCGCACAGCCCGCTGCCTGTTCTTTACAGGCATTGAAAATCGCTGCGTTGAGGTCGTCAATATCGAGAGGGCGCATTTTGTAATGGCCGCCACCAAGCGCTTTTGCTTTTGGGTTGCGGGCCGCGCTGGCGAGAGCGCTTGCACCAGCGGTGCCCGGGCCGAGTAATATGGGCGTGCGGATGATGGTGGCGCTTAAACCTGAGGCAGCGACGAGCGCTTCAGCTTCGCCTTTCGATCGAAAGTAGGCATTACTCGACGCAGGGTCGGCACCGACAACCGAGATAAACACAACATGCTTCGCGCCAATCTGCTTGGCAGCGTCGACAACCGTTCGGGTTGCGTCGACATTTGCCTCTCGGTATTTGCTGTGTTTTCCCTCGATTAAGATGCCGGCAAGGTGGACGACACAGTCGGCGCCTGACAGAGCTTGGGCAAGGACTGCGGCATCGTCGTAGCGAATACAGCAGGAGGAAATTTGAGCGGAGCTCGGCAGCGCATTGCGCGCGCTTTCTGAGCGGACGCCGGCAATAAATTGTAGGTCGGGTTGCTGGTCAACTTGCGCGAGAACATTCATGCCGACGCTGCTGTTAGCGCCAGTAATGGCAATTTTCATAGTGTGTTCCTAATGTGTGTTCTGAGTGTGTGCCTTGGCTAGGCGGTGTCTCCATCAGCATTAAGTGTCTGCTGAGGATTGCTGACCAAGCTTAGTTCGCTGCGTTCTCGCCGCAGGGTCTAAATGAATTGGGGCAAGGCTTGCAGCAAGCTGCGCCCTGTCGCGTCGCTCTGCGGGCGCGTCGGCATAGAGCGTCGAACGCATTCTAGGCTCACGACCCAGGCCCCGAATTGTCGTCTCTATTTCAGCGGGCGACCATTCTTCGCCGTGCTCGGCTCCTGCGGCGCGGGTAATGCTTTCATTCATCAGCGAGCCACCGACATCGTTGGCCCCAGCATTAAGGCAGGCTGCTACGCCTTCGCGACCCATCTTAACCCATGAGGCTTGTATGTTGTCGATGAGGCCGTTAAAGACTAAGCGCGGCACTGCGTGCATCAAGAGAGCCTCGCGGTAACTTGGGCCGCGGCGTGCTTTTCCTTTTTTGTACATTGGTGCCTCGTGCGCCACAAAGGGCAAGGGCACGAATTCGGTGAAACCGCCTGTCTTACGCTGCAATTCGGCGATCGAATGTAGATGTCGAGCGCTGTGCTCGGGGCTCTCGATATGGCCGAACATTATCGTTGCCGTAGTCCTGAAGCCTATTGCATGGGCGCTTTCCATCACTTCTAACCATTGCGCCGAATTGAGTTTGTCGGGGCACAGGTGCGCCCGCACATCGTCGTGAAGTATTTCAGCTGCAGTACCAGGCAAAGTGTCGAGCCCCGCACTTTTTAAGCGCGCTAAAAATTCTGTCAACGGCAGGTTTAGCGTTTCGGCGCCTTGCCACACCTCGAGCGGTGAAAAAGCGTGAATGTGCATAGCCGGTGTTGCTTTTCTCACGGTTGCGATTATGTCGAGATAAGTCTGTCCTGTGTAGTCGGGATGGATTCCACCCTGCATACAGACCTCGGTAGCGCCGCGCTCCCATGCTTCGACGCAGCGCCGAGTTATTTCTTCGGCACTTATGTCATAAGGCTTACCGCGCAGATTCTCGCTGCCACTGCCTTTAGAAAAGGCACAGAACTGACATTTGAAATAGCAGACGTTGGTGTAATTGATATTGCGGTTAACCACATAGCTCACTGTGTCGCCAGACACCTTTTTACGCAGCGTGTCTGCGGCCTCAATAACGGCGCCAAAGTCGGCGCCGCGGCTACGCAGCAGAGTAGCGATCTCAGTCTCTGCCAAGGGCTCACCTGCTAGGCAGCGCTCGATTAGAGCCGCGACAGCGGGTTTTGCTTGTGCGAACGGCAAGCTCAATTCGGTGGAAGGCGCATGCTCGCTAATTCCTGCGATCCACTCATCACGTTTGGCATACCCTTCGCCATCACTTTGTTTGCGCGCAGCGGGCTGCACTTTTGGTGAAAGCCATGTGTCTGCTTCTGCAAGGTAGCGTGGATAGAGTGTTAAGCGCTGGTCGAGATATTTACCCGCGCTGCCCGTATCGCGTGCTAGTTGGGCGAGATGCGGCCAAGGCGCCTCAGGATTGACGTGATCGGGGGTTAGCGGCGACACGCCGCCCCAATCGTTAATGCCGGCTGCAACCAGTTGCTCTAATACGCCGGGGCTCAAATTGGGCGGTGCTTGAATAGACATCTCGGCACCAAAAATCAAGCGTGCGACGGCGATAGTCCACACCAGTTCTTCTAGATCAGGCTCTGGCGCAAGTGCCATCTTAGTGTGTGGCTTTGCACGAAAATTCTGCACAATGACTTCTTGCAGATGTCCGTAGCGACAATGCGATGTTCTGAGAGCGAGCAGCGACTCGATGCGCTCTAATCGCGTTTCACCAATGCCTATCAAAATGCCAGACGTAAAAGGCACGCGCAGTTCGCCGGCGAGATCAAGCGTCGCGAGGCGAGTGATAGGATCTTTGTCCGGCGAGCCATAATGCGGCATACCCTTTTCACAGAGTCGTGTAGAGGCTGATTCAAGCATGATGCCCATCGACGCGCTCACGTCACGCAAGGCGAGCATTTCGTCGCGGGTAAGATTGCCGGCGTTAATATGTGGTAGCAGCCCAGTCTCGACAAGCACTCGCCGCGCGACTTCGATCACGTAGTCTATGGTCGTCTTGAAACCTAATGCGGCAAGGCTTTCGCGCGCGGCGCGATAGCGCAATTCTGGTTTTTCACCGAGCGTGAAAAGCGCTTCTTGACAGCCCAATGCGGCACCAGCTTTGCAGGTCGCTATGACTTCGTCGATAGGCATATACGCCTGAGGAATATGTTTTGGCGTTTGCGCGAAAGTGCAGTAGTGGCAGACATCGCGGCAGAGTTGGGTGAGGGGGATGAACACCTTGCGTGAGTAAGTGACGACATTGCCAAAGCCTAAATCTCGACAATGCGCCGCTTCTTGGGCGAGTCGTGCGGTGTCTGTGCGACTGGCAAGCGCGAGTGCTTCTTTATCGCCGAGCCATTTATAGCCGAGCACTTTATCGCCGAGCACTGCACCGCCGCGCACTCCACCGTCGAGTGATCCGTCGCTGTGCGCGTTTTGACCGAGCGCAGTGTCTTCAGGCACGCTTATTTTCATGTGTTAACTTTTTGCTCGAAGCCAGGAAGCTTAAGTGTTTTAAGCCCTGTAATCTACCCTACGCGAGCCGGCTCGTATAGGGCGTTAACCTCGATCAATCACTGCTAACGAGATGATATTGGGTTTGGCGAGGTTGAATATAGCAGAACGTCTCGCCGTCGAAGAAGCCATTCTGTTCGAGTTTCATTTTTAGAGGGTCGTCCCCCCATTCGGGTAAACTTACCTCTGCGGTAAGTTCGATGGAGTAAGCGGTATTAGGCTGCATAGCATAGTCGCCGCTGCCCGGAACGCCGTCCTGTTTGTCCCACATACCAATAGTCGTGCCGGCGGCGTGGCCATGAAGTCCAATGGGGTGAGTGTAAATTGTCGGCGTTAATCCACGGCCAATTGCCTGAGCTCTGCTGCGCGCAAGTATGTCGTTGCCAGTGCGGCCCACCCTGAAATTGGCGGTGAGGATATCTTGGAGAGTGTTGCCTTCGCTAAGCGCCCTCTGAAGGTATTTCGGTGCCTCGGTTTCACCTGCTTTGAGAATATACGCGTTCTGCTGCGTGTCTGTTTGTAAGTTCAGATATGTAATACCGAAGTCGATATGCACATGATCGCCCGGATAGATAATGTCTAACGCCGCACCCTGCGCCATGAGTGCCGCGCTTACCTTTTTAGGTCGCTCGATTTCGATGCTGTTGTGAAACCACGTAGTCAGTCCCAAGTCATTAACCCGTTGCCTATACCACCACTCTAAATCTTCTGTTGTCGTGATTCCCGGAGTAATCGCTTCTCGCGAAAAACCCTCGGCGATAATGTCATGGGCTATAGCCATGACATCGGCATACGCCGTCATCTCTTTGTCGGTGCGTGTCTCTAACCAGCCCACCGCAACTGGTTCCGATGACACGAGTCTGCTGCGCAATTCAACCGGCAACGCCGCGCTAAAATCGCGTTGCTCGGAATAGGTGAGGCCGTCGGCAAGCGCATAGTCGTTAGAGAAATTCAGCGCGATATTCTTGGGATTCGCTGCGCTTAAGATTTCGGCAATGCGTGCGTATTGATCAGGTTGTTCTTCTGGGTTCCACACGCCAGGAAAAAGGTCGCCGACTGCATAGCGCGCAACAGCCATCCGCTCGACACCGAGCGCCTCGCCACGGTCGATAAACAGCAGCACGGTGCGACGGCGCGCATTTAGCCAAGTGGCGGGAAGCATGGTTTTAACAATCGGGTCTTCATTGTATTCGCGGGCGATGAGCACCCACGCTTCAATACCTTCACGGCGCATCAGTTGCGGCACCAAATTGTCGAGTCGATCGGCAAGAATCTCGTCTTGTAGTGCCGCGCGTTCGCGCAGAGGTAGAATGCGCTCGGCTATGAGGTCTGCGCTTTGCGCTGTGGCGCTGATAAAGGCCAAGAGTGCCACAATAAAAAGATGGCCCGCTTTGGGTAAGCGCGACTTCGCGATAAAGGCGCAATTAGCCTCAACTTGAATAGACAGAGTCGACATAACTATCTTCCTTTTGCTGACTGCAGTGAATCGCTCGCTGCGCACGTGAGATAACCCTAGCTAACTCGCGAGCTGCTTCGCGGCAATGCTAAAAATGGCGATGTGTTCTGCTTCGAAGACGAGGTCATCTTGCGAAAACATGGCGATATAGAGGCGAATGAACTGGTGTCCTTTGCGTTCCCACCGCTCGATTGGGCGACAATCGACAGTGATCGCCTCGCCTACTTTTATTGCTCTTATCATGCTGCCTTCGGTGCCGACATGAATCCATGCAGGTAGCACGTAAAGCCGCATCAATGCCCGGTTACAGGTGTCGAGAAGAAAATAGGGGTGAATTAGCGCGTCGATTCCGCGATAGCACGCGGCCGGATCTCTCTGGGCCTCGACATGGCGGTCGTTGTCTTCTTTTGATGGGGTCCAATGCCAGGTTGGTGCAGCACGCTCTAAGTGAATAACATCCCAGCTTAGCTCGTGTCTGGCGGCCTCTTCATAAATCGCCGCTTCCTGTTTTGCCTGGACTCGCATTGCTTGTGCCCGCGAAGAGTCAATCGGCCCCAGAGGCCACGAGGCGAGTTTTGCAAGGGTGATGTCATGTTGATTGGACGCAGAGGTGTCGATTCGTTGCCGGCTGTTAGCTTGCATCGATTCCTCTGCCTGCGTAGAGGACACGCTTACCGCATCCTGCTCGTAAGCGGGCAACAAAAATCTGACGTCGAAGCCAGTGTTCGATAACCATTCAGCGCCAAACTCGGCGACCAACGGTTGTGTCATGTAGCCAAATACATTGACCCCGCTTACTAGTGCGCCCGCAAAGCCATAGCGGGCAGCAACCTCGTCGCTATGCATTCGGTTTTCTGAATCAGTGGCGTCGTTGAGTGCGGTAATAGTGAAATCAGTAGCCATAAAGTCGAAAATCTCGTGTGTTTTCGCCGCGACGGTTTAGCGTGCTAATGCGTAAAATTCAGCGTTCGGCTGCAAGCTCATCACATTCGCGAGGCGGTTAGACATGGCGAAAAGGGCCGCGATGGCGCCGATGTCCCAAATCTCCTCTTGGTCGAAACCCGCTTCTTCAAGCGCCTCAAAGTCTTCGTCTTCTATGCTGTCAGCGGCCATGCAAACCTTGCTTGCATAGTCGAGCATCACGCGCTGGCGAGGCTCTAGCTCGGCTTTGAGATAATTTACCGCAAGCTTATCGGCGAGCAGCGAATCTTTGGCGCGAATGCGCAGAATAGCGCCGTGCGCGATCACGCAGTAGAGGCATTGATTGAGCGCAGAGGTCACCACAATAATCATTTCGCGCTCTGCTTTGCTCAGTCCATCGTCTTTATCTACCAGTGAGTCGTGCAGCGCAAAGAAGGCGCGAAACTCGTCTGGCCGATGCGCTAGCGCCAGGAAGATATTAGGGATAAACCCCGACTTCGCCTGAACAGCTTCGATACGCTCGCGGATATCTGGCTCCATCGCGTTAAGGGGCGGAATAGGGAAGCGGCTGATATGTGCAGTGCTGGCTTGAGCTGCGGATTCTTGTTGACGTTTCTTCGGGGGTTGCGACATGTATTTCTCGATAGTGTTTCAAAGTGGTTATCGGTTTCTATTTTTTGTGGTGAGTTTAAAGCTGTGCCGGCTATGCAGCAACCTCGACAGCCTTGCTCATTACGCGCCTCACTAGGGGCTCAAAGTCCTCTAACGGCAAGCTGTCGTATTCGCTGTCGAAGGCAGGCATATCGTATAGTTCGACAAACTCTTTGGTGTGTTCATAGTGCGGATGGTCGGCAAATTTTTCGCGAGCATCTTTGTTTCCGCCCAGGTACTCGAAGTAATAGTAGCCTTGGAAAATGGGGTGGTTTTGTAGCATCCAATGATTGGCTTCGCTAACGAAGGGCTTGAGTATCGCTGCGGCGAGTCCGCCGTGATCATAGGTGCCAAGGGTGTCGCCGATATCATGGAGTAGGGCACAGACTACATACTCTTCATCGCGTCCGTCGCGCAGCGCGCGTGTTGCGGTTTGCAGGCTATGCTGGAGTCTGTCGATATTGAAGCCGCCGAAGTCGCCGTCGAGAAGTCGCAAGTGGTCGAGGACACGCGTCGGTATTTCCTGCGCGAATTGCGTATAATTCTCAAGAATTATTTCGGCGTCTTGCTTGCTGCATTCGTCGAAGCGAGTGAAAGATGCCTGGCGCTCGCCTGCGTGCTCGGTTGTCGTGGCTTTCGTTTTAGTGTCCATGCTTAATATCCTACCGTGTGCTGAGACAGGGGTGTGGTGTCGAGTAATGGAAAATAGCCTTAAGGACGCGCGAGTTCAAGTGATACACAGCATGAGTGGCCTCTTAAGGCGACTCGTGTGCCTGCGTGATAGTTGCTCTTTATAAAGAACAGGTGCTCTTTTTGATAGCAGGTGCCTTCTTCAGATACTAGGTGCTCTTTTCGAGATAGGAAATGCGGTATGAATAAATGCGATCAAGATCTTTTGGGTAAAGTCTATGTAGTGACCGGCGGCAATAGCGGCATTGGCTTTGAGGCTGCACGAAATTTTGCCGCGCGGGGCGCGCGCCTTGTTCTAGTTTGCCGCAGCGAGCAGCGTGGCCATGCAGCGCTTGCCAAAATAGAGTTAGAGACCGGTAACGACCAAGGACTGCTCTATGTTGCTGATTTTAGCTCGCTCGAGAGTGTCAGTACTGTTGCCGATCGGCTTTTAAGGGATTTTTTGAAGGTTGACGTATTGTGTAATAACGCAGGGTCAGCCAATGGCCAGCGAAGCGAGACGAGCGAAGGGTTTGAGACAACTCTGGTCACGAATCATCTGTCGGGCTTCCTTCTCACAAAGAAACTGATGCCAGCGCTAGAAAGAGCGGCAGCAAGTGGTCAGGCGAGAGTGGTCTTCACAAGCTCTTACGGGCATACGAATAGCGCATTAAATTTCGATGACCTCGGTTTGCGAACCGGCTATAAGACGCTCGTTGCCTACGGGCGCTCTAAACTCATGAATTTGCTTACGGCGCGCGAGTTACAACGCAGGGTGGGCGAACACAATATTGTAACCAGTTCTTTTCATCCCGGTGCGGTGCGCACGCCAATCTGGAGTAAAGGCGGTCTACTCGCTCGCACAATTGGCTTTGTGATCTATCCATTTATGGTGAGCATTAAAAAAGGAGCTGATACTTTTATCTGGTTGGCAAGTTCTGAGGACCCAGCAAGCGTCGGTGCGAATGGGCATTATTTTTATGAGCGACGCAAGGTTCGGGTTGCTGAGCACTCAACCGATGCGGATGCAGAACGCCTTTGGGAGGTCAGCGAAGAGCTCGTTGCCCCCTTCGTCTGACCCAATGGTTGGCGGAACGGTTAGTCGGGTAGGCCAAAGGTAAAGAGGACATTACCGGAGGCTATTGTGACGAATTGTTTGCCGTCCACCGCATACGTCATCGGCGCAGCGTGGACTCTCGCGCCGAGTGAGGTGTGCCACAATTCGTCGCCGGTCGCTGCATCGAGCGCGTAGAAATAACCATCGGCGCTGCCACTAAAAAGCAAGCCACCTGCGGTAGTCGTTATCCCCGCCGACGAGCGCGGCATAATGGGGAATTCCCAGACTATTTCTGCGGTTGTGGGGTCGATTGCCCTAATCGCGCTATGAAATGCATCCATTGGTTTGAGGTAACGTCCACCGCCGCCGGTAAAGCTCTCTCCCTCTTCGTAATCCTGGTCGCGTTTGAAAAATTCTTGCTCGCCATCGAACGCGGTGACATAAAATAAGCCTGTTTGCTGCGAAAATGCAGGGGAGTACCAGTTAGTTGCGCCAACGATTGGGGGTGCAACCAATGTGCCCTCATAGGACGGAGCCATCCCTGCAACGCGAACCGGTCGACCCGCTGCGTCGAGACCCTGTGCCCAAGTCTGAGAGGCATAGGCCTTGCCCTTGAGAAATTCACCGGTACTGCGATCAAGCGTGTAGAAAAAACCGTTGCGATTAGCCCACAGCATCGCTTTACGGTCGCGGCCATCGATGGCGATATCTGCAAGGATTGGAATTTGAATTGAGTCGTAATCGTGAACGTCGTGAGGCGTAAATTGGAAATGCCAGTCGATCTTGCCGGTATCGCCGTTCAGCGCAAGCACCGAGTCAGAGTAAAGGTTGTCGCCTAGCCTTACGTCGCCGTTCCAATCGGGGCCAGGATTGCCTGTGCCCCAATAGATCAAGTTGAGATCGGCATCGTAAGAGCCTGTGAGCCATGTTGCTGCGCCGCCAGTCTTCCAAGAGTCTCCTGACCATGTATCATTGCCAGGCTCACCCTCACCCGGAATCGCATAGGTGCGCCACGCGAGTTCTCCGGTTTTTGCATCGTACGCGTCGATGAATCCGCGAATGCCATATTCACCGCCGGCAATTCCGGTAATGACTTTGTCTTTCACAATTAAAGGTGCAGCCGTCTTCGAATAACCAGCTTTGTAGTCGGCTACCGTGACGTCCCAGAGCAGGTTGCCGGTGCGCGCATCGATAGCGACTAAATGCGCATCCAATGTGCTCATGAAAAGCGTTTCGCCTAGGAGTGCAACGCCACGGTTGTTGCGGCCGCAGCAGATGCGGATATCATCGGGAATCTGATAATCAAAGCGCCAGTACTCGCGACCGGTGCGGGCGTCAACCGCAACGACATTACTTGGCGCCTCGGTAATAAACATAATGCCATCGACGACAAGTGGCACTGTTTCTGCGCGATCGATCACAGGAATTTGATAAGCCCATTTCATTTCGAGCTGGTCCACGTTGTAGCGATCGATTACGTCGAGGTTGCTGAAGCGCTGCGACGAATGCGTCCCCGAATAGCTTAACCAATTATGGGGTTCACTCTCGGCTGCAACGAGGCGTTCCCAGGTGACGGCGCCGAAGTCGGGTGTAATGACAGTGGCGAAAGGCTCTTCCGCTGCAGATTGCGCTCGCGCTGTAAGCGTGCCGAATAGAAAAGGTAGGATACAGAGTAGGGTGCGTGCCCCAGCGCTGCAGGTTCTAGGAGATGCTGTCAGCGTTGAGTGTAGGTAGCAGATTGCATGGATTCGGCTCATGGTGTTGTCTCCGGTCGAAGTGAATAGAGGTAGGCAACAAGGTCATCGATCTGCGCATCATCGAAGCGCGCAGCATAGCTAGGCATTGTCGACTCTTCGCTGCGGACGATGCGGCTGAGGGCGGTGCGTGGATACGACCAAAGCTGGGAGTCAGCATCCATAATTCGGACTGAAAAACTGTCTTCGTTCATGCGTAAACCCCTGCGGCTTACGCCGTTTTTATCGGTTAGCGACAGTGTCCACCAACGCGGCGCGACGTCTGCGCTGGGCTCAAGCAAGGCAAGCGCGAGTTCATCAGGGCTGAGTTCGCTGCCAATACTAGTTAAATCGGGGCCAAGTCTGCCTCCGTGTCCAGCAAGCATATGGCAGTTAAGGCATTCTCCGGTTTCGTTGAAAAGCACAGCGCCAGCTTCGGCCGATCCGTTCACCGTGATACTTGCGGCTTCTCGGCTCAGTGACTCGATATATGCGGCAAGCTGCCAAAGCTGCGAGTCTGGCACTTTGGGATCGACTGCCATCATTGCCGTACCACTTATCCCCTCGCGCAAAATTGTATAGATGCCAGCGCTGCTGCTCGCACGCCTGAGCGTCCCCGTGAGATTGGGCGCCCCAACTTCATCATTACCGCGGGCGTCAAAGCCATGGCAGCGGGAACATTGTTTTTCGAAATAGCTCGCGCCCGCATTAATGTCGAAAGGCGTGTTGTAAAGATTTCCCGCATCCTCTGCAAAGCTGAGAGAGATAGTTGCTAGGCCGAGCAAGAGCATAGACGCTACCCATTTAACTAGAGTCGACAAAGACCATGTTTCAGCGGGAGGGAAATGCGAAGAAGGGCGGCGTGATGGCTGCTGGTTTGCCCTTTGTTTAGCTGCGAGATCCGTCAGCTGCGCGTTATCGAATAGTGATGAGCAATGCATAGCTACTCTCTATTTGTATTATTTTGCTAGAGCATAGCACTGTTGAGTGAAGGCGCAATCCCTCAAGGCAAGAGAATTAATTTGCTCATTCCAAAAGGAGCCGGAGATTCTCGAGGCCATTCAATCCTCAAGGCCTACCAGAAAGTTCTTCCCCTGCTCGCAGCGCCATCATCAAAAAGCCGGTGAAGGCAGGGCTATTCGGCGCAACACTCGGGTCAACACGTGTGCGCAACTGTGCTATCTGGCGCCGAAATTCAGTATAGAACTCCCAGCTTGGCCGGGGTCGATAGACGAGGTTGTCTAGCTCTAAATAACTAATGATGCCCTTTGCAGTAGTGGGCTTAACGAATACTTCGTCTTGCGGGTTGGCGTAAACCGGAGCGAGGCTGATGATGGACCATTTGGCGAATTTATATCGCAGCAGTATCTGCAATACCTGCTCGAAACCTTTTTCTTGATCGCCGTGCAGCTGAGCTTTTAGACCGGCGGTTATACGATTCTTCTCCTTTGGCGTTAAGTTGCTCACTAAATCACGAAATTTTGGTTTCTCGAATATCGAGACCAAAGACGCGCGGCTTACCAGTTTGACCCAGTCTGCCAACAGGTCGTCGGTGTCGCGGAACTTCTTTTTTGCGAAACTCTCCTCGACGAAAGTCTGCATTTTTTCCAAACGATGCTTTTTCCCAACTGCCGTAAGCTCAGGGTGGGCGAAACCGCCAGGGTATTTGGTGAGAAACCATCTCTCCGCTTGTTTTAATCGCGCTTCATTCAAGGTTGTTTTTCCTTTGGTGCGGTTTTTTAAACTCTATTGCTCAATTTTTACGCGGTTCCAATCACCCGATCGAGAATCGAGATGTTGTTTGAGCGCGCGGCCGCTTTGTTGGTAATAGTCGGCGTTGCTTTCCCAATAGCGCTGCGCGCTGATGTGGACTGAGCCGATTATGTCGCGGGTTTGCTGGGGTCTCACAGCGAAGAGTCCGCGGGTCGAATTTTGTATTTTAACCTCTGTCGATGTCGGTGGGTCTGCTGGGCTAAGAATCATAATGGCCAGATCGGATTCGGGGTCAAGCCTAAGCCCTTGCAACTGTGCCTCGCTCGCTAGCCAGACAAGCGCTAAGGTGTTCAGGGCTGTGTTTGCATTGCCGCCTCCAACATCACTGTGGCTGCCAACAAACCAGCTTTGCTTGAGGTCGACTCCTGTTTTTGGCTGCCAGAGACAGGGTGCGAAGTCGCTCCGGCGTTCATCGAGCGCTAGTGCGTGGCGCGCAGTTTTCACACTACTGCTTAAAGCCGTATCGTGAAAGAGAAAGCTGCGCTTGTTGAGTGAGCCCCAGAACGGTGTGGGTATGCCTAGTGTCCCGACCGTCTCCCATACTCCGATGAAAGCGAGCGGTGTTCGATCGGCATGGCAGTGCTGATGCCGAAAATCCTCAGCGGCTAGCGAGTCTGGCGAAGCAGCCCTGCCTCGGCGACGGTACATAGCATAGGCCTCGGGTATTCGCTCAGCCTTATTCGATTTTAGAATGCCGGCGTTGCGCACAAGCCCAGCTAGCGAGCGGACGGTGTAAGCGCCGCGGCTGAATCCAAAGAAAAAGAGTTCATCGCCTACAGCAAAGTTGTGAACGAGAAACCGGTAGCAGTCTTGTATATTCTTGTCGATGCCGGCGCCGGTAATCGCGGCGAGGTGTTTGTCTGCATCGGTACCTATGCCCCAGTCATAGTAGACTATCTGCTCTATCTGCTCGTCTTTTGCTTGCCCGTTAGACGTGCCGCTGCTAAATCCATAAGTGGCGATCGCGCGCGTTAACCGCACAACATTGCTTGGGTGTTTAGTTTCGGGAGAGCCCCAAGTGCCGTCTGCGCAGATTATGAGTCGCTTCATCCCTGCTCCTTGAATCTTGGCGTTTGCTTTGTAGCCTTTGGTTTTCAGTAGCTAGTTCGTAGCCGCTCGCTAGACGATGTGCCCGATCCAGCGGCCTGCGAGCATGACACCGCACCAAAGGAGTAGGGAAGCTAATCCCGCAAGTCGAAGCCTGAGATGAGGCTTGCTGCTTGTGTCATCAGCTTGCAGCAGAGTGGAAAGGCTGCGGTGCAGGTGTAGCATATTTATCCCCGCAAGCGCGAGTAGAAAGATTTTCCATTGGAACGCTGGGTTAACAACGTGAGAGGCGGCGCGGGTAATAAACATGCCTAGCCCTGTGATGGTCGCGATCATAAATGCACCCCACACCCAGGGAAGGATTTCGCGACCGAGCGTTGAAAGCGGGTAGCGAACGGCGCCGACACCGAGGAGCCGAAGGTCTATCGTCGCAATCGCGCCGACAAGCAACGCCGCGGCGATTACGTGAATCGATTCGAGAAAGGGAAACCAAGACGTACCGCCAATCTCCCAAGAAAGCGGCCAGTTCTCGATGTCAATCCAGAAAGGGGCTTTTAGCAGTTCCTCTAACATGACGCTCACTCTAGGTGGTTTTTAGCTCGGTGATGAGATTCGCAAGTTCTCTGTCGCGTACTTTTGATTCGGGTGTCATCCGCTAAGCGGGATAGTAAAGATACTCCGCATAGGCGATCCAGCGTCCTGCCATGGCAGTCATTATCCAGAGTCCGAGAGAAAGCAACGCAGCAAGCTTGCCCGTTATGCGTCTCGCTGCTGTGCGTGACCAAATGTCCTCGCTGCGAAGACTGATTCGATAGACTAAAAAACTAAGTGCTATCGCGGGGAGTAAAAAAGCGAGCTTCCACAAAAACACAGGATTGTCTAAATAACGAAAGGGGCGTGCGAAAAGGAAGAAACCGCCCGACACAGCATTGGCTAGAAGTGCCCACCACAGCCACGGCATGAGGCGCGTGTTCATCTCAAAGAGCTGCTGGCTGGGGAGCGCTAGCCCCAGCATGCGCAGATTGATCATGACGACGCTTCCCATAATCGCTGCTATGCCGAGAATGTGCACGGTTTGAATGATCGGTGGAAAGCCGGGGATGCTTCGCAGAGCCCAGAGTGCGCCGGCCTGCAGCGCACCTCCGTCGATGGCTTCCGCCAAAGTTAAAAACACTGCGTCCACAGCGGTGCTCCGTTACAGATACTTGTCAGTCACAGCGCCCTCGGAGGCTGAGGCAACCGTCGCGGCATACTTTGCCAGCACACCGCGCGTGTAACGCGGCGCAGGCTTTTGCCATTTGGCAAGGCGGGCAGCAATTTCTTCATCGCTGATATGTAGCTCGACCGTATTCGCGTCGGCATCTATCGAAATCCTGTCGCCTGTTTCAACTATCGCGATCGGCCCGCCTTCACTTGCTTCTGGCGTGACATGGCCCACAACGAAGCCGTGGCTACCGCCAGAGAAGCGGCCATCGGTGATAAGGGCAATCTCTTGACCCAACCCTTTACCCATAATTGCAGACGTCGGGCTGAGCATTTCGCGCATGCCCGGCGCACCACGAGGCCCCTCATATCGAATAACAAGGACGTCGCCCGAGACGACTGTGCCGTCGAGCACGCCGGCGAGACACTCCTCTTCAGAATTGTAGACGCGGGCGTTGCCCGTAAACGACACGCCTTCTTTACCGGTGATTTTAGCGACCGCACCACCCGGCGCAAGATTGCCCCGCAGCACACACAGGTGGCTGTCTTTTTTGATTGGATTGTCGAATGGGCGAATGATGTCTTGGCCGTCGGGGTAGGACTTCACGTTCGCAAGGTTTTCGGCAAGAGTCTTGCCTGTAACCGTCATACAGCTTCCATCAAGCATGCCAGCATCAAGCATGGTTTTCATAAGTGGCTGGATACCGCCTATCTTGATTAGCTCCGACATCAAATATTTGCCGCTTGGTTTTAAGTCTGCAACCATCGGCGTCTTCTTGCCAAGGCGGGTAAAATCATCGAGTTCGATGTCCACGCCCATCGAAAACGCCATCGCGATAAGATGGAGAACAGCGTTTGTTGACCCGCCTAGCGCGATGACGACTTTGATTGCGTTCTCGAAGGCGGCGCGCGTCATGATGTCAGAGGGCTTAATGTCATTTTTTACGAGATGCATTATCGCTGCGCCCGCGTCCAAACAGTCTTGCTGTTTTTCAGGAGAAATTGCATCTTGCGCAGAGGAATTTGGCAAACTCATGCCCATCGCTTCTATCGCCGAGGCCATTGTGTTGGCTGTATACATACCACCGCAAGATCCGGGTCCGGGGATTGCGGTCTCTTCGATATTTTTAAGTTCAATATCCGACACCTTGCCGGCGGCGTGGCCACCAACGGCTTCGAAAACTGACACGACATTAGTGTGGTTCGGGCCGGGCTGAATTGTGCCGCCATAGACGAAAATAGAAGGTCGATTTAGTCGCGACATGCCCATTAAAAGCCCTGGCATATTTTTGTCGCAACCCCCGATGGTAATGATGCCATCGTGACCCATACAGCCCGAGACTGTCTCGACGCTTTCGGCTATGACCTCACGCGAAACCAAAGAATATTTCATTCCTTCGGTGCCCATCGATATGCCGTCAGAAATAGTCGGGCAGCTGTAAATAATGCCTTTGCCGCCTGCCGCGTCGGTCGCTTTGTTTACGTCTTCGGCGAGCTTGTTTATGTGCATGTTACAGGGAGTGACCATGCTCCATGTGGACGCGATGCCGATCTGTGGTTTCTTAAAGTCGTCATCGCGGAATCCCACGGCGCGCAACATGGCGCGGCTCGGTGCTTGCTCGACTCCGTCGACGACGAGTTTTGAATATTTGCGGCTGTCTTTATCGGTCATGGGTGGTCACCTTCATCTCTGTGGCACTATAGTTTGGCAGTTTGGCGGTTTGGCGGTTGCCGGCGAGCTTTAGCCAAGAGCATGAGCCAAATGGCTTCGCGTTGCGGCACACGAATCGGGACTCAATATACACTAGCGCTTATGCCGGTGCATGCCCTTTGGCTTAGCGAAGGCTTGGGGTATAGTTGGAAGGCTAAACGTCGTGGCTTAAAAACGTAATGGCGTGGGGATTTCTGTTAGTTTGCCGCGAGGTGGCTTGAAATCGATCTAGCATAGTTTTATCACCGCACTCGTTCAATGTATTACACCGATAGGAAAGAGGAAGTTGCATGTTGATTTTGCAGTACTGGAACACGATGACCACCGCCCACCCAAACTCTTCATCTCTAAAACCGAAATTCTCAAGCGCGAAATTCGCAGCCGAGCCGCAAGCCAATGCAGCTAAATCCGCTGGTAATCTTTGTGGCATTCGATCAATCGCCGGTGTACTGAGTCGTTACCGACTCGCGATGCTCTTCGTCATTGGCCTATCTGCAAATGCGACAGCTCAAGACACCGCATCGGCAGACGACGCAGCGGCGCTTTACGCTGCCAATTGCGCCGCTTGCCATAACAACCCGTCGGATCGCGCGCCGAGTCGCGAGGCGCTGGGGGACTATAATCCCAATGCGATTTATCACGCGCTCAACAATGGGATTATGCTTACTCAGGGCCAAAATCTTAGCGACGATCAGAAAATCGCGATAGCCGAATATCTAACCGACGCAGAATATAACCGAGACAGACTCGAACGATTTACCGCCTGCAAAGAGCCTATGGGCGAACTTAATCTTGCCGCGACGGGGAGCTGGAACGGTTGGGGCGTGACCGAAAATGGACAGCGTTACCAGCCTGAGTCTCCGCTTAATTCAGCCAATCTGGGGGATCTCGAGGTCGCTTGGGCCTTCGGCGTCGAAGGTGCCTCGGCTGCGCGTGCGCAGCCTGCGGTGGTGGATGGCGTGATGGTCATGGGTTCGCCCTCGGGTCAGGTGTATGCGTTAGATGTGGCGACAGGCTGCCATTATTGGACTTACGCCGCCATTGCCGAGGTACGTGCCGCGCCGACGATCGTCTATGTGGCAGATTTAGACGCGACGGTTGCAATTGTCGCCGATCAGTCTAACCGCGTTTACGCCCTAGACATGCGCGATGGCAGCAAGCATTGGCATGCTGACCCAGACGCGAATCCTTGGGCGGTGAGCACCGGCGCGCCAGTCGTACACGACGGAGTCGTGTTTGTCCCTGTGTCGTCGATGGAAGTTGCCGGTGCCGGTAATCCTCAACATGTGTGCTGCACATTTCGCGGCAACGTTGTTGCGCTCGATTTAGCGCTCGGCGATGTTCTGTGGCAAACCTTCATTATGGACGAGGCACAGGTCGTAGGCACAAATGCGGTGGGCAACGACATCATGGCTCCGTCGGGCGCGCCGATTTGGGGTTCAGCCACGTTCGATGCGAAACGCAACCGCGTGTATGCCGGAAGCGGGCAAAATTATAGTCGACCCACAAGCGATACAAGCGACTCGGTCATCGCGTTCGATGCAGCGACAGGCGCCATCGATTGGGTGATGCAGACAGTTGCGCAAGACGCGTTCACGATGGCCTGCACCATGAGCGCAGAACATCCAAACTGTCAGAAGCCTGGCCCCGATGTAGACATTGGCGCACCGGTACTTGCAGCGACACTGTCTAACGGTCAAGACATTGTTGTCGCCGGCACAAAGGGCGCAGAGGTTCTTGGGCTAGATCCCGATAACGCAGGCGAAGTGCTCTGGCGGGTTAGCGTAGGCCGCGGCAGCCCGCTTGGAGGTATTCATTGGGGCATGGCATTCGAGGGCGACGTGGTTTACGTGCCTGTGTCGGATCGAATCCCCGGAGGCGATGGCGAACCGTTGCCGGGTCTGCACGCAATCGATATGAAGACCGGGGACACCCTGTGGTATGCAGCGGCACCTAAGCGCTGCGTTGGCTTTGGCTTTAGCTGTTCCGAAGCGTACTCCGCACCGGTGACCGTTGTGGGTGATGTCGTGCTTGCTGGCGCGCTTAACGGTTTCTTGTTTGCGCATAACCGCGAGACAGGCGAACTGGTCTGGGAGCTCGACACCAAATTAGACTACGCCACGATAAATAATGTGCCTGCGAGCGGGGGTGCGATCGACGCAGCGGGACCTGTCGTTGCCGGTGACTACCTCATCGTTAACTCCGGCTACGCACAGTTTGGTCAATTAGGAGGCAATGCGATGATCGTTTACCGACTACCTCAGGCTGAATCAGCAGAATAGCGCGAGCGCATTACAAGCGCGCCGTGGCTGTTTCAGTAATCACGTCCGATTACGGCTAGTGTCACGCGACGCGCTCGCCTATGCTGTGGTCTAAGCTCGCAGAATAGGAGAGGGCAGGCGCGTCGTTAGCCTGCACATAAACGATGAAGCCACTGCAACTAGCCGATGGTGCCACCCTTCTAGACACCGTCGTTTACGAGAGTGCGCGACAAGCGCGAGATCCTCGCTATGACGGACGCTTTTTTGTCGGCGTGCTGACGACAGGTATTTATTGTCGCCCTATCTGTCCCGTACGAATACCCAAACAAGAAAACATCCAGCTCTATCGGTCTGCCGCGGCGGCGGCAAGGGCGGGCTTTCGCCCGTGTTTGCGCTGCAGGCCAGAGTCTTCCCCCGGCACGCCCGCGTGGACTGGCGGATCATGGAAAGTTACCCGTGCACTCGAGATGATTGAGCGTGGCTTTCTGGACGTCAGCACGCCTCGCGCACTCGCAGCGAAACTCTTGATAGGCGAGCGGCAACTCGGACGGCTGTTTCAACAGCACTTAGGCGCAGCGCCCAGTGAGGTAGCACAGACGAGGCGATTGCATTTCGCAAAGAAGCTCATAGACGAAACAGATTTGCCACTCACGACACTCTGCTTCGCGGCAGGTTTTGGCAGCGTTAGGCGCTTTAATGCGGTCTTAAAGCAAACCTATGGCAAGAGCCCGCGCGAACTCAGAGCACGGCGTTTAACCCGAACGAATCGCGAGAGAGTGAGTGAAGGGAGTAAAAGAAGTATAGGAAGTATGGGAAGTATGGGAAGTATGGGAAGTACAGGAAGTACAGGAAGTACAGGAAGTACAGGAAGTACAGGAAGTAAAGAGATTGCGGTAGGCGCAATCGTGCTCACCCTAAGTTACAGGCCTCCCTTCGACTGGACAGCACTGCTTAGTTTTCTGGCCTATCGCGCTATACCCGGTGTCGAACAGGTCACTGAGTCGAGTTATGCGCGTAGCTTCAGAGTAATCAACGAAGGGGGTGAGGTCGACGCGCAAGGGCATTTTATTGCGCAGTTCAGCACAGACGCCAATACCGTTTCACTCAGTGTATGGATTGACAACAAGGCGGCGCTTCAGCGGGTGGTTGAGCGAGTTCGCGCGATACTCGACCTGCGTGCAGACAGTGAGATAATCGACAGCACACTTACTCTTGACCCTCGACTTGCCAAGTTGGTTGCGCGTTACCCAGGGACCCGCGTGCCAGGCTGCTGGAGTGGTTTCGAAGTCGCCCTTCGCGCGATTCTCGGGCAGCAGGTGACGGTGAAGGCAGCGTCTACGCTCGTGTCGCGCGTGGCGATGCGACACGGAGAGACGTATGACTGCGACCAAGAAGGCATCGACTACTTTTTCCCAGAAGCTGAGGCCATCGCGATCGCCGATCTGGAGGGGCTGGGAATTGTGCGAGCGCGCGTAGCGGCAATTACAGATGTCGCTCGCCGGATAGTCGCAGGTGAACTCGATATTGGCCCGAATGCATCGCTCGAGGCGTTTGTCCGTGCTTTTTGCGAGAGTAAGGGTATCGGCGAATGGACTGCGCATTACGTTGCCATGCGGGCACTGGCCGATCCTAACGCTTTCCCGCATTCCGATCTCATCTTGCTCCGCGCGGCGGCAGACACAGATGAGACACTAACCCCGCGAACGCTGAAGGCGAGGGCGGAGCCTTGGCAGCCCTGGCGCGCCTATGCAGTGTTGTTGCTCTGGCGTGGTTACGCCGCGATTGAAAATTAAACAGGGTATCGGCACCCAGAGGCAAGGTGAAAGAGGAGAAGGTGACATGTCAGCGAAAGAAGAAGTTATGAAGAGTACACAGCTATTCACTTACCTCGACTCGCCGATCGGCGCGCTTTTACTCGCCGGCGATGGAGAATCATTAACCTTGCTCGGCTTCCCGTCGGGTAAAATGCAGAGACGTCACGAGGACTCCTGGCAGCGCAGCGATACGGCCTTCGCAGAGGCACGTGCGCAGCTGACGGCGTATTTTTCGGGTGAGCTTAGTGATTTCGATTTGCCGCTAAATCCACAAGGCACCGAATTTCAAAAAGAGGTCTGGCTAGCGCTGCGTCAGATACCCTATGGCGAGACCTGGAGCTATGGAGAGCTCGCCCGGCAAATAGGCAGGCCGAAGGCATCGCGTGCCGTGGGCGCAGCGAACGGCGTCAATCCATTGCCAGTTATTATTCCTTGTCACAGGGTGATCGGTGCGAACGGCAAATTAACCGGATTTGGTGGCGGCATCGAGACCAAACAGCATCTCCTCGCACTAGAGCAAACGTATTTGGCAAGTTGCAGGTGAGCATTGGTCAATTGTTGGTCTAATACCTAGCGGTCTTCTTTTGCTAGAATGTGAGTCCTGCTGCTAGCTTCTCCTATCGCTGCCGAGCTGTAGCGCAGGATAATCAATCATAGTAAACATTGAGCAGAGAGAAAGAGACAGCATGCGCAGTAGTCAGCAGCACATTATCGAAAGCGTTAACGGATGGCTTGTGGATGGCCAGCCGGTTTGGGTCTGTACCATTCTCAAAACATGGGGATCATCGCCTCGGCCCATCGGTGCAATGCTTGCTTGCAACAGCGCGGGTGAGTTAGTCGGGTCGCTGTCCGGCGGTTGCATCGAAGAAGATTTTCTCGAGCAGCTAAGAGATGGATCGTTAAAGGCACGATATGACGCCGAAGGCGGTCCGTTTGTTATCGAATACGGGGTTACCGAGGCCGAGCAGGCGCGACTAAAGCTGCCCTGCGGGGGACAGCTTCATGTGTTGCTCGAATACGTTGAGCCATCGCCCGAAAATAGAGGCGTCTTTGCTGCGCTGGTGCAAGCATTACAGAGTCATTCGAAAGTGAGTCGGCGTGTCGATTTAGTTACTGGTGCGCTTAGTGTTTATAGTCTCGAAGCCAGTTCAGTCGCAGACGAGGTGGAAACGGCGGAGGCGGCGAGTGAGTCGGGAACGGCGCCTGTCGAGCTCGACGAAGGCGTGATGCTGCATCGCCTGAGCCCGGTCTATCGACTGCTGCTGTTAGGCGCCGGAGACGTTGCCCGCTATGTTGCAGAAATGGCGATCGCGCTCGAATACGAAGTCACTTTGTGCGATCCACGACCGAATTACCTCGATCATTGGTCAGTGAGCGGCGTTGAGATTTCGGCAAGCCTGCCAGATGATTTGGTGCGGGCTAAATTCAGCAACCCCTATAGCGGCATCGTCGCCCTTGCTCACGATCCTCGAGTCGACGATATGGCGCTGATGGAAGCACTTAAAACTGACGCGTTTTATGTCGGCGCGATGGGGTCTGAGAGAACCTCGGCCGCAAGACGGGAAAGACTTCCAGAGCTTGGGCTAAGCGAGGCAGAGATTGCCACACTGCACGCGCCGATAGGATTTCAGATAGGCAGCAAAACACCGGCAGAAATAGCGATTGCAGTGATGGCCGAAATTACCGCTGTGCGCCACGGCCGACGAGGCTGACGGCCTCGTTACTCCTGATCAATCCCTAATTCGACGCCCGCTTCCTCGAGCGACTCTAGGCGTCGTGCGCCCGCAAGAATGCCAATGATGCCGTAATTACCCTCGTGGCAGGCGTATTCATAAATTGGCTCGTCGATGCGCGACAGCGGGTATTCGCCCGACCACTGTGCGGTATAAACCGAAGGGTCGTCGACGGTGAATCCGTAGATCAATTTATTATTGCCGTCGCGGCGGAACGTCTCGATCACGGTCAGATTATCTGTCGGCGCGCCTCTGTAAAGATGCCACGGATTATAGTGTTTGGTTTCTACGATAAGCGTATCGCCTTCCCAGCGCCCGATTGAGTCCCCCATCCATTTATTCAGCGCAGGCGAGGCGGCCGATCTTTCGTCGCTGATCTTAATAATGCGCGCGTCGTGCACCATCTCGATGATAATCGTGACATAGCCTGGCGACTGAACGATCTGCATGTGGCTGTTGTACATAACGGGGCTCATTACCGGCCCTGAGCTGTTGCCGAACGAAACAAGACAGCGTTCGCCCAATGAGCGCCCTTCGGGCCCATCGTTGCGGTCGGGCCGGCCTGCGGCGAGTGCTGCCATCGTGTCGTCGAATCCCGCCACGCGTTCTGGTATGCGGCCATTAGCAGGCTCGATTACTGCGGAGGTGCGAAACTCACCATCGATTGTGGGCAAGAACATGCCGCGGTCAGTCCAGAATAGGTCGTAATTGCCTACGGGCGGCAGCGCCTCGGCGGCGGGCGCTGGCCTGTCTGGGTCCAGAGGCTCGTTATCCTCTTCGACTGCCTGCTGCGCCTGTCTTTCGAGTTCGATCGCTTCGGCTTCGGTATACGCGCGCTTGGTGCCGAGTTCAGCAGGGCGTTCGAAAGGCATAACGGTCGCATTTTTCCAATTGCCCTGAAGGTCGGGCACGCCCCATTCGGTAACGCCTGATTGACCATGAGCAGTGGATGCGATGGCTAACACTGACGCAAGGACAGACAGGAAGCTTAGCGGCGACACGGTGTGGCCGACAGTGCGTGATATTCCGATTGGCATTGTGCCGATTGACTTTATAAACGTGGCTAGCATGGTCTCTCCAAGGCGACTGACGCATAGATTTCGCGCATACCTGCGCGTATCCTTTAAAACGGTGACTCGACGCCACAGCTGCGGACGTTATTTTATTGAGAAGAAAATAAACCAGTGGCTAGGCCAAGGCAAGCGCTTCAACTGCTCTGGTAAACGCTTGTTAGAGCGGCGCTCGGCGCGGCCACGGAGCAGCACTCTCTAGCTGTGCTGCAAGCTTGAGCAGCAGGGCATCTTGGCCCCAGTCGGCACTCATCTGGATGCCAATAGGCAGCCCAGTGCTTGTGCTATGCAGTGGCACCGACATACTGGGTGCGCCCGTGCCATTGTAAAAGGCGGTGAAACCGCTGTACTGGCTGAATTTGGCGGCGTAATCTTTTAGGTCGGTGCTGTTCATATTGAGCCAGCCGAGTGGCGCAGGCGGCTTGCTGAGTACCGGCGACACGATTATGTCGACTGTCTGGTGGAAAGCGTGCATCGCCAGTTCTAGGCGCCGAAGGCTGTCGCGTGCCTTCACATAGTCAGAGGCGGTGACTCTGGCTCCGCCCTTGGCCATCACCTTGGTCGAGAGTTCGACCGGCGCCTCATCGAGGCTAAGCCCTAGTGAGTCTAGCCGCGGCTGTATGCTTTGTAGTACATGCGTACCTATGATTTTAGACATGGCACTGGCTGCCCGCGAATGGTCTGCCGGATGAGGCTGTTCTTCGACGCTGTGACCAAGACTTTCAAGTAATTTCCCCGCCGCACGGACGCCTGCGAGCACTTCGGTATCGATCAGCTCACCTGTCGGATGTGTGGTGACAAGCGCTATGCGCAGCTTAGCGGGCGGCGCTTGTTTAAGCGCGTAGGAGAAGCTCGGGTTCGTCCCAACTGTCTGCTGGGCGAGCAGAGGGTTGGCGAATAAATCGTGAGTAGTCAGCGTAATCAAGTCGAGAAAAGCGGCACTGTCGCGAACCGTTTGGCTCACCACATGCCCGACACTGAGCCCGCTCCAGCATTCGGCGAGCGTGCCTTCTATAGTCGTAAGTCCGCGACTTGGCTTGAGACCAAAGAGGCCGCAGTTGGCTGCAGGAATACGGATTGAGCCACCGCCGTCGCTGGCGTGTGCGGCGGGGACAATGCCCGCTGCGACGGCAGCAGCAGCGCCACCCGACGAGCCGCCGGTGGAGTGAGTGAGTTGCCATGGATTGCGGCAAGCGCCAGTCAATACAGGTTCGGTGGTTAGTGTGAGGCCCCATTCGGGCGTGTTAGTTTTGCCCAGTATGTTAAGCCCCGCATCGACATAGCGCTGCACTATTTTGGCGTTGTTTTGAGCGATAAAATCCTTGAACAACGCACTGCCAAAACAGGCAGGCAGACCCGCGGCGGGGCTCAGGTCTTTGATAAGAAATGGCACGCCTGCGAGCGGGGAAGAATTGTTTGGGCTCGCTGCCTTTACTCGAGCAAGCGCGGCGTCATAGCCCTCATGCACGATCGCGTTAAGGGCGGGGTTAATCTCTTGCGCGCGCTCGACTGCGCATTGATTGACTTCTAAGGCGCTAAAATCGCCACGGGCGATGCCTTCGCCAAGTGCGATGGCGTCCGATGTCAGATAGTCTTCTTTTGAGAGCATAATAACCTCTGTTTTCTGGCCCTAATTATCGAAGCGTCCCGCGGTATACCATTTCACCTCACTCGCTCGTGTTTCAACGAGATCGACAACATCGAGGATCAACGCAAAAAGCGCCATCCTCACCACGACGCCGTTGTCGGTCTGCCTAAAAATCGCGAGATTAGGATGCAGGTTCAGGTCGTTATCGAGCTCGTTCGCCTCTTCGCGTGAATCGCGTGGCAGCGGATGCATGATGACCGTATTGGGGGCGCAGTTGCGTGTGTAAATTTCTTGATTAAGTTTGAAGCGGCCGCGGTAAATATTGGCTTCAAGGCGGCTGCTAAACCGTTCTTCTTGAATGCGGGTAAGATACACAGTGTCGTTGTCGTTAAGGCCTTTTTCCATGTCATCGGTTTCGATAACACTGTGGCCCGCAGCGCGTAATTCGGCCACGATATTTTCAGGCATTTTAAGTTCGGCAGGAGAGATCAGCGTAAACGTGATTTTGGTGAATAACAGAAGCAGCTGCGAAAGCGAATGCACTGTGCGGCCATGCTTCAGATCGCCCACCATGGCTATGTGCATGCCATCTATTTTACGACTGTTCGCATTGAGCTCTTTTTTAATCGTGTAAAGGTCAAGCAGTGCCTGCGAGGGATGTTCATTGGGCCCGTCGCCGCCGTTAATGACAGGCACGCGGCTCGCGCGCGAAAACTCCTCTACCGAGCCCGCCTGCGGGTGGCGCATGACGATAATGTCGCTGTAGCCGCTGACCACTCGTGCGGTATCGTAGAGAGACTCGCCTTTAGAGATCGATGAGGTTTTAATGTCTGAGGTTTCGCGTACATAGCCGCCGAGAAGATTAAACGCGCAGCCAAAACTAAAGCGCGTGCGGGTGCTTGGCTCGAAAAACATATTGCCTAGAATAGCGCCGTCCAGCGCGTTGGTGCGGCGCTCTCGACGCGCAAAGGGCTGCATGCTGTCGGCGACATCGAAGACGCGCTCGATGGCGGCTCGGTCGAACTGGGTGACGCTGGTGATATGGCTGCCGCGGAAATCCATGTAGCTCGTTTATCCTTATTTTTCTTGATGTTGCTGACTGTTATGAATAGCCTGAGTGCCTCGTTTCTCGAAATGATCTGCCCTCTAAGCTGAGGTTGAGAGGCTAACCGCCGATAAGTCTACTACAGTTGCGCGCCACGCTGTAATCGCCGCGAACGCCTTTCTGCGAAGTGGCGTCTTGCATACAGCGGAGCGCCAATAACCGCATCGAATTAGAGCGAAAATTGGAGAGGATAAGGATGGCGGGCAAAAGCATCTATTGGTACGACTTCGAGACCTTTGGTAAAGACGCGAAGCGCGGCCGAGCCTCGCAGTTCGCAGGGATCCGCACCGATGAAGACCTAAATATTATCGGTGAGCCTCTGCTGCTCTATTGTAAGCCGAGTCCGGATTTCCTCCCTGAGCCGATGGCCTGCTATATCACCGGCATCTTGCCTCAAAAGGCTGCTGCTGAAGGACTTTGCGAGCGTGAGTTTATCGAGCGCATCCTCGCCGAATTTTCAGAGCCCGGTACCTGTGTCGCAGGCTATAACAGTCTGCGTTTCGATGACGAGATGACAAGGCAGCTGCTCTACCGCAATTTCCACGACCCTTACGAGCGCGAATACAAGAACGGGAATTCACGCTGGGATCTTATCGATGTCGTGCGCCTGTGCGCTGGCGTTCGCCCCGATGGGATTAATTGGCCGCTGCGTGAAGACGGTTCGCGCAGTTTTAGGCTAGATCAGCTGACGGTGGCTAACGGTATCGAGCACGGCGCGGCGCATGATGCGCTTGCTGATGTTATTGCAACTATTGAGATGGCAAAACTCCTGCGCAAAGCACAGCCTAAACTGTATGATTATGCCTACGGGCTTCGGTCGAAGGCTGCGGTTCGGGCGCAATTTGACCTGGTGACACACAAACCAGTGCTGTTTGTATCGATGGCTTTTCCTGCGCGACAGGGTTGTCTGTCCTTTGTCATGCCGCTCTGTCCGCATCCCACTAACAATAATGCAATTATCGCATGCGATCTTCGGGTAGACCCCGCGCATTGGCTAAGCCTTTCCGCCGAGGAATTGGCGACGAGACTCTATAAGCGTCGGAGCGAACTTCCCGAAGGAGAGGAGACGGTGCCGCTGCATATCATTGCAACAAATAAATGCCCAGTCATAGCACCAATAGGGGTGCTAGATGAGGCGCTTGCGGCCCGCTACGGCCTAGATAATACAATTTGGAAGCGGCATTTTGAGGTTATTCAAGCAGCAGTGGACGCAGCGGCAACGGTGACGGCCGCGTTTGGGCGTGCAAGCGAAGGCGCGGCCGAGACGGATCCTGACTTCATGATTTATTCGGGCTTTTTTGGTGACTCAGACAAAAAATTGATGCAGACCGTGCGCCGGTCAGCGCCAGCCGATCTTGGGCGTCTGGATATCCCCTTTAGAGACCCGCGATTAAAAGAGATGCTGTTTCGTTATCGCGCGCGCAATTACCCTGAGACCCTCACGGACGACGAGTGCAAGCAGTGGCAGAGCTTTTGTTTGTCCCGCGTCAATGACAGGCATGCCCGAGAAATCTACGCTGCCGGTGTCGCTGAGGCGAGGGGGCGAGGAGGGGCTGAGGTCGAGTCGCTGCTAGACTCATTGAATGCGTATGTCGATTCTCTAAGCGTCGAACACAAATAGCGTAGAGAACGTCAAAGCTAATCACAGAAGCCTAGCTACCTATTAGTGAGGGAAACCAGTAAAATTCGCCCAGTAATAATGTCAGGCAGCACCACCTTTCAGGTGAGTGTCATCAACTTACGAAAGCGATCGTGAACGCCTACTATGTCGAGGGAATATGGACAAGTTTCAAGAGATCAGGCCGTATCAAGACGATGAGGTGCAAGCGGTCCTTGAATCACTGCTGCGAGATGCTGAAATGCTCGACAGTATCGCCCGCTTTTATGCGCCTAATTTCTCACGCGTCCTCCCTTTCGCAGCGCGAATATTCGCGAGATCAACGTTAAAAAAGCAGCTGCGCGGCGTCGATAGCATCCGTGAAATCCAGCACGTGATCGCGACATACATGGACAAGATGATCGAGGAGACGACGACGTCGCTCACGCATTCGGGTCTTGAAAATCTGAGGCCTGGGCGAAGCTATGTCTTTATTTGCAATCACCGCGATATCGCCATGGACCCAGCGTTCGTAAACTACATGCTTTATCACGCAGGATTCGAGACGCTACAGATAGCGATTGGCGATAATCTATTGAAGAAGCGCTTTGTGTCCGATTTGATGAGGCTTAATAAAAGCTTCATCGTTAAGCGTTCGGTTAAGGGACGAGAGCTGCTTGCCTCACTAAGGTTGTTATCAGAATACATCCATTACTGCATCGAGACGGGAAATAATGTTTGGATAGCGCAGCGTGAGGGCCGAGCGAAAGACGGAATAGATCGGACAGACCCTGCGCTGTTGAAAATGCTCGCTATAGCACACCGCAAAGAACCGATGCGTGAGAGCCTAGGCCGGCTGCATATCATTCCGGTGACTCTTTCTTACCAATACGATGCCTGCGATACGCTGAAGGCACAAGAACTCTATTTGCGTGAGAAAGAGGGCGGGTTTCAGAAAGACGAAGGCAGTGACATTCGTTCGATAGTGACGGGGATGATGGGCGAAAAAGGCGCGGTGCATGTGGCGTTTGGAGAAGAATTGGGACTCGATTCGGATGAGCCTGAAAAAATTGCTACGGCAATCGATGCGCAAATACTTGCTAATTATCGGCTTCAGGACATTAATTATCTTGCGCTACAGCGATTGCTGGCCGCGGGGAAACTCACCGAGACTGAAACGCTTAAAGCCTCAGATATTCTCGCAGATTGGCAAGCCAAAGCAGACGACTTGTTGGCCTTCGAGCATCGTCTGAACGGCGTAGCTGCGGAGCTGCACCCGTATTGGCTACGCAGCTATGCGAATAGCGCGTTACTCAAAGCCTAGCTGGCGAGCAGGGGGGGGCGGTTCTGCGCTACACCAGCAATCATAGCTCAGCGTGCTATCCGCGGTTTAGTTTTGCAGCCGCAACGTCAAAGCGCTCGCGCAGTTCTTTTCGTTTTTCTGGCGAGAGGGGGCCTAGGCATTGCAGTCTCAACTGTTCATCGCGCGAGTGCTTGATAACGTCAGCAGCTGAACGCTTGGCTTGCCCAAACACGGCTTTAAGCTGCTCTAATTGCAACTGCATGCGGAGCGCCTGATCTGCACTTGGCGTGTCTACATTGGCGCTAATTTCAAGTTCTGTGCAAAGCCTTGCGGCGCTGATTGCCGCCTCACTGCTTAACTTGTCTAGATCGGCAGCTTTGGTAGCCTTGAGTAACGACGCGAGGCGTGCGTCTAAAATGGCTGTGAACGAATCGTCATCAGGCTTTGTTAGCGTCTTCCAGTCTTCCGAATCAAAGGCAGCTTTCGCAGTCGCAAACTCGTCCGCGTCTTTAGCGCTTAGGAGACTTGCTTCAAATGCGTCGAGCTTGTCAGTTAATGCGCTCACCGTCGCGATCCGCTGCTGCTGTCTCTTGTCGGGAAGCGCTTTATAACGCGTATCGAATCGACGCTTAAGCGTAGTAAATCGCTCGGTATAGATTTTGCCGCGATTCCCAAGCTTAGGGCTGAGTGCCGCAGAGAACTGTTGCGACTGATCTTGGTACTGCTCACGAGCTTGCCTAAACTCCTCGTCATCAAGGGCAAGCAGTGACTCAAGCGAGCTGAGCAATGCGTCGAGTTCGGCGCTGACCTTCGCTATGTCGATATTGGCATGGGCTGTCTTCGAATTACGACTCGCAGTGTTTTCTCGGCGTGGTCTGCTCTCGGCTGATTCGCCCGCCTCGCGGGTGAAAATGCTGTCACACGCGGCGCGGAAGGCGCGCCAATAATTCTGATCATCTTTATGATTGCTAGGGCCTATTTCTTTCCATTGGCGTTGAAGCTCTTTGGCTGCACGCATAGCTTCAGCACGGTCATCAGAGGCCGCTAAGGCTTCGGCTTGGGCAATCGCTTCGAGTTTGCGATTGGCGTTCTCTTGGCTCGCTTCGCGGCGTAACTTACGCAAATTATTGAGAAGTCCGTAATAGCGCTTTTGCAGTTCTTTTATCTTGGCTTGCTCAACCGGCGCGGTGTCTTTCCAGCGCTGTTCTGCAGCGCTGATAATGGTGCCGATTTCCGCTGCGAGGCGCTGTTCGTTTGCCTTGGCATTCTCGCTTGAGTCGTCATTCTTAGCTGCTGTTGTGTCTGCACTGCTTAGACGCTCAAAATCAGCCTCGAGCTGCGTGCAAAGCGCGACGCGGTTGTCGAAATTTTCAACTAGCGATTGTTTGCGCTGTTTAAAATGGTCTTTACACGGAGCGTAGGCATCGTCAGACAGCTTTTTAAATTTCTTCCACAGCGATTCATTCTGCTGTGACCGACCCAGCGTTTTCCATTCTTGATGCGCAGCGCTAATCGCTTTAGCGCGCTCCGCGCCTTGAATATCCGATTCCAAGAGCAGCTGCATAGCGGCAATAAGTTCTTTCTTTTTCTCGGCGGAGGCGAAAAGCTTCCAATCCTTTAATTCCTGGTAGCGTGCTCTGTGTTCGTTTAACTGCTTTTGTACGGCATTACGCAGTTTGCCACTAAGGGGCATTAATGCAGTCTGAATCTTATCCCAAGCAGACAAGCTGGCGTCTGAATGCCCGCCATCTAAAGCGAGCTTCAGCTCTTCGATAGATGCGTTTGCTTTTGCGCTCATGTCTTCTTGATGGGCTTTGTTTTGAGCGAGCAATTCCACCATAGCTGTATGCAGCGCCTGCCCTTTTTCTTTCTCAGGCGAGGCTTCAGCGGGCAGCTGCTTGCGTATTTCACCTAGTCTGTTGCCTAGCGAGTTTATTTCTGTAGTTTGTTTGGGGGTCAAGGCTTGAATGAGAGGCTCTAAAATACTGAGTTCAGCACTTGGATCTGCGTAGACCGGCTGTGTTTTTTCCCGCACAGGTTCCGGAGCACTTGATTCTAAGCTCTCGGCTTGAGTGACCGTCGGCGCGGATTCGGCAACAACTGTCTCTGTACTCACGTCTAGCGTCGGCGGCTCAGCGTCTGGTGCAGCGGCGTCTATCGCCTCAGTAATCTCGAGTGCGTCGTCAGCCTTCGTCTCTGCTGCTGCGTCTGTCGCTGGAATGTCTGAGGTTGGATTGCTAGATGTTATCATAACGTGAACCGTGTTTGTTTTTTTGAATGCTATAAAGGCAGAGTTTATCAGATGTTGAATCCCTGCCGACACAAAGAATTACGTCAATGTCGATTGTCTGCTCTAAGCACGAAAGGTTGGTTGCATGCAGGCAGCGCGGTTGTAAGTCGATATTTTTCGGCCAAATATACCCTTGCTGCTATACTTCGAAGGGTCACAGCTTGCACAGCTTTTGTGGCTACTAGCAGGCAGCGCAGGCCCTGCGGGATGCGCAGCTGACGTATCTCACAGATTTAATCACCTACTTACTCATACCTTGGAACACCATGCTAGCCCAATCTGTAAAAGACTCAATCCAAGGTGCCTATCGGCAGATGATTAGTGCGAAGGAACTCACCCCGCGCTATGGGCAACGGCTGATGATTGCCGAAATAGCGAAAGCGTTTGGTAGCCTGCCGAATCACGCAGGCCCGCCGCCGATTGTTGTTGTTGAGGCCGGCACCGGCACTGGTAAGACTATGGCTTATACCTTGGCCGTCTTGCCGATAGCCCGTGAACTTGGCCTGAAGGTTATTATAGCGACCGCCACCGTCGCGCTGCAGGAGCAGGTAACGCAAAAAGATCTTCCCGAAATCCTCGACGCGTCCGAATTAGATTTCTCCGTGTCTCTGGCGAAAGGGCGAGGCCGTTATCTGTGCCTTTCTAAGCTCGACATGCTGCTCAGCGGCGGCGATTCGATGCAGGCAATGATGGATCTCTATGGCGACGATGTGAGTGATCCGAGTCATGGCGATAGGCTTCTCTACGAGAAACTTCTCGATGCGTTAAGCAAAGGGGTTTGGGACGGCGACAGAGACTCCTGGAAGGACTTGATAACGGAGGAAAACTGGCGGCCTCTAACGGTGGATAATTCTCAGTGCATGGGGCCAAAATGTAGTAACTTTAGGAATTGTTGTTTCTACCAAGCGCGCGATTCGATGACCGAAGCGGACTGTATTGTGAGTAATCATGATTTGGTGCTCGCTGATCTGGCCCTAGGTGGCGGAGTGATATTGCCGGAGCCCGAGGAGTGTCTCTATGTTTTTGATGAGGCTCACCACTTGCCCTTGAAGAGCAATAATCATTTCGCGTCGACAACCCGCATAAAGTCGACGGCGGGGTGGCTTGAGAAATCAGAGAAATTACTCAAAGGCCTTAATAAAGACGAATTTCTCGATACGAAGGCGCTGCAGTCACTTACGACGCTAGGGGTGAGTCTACGCAGCGAGCTTGATGTGGTCTGGGTGCTACTCGAACAGATTGCCGAGGCGGCGGACACAGGAGAAAGCTACGAAGATCGAGTTCAGTATGCGTTTGAGCTTGGGATTGTCCCGGCGCCTATTCGGGCTGCTGCACAAAATTTGGCGACGCTCTTTACGCGCTATGGCACAGGACTGCGCGCTGTAGTCGACGAATTAAAAGAGGCGTTAGAGGAGGGCGGTGAGCCTGCGCGTCGAGAACTTGCTGAGCAGTGGTACGGTCTTGCGGGAAGTGCGTTGCAGCGCGCGGAATCGTGTCTTTCGTTGTGGTCCAATTACGCAGGCGAAGATCCACAGGGCAAGGCGCCTAATGCGCGCTGGTTAACCTATAATCCCAGTGACGCATTTCCGGATATTACGCTTGCAACAAGCCCTGTTCTGGCGGCTGATGCGTTACAAGAGCGCTTATGGGAGCGCTGTGCAGGCGCTGTGCTTACCTCGGCGACACTGTCCGCTTTGGGCGAATTCTCAATGCTAAAAATGCGCGCGGGGCTGCCAGAGCATGCCTCCTATCTGCGCATCTTGAGTCCGTTTAAGTTTAATGAGGTGGCGACACTGTCTGTGCCCAAGATGAACTGTTTGCCAGCAGAGGTCGACAAGCACACAGCGTTTATTGCCGAGGCTATTCCGCGTCTCGTCGATCCCCAAGCGGGTTCACTCATGCTATTTAGTAGTCGCAGGCAGATGCTTGACGTGATGGGGCAATTGCCGCGTGAGTGGCTCGATCGTGTACTGTGCCAAGACGATTTCCAGAAATCTCAGCTGCTTAAATACCATAAGCAGCGAGTCGATGCCGCGGAAGGTAGCCTGATATTCGGGCTAGCAAGTTTTGCTGAGGGTGTCGATCTACCCGGCGAATATTGCACACATGTCCTCATTGCAAAAATCCCGTTTGCGGTGCCCAACGAGCCGATAGAAATGACGTTAGCCAAATGGGTAGAGCAGCAGGGGCTTAATCCCTTTATGACACTGACCGTCCCTGACGCTGCGTTTAAGCTTGTGCAGGCAACGGGGCGATTGCTACGCAATGAAAAAGACACGGGCAAGATCACTATCTTTGATGAGCGGCTTTCTACTCAGCGCTATGGCCGAACTATTCTCGATTCCCTGCCGCCTTACCGCTTAGAGCTATTAAAATAGGCTCTGCAGTTGGTTTTAGGACTCGCGGCTCCGAGTGGGCCGCACTGGGTTAGCGAGTCAGCTTGGCTGCGGCGAGGAAACCGGCCACCGCGCCAACGAGAGTGGTTATAAGCAACTGCTCAAAAATAACCCCAAGGCCGAAGCCGAGCACAATACCCATCGTTATACACAGCGCATAAGTGCCTTGCTTTGCATTGTCTTTTTTCTTGCGGCTCATAAGATTCTCCTGCAATCGCTCACGCCATTTTTTTAAAGAATACGCATTGAATAAATCGTTGTACCAAGTTCTGCATTACGTCGAGGGTTTACCTCAATGCTGCCTATTTCACCGATTACCGACATTCCGTCAACCACGTTGCCGATGGGGGTGACGCGACCATCAAGCCAAGGGCTTGGGAGCAAACTGATGACGAGTTCGACGCCAGTCTCGCCCGGTGTGGTTGTCATAAGCGCAACGGTGCCTTGAGTAATGGGTTGTGTTCCTAATGCCGCAGAGTAGCGGTGGCCGAGGTTCTCGAGAACATCGAGCACACTCATCTGCTGCAGACGTTGCATCATTTTCTCGCTTTGGTTTCTCAGTGCTTGTGCGGTATCTATTCCCTCTGCTAGATACAGAGGGGCGAGAATTTCGCGTTCGAAATCCTCTCTATTCGCGATCGCGAGACTCGGGTCAACCTCGGCGCTGCTGCTGAATAATGGGCGCGTGTCGAGGCCAAGAGCTGCGCCGTCGATCTCGGCGCGAATCGACTGAGGCTGCAGTCCGAAACGGTTTAGCGCGGGATTTCCTGCCCGCAGTGTGCGACCAGGCACGACAGTGTGAAAACTGGACTGATCGTAGTAACGGGATTTCAACTCAATTCCTGGGAATTCATAGTCACCGCTAACGAGTGCGATAAATCGTGCTACGTTGCGAGGCGCCGAGCGCGTGTATAGCTCAATGTAAAACGCGCCTTTAGAGGTGAACACCGCGACGAGAGGGTTTTCTGGATCCGCCATTGCCGCGCGTGCGCGAGCCTCATCAGCATAGAGTGCGGTGTTAGAAAAAAAGACGAGTAATATCGCAACAAGCGTGATTAGAGTGATCAAGGCTCGCTGCCGGATATTCGAGCACTGCCGGTTCAAGGCGTTTGCATTGAACGCACGCATTGAGTCAACAGCTAGCGAATGGGGTTTCATAGTCGTTTATCGAGATCATCTTGAGTATCAATATCGATGAGTATACCGTCATCGTCGACATTGAGAGTAAAGATTTTTGCGCTGTGCATGTCTAGCATGGCGCGCCCTCCTGCGTCTCCTGCAAGGGCGCGTAGCTCCTCGAGATAGGCCGAGCCGAACGCAATAGGATGGCCGCGCGCGCCGCAGTAGCAGGGGACAACGATCGATTCAGGGCGAACCGAATCTGCAACCAGAGAGTAGGTTGAAGGCATGACATAGGGCATGTCGGCTAAACAAACAAGAGCGGCATCCCAGCCGTCAATGTGGCTGGCGCCAAAAGCGAGGCTCGCCCCCATTCCCAACTCAGCCTGCTTAAATTCGACCAAGGTTATTACGGTGCCTGGATAGTGCTGTGTTGCTCTGTCTCGAATTTCGTGGAATTGAGTGCGAAGTTCCGGACGGTAGACGACTATGATAGTGGGTAGGGCCTTGCAGAGATTGATAAGAGTTTGTTCGAAAAGGCTTATCTGCTGATTTTCGGGTAGCGCGGCTAATAATTTTGTTGCGCCGAACCGGCGACTAAAACCTGCGGCAAGAACAAGGGCGCCAATCTCTAAAGAACCCGATTCAGGCGTTCTACTAGACGGGTGTGCTGGCTGGGAGAGCGCAGAGGAATCGTTCATCCGATGAGCCTTATGAGCGCCAGGTAGCCTGTGAATGGCCTCAGGCAGTTGCCGTTTCGCTAGTGGAGCGTCACGTGAGGGTCGCGTCGCTGCTCTGGCTCTGCGGGTAATTCAACGATCAGATTCTGAGACTGCTTCGTTTCTGGGGTGGGCTCAGAGTTTTTGAAAGTAGCGGCAACTTGCTCACTCAAATGCGCGCGCAGGCGATTAACCACGCTCGACATGACTTCGATCGTCTGGCTGAGCTGGTCTAGGGTGACCAAGGTGCGCTCAGAGTCTTCCGCGCTCGAGGGCGCGTCCACTTTCTTTTTGTCGCTCACGCGAACTACCCCTATCAATAAACTGTTGTTGACGCTTCCCGTAGCGCAGTAGTGTGGGAAGCGCCTTTTCGTTTCGCTTTAGTCAGTCACAGGAAAGACTAATCCCAAGTCAGCGCCCCGCCGGTCTGGTATTCGATGACACGCGTCTCGAAGAAATTCTTCTCTTTACGTAAATCCATGATCTCAGACATCCAAGGGAAGGGGTTCTCCGCGCCAACAAACTGCTCGGGTAGGCCAATTTGCACTAGACGACGGTTTGCGATGAACTGAAGATACTCTTCCATCATCGAGGCGTTCATGCCTAGGACACCACGCGGCATTGTGTCGCGGGCATATTCGATCTCTAGCTGCGTAGCCTCTAAGATCATCTGCGTTGATGCTTGCTTGAGCTCGTCTGTCCATAGGCCAGGGTTTTCGAATTTGATCTGATTGATCATGTCGATACCGAAGTTGAGGTGCATAGACTCGTCGCGCAAGATGTACTGGAACTGTTCAGATGTGCCAGTCATTTTGTTGCGACGGCCCATCGATAGAATCTGAGTAAATCCACAATAGAAGAAGATGCCTTCTAAACAGCAGTAGAATGCAATCAGGTTCTTGAGAAGTGCTTGATCGTTCTCTTTAGTGCCCGTGTTGAATTTTGGGTCGCTGAGCTCGCGGGTATATTTGAGGCCCCATGAGGCTTTCTTCGCGACAGACGGTACTTCGTGATACATGTTAAAGATTTCGCCTTCATCCATCGAGAGCGATTCGATGCAGTATTGATAGGCGTGCGTGTGAATAGCCTCCTCGAATGCTTGGCGCAGAATATATTGGCGACACTCAGGATTGGTTACCAGGCGATAGACTGCCAGCACGAGGTTATTAGCTACGAGGGAATCGGCTGTTGAGAAGAACCCCAGATTGCGTTTTACAATCAACCGCTCATCTGGAGTGAGTCCGTTAGGGTTCTTCCATAAGGCGATATCAGCGTTCATGTTAACTTCTTGCGGCATCCAGTGATTTGCACAGCCGTCTAAGTATTTCTGCCACGCCCAGTCGTACTTAAATGGGACGAGTTGGTTCAAGTCGGCGCGGCAATTGATCATGGCTTTGTCATCGACCGTTACTCGTGTCGCTGTGCCTTCGAGCTCCTCTAAGCCCTCTGCAATATTCAATGCCTCAAGTGCTTTCTGTGCGCGGAGGAGCGCGTCTTCGTCGGCGATAACCGTGCCAGATGTTGAATCGTCTTTTATATCAGCCGGGGCAGATGTCTCAGTTTTCTGGGCGACTGCCTGAAGTTTTGCTTCGACGATTGGCGCTGTAACATCGAGCGCTGCGTCGGTATCGAATTCGTCCCATGACAACATAATGATTTCCTCTTTTAGCTGCAGGGTCTCTGCAAACTTAATGTAACTAATGCTTTGGTTGTTGCGGCGCTTAGTGCCGGTCTCTCGCTCTTGCTCTCGCTAATCAGGCTGCGCGAAACGTTGGTGGTTCGTGCTTTGTCACATCCAGTGAGACCTAATGATACGTGTCGTGGACTCACTTAGTTTTTAAACCATTCATTCTTATGTCGCTTATTTTTAGACCGATTATGATAAAAGCAAGAGAAGGTTACTTGCTTTTATCAGGTAGGCGAGGTTATTGGCACGCCTCGCACTCAGGGTCGTCCAATGAACAAGCCTGAGGCACTGCCGCTGCGGTCGGTTCAGCAGAGACCTTGTTTAGGCTCATGTCTGACACGGTCGACTTTTCTGTCGTTGTTGCTGCCAGCGCGCGCAGATAATAAGTGGTCTTCAAGCCCCGCAGCCACGCCATCTTATAGGTGATATCGAGTTTCTTACCACTTGCACCCGCCACGTAAAGATTGAGCGATTGCGCCTGGTCTATCCACTTTTGTCTACGGCTTGCGGCATCAACTAACCAGCGTGGCTCTATCTCGAAGGCAGTTGCGTAAATGTTCTTGATTGAGTCTGGAATTCGATCAATTTTTTGTACGCTGCCCTCGTAATACTTGAGGTCATTTACCATCACGCTATCCCACAGACCGAGCTCTTTAAGGTCTCGAACCAAGAATGGGTTAACGACCGTAAACTCACCCGACAGATTCGACTTAACATAGAGGTTTTGATAGGTCGGCTCGATAGACTGAGAGACGCCGCTGATGTTCGCAATCGTTGCGGTAGGCGCGATCGCGAGGACATTTGAATTGCGCATTCCGTCTTTCTGTATCTTGTTGCGCAAACTGTCCCAGTCAAGGCGCTGATCCATGTTGACGTCGAGGAAGTCTACTCCGCGTGCTTCGTAGAGAAGCTTTAGCGAGTCTATTGGCAGTATGCCTTGATCCCAGAGAGACCCTTTGTATGACTGATAGCTACCGCGTTCTGAGGCTAGATCGCTTGACGCATTCAATGCATAGTAGCTGATCACCTCCATCGAGACGTCTGCGAATTCAACAGCCTGATCCGACGCATAGGGAATTTTTTGGGCATAAAGTGCGTCCTGGAAACCCATGATTCCCATGCCAATTGGGCGGTGTTTCAGATTTGAATTTTCGGCCTGTGGCACTGAGTAGTAATTGATATCGATAACATTGTCGAGCATGCGAACGGCGGTCGTAATCGATTTCTTAAGCTTTTCGCGGTTCAGGCCGCTTTCATCAACGTGGTTTACCAAGTTAATAGAGCCTAGGTTACACACGGCGATCTCATCTTTATTCGTGTTTAGAGTGATCTCTGTGCATAGGTTCGATGAGTGGATGGCGCCAATGTGTTGCTGGGGCGAACGCACGTTGCAGGCATCTTTAAAAGTAATCCACGGATGACCGGTTTCGAACAACATTGAGATCATCTTGCGCCAGAGATCGCTAGCCTTGACAGTTTTGTAGACGTCAATTTGCCCAGCAGCGGCTTTGCGCTCGTACTCTGCGTATTTTTCTTCGAAAGCGAGGCCGTGAAGATCGTGTAGCTCTGGGACATTGTTCGGTGAGAACAGGGTCCACTCTTGATCGTTGAAAACGCGTTTCATGAAAAGGTCGGGAATCCAGTTAGCCGTGTTCATGTCGTGCGCGCGGCGTCGCTCGTCGCCTGTATTCTTGCGAAGCTCTAAAAATTCTTCTATGTCGAGATGCCAAGTTTCCAGATAAGAACAAACAGCGCCTTTGCGCTTGCCACCCTGATTTACCGCAACCGCGGTGTCGTTAACGACTTTGAGGAAGGGCACGATGCCTTGTGATTTTCCGTTTGTGCCTTTGATGTGAGCACCTAGGGCGCGCACAGGCGTCCAGTCGTTACCTAAACCTCCAGCCCATTTTGACAGCATCGCGTTGTCACGAATCGCCGAGTAAATGCCAAAGAGGTCGTCGGGTACCGTGGTTAAGAAGCAAGAAGAAAGCTGCGGACGCAATGTGCCTGAATTGAACAGCTGCGGCGTCGACACCATGTAATCAAAGCTCGAAAGCAAATTGTAAAACTCGATCGCTCGGTCTTCGCGATTTTCCTCGTTGCTTGCCAGCCCCATCGCAACGCGCATGAAGAACACCTGAGGTAATTCGAAGCGCGTGCCGTTACTGTGAATAAAGTAGCGGTCGTAGAGTGTCTGCAGGCCTAAATAAGTGAACTGCTGGTCTCTGTCAGCCTGCAGCGCAGCGCCTAATTTCCCTAAGTCGTATTCGAGTAAATGAGGGGAGAGTAGCTCGAGTTCAACGCCTTTCTCGATATAAGGCTTGAGGGTCGCGGCGTAGCGATAATGCATCTCGGACTGAGTCGCGGCGTCTGCTATGCCTAAGAATCCGAGCGCCTCAGCACGGACGGTGTCCATCAGGAGTCGAGCCGTAACATAGGAGTAATTCGGGTCTTTCTCAACCATAGTCCGTGCACACATGACGAGAGAGGTACGCACGTCACTCATCTTTACGCCTGGATAGAGGTTTTTTAACGTCTCTTTATAGATCGCGTCGGCTGAAACCCCTTCAAGCCCTTCACAGGCCTCATCGATTACGACACGGAGACGCTGAGCGTCGAGAGGGCCCTGCTCGCCATTATCGAGTGTAATGCTGATTTGCGCTTCTTTGTCGACTGCAACCTCGCGCTTCTGCTGACGGAGCCGGTCGTGTTCAGCGCGATAGATCACATAGCTACGAGCGACTTTGTGCTCGCCGCTACGCATTAGAGCTAGCTCAACTTGGTCTTGGATATCTTCGATGTGGATGGTGCCGCCGGAGGGCATGCGGCGCCCAAAAATATCTGTTATCTGAATGGCCAGCTGCGCGACCGATTCGTGGATGCGCGTTGAATCAGCGGCATTGCCACCTTCTACCTCTAGATAAGCTTTGGTAATCGCGACACTGATTTTGGAGGCGTCGTAGCCAACCACAGCACCATTGCGCTTGATAACTCGAAGTTGCCCTGGGGCAGTTGCTGCGGGGCTTGGCATGTCTATCGAGGGGGAAATTGCGGGTTTCGTGTTGGCTGTGGTCTGTGCATCGATCTGCATTATGCGCTCCGGTATTGTTCTATGCTTTTTGGCAGCTTGGTTGCGGCCTTCTATTCTTTTAATTAATGGTTGTTATCGTTGTTCTTTTTCGCGTTTATTGGGTCTTTCGATTGCCTTTCGATTATCTCGTGCTTGTTTCTCGCGTCTCTGCGTCCGATGACATCGAAACAAGTGTACACACTATATATAGTGTTTTCTTTCTCAGACTTTAGCTAATCCTTTAAAATAAATTAAATTTTATTTAGCGAGGCCTTTACTGGGCGACTTGGATCTTACATGGGCCCCGTTAATTATCCATAAAAAACAGAAGACTGGCCGTGCTGCTTTACTCATTTTGTTGGCTTGGTTCGCTTGGTGCGTGCTAGCTGATATTGCTCTCTCACCCATTGGCAGCCACGAGTTTAGGGGCCTGATCGCTGAAATAGCGGCTATTTCCTTGCTCTAATATGGTGCAGAATCATGGCAAAGTCACAACATGTAGGTGCTAATCGCCCTAGTTGCACAAGATAGTGATTTGCCTGCCTAAATGCAAGTGTAATAGTTGTTTGCGCTCTGTGTATAGGCTGTGGATAACCTCTACGCGGCGCGCAGAGCGGGTAAAGATAAGAAAGAGTTAGGAGGAGCAGCTAGCCGGCTTAGTTTGCGTCGGAGCAAAGCGGCCGCAGCTCTCCTATGAGAGACTGGGGTTTAAACAACCTAGGGATTGGGTAGAGTTGCCCTTAAATTGAGGGAAAGACGCTAAGCGGACCCAAAAACCGTCAAAAGAGCTTTAAAAGACGACCACTAGATATAGTGTTAAGGTTGATTGATCTCAGGGCGTATAACTGGAGGCTGCAACTATGAGATGCAACTATGAGATGCAACTATGAGATGCAACTGTTAGACGCAACTATGAGTTGAGTAAAAATTCGATAAGCGCCTTCTGCGAATGCATGCGGTTTTCAGCCTCATCCCAGACAACTGACGATTCGCCATCGAGTAATTCGGCGCTAACTTCCTCGCCACGATGAGCCGGGAGGCAATGCATAAAGAGCGCGTCGCTAGCAGCATAACTCATCAATTCCGCATTGACCTGAAAGCCAGCGAACTCCGCGAGCCTCTTAGCTTGCTCTTCCTCTTGCCCCATCGATGCCCAGACATCGGTTACGACGAGGCTTGCACCTGCAACGGCCTCCTGCGGCGAGCGGTTGAGATGCACCCGAGACGAGTGCGCGGCTACTAGCTCCGCATTCGCCTCAAAACCAGCGGGGCTAGCAATGGTTAGTTCGAAGTCGAGTAATTCAGCAGCGTTGATATACGAATGACACATGTTGTTGCCATCGCCTATCCACGCGACGCGTTTGCCCGCTATATCGCCCCGATGCTCTGCAAAGGTCTGCATGTCTGCGAGTAATTGGCAAGGGTGAAAATCGTCAGTTAAGGCGTTGATAACCGGTACTGTCGAATAACGCGCGAAGGCTTCGAGTTGAGCATGGTGAAATGTCCGTATGGCAACACAGTCAACCATTCTGGATAACACGCGTGCGGTATCCTCTATAGGCTCGCCGCGACCGAGTTGTGAGTCGTTGCTCGACAGAAAAAGCGCGCTGCCGCCAACCTGATTCATTGCCACCTCAAAAGCCACTCGAGTACGCGTGGAGGATTTCTCGAAGATCAAGCCGAGGGTTTTGCCTTCTGCGCGAGTGGCGAGCGCGGGGGTATGCTTTAGCTCGGTAGCCCGAGCGATAACCGCGCGAAATTCATCGCTACTGAGGTCTTTCAAGGTAAGGAAATGTCTGCAACTCATGGTCTATGACCCTTTAAACAGGCCTCTGCATAATAAGAGGGGGGAGAAGCCGGCGATTGGAATGAAGGACTTGTGATGTCTCGTTCTGAAATGGCATTCTATCGGCAGGGTACTCGAGAGGCAAACTAAGCACTGTTGGCGTTTTCGCCAGCTCGCCGCTCACGGATGCAAAAGTCCATGATGAAGCCATAACCAAGGCATAATAAAACCGCAGCAGCCGGCCCTGCATCAGGCAAAGGCGACTGCAGCAGACGCAAGGACACGCCGTGAATCCGATCGAACTCAAGCTTTTTGCGAGCCGCTTACAATCCATTTGCGATGAAATGGGAGGCGTGCTTCAACGATCCGCATTCTCACCTAATATAAAAGACCGTTTAGACTTTTCCTGTGCGGTGTTCGCACCCAACGGGGAGCTTGCCTCGCAAGCGGCGCATATTCCCGTACACCTCGGTAGCATGGCCTATACGATGCAAGCGCTTGTGGCCACTCAAGCCTGGCAGCCTCGGGATATGCTGGTAATTAACGATCCCTACCTCGGCGGCACTCATCTTCCCGATGTAACGCTCCTCGCGCCCGTGTTTAGGGCAGATTCAACAGAACCGCAGATCGTAGGGTTCGTGGCGAACAGAGCGCATCATGCGAACATCGGTTGTGAAACACCTGGCTCGATGCCGTTGTCCAACACTATCGAAGAGGAGGGGGTGCTGATTCCACCGACACTCTTGCTCCGCGACGGCAAATTCCAATCCTGCGGAGCAAAAATCGACGCGCTGTTATTCGATCGGCCGGGTGTATTGAGCGGGGATTTTGCCGCTCAACTTGGCGCTAACCTCCTCGCTGTCGATCGCCTGCAGGGCCTTGTAGAATCTTATGGCGCTGAACTGTATTCGTCCGCGCTCACTGCGGTTAACGATTATGGGCGTCGTTTGTCGCTTGCTGCTCTAGGCGAGGTAGCTGGCGGAATCTACAGCGCCGAAGATTTTTTGGACGACGATGGCTTTGGTGGCGAGGGGCTTGCCCTGCGCGTGAGTATCGAGATCAGCGAAGCGGGGATTAGCTATGATTTCACTGAATCTTCCGATCAGGTTCGCGGCAATCTTAACTGCCCTGAATCGGTTGCGGCGGCCGCTGCTTATTATTGTCATTGCTGTTTGCTGCCGGTGGGTGCGCCTCTTTGTGCGGGATTATTTAAAGATCTCAAAATACTGACAAGGAAGCCCTCGATAGTGAATCCTGCATTTCCCGCGGCGGTGGCTGCAGGCAATGTTGAGACGTCAATGCGCCTCGTCGACCTCGTGTTTCGCGCGTTAGCGAAGGCCTTGCCGCACCGCATTCCTGCAGCCTCTCAGGGCACCATGAATAACGTTGCAATGGGCGCTGCCGGCGCTAATGGCTTGAGCTGGGACTATTACGAAACGCTCGCAGGTGGCGCCGGCGCAGGCCCGCATCGGCCTGGACGCTCGGCGGTGCATACGCATATGACAAACACGTTAAACACGCCTGCCGAAAGTCTGGAATACCATTATCCCTTGCGGCTGACTCGCTTCGCGATACGTCGCGGCAGCGGAGGACTTGGATTGCATGCGGGAGGCGAGGGTTTGATACGCGAAATTGAGTTTCTCGAAGAGGCGCAGGTGAGCTTGCTGACCGAGCGGCGGCGGTTTGCACCCTGGGGGCTTGACGGAGGAGGCGACGGCGAGGTGGGGTATAATTGGCTTAACGGTGAAAAGATTGCTGCAAAGGCGGACATCTTTGCCGTCGCTGGGGATCGTTTGTTGATCGAAACCCCTGGCGGCGGTGGCTGGGGGACTCCACCAGACTGACTGTTATTCGCGCTTCATTCTCATTCACATCTTGCGGGCTGCTTACATGGAGAACCGATACGAGGTAAGCTTCGTTTCACGAACGCGCGGCATTTAACATGCGGTACTTATAACACGCAGCACTTAACACGCGGCACTTAACACGCGGCACTTAACACGCGGCAATTTGAAAAGACAAAGAGGACAGTCCATGAGCATCGAACAAACAATCCAAGACCAGATCGCGAGCAACTCAATCCTGCTTTACATGAAAGGCAATCCTGAGGCGCCACAATGTGGTTTTTCTTCGCAGGCAACGCAGCTACTGATGGCGTGCGGCAAAAAGTTCGCCTATGTCGATATTCTTTCAAATCCTGAGATCAGAGCAACGCTGCCGAGCGTGTCTAACTGGCCGACATTTCCTCAGCTTTTTGTTGAAGGCGAATTAGTAGGTGGCTGCGATATCATCGTCGAAATGTATGAGAAAGGTGAATTACAAACGCTAATCGAAGGCGTTGAGGTAGAGTAAATACCGAATGCCCGAAGCGGCCGGTTAGCGCGTCAACAGCGCCTAGCCAGGCCGCGAAGCACCTTTCGCCAACTGCTTCGGACGTCTGACTCGCTGTGCGATCTGCCGGAGCGCACCTCTAAACCCGAGAATAGCGCAGATCAGGCATTCCCCTTACGCTCCGCCTAACGGCCATCCGCCGAGTCGCTGCCAGCGATTAACTATCTCGTAAAATAATTCTGCTGTTTTCGCTGCATCGTAGCGTGCAGAGTGCGCCTCATTGTTGTCAAATTCGATACCTGCGCACTCGCAGGCGCGGGCGAGAACCGTCTGGCCGAATGCAAGCCCACTTAGAGTCGCGGTGTCGAAGTTCGAGAAAGGATGAAACGGATTGCGTTTGAGGTCATGGCGAGCGCTTGCCGCGTTGACAAAGCCTTGATCGAAGTGGGCGTTATGACCGACTAAAATGGCTCGCTTGCATTGGTTCGCCTTCAACGCTTGTCTTATTACCGCGAACAAAGTGGTCATCACCTCTTTCTCAGAGCGGGCTATGCGCAGCGGATGAAAGGGGTCTATGCCAGTGAATTTAAGCGCGGCCTCTTCGAGGTTTGCGCCTTCGAACGGAATAATTCGTTGAAAAAAGGTTTGTTCCGTTTCGAGTTCACCTGCCGCGTTAAAGCAAGGGATTACTGCGCCTATCTCGAGCATCGCGTCAGTGGCCGAATTGAAGCCTCCGGTTTCCACGTCGATGATGACCGGCAGGTAGCCTCGAAAGCGGGCCGCCATCATTAACGCAGCCATTTCGTCGGCCTCTTGGTTCTCTTCTTGCTCGTAGCCGTTGTCAAAGGCATTACTGAAGCTACTATCAAAGCCAGCTTCACTATCCTCTTCGTTGTCGAACTCGTTCTCAAAATCGCTCATGATTCACTCTTTATTTGGCTAGCCGCCAGGCAATAGATTCGCCCGCGCGTAGGGGGATGAGCTCGTCTTGAGCAAGGGTAAAGCTTGATGGCATTTGCCACGATTTTTTCTCTAGCGTAATTTTGTTGGTGTTCCGGGGAAGCCCATAAAAATCAGGCCCGTAATGACTAGCAAACCCTTCGAGTTTGTCGAGCGCTCCGGCGTCTTCGAAGACCTCGGCATACAGTTCGATCGCCGACGCGGCCGTATAAATACCCGCGCAGCCGCAGTCGCTCTCTTTGGCATGGCGCGCGTGGGGTGCCGAATCAGTCCCTAAGAAAAATTTTGGGTTCCCGCTCGTCGCTGCAGCAATTAATGCCTCTTGATGACTGCTGCGTTTGAGTATCGGTAAACAATAGTAATGCGGACGTACTGCGCCGGCAAGCAGGTGGTTACGATTGAAAAGAAGGTGATGCACGGTGATCGTAGCTGCAACGTTGGCAGGCGCAGCGTTAACGAATTCGACGGCATGACGCGTGGTGATATGCTCCAGCACCACTCTGAGCGTCGGCAATTTCCGGCATAAAGGCTCGAGCAATGTCTCGATAAAAACTTTTTCGCGATCGAAAATATCGATTTCATGATCGGTGACCTCACCGTGAATCAGGAGAGGCATACCAATTTTAGCCATGCGTTCGAGCACAGGCATGACCGCGCTCATGTGTGAAACGCCAGAGTCAGAATTCGTTGTGGCACCCGCAGGATAATATTTGACTGCTTGAACGATGCCGCTGTTAAACGCCGTCTCGACCTCATTTGGGGCTAGAGAGTCGGTGAGGTAGAGGGTCATCAGCGGGTCGAATTCGCTTCCGCTTGGACGTGCGCTGAGGATTCTGTCGCGATACTCACTCGCCGCCTGCAAGCTGGTTACTGGTGGTTTAAGATTTGGCATGACAATCGCGCGGGCGAACTGGGCCGCGGTATGTGGGACAGTTGTCGCCAAGGCGTCACCGTCGCGTAAATGCAGATGCCAATCATCGGGCTGGTCTAGGGTGAGGCTTTGCCTGGTCAATTCGTTCGCTTGATCGGGTGAGTTCATCGTTTTCAACACCTTGTGGGCGGATGGGATTAGTCGCGCTGTGTCAGCACCAGGTTGGGCGCGCATTGTAGCGGATTCAAAGGCGGAGCTAAATACTCTAGTCACCCAGCGTGTTGAAAGCTTAGTCGTCTGGGCAGCAGAATGTCACGAGGAGTGGTGATAGAATAGAGGTTTAGCAGCAAAGAGCTGCAGACGAAATCGATAGTGGGGCGCCGCGAGGTCGCGGTAGCCTATTAAAGGAGTGCAAAGCATGTCGGATATTAACAAGGTCGTCTTGGCCTACTCTGGTGGGTTAGATACCTCGGTCATTGCTAAATGGCTTACCGAAACGTATGGCTGTGAAGTGGTGACATTTACGGCAGATGTAGGCCAAGGAGGGGAGGTCGAACCCGCTCGCGCGAAAGCACAAGCGATGGGGATTAAAGAGATCTATATCGAAGACCTGCGCGAAGAGTTTGTGCGCGAATATGTGTATCCAATGTTCCGCGCTAACGCACTGTATGAAGGTGAATACCTGCTGGGCACCTCGATTGCACGGCCGCTCATCGCGAAGCGCCTAGTCGAAATTGCACAAGAAACCGGCGCCGACGCGATCTCTCACGGAGCGACTGGCAAGGGTAATGACCAAGTACGATTCGAACTTGCCGCCTACGCACTAGCGCCAGGCATTGAGGTTATCGCACCTTGGCGCGAATGGGATCTTAACTCGCGCGAAAAACTGCTCGCCTACTGTGCTAAACACGATATCGCGGTTGAGAAAAAGCGCGGCACTAAGTCGCCCTATTCTATGGATGCGAATTTGCTCCATATTTCTTATGAGGGCGATATTCTCGAAGATCCTGCGGCAGAACCTGAAGAGGCTATGTGGCTCTGGAGCGTTGCGCCCGAGGCCGCACCCGACACACCTACCTACATAGAACTCGATTATGTGAAAGGCGATATAACGGCATTGAACGGCGTTGAAATGTCGCCCGCTACCGTCCTCGAAGCGCTGAACAAGGTGGGCGGAGCCAACGGAATAGGTCGCGCCGATATCGTAGAAAATCGCTATGTAGGCATGAAGTCGCGTGGCTGTTACGAGACACCAGGTGGCACAATCATGCTGAAAGCGCACAGGGCAATTGAGTCGCTGACAATGGATCGAGAACTTGCGCATCTCAAAGACGATCTCATGCCGCGCTATGCATCTCTTATTTATAATGGATACTGGTTCTCTCCAGAGCGCCTTGCTTTGCAGGCACTAATCGATGAGTCGCAGCGTTTTGTTAATGGGCGAGTGCGACTTAAATTGTACAAGGGTAATGTGGTCGTTGTGGGTCGTGAGTCAGCCGACTCGCTTTTCGATGAGAGTATCGCCACGTTCGAAGACGACGACGGCGCCTATGATCAGAAAGACGCAGGTGGTTTCATAAAGCTGAATGCGCTGCGTTTGCGCATTGCGGCTCGTAAAGGGCGCGCAAGCCATTAGGTCGCGCAGTCTTTAAAGACACTCGCGCACGTAATATCAAAAAGGCCATCGAGCAGCGTTTGCTCGATGGCCTTTTTAGTTGGTCGCTGTTTAGTTACTCGCTGTAAACAATCAAACCTAAGTATGTCGGCTAAGCGTTGTTAGTCGCTGGTTTTTTGTTTGAATTCGCACAGATCTTCTATAGTGCATGCACCGCAGCGCGGTTTGCGTGCGACGCACACATACCTGCCGTGGAGGATTAACCAGTGATGCGCATCTAGCAAAAATTCTTCGGGGACTAGTTTGATTAGCTTTTTCTCAACAGCTAAGACGGTTTTACCAGGAGCAATACCGGTCCGATTCGATACTCGGTAAATGTGCGTATCAACTGCCATAGCGACCTGCCTGAACGCGGTGTTGAGCACAACGTTCGCGGTTTTGCGTCCGACGCCGGGAAGGGCCTCTAACTCTTCCCGCGTCGAAGGAACCTTTGACCCATGCCGCTCGACTAACAGCAAGCAGGTCTTGATGACATTCTCAGCTTTCGTATTAAAGAGGCCAATGGTCTTGATGTATTCCTTAAGCCCTTTTACGCCCAGTGCATAGATCGCCTCTGGGGTATTGGCAACGGGGAACAGTTTGTCGGTTGCCTTGTTTACGCCCACATCGGTCGACTGAGCAGACAGCATTACGGCGATAAGCAGCTCAAAAGGAGACGCGTAATTCAGCTCCGTTTCAGGTGCTGGGTTCTCAGCTCGCAGTCGCGAAAAGATGTCAGTGCGCTTAAGTTTATTCATATTTTTTAGTCTTTCGATGCGGGATGAAGTGCCCCTGTAACCCGAGCGCGAAGCACTGTCTGGCCTGAGTTCTCGATTGCTTCGCGCTGGCGTAAGCGTCTGAGAGTCATCCAGCCCCTAAGCTTGGGTTCGAAAAAGTGGTTAAGTACAGCGCTGATCAGGGCAAGGCCTGCCAGACCCAGAGGCACTAACTTTACCGAGCCTGCTGTGTCTGGGCCAGCAACCTCTGCTGTGACTCCCTCGCTTACTAGCCAATTTAACAGGGTGAACGCCGATAGCGAGAACCCAACTATCGCCAAGGGTATTCCCCGCCTCGATGCGGTGTTGGCTGCTTGCGATAGAAGGGAAGAGCAAAGAGGGAGTAAGGCATTACTGAAAAGCGTTGCTACGCAGAGTGCGAACAATGGTGAATAAAGCGCGCCTGAGAACACACTGAGTTTTACATAGACTAATCCTGCAATAAAACCGCCTAGACAAGCGTCGTTATTGGCGGCGGGGCTTAGCTCGAGTCGGGCGACAAACAGAGGCATGATGGCCAAAGCAGCGCTATGTTGAGTGAATGCGGTAGAGACCTGATTGGGCTCGAACACCAACGTGACACCTATCGCAGCAATGAGGAAGCACGCGATTGGGCGGAGGCGTAATAAGCGAAGCCAGCAAAGCCAGCACACCCCGATAGTGAGTGCCAAGTGAACCGGTGTAGGGGCGGGAGGCGCCGTCGCGTGAGTCAGTCCTGCGAGTGTGAGAGTCAACCCGATCGCGAGTGCAGGCAAACTAAACGCCCCAGCTTCGCTTCTGTTAAAAAGAGGATGTAGGCCTAAAAACGACAGGACCGCAGCAAAACACCCTAGTGCAATCGGGTGGCGAAGAAAATGAGACGTTGCGAGAGTTGCCGATTGAGTGACCCCGATGTGCTCTGAGTCTGGCAGGCGAACAAACAAACCAAATAACAAGGCGAGTAGCAGCGCGTTGAAGAAAAATTGGCTGAGCAATGCAGTCGACCGTGTCCGCACGGAGTTGCCAGGCCGGATGGCGAGATCGGTGACAAGCTGACAACACAGAGCCGTAGCAAAAACAGTCAAAACAACCGGGGCAGTAGCGGGCTGTAGAGCGAGTAGGGCAAGAGAGCAAGGTACAAGCGCGCAAAAAAGCTGCCATCCCTGGCGAGATCCATTATTCCACGCCGTAGAAACAAGTCGAGTCATTCGCTGCCTCCACGAGGAGTGCGCGTCGCTGCTACCAATTTCGCCTCTCTTTTAGCCTTCACCCGCGCAACCGCTGCGGCAATATCGTCTTGTGCATTTGCGCGCGAAAAAGGCGAATTGTTGTCGATGCTCGCTTGGTTGTTCGCCGTAGCATCTGCAACTTCCTGTCTCTGATTTTCATTAATTTCAGGCTTTATATAGGAGGCCGGTTTTTTTTCGGCACGCATCGCAGCCTTCGCTTTGCGGCTCAGAGTTGTCGTTGCTATACGGCTCTGTCGCGCCAAGAAGCGTGCTTTCCAGTGCTCGCTATAGTGCCTTTCTCTTTCTTCTGCGCTGACTAGCTCGCGTCCTCTTGCCAGCAATGGGGCTAGGGCTACGTTGCTGGGGCAAGCCTCTGTGCATATACCGCAAGCAGTACAAGCAGCCAAATTATTTGCGATAAGGTCGTCGACTTTTTCGGCCTGCGTAGTACTTGTGAGCGTGGAACGTGACGCAAGACTGACCAGTGCGATGAGTTTGCTTGGGTCGAGCTTCTCAGGGCAGCTTATGACGCAGAGTTGGCAGCTTGTGCATTCGCCGCCACCGGTGTTCGAGTCGATAGACTGTGATTGGTCGGCGCTGCTGGCAACGCGCGTAAACAAGAGGATCTTGGCGCGCTGAATAAACGACGTCTTTACGCTCACGGTCGGCCGCCTGCGCGTCGCTGCGAGTTCTGCTGTTCATCGATTCGCGCGACAAGGTCGATGCAATCGACCGGACAAGGGTCAACACAGAGGTCGCAGCCATTGCATTCGGCTTCGATAATACTGTGCATGCGTTTGGCCGCGCCAAAGATTGCATCTGTCGGACACGCTTGTATGCATTTAGTGCAACCTATGCATTCGTCTTCTCTAATACGAGCCACCGACGACGAGAGCGGTGGCATGTGCGCTGGGTTGAGTGCGGCAGGAAAATCGTTTACCGCTTGCGCGAGTCTGCGCGCGGTAATCTCGCCGCCGGGTGGGCAGAGATTAGTTGCCGCGCCGCGCAAAATAGCTTCGGCATAGGGCCGACAGCCGAGATGGCCACACTGACCGCATTGCGTTTGGGGTAATAACTGGTCGAGTAGCGTTATTTGTGCGTCAACGTCGCGTGTCGCGGCGGCGAAAGATTTGGGTGCTGTAGCCGTTAATCGGCGTAAGGCGAGTGCGCTTAAGATGAGCCCCAAAAAAGCAATAACTACTGGCGCTGTGACCATGTCGCTGGCTGATAACGCGGTAAGCAGACTGGCCATTAGAGCGACCCAGCTAAAGCGAGAGCGCAGAGAGTAATAACTGCGCATGCCATAAGCGCGTGAGCCGTCTCTTGGGACGCTGGCTGCTTGGCCTGTGGCGAGTCCAGAACTGCTCCCGTTAACGCGGCAACTGAAGATGACAGAGAAGACGCCGCAGTTCTGAGGCGCATTGTCTCACGCAGGGATGTAAGCAAAACGAGGATTAAATAAAAGGTGAAGCCGAGTAACGGGACTGCGAGAAGTGTGAATGCTCCGCTGCCTTGGGCAAGGACTGGTAAGGCAAGCAGCGAGGTCGCTGTGGCATTACCTGTTGCCAAAATTGTCTGGCTCTTGAGTCTGCGTAACGGCAATACATGATGTTGTAATAGTTTCATGTAAATAGAGGTTAGGCTCGCAGAGACGACGAGGGCGACTAATAAAGTGCCGAGCGGTAGACGAACGAACGCAATCGTTGCGGGGGCATAGAGCGAAGCCGCCATTACCAAAGCGAGCGTAGCCGTTACAAGAAGCGAATGGTAAGACGCTAATTGCAGGCCTGCAGCGGGACTGCGGCTCGCTTGCAGAGCCCCAAGGGTAATAATGAGGAGACAGGCTGCGCTCGCGAAAACGCTCATCGCTCGGCAGAGCCCCACTGCAACGCCGACGAGCGCAGCGCAGGAATCTGATAGCGGCTCAATATTTCTTCTTCGGAGGCAAGAGCGGCCGCGTGATTTATAATCATTTGATAGCCGTTTGAGTTTTCAAAAACGACATTGGCATCGGTATTCGCGGCAAGGCGTGCAGAGAAATCGGCGAAGTCTGTCACCGGAACGTCGTTAACCTGATCGACAATCCAGTTACGCCAGTCGTGATAGCCAAGGTTGACGTCAGCTGCGAGGACTTGCAGTGCCACAACCAGCTGCCGCCGTTGCGGCGAGCTCCATTCGTTGCGCGCCTGAAGCAGGCTGACAGGGGCAGAGCGGCTCCAGTCACTGCCCCAGCGCTTGATGAGATTCATATTAAGCGGAACAAATAATACACCGCCATAAATAACGTATTCGGGCGCGCGATCGAAGCGCTCGCCCATAACAAGGCTGTAGCTATCAAGCGCTTCGCGAGCCTCTAGATTAACGTCGAGCGGTTGCCCATTGCGAATTAATGAAAGCGACACAGTATCGCCAACCAGATGCAGGTCGATGGCATGCTTGTAGTCGGTTTGGATCTCATCAGATAATTTAATGCTGCCGTCTTCGGCGATTGCAAAGTCGTCGATAGCAACAATGACATCGTTTTCCTCGATCATGCCGTAGGCGGGGGAGTCTTCGAAGACCTTGATTACGAGCACGCCATCTTGATCGTCCTTCAGCCCGTAAGCCCCCTTCGCGGCGGGACTATCGAGGGTTTGAGTGCGAAACCCTAAGTCTGGAAAGCCTTCATTCGTGCCATCGGCAGCATCGGCAAGCACGTGCGCGATAATGCTAGGCGGCACAAAATAGCCCAGATTCTCGGATCTGCCGCCGCTGTTCGCCTGCATAACAACCCCGATTATTTCTCTGTCTACTATGACCGGTCCACCGCTATTGCCAGGGTTTATTGCTGCGTCTATTTGACCTGCAAGTAAATACGCGCCTGCGTGCGCATAGATTTGCTGTTCGACGCGCGACAGAATCCCTTTCGTGATACTGAGTGATTTCCCGCCCATGGGGTAGCCGTAAACCGAGACTTCACGCTGTGGTTCTGGCAACTTGCCTAGCGCGAGGGGCTCAAGGTCGTCGAAAAAACCGGGCTCGTCGACAGTGATCAGGGCAAGATCAGCATCGTGCGAGACGAAGACCACCCGGGCAAGGTAGCGCTTAGGGTCGTTGTGCTTCTGCGCTTGCACATAGCTTGCATTTGCAATGACATGCGCATTGGTGAGGATCTGATTGCCTTTTATCACAGACCCCGACCCGCTTGATTGCCTCGGTGTGAGTAGTCGCCAAGGCGTAAAATAATCGGGCGCAGCTTGCGTAGTATAGATTTTTATTACCGAGTCTTGGATAGCTTCAAGGTCCGAGTCGGCTGCATGCGTCGGCAGCGCAATCAGCATTAGAAATAGCACTGCTATCGATTGCTTTGCCCTACTAAAAAGTCGTTGCCCGCGCGGTCGCGTGCCTAGCGCATTGCTAACGCGGTTAGCGCCGTTCGCAACATTTGGGTTAACTGCAGAGCGCTTGGACATCGTCATTCGTTTTTCTCTTGTACTTAAGTGACACGCATTCCGGGCTGTGCGCCAGCGTGAGGCTCTAATAGCCATAATTCATCTTTGCCTGGGCCTGCAGCCAACACCATGCCTTCGGACATACCGAATTTCATCTTGCGTGGGGCAAGGTTTGCGACCATGACGGTTAACATTCCGCGCAGTTGTTCGGGTGAGTAGGCTGACTTGATGCCGGAGAACACGTTGCGTCGAATGGGTTGGCCATTGGCGTCCAGGCCGAGGTCAAGCGTGAGTTGCAGTAATTTATCGGCTCCCTCTACGTGCTCAGCATCTGCGATCAGAGCGATGCGCAAATCTATTTTAGCAAAGTCATCAAATTGAATTTCCGGCTCAAAGGGAGAATCAACCTTCCCACTCAATGTAGGCGCCACTGCCTCGCTACCCGGTGCTGTTTCGGCATAGGCTGCGCGTGTAGATTCAATCATAGCGGTTATATTGTCGGTCTCAACTCGTGTAAGCAAGGGCTCGAATGCGGCGATTTTATGGTTAAGCAAAGTGGTTTGCGAATCCTGCCAAGTCAGCGCAGGAATCGAAAGGAAGCGTTCTGCCTTTTCAGCCATTACCGGTACAACTGGCTTTAAGTAGCAGATTAATAGCCGAAATGCATTGAGCCCTGTGCTGCAGATTTGCTGCAATTTTTCCGATCCCGGTTCTGCCTTCGCTACCACCCAAGGCTGCTGGTCGTTAATATACTGATTGGCATTATCGGCGAGCGCCATAATAAGTCGTATTGCTTTGGAGTAGTCTCTGTTTTCGAAGTGTTCGGCAATCTCTTCGCTTGCCGCCTGCATTGAAGCAATGAGTGCTGCGTCGTCTAGTTGGTCGGCGAGCATGCCATCGAAACCTTTATTGATAAAGCCTGCGCAGCGACTCGCAATGTTAACCACTTTGCCAACGAGATCTGAGTTGACGCGAGCCACAAAGTCTTCGAAATTAAGGTCGAGGTCATCTACACCACTCGACAGTTTGGCGGCGAGATAATACCGAAGGTATTCGGGATTGAGATGTTCTAAATAGGTGCTGGCATTGATAAACGTGCCACGCGACTTCGACATTTTCGTGCCATCTACTGTCAGAAAGCCATGAACAAAGACTGCGGTTGGTAAGCGGTAGCCTGCGCTTGTGAGCATCGCTGGCCAAAACAGAGTATGAAAGTTAACGATATCTTTGCCAATAAAGTGGTAGAGCTCGGTGTCTGAGTCCGCCTTCCAATAAGTATCGAAATCGTAGTCGCTGTTGTCGCACAAGTGTTTGAAACTCGCCATATAACCAATCGGTGCATCGAGCCAGACATAAAAGAACTTACCCGGTGCGCCAGGGATTTCGAAGCCGAAATAAGGCGCGTCGCGGCTAATATCCCATTGCTGTAATTCATCGTCCAACCACTCTGCCAATTTATTCGCCACCGCGTCTTGCAGGGCGCCGCTGCGCGTCCACGCACGAAGCATATCTCTGAATTGGGGAAGGTCGAAGAAAAAGTGTTCAGATTCGCGCTCCACAGGGACCGCCCCTGAAATAGTGGATCGCGGATCGATTAATTCCGACGGGCTGTAGGTTGAACCGCAGCTTTCGCAATTGTCGCCGTATTGATCCGAGGCTTTGCATTTAGGGCAAACACCTTTTATGTAGCGATCGGCAAGAAACAGCTGCTTCTCTGGATCGAAGAGTTGCTTGATGCTGCGTTTCTCAATGTGACCATTGGCTTCAAGCGCCGTATAGATAGATTCTGAAAAGGCTTGGTTTTCTGGCGAATGAGTAGAATGAAAGTGGTCGAAGCTAATATTAAAGCCGGCGAAGTCGCGTTGGTGTGCGGCATTTACCTCGTCGATTAACTGTTCGGGCGTGATGCCGCGACTTTCAGCGCTGAGCATAATCGCCGTGCCGTGCGCATCATCGGCGCAGACAAACACGCAGTCGTTACCGCGCATGCGCTGCAGGCGCACCCAGATATCAGTCTGAACCGCCTCGAGCATATGCCCGAGGTGAATGTCGCCGTTTGCATAGGGGAGGGCGGCAGTGACAAGAATCTTGCGTAGGTTCACCTGAGTATCCTTAAACTAGTTGATTGCATTAGCGGAAATTTTGCTCCGCGTTTCGATAGTTCGATCATGCCTATGGCTCGACCATACCTATAGTTCGACCATGTCGAAATCTTCCTTACCGACGCCACATTCTGGGCACATCCAATCGTCGGGGATATCATCCCAACTCGTCCCGGGGGCGATGCCATCATCGGGTAATCCTAAGGCCTCTTCGTAAACGAAACTACAGACCAGACACTGCCACTTGCGCATAACCAATTCCTTTGTCAATTTTCTGCCATGGGAGTTTATCAGCCAATACTTCATAGACTGGCATTGGCAACCCGTTAAAGCCGGTTAAGGATACGCGATTTTCACGCAGTTTTCAGCAAGGCGCGACCGCTATTAGTTAAGCCGAGGCAGTAGCCGGTTGGGTCGGCGTAAAAAATAAGGTTGTATGCTTCAGTGATTATCGCTGCAGGCCGATACGATTGCGTATACAGTGCTAGCGCAGCTTAAGCGCGCTTAAGTTAACGCACAGAGTTTACTAAATTCGAAGAATTAGGGTTGCAGCGAATGAGTATAAAAGCGGATAGATGGATTCGGCAGATGGCGCGCGAGCAGGGCATGATCGAGCCATTTGAACCTGAGCAAGTGCGTTATCTTGACGGCGAGAAGGTCATTTCGTATGGCACATCAAGTTACGGATACGACGTGCGCTGTGCAACCGAATTCAAGATTTTTACCAACGTGCACACAACGAGTGTTGTTGACCCCAAAAACTTTGATGAGTCGAGTTTTGTGTCGATTGATGAGCCCTACTGCATAATCCCGCCTAACTCTTTCGCCCTGGCGCGAACCGTTGAATATTTTCGAATCCCCAAAGACGTGTTGACCGTGTGCTTGGGTAAATCTACTTACGCGCGCTGTGGAATTATCGTCAATGTAACTCCGCTCGAGCCCGAGTGGGAGGGGCACGTAACGCTTGAGTTCTCGAACACCACAACGCTGCCCGCAAAAATTTATGCGAACGAAGGCGTCGCTCAAATGCTGTTCTATCAATCAGACGAACAGTGTGAAATGACCTATAAACAGAGGGGCGGCAAATACATGGGACAGACCGGCGTGACGCCGCCCCGTGCCTAGCGGAAATAGGCTGAAGGAGTACGCGCACGTTTTGTGGCGGCGCTTTGTAGATCGGCCTCAAGCAAAGTAGGCAGCCCGCTCTTGTCCGAAATGTGGGAGAAAGGTGATGCGGATAGGTGTGCGGATAGTTGACGCGGATAGTTGACGCGTTAGCTGCGTCACTTTGACGTTATCGGGTAAAGAAGACGGTTTTTTGGCGCTTAGCACTTCTCGCTGCCGCGCCTGTCGTGCGGCTATTGGTGGCTCTGCCTGAATGATTAGGCACCGTTAATGGCCGATTAAGATGCGTTTGCCACTGTGAACCGATATCCCCGTTTCTGCTCGCTACAGCCTCAGTACAATCCTAATGCGGCCTTACCTGGGTGAGGGTTACGGGACTAGAAAATTTCGCCGCCGTTACTAGAAAATACTTTAACTCTATCTCTTAAGGGCTTCTTTCTAATGCTTAGAAAGAGACGGCGCTGGTTTCTTTGCAAACCCATTTACGGTTTCTACCCTCGCTGCGTTTCGACCCATACTACGAAACGAGCGTAAGCCCGCCCCCACTTTTTTTGAATATAAAAGTGCTGCACCAGTCTGCCACGCTGCCTTGTCGGAGCGCCGACGAGCGAGTGGCCATCCGAATACGCCGACGAGTTGTTAGGCGCTTTCTCAGTGAATTATTGCTCTGGCACGGTCTTTGCTATCTGGAAGTGTGGCTGCGTTTTTCCACGCTTTTACATGCAGTAAATTAAAAAGCTTCGGTGATACGCGCAATCACCTTGTTGATTAAAGGCTGACCCAAAGAAGATCGTCCTTACAACAAATAAGTTTAAAAAAATGTCTGAGACGATGATTGCTTCCGCATGAACAGCATCGAGCCAAGGACAGATAAAAACAACAGAAGGATGGGGCGGCAATGACCGAAGGCACAGAGGCCAAAGTGTTCGAAGACGTGTTACCAAATGGCGAGGCAAGCGACGCCAACATGAGCATGGTGGTCGAGAAGTACGCGCCGCTGGTAAAACGTATCGCGCATCATTTGCTGCTGCGAATGCCGGCGAGTGTACAAGTTGACGACCTAGTGCAGTCGGGCATGATTGGCTTGCTGGAAGCGGCAAAGAAATACGACGTGTCGAAGGGCGCTAGCTTCGAGACCTACGCGGGTATTCGTATTCGGGGGTCGATGCTTGATGAAGTGAGGAAAGGCGACTGGGCGCCGCGCTCGGTTCACCGAAAATCCCGTAAGGTTGCGGAAGCAATAAAGGCGATCGAGGCGCGCACGGGCAAAGACGCGAAAGATCAAGACATCGCCAAAGAAATGGAAATAGACCTCAACGCCTATTATGCGATTCTCCAAGACGCGAGCGGTAGCAGGCTTTTCAGCTTCGATGACATTATGGAAGGCGATGATTCTGCGATCGAACTTGCTGTCGGTGACCTGCCGGGGCCGTGCGATGGGCTCCAGCGCTCGACATTCAAAGAACATTTAGCGCGTGCGATCGATAATTTACCACCGCGGGAGAAGCTCGTGCTGGCGCTTTACTATGACGAAGAGCTCAATCTTAAAGAGATTGGCGAGGTGATCGGCGTAAGCGAGAGCCGCGTGAGCCAGATTCACAGCCAAGCCGCCATGCGTCTGCGCTCGCGTCTTTCAGACTGGCGTTAAGCGTTGTTTCTCGCTGCCGAGTTGGCAGCAGCCCCTCCCAAGCGTTATCCTTCGCGCCCACTACGCGAGAGTGCGCATGACTGAAAATACCGAAACAAATGCTGCCCACAGCGCCCCTCTTTTGGAGGCGCGCAAGCTATCGTGTGAGCGCGATGAGCGTCTGCTGTTTGCCGACCTTTCTCTTATCGTCGGATTCGGCAGTGTGCTTCAAATCGCAGGGAGTAATGGCAGCGGCAAGACAACGCTGCTGAGAATTCTCTGCGGGTTAAACGACGGCTATGAAGGCGAGATCGTGTGGCGCGGCCAGAATACGGCAGACGTGTCTGAGGCTTTTGCAGGGGATCTTCTCTACTTCGGCCACAGAGTAGGGGTGAACAAGATTTTAACTCCACTCGAAAATCTTCGCTGGTCTGCCGGATTGCAGCGGCATGTGGACGATGAGTTATTGCTGCAAGCGCTCGCCACCGTTGGATTGCGTGGATTCGAAGATTCGCCGTGTTATACCTTGAGCGCCGGTCAGCAGCAGCGAGTGTCCCTCGCGCGCCTTCGGCTCAGCCCTGCCACCCTTTGGGTATTAGATGAGCCCTTTACGACGCTTGATGTCGACGCGGTTGCGCAACTCGAACTAACGCTTGCAGAGCATGCAGAGCGAGGGGGAGGCGTCATTGTTACCACCCATCATACGCTTTCAATGCCGGGTCTTACGCGCCTTACACTTGGAGTGAGCTAGCATGCCGCAAGCAATCGCCAAGCCGACTACGTGGTCCGCCTTTAAGCTCACGCTTAAGCGCGACCTGCTCATTGCCTTTAAGCGGAAAAATGACATCGTTAATCCGTTTATGTTCTTTGTGATCGTTATCTCTCTGTTTCCGCTTGCGATTAGCCCCGATGGCGACAAATTGGCCGAGATAGCTGCGGGGGTGATCTGGATTGCGGTGTTGCTGTCGGCGATGCTGTCGATGGATAGTTTGTTCAGAGCTGACTTTGAAGACGGCTCTTTGGAGATGCTTCTCCTGAGCCCGCACCCGCTCTTTTTTCTCGTCTTGGCGAAGAATATCGCTCACTGGCTAGTCAGCGGCTTGCCCGTGGTGATTGCCTCGCCGCTGCTCGCGTATATGCTCAAGCTGCCCTCTGAATCCTATGTGACGCTGATGCTGACTTTGCTGGTTGGTACGCCCACTCTGAGTCTGATTGGATCGATTGCAGTCGCGTTAACGGTGGGATTGGGGAGTAGGGGGCTGATTCTTGCAGTGATCACGCTGCCTTTTAGCGTGCCAGTTTTGATATTCGGCACACTCGCTGTTCAGGCGAGCGCCTCGGGCCTGCCGACTGGGGGGTATCTTACTCTGCTGCTTGCTATTCTCGCAGCTTCTCTCAGTTTGGCGCCACTGACCTCTGCTGCTGCGCTCCGCATAAGCGTGAGTTAGGCAAGATAGCCCTGCGTCTGGTCTGAAACGCCCGTAATTGCGTAGTAAACACGTCGAAAAGCAGGCTAAACGTTGCTGCTAAGAGTCACGTTTAGTTACTTACTACGGCGACCAAATATGGCTTCGCGTGGTAACATGATTACGGGTTAAACAGTGAGTTGCGGTGTCAGATGTTGATGCGGGTAATTTTCCTACGAGGGTAACGTAGAATGTGGGTATGGTTCGCTAAGCTAGGATCGCCAAAATGGTTCTATGAGCTTTCAACAAAGTGGTTGCCTTGGTTGGTTGTCGCCACCGTGGTCGTGATTGGCACGGCAACAGTGTGGGCGCTACTCTTTTTGCCCCCCGACTATCAGCAGGGCTATACCTCCCGGATTCTCGTTGTGCATGTGGCTGTTGCCGGCACCTCGCTTGCGTTCTTCCCGCTGATGGCTGTCGCCGGAACAATCACGTTAGTCTGGAAGATGAAACTCGCCGACATGGTCGCGAAGAATGCCGCCGCACTTGGCGCGTGGTTTTCGTTCATCACGCTAGCGACAGGATCCATCTGGGGCAGCGTCAGTTGGGGTACGTGGTGGGAATGGAGCGACAGCCGTCTTGTCTCAATGCTTTTTCAGTTCTTCCTGCTGCTCGGCGTAGTCTCGCTTAGATCGGCGCTCGAGGAATCTGATAAGGCTGCCAAAGCTTGTGCGCTCTTATCGATTGTCGGTTGCATCAATGTGGTGGTTATCAAGTACTCTGTTGAATGGTGGAACACGCTACACCAGCCCGCAAGCCCGGTGTCGATTGAAAGCGGTAGCGCGAACGGGCCAGAATTCTGGATCGCCACAGCGCTGATGATCTTAGGTGTGTATTTGTTTCTTAGTCTCAGTTTGATTTTGTCTACGCGGAATGAAATTCTCATGCGCGAGCGACGCTCTCTCTGGGTGCAAGAGCTTATGTCGACAGAAAAGTAAGACAGCGAGTTACGGGTTAATATGGATTTACTGAACGCAATTCAATTCGATAGCTGGGCCGAATTCGTCGACATGGGAGGCTACGCCTTTAATGTGTGGGCTGTTTATGGCCTGTTTGTCGTATTCATTGCAGTGAACATAATTGTGCCCCTGCAGAGACGCAAAACGCTACTGCGGGATTTACGCCGCCGACAAAATATAGACGCGCAGGTAGCGCTTAACAGGCAATCAGCCTCAGTTGCGGGCGCCATCGATAATGCAGTAAACGACAGTTTGGCAGAGGCGGCGCAGGTCGTGGGCACCGGTCAAAATGCTCAGCAAGGAGAGACTTCATGAAGCCGCATCGCCGCAAGAAGTTAGGAAGTATTCTATTTATCGCACTCGGGCTAAGTGTTGCCACGGGGCTCACGCTCTATGCGTTGAAGCAAAACATTAATATGTTTTTTACACCGTCGCAGGTTGCCGGTGGCGAGGTTCCTAAAGGTCAGCATTTTCGAATCGGCGGTATGGTAAAAGATGGCTCGATTGCGCGCGAAGACGATAGTCTTAGCGTTAATTTTGTCACAACCGACTTTGTTAGCGAAGTGCCCATTCACTATGAGGGTATTTTGCCAGACTTGTTTCGTGAAGGTCAGGGAATCGTCGCCGAAGGCGTTGTGGACACTGCCGGTGTTTTCCAAGCCTCGAAAGTGCTCGCCAAGCATGATGAGAACTACATGTCGCCCGAAGTAAAAGCGGCGCTCGACGCTGCTGGTACGAGCACCGAAGGCTCACTGCCAAGCGAAGGCTATAAACCACAGTACTAGAGCGGCGCAACGTGGCCGAAATAATTCACACGCGTCGATTCCAAGGATCAAAAGGTGGTGCTCCGCACCAAGGTAGAATTCATTGCTCCCAGAACTAGGACATTTTGCTCTCATCCTCGCACTGTGCTTGTGTGTGTTACTTGGTACGTTCCCGCTTTACGGTGCGGCGACAGGAAACGTTCGCTACATGGGTCTAGCAAGACCGCTGGTGGCGGGTGTTTTTGTTTTCATTGGCCTTGCTTACGTTCTGCTGACTTACTCGTTCGCTATCGATGACTTCTCGGTTACCTATATTCAGCAGCACTCGAATACTCTGCTACCTTTTCGCTACAAACTGACTGCCGTATGGGGCGGTCATGAAGGCTCGTTTCTACTCTGGACATTCATGCTCGCAGGATGGATGTTAGCCGTGGCTGTATTCAGCCGCAGTATGCCTATCGAATTCGTTGCGCGCGTGTTGGGTGTGCTCGGCCTTCTGAGCGTCGGTTATTTGCTCTTTATGCTCGCCACCTCAAATCCGTTCGAGCGGATTGTGCCGCTCCCGCCCGCCGACGGAGTTGACCTTAATTCAGCGCTGCAGGATTTTGGCTTTATTGTTCACCCGCCAACGCTCTACATGGGCTATGTGGGGTTCTCGGTTGTGTTCGCTTTTGCGATGGCAGCGCTATTAAGTGGACGATTGGACGCAGCATGGGCGCGCTGGTGCCGGCCATGGGCGAACGTGGCTTGGTCAATTCTAACGATCGGTATCGCGCTAGGCAGCTGGTGGGCTTACTACGAATTAGGCTGGGGCGGTTGGTGGGCATGGGACCCGGTCGAAAATCCACCTCTGATTACGTGGCTTTTTGGCACGGCCTTAATTCATTCTCTGGCGGTGACTGAGAAGCGTGGAATATTCAAGAGTTGGACTGTGATGCTGGCGATCCTCGCGTTTGCAGGCAGTCTGCTGGGCACGTTCATTACTCGTTCTGGACTGCTTACCTCCGTGCACGCTTTTGCCACAGATCCGGAGCGCGGTGTCTTCATTCTCGCGATCTTGACGCTGTCAGTTGGCGGCGCCCTGTTACTGTTCGCCGTGCGCGCGCCGCTGCTAAGAGGGCGCTTCGGGTTCGGCATTCTATCGCGTGAAATGCTTCTGCTTGTGAATAATTTGGTTTTGGTTGTCTCAGCAGCCTCGGTATTCCTCGGAACACTGTTTCCAATGGTTTATCAGGCATTGACCGACGATCTTATCTCGATCGGCCCGCCCTATTTTAACGCAATCTTCGTTCCTCTTATGGCGCTGCTCGTGCTTGTGTTAGGCGTCGGACCTATTTCGCGCTGGAAAAAGACATCGGGGCGTTATCTAACGACTCAACTACTCTGGGTCGGCGCTCTTAGCCTTGTCCTCGGTATCGCTTTGCCTTTGGCAGTGACACTTGAGTTTGGTTTGGGGCCGACGCTTACAGTCGCGCTCGCGTCGTGGATAGTTTTGTCATCGATCAAAGACGCAAAAAATAAGCTCGGTAACAAAAAGACGTTAATGGCAGGACTGCGGGCGCTGCCCCTCAGTTACTACGGCATGCAACTCGCGCATTTGGGTGTGGGGACTATGGTCGTAGGTGCTGCGCTAACCAGCGTTTATTCGACGGAAAAAAGTGTCCTGCTGGGGCCAGGTGAACGCATGGATCTTGGCGGCTATGAATTCGAATTTATTGGGGCAAAACCGATCACCGGACCCAATTTCCGAGGTATGGAGGCGACCCTCGAGGTTTACCGAGGTGATGAGCTGCTGCGCGAGCTTCACCCTGAGAGACGCCTGTATCTTGCCAGCGGCACGCCTTCAACAGAGATGGCGATTGATGCGGGGTTCTGGCGCGATTTATTCGTGACTCTCGGCGAAGAGAAAGGGGCATCCGCCTGGTCGATGACTATCTATGTGAAGCCCTTTGTACGCTGGGTTTGGTTGGGTGCGATATTTATGTGCTTAGGAGGCATAGTGGCAGCGGGCGATAAACGCTACCGCCGAGCGCTCGACAAGCAGGCAGCGCAGAAGCGAACGGCGTCTATTGAGCCATTAGAACCTGCCGAGGGTGTGTCTTAGCGATTGTGCTAAGGCTGCGCCAGGTACAAGTCCAATTGGAGTTTCTACGATGAACCGATCGCTCGCGTTTTTGCCCGTAGTTGCCTTTCTGGTGTTGGCCGTGGTCATGTGGCGTGGGCTTTATCTCGATAGCAAAGAGCTGCCGTCGATGCTGATCGACAAACCAATGCCAGCTTTCGACAAACTCACCGTTGATGGTCAAGCAGTCGACAACGACTCTCTGCCTACCGAACCCTTTTTGCTCAATGTGTGGGGTAGTTACTGTCTGCCTTGTTTGATCGAACACCCCACTTTTATGCGTCTGTCGGAATCTGCCGAAATACCTATTGTTGGGGTAAATTACCGCGATCAGAAAGCGCTCGCGCTTGATTGGTTGGAAGAAAATGGAAATCCGTATGCTTTTAGCATACTCGACGAGCCTGGCCGATTCGGGATAGATCTCGGAGTCTATGGCGCACCAGAGACTTATCTGGTCGACAGCAAGGGAGTCATTCGCTATCGGCACGTCAGTGTGCTCGATGAGACAGTTTGGCGCGAAGTGTTTGAACCTGCAATTGCAGAACTAAGAGCACAGGAGGCGGCGCAATGAGTAATGATACTGCTAACGGAAGAGTTTGGGAAAAGCGGTTTAAGCCTGTCCTGACAGTGTTTATGCTGCTAGCGATTGTTAGCGTTTTGATGCCGGCTACCAGCCTTGCACAAGTCGATACATTTGAATTTGAGACGCCCGAGCAGCAGCAAAGATTTCGGGCGCTCTCGGATGAGCTGCGCTGTCCGATGTGTCAGAACACGAGTTTGTCGGGGTCTACTGGCGGCGTTGCAGAAGACCTGCGTCGTGAAGTGCATCGGATGATTATGGAAGGGATGAGCGACGAGCAGATCGAGCAGTTTATGTACGAGCGCTACGGTGATTTCATTTTCTACAAGCCGCGGTTAAAACCCGAAACATTGCTTCTATGGTTTGGCCCGCTTCTGTTTTTCCTCATTGGCGCGTTCGTTCTCGTCGGCATTTGGCGCAAGGCGAAGGGAATCGATGCACAGCCGGTTCAGGTCGATACCGAAACGCAAACTCGCATAGACGCATTGATCGCTGAGCAAGGTAAAGCGGGTGCCGGTAACACCCATAGATAGAGCTCCACACGTTCACATGATGGCGAGCGTTTCGTGGCATTGCGATTAACCGAAAACCAATAGGATATTTATGCTTTTTTGGACTTTAGCTGCGCTGCTTGCCGTTATGGCGATCGCCTTTTTTGTCATCCCTTTTTATCGAGCGAATGGGGGCGATGAGGAGGCGGTTGGGAGCGTTCAGCGTAGCGAGAATTTGCTGCTTTTCGCCGAGAGGGAAAGCGAGCTTGCAGAGGATCTAGCAGCGGGCGAAATAGATAGCGAAGAACATGCCACCCTACTGCGTGAATTACAGCAATCGCTATTAGACGATGTGCAGGACACGAAGCCAAAGCGAGTGCCAATCGCTATATCCTCACGAGGCTGGTTGGTTATTGGCCTAATCGCAGTGTCGCTCCCTGCGGTGTCGGTTGCGCTTTATCAGCGCTGGGGTTTTATAGACGACGTCCAGGTCATGGGATTGTTCCAGGAATCACTTGCCGCTCAGGGTGACGTAGTTGCAGCCTCTGCACTGGTCACCGAGCTAGGTGAATTAGTTAAAAACGGCAGTGAAAACCCTTGGGTTTGGTACTTTTTAGGCGAAAATTTCGCCACGATTGGCCGCTTCAATGAAGCCGAAATATCGTATCGACAAGCTGCCGAACGGCTGAGCGGACAGCCTGAAGAGGCGCTCGTGCTCGGACGCGCGGCGTTAGCCTTATACATCAAGTCCGAATTCCGTTTCACGCCTGAACTGAACGCGCTTATCGAGCAGGCACAGGCGATTAATCCGAATGAAATTGCTGTGATTCAGCTGCTCGCAGCAGACGCACAAAACCGAGGCGACTACGCAGCTGCAATTGCTAATTGGCGCATACTCATCCAGCTAGACCCGAACTCCCCAGAAGCGCAAGCACTTCGCGGGGAAATTGCTAATGCGCAGCGTCTGCTCCGAGAAGAGTCTGGCGAGGAAATTGTCGGTCCGGAGATAGAAGTGCGGCTTGCGCTCGCAGAGGGGTTGTCGCTCGATCCAAATTTACGCGTGTTTGTCGCGGTACGCAGCGCCGAGCGAGAGGGCATGCCGCCGCTAGCCGCCGTCGGTCTTAGCGTCGCAGATCTGCCTACGACAATAAGTTTAGATAACTCTTCCCAGGTCGGCCCCTTTAATCTAAGTTCGGCCGACCTCGTAAGGGTGTCGGCTTTGGTGTCGCTTAACGGCACGGCAAACCCCTCTCGAGGCGACTATCGTGTGGTCTCAGATGATTTTGCCCACAATGGCCAGCACGCGATTGTCACGCTTACCATTAGCGACGAAGTCGAGTAGCCATTGAATTGGGTTGAATTCGGCACTATCGCCTTAGCGCATTTGTTTGCAGTGGCGTCCCCAGGTCCGGACTTCGCGATCGTGCTTCGTCAAACGCTCAAAAATGGCAGCTTTGCCGGCCTCTGGTCGAGTGCCGGTGTCGCTGCGGGCATAGGCCTTCACGTAACTTACTGCCTTCTTGGTGTAGCGCTGCTTATAGCCAGTTCGCCGACGTTATTTTTGGTTTTAAAGATGGGTGCCGCAGTTCTGTTGGTCATTCTTGGCGGGCAATCACTTTATGGAGCGGCGCGCGAGTTTAAGCGGCGCCGAGAAACTTCAGAAATGGACGCGGAGGTCTTTGTTAGCGAAGCTGAGCAGCCTTCGATGTCTCTTGCCCGTCGTGCTTTTTTGACAGGCTTCACCACCAATGGGCTGAACCCTAAGGCAACCCTTTTCTTTCTCGCTCTGTTTAGTGTGGTGATAGATCCCGCAACCGGGTTCGCCCAACAGACCGCCTACGGGCTCTATTTGGTAATAGCGACTTTTGCTTGGTTCGCTTGTCTTGCATTGCTGGTCGGTCGGCCACGGGTTCGCCTTGTCGTGCTGAGTGCTGCGCCGGTTATCGATAGTCTGATGGGATTAATCCTCTGGGTAATTGCCGCGCAGCTTTTAAGTTGAAGGCCCTGTGGCCACTAAGACACCTGCAATAAGTAACGAAGATAGGTATAGTTGGGCGCTATAAATCGTTTCAAAGACGCCACCGCGATGGGAAAGGATCTACACAATGGCCGCAAATAACAGTGATGCAACAGGCGCCGCGTTGATCGACAAGTTTGGACGAAGGGTCGACTATATTCGTCTGTCGGTGACCGATCGGTGCGACTTTCGCTGCGTCTATTGTATGACTGAAGACATGACCTTTTTGCCCCGCAAGGAAATACTCAGCCTAGAGGAGCTTTTTTTAGTCGGCAAAGCCTTTGTTGATTTAGGGGTGAGCAAAATCCGTTTAACAGGGGGAGAGCCGCTGGTTCGGGGCGATGTGATAACGCTCGTCGAGCGGCTTGGTGAGTTGCCGGGATTGGAAGAGCTTCTGATCACCACGAATGGCGCGCAGCTCGATAATTTCGCGAAACCGCTGCGCGCGGCGGGAGTGACAAGGGTCAACGTGAGTATCGATAGTCTCGATGCAGAACGTTTCAAGCGGATCTCGCGCGTAGGCAAGCTCGATAAAGTACTCGAAGGAATCGACGCGGCAATAGCGGCTGGTTTCGAAAAAGTTAAACTCAATACTGTCATCATGCGCGGTTACAACGAAGATGAAGTAATTGGTTTGGCCGAATATGCTCTAGAGCGCGCTATCGACATAGCCTTTATTGAAGAAATGCCCCTTGGCGAGGCGTCCGATCACGCCCGAGAAGAGACTACCTGCAGCAATGCTTGGGTACGCGACACGCTTGAGCAGCGCTTTGAGCTGACAGACAGCGAGGTAAAAACCGCAGGTCCTTCGCGCTATGTCGATGTGAAAGGCTATGAGTCGCGCATTGGATTTATCTCCCCGGTTACGCATAATTTTTGCGGTGACTGCAATAGGGTGCGAGTCACGGTAGAGGGGCGGTTGCTCCTCTGTTTGGGTAATGAGCATTCGATGGATCTCAGGGCGATATTGAGGGCGGAAAATTTTGACGAGCTTAGGCTGCGAGAAGCGATAGTGGCAGCTATGGACCTTAAGCCGGAACGACACTATTTCTATGAAAAAGATCATGCGCAGCCCGTGCGGTTAATGAATATGACAGGTGGCTAGCGCGGCACCTCACGTGCTTGCAGTGATCGTATGAAAATAAACAGGATGGAAACGCAATGGTTGATGAGGTGGTGAGTCTGCAAATAGCAGTGGTCACGGTGTCAGATACGCGTACAGAAGAGACAGATCGCTCGGGTGCGGTGCTTGTTCAGCGTCTCGGCGCGGCGGGTCATGTGCTTTGTCATAAAAGTATCGTCAAAGATGACGTGTATCAATTACGCGCCGAGGTCTCTAGGCTGATAGCCGATCCCGGTGTGCAGGCAATACTAATGACGGGAGGTACGGGGTTTACGCCGCGCGACAATACGCAGGCGGCGATCCAGCCTCTGTTCGACGTCGCAATCGAGGGTTTCGGCGAGCTTTTTCGCCAGTTGTCCTATGCTGAGATTGGGACATCAACCATACAATCGCGTGCGTTTGCAGGAATCGCTAACGATGTCATTATTTTTTGCCTGCCCGGTTCGCCCGGCGCCTGTGCCACTGGGTGGGACAGCGTGATCGCAGAGCAGTTAGACAGTAGCCATAAGCCATGTAACTTTGTCGATAAATTAAAGGTCGTCGATTTTTAGGCAAAAAAACACCAAGCCTCGGGGGGAGGGTTGGTGTTGAAAATGCACAGAAAACTCTCTGGGGACTTCTTTGCTCGGGCTTAGTAATGCGTAATCGGTCTATTGCTGGCCTATGGCTTCTCAGCTACTGTTCTGCGTTGAGAGCCTATGCAGACCTTGATAATTCCTTTTTCAGCGTTTAAACGCGAGCGAGCACAATCGCAGCGGGCACTGAAAGGGCGGCGATTACTAACGCGACGCTAACAACAGTGGCTTCAACTACGGGGCGCGCTCTCTTGAGTGCGTTGCTCATGACATGCTCCTAATCTTAAGGGGTTGCTTTAGTCTGAGACCCGACGTCTCCCTATCCAGCAACGGGGCGTATAGTAACACAATAAGTGGAAATTGGTAACACTTTCTGCAGATATTCGTAATTACTGCGGCTGCCCCTTGATATTCAAGGGGTATCAAATAAAAATGTTTTAAAACAATTATTTATGTTTAATTTCTACTCGATTCCAGCAATAAATTTCGTTGTTTAGGTAAAAATTCATCGCTGATTCGTCCGTAACATGCAGATATTAGGAATCTTTTGTGACTCGGGTCACAAGGTAACACTCGGGTAACACCGTTTAGTCGCCGTTACCTGGCGCTGAAAACACTTGTCATTAGCGAATAGGAGATAAAATGAGAGTAGTTACGCTGAACTGTAACGGCATACGGGCTGCGTCGCGGAAGGGGTTTTTCGACTGGCTGCCAACGATTGATGCCGATGTAGTTTGCCTTCAGGAAACAAAGGCGCAGATAGACCAGCTAACCGATCCGCTATTTAGCCCCGAGGGCTATCATTGCTACTATTACGACGCAGAAAAGAAAGGCTATTCGGGCACTGCGCTTTACAGCCGGGTCGAACCCGATAAGATTCACCGGGGCATAGGGTTGGACATCGCTGATTCGGAGGGTCGTTGCCTGCAGGCCGATTTCGGCGATCTGAGCGTTATCTCGCTGTATCTACCTTCTGGGTCGAGTGGCGACGAGCGACAAGTCCGTAAAATGCGCTTTCTAGAATTTTTCATGACCCATTTACGCGCCCTTGCGCGAGACGACAGGCGTTACATTGTCTGCGGCGATTGGAATATTTGTCATAAAGAGATAGATATTAAAAATTGGAAGGGCAATCTCAAGAACTCTGGCTTTTTACCTGAAGAGCGAGCGTGGCTCGACGAGTTGTTCGATGAGGTAGGGTTCGCAGATTCTTTTCGTAGGGTAAATGCCGAGGCTGATCAGTATTCGTGGTGGTCTAATCGTGGGCAGGCGCGGGCAAATAATGTGGGATGGCGACTTGACTATCAGGTTGTGTCGCCCGAGATTGCAGACAAGACGCTGGGCGCGTCGATTTATCGAGAGCAGAGCTTTTCCGATCACGCCCCTGTCATAATCGACTACAAGCTATAGGATCCTAAGTATGAACAAAGCAAGTAACTGCCTAAGGCGCGGCGCGCTGTTGCGGCGCATTCGCGTCAACTTAACGGCTATTCGGCTAATTGGGCTAAGCTTCGGATTGTCTTTGGTCACGCCACTGTTTGCAGCGGAACCACTCATCGCGCGCATTACAACGAATATTGGCGACATCACTGCAGAGCTGAATGACCGTGCTGCGCCGACAACCGTCGCTAATTTTGTCAATCTTGCTCAACGTGGCTTTTATGACGGGCTAACTTTTCATCGCTGGGAGAAAAATTTCATGATTCAGGGTGGTGATCCCTTGGGCGACGGCACAGGTGGGCCGGGCTACCGTTTCAGTGGAGAAATTATCTTGCGGCATAATCAGCCGGGCATTCTGTCGATGGCCAATTCGGGGCCCGGAACAGATGGCAGTCAGTTTTTCATCACGCATTTAGCGACAGCGCATCTAAACGGCAAACACTCTGTTTTTGGCAAGGTTATTGATGGTCTTCCAGTTGTGCAGGCATTGCGGCGCAAGGACACAATCGTGTCTATTCGGATTGAGGGCGACTATTCGGCTCTTTTTGAGCGCAAAGCCGCGCAGCTAGCAGACTGGAATGCCGTGTTAGATTCAAACTACCCCGACTTACTCGTTGCGCCTTAAAAGACGTCACGCCTGCGCGTTGGCGCAGCCGGGTATGGTGCCTGCTATTACTCTAACTGAGCAGGGGCATTAGTCAGGTTAAAACACTCGCTTGAAGGGCTTAATACTAACTGATGAATACACGCCCGCGCTCACATAAGGGTCGGCGTCAGCCCACGTTTTTGCGTCTTCGAGGCTCGCGAAGTCTGCAATAACAACGCTTCCGCTAAATCCCTGATCGGTGTCTCCGTTAGGATTTATCGGGCTGGGACCTGCAACGACAAGCCGGCCTTCATCGGATAATGCTTGTAATCTCTCAAGGTGTGCTGGGCGCGCGGTCATGCGGCGTTCGGTGCTGTTTTCACTGTCCTGACTTACTAAGCTAAAGAGCATAATCTTCTCTCTATATGGGATGAGGTCTCTCTATATGGGATGAGGTCTCTCAAAGTGGGATGAGGCTATTTTAGGGTATCGCCTTCAGGCTCTTCTAGATATTTGGAGAGCAGAGGCATTTGTGCGAAAACGAAGCCGAACGTGAGAGCCAAATTGCCGAATACTTTAAATTTGATCCACAGGGCTTCGCTTAACAGAAGTGCGACGGCTAAGTTAATTGCGCCCAGCACAATAAAGTACAGGACCCAGTAGAGATTGAGTCTTTGCCAAACCTCTCGTGGCGCCGGCACTGCGTGCCCCATCATATGCTCGATCGCAGGTTTCTCGCCTATAAATCGAGAGCCTAAAAAAATGCTTGCGAAAAGCCAGTTGACGATAGGCGCCTTCCATTTGAGAAACTCTATGTTTCTGAAAACAATGGTCGGGATGCAAAATAAGACAACGGCTCCAAACGTGATCCACTGAAACTTGTCTAAACGCTTCTCTTTTAGCCACAGTGCACCATAGACCAGAGTGGATGCGACAAGCAGGAATTCCGCTGCGCTAAAGACGCCCCCGACAGTTCGTTCGTAACCGCCGATGCTGACTAACCTCTCGTCAAGACTCCACACAAGAAAGAAGACGAGCAGGGGAATGTAATCGATAAGTTGCTTCATAAGTGGGTTGTTGTCCTCTTGGGCTTAGGGCGGGGCGGCTGTCACCCTTTTTCAATTGCTTAAGTTTAATGCAATTCGATAAAGGTTTCCGCATTGCCACGTATATCGCGTAGAATTGCCGCTCGAGAGCGAGAAATATGAGCGATTACTTAGAAATTCATCCAAAAAATCCAGATGGTCGGTCGATTAGGAAGATTGCAGAATCACTGCGCAACGGCGGCGTCGTTGTCTATCCGACCGATTCGACCTACGCGGTCGGATGTCATCTGGGGGACAAGTCCGCCTTGGAGCGCATTCGCCGGCTTCGCGGTTTATCAGATAAGCATAACTTTACGCTGATGTGCAGCGACTTGTCGGAGCTTGCGGTCTATGCGCAGGTTAACAACAGCGCCTTTCGGTTGCTGAAAGCGCTAACACCGGGCCCGTTTACGTTTATTCTAAAGGCGAGCCCTGAGGTGCCCAAGCGGCTAATGCATCCGAAGCGAAAAACCATCGGGCTGCGAGTGCCTGATAATGCCATTGCCCTTGCGATTCTCGCAGAGATGGGCGAACCGCTGTTGACTACAAGCCTTATCTTGCCCGATGCAGAAGGGCCATTACTGGATCCCTACGAGATGCGAGCGCTGATAGGCAAACACGTCGATCTCATCGTCGATGGGGGGAGCTGTAGCGAGATACCAACAACGATGCTTGACCTGACAGAAGGAGTGCCTAGCCTGATGCGTGAGGGCGGCGGTGATGCTAGTGAGTTTCTAGCCTAGCCGTGAGTAGGTATACTAGTTTTTAATTGATTCAAGAAGTTGGAGAAGAGTTTGTCCACAGTAGATTCACAGCAGCGCGTGTTATCGGGTATGCGGCCCACAGGTCGCCTTCACTTGGGGCATATGCATGGTGTGCTCAACAATTGGGTTAAGTTACAGCACGAATACGAGTGTTTTTTCTTTGTTGCCGACTGGCATGCGCTGACGACCCATTACGGCGATGCGACAATTTTCGAAAACAATGTGTTAGATATGGTGATCGATTGGTTGGCCGTCGGCGTGAATCCTGGCTCGGCGTCACTTTTCGTTCAGTCGCGTGTGCCAGAGCATGCCGAACTCCACCTGCTGCTATCCATGCTCACGCCGCTCGGATGGCTTGAGCGCGTGCCGAGTTATAAAGATCAGCAAGAAAAATTGCATGAAAAGGAGCTAGATACTTACGGCTTCTTGGGCTATCCCTTGCTGCAAGCGGCTGACATCTTGATTTATCGCGCGGGTCATGTCCCGGTAGGCGCAGACCAAGTTGCCCATGTTGAACTCACTCGAGAGACCGCCAGGCGCTTCAACCACATGTACGGACGAGAACCTGGCTTCGAAGCTGCAGCTGCAGCTGCCATTGCGAAAATGGGCAAGAAGTCTGCTCGTCTTTACAATAACCTTCGGACCGCCTTTCAAGAGCAGGGTGATCACGAGGCTCTGGAGAAAGCGCAGGCACTGCTTCGCGAGCAGCAAAACATTTCGTTGGGCGACCGAGAGCGCCTGTTTGGCTTCTTAGAAGGCGGCGGTAAAATGATTCTCGCAGAGCCACAAGCGCTTCTCACGCCTGCATCGAAAATGCCGGGGCTCGATGGGCAGAAAATGTCAAAGTCCTATGACAACACGATCACGCTGCGCGAACCACTTGAGCTAATCGCTAAAAAAATTAGCACAATGCCTACCGATCCGGCGCGTGTGCGATTGACCGACCCGGGCGACCCCAATAAATGCCCCGTGTGGCAGTTGCACGAGGTTTACTCTGATGAGGCCACCAAGGACTGGGTCAATGCAGGCTGCCGGAGTGCTGGCATTGGTTGCCTCGAATGCAAGAAGCCGTTGAGCGATGCGATTATTGCTGAATTAGAGCCTATTCAGCTGCGCGCGGCGCAGTACGAAAAAGACCCTGATGTTGTGCGTTCGATTATCGCTGAAGGTTGCGAGGCAGCACGCGAAACGGCGCGCGAGACGTTGCATGACGTGCGCAGCGCGATGGGACTGACAAGTTGGTAGCCTGCGCTGCTCACGCGATTTAGAGAATTAAGGACAATCGAGTTTGATGGAAGAACAGCACATTCCGTTCGCGTTGATCGATGGCGAGGCGTTTAACGAGATCCCGAAAGATCTCTTCATCCCACCAGACGCGCTAAAGATATTGGTTGAGGCCTTTCAGGGGCCGCTCGACCTTTTGTTGTATCTAATCAAAAAGCAAAATATCGATATCCTTAATATTAATGTCGCCGAAATTACTGACCAGTATATGGCTTATGTGGAGCTGATGGAGTCTAGTCAGTTCGAGCTTGCCGCCGAGTATTTGGTGATGGCAGCTATGCTTGCCGAGATCAAATCGAGGATGTTGTTGCCTCGGCAAGAGGATCTCGAGGCCGAGGAAGACGATCCTCGCATGGAGCTAATCAGGCGCTTACAAGAGTACGAACGTTTCAAAAAAGCAGCAGCTCAGTTAGATGAGTTGCCACGAATGAATCGTGACTTCCATAGAGCAATAGCCACGCCACCTAAAATGGAGCGCGTGACTATCGATCCAGATGTTGACTTGAAAGATGTGCTCGTCTCTCTCGCGCAGGTATTGCGCCGCGCAGACATGTTTGGCAGCCATCAAATTCATCGCGAGACGTTGTCGACTCGAGAGAAAATGTCGGAGCTACTGGTTCGCATCAATGACAAAAAGTTTGTCCCCCTGTCGTCGCTCCTTATCAGAGAAGAGGGAAGGCTCGGAGTAGTCGTTACCTTTCTGGCCATAATGGAATTGTTGAAAGGCAGCATGATCGAGATCGTTCAGAGCGAACCGTTCGCGCCTATTCACGTTAAGGCGCGAACGTTAAGCGAGCAGCCAGTGCTCACTAGTGATTTCGATGATGATCTTGATGACGATCTTGATGGTAAGCAAGAGGGCGATCGAGAGCGTGATCAAGAAGACGAGCGCGACGCGCGTTACTAGGAATTTGAACTGAATGAACGATGTAGATAATAAAGTAAAGATGATTATCGAAGGATTACTCCTCGCAGCGGGCCGACCTCTGCCATTGGAGAGTATTGCAGCGGTGTTCAACGAAGAAGAGCGTCCCGAGAACGATGAGTTGCTTGGCGTGCTCGCGCGTATCGATGAAGAATGCGGTGATAGGGGTTTTGAGCTTACTAAAGTCGCCTCGGGTTACCGGTTTCAGGTCAAGCAAGAATTAGCGGAGTGGGTAGGTAAACTCTGGGAAGAGCGGCCACCGCGCTACACGCGAGCGCTGCTCGAAACGCTTGCGCTCGTCGCCTACAGGCAACCAATTACACGCGGCGATATTGAAGAAATTCGCGGCGTTGCGGTTAGCTCGAATATTATCCGTACCTTGTTAGACAGAGAGTGGATTAGGGTAGTGGGACAGCGAGATGTGCCGGGCCGGCCTTCGATGTTTGCAACAACAAAACAGTTTCTTGACTATTTTAATCTCGAAAGCTTACAGCAGTTGCCGGCGCTATCAGAGATACGCGATATCGACGGTGGTGCGAAGGACTTAGGTTTTGAGGCAGAACTTGCTGCGGCTCGTGTGTTGGAGATGCCAGAGAATGCTGAAGACGATGCCAGCATAGAATTAAGCGATGACGAGAAAGCGGAGATGCTCGCCGAGGAGGAAGCCATCGCGCTCTCGCAGAAACCTCTTGATGAGATTCTCCATCCTAATGGGCGACCCGATTTGCAGGGCACAGAGGATGACGAAGAGGATGCCGAAGAGAATGACGACTTCGCTGAGATAGACGAAGCGCTCGCAGCCCTAGAAGAAGACCTAGGCGGCGATCCTTCGCGCTTAGGCGAGGCAATTGCTGGCGAGAGAAATGAAGGGCAACTGAGTTCCGAAGAATCCGAGGGCGGGTCTGATGATGCCGTCCCAACCGAGTAGATTGTATGTCTGAAAAATTACAAAAAGTCATGGCGCGCGCAGGATTTGCCTCGCGGCGCGAGGCCGAGACGTGGATCGAAAAAGGACGGGTTAAGGTCAACGGAGTTACTGCCAAGATCGGAGACCGCGTAGACGAAGACGATAAAATTGTCGTCGACGGAAAGAAGGTCGCAGCCCAGTTGAAATCGAATCATGAGCGTCGTGTGATTCTTTATAATAAGCCCGAGGATCAGGTTTGTACTCGCAAAGATCCCGAGGGAAGGCCGACTGTCTTCGACCGCCTTCCGCCGATTAAACACGGGCGCTGGGTTGCGATTGGACGTCTGGATATTAACACCAGTGGGCTTCTGTTGTTTACCACGGATGGCGAACTCGCGAATCGTTTGATGCACCCAAGTGCGCAAATCGAGCGCGAATATGCTGTGCGTGTGCTCGGCGACGTGAGTAAAGAAATGGTGCAGCAGATGCACGATGGCGTGATGATCGATGGCAACATGTGCAGGTTTACTGACATTCAACATTTTGGTGGTGAAGGCGTAAACCAGTGGTATCACGTGGTCGTTCTCGAGGGGCGTAATCGCGAGGTGCGAAAACTTTGGGAGTCGCAAGGCGTGAAGGTAAGTCGGCTCAAGCGTGTGCGCTTTGGGCCCTTATTTATACCAAGCACGATTACGAAAGGACGTTTTCAAGAATTACCGCGCAAGGATTTGGACAAGCTCTTAAAAGTCGCCTACCCGCGCGTCGAAAAACCTAAAGAAGCGGAACCCGCTCCTCGCTAGTTCTGAGTGCGTGCCTAAGCCTTTTTCGTGCCGGCGGCGCTTCGTTAGCCTTTAAAGTCGCGCGCGTCCAACGCTTGGCCGTGATATTTTTTCGCAGCAGGACTCATTAAGTAGAGATACAGTGGGAGCAATGATTCGGGAGTAGGCTGAGTTATTGGGTCTTCTGCGGGGTAGGCGTCTCTGCGCATTGCAGTTCGTGTCCCGCCTGGATTAAAACTCATGACACTGATCTCACTGATGTTGCCCACTTCTTCGGCGAACGTTTGCATCAATCCTTCGAGTGCAAATTTACTAATCCCGTAAGCCCCCCAATACGCGCGCCCAACGCGCCCAACACTTGATGAGGTGAAAATGACTCTTGCGTCGCTCGAGCGCGTGAGGGCGGGGATCAGTGCTTTGGTTAATTTAAAGGGCGCAGTTACATTCACCTGGATTAATTTATCCCAGTCGCTGTCGGGATAGTATTCGATAGGGCTACGCGCGCCGAGTAAGGCTGCGTTGTGAATTAGGCCGTCGAGGGTGTCAAACTGCTCGCCGAGTGCACTAGCAAGGGTGGCATACTCTGCACTCGTCGCGGTCGATAAATCCAGCGGATGAATGATTAATCGCCCTGGGTAAGTCGCTTCGATTTCATCGAAAAGCGCTTCTAGTTTTTCCTGGCTACGGCCAAGTGCTATGACGTTTGCGCCGCGTGCGCAGAACTCAGCAGCCACAGCGCGGCCTATGCCATCGCTCGCGCCGGTAATGAGTATATTTTTATCGTTAAGACAATCTTGTGCTGCGTCGTAGGTAAAGGTCATGAGCGAAACTTCAGTAAGTTGAGAAGCCCAACAGACTGCTCGGGTTGGCTAAGGATGAAATCGGCAGGCCATTCAGCAGGATCGACTCCGTCGGCTAGGTAGCCATAGCTGGCGGCTATAGCAATGAGATCTGCGTTCTTCGCAGCTTGCATGTCACGAATATGGTCTCCAATATACACGCAGCGCTCCGGTTCTCGCTTTAACACCGAGAGCGCGAGAAGGAGTGACTCGGGATGGGGCTTTTTATCTCGCACGTCGTCTGGGCAAACCAAGACAGGGCAGCGCGCGAGAAGTGATAGGCGCGAAAGCAGTGCAGTCGCATAAAGGCGAGGCTTGTTTGTAACAATTCCCCAGGGAATACCTGCCTGTTCGAGTGAATCGAGTAGATTTTCCATGCCAGGGTAGAGTGTTGATTGTGTCGACTCGATTTGCTCGAGATAGAGGGCGAGAAGCTGCGTATGGAGAGAGGCGAACGCCTCTGCTTTTTCGTCAATACCGAATCCGAGTGCAACAAGTGCTTTTGCGCCATCTGATACGGTGTGAGTTATCACGCGGGCATCTATTGGCTGTTTTCCCTGCTGTGTAAGCAGCAGGTTAAGTGCGATGACGAAATCTGGCGCCGTGTCGATAAGCGTGCCGTCTAGGTCGAATAGAACACATTCTATGGACGTATCAAGATTCATGCGCCTCTTTCCTCGAGCGCAGGCTTGTCATAATAGGCAAGATAGTTCACGTCGAGATCGTTGCCGAGTGAATAACGCTTCGACAAGAGGTTGTAGGTCATGCCTCTCTGTTCGATCAGTGTTAATCCCGCGTCGCGTGACCAGCTCGCTAACTCAGAGGGGCGAATAAATTTGGCGTATTCGTGAGTGCCCCGGGGAAGCAGATTCAAGATGTATTCCGCGCCAACTATCGCGAAGAGATACGACTTTGGGTTGCGATTAATTGTCGAGAACAACACTTGCCCGCCGGGTTTCACCAACGCGTAGCAGGCGGCAACAATCGCACTGGGGTCGGGTACATGTTCGAGCATTTCAAGGCATGTCACGATGTCGTACTGCTCGGGTTCTGCTTGTGCCAATTCTTCGGCGGGAATGCGCCGGTAGTCTATGTCGAGTTTGCTTTCTAACTGATGTAGGCGGGCGACGGCGAGTGAAGCCTCCGCCATATCTATCGCGACCACATCGGCGCCCTGCCTCGCCATCGCCTCGGCGAGTATGCCGCCGCCACAGCCGATGTCGAGGACGCGCTTTCCTGCAAGGGTTGTCTTCGATGTCAAAAAGCCCATCCGCAGTGGGTTTATCTCATGGAGCGGTTTGAATTCGCTCGTCGGATCCCACCAGCGCGCGGCTAGGGCTTCAAATTTTTTGATCTCTAATTCGTCGACATTACTCATGATTGATCCTGTGTGCGCTATGGCTAACTAAGCGGTTAAGCCTTTTCTGCTACGTGTTTTACGCGCTTCTGCCACTCTTGGGTTGTTCTTTTGAGTTGTTGCTCATCGATAGTTTGGAGCTTTCGATCGAAAAGGAGGGCTTCGCCGCCACTCCAAACGTGGCTAACTTGGCTAGCTTGTGTCGAATAAACCAGCTGAGAGATAACATCATAGAGAGGAATGCTGTTGATGCTGCCAAGGTCTACGGCACAAAGGTCTGCGAATTTACCCACCTCGAGGCTGCCAATATCGGCGTCCAAGCCCATTGCCTTGGCACCGTTTATGGTTGCCATCGCCAATGCAGCGTTCGCGGGAACGGCGGTCGCGTCCTGCGCTACGGCTTTGCCGAGTTGTGCCGCTGTGCGCATCTCTGAAAACATATCCAGATCGTTATTGCTCGCGCAGCCGTCGGTTCCGAGTGCGACGTTAATCCCATGACGCGCAAGCTTTTGAACCTCGCAAAAACCGCTAGCGAGTTTGAGATTAGACTCAGGGCAATGCGCGATATGGCTGCCACTACTGGCTACTAATTCTATTTCTTCTTGCGTGAGCGCCGTCATATGCGTGCAGAAGAGTCTAGGAGTCAAAAGGCCCAATGTGTGTAATCTTGCGAGCGGACGAACACCGTCTTTAACTTCCGCATTGTCGACCTCGGTTTGAGTTTCATGAACATGCATATGGACCGGCAAGTCTAACTCTGCAGCCAAGGTAGCGATTTTGCGCAGGGGGGCGTCTGAGACTGAGTAAGGCGAGTGCGGGCCAAACGCAACATGCACGCGGTCGTCGTGTCGGTATTGGTCGTGCAAAGCAGTGGTTTTGTTAATGTATTCGTCTGCATGCGATGCCCATCGTGTGGGGAAGTCCAGGACTGGGCACGCCAGTTGAACGCGGAGCTTGGTCTCGAGAGTGACCTTTGCGGTTTCTTCTGGGAAAAAGTAATTGTCGGCGAAACAGGTTGTGCCGGATAGGATCATCTCGGCGGCCGCTAGGCGAACTCCTGCGTTGACGAAGCTGGCATCCGCAAGTTCGCCTTCTAAGGGCCAGATCCGTTCTTCGAGCCATGCCTGCAAAGGCATGTCATCACCGACGCCTCGGAGCAATGTCATTGCGGCATGACCGTGAGCATTAACGAGTCCTGGGAGAAGCGCATGGTTGTTGAGTTGCGTCGCGCCAGCAAGAGCAGCTTCTGAGAGCATCGTCTTCGCGTCGTTTGCTGGGAGGAGGTGGGTGATGCGCCCATCGGTCACGAACAAAGCATAGTTTTCGAGTACAGTCTGAGTCGGCACGACAGGGACAACCCAGCGTGCAAACACAACGAGATCTGGAGTCAGTAGCGGGTTATCGGTCATCTTAATTCTCGTGGCTTGTGCTCGGTGATTTAGCGAGCGGGCAGTATAACCGTCATCGAGGCTTCCTGTCGCATGCGAGGGCGATATTACGCCGAATACAGCGCGATTTAGGCGGGCGAAATGGTGGCGTCTATGCTATGATTGCGGGTGTTTCGACGCTCTCAAAAAGGGCCTTTAAAAAACGGCAAGACGGCCGCTATAAATGGTGTATAGAGGCGCATAATTTTGCCGAAAACCAAAGTGTTAGGAAAGTTAAGTCTATGAGCGAGTTTGCTAAACAGGTTCTGCCAGTAGCGCTAGAAAGCGAGATGCGTGAGTCGTATCTTGCTTATGCAATGAGTGTCATTGTAGGAAGAGCGCTGCCCGATGTTCGCGACGGCCTCAAGCCGGTTCATCGCCGCGTGTTGTTCGCGATGAACGTGCTCTCGAATGACTATAACAAGCCTTACAAAAAATCTGCGCGAATTGTTGGTGATGTTATTGGTAAATACCATCCGCATGGCGATACGGCGGTTTACGACACGATCGTCAGGATGGCTCAAGATTTCTCATTGCGCTATCCGCTCGTCGACGGGCAAGGGAACTTTGGCTCGGTCGATGGCGATTCTGCAGCAGCAATGCGCTATACCGAAATTCGTATGGCTAAAATTGCTCACGATCTACTTGCAGATTTGGACAAAGAGACCGTCGATTTTTCACCTAACTATGATGGTACAGAGCAGATTCCTGATGTGCTTCCTGCGCAGGTGCCCAATCTGCTTGTAAATGGCTCCAGCGGCATCGCGGTTGGAATGGCGACTAATATTCCGCCTCATAATTTAACTGAAGTCGTTGGTGGTGTTATCGCCTTGCTCGACGATCCTGAGATTGGCATCGAGGGTTTGATGGAGCATATCAGCGGCCCTGATTTCCCAACCGCCGGTATCATTAATGGCAAGGCTGGCATCTTGCAGGCCTATCAGACTGGTCGAGGCCGTATTTATATGCGCGCACGGGCCGAGGTGCTAACGGATGAGAAAACGCACAAACAGACAATTATTGTCTCTGAGATTCCCTACCAGGTTAACAAAGCGCGCTTAATCGAGAAGATCGCAGAGCTGGTTAAAGAAAAGAAGCTCGAGGGCATAACCGAGCTGCGCGATGAATCAGACAAAGATGGCATGCGTATCGTGATCGAATTGCGCCGCGGCGAGATGGGCGATGTAGTGCTGAATAATTTGTACGCACAAACACAAATGCAGAACGTGTTTGGCATTAACATGGTGGCCCTCGTCGATGGCCAGCCGCGGCTTTTAACGCTGCGGGAAATTCTCGACTCGTTTATCCGTCACAGGCGCGAGGTTGTTTCGCGGCGCACCAGTTTCCTTCTGCGTAAAGCGCGCGATCGAGGTCATATTCTCGAGGGTCTCGCGGTCGCCCTAGCTAACATCGATGCGGTCATTGAACTCATTAAAAGTTCGCCCTCCTCAGCAGAGGCAAAAGTTAAGCTGCTAGAGAGATCATGGAAATCGGACAGCGTACTGGCAATGCTTGGGACAGTTGGCGCGGATGCGTGTCGCCCAGAAGGGTTAGACCCCAAATACGGCCTTAGCGGTGCCGATTATCGTCTGTCAGAAGAGCAGGCGCAGGCAATTCTCGAATTGCGTTTGCACAGGCTTACGGGTCTCGAACATGAAAAGCTCATTAACGACTACAAAGCGCTGCTAGAACAGATCGCCGACTATCTCGATATTTTAGGCAATCAAACACGCCTGTTAAGCGTGGTGCGCGGTGAATTAGAAAAAGTACGCGACGAATACGGCGATGAGCGCCGCACTGAGATTGTGGGCACGCAACAAGACCTCACTGTCGAAGACTTGATAACAGAAGAAGACCGTGTGGTAACTATTTCTAAAACGGGCTATGCGAAAACTCAGCCACTTAGCGATTACGCAGCGCAGCGACGGGGCGGCATGGGCAAAGCGGCCGCCGCAGTGAAAGACGAAGATCTCGTTGAACATCTATTAGTTGCGAGCACGCATGACACGCTGCTTTGCTTTACTAGCCGAGGCAAGGTTTATTGGCTCAAGGTTTATATGATTCCTATCGCGAGTCGAACCTCGCGGGGCAAGCCGCTTGTGAATATATTGCCGCTCGAAGAAGAGCGCGTGACGAGCATGCTGCCGATCAAAGAATATACCGAAGACTCGTTTGTTTTCATGGCAACGGCAAACGGCACAGTGAAGAAGACACCATTGCCTAGCTTTGCACGGCAGCGCAGTGTGGGCCTTCGTGCGATCGAACTTGATGATAACGATGAGCTCGTGGGTACAGCAGTCACAGATGGCACGCGCGATTTAATACTGATGAGCACATCTGGCAAGACGATTCGATTCTCAGAGCAGGATGTCAGGGCGATGGGGCGAACCGCTCGCGGTGTCCGCGGAATAAGGTTAGGTGCCGGTCAGCGTATGGTGTCCCTAATGGTCGCAGATGATGACAAGCAAGTACTCACCGTGAGCGAGAACGGCTACGGTAAGCGCACGAAGTCGAGTGACTTTCCGCTGCGTGGACGCGGTGGACAAGGCGTTATAGGTATTCAAGCCAGTGATCGTAATGGCGCAGTGGTCGGGTCTGTTCAGGTCACTGACGCAGATGAAATCATGCTGATTTCGAGCAAAGGCGCTATGGTGCGCACGCGCGTCGATGAAGTGTCGGTGCAAGGACGAAACACACAGGGCGTCCGGCTTATCCGCTTAAAAGAAGGCGAAAAATTAGTAGGGTTAGAGCGCGTAGACGAGCCCGCAGAGGAGTTTGTTGAAGAGCTAAACAGCGAACAGTCAGAAAACGATGAGAACAATGCCGACTAAAGCGGCGACGTCTGTCGCCTATTTAGGGCCCCAAGGCACTTTTTCTCACGCGGCGGCTATAGCTTTCTTTGAGCAGCACCCTCGGTCAAACACCGAGGGATGGCTTATGCGCTCGTCTGCAAATATCGAAGACGTGTTTGCCAGCGTCGAGGCAGGCGACTCCCTTTTTGGTGTGGTGCCCGTTGAGAATTCCACCGAAGGGGCTGTCAATAATACCCAAGACTGTCTGCTCACGACGTCAACGCTAATCGTTGGCGAAATAATCATCCCTATCGTTCATAATTTACTCGGAAGAGAGGGATTGACGCGCGATAAGGTTCACACGATTGCCTCGCATAAGCAGTCTCTCGCTCAGTGCCGCGGCTGGCTAAGCAGAAATTTCCCACACGCGGTGCTGCGCGAATGCGCAAGCAACGCGCAAGCCGCCGAATTGACACTGTCCGAAGAGGGTATGGCGGCCATTGCAGGGGAATTCGCCGCACAGACCTATGGCCTCGATATGCTGAGCTTCTCTATCCAAGACCATAGCCATAATAGAACCCGATTTCTGATTATCGCAGCGGGTGGGAGGGGGGAAGAGAGGGAGAATGAAGTCGAGAAGTCTCTGGGTCTTCTTGCTGCGCATAACGGGGGTAGTAAACAGTCGCGTGATAGGAAGACTAGTATTTTAGTCGCGACCGACAACAAGCCCGGCGCGCTTTTTAGAATCTTAGAGCCTTTCAATACGCTGCAGATCGACCTATCAAAAATTGAAGCGCGTCCCTCCAAGCTGCGAGCCTGGGAATATGTGTTTTTTATCGATTTCATTGTCAGTGGGACGGAACGAGGCGATCACGATATTGAGCAGAAACTATTCGCGTTGCTCAAGCCCCGGACGACCTCACTGCGTATTCTCGGTAGTTACCCCCCAACGCTTCCCACAAAGGCTGAAAACGGCAGCGCGCCGAGTTTAGCTGCGCCAACCGACGCGTCTAAGTGATGCGAGTGAGCATGTATGTCTAGCCTCGAGAGCGCAAAGGTACTGATTATAGGATTGGGTCTGATAGGTGGCTCGATTGCGAGAGGGCTTAAGCGAAACAATCCAAGCCAGACACTCGTAGCCTGCGATAGCGATTGCGCTCAGTTAGAGGCGGCGTTGTCGGCTGGTGATATCGATGCGGCATATGGAGTGGCTGATGTGCAACTCGCGTGTGCTGAGGCTGATCTTGTGGTTATTGCCTTGCCACCGCTCGCCACTGCTGCCATTCTTCCGCGCCTAGCATCTTTCTGTAATGATCATGCAATAATAACCGATGTCGCTAGCGTAAAGGGGAATGTTGTCGAGGCCGTTGAAAAATTGCCGGCAGACTTTTCCTCGCGCTTCGTTCCAGGACACCCCATTGCAGGCTCAGAGAAAAGCGGTTATCTCGCCTCAAATGCGGGTCTGTTTGCGAAGCGTAATATCATATTGACCCCACTTGCTAATAATTCCTCCGATTCGCTGCGGCTAGTGAGCGCGATGTGGCGAGCGCTGGATGCAAACATGCTAGCGATGAGTGTTAAGCATCACGATGAGGTGTTAGCGGCGACGAGTCATCTGCCTCACCTTCTCGCTTATTCGATTGTCGATGTACTGGCAAAACAGGAAAAAAGCGGGGATATATTTCGTTATGCGGCCGGCGGTTTCGCCGACTTCAGTCGTCTGGCGTCAAGCGATGCGCGCATGTGGTCAGATATTTTCGTGGCGAATCGAACAGCAAGCGCAGAGGTTTTAGGTGCGATGATCGTTGAGCTTCAAGCGTTAAAAACGTCGCTCGAATCATCTCCTGATGAGCGTTTAAGCATGGATCTACGCACGCTTTTCGCTCATGCCAAAGAGACGCGAGAAGCATTTATTAACACTCATTTCAAACCAACTGCGAACAATGCTATGAACGAAAAATCTGTCGTGTTTGTTGCCGGTCAGAGCGGCACGAGCGTTCCTCAAATAAAAGGCTGCGTGCGAGTGCCGGGCGATAAATCGATTTCACATCGGTCCATTATTTTCGGGGCGATTGCGAACGGTCGCACCGAGGTCAGCGGTTTCTTGGAAGGAGAGGATGCGCTGAACACGGTCGCCGCTTTCCGTGAACTGGGCGTTACTATTATTGGTCCAGAGCAAGGAAAGCTGAGCATTATCGGCGTCGGCCGTGATGGTCTCGCGGTGCCAAGAAAGCCCCTTTATATGGGGAATTCAGGCACCGCCATGCGCCTTCTTTCTGGTCTGCTCGCGGCCCAGCAGTTTGACAGCGAGTTGACGGGCGATGAGTCGCTCACCAAAAGGCCGATGGCACGTGTCGTGGAGCCGCTGCGTTTGATGGGTGCAGTGATTGAGGACGAAGAGGGTGGCAGGCCGCCTCTTCGACTCGCGCCGTCAAAATTGCACGGCATAAAGTACACGATGCCTATGGCGAGTGCGCAAGTGAAATCTTGTTTGCTATTAGCGGGTCTCTACGCAAAAGGAGTAACCGAGATTTCGGAGCCGGGGATTTGCCGTGACCACACAGAGCGAATGTTAGAAGGGTTTGGCTATCCGCTTAAGCGTTCGGCAGACGGTATCACGGTCAGTCTCGAAGGCGGCCATCAGCTTAAAGCGACAACTATCGACGTGCCGAGCGATATTTCCTCGGCGACTTTTTTCCTTATTGCCGCAGCGATTTGCCCTGGATCAGATGTCCTCTTAGAGCATGTTGGCATCAATCCAACTCGTATCGGCGTGATTAACATTCTCAAGCTCATGGGTGCCGATATCCAAGTGCTTAATCCGCGTTCAGTGGGCGGGGAACCTGTCGCGGAACTTGCTATCAAGTACGCGCCACTTAATGGTATTACGATACCCGAGTCGCAGATACCGCTCGCCATCGATGAATTTCCGGCATTGTTTATTGCAGCAGCAGTGGCTGAAGGCGACACGATTTTACGCGGCGCTGAAGAACTTCGCGTGAAAGAAAGCGATAGGCTCGCCGCCATGGTTGCGGGCCTCACGCTGATCGGGGTAAAGAGTGAGATGTACGCTGACGGGATTCGAATCTCGGGAGATCCGCAGGCTTGTTTTACTGCTGCTGAGATCGATTCGCAGGGCGATCACCGCATCGCGATGGCGTTTGCCGTCGCAAGTCTGCGCGCAGCGGGTCCCTTGAGAATTCTGGATTGCGCCAATGTCGCCACCTCCTTCCCTAATTTTGTTGAGCTCAGCGCCGAGCTCGGTCTGGAGATTGGCGTTGAGTAATGCTAGTCCCGTCATCACTATCGATGGCCCTTCGGGTTCCGGCAAAGGCACAATCGCTTCTCGACTCGCGAAACTATTGGGTTTCACGCTGCTAGACAGTGGTGCGCTTTACCGAGTGCTTGGTCTTGCGGCAGACAGAGAGGGACTCGCGCCGGGTAGCGATAGTGAAACGATAGCTGCGCTAGCTCGCAGAGTAGAGATAGGCTTTGGCCAGCCGAATGTTGATTCGCCTTGGGTCGAAGGGTCCGTGTGGCTTGGCAGCGACGATGTTAGCCTTGCGATACGCACCGATGAGGCCAGCGCGATGGCCTCTCAAGTCGCCGCTATTCCCGCCGTGCGGGCGGCGCTATTGCAGCGACAGCGCGATTTTCTCGGCGCGAACGGGCTTGTCGCGGATGGGCGTGATATGGGGACGACTGTTTTCCCCTATGCCGCTCTCAAAGTATTCCTCACGGCGAGCGTCGAGGCGCGCGCCGACAGACGATATAAGCAGTTGATAGGTAAGGGTATTGATGCTATTCTGCCGGCCCTTTTGAGCGAGCTCGAGGAGCGAGATGCGCGCGATACACAGCGTAGCGCGTCGCCGTTGAAGCCCGCAGTAGATGCTGTCATCATAGATTCTACCATGATGAGTATCGAGCAAGTTATGGCCCAAATAACTGATTTAGCTAGAGAAAAGCTAAATAGTTAGGGCTGAAAGATTGAATTTATCTGGTTGATTCTGGTTGATTCTGGATGAGAGACACGTATTTCCACAGTCTGTAAAAGGCTTTGGCGGTGCGCAGAGAGCAGTGGATTCGATAAGTCGACAGCCGGCACATCACCAGCATTGGTGGCGTGCTGTCGAATTTAGCAATAACACCGTCGCCGCTGGGGCGCGGAGAAGCGAGTCGAGTGTCAGGCTAAGCCTACCGACGACGAGCACAACTGAGATGGAACAAAGCATGAGTGAAAGTTTTGCAGAATTATTTGAAGCGAGCCTAAGCGAAATAGATATGAACCCGGGCGCGATTGTCGCCGGTACGGTTATTGATATCGATTCGGATTGGGTAACTGTCCACGCTGGCCTCAAGTCAGAGGGCGTAATCGCTAAGTCAGAATTCCTCGACGAGCAGGGTAATTTTGCTCTCGAGATAGGCCACATAGTAAAAGTTGCACTAGAGACAGTCGAAGATGGTTTCGGTGCGACTAAACTGTCACGCGAAAAAGCGAAGCGTGCAGAATCTTGGATGGAGCTCGAAGCTGCATACGAGAAGAATGACATCGTCACCGGTGTTATTAACGGCAAGGTTAAAGGCGGTTTTACTGTCGACCTCAACAATATCCGCGCATTCCTTCCGGGTTCTTTGGTCGACGTTCGCCCAGTACGCGACACGCTCCACCTCGAAGGTCAGCAACTCGAGTTCCGTCTTATCAAGCTCGATCAAAAGCGCAACAACGTGGTTGTTTCACGTCGTGCAGTGCTCGAGTCTGTAAGCACAGAAGAGCGTGATGCGTTACTCGCTAAGCTACAAGAAGGCATGGCTGTTAAGGGTATCGTTAAGAACCTCACTGACTATGGCGCGTTCGTCGATCTCGGCGGTGTAGACGGTCTCCTCCACATTACTGATATGTCGTGGAAGCGCATTAAGCACCCAAGCGAAATCGTGAATGTTGGCGATGAGATCAACGTGAAAGTGCTTAAATATGATCGCGAGCGTAATCGCGTATCTCTTGGCCTCAAGCAGCTAGGCGAAGATCCATGGTTGGCGATCAAAGGTCGTTATCCTAAGGACGCACGAGTTAAGGCAGTCGTCACAAACCTCACTGACTACGGCTGTTTTGCCGAGTTAGAAGAAGGCGTCGAAGGTCTTGTTCACGTATCCGAAATGGATTGGACTAACAAGAACATCCATCCGTCAAAAGTTGTCCAACTTGGGCAGGAAGTAGACGTAATGATTCTTGATATCGACGAAGAGCGTCGTCGTATCTCTCTCGGTATTAAGCAGTGCTTCCAGAACCCATGGGATGGCTTTGCTGAAAAATTCCAGAAGGGCGACAAGATTGCGGGCGTCATCAAGTCGATTACCGATTTTGGTATCTTCATTGGTCTCGACGGCAACATCGACGGCCTCGTTCACCTCTCAGACATCTCTTGGGATGAAACGGGCGAAGAAGCAGTCCGTGAGTATAAGAAAGGTGACGAGATTGAGACTGTTATCCTGTCAATCGATTCTGAGCGTGAGCGGATCTCACTCGGCGTTAAGCAGCTTGGCGAAGACCCCTTCGCTAGCTTCACGTCAGAATACGAGCGCGGTAGTGTCGTTAAAGGCATTATCACTGCAGTTGACGCTAAGGGTGCTACTGTCGCAATCGCTGACGGCATCGAAGGCTATCTCCGCGGCACCGAATTAGGTCGCGAGAAAGTGGAAGATGTTCGCTCTGTACTCAAGGAAGGCGACGAAATCGAAGCGAAGATTGTTAATGTCGACCGTAAGACGCGTAACCTCAGCCTCTCTGTTAAAGCGATCGAGATGGATGATGAACGCGCTGCAATCAAAGACCATAAGACTCAGGAAGTAGCAGAAGTCTCTCCTGGTACGATTGGCGACTTGATTAAAGCACAGATGGAAAAGAACTAATCCTTCATTCCTAAACGCTTCTCAACCCAAGGCGCACGAGATCGTTGCGTCCGCCTTGGGGCGAGGCTAAATTGAAAGTCGAGTTGTAAGCTGTATCAATTTCTCGATCAAACTTTAGTGGTAATTCTGCAAGTACAGGTACAGCTATGACCAAATCTGAACTCATCGAACGTATCGCGGGAAAGCAAACACAGCTCTCAGCGAAGGACGTAGAGTTGGCCGTGAAAGGCGTGTTAGAGACAATGTCTCAAGTGCTCGCTGAGGGTGGTAGGATAGAGATTCGTGGATTCGGTAGTTTCTCACTGCATTATCGAGTGCCACGTATTGGTCGCAACCCAAAGACCGGTGCTCCGGTTGCGTTGAGCGGCAAGCACGTGCCTCACTTCAAGCCCGGTAAAGAGCTACGCGATCGCGTAAACAAAGGAATGGAGTCGGGTAACTAGCTCGACTAACGTTGGATTCGATCACTCAGGTTACCTAATACTCTTCAAAAAAGGCAAAATCCTTAAGGTTTTGCCTTTTTTTTGCTTTAAATTTGCATCAACTGCTTCGTGAATCAACTTCACTGAATCGTATTCCGCGCCGATACGCTATTATAGACGGTGTTATGACAAGAGTTCACCGCTGGATAGATCAATGAGAAAGATTCTAAGAATACTAACGGGGCTGTTTCTTCTCGCTGTGCTGGTATTGAGTTTGGGCTTTATGAGTGCGAACGACACGCTCATAAGCCTATCTTTTGGTGCGCTGCAGTCGCAAGACAGACCTGTTGGGCTGTGGATTGCAGCTTCGTTTGTGCTGGGCGGATTGCTCGGTTTGATGGCGGGGTTAAGGCTCTTTTCGAGCCTGTTTGGACGCTTGGAAATCGCTCGCCTTCGCAGCCGGCTTGCTAAGCTCGAGGCTGTGAATGAGTCCATGAGTGAAAGAACGAAAGTGTTATCTAAGGAAATAAAGTAATCGCGGAAGGCTGAGAACCGGCTGCCGAATCGAAGGTTACGACCAGGAGGGAAATGAGTTGGAAAGCAAAATTATTGTCGCTCTAGATTTCGATTCGGAGTCAAAGACGCTCGCGTTTGTCGACCGCGTTGATCCTGCTCAGTGTCGAGTCAAAGTTGGCAAAGAGCTGTTTACTCGATGTGGACCTGCGTTAGTAAAACAATTAGTCGCACGAAACTTCGACGTATTCTTAGATCTAAAATTCCATGACATACCCAATACGGTTGCGCATGCGGTTGCCGCAGCGGCAGACCTCGGCGTCTGGATGACGAATGTTCACGCCTCGGGTGGTCGTGAAATGATGGTTGCAGCGCGAGACGCGGTGGCGACATTGAACCCTGGCGATAGACCGCTTGTCATCGCGGTAACGGTGCTCACAAGTCTCGCAGCAGCAGATCTTCAGGCAATTGGTGTATCGGCCGCACCTGCTGAACAGGTGCTTAATTTGGCGCGCTTAGCTCAAGACGCAGGGCTTGATGGAGTGGTTTGCTCGGCTGCAGAAACAGCGGCTCTCCGCGCGGTGATGGGTGTCGGTTTCTGTTTAGTGACCCCTGGCATTCGTCGCCAGGAGGACGCTGTTGGCGATCAAAAACGAGTTGTTGGGCCAGCCGATGCGGTCGCGAACGGCAGTGACTATCTCGTCGTAGGGCGACCAATAACACAGGCAGCCGAGCCAACCTCTGAGCTCGCAGCCTTTAATCAGGCCGTTTCTGGCGCTCGCTGAATCGCCTGCTAGACTTTTTACTGAAGAGGTCGCTTTCCGACCTCGAGTGAGGCGCCAGTAGCGGCCTACTCAATACTCAGTAAAAGGAGAAGGAAATGATTCTTACAAAAGAAATTCTGAGCTCGGATCAGCCAACGTCAGGTCTAGAGACGAGTAGTAGCCCTCGGGGCCTATATTGTTCGAGGCCTTTGGGCGTTCTAACCGCGCTGTTCTTTTTAGCTTTAACGTCGCTTGTTGGCATTAATTCAGCATTGGCGCAGACAGATGAAACGGGTGCTTTGGCCTCCGCTGACGCGGCTAGGTTGAATATTAATTTAGCAGATGCTGAGAGTTTAGCGGCAAGTTTAGTCGGCATTGGATTAACCAAGGCGCGGGAAATCGTCCGCTATAGAGAGTTACACGGTGATTTTGTTGCGATCGAAGAGCTGGCGGAAGTTAAGGGTATCGGTCTTGCTACAGTTGAGAAGAATCGTCATCTTGTTTTAGTTGTCGCATCCGCGATGGACGGGTGTTAACCGGCTTTCATAAATTGAAAATCCGCAATATGCGCAGTAGCGTTTCAGGATGGGGGCGATTGACTTCATGTTTTTGTTTATCGTGTCGCTAAGTAGTTTCGCGCTTGTTGCTGTGCTATCGGCGGGTGTGATTAGGTATGGGCCTCGCTTTGGGCTCTTGGACACACCCGTCGCTCGCAGTGCCCATGTGACACCTAAGCCATTAGGAGGCGGTGCTGCGCTTGCTGCTCCTTATTTTCTCTGCGTGATCTGGTTCGTCGCGTCTGCTGCGATCTCTGAAAGCGCGCTCGCGTATCTAGGCTGTCTATTCATTGTGGTCTTAGGGTTTAGCGATGACAGATGGCAGCTTTCCTCTAAAATACGGTTGCCAGTGCAGTTCATAGTGAGCGTGGCAGCGGTCCGAGCTATTGGGGTCGACTCAGTGGACTTTGGCTTCTTCTCGCTTTCAGAGCCGTTTACGCTAAGCTTGCTCGCAGTGCTATCGCTAGTCTGGCTATGTAATCTCACCAATTTCATGGATGGAATAGACGGGATCGCAGCCTCGCAGTTACTGGTAACGTCGCTGAGCTGTGTGGTGCTTCTAGTCGGGCTGGAGGATGGGCTGGAGGGTGTGCTGGAGGGTGTGCTGGGAAGTGGGCTGGACGCGGCGGCCGGCGAATCGGGTGAGCACGATGTGGTGCTGACTCTGTCGGTCGTTTTAGCCGCATCAGCCGCAGGTTTCCTTCTCTGGAACTGGTCGCCTGCTTCGTTGTTTATGGGTGATGCGGGTAGCGGCTTTATAGGGTTCGCGCTAGGCCTTCTGGCGCTGGAATCTCTCGTTACGCAGAGAATGTCGGTGTGGTCATGGGTGTTGCTGCTTGGCGTGTTTATCGCAGACACAGCGGTGACACTCCTGGTTAGAATAATAAGAGGCGAGCGATGGTATGAAGGGCACTCGCAGCACGCCTACCAGATCCTCTCTCGGCGCCTAAATAGCCATCCGCGTGTAGTAGGGGGTGTCATTCTTATCAATATTTGTTGGTTGCTACCTCTCGCATGGGTGGCGGGTATTCTTCCCCATTACGGTGTACTATTTGCCACTATCGGCCTTGCGCCGCTATTGCTTGGTTGCTATCGACTAGGTGCTGGCAGGGCAGACCTCGGTGAGGCGCCGATTCAACTTAATTAAGGACGCAAAATGCAGGTCTATTCGATTCCTATTTCGAGACCCTTGAAGCGCGCCATCACCGGGTGCTGGGATGCCGTGCTGCTTGGTGCCTCGCTAGTGTTTGCGTACGGACTGTCTGGAGCGGCGTTTTTTCAGCAGGAGCAGAAGACGCTCATTTTCTTAAGCGTAGCTCTTATTCTCAGCCTGCTCGCCTTTATCCGCGTCGGGCTCTATCGCGTTCTCGTGCTTTATATGGGACTGCAATCCAGTCTCCTGATAGCACAGTGTGTCACTATAGCAACCTTCATTCTAGCCGTGGCTTACAGCCTTTCCTCCGCACAAGGTGAGGCGCGATTAGCCATACTACCGATTTTTTGGATGTTAGCGCTTTTGCTAATGGGGAGTTCTAGGCTACTCGGTAAATTATTGATTATCAGTTTGATTCAGAATTTCCGGCCTAAAGAGCCAGTTATCATCTACGGTGCCGGCAGCTCTGGCATGCAGCTACTCGCAGCGCTCCAAAGTGGCGACCAGTATCTCCCCGTCGCGTTTGTAGACGACGGGCATAAGCTGCTTGGCAGCACGGTCCACGGGGTCAGGGTGTACGGGCCTAATTCACTATACGAATTGGTCGAAGCATTCTCAGTGAGACAGATTCTGTTGGCGATTCCCTCTGCGACACACGCCGAACGTAAAGAGATACTCAACAAACTTGAACATTTGCCTGTTCATGTAAAAACAGTCCCTGATTTGTTTGATATGGTCTCCGGCAAGGTTGGGGTCGATGAGATTAGAGATATCGATATCGAAGACCTCCTAGGTCGGGATATTGTTCCTCCGGACCCAGAGCTGCTCGGGGCTTGTATTAGATCTCGGTCGGTTTTAGTTACCGGCGCCGCGGGGTCTATCGGCTCGGAATTGTGTCGGCAAATTTTAGCAATCGGTCCTTCTCGCCTTGTACTGCTGGATTCGTTCGAATACGGACTTTACGAGCTCGAGCAAGAGTTGCTAACTAAGCTTGAGCTGATGCGGCTGGAGTCAGGAGAAAGCAATTTCGTCGAATTGCATGCCGCCCTCGGTTCAGTGGGCAGCGAGAGCTTTGTGCGTGATGTGATGCAGCGATATAAAATTGAGACCGTTTACCATGTGGCAGCCTACAAGCAGGTGCCTATGGTTGAGAACAATATTGTAGAAGGAGTACGCAATAATATTTTCGGCACACTTGCTACCGCGCAGGCAGCACAGGAGAGCGGGGTAAAGGATTTCGTTTTCATCTCCACCGATAAAGCCGTGCGTCCGACCAACTACATGGGAGCGACTAAACGTTTTACCGAACAGGTATTGCAAGCGCTCGCGCAGCGGGGAATTGAGACGGCAGAAGGAGTTGGCGATAGCAATAAAGCGCCCACGTTGTTTAGCATGGTTCGGTTTGGCAATGTGCTGGGGTCTTCGGGGTCTGTTGTGCCTCTGTTTCGCCGGCAGATAAGTATGGGTGGCCCGGTTACTGTTACACACCCAGAGGTTACCCGCTATTTCATGACTGTTCAGGAAGCGGCGCAGCTCGTTATTCAGGCAGGATCGATGGCGACAGGGGGCGATGTTTTTGTGCTCGATATGCATGACCCGATTCGGATCGTCGATTTAGCGAAAAAAATGGTTCATTTGATGGGCTATGATGTGCGTGATGAGAATTCTTATCGGGGCGATATCGCTATCGAATACACTGGTTTACGCCCGGGCGAAAAACTTTACGAGGAACTGCTGATTGGCGAGTCAGTGACGGGGACAGATCACCCTAAGATTATGCGTGCCGAGGAAGAGACTCTCAGTTGGCAAGAACTCAAGCCGCTCATCGACCGACTCGCGCAGGCGTGCGAATCAGCTAATAGCGGAGAAATTAGACAGGTTTTACTGTCAGCTGTTGGGGGTTTTAAACCCGAACTTGATTCTGAAGTGCAGGGAAGAAAGCAGGGAAGCCTCGAAAAACCGCTTGATGCAGCACTCGATGAGGGCGCTACTGGCGCGAAGGTGACCGAGTTATTCAGTGCTAGGGCGGGTAAGAAGAAGTAAAAGTCGATGCCAGCAGTAGAGCCGGCATCGATGGCAAACAATCCGAAATCAATCGAGAGTAGGCTGTGTTAATTTAGTCCTGGCGCGCCACACGCGTCATCACGATCGGATCTACAGGAACATTCTGATGACCGCGCTTGTTGGCTGTCTTGACTGTTGCCATAGCATCAACAATGCCCATTCCCTCAATAACCTCAGCGAACACAGCGTAACCAAAGCCACGCGGCGTTTCATCTGTGTGGTTTAAAAAGTTATTGTCGACCAGATTAATGAAGAACTGACTTGTCGCGCTGTCAACAACATTAGTCCTCGCCATGGCGAGCGTCCCACGGTTGTTAGGCATATCTGCGCTTGCCTCATTCTTAATCGTTTCGAATGTCGACTTTTGCACCATGTCTTCATCAAAGCCGCCGCCTTGTGCCATAAAACCCGGTATCACGCGATGGAATATCAGCCCGTCATAGTAATTCTCGTCTACATAACGCAAAAAGTTCGCCGCTGATAATGGCGCTTTATCTTGCCAGACTTCAATTTTAATCGTGCCTTTGTTGGTTTCCATTACAACCACGGGATTGTTTTGGGCGCTCGCTATTACTGAGGCGAATAGTGTGACTATAAACAAACTTAATGCGGCAACCATTTTGCGCATGTTGAGCTCCCTGATAAGTGTTTGATACGAAAGTTAGATGGCGATTTGCTCGCTACGCAACGTGCTAAGTAAAGCGTGCGTGAGTGTGCGCCGTGTACGCTAAATTTCTGCGAGAGCAGACTATATCGCACCTTATCCAAATCCTAAACAGTAAGAGCTACGATGATGAATAATTATCCAGCGAAGCTCAGGGGGTGGAAAACATTCAGCATCAGGGGGAATAAAGGCTAAGAAAGTCTGGTGGGAGAGAACTAGGTTGAAGAGACCCTGCTTGGAAAGGCGTTGGTTGGAAACAGCTTGGCTGAAGATACCCTAGCTGAAGATAACCTATTTGAAGAAACCCCAGCTAAAAAACCCCAGCGAAGAAACGCTAGTTGGAAAGAGGACCGTTTTGTGAAGCTCTCGCACCACTGGTGATGCGAGAGTTCGATTTCACAAAATTGGCTGCCCAACGTGGACTCGAACCACGAACCAAGTGATTAACAGTCACCTACTCTACCATTGAGCTATTGGGCAAAAATTCTACGGCTAATCGCGATCGATTACCGTCGAACCGCGCGTATAGTAATGAGAAATGAGTTGAGGGTCAACACTCACTAAGCAGTTGATGCGATTCTAGTGTAGGCTACTTCCCTAATCGACAATTTTTGGGCTATTTAGCCTTTTTGTCGCCTGAAGTGCGTGTTAATAGACTTGGTAAAAGAAAAAGGATTTCTCCCCTTCCATGAGCGAAAAATTTGAGATTCATTCACACTTCAAGCCCGCCGGTCATCAACCGCAAGCCATTGAGGGGCTTCTTGAGGGATTAGACGACGGTCTGCGTGCGCAAACTTTGCTGGGCGTAACCGGGTCAGGCAAGACGTTTACGATTGCGAATGTAATTGAGCGATCGCAAAGACCGGCTCTGGTTATGGCGCCGAACAAAACGCTTGCGGCGCAGCTCTACGGAGAATTTAAGGAATTTTTTCCTAACAATGCCGTCGAGTATTTCGTTTCTTACTACGATTACTATCAGCCTGAGGCGTATGTCCCCGCGTCTGATCTCTTCATTGAAAAGGACTCCTCGATCAATGATCACATCGAGCAGATGCGGTTGTCTGCTACGAAAGCGCTTATGGAGCGATCAGATGTGATCGTTGTTGCTACCGTCTCGGCGATTTACGGACTCGGTGATCCTTCGGCCTATTTAAAGATGGTCGTTCATCTAGACAGAGGAGATAAAATTGAGCAACGAACACTGCTTAAGCGTCTTGCAGAGCTTCAATACACACGAAACGATATGGAGCTGAAGCGCGCGACCTATCGAGTGAGAGGCGATGTTATCGATATCTATCCGGCAGAGTCCGAAAGAAACGCTATTCGAATTCAGTTGTTTGATGATGAGATTGAAAAGCTGTCCTATTTTGATCCACTCACAGGCGCGGTGGTAAAGGAGGTGCCAAGGCTTACGGTCTTTCCTAAGTCTCATTACGTCACACCGCGCGATACCCTGCTAAATGCGCTTGATCACATAAAAGTTGAACTTAAAGATAGGTTGGGCTTTCTGCATGCTAATAATCGCCTAGTCGAAGCGCAGCGGTTGGAACAGCGAACCAAATTCGACTTAGAGATGATTCAAGAACTTGGCTACTGCAACGGTATCGAAAATTACTCTCGTTATCTTTCAGGCCGCCCAGCGGGCGCACCGCCCCCGACACTTTACGACTACCTGCCGAACAACGCGATTATTGTGTCGGATGAGTCTCATGTCTCGATTCCGCAGCTTGGAGCGATGTTTAAAGGTGACAGGTCGCGCAAAGAGACTTTGGTAGAATACGGATTTAGATTGCCTTCCGCACTCGATAACCGGCCCTTAAAATTTGAGGAATGGGAGGATCTTACCCCGCAAATAATATTCGTGTCGGCGACCCCGGGTAAATACGAGGAAGCGAATGAGGGGGCGAGGGTTGAGCAGGTCGTTCGGCCTACGGGCTTGCTTGATCCGGTGCTTGAGGTGCGTCCTGCGACAACGCAGGTAGACGACTTATTATCTGAGGTCACTCGTGTGACCGCGGATGGCGAGCGCGTCCTGGTGACTGTCTTAACGAAACGTATGGCGGAGGATCTGACAGATTACCTCGCCGAGCATGGCGTTCGCGTGCGCTATCTGCACTCCGATATCGATACCGTTGAACGTTCTGAGATTCTCCGTGACCTGCGTCTCGGTAAGTTTGATGTTTTGATAGGCATTAACTTGTTACGCGAAGGCTTAGATATTCCGGAAGTCGCCCTTGTTACTATCCTCGATGCCGACAAAGAAGGTTTCCTTCGCTCCGATCGCTCACTTATTCAGACGATCGGACGTGCCGCGCGAAATCTCAACGGAAAAGCGATTCTCTACGCCGATAAGATAACGGGTTCGATGCAGCGTGCGATGGATGAATCTAATCGACGCCGAGAAGTGCAGGTCGCTTATAATAAAGAGCATAACATCGCGCCGATTGGCGTGAGTAAGCGCATTCTCGACGTAATGGAGGGCGCTTACGCGAATCCTGCTACGCGAGAACGAACGAAGGGTAGGGGGATAGCTGAGAAGTCCGGTGCCTACGCGCAATTAGACTTTAATGATCCGAAAGCGGTTGCTAAGGAAATCACGGTACTCGAGGGGCAGATGTATGAGCACGCTAAAAATCTGTCTTTCGAAGAGGCGGCCCAAACGCGCGATCGCATCGCCGAATTAAGACATCGTCTGATCGCCTAGCGTTGTTCTTGGCCCGAATGGCTGGTCGAGACAGGACAATGAATAGTGAGAAAAGAATCGACAGGACTGTATGCCATTCCGTATAATCTGCGATCCTTCTGTAGGGTGAAATAGGCGCGTAGCTCAGTTGGTTAGAGCGCTACCTTGACATGGTAGAGGTCACCAGTTCGAATCTGGTCGTGCCTACCATTCTACAGACCGCTCTCTGATCTTCGGTAAGATTTTCAGTAGGATCATAAGATCTTCCATGAAATCTGCACTGAGTTGCTCGGTGGGGTGGTTAGGGTGGAGGTGTCAGCAGAGTCTTTTTGATAGGGTTTTGCGAGAGCGCTTCGACATCCGCGCCGCAAGCCGCCGGAATAGTATTGATAGGCGAGCGACAGCACTTCTATTACTCATAATTCCAACTCTTTAAAGTGAATCCCATGCTCGAAGTTACCTTGCCAGACGGCAGCAAGCGCCAATATGACGCAGCCTTAAGCGTTGCACAAATCGCAGAATCAATCGGCGCGGGCCTTGCGAAGGCAGCGCTAGCTGGGCGCATAAACGGCGAGCTAGTTGACCTCTCGACGATGGTTGAGCGTGATGCCGAGATTGCAATCATCACCGAGCGCGACAGCGATGGCCTCGAAGTCATCCGCCACAGCTGCGCCCATCTCATGGCGCAAGCCGTACAGCGTTTATTCCCGGCAGCTCAGGTAACTATCGGTCCGGTGATCGAAGATGGTTTCTTCTACGATTTCGCGTTCGAGCGTCCCTTTACTCCAGAAGATCTCGAGGCTATCGAGAAAGCGATGGGTGACATCGTAAAAGAGGGGCTTGAGGTTCATCGCTCAGTCATGAGTCGCGACGAAGCAGTGTCGATGTTCAAATCGATGGGTGAAGAGTATAAAGTCGAAATTATTGAGAGTATTCCTGGCGATGAGGATCTTTCTTTTTACAAGCAGGGTGATTTCATCGACCTCTGCCGCGGTCCACACGTTCCTAACACCAATAAATTTAAAGCCTTCAAATTGACCTCAGTCGCCGGTGCTTATTGGCGCGGCGATTCTAGCAACGCCATGCTGCAACGAATTTATGGCACCGCGTGGGCAACGCCTAAAGACCTAAAGCAATATTTGCAGCGCATCGAAGAAGCAGAGAAGCGCGATCACCGCAAGCTAGGCAAGCAGCTTAATCTCTTCCATTTCCAAGAAGAAGCGCCTGGTATGGTGTTCTGGCATCCTAAGGGTTGGGGTGTTTATCAAGCCGTTCAGCAGTACATGCGCAAGGTTCAGAACGACAACGGTTATCTCGAGATCAATACCCCGCAGCTCGTCGATTACAGCCTTTGGGAGCGTTCGGGTCACGCCGCGAAGTTCTCTGATGAGATGTTCAGCGTTGAGTCTGAGAATCGCATGTACGCGATCAAGCCAATGAACTGCCCTTGCCATATTCAGGTATTTAACCAAGGCCTCAAAAGCTATCGCGACCTGCCGATGCGATTAGCCGAATTTGGTTCATGCCATCGCTATGAGCCTTCTGGCAGCATGCATGGATTGATGCGGGTGAGAGCGTTTGTTCAAGACGACGGACATATTTTCTGCACCGAAGACCAGATTCAAAGCGAAGTGGCCAAGTTTATGGACTTGTTATTTGCCGTCTATAAAGACTTCGGCTTCGATGAGGTTATCCTGCGCTTGTCGACGCGCCCAGAAAAGCGAGTAGGATCTGACGAGATCTGGGATCAGTCGGAGCAGTCGTTGAAAGACGCGCTCAATGCGACCGGCTTGCCATGGGAATTGGTACCAGGCGAGGGTGCGTTTTATGGCCCCAAAATTGAGTGTTCGTTGAAAGACTGCATGGGGCGCATTCTGCAATGCGGCACTATTCAAGTCGACTTCAACACGCCGGGTCGTCTCGGCGCGAGCTATGTTGCCGAAGACAGCAGCCGAAAAGAACCGGTGATGTTACACCGCGCGATTCTTGGTTCGTTCGAACGTTTCATTGGCGTGTTGATAGAGCATTACGCCGGCGCGATGCCAACCTGGCTCGCCCCAGAGCAGGCTATCATAATGAACATCACCGACAAGCAAGCTGACTACGTTCGTGAGGTTGAAGCGAAACTCGCAGCGAAAGGCATTCGGGTTAGTTCGGATCTGCGCAATGAAAAGGTTGGTTTTAAGATTCGTGAGCATGCAATGCAGAAAGTGCCCTATTTATTAGTCGTCGGCGACAAAGAGGTCGACTCTGGCTCGGTAGCGGTGCGCACGCGAGGAGGTGAAGACCTCGGGGTGATGACAGTGGATGACTTTTGCTCTCATTTGAGCGATGATGTCGCCCTTTTCGGCCGTACACAATCCGCTAGCTAGCCGGTTGTAGGTGGCCGAGTATAATTTTATTTAGCAAAATCAGTAATTTAAGCTGATATGCGATATCCAAATTAATTGACACGAGGGATGAGCGTTCGCGCAAGCCATGAGGAGCAGTTCTAAAAAGCCCATAATTAATGAGCACATCGAAGCCGAGCAGGTCCGCCTAGTCGGAGTCGAGGGAGAGCAGTTGGGCATCGTGTCGATAGCGGAGGCAAGAGAAGCCGCCGCGGCGATAAAACACGATCTCGTGTTAATCGCACCAGATGCAGATCCGGTAGTCTGTAAGCTAATGGACTACGGTAAGCATATCTTCGAACTGAAGAAGCAAAAGGCTGCAAGCAAGAAGAAGCAGCGTCGGACTCAGGTTAAGGAGATTAAGTTTAGACCAGGGACGGAAGTAGGGGACTATCAGGTAAAACTACGCAACCTGACACGTTTTCTCGAAGATGGGGACAAGGCCAAGGTATCGTTACGATTCCGCGGTCGGGAAATGGCCCATCAACATCTTGGCATGGAACTAGTGAATCGAATCCGCAAGGATTTAGAGGAATTCGGTACCGTGGAGCAGGAGCCCAAGATGGAAGGTCGGCAGATCGTAATGGTCTTAGCGCCGGTCAAAAAGCGCCCGCAATAAGCTGAGGGTCAGCGTCTAGAATAGTCGAATATGCTCGATTATCACTAGGAACTGATTTCCCCGTTTGTGCAGGTAACGATACTTTTAGCCCCAAGGCAATGACCTATGGGAGCAAATGCGGAGTTAGACAATGGCTGGAAAGTTAAAAACCCACAGTGGTGCTGCGAAGCGGTTCAAGAAAACCGCTTCCGGTTACAAGCGTAAAAGCGCCTATAAGAGTCACATCCTCACCAAGATGACGACTAAGCGAAAGCGTCAGCTGCGCGGCACGAGTGCCGTTCATGCGTCCGACATGCCTGCGGTGAAACGCATGCTTCGCGAAATCTAATCTAAGGTCAAAGGAGATCTCACATGGCTCGAGTTAAACGCGGCGTCGTCGCTAATCGTCGTCACAAAAAAGTTTTAAAGCAAGCAAAAGGCTACTACGGTGCCCGTAGTCGTATCTACCGCGTAGCGGTTCAGGCAGTTACAAAAGCAGGTCAATATGCCTACCGTGACCGTCGCGTTAAGAAGCGTGTATTCCGCGCTCTTTGGATTACGCGTATCAATGCCCAAGCACGTGCTAATGGCATGACTTACAGCCGATTAATTGCTGGCTTAAAGAAGGCTAACATCGAAGTTGACCGTCGTGTATTGGCTGATCTGGCTGTTCATGATAAGCCGGCATTCAATGCGATTCTCAATCAGGCGAAAGCCAGCCTCGCAGCCTAATTCTGCGCTGAATCTCCTACCGGTGCCTCTCGTTCGAGAGTAGGGCACCGCGAAGAGTCTCACCATAGAGTCGGATTATGATTCGACAAGGGCTGATCGATGGCAACTCCAGATAGCCTCTTAACAGAGGCACTCGATGCAATACAGGACTCTAGCGACGAAAAGTCGCTGGAGTCTTTGCGTGTCCATTATATAGGTAAGAAGGGGGAGGTAACCGCGCAGTTGAAGGCGCTAGGCCAACTTCCTGCCGACGAACGACCTGCGGCTGGCGAGCGTATTAATGTCGTCAAACGCGCAATCGACGCAGCCCTCGCGGCGCGTAAAACAGCGATCGTAGAGCAGAGCCTCAACGCGCAACTCGCAGCAGAAACAATCGATGTGACCCTCCCAGGACGACGCCAGAATCAAGGCGGTCTGCACCCAATTACGCAAACTATAGAGCGCATCTCTGCCATATTCGCAGGCAGCGGTTATGAAGTGGCCGAGGGCCCCGAAATCGAAGATGATTATCATAACTTCGAAGCGCTCAATATTCCCGCGCACCATCCGGCGCGTGCGATGCACGACACTTTTTATATAGACCCTGCGACTGTTTTGCGGACGCATACGTCGCCGGTTCAGGTGCGGGTGATGGAAGGCGGTTCTCCTCCTTTCAAGATGATCTGTCCGGGGCGAGTTTATCGCTGCGATTCCGATCTGACTCACACGCCGATGTTCCATCAAGTTGAAGGCCTGCTAATAGATAGAGACGTCAGTTTCGCCGATCTAAAAGGCACGGTAATCGAATTTCTCCAAGCCTATTTTGAAGCGGACCTTCCTGTGCGTTTTAGGCCGTCGTATTTTCCCTTTACCGAGCCGTCGGCTGAGGTTGATATGGGGTGTGTGAGCTGCGGTGGAAAAGGCTGCAGAATTTGTGGCCACACTGGGTGGCTCGAAGTGATGGGTTGCGGCATGGTGCATCCTAGTGTGCTCGAGATGTCTAATATAGACCCAGAAACACATAACGGTTTTGCCTTCGGCATGGGTGTCGAGCGCCTCGCGATGCTGCGTTATGGAGTAGGCGATTTGCGCACCTATTTCGAGAATGACCTTCGCTTCCTTCAGCAATTTAATTAGTCGTTATTGCCCTTGGTGGGAGTCGACCCCAAGGGTATTCGTTCTGCACGACCACCAAACGAATGTGAGTTCAACATGATTTTTAGCGAAAGCTGGTTACGAGAATTTGTCGATCCGGGCATGGCGACGGCTGAGCTCGTTGAAACGCTGACGATGGCAGGTCTCGAAGTTGACGGTGTAACACCCGCAGCTTCGCAGTTCAGCGGCATAGTGGTTGGGCGTGTCGAGAGTGCTGAGCAGCATCCAGATGCCGACAAGCTTTCTGTTTGCCGAGTAAGTGATGGCACGACTGAATTTCAAGTTGTCTGTGGCGCGCCCAACGTACGAGCGGGTCTGTTGGTGCCGTTTGCTAGGGTCGGTGCGGTTCTAGACGGCGGCGACAAGCCCTTCAAAATCAAGGCCGCTAAACTGCGAGGTGTCGAGTCTAATGGCATGCTTTGCTCCGCTGAAGAGCTCGGTCTTGCTGAGTCATCGGACGGCCTGCTCGAGCTTCCTGAAACGCTTTCCCTAGGCGCAGATATTCGATTAGCACTTTCATTAGACGATCAGCTTATTGAGCTAGACCTGACCCCCAATCGCGGTGATTGTCTTGGCATGATTGGTCTCGCAAGAGAAGTGGGGGTTCTCGCTCGCACTCAGGTCAACGAGATCGACTATCCAACTGTTAAAATCACGACTGAGCGCAAAATTCCGGTAGCAACAGCCGCACCTGATGAGTGTCCGAAATACTTGGGTCGGGTCATTGAGAATATCAATATCGCCACCCCAAGCCCTTATTGGTTGCAGGAACGGCTGCGCCGCAGCGGGCTAAGAAGCATCGATCCGGTCGTAGATGTCACTAATCTCATGCTGTTGGAATTAGGCCATCCGATGCACGCTTTCGACGCCGATAAGCTGCACGGGACAGTGACTGCTCGATTGGCGAAAGAGGGCGAGAAGTTAACACTCTTAGACGACCGCGAGGTTGTTCTTGATTCGGCTACCCTCCTGATAGCGGATGATACGCAAGGTCTCGCTATGGCGGGCATTATGGGCGGATTATCAAGCTCTGTTACGAGTCAGACTAAGTCGATTTTCCTTGAGTGTGCGTTTTTCTCGCAACTCGCGATAGCGGGTAAGGCAAGAGGCTATGGCCTGCATACCGATGCCTCTCATCGCTATGAGCGCGGTGTAGATTACGCGTTACAAGCACGCGCGCTGGAGCGCGCAACGGCGTTATTGCTCGAGATAGTAGGAGGGGAGGCGGGCCCTGTAAGCACTGCCATTGGCAATTTGCCGAAGACTCGGCAAGTGCGACTCAAGTTCGCGAATGTTAAGCGCTTATTGGGCGTCGATGTGCCGCAGGCTGAATCTTTAGATATCCTTACTAGGTTGGGATTTGTTGAAGAGAGTGCAGACGCCGAGGGTATAGTGTTCACCGTGCCTTCTTTCCGTTTCGACGTGTCTATCGAAGCCGATTTGATCGAGGAGATAGCGCGCGTATTCGGCTACAACAATTTGCCAGAAACACCGGGTATGACTGCTCAGCGGTTGCCAAGGATCCCAGAGCGTATCCGCCCCGTCGCAGCATTAAAGCAGCGGTTGGTTGCTGAGGGTTATCAAGAAGCAATCAACTACAGCTTTATCGATCCAGAATTAGTTAGTAGCGTCTGCCCAGAGAGCCAGACCGTAGTGCTTAAAAATCCGATCTCGGCTGAAATGTCGGTAATGCGCCCGAGCATCCTCCCTGGTTTATTGTCCACTTTGAGTTACAACCTGAATCGACAGCGCGAACGGGTGCGTTTGTTCGAAGAGGGCCTAGTTTTTGAGAAAGTGGCGGGTGAAATTAAGCAGACCCGCTGTCTCGCCGGGCTTATATATGGCAGCGCAGAGCCGATCAATTGGAATCAGCCGAAAAAGCCGGTCGATTTCTATGACATCAAAGGCATTGTCGAATCGTTAGCTAATAAAGGAGAGCATGCTGAGCCTGTCGAATTTGTGAAAAGCGAGCACCCCGCTATGCATTCAGGGCAATGCGCAGAGGTGCGTTTTTCCGGAAAGTGTGTAGGCCATCTAGGCGCTATTCACCCGCGCCTGCAGCGTCAGTTTGGCTTTGCGAGCGCTGCTTATTTGTTCGAACTGAATACCGAGGCGCTTGTTACGCGGCAGTTGCCTGCCGCATCTGTATTGTCGCGATACCCAGAAGTCAGTCGTGACCTCGCGATCGTGGTCGGTGTCGATACCGCCGCAGGCGATATTGCAGCTAGCATCCGTGCGAATGCCGGTAGTGACCTGACAGAGTTGACGACGTTTGATGTTTACGACGGCGCTGGTGTGGGTGAGGGTAAAAAATCCATCGCATTTGGCTTGACCTGGCAGCATCCTTCCCGCACGCTTAGCGATGAAGAAATATCTGCTATTATTACTAATTGCATCAAGGTGCTAGAGAGCGATTTTAAAGCGGAATTACGCATCTAAATTCTGCTTTTATAGCTTTAACGCTGCGGCGATTTAACATTTTTAGTGTGTTTTTACACAAAACAAGCCGACACGAGGGTTTGATATGACAGACGGTGCACTAACCAAGGCCGACATGGCAGAACGCCTGTTCGAAGAGCTTGGGTTGAACAAGCGCGAAGCGAAAGAAGTGGTCGAGCAGTTTTTCGAAGAAATTCGTGCCTCACTTGAGTCTAACGAACAGGTAAAACTTTCAGGATTCGGTAATTTCGATTTACGCGACAAGAAAGAGCGTCCTGGCCGAAACCCGAAAACCGGCGAAGAAATTCCTATCAATGCGCGGCGGGTGGTCACTTTCCGTCCGGGTCAAAAACTTAAAGCACGGGTAGAGGGCTATGCTGGAAGCGAAGAATAACGACGAGCTGCCTGAAATACCGCCGAAGCGCTATTTTACGATTGGTGAGGTAGGCGAACTGTGTTTGGTGAAGCCCCACGTCCTGCGTTATTGGGAAGCAGAATTTCCACAGCTCAAACCCGTAAAGAGACGCGGCAATCGCCGTTACTATCAGCGAGGAGATGTTATTCTCATTCGTCAGATTAAAAGCCTCCTCTACGAACAAGGTTATACGATAGGCGGCGCACGGTTAAAGATGAATGACAAAAGCGAACCCGTGGCTGTCTCTGCGGTCTCCGATGTGGCGCTAAAAACAATCATCAATGAGTTGGAAGCTGTAATCGCCACCTTGTAGAAAAGATTAGGCCTCGCAGCGCTGTCATCTTTCCGTAAAAGTAGTTAAAATTACGAAAAATCGGGGCGTAGCGCAGCCTGGTAGCGCACTACACTGGGGGTGTAGTGGTCGCAAGTTCAAATCTTGCCGTCCCGACCAAATTCCCCCTCGTGTTTCTCCGAATATCCTCTAAAGTTAATACCTCTCTAGCCCGGACCATCAAGCTTGGATGCACGTAGCGCCAATATAGCTTCGGCCCTTTGCCTCGCCAGACACCGCTCTTCTATCTCGTCGATATAATCTAAAATCGCCTCTCGGGCGCAGTATTCGATTGTTCGGCCGGTACTCATGGCCAGGATCAAAAGACGTGTTTCTATTTGCTGTGGCAGATCGATAGTGAACATGCTTTGCTTCTCTTGTTATGTTACGTGAGTTCTTTCTTACGGTTTAGAGAATGAGTCTAGGCATCTAATTTGTAACCCTTTTAATAGGTTTGCAGGCGCTTACCGACTACTTAAATGGTTTGTGCGCTTTGTTCGCTAGCCAATTTAGATCGAGCACCTAACTGATACAGTCTGAAACCAAGTCTAGCTGTCGCAATTCTATGCGCAAGGTTACTGGTGGTTTACAGTGACAATTGAATTGATTGAGGCCGGGTGAGTGGTTCGCGATCAATATGAGGTAATGATCGTTACCATAAACCACTATTGGTAGTGTTATTGCGCTCATCTATCGTTTAAAATCGTAGACATTACGAGTCAGCAGATGCCTAGTCACTTGGGCGCGGCGATGTCGCTCAAGCCAGCGCTGCTCAAGTAGAGCGTAGCAACGAGCAAGGCGCTACTCTAAAGTACGTTATGTAACTCACATCACGACAATAATAACTATCAGAATCAGAAAACGATGCGCCTCAAATGTATTAAGTTAGCCGGATTCAAGTCTTTCGTTGATCCTACAACAATCGATTTCCCCTCGAACCTATGCTCTGTCGTTGGTCCTAATGGCTGCGGCAAATCGAATGTAATCGATGCCGTGCGCTGGGTAATGGGAGAGAGCTCTGCGAAAAACCTGCGTGGCGAGAATATGACGGATGTCATATTCAATGGGTCCGGCGGACGAAAGCCGGTGGGTCAAGCAAGTGTTGAGTTGGTGTTCGATAATCATGATCACAAACTGACAGGCGAATATGCCAATTTTGATGAGGTCTCGATAAAGCGCAAGGTGGATCGCGACGCGCAGTCTACCTATTCGCTCAATGGCACCAAGTGCCGCCGTAAAGATGTCACTGATATTTTTCTCGGCACCGGCTTGGGCGCGCGAAGTTATTCGATTATTGAGCAGGGTATGGTGTCTCGGCTTATCGAGTCGAAGCCCGAAGAATTGCGCGTGTTTATCGAAGAAGCGGCAGGAATATCAAAATACAAAGAACGCCGAAGAGAAACCGAGAGCAGAATCAAGCGCACGCGAGAGAACCTTGAGCGGTTGTCAGATATCCGCGATGAGTTGGGCAGGCAGCTCGCACACCTTCACAGGCAATCAGTTGCGGCTGAGAAGTACGGTGAATACAAGACGCAAGAGAGGCAAACCACTGCTTTTTTGAACGCATTAAAATGGCAAGCATTAGACGTCGATATTAGACAGAACAAGGCAGCAATTGGCGATCAGGAAATACGGTTAGAGGCGACTATTGCGGACCAACGCGAAGCGGATGCGAAGATCGAGCAACGCTTAGTCGATGGCACTGAGCTCGGCGATAAGCTTGGCGAGGTACAGGCGCGATTTTATAGCTTAGGAAACGACATCGCACGACTCGAGCAGTCGATCGAGCATCATCTTGAGCGCGCTGATCAAATGCGTTTCGATCTTAACGAAACTCAGCAGGCCTATGAACAAACGAAAGATGAACTCGATACCGACTTAGCTCGAATAGTCGAGATCGAAAGTGAACTCGAGGATGTGACGCCTGAACTCGATTCTGCACTAGAACTTGCAGCGGAATCGGCGGCTATTCTCGAAGAGGCTGAGAGTGGCCTGCGGCAATGGCAAACCGAGTGGGATGAATTTAACAAGGGTGCAGAACGTCCGAGGCAAGTCGCCGAGGTAGAACAAGCCCGTATTCAGCAACTCGAAAATATCGTACAGCGTGGGCTCGAACGCAGCCGGCGGCTCGAGGAAGAGCGCGAGAAGCTTTTACAGTCAGACGAAGACGACACAGTTATTGAGGCCAGAGAGGAGCTCGCACTTTTAGAGGAAACCATCGAGACACTGCAGGGGCAAAGCCAACTCGCAGGCAGTGAAATTGCGCTGCGTCGGTCCGAATATGGTGAGTGCGCAGATCAGCTGGACGCGGCACGAAGTGAATTGCAAACGGCTCGGGGCAAGCTTGCATCGTTAGATGCGCTGCAACAAGCTGCCCTGGGTCTAGACAACGAAGAGGTAAACGCTTGGCTTCGAAATAATGGTCTTGGAGACAGGCAGCGACTCGCTCAAAGCATCCGCATCCAATCAGGATGGGAACAGGCCGTCGAATCAGTCTTGGGCGAAACGCTACAAAGTATTTGTGTCGAGGGGCTGGATGATATCGAATCGCTCCTCGCCGAGCTTCCAGAGGGACGTATCGCCCTTGTTGATGTAAGTGCCTTAGCGGCAGAGAATCTGCAAACGAAATTGACCTTGAAGCCGCTAGCCGGTTACGTCGAAGCCGACAGCGGTATTCGCGATTTGCTACAGGGCATTTACGCGGCCGAATCACTTGCCGAAGCACTGGCGCAGAGGCAAGCCTTGGGCTCGCATGAGTCGATTGTGACGTTCGATGGGTTGTGGATCGGTAGATCATGGATTCAATTAAAGACCGCTGACAAAGAAGGCTCGATAGTGAAGAGGCGCGGGCTTATCGAAGAACTAAATGAATCGATTGATGCGCGTCTTGTGCTGTCGAATAAACTAAACGAGCGTCAGGCCGAACTCAAAGAAGCCATTGCAGAAGCCGAACAAGCCCGTGAACAACTTCAGCTGGATATTGCTAATAACAGCAAAGCGTTTGGCAACCTCAAATCACAGTTAAGTGCACAACAAGCAAAAGTTGAGGAAGCAGGACTTCGACGTCAGAGGATCCATCACGAGCTCGAAGAACTCAAGCGTCAGATAGAGCTTGAGCAAGAAAATATAGCGGAATCACGGCAGCGACTTCAGGTGGCGCTCGATTCTATGGAAGAGAATATCGAGGCTCGCGAGCTACTCGAGCACAGGCGGGAGCAACATATGCGCTCGCAGCAAGAGTCTCGGGAAAAGTCGCGGCATGATAAGGACGCTGCTCATGCCTTCGCGCTGCGACAACAAACGTTGCAGTCGCAGTTGCAGTCGACTCGAGAAACAATGGATCGAATGTCGTCGCAGGTAAAGCGTAGCCAAGAACGCATAGAAACTTTAACCTCACAAATAGCGACCTCCGAAGAGCCCGTCGCTGACATGCGCTTGGAGCTAGAGTCGCTTCTCGAAAAGCGCTTAGAGGTCGAGCAAGAACTCGCACAGGCTAAGGCTCAGGTCGACGCTAACGAGCATGCCATAAGGGGTCTTGAAGCCGAGCGCAATAGTATTCAGGAGCGCAGTAATCAAATTCGCGAAGTGCTTATGCAGGCGAGGCTTAAAAGCGAAGGCGCTTCAGTGAAGCAGGAGGCCATTCTCGAGCAGCTTACTGACGCCAAGTTCAATCTAGAAGCGGTGCTCAATGCCTTGCCTGAAGAGATGGATATAGCGCAATGTGACACAGAGTTGGAGCGACTCGCTAATCGCATTCAACGCTTAGGGCCAATTAACCTTGCGGCTATTGATGAATATGCACAGCAGTCTGAGCGAAAAGTCTATTTAGATAAACAGAACGACGACCTCGAACGCGCATTGACTACGCTGCAGAACGCTATCAAGAAAATCGATCAAGAAACGCGCGCGCGTTTCAAAGAGACCTTCGACAAAGTGAACGCTGGTCTTCAGGCATTATTCCCTAGAGTGTTCGGTGGTGGCCACGCGTATCTTGATATGACCGGTGAAGACTTGCTCGATACGGGTGTGGCAATTATGGCGAGGCCCCCTGGAAAGAGAAATAGCACTATTCATCTTTTGTCGGGCGGTGAGAAAGCGATGACGGCAATCGCGCTAGTATTCTCTATATTCCAATTAAACCCGTCGCCGTTTTGTATGCTCGATGAGGTTGACGCACCGCTCGATGATGCCAACGTTGGCCGTTATGCAAATTTGGTCAAAGAGATGTCGAAGTCCGTTCAATTTATCTTCATTACACACAATAAAATAACGATGGAAATGGCAAACCAACTGTTGGGCGTCACGATGCACGAACCGGGCGTGTCACGTATCGTGGCGGTCGATATTGAAGAGGCAGCAGAACTCGCTGCAATGTAGGGTGGTTTGCCTAGGCGCATCCTCGCCAGCCAAACTGAGGGTATGGCTGGTGAGGGAAAAGTATTTTCGACTTAAGCCCGCAGTTGGCTAAAGATCTACTGTCACCTGGCTGATAACCCTTTAGATAATACTCTTTCATTAGCCTGTCTAAAATATCTTATGGATTTACGCGAACTCGTCATTCTAGTCCTTGGCCTAACTATCGTTGGCGTCGTCGTGAGAGGCCTTCTCGTCGCTTTAAAAGCGAGAAAAAGCCAGCTCAGGCTTGCGATCGACAAGAATATTCCTAAAGACATCGACCTCGAGGCAATCGAATTAGCGGAGCTCCCTAGCGGCGGCGCGCGCGTTGTTCGCCTCTCCCCCGATGAGCTTCATGCAGCGAACACAGAGAGTAAGGCTGACGCTCTGCCAAATATCCCCGCGCCAAAACCTGTACCCGCGAGTCCAGAAGTTCTGCCACTAGAGTTTGAAGAGTCATTAGAAACAGAGGGTTCTGAGGCGCCAGGAGAGTCTGAGGGGTCTGAAGAGTCTAAAGTATCTAAAGAGTCTGAATGGCTTAAAGAGACAAAAGAGACAGAAGAGACCCAGTTGGATGTGCCGGCAGTTGCGATTAACCCGGAAACAGAGCGCGCAAAACTTCTGAGTTCAGTCGATGAGATCGCCGATGAAGTGGGCGAAAAGGAGATTAATGAGCCTCCTACGGAGCTAACAGAAGACCTCTCCGAACAATTGCCTGACGAATTGCATGACGAATTGTCTGAAGAGCTGCCTGAAGAATCACCTAAAGAACTGCCTGAAGAATTTCTCGAAGAGATAGCTACAGACTCAGCTCCCACGCATACTTTCTCTTTGGGCGACGGCATTGATGACGATGACGACGAGTATTCTTCGATCAGTCTGTCCGCAGGTGACCGTATCGGAGGCAGAAAAGAATCGCCTAGAACGCCATCGAAAAAAGACTCTCGGGGTAGCGCTATCCTCGGCTCGTTGGGTGCTGCAAGCAGGTCGCTTGGCGCGCTGGTTGCCAGCCGAAAGTCAGATAAGACTGTTCCTGACGCACCTGATGATACGCCACTTCGCGAGCATACTGAGGCCAACACTGCTGTCCCCATCGCTGAATCCACACACGATCATAGTGCCTTGTTTGAAAATTACGAACAGGATCAAGACGCTGAGGCTTCGCCTAGCGAGGCAAGCGACATCATGCCGGAGAATGATAGTCCCGCGGTTACCGACTTATTCCCCGAGACCTTTGCTCAAGAAGCGGCGCCTGAGTCCGAAGTTCTAGAGCCGGTCGACGCGTCCCCCGCGCCGGTATCACCCAGAGTAAATGAGGTCAAAGAACAGGCAGCACCTGCAATTGAGGAGAAGCCGAAGGACGCCGCCGTGGGTGAGGTGTCAGAGGTTCTCGTATTGAATGTAACGGCCAAGAAAGGCCGGTTAATCATGGGTGAGCGCCTACTGTCCTTGATGCAGGGACTTGAACTTGAGTACGGGGATAGGAAGATCTTTAGCAAGCGAACAGACGACGCTGAAGGAGCCCCGATTCTCTTTAACGTGGCCAATATGTTGCAACCGGGTACGTTCGATCTGAATAATATGGAAAATTTCGCAACCGTGGGCGTCACGCTGTTCCTTGCGCTGCCTTCACCAATCAGCAATTTCGAGGCGTTCGAAGAAATGCTGCAAACAGCACAAGATCTTGTCCGCTCTATCGACGGAGAATTGCGCGACGACCAGCGCAATATGATGACCGGTCAAACAATAGAACACTATAGGCAGCGTGTACGCGACTTTGAACTGCGGCGCTTGCGTTCGCGAGCTGCTGCAGGGTGAGTGCCTCCACAGCAATCCTAGAAGAGGTTGCTTCGCTTAGAGTGCAGCTTGAACGCCACAATCGTCTCTATCACACCCTCGATAGCCCAGAAATTACCGACGCCGATTATGATGTCATGTTGGCTCGGTTAGTGTCGCTCGAAAAAGACTATAACCTCTTTTCTCCTTCTTCGCCGTCGAATCGCATTGGCGCCGAGCCGCTGCCGGGATTTACTCAAGTCGCGCACGAAATTCCAATGCTTTCGCTAGATAAAGTGTTTGGTGAAGAGGACCTTCGTGCGTTTGAGGCAAGGCTCTTCAAACGTATCGAAGTAAGCAGCGAGATTACCTACAGCTGCGAGCCAAAGGTCGATGGTGTTGCGGTGAGTTTGCTCTACGAGAAGGGGCAATTGGTCCGCGCGGCTACCCGAGGCGACGGGACGATCGGCGAGGATATTACTCACAATGTCCGGACTATTCGCACCATACCTCTGCAACTTAGCGGCGAGGGCTATCCGGCTGTGCTCGAGGTTAGAGGTGAAATCTTTCTTGGCAAACGCGGTTTTGCCCAACTCAATGAGCAAGCGCGTCTAGATCAATCGAAGGTGTTTGTTAATCCCCGTAACACCGCCGCCGGAACGCTCAGGCAGCTCGATTCTCGACGCGCAGCCAAAGTGCCTCTGCAAATGTATTGCTACAGCGTAGGGCTGCAAGAAGGCGGTGATCTCCCCGACAGTCTTGGCGGAATTTTTGAGGCCTTAGCGGGCTGGGGATTGCCAACTAATCCGCAGCGTGAGGTCGTGGAGAGCATCGAGCGCTGCATTGCCTATTGCGAGGCACTGCTAGAGATGCGTAACGCGCTGGAATACGAAATAGATGGTTCGGTGATTAAGGTTGATTCACTGGAGCTGCAGGCAAGCATCGGTTCCAACGCACGCACACCTCGCTGGGCTATGGCCTACAAATTTCCAGCAGAGGAAAAGAGCACGCGCCTTCTAGACGTCGAGTTTCAGGTTGGTCGCACCGGCACGATTACGCCCGTCGCAAGGCTCGAGCCTGTTTTTGTAGGCGGTGTCACCGTGAGTAATACAACGCTTCACAATATGGATGAAGTAACACGCCTTGGCGTGAGAATCGGTGATGAAATTATTATTCGCAGAGCCGGTGATGTTATACCTAAGGTGGTGAGGGTGCTTGCTGGGTCTGTTAACCCAGCACCGAGAGCAATTATCGCACCTACCCAGTGTCCGGTGTGTGGCTGTGCTGTTGAGAAAGAAGGCGACGTGCTTATTCGTTGCAGTGGCGGGCTGATTTGTGGCGCACAGCGCAAAGAATCGATTCGTCATTTTGCTTCGCGCAACGCGCTAGATATCGATGGTATGGGTGAGCGTATTGTCGAGCAGTTAGTAGATGTCGAACTCGTTCGTGACGTATCTGACCTCTTTGTTCTCGAAGCAAGCACACTGATGAGTTTGGATAGGATGGGAGTGAAGTCGGCCGAAAAGTTAGTAGCCTCAATAGCTCGGTCACGTCGAACGACTCTGCCTAAGTTTCTTTATGCGCTGGGCATTCGAGAAGTGGGGGAGGCGACAGCGCTACAGCTGGCTAACCATTTCGGCGATCTTATGCTGTTGCAAGAGGCGAGTGTTGAGACACTGGTGGCTGTGCCCGATGTGGGCCCCATCGTTGCAGAGCATATAGTCAGTTTTTTTGCCAATCGCGCAAATATTGATCTTCTCTCAAGGCTCACAGCGCGGGGCGTCTCGTGGCCTGCGATCACAGTGGCGAGTCCAGAAAGTAAACCGTTAGCAGGTCAAACCGTGGTCCTTACCGGCACATTAGTAAAGCTCTCGAGGAACGAAGCGAAAGCCCGACTTATCGCGCTTGGGGCCAAAGTTGCAGGCAGTGTGTCTAAAAGTACTACTATTGTTTATGCGGGGCCCGGTGCAGGCAGTAAACTCGCTAAGGCAACTGAGCTGGGCGTCGAAGTAGCTGATGAAGCCGCACTTCTCGCACTGCTCGCCGCGTTAGAGACGACGTCAGATGCACCGAAGACAGCGCCCTGATAGATAGAATAGTTCCCTGCAGGTTATTGCGCGAAAGCGCTCAAATTAGGAAATGATGTATGAGTTGGTGGGGCAAAGTTGTTGGTGGCACTTTTGGGTTTATGCTTGGCGGCCCACTCGGCGCCCTCATGGGTGTGAGTCTTGGCAACTATTTTGATGGAGGCCTTACCGCGCAGAGCTCTCGTTTAGGTTTAGGGGCGACCGAGCGGGTCCAGTCGGCATTCTTTACCACGACCTTTGCGTTGATGGGCTATGTGGCGAAGTCGGACGGAAAAGTCACGCGTGATGAAATAGCAATGGCCGAAAGGGTCATGTCTCAGATGCGACTAAACGCGCAGCAGCGAGAAGTCGCCGTTAAGCTCTTTAACGAAGGCAAGCGTCAAGATTTCCCGCTCGAAGAAATTCTGACACAGTTCAAACGAGAATCGTTCAGACGCTCGAGTCTTGTACAGATGTTACTCGAAATCGTTGCAGCAACAGCGCTGGCCGACGGAACCCTGCATGCGCAAGAACGAAAAACGCTCGAACTTATCGCCAGTAAACTCGGTGTCAGCAGGCCTCGACTCGATGCCATTTTAGCGAGAGTATCGGGGCAGGCTGGTTTCGAAAGTGCAGATGAAAGTCGGTCAAAACTGTCAGCGGCCTACGCGCTTCTGGCCATTGAATCTTCGGCAAGCATGGAGGAGGTTAAGCGCGCCTATCGCCGACAAATGAGTCAACACCACCCTGACAAGCTGGTTGCAAAAGGCTTGCCAGAAGAGATGATCGACATCGCGAATCGTAAGACCCAAGATATTAAGTCAGCATATGATCTGATTCGTAAGTCACGAGAAGGATAATCGATTTGGTGGGCTAGCCTTGCGCTATTGAGACTGTGACGCAATATGCTGAAGAACGCGCACGCCAATAATGTGCTCAACGCCGACTAGCTGCTCGGCAAGCGTCTGAGCGAATGCAGTGTCGGCCGAACTTTCAGCGATTAAGTCTATCTCTATACCGTCCTCTAAATAGTGCAAATCGAACGCGAGATCAGAATTGCGCGCCGTAAGCTCAGACCATCGCGCTTTGATTAACGCCGCTACTTCTGCCCGCGACGGCACTGAATTCTCGCCACCTAAAGGGTGGTCGTGATCTGGATTGCCCTGCGGGTCGATATGCGGGATTACCTCACTTATGTCGGTAAATTTTTGCCGCAGCCTTTTACTCGCAGCTGCGCCTATCTGATGTCCCTCCGAGACTGAGATCCGTGGGTCGACAGCAAGGTGAACCTCGACAATAGCTTTGCCGCCCGAAAGCCTAGAGCGGAGGTCTGTAATGCCCCTGACCCCCGGTGTTTCCTCTAAACAGGCTTCGAACTCCCCGCGTCTTTTATCGGGTAAAGCGCTGTCGACAAGTTCGCGAATGCTTTCGGCGCATAGTTCCCAGCCTATTTTGGCGATGAGAAGCGCAACGATGACGGCTGCCATAGTATCGAGCCAGACAATACCGAACTGCGCCCCAACGATACCGATCAATACAGCGACAGATGAAAGTGCATCACTCCTGCTATGCCAAGCGTTTGCGCGAAGAAGACTCGAATTAAGACGGTTAGCTGCTGCTAACGTGAATCGATAGATCCACTCTTTGCTAGCAATTGAGGCCGCTGCTATTAGTGCGCCAAAAACACCCGGAATGGCGAGATCATCTAATGTGGCGAATCGTTCGCTCGCATCATAGAGAAGTATTCCGGCCGTGAAAAAGAAGACAATACCCATCACGATAGTGCCGACAGCTTCGAAGCGGCCATGCCCGTAAGGATGACCTCTATCGGGCGCTGCATAGGCGGTGCGGGCGATAATAAGAACAAAGATGTCCGTCGCTGCATCAGTTAAAGAGTGCACACCGTCGGCGACAAGCGCGAATGACGAGGTAAAAACCCCGCTGATTATTTTGCCCACGCCAAGCGCGAGGTCTAAAGCCATACCGATGAGGGTGACGCGAATAGCTTCGGTCTGAGCATCTTGGTGTTTTTGCATAAGCTGCTTGGATCTTAATCAGGGGGATAAGGTGGCTGGCATTATACAAAGAAAAGCCCGCGATCCGAAGATCGCAGGCTTAAGGCATGAAGGCCTATTTAAGGACCACCTTAGCGGCGGTCAATCTATCAAGGGAGAGATAAATGGCTCAAAACCCACAATTTTGAATACTATCTATCTACACTTAATAAGACCCCGCCTTCCTAGGAGAGTTCCCAACACGACAATAAATATTTTTTGTTTCTCAAAAATTGCTTAAATTATTGAAATAACTAGATTTTAATTACTTCCAACCCTTCTATTTTAAGCGTTTGTGCTGCATTAGCTGATGTAATTACCGCAACGCTTGGAGTGACGCCCACGAAATAGCGCTCGGCGACTGCTCTGAGCTCATCAAATGTGGTGGCGAGCACGCGCTCTCTGAATGTCATGCGCTGATCGATGCTGCGGCCGAATACTCTGTTGTAAAAAGCGGCTTTAGCCTCACCCGCCGGCGACGAAGGTTTATCCATTGCGGCGATCACACCAAGCACTGCCTCTTCGAGCTGATTGTCGGCATGTTCGGTGTTAAGCAACCAATCAATGGATTTGGCAAAGTCTGTAAGCGTCTCTTCCAGTCTAGGGTCACGATAGCTGTAAAATCTAAACGACGCAGAAGAGCCGTCTTGGCTCGCACCGCCGCCGTATGCGCCGCCTTTCTCGCGAATTGCGCTGTGTAAGTAGCCATTGCGAAGGAATCCAGCAAGCACCTGCAGCGTCGGGTGATCTTTATGATTCGCCGGCACGGTCGGGTACGCTTGGGCGCAGAAATTGACTTGCGTCGATGTTGTCCATGCCTGAGCAACAGATTGTCTTATGGGCTCGAGCGTAAAATCATCGAGCGCGTTCTCGTTGCTTTTTGTCGCCCAAGCCTGAGCTACCGGCGCTGACAGCAATTCTTCGCACTCAGGTTCGCCAATGAGTAAAAACTGTCGATCCGCGGAAATCACCAGCTCATGAAGCGTCTTAAAGCGTCGTAACAGAGCGGCGCGTTCTTGGGTGTTTTTGAGGGACTCGCGTATCTTCTTCAATCGAATCAAACCCGCGAGGCCTGCGTATTGATGATTCATCTGTGCCGTCGGAGACCAGCCACTGCTCGCGGCGCTCATGGCGAGGGAATGCCCTGAACCTGTAATGCTGCTTAGCTTGCGGGTGGTGATTTGTTCGATCAGTTCGGCAATTCTTTGCTCTTCGTCGAAACGCACGCCCTCAATAGTTTCGGCTAGCAATTCGCTGAGGGCCTGACTGTTGGCGCGGAGGCATTTTGAGGAGAACGTCAGGGTACCTTGCACCTGCTGTTCATCGTCTTGATGGCTTTTGATGCTGCTGAAACAGTTTATGCCGCTGCAGATTTGCGCCTGCCAGGCTTGGGTCTGGGCATAGTCGCGCGCGCCAACACCGAGTTCGGTTACGCAGCTGGTGTAGAGCGGGAGTATTTCGAGTAATTCTTGCGGAAGCGAAGGCACCGCATAAACAACTTGCTGATAAGCGAGGCCATTAGTTCCTTGCCCGTAATAACTCAACGAGTCACCGGTTGCGAGTACCCTTAAAGTTGCCTGCGGCTCCGAAATCGTCGCTGGCACATCTTCTTTACCCACCTTAGGTAAAATTGATGGATCGTCTTCGGCACTTTGGCGTGCTTCTAGCGCGATGCTGCGGGCAACGATGGCGTCTATCTGTTCTGGTGACAGCGCGCCTTTTATCGCCGCAAGCTTTTCGCGCTCGGCGATTTCCTTTCGCTCGGCGAGCTCAAAATCAGGGGTTAAGGTTAGCGTTAAGCGATGCTTATTATCCAACAGCAGCGTCTGGATTAAGTTGGGGATAAAGTCAGGGGACATAACCTCTTCGCGCAGTGTCTCAAGAACCGGATCAATGTCCATTAATTCGATCGGATCACCGCGGTGCATCGCACTGGAAAGGCCTGCAAGAATAAGTTGTAAACCGTATGGGTAACTGTCGCCGGCAATTTCGCGATGGCTAAGCTCAAGCTGATGCAGCGCAGCGAGTACATGTTCTTGATCTATTCCCTCTTCGACGATTCTCTCGAGAGTACCAATAATCAACGCCTCCACGGCATCACTGGCCTCCGGCTCGCAGCCTTCGAGGCCTGCCATGAAACTCATTTCACGATTCGAATCTTCAAGCCCACACATTTGTGAGGGAGACGATCCCAATTCACTCGTCTCGAGTGCAGCGAGTAGGGGGCTTCCACTGTTGTCCATCAAGACAGCGGTAAGCAATTCCGCTTTGAAAAGCTCTTCGCTATTGCTGCTTTTGCCGAGCAACCAGCCCAACACGACATGCCCTTGCGGCGCTTCTTGTGGTTCGGCTGCAAAGGTTTCTTCCACTCGAATCGGCGCCGAATAACGTACCTCGTTCAAAATTTCGATTTTCTCATCAAGCATCTCAAAACGATGCAGCGCAAGTGACTCGATTCTCTCTTGGTGCTCATGCGCTGAGATGTTGCCGAATGTCATGAACACTGCGTTACTTGGATGATAATGCGACCGGTAAAACGCGGTTAGTTCTTCATAGCTGAGGCTAGGGATATCTTCCGGCTCTCCACCACTGTTGTAGTGGTACGTTGTGGTAGGAAACAAGTGCTTGCTTAGCGTCTGCCAGAGAACGCTATTGGTTGAGCTCATCGCCCCCTTCATTTCATTATAAACCACGCCTTTGTATTGAAGCTCGGTAGTTGGGTCGTCGAGCTTGGCAAATTCGAATCGATGCCCCTCTTGTGCAAAATCTAATTCATCAAGGCGCGAAAAAAAGGCCGCATCTAAATAAACCTCTAAGAGGTTGTTAAAATCTTTCCGGTTCTTGCTGGCGAAAGGGTAGGCGGTCCAGTCACTGCTCGTAAACGCATTCATAAACGTGTTGAGCGAGCGTCGTATCATCATAAAAAAAGGATCGCGAACTGGGTATTTTTCGCTCCCGCACAGTGCGGTATGCTCGAGAATATGCGCAACGCCCTTTGAGTCTTTTGGCACGGTGCGAAAACCAACGAGGAAAACGTTTTCATCGTTGCTGCTCGCGAGGTGATAATGAGCCGCGCCGGTGACGCGATGCACATAATGTTCCATTGTTAGGTTTAACGAATCGATGCGCTCGCTGCGGAGCCAATCGAATGCTGCGTGGGCCGCTCCGGTTGGAGTAACTTCAGTGGATCCATCGAGAGGCGGCTGTGTTGGCTTGTTCATAAGGTCTCGCTTTGGTCGAAACGCGCACTGAGCGCAGTGATTAGTCTATGGTGAATTGGGCGTTCTATTCTTTGTTTGTACGGCGGCAATTAAACGATGGTTTGCTCCGCTTCCCTTAAGAAAAATGCCTTAAGTAGGAGGCCGCTCTAAACTGAATCTGCCAAGCTTGCCCGAGCGGAATTCATTTAACAGTGCTTCTGAAGCTTTATGCCAGTCAATACGGTGTCCTGCTTTTATGCAGGCGCGTGCTTTCGCTACCGCTTCCATAACAGACTCTGCATCATTCGCGTCTTGTGGAAGCTCGAATCGGGCAACAAGTCGATCGCGATAATGCAGTAACAATTCCTGTGCAAGAAACCAAGCGATGTCCTCGGCCTCGACAGCGGTGCTGCGTATTGTGCCAGTTGCCGCCAATCGATAAGCGCCAACTTGATCTTCTAATTTAGGCCACATAAGTCCTGGAGTATCGATTAGATGCCAGTGATCATCGAGTCTTACCCGTTGCTGAATTTGGGTGACTGCAGGTTCATTGCCGGTTTTAGCGAGTTTGCGGGCGCAGAAAATGTTGAGCAATGTTGATTTACCCACGTTGGGAATTCCGCCGATTAGCAGCTGTTGCCGCTCGCCAATTTTGATGTCGTTAGCCAAGAACAGCTTACGCGCGGCTTGAATAATTTGCTCTGCATCGAGCAGCGATTCATGCCCGTTGACTAGACAAACTGATTTCGGCTGCGCGTTAAAGAATTTTGCCCACTGCTCTGTTACGGAAGGTTCAGCTAGGTCAGCTTTATTGAGTATACGAATGCGAGGATGATCAGCGCAGAGAGCGGCAAAATGTGGGTTGGAACTCGCCTGAGGAGAGCGTGCATCCAAGACTTCAATGACTGCCTGGGTTTTCAGCAAGGTCTTTACAACCTCCTTACTCGCCTTGTGCATATGGCCAGGATACCAATTGAGTGCCATCGTGCTTTCCAATCTGATTTAATGTGAGAGTGTGTAGCAGTGCAGTGTAGCTATCGATTGCGGTAAACTCCACCGTCTTGGCAGCTATTCTCCGGTTTAGCGGCGACCTCGCAAGTTAGTAGCGCGGCGTATCGCCATCCTGAGGCTGCGATGTATCCCCCTTGTAAAGAGAAGGCGTCTATGAGCGAGACTTTTGTATCAGAAATATCCCCGTCCTTAAATGATGCAGGACCGGTAGCTGCAGCCATGAAGAGTGAACTGGAGACTGCGTTTACCCCCGCCTATTTACGATTTGAAAACGAGAGTAATAATCACGGTGGGCCTGCGACGGATTCGCATTTCAAGCTGGTCTTGGTCGCGCCTGAATTCGAAGGGCTGCGCTCAGTGCAACGCCATCAACTAGTGTACAAAGTGCTCGCAAGCTATTTGCAGGCATCGGTGCACGCCTTATCGCTGCATCTGTTTACGCTGTCGGAGTGGGACGCGCGGTACAACGCGGTTGCTGACTCGCCTGCTTGTTTAGGGGGCTCGAAAGCGCGTGAAGCGTAAGCGAGTAGCAACGAGCGCGCGCACGCCGGCCCCACTGATATCATAGGTTTTAAGTGATGCAGGGTTTTGGCGCGTCTCGAACAGTGTTTCAGTCTTCATCGCCAGGCTATTGAGTTAGCCATAAGTCGAGTAAACTGCTGCTCATGATGACATCTTTAATTAAACAAGTTATGGCTAGTATCTGGCGTTACGTCATATCGCCTTATGCCGCTGGCGGAATCTTAATAGCGCTAGGCGCTGGCGCCTCTGCCTTGTTGCTCCAGCAAAATGACATACCTGAACGGCTATCGGCCCCCGCTCGTGTCAGTGCCGCGGCGCCAGCGCTTTCTGTGCTGCCCGATTTCGCCTTAGTGGCAGACGTCGATGCGCGAAAGCAACAGTTCTTTGATTTCCTGGAGTCCTATGTCAATGCTGAAAATGCCCGACTCCTAAAGCGTAGAGAAACGCTCACGATGTTTTCTAGGGTGTTAGCGAACGGCCATAGATTAAGTCCATCCGAGAGAGTGAGTCTTGCCAAATTTGCCCTAGATTATCGAGTTGACTTCGATTCCGATAGGGGTCAGCGGGGTGATGCTGCGCTCGTTGAACAATTGCTACGGCGCGTAGATGCGATTCCTGTGTCCCTAGTGTTAGCTCAGGCCGCTAATGAGTCGGCTTGGGGGACCTCTCGCTTCGCTGTAGACGGCAACAATCTGTTTGGGCAGTGGTGTTATGAAGAGGGTTGTGGCTTTGTTCCGCTCGAGCGTGCCGACAAAGCGAGTCACGAAGTCAGGAGATTCAACACGATCGCTGCGGCTGTATCAGCGTACTTTAAAAACTTGAATACGCACCCAAGCTATCAACATTTTCGGCGTATGCGCGCGCATATGCGCGACCAAGAGAAAATTCTGGATCCTATTCAATTAGCCTATGGCTTAGGCAGTTACTCGCAGCGCGGCGATAATTACATCGACGAGGTTCAGACCATCATTCAGCAAAACGCTTTGCGGCTCAGAGACGATGGCTAGCGACTTGCCTGCCTATTGCGGTTTGCTCACGTCGAACCAAGGCTGAGAGAACCAAAAGTACCGAGCCGAGCCGGTATGCGGCGCGGTACAGACATAATTCCAGCGCCTGCCTCGTTGCTTCGCGTTAGTGCTAAGCGTAGCAACGTTGTCTTCGCTGAGACCTACCTCCCAGGCTATCGACATAGGGTCGCCATCGTCGAAACAGGTCACTCTTGCCCGAGAATAGTCCCCCTCCTCAAACCTTACGCTTGCCGAAGGCGCAGTGAGCTGTGTCTGCGGCGACAGCGGCTCAAGCGTTTGTACGTCGAATGCGAACGTAGAATATTTCAACGTTGCTCCCTCAAGCCCCGAATAGAGTCCAGCGAGTGGGAAGCGCGGCAGGGCGGTTTGCTCGGTTGTGGGCCCAACCGCACCGGAATTCTGGGCAAAGCCTGCGTAGCCAAGGTCTGCGAGCAGCCTCTTGCTGGCGTCATTAAATTCTCCGTAAGGGTAGGCAAAAAGTCTGGGCTGTGGCCCGAGCTCCTCGGTAATGCGCGCTTGCGCGGCGAGTATATCGACTCTCGCCCCACTATCGCTCAGTTCAAGCAATGAACGATGTTCTGTCCCATGGTTGCCTATCACAACGGCAGCGCTGTGAAGAGTAGACAGCTGCTCCCAGGTCATATAACCGGTTTGTTGCCTATCTATAGGGCCTGTGCTGACAAAAACGGTAAAAGGAAAGCCGAATTCGCGCAGGAGGGGGAACGCCGTTGAGTAGATTGACTCGTAACCATCGTCAAAGGTAATAGCGACAGTTTTGTCAGGTAAATCGTCGCCATCATTAAGGGTCGTTAGGATCTGCGTGAGTGGCAGCACCGTGAAATTGTTTTCGGCGAGAAAGGAAAGATGGGCTCTAAAGGCCTCGGGCGAAAGGGATGTCGAAGGTGGGGTTGAGTCAGAGACATGGTGGTAAACAGAGATTACAGCGTTCTGATCTGCTAGCGCTAAAGGGCAGACGAAAAGTGCGCAAATCCAAAAGGCGAACGGTAGGGGTCTTGCTGTCTGGCCGTGTAAAGTCGCTGCTCGCATGTGCTTGCCTTTATAGAAGGATGGCTAAGGTTAGAGGGATAGCTACGGTTAAAGAGATGGCTCCGGTTAGAGGGATAGCTCAGGTGGCTAGGTGTCAGTGCGACTACTTCAACTCTGGGGTGCGCACCGCTATACTGTCCGAGTTGTGTTCATCGATGATTTTTGTTCGATGATTAGATTTTTACTCTAGGGAAGACCTAATGCTATTTTCCGGCCAAGCTATCAAAGCCTCATTGCTACCTTCGGGTATTGCCCAGCTCATCTTCGATCTTGAAGGTTCATCCGTCAACAAGTTCGACCAATTAACGCTAAAAGAGCTGGGTGAGGCGGTTGCGGCTATTGGCGAAAGCGATGCACGTGGCGTAATTTTCTCGAGTGCAAAGTCTACTTTTATCGTTGGAGCTGACATAACAGAGTTCACCGACTTGTTCGCGACAGGCCCAGAGGCGATTCGTACATGGATCGGTCGTGCTAATGAGGTTTTCAACGCTGTTGAGGATCTCTCTATACCTACCGTTGCGGCAATAAACGGGGTGGCTTTGGGAGGCGGTTTTGAGTTGGCGCTCGCGACGGATTTTCGCCTTGTGTTAGACGCGGCAGTGGTTGGATTTCCCGAGGTGAAGCTCGGCATTCTGCCCGGCTTCGGCGGCACAGTGCGCCTACCAAGATTAGTCGGCCCAGAAAAAGCAATCGCCTGGATTAGCCAAGGATCACATGTGCGAGCGCAGCAAGCGTTAGCTGAAGGCGGGATCGACGCCATAGTAGAATCTGATGATCTTATCGCCGCTGCCGAACGCATGATCGAAGACTGCCTCGACGGCAGTTTAGATTACGTTGCGCGACGAGTGCTGAAAACACAGCCGTTGCAGAGCGCGCCGGGTGCGCTCACTTCGCTCTACGCTGTTGCCAAGCCGCAGGTGTTCAAAGCGACGGGGCCAAATTATCCTGCGCCATTGACTGCCGTAGAGGCCATGGAGAAAGGGGTGTTGGAGGACCGTGCTGGCGCGCTTGCCGAAGAGCACGAAGGGTTTATAAAGCTCGCGGGGACTTCGACGGCTGCTAATCTCGTCCAAATGTTTCTCAACGATCAATATCTTGCCTCGAAATCTCGCTCGCTGTCGAAGGGCGTGCCTGCAATTAGCAAGGCGGCTGTCCTTGGCGCCGGAATCATGGGTGGCGGTATCGCCTATCAATCCGCGCTGCGTGGAACGCCCATTGTCATGAAAGATATTGCGCAAGCGGGCCTCGATTTAGGGCTAAGCGAGGCGGCCAAGTTGGTTGGCAAACAAGTCCGACGAGGCAAGATGAGTGTAGAGGCCGGCGAGAAGATTCTCGGTGGCATTACCGCAACGTTAAGTTACGAGGAGGTTGTGGGCGCCGAACTGATTGTCGAGGCGGTGATTGAGAACGAAAATATCAAGAAGTTGGTCTTGGCCGAACTCGAAAGCGCAGTCGGCGATGATGTGATCATCGCGACCAATACATCCACAATCTCAGTCGATTCGCTAGCCGGTGTACTTAAAAAGCCAGAACGTTTTTGCGGCATGCATTTCTTTAACCCTGTGCCTCTCATGCCCTTGGTTGAAGTGATTCGTGGTAAGGATTCGAGCGATGAGACAATCGCAACGACTGTCGCTTACGCGAAAGCGCTCGGGAAAGTGCCTATCGTGGTCAATAACTGCCCGGGATTCCTCGTTAACCGAATCCTCTTTCCCTATTTCGGCGCGTTTTCGACACTACTAAATGAAGGCGCTGATTTCAGGCAGATCGATCGGGTTATGGAGTCATTTGGATGGCCAATGGGTCCTGCCTACTTACTTGATGTTGTCGGTATAGACACTGCGGTACACGCGCAAGCGGTAATGGCTGCCGGTTTTGATCGTATGCAATTAGGGTTTGAGAGCGCTATCGACAAACTCTATGCGCAAGGTGATTTCGGGCAGAAGTCTGGTCGTGGGTTCTATCAATATACCGTGGATGAAAATGGCCGGCCGCAAAAAACAGAGAATCCTGAGATTGATTCGCTCATCGCGGGCATTAGCGCCGAACGTCGAGATTTCAGTGACGAAGAAATACGCGACCGGTTGATGCTTGCGCTCTGCTTAGAGACGGCTCGCTGTCTTGAGGACGGTATTGTCGAGACGCCTATCGAAGCCGATATGGGGCTCGTGTTAGGTCTCGGTTTCCCCACGTTCAGGGGTGGAGCGCTGCGTTATATCGATCAATTAGGACTGTCCGAATTCTGCACGCTTGCCGACAGCTATGCGAGTTTAGGCGCCATGATGGAGCCTACTAGTAAGATGCGAAAAATGGCTTCCTCGCAAAGTGTATTTTACAAATAAGAGTCAGGTTTCTGATTGAATTTACGGTCGAGCGGAACAGAAATGACAGTCACTGAAATTAGAAAAACTAAAAGCGATATCGATCAGGGCTTAAAGCTCAATCGAAGTCGAAAGAATTTGCGTAGAGATGTGGGCAAAGCGATCGCCGACTATACGATGATCGAAGACGGTGACAAGGTTATGGTCTGCCTGTCGGGCGGAAAAGACTCGTATGTCATGTTGGATATTTTGTTGAGTCTGCAAAAAAGTGCGCCGATTAATTTTTCTTTGCACGCAATTAATCTCGACCAAAAGCAACCTGGCTTCCCCGAGCACGTGTTGCCTGACTATCTTTCAGCGCTCGGCGTAGACTACTCAATTATCGAGCAAGATACCTATTCAATCGTTATGGATAAGGTAGAAGAGGGTAAGACTTTCTGCGGACTGTGTTCGCGGCTCAGACGAGGAATACTCTATAACAAAGCTGTGGAAATGGGTGCGACCAAAATCGCACTCGGACACCATCGCGATGACATTGTTGAGACGCTGTTTTTGAATATGTTCTACGGCGGCAAACTCAAAGCTATGCCGCCTAAGCTGCTGTCAGATGATAAGCGTAACGTGGTGATTCGTCCGCTCGCCTATTGCAAGGAGCGTGAAATCGAACGCTACGCCGAACTAATGGATTTTCCAATAATCCCCTGCAATCTCTGCGGTTCGCAAGACAATATGCAGCGCCAGAATATTAAAGCGATGCTGCGCGGCTGGGATAAAGAGCAGCCTGGCCGGGTCGAAACTATTTTTAGGAGTATCTGTAATGTGCAGCCTTCGCAGCTTGCCGACCCCAAGCTCTTTCCGTTTGGCGGGTTGCGCGCTGACTCAGCCGGAGAGTCGAAACTTTCGCTTGTCGAACTAGTTTAGGCAAATTATGGAAATCCCCCACAGTCAGTTGTCGAAAGAAGTCTTGGATGCCGTCATCGAAGAATTTATTACCCGCGAGGGGACTGACTATGGTGACAGAGTTATTTCACTCGATGACAAAGTGGAGCAAGTGAGAGGGCAGCTTGATCGAGGGGATGTTTTTCTCAGTTTCGACCCGCTCTCGCAAAGCTGCCAGCTTTTCCCGCGTGAATTCCGTGCGGCCTTGCAAAGTCTTGACGAGGAAGAGAACTAATAGGGCCCTGCGTGATAACTGTTATAAGGCACGAGTAGTGAACTGGAAAAAGTTCGGTGGATAAGTAGATGAGCCAGAGTATCCCGAGCCTCGTGCCGGTAAAAAACGAAGAGAATGTTGTCGCCGACATAAAAGTGGATGCGACTGGGCTGTATTGTCCAGAACCGGTCATGCTGCTCCATAAGCACTTTAAAACAATGGCCGCCGGCGATATTTTGGAGCTTAACGCGACAGATCCCTCTACGACGCGAGATGTGCCTAAGTTCTGCGCGTTTTTAGGACACGATCTTGTTGCTTGTGAGCAGCAGGGTGAACAGTTTACCTATTTACTGCGCAAGGGTTCGGAGTGAGCGGCACGTCACACGTCTATTTAATCGACGCCTCGATCTATATATTTCAAGCCTATTTCTCACCCTATAACGAGAGTCTAGATGAGTCGGGTGCAGACCTCAGCGCGTTCATTGGTTTTGCACAATTCTTACTCTCGCTGCAACGGCGTGAGCGTCCGCAATCGGGTGCGGTTGCAATGGATAACTCACTGTTCACAGGCTTTCGCCACGCGCTGAGCCCGGAGTATAAATCCAATCGCGAATTGCCGGACGATAGCCTTGCTCGTCAATTAGACTTTTGTGCGCGAGCAGCGGATGCGTTTGGGTGGCCTGTTTATGCGAGCACGCGCTACGAGGCAGACGATATCATAGGCACACTCGCACTGCGTTCACGGTCATTTGATGAAACAGAGTCAGCGCAGGGTGTATGCATTGTCAGTAGAGATAAGGATCTCGCGCAACTCATCCGTACAGACTCAGATGTCATGTGGGATTTTTCGGCAAACCGGCGGCGGTCACGCATCGACATCGAGCGAGAATTAGGGATTCCAACGACGCGTATTCCTGATTATCTTGGGCTAGTTGGCGACAGCGTTGACTGCATCGCTGGCGTTCCCGGTGTTGGACCTGTCAAAGCGACTGCGTTGCTTGCGGAATTTGGGTCGCTCGACGGTATCTATGCAAATCTTCACGCGGTTGCTGGGCTGCCTATGCGCGGTGCTAAATCATTGGCCGAAAAGCTCGAGCGTTTTGAAGCGCAAGCGCGGCATTGCAAACTTTTGGCGACCATTGTCGAAGATCCCCGCGACTGCGCTGAGCCTTTTGCTTGCGCAGCACCCGCTGAGCTTGTTTTAGCAAGGCCCAATTGCGACAAGTTTGCGTTGTTGCTCGAAGAGGCACTCGTGCCAGCTGCGCTCAAAGTTAGGATGTCCGAAGCTCTTGCTAGGCTAGTCGAGGAGGCACCATGAAAGTTGTTGCTGACAGCGGCATACTCGGCGTAGATCGTCTTCACGGTGCGGTTAGTGAGCTTGTTTTATTGCCGGGGCGTGACATTGATAACGCCTGTTTGCTAAACGCTGATGCGCTCCTAGTACGATCAATAACACGCGTGGACAAGAGTCTTCTAGACGGCACTGCGGTAACGTTTGTCGGCACTGCAACCAGTGGAAGAAATCATATAGATGAGCAGTACCTCCGCGATGAGAGCATAGCCTTTGCGGACAGCAAAGGCGCTAATGCGTCTGCGGTCGTGGATTATGTCTTCGCCGCACTAGCCTATTTGGCACGCTTTCACGCCGATGGCGGTGCCTCTTTTGCTGGCACAACTGTTGGTATTGTCGGCGTTGGATGTGTAGGAAGCTTGTTAAACAAGCGACTCGAAGCAGCAGGGATCAACACGCTCTGTTGCGATCCACCGCGCGCGCTGTCTGAGCAGTCAGATGAGACTAGCCGATTTGTTGCCCTAGACGAAGTGATGAGGTGCGACGTGGTCTGTGTCCATGTGCCACTCAATAATGATGCAGAATATTCTACTAGCCAGTTGATCGGTGCGCGCGAGCTCTCGCTTCTGCCTGTAGGTGGCGTGTTGATTAACGCGTGTCGCGGAGGGGTTGTCGACGAAGATGCCGTTAGAGCTTACGCAACAGCGCATAAAACGTTTAATTATTGCTCGGATGTCTGGCGGGATGAGCCGATCGTGGCGCCGGAGATTGTCGCGGTCGCGCGTCTCGCCACGCCGCACATCGCGGGTTACAGCGTTCAGGCTAAGCGAGCGGCGACGGACAGGCTGCTCGCCGCCCTCCAAGAGCATTTTTTTCAATCCAATATTGTTAACCATGGGGACAAGTTAAACGCGAGAGTCGAGTCTCCTGCGCCTGTCATGGAGGCCCAATCTCGAATGCGCTACGAGTTCGATGCAGCAGTGAGTGGCTGGGAGATCATCGCGGATATTTTCGATCTCAGACTCATTGACAGAGACTTTCGTGAAAGTACGGCAAAGGGCTTGTCTTCGGCGTCTTTTGATAGTTTGCGTAAAGCCCTTTTGCAGCGTCAAGAACTAGGCTGCTGCAGTGTGAGCCTCACACACGATGTGTCCGATTCCGACCGGCAATTGCTTGCTGCAGTCGGTATCGAGATCAATTGATCCGGTAGCTATCTAGCACCCTAGCTAGTTTTCCAATCGCCATGCGCAAATCCTCCTCGCGCGGTAAGAAAACAACTCTAAAATGCAGGACGTCGTCAACATTGAACGCGCTGCCCTGGACGAGCAGAATTTGTTCTCGCTCCAAAATGTCTAAAATAAGTTTCTCATCGTCATCGATTTTAAACACTGCTGGATCGAGTGCGGGAAACATATAGAGTGCGCCGCGCGGCTTTACACAGCTTACGCCTTCAATTTGTGTAAGGAGTTCCCAAGCAGTATCTCTTTGACGTCGCAGGCGCCCAGTAGGTAAAACTAAGTCGTTGATGCTCTGGTAGCCGCCCAATGCAGTCTGGACAGCGAGCTGCGCAGGAACATTGGCACAGAGTCTCATGTTGCTGAGTATTTCAATGCCTTCAATGTAACTCTTAGCAAGGTGTTTTGGCCCCGTTAGAATCATCCAGCCGGAGCGAAAGCCTGCGAGTCGATAAGATTTTGAAAGGCCATTAAAACTCACGGTGAAGACATCGCTGCTGAGTGAGGCAAGCGGAATATGTTCCGCCTCGTCGTAGACGATTTTGCTGTAAATCTCGTCGGCAAAAAGTATCAGTGAGTGTTTGCGAGCAAGTTCGATTATCCCTTCCAAAAGCTCTTTAGAATAGACGGCTCCTGTTGGGTTGTTGGGGTTAATGACTACTAATGCGCGTGTGTTGGCCGTGATTTTCGATTCGATATCGACAAGGTCAGGAAACCAATCAGCCTGTTCGTCACAATGATAATGGATAGGATTGCCACCACTTAGCGAGACGGCGGCTGTCCATAATGGGTAATCTGGCGCAGGTATAAGTACTTCATCGCCATTATTGAGAAGCGCCTGCATCGAAAGCGTAATGAGCTCGCTTACGCCATTGCCTAAATAGATATCATCGATCTCTACATCCATGACACCTAAACGCTGGCACTCCTGCATGATCGCTTTGCGAGCAGAAAATAGACCTTTGGAGTCGCAGTAGCCTTCGGCAGTCGGTAGATTGCGAATGACATCTTGGATTATTTCATCAGGGGCATTTAGCCCAAACACGGCTGGGTTGCCGATGTTCAACCTGAGAATGCGATGTCCTTCCTCTTCGAGCTGCTTTGAGCGTTCGAGTACTGGGCCTCTGATGTCATAGCAAACCATGCCTAGCTTGTCTGACTGCTTGATCTCTTTTGTCTTCATGTGCCTCTTAGACCCTGTTGCTCGTTTCGATAAGTCGTTTCGATAAGTTGCGCCGGCTGCGGAGAAAATCTCCGATTCGCTAAGTGGTGTTTGCTAACTAGATAGTCATGTCGTTTAGCGATAGGCTACGCGTCTCGAAGTGTAACGCAATAATTACTCTGCTCCCTAGCAACTTAGTTGCGCGGCAGCGACTCCTCTCGGACCCTCGACGAAGTCTGAACCCGAGGCTGGTACTTACCGGACGGATACTATGAACGATGTAACCAAGAAAAATATCGGCGCTGACGAACTGCCTTCAACAGAAGCGGAGTGGTTGGAAAAACTTGGTCCCGAAGCTTTCGCTATCATGCGCAAGCAGGGTACAGAGCGTGCTTTCACGGGTGAGTTTTGGGACAAAAACGAGCAAGGGAGTTATCGCTGTAAGGGCTGTGGTGAGGTGTTGTTCCTCTCCGATACTAAGTTCGACTCCGGGTGCGGTTGGCCGAGCTTCTTTTTACCGGCCTCGGCGGCGCCAATCGAAGAGCGATCGGATAACAGTCACGGTATGCAGCGCACTGAGGTGGTGTGTACCGGCTGCAATTCGCATCTGGGTCATGTGTTTAACGATGGCCCGGCAGTAACTGGTCTTCGTTATTGCATCAACTCGGTCTGCCTCGATTTTGAGGGAGTCAATGGTCAGGACTAATACCGCCTCGAGGCTAGGCCCGAGCGCGCTGCTTTGCGTCCTACTAAGCGCTCTACCCATTGGCCTTGCCGCGCAGGAAGCAGACCTCTTGCGAGGTGTCGAGCAACAGGTTGCGTTAGGGCTTTATTACGCCGATGGCGGCTTTGGAGCCTTGGATAAGACGCGTATCACCTATCTTCCACTAAGTTGGGCGCTGGAAAAAGGCGGCTGGAGCGGCCAGATCTCCGTCGCCAAGCTTCGCGTTGAAGGACCGGGCAACGTACTTGTCAATCTCGGTGGCGTAACGCGTGCTGTCGCCGCCGATTCGGTTCGCCGCTATTCGGGCACTGGTGATAGTTTGCTCGAGCTTGGCTATACCCACACGATTGGGTTTGAAGATAGCAGGCTGCCTAGGCTATTCGGGGAATCCTTCTCGCTTGGCGCTCGCGTGAGTCTTAAAATTCCAACAGCCAGTGTGGAGAAGAATCTCGGTACCGGTGAGCGAGACGTGTCCTTTCAATTGGAGTCCTCTTTTTACCTTGGGGAGAACACTGTCTTCGCGACAGCAGGGTATAGTAATCGCGGCGACTCTGCCGTCTTCGCCGATATTGAAAGCTCAGGTTTTGCTCAGGTTGGAATAGCACGCAGGATGACGTCGAAAACAAGTGCGGGTTTGATTTATGACTACCGTGCAACCGCTTCGCAATTCTTCGGCGATGTGAAAGAAGTAAGCGTTTATGCTGGTTGGGAGTTGACTCCCGCGTGGTCATTGACTGCGCTTATGAGTGCTGGGCTGACCTCGGCCAGCGCCGATCGAGCCCTGTACCTCCAGCTAGCGTATCGTCTTTGATTTAGCTCGCGTGTGCCTTCGGCCCAGTCGATTAAAGCCCAAGCGGACGCACTCTTGGCGGTAGAATCGCGGCGCGCTGTAAAGGCCTCGCCCGCTGTAGAGGGGGTAACTGAGGCCGTCTAATGCCTGTAGCTCGCGCCATCTCTGCTATAGCGAGATTGTCACTGTTTTCGTTGGTCCATTCTTTCGCTGCTGCCGCGTCTGACTCGGCGGCCTTTGCCGCATTGGCATTTAACCAATTGGCGATGTCTTTCCACACGAGTGGCTCTGCTCGGTTACCTGACTCAGTCGGATCCTCTACTGCAGCGTCTGCTAGTGCGATGGCGCTTAATGCCAGCACTGAGTTGTTGTCCTGAGTGCTGTATTCAATTGACTCCGTAATACTTAGGCTCCCCGCTGATCGATGCTCGTAGTCGATTGCCAACGCTGTCATGGCAGTTTCTATAAAGCCCTCTATGCTCGGTGCCTGCGATAAATCGATCGGGTGCGCTAGGGTATTCACTGAAAGCGGCTCAGTATCCAGCACTCTCGCAACGGTCGAATTCACACGGGTCACGCTCACAGGGGACGAAGTAGGTTTGGGGGCGAGGTCTGGACTCGTTAACGGGAGATAAGGCTCGTGTAAAACGACGATTTCATCATTTGACGCGCGCGAAGGGCCGTCTATCGCCAACTGGTCTGACGCTATCTCTAGGGGAGAGCCCTGTGGCGTAACAATGCCCAAGAAGGGACGAAGACCAGAACCGCCCAAACCTGTACCCGGCAGGTCTAGTATTCCAGTGCCCCCGACACCGCTGCCCTCGTCTCCGCCTCTTCGATCACTTGCTGCAGGCCTGAACGAGCCGAGGATCAACAAACAAGCGACTACGAGAGCTAGCACTAAGCGCAAAGGCAAAACGCTCATAACTGTGTCGACAGTCGTCAGCATTCGCAGGGGTGCGCTCTTTGCCTTCAGGTTAATCATCACTGCTAGTCTCGGCTTGCTGTTCGGAGGCGGTGTGGTAGTTAAATATACCCAGATTAAATCTAAATTGCTCTTGGCTTTGTGCCTTGCTACTAGCATCAGGCGCGTGGCCAGAAGCGCGTTCAGGGGACGAGCCAGAAGCTAAGGCGGGCGGGTTGTCCCTTTCTTGTAGGCTGTGAGCTCGAGAATTAATCTGAGTAAGAAGGGCGCTTGCCCCTTTTTTGGACAGCGCTGTGAGTTCGTCTATCGATTGAAGTGAGAGTCGGTCATAGAAAACACTGCGATCGAAAAAAGGGGCGGTAGTACCCCGAAGATTGCTCGCGCCGGCCTCTAAATGGTCTTGAATATTGCGGCCGAAAAAATACGCTTTTTCGTCTAGGCCTTTCGTTGGAGCGAAGGCCTCGGTGTTAAGTGTTACGTACTCGCCGGTTATGCTGACGATCCCAAGTCTTAGCCATTCGTCCAAAACGGACCGGGCGCGCATGTCTTTTTTACAAATTTTTTCGACCAATTCCTGAAAATCGGGGTGGTCTGCTTTCTCGGTGGTTCGAATGGCAAGTGGAGCGGGTGGGTTGCCGTCAATCCCGCTTTCTAAAAACCGCGGGTTCGCAAGCCACTCGGCAACTAGGCGGGCGCCTAGTGAGGCTGTACTGTCGCTCGAGGCGTCGCCTAGAAAGCTCTTTGTTAGCTCGCCTTGCTCCTCAAGGCTGACGTCTCTAAGTCTGGCAACGTCTTTACGATGCACACCGGTTAATAGGGTGATTCGACTATCGGAGATGCGCTTGACGGGTGTATTCAACTCCTCTTCCGCAACATCGACGTAGAGGTGTTTCAGGAGTGCGATAAGCTGTGGGTAGCCTATACCGTAATGAAGAAGCAGGCGAATAATTGGCTTCAGGGCTTTCGCGATTGCAGCTAATACAAGGCGCGAAGCCTGTTGCTTGTCTGTGTTTTGTTGGGACATATGCTCAGTATAGTCCTTTGATAGTCCTTTAATAGTACTGTGATAGTCCTGTGACAGTCCTGTGAAAAATCGTTTACCAATCAGACCTGTACGGAGGCTGCTTCAGGTTGACGTGGGAAATATTCCCACGATACTATCCCTCTGTCGAGAGCTTTCCGCGCCAAGCTTTGCGTCGGACGCGGGTTGGATGCGAATTGAAGGTCACACGGAGCGTTGGAATGACAATAAGTAACGAACGCTTAAAGGGGAAGACGCACCTCACGAAACTTACTGTCAGTGCTGTAGTCACTTCAACCGCAACTAAGACTGGATGGTTAGAAGCCGAATTCAATACACTGCGCCTCGCTTCCTCACGAATACTGGCATGGAGTGAGTTCGGCTGTCCTGACGGGTTGCCAGTTCTATTTTTCCACTCAAACGGCAGTTCCCGCCTCGAAGCATGCCTCTTTCATGAGCAAGCCCGGCTAAGTGGCCTTCGGTTAATCGCCGTCGATCGTCCGGGTATTGGCAAAAGTGAGTTTTGCTTCAGCAATACACCTGAGCCTTTTGGTCATGACTTGATGGAACTGCTCGACCATTTAGCGCTCACCAGTGTTTCTACCCTAACGCTTGGACACGGTGCAGTGTATGCACTGGCACTGGCGCGACTAGACCCCGCTCGCATAAAAGGGCAGATAAGCTTAGGGGCTATACCCTGCGGGCCGCTGCTTGCGCTTCGGGGGGGCGGTGGGCTGCGGCCTTGGATGAATAGAGGGGTGGCAACGCTTGTTCGCCATGGTTGGACGCTGCGAGAGCTTTTAGATCGCAAGACGACGGGAAACTATATCGATACGCTGCGCAGAGAGCTTTGCAAATATGACAGGCGGGCTTTGAACAGCAGCGAGTTACGACGCATTCTTGTGTTGGACAGGTGCGAGGCGCTCAGCCAAGGCTCGAGGGGCGTGGCGCAAGACGAATCTATGGGGTTTGCTCCGTTCGATTACCAGTTAGCCAAACTCAATCTCGATGTGGATTTTTGGCAAGGTCGAGGGGATGATGAAAGGGTAGGCCGGTCTTCTGTTCTCCTCGCTCAACAGCTGCCTAAAGGGCGGGTGCACATTGTTACAAGGCAGGGTTATTTCTTCTTTTTAGAGCATGCTGCCCAGATACTTAATCGATGCAGTTCGACTAGGCTGGCGCAACCTACCTCGATAGCCGCTTAAAGCATTACTTATTGCTGCTATTTTTCGGGTTTGAGCCGTGTTTGAAGCTTCATTAGAAGCGACTCAAGATTAGATTTCGCCTCGCTTGCATAGCGGAACGGGCCGACCTGCTCGCCTAGCGTGTTGCGGAAATACCACAAGCTGTTGTCCTCATAGACCTCGCCGACATGGGCGCTCAGATCCTCAGAGTCACGGTTCGCGTTCTCGTCTTTTCCCTCGGTTGAAGTATTCATTATGTCACCTTGTTGTTTTTTTAGTGAGTTCTATTGGTCTAGACGGCTATCATCTACCTGGATTGTGCAGACCTGCTGCTGTTTGATTGTGTGTCGCATCAGAGTTATTGGCAACCCCCTTTTCCAACTTATGTTCTAGCCCACGAGACGGTGATTGAATAAGGCTAGCTGCTGTGGGAAAATCGCCTGCTTTGTAGAGCAGATCTACTACCTTAAACAGTTCCAAAGACTACTCAATTCATTAACTGCGAGAGTGCGGAAGCTACTCTTGTTCGGAAGAGGTTTATCAATGCAGGTTTCTATAGAAACAACCCAAGGTCTCGAGAGAAAAATGACTATCGCCGTGCCAAGCGAAAGGGTTGAGACTGCCATTAATGCGCGCCTGCAAGAGGCTGCGGGGTCGGTTAACCTAAAAGGCTTCCGTAAAGGTAAAGTGCCATTTAAGGTGATTAAGAGTCGCTTTGGTAAAAGCGTGCGCCAAGACGTAGTCGGCGAAATGATCAATCAATCGTATTTCGACGCGCTGACCCAAGAGTCTGTTAAGCCTGCCGGGCAGCCTTCTATTGAGCCTGGAAACTTGGAAGAGGGCGCTGATTTGACCTTCACGGCAACCTTCGAGGTTTATCCTGAGGTGACGCTACCCGATTTCAGCGCACTTGAAGTATCGCGATTAGGCGCGGATATCGGCGATGCCGATATCGAAGAGATGATCGAAACATTGCGCAAGCAGCGCCAAACATGGGAAACCGTTGAGCGTGCTGCAGCAGATACAGATCGGGTAAATATCGACTATAACGGCAAGCTCGACGGCGAAGAATTTCAGGGCGGCAAAGCGGAGGGCACAGATTTGGTCATCGGCTCTGAGCGCATGATACCGGGCTTTGAAGCCGGTCTCATTGGCAAGTCTGCTGGCGACGCATTTACGCTGTCTCTCAATTTTCCAGACGAATACCACAACGCCGAATTGGCCGGTAAAGCGGTCGAGTTCGACATGGTGCTCAATAGCGTCAGCGAGCAGGTGCTACCTGCGGTAGACGAAGAGTTTTTCAAAAGCTTCGGGGTTGAAGAAGGCGGCAATGAGGCCTTTCGCGAAGAAGTTGCAAACAATATGAAGCGCGAGCTCAAAGCGGCTAGCCGCAATAAGCTTAAAGCACAGGTCATGGACAAGCTCATCGAAATCGTCGAGCTTGACGTGCCTTCGGCACTAATCGCAGCTGAAATACAGCAGCTTAAAGCGCAAGCACTCCAGCAAATGGGCGGTGGGGCGAATTTAGACCCAAGTATGCTCCCAGACGAGCTATTTACTGAACAGGCATCGCGTCGGGTTAAGCTCGGATTGGTGCTTGGTGAGGTAATGCAGACTCAAAACCTAAAGGCAGATCCTGCTAAAGTCCGAGAGACAATCGAAGAGCTTGCGGCTACCTACGAGTCGCCCGAAGAGGTGATCAATTGGTATTACGGCAATCAAGAACAGCTATCGGCAATCGAAAGTTCTGTAGTTGAAGATCAGGTATTCGATTACATACTCGACGCGGCAAAAGTTGAAGACAAGACAGTTTCTTACCAGGAAGTCATTAAACCTGAGCAAAGGCAGTCTGAAAGCGCCGACGCGGAGTAATATGTTTGACAAAACGAGGCCGCGCCATTGCCGCAGCCTCGCCTTTAGACTCGAAGGACATCACTATGCCTACTAGCTTTGAACAACCCTCCGCCGCCTTAGTTCCTATGGTGGTTGAGCAGACTGCGCGCGGCGAGCGGTCATATGATATTTACTCACGATTGCTAAAAGACAGAGTGATTTTCTTAACTGGGCAAGTCGAAGACCATATGGCAAATCTGGTCGTAGCGCAGCTGCTGTTTTTAGAGTCTGAAAACCCTGATAAGGATATTCACCTGTATATCAATTCGCCAGGCGGATCTGTGACAGCCGGGTTATCGATCTATGACACAATGCAGTTTATTAAGCCTGATGTGAGCACTATGTGTATCGGTCAGGCTGCCAGTATGGGTGCCATGCTGTTGTCAGGTGGAGCTAAGGGCAAGCGTCTTGCGCTGCCACATTCGCGCATGATGATCCATCAGCCAAGTGGGGGTGCGCAAGGGCAAGCCTCAGATATAGAAATACAGGCTAATGAAATCATCAAGATACGTAAGAGACTTAATGTTTTGATGGCAGAGCACACCGGCCAGGACGAAGAAAGAATTGCCAAAGATACCGAGCGCGATAATTTCATGAGTGCCGATGAAGCGTGTGAATACGGCCTCGTCGATAAAGTTATTGGAAGACGCGAAGATAAAAAGACATTAGCAGGCGTTTAACGCCTATCTCACGATTGCAAAGTTGAGCATTTTTTATGTCAGACGACGATTTTAATAAGCCAGACGATGGCGGCAAACTGCTTTACTGCTCGTTCTGTGCTAAAAGCCAGCAAGAAGTTAAGAAGCTGATTGCCGGGCCTTCCGTTTTCGTGTGCGACGAATGCGTAGAGCTGTGCAACGACATTATCAAGGAAGAAGTTCAGGAGCGAGAATCAGACTCGAAAGCAAGAAAGCTGCCGGTCCCTAAAGAGATTAAAGAGACGCTCGATGAGTACGTTATAGGCCAGGATGCAGCGAAAAAGGTGCTGGCTGTCGCAGTATATAACCACTACAAACGACTCAACTACGAAAGCGCCAAGGGCGATGTCGAATTAGGGAAAAGCAATATTCTCATGGTGGGTCCGACGGGTACCGGCAAGACTCTGCTTGCTGAGACGCTCGCACGTATGCTTGATGTGCCTTTCACGATTGCCGACGCAACAACCCTTACCGAGGCCGGTTACGTAGGCGAGGATGTTGAAAATATCATTCAAAAGTTGCTGCAGAAATGCGACTACGACGTAGACAAAGCGCAGATTGGTATCGTCTACATCGACGAAATAGACAAGATTTCGCGTAAGTCAGACAATCCTTCTATTACGCGCGACGTGTCAGGAGAAGGCGTACAGCAGGCGCTTTTGAAGCTTATTGAGGGCACCGTCGCCTCGGTGCCTCCGCAAGGCGGCCGTAAGCATCCGCAGCAAGAGTTCCTTCAAGTCGACACGTCCAACATTCTGTTTATTTGTGGCGGCGCCTTCGCGGGGCTCGACAGGATTATTCTCGACCGTTCGCATAAAAGTGGCATCGGTTTCTCCGCTGAAGTGCGCTCAAAAGAAACAGAAGACAAGGTCGGAGAAGCGCTGCGCAGCGTAGAACCTGAAGATCTCGTAAAGTACGGTCTGATTCCGGAGTTCGTAGGCCGTCTGCCAATGATTGCGACGCTCGAGGAATTAGATCTAGATGCGCTAGTTCGTATTCTAAATGAGCCCAAAAATTCGCTTACAAAGCAATACACAAAGCTCTTCGAGATGGAGGACGTAGAGATACAGTTCCGTGATGATGCGCTGCGCGCAATCGCCAAGAAGGCGAAAGAGCGTAAGACAGGCGCACGGGGCCTGCGTTCGATAATGGAATCGGTGCTTCTAGACAGCATGTATAAGATCCCATCGCTCGAAAAAGTCAGCAAAGTGGTCATAGATGCGGCAGTGATAGACGGCGAGTCAGAGCCTCTGCTTATGTTCGAAAACGCCGAAGCTTCAACGAGTAAGGCGGCTGCAGAAGACTGACAGGCTTGAAATCTCACTTCTCGCCACCATGACTAGAGTGTCTAACTAATATAAGGCTGGCTCTCAGGGGTCGCCATTCGCAAGGGTAGCCCATGAGTACTAATGAAGAGTCAGTTACGTCTACTGTTATAACCAATGCTATTCCTCTCTTGCCATTAAGAGACGTCGTAGTTTATCCCCAGATCGTGCAACCCCTTTTCGTCGGCAGGCCTAAATCTATTAAGGCGCTCGAGACGGCGATGGCATCTGATAAAAAAGTACTGTTAGTCGCCCAAAAAAGCGCTGCTGACGACGATCCCAGTGCGTCGGATCTTTACCAGATCGGCACGGTTGCTACTATTCTCCAGCTGATTCGTTTACCAGACGGCACCGTTAAGGTGTTAGTCGAAGGACTCGATCGCGCCAAAATCAAATCGGTTAATTACGAAGACGATTATGTCACAGCGAATGTTAGCGTCCTCGCAGGTGAGGAGCCTCCGGCGAAAGAGACCGACGCACTAATTCGGTCATTACTGGCGCAGTTCGATCACTATGTTCAGCTCAGCAAGAAAATTCCGCCTGAGGTTATGAGTTCAATTTCGAGTATCGATGAGGCCGGTAGGCAGGTAGATACTATCGCCTCACACATGTCACTCCAGCTCGATGAGAAGCAGAACCTGCTTGAACTCGCAGGGCTGCAGGCGCGCATTGAGCATCTAATGGCCCTAATAGAGAGCGAGATAGATCTCTTCGCAGTCGAAAAACGCATCCGCGGACGCGTGAAAAAACAAATGGAGAAGAGTCAGCGCGAGTACTACCTTAACGAGCAAATGAAAGCTATTCAGAAAGAAATGGGTGAGCTCGAAGACATCCCTAATGAAGCTGAAGAGCTGAAACAAAAAATCGAAGACGCAGGGATGCCGAAAGAGGCGAGAGACAAAGCTAATTCAGAGTTGAGTAAGCTCAAGCAAATGTCGCCAATGTCTTCCGAGGCCTCTGTGGTCAGGACCTACCTCGATTGGATGATTAATGTTCCATGGAAAAAACGAAGTAAGGTCAGGCTCGAATTAGACAAGGCTGAGCAAATTTTAGAAGACGATCACTATGGTCTAAAAGAAGTGAAGGAGCGGATCCTCGAATACTTAGCTGTACAGAAGCGCGTTAAAAAATTGAAAGCGCCAATACTCTGCCTCGTTGGTCCTCCTGGTGTTGGAAAAACCTCATTGGGCGAATCTATTGCACGCGCAACGAATCGCAAATTTGTGCGAATGGCACTGGGTGGCGTTCGCGATGAAGCTGAAATTCGAGGGCATCGTCGCACCTACATTGGCTCTTTGCCGGGCAAACTGATGCAGAAGCTATCGAAAGTCGGCGTTAAAAATCCGCTTTTCTTGCTTGATGAAATCGACAAGATGGGAATGGATAATCGTGGCGATCCGGCCTCTGCGCTGCTCGAGGTATTAGATCCCGAGCAGAACGGTAGCTTCAACGATCATTACCTTGAGGTCGACTATGATCTCTCTGAGGTGATGTTTGTCTGCACATCAAACAGTATGAATATTCCTGAAGCGCTCTTAGATAGAATGGAAGTTATTCGCATTCCTGGCTATACCGAAGAAGAGAAGCTCAATATTGCTGAACGCTATCTTGTACCAAAGCAGAAAAAGAATAATGGCGTAAAAGACGAAGAGCTCGCTATAAGCGAGCAGCCGATTCGTGACATCATTCGCTATTACACTCGAGAAGCGGGCGTCCGAGGACTTGAGCGTGAAGTCGCAAAAATTTGCCGGAAAGTGGTTAAAAACAATTCTCTCAAGGGCAACCATGCGAAAGTCGAACTCGACGCGGATAACCTCGAAGAGTATTCCGGCGTAAGAAAATACGATTACGGCAAGGCTGAAGAAGAGAATCATATCGGCCAAGTTAACGGGCTCGCTTGGACGCAAGTCGGAGGAGAGCTTCTTACGATCGAGGCTATTGCTGTGGAAGGCAAGGGGAAGACTATTAAAACAGGATCCCTCGGCGATGTGATGCAAGAGTCAATTCAAGCGGCATTAACTGTCGTGCGCAGCCGCAGTGCCTCGCTGGGCTTGCCTTCGAATTTTCACGAGACGCGCGATTTGCATATTCACGTGCCAGAAGGTGCGACACCGAAGGATGGGCCAAGCGCTGGTGTCGGTATGTGTACAGCGATCGTGTCAGTTCTTACTGAGATTCCGGTCCGCGCTGATGTTGCAATGACGGGTGAAATCACCCTGCGCGGACAAGTCTTAAAAATCGGTGGACTAAAAGAGAAGCTGCTCGCGGCTCACCGAGGCAATATAAAAACTGTGCTGATTCCCGCTGACAATGAGCGTGATCTTGCCGAGATTCCTGACAACATTAAGGCAGACCTCGAAATAGTGCCGGTACGCTGGATAGACCAGGTGCTAGAGGTGGCATTGCAGCATCAGCCGACACCGTTAACTCTAGAAGCGATTGCTGCGGCGAAGGTAACGGAAAAGCAAGGTGCTGCGTCTGAGGCTGGCAACTTAGAGCGGCATTAGAAAATTTAAATAGTCGTTTCGTTTGCATTTTTCGCAGTTAGTAGGCTTTTCCTTCTGCGGTTTCTTTTGAGTTGTTTTTAGTTGACACCGGATTTCGGCTATTGGTATAACGATACAGACTTCGTAGCGTTCAAGCCTATTAGCGTGTTTCTTTGTGTCGTATAATAGTTCCGCTTCGGTTACCATGACTTGGAAATAATTTACGCAACATTAACCCAATTTGCTGCGAACTATTTAAAATTACAAAACATAAAATCATAAATAATGTAAGGAAAGGGGATATTGTGAATAAATCAGAACTCATAGACGTTGTAGCAGAAAGTGCGGACCTACCTAAAGCAGCAGCGGGCCGTGCAATTGACGCCATGATTGATGCGATTACAGACTCGCTCAAAAAAGAAGACCCTGTAGTGTTGGTTGGATTCGGCTCATTTGCGACAAAGCACCGCGCAGCCCGCACAGGTCGCAACCCACAGACCGGTGCAGCCATTGAGATCAAAGCGGCTCGCGTACCAAGCTTCAAAGCTGGTAAAGCCTTAAAAGACGCCGTAAACACGTAACGGTTTCTAATCTGGCCAAGGCTAGGTTATAACGACAAAGGGCGCATCATTGATGCGCCCTTTGTCGTTATATGATGCTAAAATCACGCTTCGGCTTAGGCTTGATATCACGTATCATTGGCAAAAATTCATTCAGGATAGGACTTACCATGCTGCAAGACATTCGCGACAACTCTCAAGGTGTCATCGCTAAGGTCATCATAGGATTAATCGTCGCTATTTTTGTCCTTTTCGGGGCTGAATCGATTATTGGTGGACTCACGCGTGCGCCAGGAATTGCCGAAGTAAACGGCGAAGAAATTAGCGATTTCCAATTGCAGCAGGGTGTTCAAGAGCTTATCAATTCCATCGGAGGTAGCGCAGAGGGCATCGATCAGTCTTTGCTCGAGCAAATCGCGATCAACCAGATAGTAGAGGAGACTTTGCTGCGGCAGGCAGCTCAGGCTGCAGCATTGGGTATTTCGGCTGAACGCATCGACCGAGCAATTATCGATAATCCTAATTTCCAAGTAGGTGGTCGTTTCGAACCAGAGTTCGCGGTGAGAACGATGAATAGCCAAGGATTTTCAATCCAGTCTTACAAAGACGCACTCAGTCGTCAGATGCTTCTTTCACAGGTCGTTAATGCCTATTCTTCATCAGGGTTTGCCACAGAGTCTGAGCTCCAGACACTAGCGTCCCTAAGCGCCCAGACAAGAGATTTCCGTTATCTAACTATTCCGCCCGGTACTCGCACATTAGGCACACCCATTACTGGTGACGAAATTGCCGCTTACTATGAGTCAAATCAGGCACGCTTCGTCCGCCCTGAGAGTGTGACTGTCGATTATGTTGTTCTCGATAAGACAAGTCTTGCGGATGCGATTGAGCTGGAAGAAGGAGCAGTTCAAGCTCAGTATGAGATTGAGCGCAGTAGCTTCGAAGGTTCGGCTGAAAAACGAGCGTCACATATTTTGTTCGAAACGGGTTCGACACTGTCGGTTGATCAAGCAATAGAGGCAGCGACGGCCGCTATCGAGCGACTAGATCTAGGCGAGAGCTTCGAGTCTCTTGCGTTAGAACTATCGAGTGACCAAGTGTCGGCAGAAGAAGGCGGAGACATAGGCTTTAGCGACGGTAGTGCATTCCCAAGTGAGATTGAAGAGGCGCTTGAAGGTCTTGTCGTGGGTGATACAGCCGGCCCCGTCGAGACTGAATTTGGCATACACGTGGTCAAGCTTACTGAAGACAATTCGGCGGTTTTTCAGTCATTCGATGAAGTGGCTGCGCGCATTGAGCGTGATTTAAAATCAGCGCAAGTTGAGCAATCATTTGCCGGCGCTTTATCTGATTTATCTAATTTGGCCTTCGAATCATCGGATTTGCAGCGGCTTAGTGACGAGCTCGGCCTCGATATTCTCACCAGCGATGATTTCGATCGCAGCGGTGGTGGTGGTTTGTTCTCTGAGCCTCGCATTTTGGAGGCCGCATTTTTGGATGAAGTCATGCTCGATGGCAATAACAGCGACGTGATCGAGATCGGCGAAGAACGAGCAGTTGTCCTCAGAGTGAACACGATCACTCCAGAGGGCATTCTCCCCTTAGACGATGTAGAGCCTGAGATAGCCGTAGCTTTACGTTCGCAGATGGAGCGTGACGCAGTAACTGCACTCGGGAACGAGCTAGCGACGCTCTTAGAGGCGGGCAGCGATACTGAACTGTTCCTTGCAGACAACGAATTGCAGTGGCGCTCAGAGGTTGCGGTCCGTCGCACTCAGAGCAATGTGAACAGAGAGATTATAGAGTCTATTTTCGCTTTACCCGCACCTGCTAGCGGCAGCGTTTCGCGTTCGCAGTTGAGCTTAACGAATGGCACTTTTGTTATGGCTGAGCTTACCTCAGTTACCGAAGGCAGCTTTGATGCGTTGGCCGATGCAGAGAAAAGCGCGATGCGGGAGAGTGTGGTTGGCGACTTAGGCAGTAGTGAGCTGAGAGCGTTTGTCGCAAATTTGAGAGAGACTGGCGATATCGTAGTACCAGAGCGCGATCTTGATGGCGATACGTTCTAATTTGTTGCGAAAATCGTACTGCCTAGTCGAGTGACGAGGCAGTAATCACTTCCGCTAGTCTGCTTGCTCAAGCGATCCCATAGCGGTGGTGTTGAATCCCCCATCGACATAAAGTATTTCACCGCTTATACCTGAGGCGAGATCTGAGCAGAGAAAGCTCGCGGCGTTACCAACTTCTTCGATAGTGACATTGCGGCGTAAAGGTGTCTGCTTGGCATTGTGTTCGAGCATCTTCCTAAAACTTTTTATCCCTGCTGCAGCGAGAGTTTTAATCGGTCCGGCCGAAATCGCATTAACGCGAATACCTTTGGGTCCTAATGCTGAGGCCATATAACGGACATTTGCTTCAAGGCTCGCTTTTGCAAGCCCCATCACATTGTAGTTAGGCAGGCTGCGCACAGCGCCAAGATAACTGAGTGTCAGCAGAGAGCCGTTGCGACCTTCCATCATCTTCGCCCCCGCCTTGGCCAGAGCCACAAGGCTGAAAGAGCTGATTTCATGTGCGAGGCTAAAGCCTGCGCGCGTGGTTACGTCTACATAATTTCCATCCAACTCATTACCTGGCGCGAAGGCAAGGCAGTGCACGATACAATCGATCCCGTCCCAATGCTTAGCCAGGTCTTCGAACAACGCATCGATCTGCTCATCACTGGTTACATCGCAAGGAAAAACCAACTCAGAATCCCAGCCGGCAGCAAATTTGACGACTCTATCGTGCAGCTTTTCACCTTGGTAGGTAAACGCGAGCTCTGCTCCTTCTCTGTGCATCGCTTCAGCAATGCCCGAGGCAATAGAAAGTTTGCTTGCAACCCCTAGTATGAGGACTTTTTTTCCGCTCATGTAACCCATGCAGCTACTCCTTATGCTGTTGTATTTGTACTTATTTTTTTGCTTGGTTATGCGTCATGCATATAGTGTTTAATTATCGGCACGAGTGCCAATGCCAATAGGCCGACGACAATGCCATATAGGCCTGCAGTCTGATAAACGTCCATATAGGTTTGAAGCGCGGCAGCTGGATCGACGACTTCGCCACCTACCGTCGCAGAACCTGTCATCGCTGCAATAGTACCAGAGACGTAATTACCAGCCGCGGAGGCTAAAAACCAGCAGCCCATCATCATGCCGACCACTCCAGGGACTGAAAGGCGAGAGGTCATCGAAAGCCCAACCGGCGAGATGCAGAGCTCGCCGGTGGTATGCAAAAGGTAGAGAAGCACAATCCAGATAACGGCAACCTGGGTCGGGTCTGTTGCAAGTCCTGCGCCATAAACGAGGAGCAGGAAACCGAGGCCAAGCTGAATCAGCGACAACGCAAATTTAGTCGGAGTTGAAGGCTCCCATCCGCGCCGTGCTAGCGTGATCCACAGGAAGTTGAATAGTGGCGCAAGCGTGATAATAAAAAAGGCATTGATCGATTGAAACGCAGCAGCTGGAATCTCAAAACCGAGAATAACGCGATCCACATTACGATCAGTCATGAGGCTTAACGAACTCGCTGTTTGTTCGAAAAGCGACCAGAAAATTACCTGATAACTCATTAGGAACAAGCAAACGAGCATTCGATCGCGGTCTATCGGTTCACATTGAGTCAAAGAATAGAAGACAACTGCGCCGACTGCGAGCACCAAAGAGGTGCCAAGAAGCCCGCCGACAATCGCAGGCGACTGCATTAGTTGCCAGCAAATGAAAACCGCGAAAAGGCTGGCTGCATAGATCAACCACTCTGTACTTAGGCCAACTAGAGTCTTTCGCGCGAGTTGCTCGGGCCGCTTTGGTAGCCCTGCGTCGCCGAACAAATGCCGTCCTCTGATGAAAACGACAAGTCCCGCAAGCATGCCAATCCCAGCTGCTCCGAAGCCCCAGCTGAAGCCTTTATACTGGAGTAAAAATCCACAAATGATTGCCCCTAAAAAAGAGCCAAGATTAATTCCCATATAAAATAGGGTATAGGCTCCATCTCTGCGAGGGTCTTCGCGGTCATAAAGCGACCCGACGAGTGTAGAAATATTCCCTTTTAGAAATCCAACACCAACGATAATTAGACCGAGTGAAAAATAGAATATTTGAAGATAGAAGGGGTCTCTTACAATTTCACTGCCCCCCGACCCCATCCTCTCGATAGCTTGCGTGCCTTCTAAAGCCATTCCCAGATGGCCGGCAACGAGCAGAATCGCGCCAAGAATGACGGCTTTACTGGCGCCCAAATAGCGGTCTGCAATAATGCCACCTAAAACGGGCGTGATATAGACGAGTGAAATATAGGAGCCGAATATTCCAGCAGCCACTTCGTCGCTGAAGAGAAAGTGCTGGGTGAGATAAAAAATAAGCAGCGCCCGCATGCCATAGTAGCTAAATCGCTCCCACATCTCCGTAAGGAAGCAGATGACTAATGCTTTCGGGTGCCCAAAAAACTCAGTGCCCGTCTGGGTAGAAATCGCTGTCATAATATTCTCTTTTTATTCTCAGCTAACTGACCATGTCTAAATTGGGCGTGTTTGCTTATTTATTCTTAACATCAGCCTGTATCGCTGAAGAGCGCTTAATGGCGATCAATCGCTATTTGTCGTACTAACTGCATTTTCTCTGGCATTGCGTAGTAGCAATCTTTGCCCCGGTTGTAATATTTCGCCATCGCTCAAATTGTTCAATCGCACAATATCAGCCGAATATAGATTGTAGCGGCGTGCAATTGACCAGAGATTATCTCCGCGCCGAACAGTGTAACTAGGCGGTGCAATTTTACTTACATCGTCGTTCTTTATGTTGGGTGGAGAAAAGTCGCTTACCTCTCCTCGCGGGACTAGTAAGGATTCGCCAGCTATAATTCTGCTTCCGTTTAGACTGTTTGCGCGCTGTAGCACGTCAACCCGCGTACCAAATTTGCGCGCAATCGCGCCAAGTGTATCGCCAGATTTTATGCTGTAGCGATCAAACGTAATCAGTGTCGATTCATCCATAGTGAGAAGGACTTTAAATAGGCGAGCGCTTTCTTTCTCAGGAAGATAAAGCTCTCTTGAATCGTCTGGCGGCGTAGCCCATTGGCGATACTGAGGGTTCAGGCTTTTAAGCGTGTTTAGGTCTATGTCTGCGAGGCGGGCAGCCAGGCTTAAGTCGATTTGTGCTGAAAGAGTGACAGGGTAGAGGTATTTTTTGTTAGCAATAGGAAGAAGTTCGATTCCATGTTCTTTAGGATTTTCAACTACGAGCGCAAGGGCGAGTATTCGAGGGATATGATCACGTGTTTCTCCGCTCAGTTTTAGCTCCCAGAAACGAGAATAGCCCTGATCGTTAGTTGTTTTTCTTTGCTTGCGTAGAGCACGGCGTACATTACCGCTCCCAGTATTGTAGGCTGCTAGCGCAAGAAGCCAGTCCTGATCGAACTCGTCATAAAGGCTTTCTAAATAGTCGAGCGCGGCCCTTGTCGCCTTCATCGGATCTCGTCTTTCGTCTATCCACCATGTTTGCTCTAGTCCATAACTGCGCCCAGTTGCAGAAACGAATTGCCAGAGCCCGGCGGCATTTCGATGCGAGTAAGCATCCGGATTGAACGCGCTCTCAACAAAGGGTATGAGTGCTAGCTCAAGCGGTAATCCTCGCTGCTCAACCTGCTCAACAACCTCAAAAAGAAACGGTTGAGACCTGTCTCTCACTAGGTCGAAATAATCTTGCTGTTGGCGATATCGTTTAAGCTGCCTAGCAACGCTCGGATGTCCATAATTAACTGTGAGAGTAAAACCGTTTCTCAATCTCTCCCAAACATCTGTGGGATCTTCCGGCGAAAGTTTGTCTCGCGGGGCCGGGAGAGAAGGCGTGGCTGATGCATCAGGGATGATCTGTTCAGGCGCACCGAGACCCGTATTACTTCTGACCTGCGAAGAGGGGGGCAGAGACGAGCAGGAGGCAAACAAAAAGCTCAGTAATAATAAAGAAATCGGGCGCGTGGCCACTTCAGTTATAGTCTTGAGCTTACTGCAGAGTGTTATCGATGAGAGGTGGGGCGATATCAAAATTCGTCTTTCCAAGCGCGAACGGCTGCAAAGGTAGCGACGTCATCAGACGGTTTAATCCCCGAAAAAGACTGTGCAGAATCTATGATCTGCTGGTTAGAACAGCGTAGGAAAGGGTTGCTCGCAAGCTCTAAACCAATAGTAGTCGGGAGCGTGATTTCGCCTTGCTCTCTCAAAGCGCTGACTTGGGCTATTCTCAAATGTGTTACTAGATTGCCAGGCTCGCAGGCGATAGCAAACTTGAGGTTGGCTTGGGTGTATTCATGTGTGCAGTAAACCTGAGTTTCTGGGCCCAATGCAGTCAGTTTGGCAAGGCTATCCGTCATTTGTGCTGGGGTGCCTTCGAAAAGACGGCCACAGCCAGCTGCAAATAGTGTATCGCCGGAAAAAAGCCTAGTAGGTTTTCCACCCGCAGCGTTTGGGCCAACAACGAATGCAATATGATCGAGTGTGTGGCCAGGCACCTCTAATACGCTTACAGTCTCGCCAAACAAGGTGAATTCATCCCCTTCTTTTACTGTATCGGTGATACCAGCAATGCTCGAATTATCGGGGCCATAAACCTTGCAAGAATATTTCGCCGTCAGTTCTGCGATCCCACCAGTGTGGTCGGGGTGGTGATGTGTAATAAGTATGCAGCCAAGCGTTAGGGACTGCTCTTCGATCATCTTAATCACAGGGGTAGGATCGCCCGGGTCTACAACGCAGAGGGTCTTGTTATCATCACCTAAAAGGCTCCAAATGTAATTGTCGTCAAATGCGGGTAACGCCTTAATTTGGTTAATCATTTTTGGCAAGACTCTCTTTTATTTGAGCGTAGCGCTCGTCTAGTCCGCAAGGCTTATTGCGGGTCGTTTTTCTAACAGTGCCTATGATATAAGGATTGCCGTTGATTACAACAAAGAAGAGTGGGCATTGGTCTTTCCGCGGCAAAAGGGGGCGAGGTGGGCAGTAAATTCTCTAAGCATGCGATCAGGCGGCTCATCATCGCCGGCAAATCGCTGAGTTCAAGCAGACAACCGCAGCAGCGTTCAGATTGTGATAATCAGACTGCTTTGGCCTCTTGGTATGCGAGCGGCCTTGGCACAAGACTCATCGCCTCAGAGACGCGCAGTATTGCACCATTGCTCGAAAAGCTTTTTGGCTATCACCTTCTTTTCATAGGCGCTCGCAAAAACGCAGGCATGATTGAATCGAGCCCTATCACGCATAAAATCGTCCTCGGTAACCGAAGCGACGCAGGGGATGTTGGCAACAACGTCGGTTTGTTCTCTGACCCTTGCGCGCTCGCACTACAAAATGAGTCTATCGATGTCGTTGTTCTACACCACGCGTTAGAATTCACGGCGTCCAGTCGTGCGGTTCTCAGGGAAGCCGTGAGGGTTTTGCGGCCCGGAGGTCACATTGTGCTCATTACTTTCCAGCCCTTGAGTTTGTGGGGGCTGAAGAGGCTACTTTGTTCCGCGATACCCCTGCGTGGCGCCGAATCTAGGCATGCCCCATGGGAAGGCAGGTTCAGACATCCTAGCCGACTGATCGATTGGCTTGGCGTGCTCGATGTGCAGGAGCTCATTAGTTTTAGCGCAATGCATGAATTCCCTCTGCAATTTTCAGAGACTGGCGTACGCCTAAAACGGCTCGCTGAATCAATGGAGAACTGGGGGCTGAAATTCAAGAGTCCATTCGGGGCAAGCAATATTATTGCCGGCATCAAGCAAAGTCGTCCGCTAACACCGAGTGCGCTTAAATGGAGACGACCACTGCCAACGCCTATTCACGGTGTACCATCGACTCTACAAGGTCATTCGAGTCAGTCTGGGGTATCATGGAAAGCCTGTTTCGATATAGATAAAATCAATGCTGACCGTGAGGACTGAATGCCCAAATACGTAGAACTTTTTACAGATGGAGCCTGCAAAGGTAATCCCGGCGTAGGCGGTTGGGGTGCGCTCATGCGTTTCGGTGAAACTGAAAAGCGACTTTTCGGCGCCGAAGCGGAGACGACCAATAATAGAATGGAGCTGATGGCAGTAATCTGTTCCCTAGAAGCGCTTACCGAGCCTTGCTCCGTGTCGATAACTACCGATTCGAAATATGTCTTACAAGGCATGACCGAATGGCTCGCCAACTGGAAACGGCGCAATTGGCAAACCGCGGCGAAGAAACCTGTATTGAACATTGATCTTTGGAAACGTTTAGACGCTGCCGCAGGTGGTCACCAAATCGAGTGGCACTGGGTAAAGGGCCATAGCGGACATCGAGAAAACGAAATAGCCGATGAACTCGCTAATCAGGGCATCGAAGAACTTCGCGCATCGGCTTAACGAACCACAAGCAGGAAAGATAATGCGGCAAGTAGTACTAGACACAGAAACGACAGGTTTAGACCCTGCACAGGGTCACCGGGTAATTGAGATCGGCTGCGTCGAAATCATCAATCGAAAGCAAACGAAACGCCACTACCATTGCTATCTTAATCCTGATCGGGATATTGACGCGGGTGCGATGGAGGTGCATGGCATAACCCCTGCGTTTCTCGCTGATAAGCCGCGTTTTTATCAGATAGAGGCCGAATTTCTCGATTTTATAGCCGGCGCCGAACTTATCATTCATAACGCTCCCTTCGATATGGGCTTTTTAAATGCAGAGCTAAAGCGGAGCGACTCAAGTCGTGCATCTCTCGACGGTTTCTGTAACGTGCTCGACAGTTTAGTTCTCGCGCGGCAAAAGCATCCGGGGCAACGCAATAGCCTCGATGCCCTCTGTAAACGCTATGGCGTCGATAATACACAGCGTGAGCTTCACGGCGCCTTGCTCGATGCTGAAATTCTTGCAGATGTTTATCTTGTTATGACGAGTGGGCAGCGCAACTTGCTTTTAAAAGAAGAAGAAAGTTCTGAGCAAGAAGTCGAGAATAGAAGGCTCAGAACGTCCAAGAAGAGACCGGCACTCGAGGTAGTTAAGGCGAGCGCGAGTGAACTGCAAGCACATCGAGACCGACTTACCGAAATAGACTCAGAAAGTGCCAATGGCGCGCTGTGGTTAAGCCTTAATACTAATTAAGCGGACGGCGAGACTCACATTTTCTTAGCTCGAAGATTATAACTCCGCACACAACAGGACCAAACATGCTCGATACTGCGCAAGAAGTTAGGCCGTTTTTTCTCACGCCTCAACACATACGATTGGAAGACACGTTTATTCTTTTCTTCGAAGGTCAGATCGTCTGCGATGGTCTTTTGACAACTTGGAGTATTGAGACCATCAATCCTGAAGTAATAATCGACGCTCAACTCCTCCGAATTCCTCAGGAGTCAGGTTCGGATCTGGTCGCTGCATACCTCGATTCTTCACCTCTCGGTGCGCTCCCCAGTGCAGAGCTGCGATCATTACGAAGCATGCTGCTTTCAGACTCCAAAGAATTTTTTATGGGAGCAGGCGTGGCCAATCAGCTTGAAGAATGGCTGACCGGACATAAATTTTGTGGCAGCTGTGGCGGTCTAACCCAGCCGCATCCCAATGAAAGGGCGCTGGTCTGTAAACCATGCGAACGGCACTATTATCCTCGAATCAACCCCTGCGTGATCGTGCTCGTAGTACGCGAAGATAAGATGCTGCTGGCTAAGAGCTCGCGTCATAACGCTGACTTCTATTCTTGTTTGGCCGGATTCATGGAAGTAGGGGAGTCACCTGAAGATACCGTGAAGCGCGAAGTGTTCGAAGAAGTGGGTGTCCACGTAGGCAAGATTGAGTATCTTTCCAGTCAGTCGTGGCCATTTCCGTCTCAGCTTATGCTTGGTTTCATCGCACAATACGAAAGCGGCGATATCAATCCTGAACCAAGCGAAATAGCCGATGCTCAATGGTTTGGGGCCGACGATCTTCCGAATATCCCTTCCGCACGTATAAGCGTTGCCGGAAAACTGATCTCTCATTTTCTTAATACCTAGCGATTTCGCACACACCCTGCGATTGTTTTTTGTCGCTTAATCATGAGGCAAACACTTGGAATACCTAATTCAATACGGCATGTTTTTGGCTAAAGCAGCGACAATCGTCGTGGCAATCGTTCTCGTAATAGGCGCCATAGCAGCGGCTGGGAGCCGTCAGCGACGGGCGAGCAAACGCGGCGAAATTGTCATCGAACGTCTGAACGACCATTTAGAAGATCTTCACGATGCTGTGCGCGAAGAGGTTATCGATCCTGCGACTCTTAAGCTGGACAATAAGGCGCGCAGCAAGCGAGAGAAAGAAGAGGCTAAAGCAGAAACCAAGCGAGCCAAAGCAGAAGCCAAGGACAAAGCGAAAGAAAAAGCTAAGGAAAAGGCTAAGCCGAAAGGCGAATCTAGTCAGGGGGCCAACGCCGCTATCCCTGAGAATAAATCTTCAAACGACGCACGCCTTGATGATGCGCCAAACAGGCGCAAGCGGATCTATGTTTTGGACTTTGATGGGGACGTTGCTGCCGAAGAAGTCAGTTCGCTGCGTGAGGAAATTACCACCGTGCTCTCAATCGCCGAGCCCTGTGATGAGATAATTCTGAAGCTAGAAAGCCCCGGTGGCATGGTGCATGCCTATGGACTCGCGGCAAGCCAACTGCAACGAATCAAAGACGCAAAAATTCCATTAACGATTTGTGTTGATAAAGTCGCGGCAAGCGGTGGGTATATGATGGCCTGCCTAGCCGACAAACTCGTCGCAGCACCTTTTGCTATTATCGGCTCTATCGGCGTTGTGGTTCAGTTGCCTAATTTCCACAAAATTCTGAAAAAGAACGAAGTCGACTATGAGGTAATCAGCGCAGGTGAATATAAGCGTACGCTCAGCACGTTTGGTGAAATCACCGACAAAGGCCGAGCGAAAGTACAAGAAGACGTCGAAAATATTCATGAAATCTTTAAACAATGGGTTAAATCGCACCGGCCCATAGTAGACGTAAGTCGCGTAGCGACCGGCGAAACATGGGTTGGTATGCAAGCCAAGGAACGTTATTTGGTAGACGAGCTAAATACCAGCGATGACGTGTTGGTTCGCGCATGCAAAGACGCAGATGTTTTCGAGGTGAATTACAAGTTCAAGCAAACATTGCAGGACAAACTAGGTGCGGCGGTTGAGGCAGGCGTTGCTCGTGCTGCTAACAAACTACTTGCGGCTGACAGATCAAAAGACTTTCAGTGAAACCAATAATAAGAGCGCTTCTAGTCGCTAAGTCTAATTATCGTTGACTACTAAATGAGGAACAACAAGTGAGCACATATAAAGCATTCGAAGTAAGGGAAGAGACAGAGAAAAAATTTGTGGGCGCGATAGTTGAGAAAAGCGCGTTAGAACTTGTTGAGGGGAGTGTTTCAATAGAGGTGCATTATTCGTCAGTTAACTACAAAGATGCCCTGTCAGCCTCAGGCAGCAAGGCTGTCACTCGAGAATATCCACACGTGCCAGGTATTGATGCAGCAGGTACAGTTCTCGCAAGCACTGATTCGAATTTTGCCGTAGGCGATGAGGTTGTCGTCACAGGATATGATCTGGGCATGAATACTGCGGGCGGATTTGGGCAACAAGTGACCGTGCCCGGTGGGTGGGTTACTAAATTACCCGTCGGCTTATCCTTGCACGACTCTATGGTGCTCGGTACAGCAGGCCTTACTGCAGGGCTCTGCGTAAATAAGCTGTTATTCAATGGCATTACACCCGAAGCAGGGAAAGTGCTAGTAACAGGCGCTACCGGCGGTGTAGGAATCATTGCTTGTGCCTTGCTTGTGAAACTGGGCTTTGAGGTTGTGGCGAGCACAGGGAAATTAGCAGAAGCAGCGAAATTGACGGCTCTCGGCGTATCGGAGGTCATCTCACGTGAGGCCTTCTCCGAAGAAAACCCAAGACCAATGCTAAAAGAAAGCTATGCCGCTGCGGTCGATGTTGCCGGAGGAGCAACACTTGTCAACGTGATTAAAAGCCTAAGCTATGGTGGCAGTGTGGCCGCCTGTGGTTTGGTAGATAGCCCGGCGCTTAGCGCTACGGTGTTGCCGTTTATCTTGCGCGGCGTCAATCTGCTTGGGGTTGACTCCGTTGAACTGCCATTGGCCCAAAAACAGCAGATATGGAACCTATTCGCGAACGAGTGGGCCTTTACTGATATAGATTCGCTGGCGGAGACTATCGTCCTCGCTGAATTGCCGGCTGTACTCGCTAAGGTTCTTGCCGGTGGCGCGATTGGCCGCTATGTGCTCGATCTGCGCGCGTAAGACTCAACCCTCGGCGGCGATCTGATTTATCGCCGCCGAAATATAGGCTCTTGGTTCAATGCTGTGGCAGTATACGTTGAGCTAAAGTCATCGAAAGCAGACAAACATTCATCTACGTCTTGGTCGCTACGCAGCGCAAAAGAATCGAACCCACAGCGTTCTAAAAAACAGAGTTGGTCGCGCAAGACATCGCCGATCGCTCTGATTTCTCCAGTAAAACCTAAGTCCAACCGTAAACGTCGAGCGAGTGAAAATGGACGTCCGTCGCTAAACACAGGAAAGTTAAGCGCGATTAGCTGGAAGTCGGCTATTCTGTTTTCAATGCTTGCGAGGTCCTGATGAGAGTCCAACCATACCCCAATTGCACCTAACTGCGCTCTCGCCTCGTCTTCGTCGCTGAGAATGAGTTCGAGTGGCAATAAGACCTTTCGACCTCTTAATGCCGAAAACGCATCCGGGCCAGATGCTGACTGCAGAAGTGCCCATTCGTTTGGGACTGCATTTCTGTTGCGGATCAAACTGGTCATTATTGGTCCTTCTCGTAAACACGTTTTTTAAACGGATCGACGCCGACGCGCTCTACCGTATCGATAAATTTTTCGTCTGCTAAACGCATCTCTCGGTAGACGCTTACAAGGTCTGCAACCACAGACGGTATGTCGGTTTGTGCAAAAGAAGGGCCGAGGATTTTACCAAGCTTCGCTTCGCATTTGGACGAACCACCGATTGAGACCTGATAAAACTCCTCGCCTTTTTTATCGACTCCAAGCACGCCTATATTGCCGACATGGTGATGTCCGCAGGCATTCATACAGCCTGAGATATTCAATGAAACCTCACCTATGTCTGCTAGTAGATCGCGGTCATCAAACTGACGCTGGATTGCCTCGGCGATTGGTATCGATTTAGCGTTTGCAAGCGCACAGAAATCCCCACCCGGACAGCAGATAATGTCGCTGAGTTTATTTAAGTTGTCCGCTTGTAACGAATCTGGAGCGAGGCTTTGATAGAGATTGTAGAGTTCACTTTCTTCGACATCTGCGAGAATTACGTTTTGCGCATGAGTCACGCGAACCTCACTAAAACTGAACCGTTCTGCGAGATGAGCTAGTGCGTTAAGTTGCTCCTCGCTGACATCTCCCGGCGCGTAACCCGTCTTTTTGAAACTGATGGCTACAGCGGCGTAACCCGGTTTTTTATGCGGAGTAACATTGTGACTAAACCAACTCGCAAAGAGTACATCCCGGGCCAACGCCTCGCGCAATGACGCGGGGTTTGGCTCTAGTGCTTTATAGGCCGGTTCTTGGAAATAGCTTTTGCAGCGTTCAATTTCGGCATCGGTGAGAGTGAGACTTCCCTCACGAAGCTGTTCCCATTCGTGCATTACTTTCTCGCGAAATGTCTCTAATCCTGTCTCCCGAACAAGTATCTTAATTCGCGCTTTATACTTGTTGTCACGACGTCCTTCTCTGTTATACACGCGAAGTATGGCTTCTAAAGCGCTAAGCAAGTCATGCCGTTCGATGAAATCAAAGACCACTTGCCCTATAACTGGAGTGCGTCCAAGGCCACCTCCTGCAAGGATCTGAAAGCCAGTCTCCCCAGCTTCATTTTTGCGAAGATAGAGACCGATATCGTGAACCTGCGTAGCCGCATGGTCTTCTTGTGTACCACACACCGCGATTTTGAATTTGCGCGGCAGATAAGCGAATTCCGGATGAAAAGTTGACCATTGCCGAATGATTTCGCAATAAGGTCTGCTGTCTTCGATCTCATCTATTGCGACGCCAGCAAATTGATCAGTCGTCGTGTTGCGGATGCAATTGCCACTAGTTTGTATCGCATGCATTTCAACCTCAGCAAGATGAGCCAGAAGGTCGGGGACATCCTCTAATGCTGGCCAGTTGAATTGAATGTTTTGCCTAGTAGTGAAATGTCCGTACCCCTTGTCGTAATGCGAAGAAATAAAAGCGAGCTTTCTCAGTTGCCGAGCCGACAACATGCCATAGGGAACAGCGATGCGGAGCATCGGCGCCAAACGCTGAACATAGAGTCCGTTTTGCAAACGCAGGGGAAGAAATTCGGCATCGGTGAGCTTGCCTTCGAGATAGCGATTCGTCTGGCTTCTAAATTGTATAACGCGTTCTTCGAGCATCGTAGCGTCATAACCGTCATATCTGTACATCGACTTTTTCCTCTACCTGTGCCGTAGTTGGTTAATCTAGGTTGGGGGCGAGCAGCCGGCTGAGCAGTGTAAAGTCTCTGCTGCTTCTGGATGCAAGGTCTTCAACCTGCTCGCCACTTATTTTTCCCACTGAGAAATAGCGTGCGTCCGGATGGCTAAAATAGTATCCGCTTACACTTGCAGCTGGCGTCATCGCGTAGCTATCGGTGAGAGCGATACCAATCTCCTTCTCCGCGTCGAGAAGCGAAAAGAGCGTCTCTTTCTCAGAATGCTCAGGACAAGCGGGGTAGCCCGGCGCTGGACGAATGCCTCGATAGCGTTCGCTAATCAGCTCCTCTGTGGACAGGCTCTCGTCCGGTGCATAGGCCCAATATTCTGCCCTTACGCGGGCGTGAAGATGCTCCGCAAAGGCTTCGGCGAGTCGGTCGGCTAAGGCTTTGATCATGAGAGAGGCATAATCATTGTTGTCATCTTGATAACCCTTTGCGAGCGCTTCGGCGCCTATGCCAGCGGTGACTGCGAAACCACCTAGGTAGTCAGATTTACCCGATTCTTTGGGCGCGACAAAGTCCGCTAGACAAAGGTGAGGTTGATCGTTCTGCTTAGGCATTTGCTGACGCAAAAAATGAATATTTTTATTATCTGCGGAGGCGCCCAAGTGTACATCATTGCCGACACTGTTGCCTTCCCAAAAACCAAAGACAGCTCGTGCTGTGATCAGTTTGTGTTGCACAATTTCAGTTAACATTTCTTGTGCGTCTTTAAACAAGTCCCGTGCAGCAGCGCCAACTTTTTCGTCGCTTAAAATTGCAGGGTATTTACCTGCGAGACTCCAAGTAATGAAAAACGGTGTCCAATCGATGTAGTCGATGAGTTTCTCAAGAGGGTAATCTTCGAGAACTTTTGTGCCAGTAAACGCAGGCGTTGGAGGCGTGTAGCTATCCCAATCGAGCTTCAGGCTCGCACGGTTTGCAGCGCGGTAATCAACGAGCTCCCGCTTACTCTTTCGGTTAGCAGTGCGTTCACGGATCATTGCGTATTCGTTACGAAGATCGTTGGCAAAATCGGGCTTATTGGCCTCGTTCAGGAGTGTACTGACAACGTTGACACTCCTTGATGCGTCAGAGACATAGACCGTCGCATCGTTTTTGTAATGCTGCTCGATTTTTACTGCGGTGTGCGCTTTCGAGGTAGTGGCCCCTCCGATCAGTAACGGTAGGTTAAAATCGAGTCTCTGCATTTCAGAGGCAACATGGACCATTTCATCGAGCGAAGGCGTGATGAGACCACTCAAGCCGATGATGTCCACATTCTCTTCGATCGCTGTCTTGAGGATTTTATCAGCGGGTACCATAACGCCGAGATCGATAATCTCGTAATTGTTGCATGCTAGAACAACACCAACGATATTCTTACCGATGTCGTGTACATCTCCCTTCACCGTTGCGAGAAGTATTTTGCCCTTTGCTTTGACCTCACCACCTTGTTTTTCGGCTTCGATATAAGGCAGGAGGTAAGCCACCGCTTGTTTCATTACGCGCGCGCTTTTAACCACTTGCGGCAAAAACATTTTGCCGCTGCCGAAGAGGTCGCCAACCTCGTTCATGCCATCCATGAGAGGGCCTTCGATGACATGAATCGGACGTTCGGCGTTCAGTCGCGCTTGCTCGGTGTCTTCTTCGATAAATTTAGTAATGCCTTTAACCAGCGCATAGGCTAAACGTTTCTCCACGATCTGCTCTCGCCAAGCCAGGTCTTCGGTAGCGATGATGCCGCCAGTACCGCTGTAGTTCTGAGCGACTGTCATTAATTGTTCTGTGCCATCCGCTGTTCGATTAAGCACTACGTCTTCTACGGCTTTTTTCAGGTCGACAGGAATATCGTCATAGACGGCTAGCTGGCCGGCATTAACGATGCCCATCGTCAGGCCTGCTTTGATCGCGTGAAAGAGAAAGACTGAGTGGATGGCTTCGCGCACGAGATTATTGCCGCGAAAAGAGAAGGAGACATTACTCACCCCACCTGAAATTAGGGCGCTAGGGAGCTCTGCTTTAATGTATTTGCAGGCTTCGATAAAGTCGACCGCATAGTTGTTGTGCTCATCGATACCGGTGGCAATAGCAAATATATTCGGATCGAAGATTATGTCTTCGGCTTGGAATCCTATGCTAATTAAAATGTCATAGCTGCGTTTGCAAATTTGTTTTTTGCGCGCCAATGAATCCGCCTGACCGTCTTCATCGAATGCCATGACCACGACTGCGGCGCCATAGGCGAGGCAGAGTTTTGCCTTTTCGATAAACTCGGCATCGCCTTCCTTCAAGCTAATGGAGTTGACGATGGCTTTACCTTGTATACATTTCAGGCCTTCTTCAATAATTTGCCATTTCGAGGAGTCGACCATAATCGGCACGCGGCAAATCTCGGGTTCGGCAGCCACTAACTTAAGGAAGCGCACCATAGCCGCCTCGGAATCGAGCATGCCTTCATCCATATTGATGTCGATAATCTGCGCGCCGGCGGCTACTTGCTCTCGGGCTACCTCAAGCGCTTCATCGTAATTTTCTTCTCGAATAAGTCGCGCGAAGCGTGCCGACCCAGTGACATTAGTGCGCTCGCCGACGTTGACAAAAAGGGAGTCGGCCTTGATGTTGAATGCCTCTAATCCGCTAAGCCTGCAGGCAGGCTTGATCGTCGGTATTTTACGGGGGGGGATTCCTTGAATCGCCTCTGCTATAGCTGCGATGTGTTCGGGTGACGTGCCACAGCAGCCACCTACAACATTTAAAAAGCCGCTGCTGGCGAACTCTTTGATGATAGAGGCCATTTCTTCGGGGCTTTGATCGTATTCACCAAATTCATTTGGCAGACCGGCATTAGGATGGGCAGAGACATAGCATTCGGCTAGGCTCGAAGTTTCAGCGATATGCGGACGTAATTGTTCTGCGCCGAGTGCGCAGTTGAAGCCGACAGAAAGAGGCTTAGCGTGAGCGACGGAGTTTAAAAATGCCTCCACAGTTTGCCCCGACAGAGTGCGTCCGCTTGCGTCAGTAATCGTTCCCGAAATCATGATCGGGAGATCGAGCTCAAGTTCATCTAGCACGCGATGGGCTGCAAAAATCCCAGCTTTGGCATTCAATGTGTCGAATGCAGTTTCGATCATAAGGATATCGGCGCCGCCGGCAATTAAGCCTCGCGCAGAGTTGCTGTAATCGTCAACCAGCTCGTCGAAACTTGTGTTTCTAAACCCTGGATCATTTACATCAGGCGAGAGCGAAGCGGTCTTGCTGGTTGGACCAATAATGCCAGCGACAAAGCGGGGCTTGTTTGGCGTGTTCTGGGTCGCCGCATCGCACGCAGCGCGTGCCAGTTTCGCTGCTTCTTCGTTTAGCTCATAAGCAAGCTCTTCGAGTCCGTAGTCTGCCTGTGATGCGCGTGTCGAATTAAACGTGTTGGTTTCAACGATATCTGCACCCGCTGCGAGATAAGACGCGTGTATCTCTGTGATGATTTCGGGAGCTGTGAGTGTCAGAAGATCGTTGTTTCCCGCCAAAAGTTGCGATGTTGTCGCAAATCGCGCTCCGCGGAAATTAGACTCAACCAACTGATAGCCCTGAATCATCGTACCCATAGCGCCATCAAGAATGAGGATGCGCTGGGTGAGGGCGGCGCGCAGCGCGGCTACTCGTTGAGTACGGGTAAGTTGTTCTGTCATGCCGGTGCCTTTGGGCTATTTCTAGCCCGTTAAACAGTTATAAGGGGTAAGTATCTAGGCTAACTAGAGGGTTATATATTCTACCAAAGTACTTTGATGAGGGCATAGCACTATAACCAAGTAATACACTTGGTTATTCTTTTTCTAACCTGTTTACAGTAGACTTAAACTCATAATTAAGGAGTAAAGATCAGTATGAGCACCAATTTGATTACGATAACCGCACCCGCTCAGGCCTATCTGGCTGAACTGCTTAAAAAACAAGACACCGAGGGAGTGTCGGTCCGTGTTTTCATTCTCGATGCAGGGACGCCGAAAGCGGAGACGTGTATCTCTTTCTGCCGGCCTGGCGAAGAAAAAGAAGAAGACTCAATTCAGCAGTGCGAAGGCTTCAAGGCCTATATCGACGAACCTAGCATCCCATTCCTCGAAGAGGCGGTGGTGGATTATTCGAAGGATGCGATGGGCGGGCAGCTTACAATTAAAGCGCCTAATTCCCGGCTACCAAAGATAACCGACGAAAGTTCGCTCCCAGATCGCATTAACTACGTTCTCTATAACGAGATTAATCCTGGGCTCGCGGCGCATGGCGGTAATGTGACGCTCGAGGAGCTCTATGACGAGAACATTGCGGTATTGCGCTTCGGCGGCGGATGCCAGGGTTGCGGTATGGTCGATGTGACACTTAAGGAAGGGGTCGAGAAGACGCTGCTGCAACAGATACCTCAGTTGAAAGAGGTGCGTGACGTGACTGATCATTCTCAGCGCGAGAACGCTTACTTTAAGTAATTCTCATAACGCACTGATTTTAATGATTATAAGCAGCCTCTAGTAAACCGTAGAGGCTGTCTTTAAAGGCCGGGGACGCGGCATCCAGTGTCGCCATCACCTCGACTAGCACTTCGTTATCTTCGCGCCCATTCCACATTTTTTTGTAGGTTCCGTCTTGATACCCATGGTCTTGACGAAAGAAATTAAGCACGTTCTTGCTCACATATTGCTTATAAAGCTCATGCCAATCGAGCGAGCAACCGCGCATTATCGCAGCAAACAAGCCCAATTCTATCCTACCTGCAGCAGACGTACCGATAAAGGTTTGGAGTAATTCAAGTAAATCGAACTCGCCTAAAGCGTACTCTTGCCCATCGAAATTCAGCGCGTCGGCTGCGCTCTGCCGCGCATAGGTCGTTTCGAGATAAGTTATCGCTTTTTCTTCATCGGCGCCATTTCTCAGCAAAATTTCCGACAATAGAAAATGCCAGATATCAACCAACTCCATCTGCAGCTGACTAAGATCGCAATGCTGCTGCTTCCACCATTTCCACCCATGGTGCTCTATTGCCTCTGCGGCTTCGATAACCACCGCGCGAAGGTAGGGATATTTTGCTTCTGTCCAGTTGGGGTCAACACGGAAATTCATTCCGGCTTGGAGTTGAAACATAGTGTTGAGTTGAGTTGAACTGAGCATAATTATTGACAATATCCTTGGAAGGGCGGCAGGCGTCTGCCGATAGCGTGCTGTGGTTAGGTTCCTGCGGAGTAGATTGCTAAGCGCTTTGTCCGTCGCCCTTAATCTGGTTGGCAAGTGAGGAAAGCATTTCACAACGGCTAGCACGCATGTCGGTATAGGATTGGTATGCGGCCATCGATTCCTCGTCGGAGGTTGCCGCATGCGCAAGCTCTGCTAACCAAGTGTCGAGGACCTTGATTTCTTGATTCAGCTGCGCGGTCGCTTCTGCGATCAGCGCGTCATCGATACCGTCGCTTGCGTCGTGATTCTTGTTCATGCAGAGTTCCTAGCGCCAATGCCCTTAGACTTTCTGTTGAGTGAGTTAGATTAATAACCCTCCAGATTCTTTTTGTCGGCAGCTTTGGGATACGTGGTAGCTATTTTTATCTAAGGCCTTCACTAAGTCATTTGCGGCGGCGGATATGACCGCCTCCCACTACATTGTCATAGACAGATATACGCGTCAAGACGTCCTAATTATCTCGGTTCTGGCTTTCTTTTGGCTTTTTTTGCAGATGAGGCTTGACTACAAAGCTCTAGCTCCCTAGAATTCCGCTCGTTCTGATTTGGCGCACCTAGCCATACAGATTGTCCCCTTCGTCTAGAGGCCTAGGACACCTGGTTTTCATCCAGGCAACAGGGGTTCGAAACCCCTAGGGGACGCCAATTTCGAAAAGCCCAGCTATGCTGGGCTTTTTTCGTTGCGGAACCGGAAAATGGGAAACTGACTTTTCGAAGGGGCTCACTCAGCATGACCACTGCAATCGCGATCAAAGATCTGACAAAAACCTACGCCAATGGATTCGAAGCGCTCAAAGGAATTAGTCTAGAGGTAGAGCAGGGCGACTTTTTCGCGCTACTCGGCCCTAACGGAGCGGGCAAATCAACGACCATTGGTGTGCTGTCTACCTTAGTGAAAAAATCTGGCGGTATCGTTGAGATTTTCGGCAAAAACGTCGACTCACATGTTTACGAAACCAAATTAGACCTTGGCGTTGTACCTCAAGAGATCAATTTTAGTCAGTTCGAGCGCGTCAAGGATATCGTGATGACGCAGGCAGGTTACTACGGCATGCCGCGCTCACTAGCTGCAGAGCGTTGTGAAAAATACCTGCGCAAGTTAGACCTCTGGGATAAGCGTAACGACCGCTCAAGGACCCTATCCGGCGGTATGAAACGACGCCTGATGATTGCGCGCGCCCTCGTTCACGAGCCCAAACTTCTTATCTTAGACGAGCCCACCGCAGGTGTAGATATCGAGCTTAGACGCTCGATGTGGGAGTTTTTAACTGAGTTAAACGAATCGGGTACTACTATCATTCTTACGACTCATTATCTCGAAGAAGCCGAGCAGCTTTGCCGCAATATCGCTATCATCGACCACGGGCGCATTGTAGAAAACACCAGTATGCGTGCTTTGCTCAAGGCTTTAGATAAACAAACTTACATCGTCGAACTTGCAACGCCAATCGAGTCTTTGCCGAATTGGGGTGACGCGCCGGTGAGTGCAACGCTAATCGATGCGCACTCATTCGAAATCACAGTGGCGGCGACACTGACCATGAGCGGATTGTTCAAGCTCTTTCTGGATCGCGGCATCGAAGTCAGTGCGCTACGCAGCAAAAGCAATCGCTTGGAGCAGTTGTTTTTGAGTCGATTGGACAATGCACGAGGAGAGCCGGCAGATGTTTAAGAATCACAAATACATTGCGTTCGAAACCATTGTTATTAAAGAAGTACGAAGATTTACACGGATCTGGCTACAAACCCTAGTGCCGCCCGCAATTACTATCTCGCTCTACTTCGTGATTTTCGGCAATTTGGTCGGTAGCCGCATTGGAGATATGGGCGGCTTCGATTACATGGAATTCATTATTCCAGGCCTGATCATGATGGCGGTAATTCAGAACTCCTATTCGAATGTTGTTTCCTCATTCTTTAGTCACAAATTTCAGCGCAGTGTCGAAGAGGTGCTCGTCTCGCCGGTACCCAATTCGATCATTCTTTGCGGTTTTATCGTGGGAGGTATGGTGCGAGGATTGTTAGTTGGCGCTATCGTCACTGGTATGGCGCTGTTTTTTGTTGACCTCCAGATTCAGCATCCGCTGATTACAATTACGGTGATCTTGCTGACGGCCACTGTGTTTTCACTTGCAGGCTTTATTAACGCGCTTTTTGCGAACAGCTTCGATGACATCTCGATTATCCCAACCTTTGTACTTACGCCATTAATTTATCTGGGCGGTGTATTTTATTCATCGGCTTTATTGCCACCATTTTGGCAATCGGTGTCTGCGTTGAATCCTATTTTTTATATGGTCAACACGTTTCGCTATGGATTTTTAGGCGTCTCAGATGTGCCTATTGGGGCGGCATTTTTTATTCTAATTCTCTTTAGCGTGGTGTTGTTTGGCAGCTGTCTTTGGCTGCTAAACCGCGGCACTGGGTTAAGGAGCTAGAATTATGGTGCATGATTCTAAGTCGGCTACCAACCCGCTTGGCGAAACGCTGGCGAGCCCCGCAGCGTATGCGCCTGAAATTTTGTTCCCGATACCTCGAGCACCTGCTCGGGAAGCCATTGGGTTTCCGCCACAGCTAGCCATGTTCGGCTTCGATCACTGGCAGGCTTTCGAATTATCCTGGCTGGATTCGAGTGGAAAACCCAGTGTCGCTGTCGCTGAATTGTTTTTTGATTGCCGTTCTCCTGCCATAGTTGAGTCGAAATCTCTTAAGCTTTATCTGAATTCGTTTAATCACGAGAGAATGGCGTCGACTGAGTTGCTAGCCTCTACGATCAAAGCGGATCTCGAACAGGCGAGCGGTAATGTTGTGAATGTGCTTGTGCACTCGCTCGGCGAGTATCGTGCACTAATGGCGAAAAATTTCGCACCCCGGCTGCAGGACAATAGGACAGTGATCGCTTTAGATCGGTTGCCCTTAATTGATAATGTCGCGCCGCTCGACGCATCTGTCATTGAATTTATTCGCATCGATAAGGCGCCGAACGCGGTACATGCTAATAAGGAGACGCGTTACACCAGCGATCTCTTTCGCTCCAATTGCCCAGTCACCAATCAACCCGATTGGGCGAGTCTTGAAATTAAAGTCACTGGCATCGAGATCGAAGGCGCGAGCCTGCTGAGTTATCTTTGCTCGTTCCGGGAGCACCAGGGATACCATGAAGAATGCGCTGAGCGAATATTCGTTGCTTTGAGCAATCACTGTCGCCCTGACTCATTGCAAGTTTCGATGAATTATCTGCGACGTGGCGGTCTAGACATCAACGTCTATCGCGCAAGCGAAGCAATTACGCACGCCGATAGGCTCGCGCGTGATGTCAGGCAATAAAACACAAGCGCCCTATGGATGTTTGCCGCCTTGTAATCTAGGTGGCCCTAAGCTAGAGTGCGCGCCGTAAGTTTTACCCCGGTGAGGTGTCCGAGTGGCTGAAGGAGCACGCCTGGAAAGTGTGTAAGTCGAAAGGCTTCGAGGGTTCGAATCCCTCTCTCACCGCCAAATTTTAATGCCCCTGAAACAAACTGAAAAGACAGATTTTCCGGCTTCATTCCCCCCAATGGATTCCTAAGGTAGTATCGAGATAGTTTTTCTCGACACACCAAGGACAGTCCATGAAATTCCCATTACTGCTTGCCCCTTTAGTTGTTTGCCTCGGTGCTAGCGTCGCTGGCAGCGCCTTTTCTGCCGATTGGCCGAGCTATGGCGGTGACAACGGATCACAAAAATACTCGACACTAGATCAGGTTAACGCCTCAAACGTCGCCGACTTGGTTCCGGCATGGTCTTGGGAGAGCCCAGATAATGCCACTGTTGCCGATAATATTGCGCAACAAAACTACAGGGCAGTGCCGGCAGGCTTTAAGGCGACACCTATTGTGATAGAGGGTGTCATGTATGTGCCTAGCTCATTCGGGCGAGTCGTCGCGCTTGATGCGGCGTCGGGCGAGGAAAAATGGATTTTTGACACTGAGGCTTGGTCTAGTGGTAGGCCAGCAAATCTAGGTTACAACTCGCGCGGAGTCGGTTACTGGTCGAGCGAAGACAAACAGCGCATCTTCTTCGCAACCAACGATGCTAATCTGTGGTCTATCGACGCCGTGACAGGCTTACCCGACAGCAGTTTCGGCGACGGGGGCAAGATTGATTTGTCCTTGGGTCTTGGGCGTGAAATAGATAAGCGCCAATATGGCGTCGTCTCGCCGCCACTCGTGACCAACGATATAGTTGTCGTTAATTCCATAATCAATGACGGACCAACCACAAAGGAAATGCCGCCTGGCAACGTGAGAGGGTTTGATCCTCGCACAGGTGACATTGTGTGGATGTTTGAGACGATTCCTCAGGCAGGTGCGTTTGGCAACGAGACTTGGGAAAACGGATCATGGGAATACACCGGTAATACCAATTCATGGACCATTATGAGCGCCGACGACGAACTAGGCATTGTGTATCTACCCATTGGCACCCCGACGAATGACTGGTACGGCGGTTTGCGCCATGGCGATAACCTATTTGCAGAAAGCTTAGTCGCTGTGGAGGCCAAAACTGGCAAGCGCTTGTGGCATTTCCAGATGGTGCATCATGGCGTCTGGGATTACGATCTCCCTGCTGCGCCAACGCTTGTCGACCTGACCGTAGAAGGTAAAAAAATCAAAGCGGTTGCTCAAATCTCAAAGCAGGGATTCACCTATGTATTCGATCGCGTCACTGGCGACCCCGTATGGCCTATTATCGAAACCCCTGTGCCGCAGAGCAACGTGCCTGGTGAAAAGCTTTCTTTAACTCAGCCCATTCCAACTAAGCCGCCTGCGTTTGAACTACAGGGCCTCTCTGATGACACACTCGTCAACTTTACCCCTGAGTTACGTCGCGAAGCAGAACAACTCATAGAGCAATTCGACTCAGGGCCACTGTTCACGCCGCCTTCGCTGAGGGGGACTATTAATATACCAGGCTGGGGTGGTGGCGGCTGGTGGACCGGCGCCGCATTCGACCCCGATAGCGGGCTTTTCTACATACCTAGCGCCACAATACCGATTGTCGTCCAGCTGCAAGAAGCAGATCCTGAAAAATCAAATCTGCGCTACGTTCGTGGCGGCGCAATGAATATTGGCGGTCCGCAAGGCCTTCCGCTTACAAAACCACCCTATGGCCGTATTGTCGCTACAAACCTTAATAGCGGTGAGCAAGAATGGATGATCCCGCATGGCGAGGGTATTCGGCAAAAGATTATAGACATGGGTATTTTGGATCCCGGGCCGGTCGGTGGCCCCAGCAGGACTGGTCCGCTCCTCACGAAAACGCTGCTTTTTGTGGCGCAAGTGGATAACGGCCGCAACCTCCTGCGCGCGTTCGATAAAGCGACGGGGGCAGTACTTCATGAGATTGAGCTTCCTTTACCGCCGCAAGGGTCGCCGATGACCTACGCGGTCAAGGGTCAGCAATACTTGTCTATCGCCATAGGTGGCGGGCCAGACAGTAGATTATTCACCCTCTCGTTGCCTGAGTAAGAGGGAAGCCGTGGTTTTAGCAAAAGTGGTTGAATTGAGTGGCTTATACTCTCGCTCCAGAAGGCGAGAGCATGTTAAACTTCCCGCTGGTATCTCTTGTCGGTCCCCGCGCAATGATAAGTTATAAACCCCGCCAGGCCCGGAAGGGAGCAACGGTAGTAGCTGACTCATGTGCCGTGGTGTGGCTGGCGAGAGATGCCTCTGAATACTCTTGCTGTAAAGCTAAGCAAACTCAACATCAGATGGAAGTCGCTCCGTGAGCTATCAAGTTCTTGCTCGTAAGTATCGACCCGCTGTGTTCGCTGAGGTCGCAGGACAATCCCATGTCCTCAAATCTCTAATCAACGCGCTCGACAATCAACGACTTCATCATGCTTATCTGCTCACCGGAACACGAGGTGTCGGCAAGACTACCTTGGCGCGCATATTGGCGCGCTGCCTAAACTGTGAAGTCGGTGTTAGTTCTGAGCCTTGCGGCGAATGTGATGCCTGTAGAGAGATCGCCGAAGGGCGCTTTATAGATCTTATCGAAGTTGATGCGGCCTCACGCACAAAGGTCGAAGACACGCGTGAATTACTCGAAAATGTACAATACTTGCCAAGCCGCGGGCGCTATAAGGTTTACCTTATCGATGAAGTGCATATGTTATCGACACACAGCTTCAATGCGTTACTCAAGACGCTTGAAGAGCCTCCCGAACACGTAAAGTTTTTACTTGCCACGACAGATCCTCAAAAGCTTCCGATTACTGTTCTTTCGCGCTGTCTCCAATTTAATCTAAAGAATCTCGCACCGGCACTTATTGCCGAATTTGTTGCCGATATTCTGGTTAAAGAGAATGTATCTTCCGAAAGCGACGCCTTATGGCAGATTGCCATGGCGGCTTCAGGCAGCATGCGAGATGCGCTGACCCTAACCGATCAAGCCATCTCTTATTGTGAGGGTAGTGTGCTGACAGCCGGCGTGACCGAAATGCTTGGCGTACCTCCGCAGCATCAGATAACTCGTCTCTTGGAGGCAATGGCCGCTCGTGACGTCAGACTCATTGTCGAGTTGGTTCAGGTCATCGGCGAGCAAACCCCAGATTATCAACATACACTCGATGCGCTTTTATCAATGCTGCATCGCATCGCGCTGGCTCAGATTGCACCCGACGCAGTCGACAACAGCGTAGGAGATCTCGAAAAAGTCGTCGAACTTGCGTCGCAATTAACGGCCGAAGACGTGCAGCTCTATTATCAAATTGGCACCAAAGGCCGCGAGGACCTCAAGCTCGCTGTCGAAATGCGGAGCGCGTTCGAAATGGTCCTGCTGCGTATGCTGGTTTTTTCCCCGAGTTACACAGCACCCAAGCCTGCTATCACCGCTGTAAAGAGCAGCGATACTGAGGCTAACGAAAAAAAAAAGTCTCCGCTAGCGTGCGCGCAACAGACTAACCCTATCTCCGAGGCTCAGGCGCCTCCTCGCGACATTACACATCACGCAGGCGGTGACCCAGAACAGGATCAAGAATCTCAGCACGAAGCAGTGGCCTATTCGGCAGAGGGCAACGATCAGATGACCCCATCTAACTGGGTTAATGTTTACCCAAAACTCCAGCTCACCGGAATTTCCGCTAACATTATGGCGAACTGTGAGTTAGTGAGTGCAACGGATGACGCCATTGAGTTTCTCCTAGGCGAGGCGCACAGCGCTGTATTTAACGATGACGCACCTGCGAAGGTTGAGCCGGCTTTCGAAAAGTTCCTTGGTAAGAAGGTCGCTATTCGGATCTCAATAGGCACCACGCGTAGCGAGACCCCTGCAGCTCGAAAGATCCGTATTAATCAAGGGCTGCAAGCCAAACGAGTTAGCGATTTTGAAAACGATTCGATGGTTCTCGAACTACAAAAGAAATTTGGCGGCAAAGTAGTTGTCGAAAGCATCGTTGAGAGTAACGTTGAAAGCATTGTTGGAAGTAGAGTCGATAGCGCTGCTGAAAGCGGGCACGGTCAGGTTTAACGACTTACTATCTGGCGCCAGTGCCATTTGCGCCGCCACTAAATTAGGATATAAAAGATGACCGATCTCAACGAATTGATGAAGCAAGCGAAACTGATGCAAGAGAAGTTTCAAACCGCTCAGGAAACTGCAGCGAAGGCGGTGGTCGAAGGCGTCGCTGGCGCGGGACTCGTCCGTGTCGAAATGACTGGCAGGTATCAAGTCAATAACGTCAAAATCGATGAGACACTCTTGTCAGAAGAAATCAGTGTGATCGAGGATCTGCTCGCAGCTGCTGTAAATTCTGCCGTAGCGAAAGTAGCCGAAGCGAGCAAAGGCTCGCTAAGTGATCTGACGGGTGGAGTCACATTGCCCGACGGCTTCAAAATGCCTTTCTAGCAAAGAATAGCGCCTGTGTATGCGGATACTTGTTTCCGTATTGCTCCACACACAAGTAGTAACGAGTTTGACTACTAATGATTAGGAATACGCGGTGAACCTCAGCCCACTTATCGATGAATTAATTGATGCGTTTCGCTGCTTGCCCGGAGTCGGACCAAAATCTGCTCAGCGAATGGCATTGCAGCTTCTCGAGAGAAATCGAGTCGGCGGCGCGCGTTTGGCGAGTGCGCTGACGGCCGCGCTCGATGTTGTTGGAAATTGTGCCGAGTGTCGGACGCTTACCGAAGAGACTGTCTGCAGGCTTTGCGCAAGCGATAAACGTGATCAGTCGCTCTGCTGTGTCGTTGAATCCCCTGGAGACGTATTCGCAATTGAGCAGGCGGGTAGTTATAACGGGCGCTACTTTGTCTTGATGGGGCATTTGTCCCCGATCGACGGTATTGGTCCTGAACAGCTCGGGCTAGAGCAGCTTTTTTCGACGGTTGAGTCCGGCAAAATAAAAGAACTAATTATCGCTTGCAATCCCACTGTTGAAGGTGACGCCACCGCGTATTTTATTGCAGAGAGCCTAAAGGCGCAGAAAATACGTGTGTCTCGAATAGCACATGGCGTCCCTGTTGGCGGCGAATTAGAGTATGTCGACGGCGGCACTCTTACGCATGCTTTTGCTGGTCGCAAAACTCTTTCGGATGGATTTTATGGGTGAAGTGCGCGAATACACTGAGTCGCCTCAAATGGTTTATGTCGCTGATTCACACTCGCTAGCGGCACTGTGCGAGAGCTGGTCTCAGCTAGACGCGCTCGCTGTCGATACCGAGTTCATGAGGACAAACACGTTCTACGCGAAGTTGGGCCTTTTACAGATCGGCGATGGACATTGTAGTTACCTGCTAGACCCCTTAGAGATCGACGATTGGGCGCCGTTCGAGGCGCTGTGCCGTGCAGGGGTCGTAGAATTTATATTCCATTCTTGCAGTGAAGACCTCAGTGTATTCCTGTCGCATTTCGGTTTCGTTCCCGAACGACTCTTCGATACACAGCTCGCCGCTTCGTTCCTTGGTTTAGGGCCAAGCCTTAGCTACGCAGCGCTTGTCTTGCTGCGTTTGGATACGGTTATTGAGAAAGATGTGACCCGATCGGATTGGTTGCAACGCCCTCTGACCGACGCACAGCTGCGCTATGCAGCGATCGATGTCGTACACCTCATCGATTTGAGAAACCAGCTTCTTAGCGAGCTTCGCGAAAGAAACATGTCCGACTGGTTTGCCACCGAATGTCAAAATCTAATCCAGACAGCGCTTAACAATGAGGCTGAATCTAGTTGGTCAATGCTCTATCAATCGCTAAGCAATGCATGGCGCCTAAGCTCTGATGGGCTGGTGCTGCTCAGAGCGCTAAGTGTCTGGCGTGAGAAAGAGGCGCGGCGTCGTGACAAACCTAAAAGCTGGATCTTAAAAGACAATGATTTGGTGGAGATCGCTGGGGCACTGTCGGGTACCAATACCTCGGGGGAACAAGTCTCCAGTGCGCGTTTATTGATAGACAAGGGAAGTTTGAGCAGAGTAGAGCCCTCTGTTGTAAAGCGTTACGGATCAGTGTTTGCCGAGTTAGCCGATGGCTGTGATTACACGCAGAAGATAGATAACGCTGATTTATCGGCACCCCTAACGCCCGATATGCGCAAACGGCTGAAACGATTACAAGCGGTCGTCGCGTCTGCTGCGGAGGCTCACGGCCTTGCGCCCGAAGTATTAGCCCGCAAGCGTCAACTGCTCGCCTATATGCATCTGATGGAATCCGAGCCTGAGAAGGGCGCGTGGCCATCCGAGTTGTCACTGTGGAAAAAAGAACTTTTGCAAGCTGGTTTCGAAGGCGTACTTGATTCATGAAAGACACTAAGTCAGCCGCAATAGAGTTTTGGCATAAACCCCTTGGAGAACTTAGTGAGACGGAGTGGGAACGTCTTTGCGACGGCTGCGGGCGTTGCTGCTTAAAAAAGCTAATGGATGATGAAACCGAAGAGATTGTCCATACGCGCGTTGTCTGCAAACACCATGATCAGAATACTGGGGGCTGTGGTTGCTATCAAACCAGGACCGACTTGGTGCCTGAGTGCCTCGATGTAAAGGCAATGGATATCGCCTCTGCAACATGGATGCCCGCAACCTGTGCCTATCGTCTGCGTCATGAGGGCAAGCCTCTATTCGATTGGCATCCATTATTAACAAGGTCGCGTGATGCGATGATAAGCGCAGGGATTTCGCTATCTGGTCGGGCAATTAGTGAAGAATATGTCCACCCTGACGGCTATGACGAACATATCGTCCGCTGGGTGGAGTAGAAAGCACGCCAAGCTAAAAACAGTGGCGCGGACGTGAAAAGAAGGGGCAAGGGAAGATAGATGGCAAATTACGGATTATTTTGGCTTGTGTACCTGCTCGCGTCGTCGCTATTCATTGCTATTATTTGGCATCTCATTGTCTTTAGACGCGCTGTTTTGCTGACCTATGGCATAAGAGCCATAGCTATCGCGATGCTTGCTACGCCATGGCCGAGTCACGTTGATGGCCCTCATCTCGCCCCTGCACTGATGGTACTCGCGCTCGATGGCATCACACTCGGCTCAGACGCTGCGTTACGCGCGTTCGTACCACTTTTCTTGAGCGTAGTGCTTGGTCTAGTTGTGGCAGCGATTGTGTGGCTACGTGAGAGAAAGCGGCGGGGCTTTGCTGCGAAATAATGCAGCCGATGGGCAAAGGCCAAACAACCTAGACTCACGCGCCTAGTCTGGGTCATTAGTTCACGCGTACTGTATTTAGTGGCTTAGTCATTTTACAATGGCGTTTTATGGTCGTTCAGGCCGAGATTTCCTTTAGAACAGCAGAGTAGAAGAGAGATACGCGAATGAATTTTACAGGTACAGACAAATACGTCGCGACAGACGAATTACAGTTAGCAGTCAATGCGGCAATTGCGCTCGAAAAACCACTACTCATCAAAGGTGAGCCTGGTACTGGCAAAACAATGTTGGCTGAGCAGATTTCAGAAGCGCTAGGCATGCCCCTTATCCAATGGCATGTAAAGTCAACAACAAAAGCGCAGCAAGGGCTCTATGAATACGACGCTGTATCTCGATTGCGCGATTCTCAACTCGGTGATGAGAAGGTCAAAGACATCTCTAATTACATCGTAAAGGGTAAAATGTGGGAAGCGTTCGAGGCAGAACAGCAATCAGTTCTCTTAATCGACGAGATCGACAAAGCTGATATCGAATTCCCAAATGACCTGTTACTTGAGCTCGATAAAATGGAGTTTTTCGTTTACGAAACTCAAAAGCTCGTGAAGGCGACCACAAGACCGATAGTAATTATAACCAGTAATAATGAAAAAGAACTTCCCGATGCTTTTCTGCGCCGATGCTTTTTCCACTATATCGAGTTTCCAAACTCACAGACAATGGAAAAAATCGTCGATGTTCACTATCCAGAAATAAAGAAAGACCTTGTGCGCCAAGCGATGGATGTTTTCTTCGATGTGCGCAAGATTCCTGGCCTGAAGAAAAAGCCGTCCACGTCTGAGCTGATCGATTGGCTCAAGTTGCTGATGGCCGATGATATTCCAGAAGATATCTTAAAGAATCGGGATGCGAAGAATTCGATACCACCTCTTTACGGAGCGCTCTTAAAGAACGAGCAAGATGTTCACCTCCTTGAGAAACTCGCGTTTATGCATCGAGCCAAAAGCTAATGCTTATCGACTTCTTTATGATGCTTCGCAAAGAGCGCCTGCCGGTCTCGTTCACCGAGCTGTTCACGTTACTCGAGTGTCTCAAACGGAATATCATTTTCGGCAATATCGATGACTTTTACCTTCTTTCGCGCATGTGTTTTGTGAAAGACGAGAAAAACTTCGATAAGTTTGATCGCGCATTCTCTAAATATTTTGAAAAAATTGAAGCGCTTGATGACCTGACTATGGCTGAAATTCCGAGCGAATGGCTGCGCAAAGAACTCGAATCGATGCTCAGCGATGAAGAAAAGGCGAAGATCGAAGCGCTGGGTGGGCTCGAGAAATTAATGGAAGAGTTTAAGAAGCGCCTTCAGGAGCAAGAAAAACGCCATCAGGGCGGCAATAAGTGGATCGGAACCGGCGGGACTTCTCCCTTTGGTGCTAACGGATATAACCCCGAAGGCATCAGAGTCGGTCAGGACGGCGGCCGTAATTCACGCGCAGTGAAGGTGTGGGATAAACGCAATTACCGAGACTTAGACGATTCGGTAGAGATTGGTACTCGTAATATAAAGATGGCGCTCAGGCGGCTGCGCAAATTTGCGCGAACCGGTGCGGCTGAAGAGTTAGATATCTCGGACACAATCGCTTCCACGGCCAAAAATGCCGGCATGCTAGATATTAAAATGGTTCCCGAGCGACATAATTCTGTCAAAGTCCTCATATTTTTCGATGTCGGCGGCTCTATGGATCCCCATGTGAAACTCTGTGAGGAGCTTTTTTCTGCGGCGAGGACTGAATTCAAGCATCTTAAATATTACTATTTTCATAACTTTGTTTATGAGTCCGTATGGACTAAGAGTCATCGACGTCATGCTGAGACCACCTCGACTTTCGACATAATCAACAAATTTGCAAAAGACTATAAAGTTATTTTTGTAGGCGACGCGACCATGGCGCCCTATGAGATTACACACGTTGGCGGAAGCATAGAGCATTATAATGAGGAAGCAGGGGCGACTTGGTTCAAGAGATTGAGTGAACATTTTGAGCATTTAGTCTGGATTAACCCAACGCCGAAAGAATATTGGGAGCACAGTTATTCGATCGAAGTAGCTAAAGAGCTTACCGAAAACAAAATGTATCCGCTTTCTGTGAAAGGCTTAGAAGAAGCGATGAAGCTTCTCACGAAGTAGTAAGACAACCGTTGATGCCCAGTGGAGGGCTTGTGCTAGAGAAGCTCACAGACCAATTAGACCCTCAGCAATTTCAGTCGTTACCTGAACTCATAGACTATTGCCTGTCGACTCATGCCGAACTCCCCGGCTTTAGCTGCTTCGGTAAAACGATGAAGTTTGCCGAGGTCGATGAATTGAGTCAGCGCTTTGCGAATTTCCTAAAGAATCAAACGGATTTACAACCAGGCGATCGTATAGCTATTCAGCTACCCAACGTTCTCCAGTTCCCGATTGCACTCTATGGCGCGTTGCGCGCGGGACTTATCGTGGTCAGTACTAATCCGCTTTACACGGAACAGGAACTTGAACATCAATTCAACGACTCAGGTGCCGTTGCGGTAGTTACACTAGAATCATTTGCATCAAAAATTGAGGCAGTGTTCGCGCGCACACAGCTCAGGACAGTGATCATTTCTTCGTTAGGCGATCTCCAGTCGGCGCCGAAGAAATTCTTACTCAATGCTGCGGCAAAATACGTGAAAAAAATGGTGGCAAGCTACTCGTTACCAAGTGCCGTTCGTTTTACTGATACGCTAAAGCCAACAGAGAGTGCGTTTGCTGCACCGGTGTTCGATCGTCATGATACTGCTGTTCTTCTGTACACCGGAGGCACCACCGGCGTGGCAAAGGGGGCGATGATTACCCACGCAAACCTTATTTCGAACCTAATGCAATTTCGCTCGCGCTCGGTTCTGGCTATGGATGATTGTGTCGAAAGCGTCGCAGCTCCTCTTCCTCTCTACCATAGCTACGCGTTTTTGATGCACTGTTTTGCTATGCCCTACGCGGGCAATCACAGCGTTCTCATAACGAATCCGCGAGACATTCCTAGCCTGATAAAAGCGCTCGCACGCTATAAAGTTAGCGGTTTTGTAGGGATTAATACACTCTACTTGGCGATCATGCGGGATCCTAGCTTCGCCAAGTTGGACAAAAAATACCTTAAATTCTGCGGTGCCGGTGGTATGGCGATGAGTTCATCGGTCGCTGAGGAATGGCTCGAACGAACTGGCTGCGAGATTATGGAAGGCTATGGACTTACCGAGTGCTCGCCTGCGGTGACAGTAAATGTGCCTGGCAAGGTGATCGCCGGTACAGTTGGATTCGCGGTGCCTGATACCGAGTTATGTACAGCGAACGAAGCAGGAGAGATCCTGTCCGCCGGTGAGCGCGGCGAACTTTGGATAAAAGGCCCGCAAGTGATGAAGGGTTATTGGGGGCAAGAGCAAGCGACGAAAGATGCGATAACACCTGAGGGCTGGTTCAAAAGCGGCGACTACGCTGAAATCGATTCGGATGGATATGTACGGATAGTTGATAGGAAGAAGGACATGATTCTTGTCTCTGGCTTTAATGTCTTTCCCAATGAAATCGAAGACTGGGTTAACAGGCATTCACGCGTGCTAGAAAGCGCGGCTATTGGGATTCCTAACGAGCGTACGGGCGAGGTCGTTAAACTTTTTGTTGTCGCACACGGTGAGCAACCGAGTGTTGATGACATTATCGCTCACTGCCGTGAGGGCTTAACCACCTATAAAGTACCCAAAGAAGTCGTCTTCGTTAACGATCTGCCGAAGTCTATAATAGGCAAAATCTTGCGCCGAGAATTACACTAAGGGGTTAACACGATTGAACCGCAAGGGCTCCGCTTCGACCACAGCTAAATCCGCGCCTCGGGTAGGGGCATCAGATCAAAAGAGAGTAAACGAGGTAAATCAAGAAAACTCAGTGCCGAAAGCAGTGGGGCTATTACTTAATACTCTTGAAAAAGCACTGGCCCGTGTGCAGTCAGCCGATTCGTTCCGGTTGCAGCAACGAGTGTCAAAGTTTACGTCGACCCTCAGCGAACTGTCGCGCGACACGCTAGTCACTAGTGAGAGAATGCGCGCTTTCGAACAGCTGCAAGCTGAGCTTAGGAAGTCCGAAAGCAAGTGTGAGTTACGCGCTCAGCTAATCCCAGAAACTCAGTCGTATCCGCCACAACTCCCTGTCAGCGCCAAGGCTGGGGAGATTGCCGAGCTGATTCGATCTAACCAAGTAGTCGTTGTTGCTGGTGATACAGGGTCTGGCAAGACTACACAGCTGCCTAAAATCTGCTTGGAGGCGGGCTTAGGGCGTCGGGGTATGATTGGGCATACCCAGCCCCGACGGCTTGCCGCATTATCAGTAGCGACAAGGATCGCCGAAGAGCTCGGCGAGAGTGCAGGGCGGGGTGTGGGCTCGCAGGTTCGTTTCGATGACAGGACTGGACCCAATACCTTCCTAAAACTAATGACCGACGGGATTCTCTTAGCTGAGATTCAGGCGGACCGATTTCTTAGTAAGTACGAAATCATTATTATTGATGAGGCTCACGAACGCTCTCTCAATATCGATTTCCTCCTTGGCTTTTTGCGCGATCTTATTCGCAAGAGGACAGACCTTAAGCTGATCATCACTTCGGCGACGATCGATGTTGAGAAATTCTCAAGCCATTTCGGTAGCGCCCCTGTCGTTTCGGTTGAGGGTAGAACCTTTCCAGTCGAAGTCCGGTATAAACCCCTTGCAGATCCTGGTGAGGGCGCGCGCTCCGAAGATGCACAGACCGAAGCCATCACCACGGCCGTGCGCGAAATATTGCAGCACGACAGAAGTAACAACCAAAGTAGCGGCGACATCCTCGTCTTTCTCCCGAGTGAAAGAGAGATTCGCGACACCGCAACAAGCTTGCGCAAAGCGAAATTAGGCGATATCGACGTATTACCACTTTACGGTCGTTTGCAACACGCGGAACAAGCGAGAATTTTTTCGACCCACCAGACGCGCCGCGTAGTGCTGGCCACTAATGTTGCTGAAACCTCAATTACTGTGCCAGGGATTAACTATGTCGTTGATACGGGCACTGCACGTATAAGCCGTTATAGCCTTCAGAGCAAGGTGCAGAGACTTCCTATAGAGGCTATTTCACAGGCTAGCGCGAATCAGCGTAAAGGGCGTTGCGGGCGCGTGGCAGACGGTATTTGTATTCGTCTGTATTCGGAGCAAGACTTTGAATCTCGGCCGCTTTACACCGATCCAGAAATTCAGCGCACTAATCTTGCTGCCGTTATTCTTCGAATGCTGCATCTCAAATTGGGCGATGTGGAGGATTTCCCCTTTATCGAGATGCCGGAATCAAAAGCGATCAACGAGGGTCATAAGCTTCTGCTTGAGCTCAATGCGATTACAGCGAGCAAAAATCTGACTTCGATCGGCCGGCAAATGGCAGTTCTCCCGATCGACCCTCGCTATTCAAGAATGCTGTTAGAGGCACATAAACTTGGCTGCTTGAGGGAGGTTTTAATCATTGTTAGCAGTCTAAGTATTCAAGATCCGCGTGAAAGCAATAGTGAGAACCGGCAAGTGGCTAACGAGAGGCAGGCTGAATACAAACACCCAGATTCGGATTTTATGTCGCTGGTTACTCTCTGGGACACCTATGAAAAGTTAAGGCAGGATTCGCCGCAAGCAGCGCTTCGCAAATACTGTAAAAAACAATTCCTGTCATTTATGAGAATGCGAGAGTGGCGAGAGGTTCACCGACAACTGTTATTGGCAAGCCAAGGGCTAGGCTTTCGTGTGAGCAACGATGATTCAGATTATGCGAGTGTGCATAAAAGTCTCATCGCGGGATCACTTAACCAAGTCGCGCGCAAGTCTGACGATCGAAGTTTCGTTGGTACTCGCAATAAGAAGTTTTCACTGTTCGGCGCGTCAGTACTCGCAAGGTCTAATACGAAATGGATTATGACAGGGGAGCAGATAGAAACCTCGCAAGTCTTTGCGACGCAAGCAGCTAAGATCCAGCCTGAGTGGGTTGAAGAGGTTGCGATGCATCTCGTCAAGCGTGAGTCGTTCGATCCTCACTGGAGCGGCAAACGACAAGAGGTCATGGCATATGAGAAGGTTCATTTATTCGGCCTCACCCTGGTTGAGCGAGCGCTGGTACGTTATGCCCCAGTCGATTCGGTCGCCGCACGGGCAATTTTTATAAGACACGGGCTTGTTGGGCAGCAGGTATCGAGCGAACTCGGTTTTGTTAGACTTAATTTGTCGCTCCTAGAGCGATTGGAGAAACTCGAAGATAAACTCCGGCGCCCCGACATACTCGCGAGCGAATCACAGCAAATCGACTTTTTCGAACGAATAATACCTAGCGAGGTGAATTCACTTAGGACATTGAAGAGCTGGCTAGCCTCGATAGACGATCGCAAGGGTGTTTGCCTCCAGCTCAGTGAGAAAGACCTTCTAGCAGACAATGGAGATGGATTCAGCTTCGCAGACTTCCCAGATGCGGCGGCGATACAGAGTAACACTCTTAAAATCGACTATGTTTTTGAACCTGGTAAGGAGCTAGACGGAGCGACAATCGATGTCCCCAAAGCCCTGTTGGCCCAGCTGACTGCGGCGGATATCGATTGGGCGGTACCCGGCATTATTCGTGAAAAATGTGTTGCTCTGATCAAAGGTCTTCCCAAAGCGCAAAGGAAAAACTTTATTCCCGTTAACGCGTTCGTTGACCAGCTAGTCCCGTACCTTATGGGAGGTTCCGTCGATTTGCTCGATTCCTTAAGTGACGCGATTTATGAGCTTCGGAGGATCAGAATCGAGCGGATTCAGTTTGACGCGATTGAACTGCGTGCGCACTTAAAGATAAAAGTCAGAGTGGTCGATAGCAACGGCGCGCAACTTGGGATCGATAGCTCGCTGCGTGTGCTGCAAGAGAGGTTTTGCAAAGATGAGGTGAGCGGGGCAAAGACACCGGTGACTAAACAGGCTATTGGTCATCCGATAGAAACCTCGGGCCTGGTTGTAATGCCCGAAAAAGCACTGCCTCAAAGCCTTCAAGTTGGAGAGGGCAATATCCGACTAATCAGATTTCCGAGTCTGGTGGATGCAGGATCTAGTGTATCGGTATGCCTTTTTGCTGATGAACACCAGGCTGGTTTAGCGCACTCGCGAGGAGTGGTGAAGCTGGTCATGCTTAACAGCCAGCAACAACGCAATATGCTGCGCAAACAGTTCGACCGCTTCGTCAAACAGAATGCGCTTAAGCTGCCCGTAGGGTCTGCAGATTTCGCCGAACAGTGTGTCGAAGCATGTTACGTGGAAGCACTTGGAAGTGTGAAAACGGTACGAAGCCGTGAGACCTTTGAACGGGCGTTAAATGTGGCCAAATCACAGGTCGTCGGTATTGGCGATCGCTTGGTTACGCTCCTCGAGCGGATAATAGTGATTCGGCTCACACTCAAAAAGCGCCTGTCGGCGTTATCCTCAGCACCTGGGTATCTTACGTCCGACGTGGCGAGCCAACTTGTGCGATTGTTTGGCCCCAACTTTGTGGCTGAAAGCGGTGTCGAGAGACTTAAGGATTACCCGAGGTACTTGGATGCGATTGAGCTTCGCTTGGGCAAAGCCCCATTTATGGGTCCCAAAGACAAAATCGATTCAGAATTACTGGCTGGCTACTGGCAAAAATTAGAGACGTTTAAGAGCGCACCTCAAACCAGTGGGGCAGAGGGCAATGCGACTAAGTTTGAAGAGCTTAGATGGATGTTAGAGGAATATCGCGTTTCGGCGTTTGCGCAAAGCCTCAAAACTAAGATGCCGGTTTCGCCGGCGCGGATAGAAAAGGCCTTAGAGAGATTGAAAGCAAACTCGAGGGGGCAATAGTTACTGACAACTGAGCTGCAGAGCGAAGGGATGTGCATGTTGGTTCGAAAGGTGTTCGTAAAAAAGCGTAGACAGCGTCAGCTTGGATCTACCGTAACGACGCTGTTAATCTGCGCCGCGGCGCTATTGGTTTCCTGTTCGTCGATCGCGGCTACCCACGCAAACGATCCTTGGCGAGAGGCAAATGGCTATGTATTTAAGTGGAATGATTATTTCGACCAGCTCGTCGTAAGACCGACTGCTTTCGCGTATACGACTTTCTTGCCGCGGGTTGCGAGGCAGGGGATCGGCAATTTTTTCAGTAATGTCGATGATATTAATGTTCTTGCAAACGATATATTGCAGCTAAAATTGTCTGCAGCTGCAGGCGATGGCAGCCGGTTGCTCCTCAATAGCACGGTTGGTCTAGGTGGTTTTCTCGATGTTGCCAGCAGCCTTGGTCTGCGTAAAAATGAGGAGGATCTTGGCCAAACCCTAGCTACTTGGGGCGTTAGTTCTGGCCCCTATGTAATGCTGCCGGTATTCGGCGCGAGCACGGTGCGCGACTCGTTCGGATTAATTATCGACACTGTGTTTAATCCGCTTCAGCGTGTCGAAGATCCTTCGCTGCGTCTCGGCTTATTTTTACTAGACGAAACTGATTCTAGGTCAGGTGTTCTGGCGCTTGATGAATTAATTACCGGAGATCGTTATCATTTTATTAGAGAAGCCTATTTGCAGCGCAGAGAATATCTCAATAACGACGGCGTGCTTGATGAGCCGTTTGGCGAATTTTAGCGCCTAGACTCCGTCTCTTGCCGCGATCTTCATACGTATAAAATCACTGTGAGAGACATAAATTAATTCGCTCACTCTTCGAATTACACCATCTTCATACCGATCTACTTCACCATCGGCAAATGCGATCCGCCACATATTTTTTATGAGCGATAGTTTCGCATCGACAGAGAACTGAGTATTTACCTGCGCCGTGAACTCATAGAGCGAGGTCGACTCCTCGGCTTTTTCGTGTGCTAAAGCGCGTAATTCATCGGCCGCTTCCTCGTCGAGTCCAAGTGTTTTAACAAGAATCGCAATAAACTCCTGCTCTTCTCGGGCGTCGAGCCGCTGATCGCTGTTCATCACCTCCACCATTAAGGTCGCAGTGATTAAGTTTTCGGATAGCGCATCTAATTGTCCTGAGTCGGCAGATTCACCAAGCGAACTCTGAAACATTGCCTTTAACTTTGCTAGCATAATTCGTTGATTCCCAAGTCTTCAATTTCTTTGTCTTGCTCATGTTTGGCGACAATGTCCATCGCTTGCTCTAACACGTCGACGCCCGAGGTCGGCTTATAGGCATTCTGGCTCAGATGTCTGCGAAAGGCTTTACCGCCATAAACGCCTTTAAAGAGCCCTAGTAAATGTCGCGCAATGTGCTGAAGCGGAGTCCCGATTGCCAATTGCTGCTCCACATAAGGCAGGTAGTTTATGAGTGCCTGACTGCGAGTAAGCGTATTTGGGCTAGCACCAAAAAACAGTTCATCTACCTGAGCCAAAATGAACGGATTTTGATACGCCTCCCGGCCCAGCATAACCCCATCGACATGATTTAGCTGCTCTATTGCCGTCGATAAGTCTGTAATTCCGCCATTGATAATAATAGTCAGCCTATCGAAACTCTTTTTTAGGCGATAGACCCGGTCGTAATCTAGCGGGGGTATTTCTCGATTTTGTTTTGGGCTTAGCCCAGACAGTATTGCCTTACGTGCATGCACAACAAACAACTCACAGCCTGCGTCTGCAACAACGCCGATAAAGTTTTGCAATGCAGCCTCGCTATCTTGGTTGTCGATGCCTATTCGACATTTAACGGTTACCGGCACATCAACACACTGTCGCATCGCGTCTATACACTGGGCGACGAGTTCAGGTTCTGCCATTAAACAGGCGCCGAATGAACCGGACTGTACGCGCTCGCTTGGGCATCCAACATTGAGGTTGATCTCGCAGAAACCAGCGTCTTCGCCTAATCTTGCGGCGAGTTGTAACTGTTTCGGATCAGAGCCGCCTAGCTGAAGGGCGACCGGGTATTCTTCTGGGCTGTGCGCTAATAAGTTACGGCGATCGCCATATTCTAAAGCCGCACTCGTAACCATCTCTGTATAGAGCAGGGCGTTCTGGCTCAGTTCTCGAAGGAATCGGCGGTCATGGCGATCGGTCCAATCCATCATTGGCGCCACACAGAACCGATGGGCATCTAAATGGGATAGCTCGTTTCGCTGTTTGTCGATCGCTAAAGTGCTCAATAGAATCTCGTAAGTTACGTTGTAGCGGATGTTGGCGGTGTATTAAATCAGAGACGACTTTCATGTCAAGGCGGCCAAACCCTTTGCGTGAGTCTCTGCACGGCTTCGAGTATAATTGCGTTTTACGCCTTCTTCATTTTCGCTGATAGAGACAACGAATGACTCAAGTACGCACTCGCATAGCGCCTTCACCTACTGGCGACCCCCACGTAGGCACCGCCTATATAGCCCTATTTAATAGGTGTTTTGCGCGTCAACACGGCGGCAAGTTTATTTTGAGGATCGAAGACACTGATCAGGTAAGGTCTACGGCTCAGTCCGAGCATGATATTTTGGCTTCGCTCCAATGGCTCGGGTTAGAGTGGGATGAAGGCCCTGGGATAGGTGGCGATTTCGGCCCCTATCGTCAAAGCGAGCGCAGCGACATATACGTCGAGCACATAACAACCCTGTTAGATACGGGTCACGCATTTCACTGTTTTTGTACTGCAGAACGATTGGATGAAGTGAGAAAAGAGCAAATGGCTGCGAAGCAGCAGCCCGGGTACGATGGTCACTGCGCGCATCTTTCAAAAGCCGATGTAGAAGCCAAACTTGCCGCTAAACAAGACTACGTCATTCGGATGCGTGTACCAGAGTCAGGCAACTGTGAGTTCAACGACATGTTGCGTGGCGAAGTGTCGATCGCTTGGTCGCAAATTGATATGCAAGTGCTCATGAAATCCGATGGCCTCCCTACTTATCATTTCGCCAATGTTGTGGATGATCACTTGATGGAAATCAGCCATGTAGTGCGCGGCGAAGAGTGGATTAACTCTGTGCCTAAGCACGTGTTGCTGTATCAATATTTTAACTGGACGCCGCCTGTCTTTTGTCACATGCCGCTTCTGCGCAACCCCGATAAAAGTAAGTTGAGCAAACGGAAAAATCCTACATCGATTAATTACTATCGCGACATGGGTTACCTGCCGGAGGCGTTGCTCAATTACTTGGGCATGATGGGTTGGACTATGCCCAACGGTGACGAGGTGTTTACTCTTGCAGCAATGGAGGCGGCATTCGACATCAGCAGAGTGAGTTTAGGCGGCCCGGTATTCGATACAGAAAAGCTCGATTGGCTTAACGGGAAATATTTACGAGAGTCGGGCAGCGATGCAGACTTTCAGGCGCGGCTGTTGGCGTGGGCTCAAAATTCAGGTCGCCTTGAGCCTATTATACCGCTGTTGCGACAGCGAGTTGAGAAGCTCAGCGATGTTGCACCGCTTATAAGTTACTTTTTTAGTGGCCCTGTGAGTATTGCTCCCGAGTCATTTTCGCATTGCAAGTTAGCGCCAGTAGATGCGTGCAGAGCATTACAGTTTGCGCTGTGGAAACTCGAAGCACTGGGGACATGGAATCGTGACGAGGTTGAGTCAGCACTCATGAAACTAGCCGAGGTATTGGATATCAAAGTGCGTGATTTCTTAGCGCCACTTTTCGTTGCTATTAGCGGCCAGCCAGTGTCACTTTCGGTTATCGATTCGATCGCAGTGATCGGGCTCGATCTTTCGCGCGCCAGATTACGTATTGCCATCGAAACTTTGGGTGGAATATCGAAGAAACAAGCCAAAAATTTAGAGAAAGAGTTTGCTCAGCTCGGTCAGTAGAGCGTTTGCAGGTGCAGATAGGCAAAACACAGGGCAAGAGGGTGATGCAGATTGACACGCCGAGTTGATCTGCATAGAATGCCCGCTCCTCAGATCCGACGTCGGATCGACTGATTTATCGGGGCCTTAGCTCAGCTGGGAGAGCGCAACACTGGCAGTGTTGAGGTCAGCGGTTCGATCCCGCTAGGCTCCACCAAATCAACTTTACAGAAAAATGCCCCAAGCGCTTTTGACGCTTAGGGCGTAGAGAGTATTACACGTCCCGCGATGTGTAGCCTTTGTAAAGCTGGCGTGGCCGACCGATCTTATACGGATGGCTGAGCATTTCGTCCCAATGCGCAATCCACCCTGGCGTGCGGCCTGTGGCAAATATCACAGTAAACAAGCTTGTAGGGATACCTATTGCTTTCAAGATAATGCCCGAGTAGAAGTCGACGTTTGGATAAAGCTTCTTGCTAATGAAGTAGTCGTCTTCCAAGGCAATCTTCTCTAATTTTCGCGCGATGCGAAATAGTGGATCGTCTTCTACACCAAGCTCTTCAAGAACTTCGTCGCATATTTTGCGCATTACAGTCGCGCGTGGGTCGAAGTTCTTGTAGACCCGATGGCCGAACCCCATAAGCCTGAAGGGATCCTCCTTGTCCTTTGCCTTGGCAATATACTCTTCGATGTTTGACTCATCGCCAATCTCGTAGAGCATTTCGAGGACGGCTTCGTTCGCACCGCCATGTGAAGGCCCCCAGAGCGCCGCTATGCCCGAAGCGATGCACGCATAGGGGTTCGCGCCGCTCGAACCTGCAAGGCGCACAGTCGACGTTGACGCGTTCTGCTCATGATCAGCATGCAAGAGGAAGATAGTGTCCATCGCTTTCGCCAGCGTCGGGCTCACATTGGGAGCCTCACACGGGGTGCCAAACATCATGTGAAGGAAGTTTTCAGCAAAGCCCATATTGTTTTGCGGGTACATAAACGGCTGCCCGACACTATGCTTGTAGCACATCGCAGCGAGTGTAGGCATTTTCGCTATAAGGCGATGAGCGGCCAGTTTTCGATGAGTAGGGTCGTCAATGTCTAAATCGTCGTGATAAAACGCCGACAGGGCGCCGACGACGCCTACAAGCATTGCCATTGGGTGGGCATTTTTTGGGAAGCCCTTGAAGAACTGATGAATATGCTCATCGACCATCGTGTGATAGCGAATAGTCTTCTCAAACGCAGTCTTTTCCTCGGCGCTCGGTAATTCACCGTTAAGCAATAGAAAGCAGGTTTCGAGAAAAGTCGCTTTGTCAGCGAGTTGTTCGATTGGATAGCCGCGATGGAGGAGTACTCCCTTGCCGCCGTCGATGAAGGTAATCTCCGATTCACACGATGCTGTGGAAACAAACCCAGGGTCGTAGGTAAAGACGCCTTCGCTAACTAATCCGCGCACATCTAGTACATCCGGCCCAGTAGTTCCTTCGTATATCGGCAGCTCGATTACCTTATCGATTCCGTCGATCTGCAGCTTCGCGGTTTTTGCGCTCATGGCGTACTCCTGATGAGATTGTATTCTTTCGGAAAAACAGTGACTTAGATAGGGTTCATCGCCACTGATTTGGTATTCTAGAGTGTCGCTGCGCTTAGGCGCAGGGAGCGCAATACTAGGGAATTAGTCCTTGTTTTGTCAAATATTTAGCGATTACAGAACAGCGGACAGTGGCCGATCTAGGGTTTGTTACGATTAGACGCAGCGGCGGCGCAAGTAAACGATTGCGCGGGTTGCGGCGTATTGTTACGTGCAACCAAGCAGTTGTCGGGGCATTACGACAATGCCTTGTCGGTATTGAGTTCAGAGAGCCAAGTTCTATTGTATTGACGGACGCTCGCTAATATACTTCGCGCCGTTTGGAAGTTGAAATTGTTAATTAATTCAATCAGTTTGATCGGAGTGACATTCGCAAAGTCGTCAATTGGTAGCAACTGGCGCTAACTAAGCCCGAAAATGCGCTAACTCACTCCATCAAGATCAATTCGAAAGGTTAAACGTGAAAGATACCAGACCAGTAAATATCGATCTCACCACAATCCGATTCCCACTCACCGCGATACTCTCTATCACGCACCGCATCACCGGCGTGATCATTTTCGTTGGCGTGGCGATCTTGCTCTATCTCCTCGGTTTGTCACTCGAGTCCGCGGCGGGCTTCGCTGAAGCGCAACGCTTGTTGACACTCCCCGTCGCTAAATTTGTAGTTTGGGGCATCATCTCTGGCCTCCTCTACCATATCGTCGCCGGTACTAAACATCTCATTATGGATTGGGGATTTGGTGAAACTTTGGCTGGCGCTGCGATCGGAAGTCGCATAACGCTTGTCCTATCAATCGTCTTAATCGCTACCGCTGGAGTCTGGATATGGTAACTAGTGCAACGAATTTTAGCAGAACAGGCCTGTCTGATTGGCTTGTGCAACGTGTGAGCGCGGTAGTGTTGCTCGCTTACTCTCTCTTTGTATTTGGGGTTTTTATACTCAACCCTGAGCTTAGTTTTGAGCAGTGGTCGGGGATATTTTCAAATAATGCAGTGCGCATTTTTAGCTTAATGTCGGTGCTCGCTCTCTGCGGGCATGCCTGGATTGGAATGTGGACTGTTGCCACAGATTACTTAACAACGCTGCAGCTCGGCTCAGCGGCAACCTTCGTACGTCTTGCCTTTCAGCTCGGTTGTGCAATATTGATTACAGTTTACCTCCTTTGGGGTATTCAGATTTTTTGGGGAAGCTAAATGAGCGCTTTACGAACAATTTCTTTTGATGCAGTTATCGTAGGCGGCGGCGGTGCAGGTATGCGCGCTGCGCTGCAGTTAGCTCAGTCGGGTTACAAGACAGCCGTTATCTCCAAAGTCTTTCCAACCCGTTCGCACACTGTTTCGGCCCAAGGTGGTATTACCTGCGCAATCGCAAGTGACGACCCTAATGACGATTGGCGCTGGCATATGTATGACACAGTCAAGGGCTCTGACTACATCGGTGATCAAGACGCGATCGAGTATATGTGCAGCGAAGGCCCGCAGACAGTTTTCGAACTCGAGCATATGGGCCTGCCTTTCTCTCGCACCGATAACGGTCGGATTTATCAGCGTCCGTTTGGTGGCCAGTCCAAAGATTACGGCAATGGTGGCCAAGCTGCACGCACCTGTGCGGCGGCGGATAGAACAGGCCATGCACTATTACACACGCTCTATCAAGGAAACATTAAGAACAACACGGTGTTTCTGAACGAATGGTATGCAACTGACATCGTTAAGAACCAAGATGGCGCGGTCGTCGGCGTGATTGCTATTTGTATCGAGACCGGCGAGACGGTGTTAATTCAGTCGAAAGCAACTGTATTTGCAACGGGTGGCGCAGGGCGAATTTACGCATCCACCACTAATGCCCTTATCAATACCGGCGACGGCGTTGGCATGGCACTCCGCGCCGGCTTCCCCGTTCAAGACATGGAAATGTGGCAGTTTCATCCAACCGGTATTTACGGCGCGGGAACTCTTGTAACTGAAGGATGCCGTGGAGAAGGCGGCTACCTAATCAACAAGGATGGCGAACGCTTTATGGAGCGTTATGCGCCAAATGCTAAAGATTTGGCAGGACGCGATGTCGTCGCTCGGTCGATGGTGCTTGAAATATTAGAAGGACGTGGGTGTGGCCCGAAAGGCGACCACGTCATGCTCAAACTCGACCATCTTGGCGAGGACGTGCTTAACGAAAAGCTACCTGGAATTCTTGAGCTGTCGCGGACCTTCGCACATGCGGACCCGGTGAAAGAGCCAATTCCGGTTGTGCCCACTTGTCACTATATGATGGGTGGTATCCCAACCAACGTTAATGGCCAAGCAATAATGCAAGACGGAAATGGCGTCGATGCAATCATTCCAGGGTTATTTGCTGTTGGCGAGGCAGCGTGCGTTTCTGTGCACGGCGCGAATCGTCTAGGCGGCAACAGCTTGCTAGACCTCGTTGTTTTCGGTCGCGCGGCGGGCAAGCATATAGAGCAGGAACTCGCTTCAGGAATCGAGCAACGCGTCGCCAGTGAGTCAGATATTGAAGCGGCGATGTCCCGTTTAAACCGCCTCAACGAAACGACTTCAGGTGAGAGCGTGGCTGAACTTCGCGCCGAGTTGCAAGGAATTATGCAGAACTATTTCGGCGTATTCCGTAAAGGCGAGTTCATGCAAGATGGCATCAGGAAGCTCGAGGTGCTCCGTGAGCGCATCAAAAATGTTCACTTAGTCGACAAGAGCAACGCGTTTAATACAGCTCGCATCGAAGCGCTTGAATTAGAAAATCTATTCGAGGTTGCCGAGGCGACAGCGATCTCAGCCGAAGCACGCGATGAAAGCCGTGGCGCACACGCACGAGATGATTTCCGCGAGCGCGATGACGAAAACTGGCTATGTCACTCAATGTATTTCCCAGAAGACAAGCGAGTAGGCAAGCGTGCTGTGAACTTCAAGCCGAAGACTGTTGATACCTTCGAGCCAAAGATCAGAACTTACTAACCGTAGAGTTCGGAGCTTGCCTAAACATCGGTTTAGGCAAGGATGTTAAACGCAATTATCAAACTATGTTTGAAGCAAGGTGAATCGTGTTAGTTAGCATTTATCGTTACAACCCAGAAACAGACCTAAAGCCAGTTATGGTTGATATAGAAGTCGACGTGCCTACAGACCGCGACCTCATGGTTCTTGACGTGCTCAACCTAGCCAAAGAGAAAGATACAACGATCGCCTATCGCCGATCATGCCGTGAGGGCGTTTGTGGATCCGATGGCATGAACATAAACGGCACCAACGGGCTTGCATGTATTACCCCATTGTCGACTGTCGTCAAACCAGGCAAGAAGTTAATTCTCAGGCCGCTGCCAGGCTTGCCGGTTATCCGTGACTTAGTAGTAGATATGTCTATCTTCTACAAGCAGTTCGAGAAAGTGAAGCCCTATCTAATGAATGACGAGCCGGCGCCGAACATCGAGCGCCTGCAAAGCCAAGAAGATCGTGCCAAACTAGACGGTCTCTATGAGTGCATTCTTTGCGCTTGTTGTACAACCAGCTGTCCTTCTTTTTGGTGGAATCCTGACAAGTTTATCGGACCCGCTGGCCTACTCCAGGCTTACCGCTTTCTAGCAGACAGCAGAGACACGGCAGCATCGGAGCGACTAGCTGGGCTCGAAGACCCCTTCAGTGTGTTCAGATGTCGCGGCATCATGAACTGTGTTGCAGTGTGTCCTAAAGGCCTAAACCCCACTCGCGCTATTGGTCATATACGCTCGATGCTAATCGAACAGAGCGCTTAAGCTAGTCCCTGCTGGCGAGAGGTTTACCGCTCGCTTATTGTCAAAAAGGATGACAACCAATGGAAGGATTTGAGGATAAGTCGGCGAGCCCAATGCAGCAGTTATGGGATAGTGGTCATTTATCTGGCGCTAATGCCGAATACGTCGAAGCGCTCTATGAGTCTTATTTGGAAGACCCCGCTAGCGTCCCAGATCAATGGTCTGTTTTCTTTGCAGAATTGCCTGCAGGATCTGCGAATGGTAAGGGGGATGTCTCGCATGCGCGCATTCAGCAAGACTTCAAAACGCTAGGCAAGCGCAGCCGCTATACGCCACTTCTCAGTAACGATGCGATTGTCAACTCGGAGCACGAGAGCAAACAAGTTCAGGTCATGCAACTTATTAGCTCATACCGAGTGCGGGGGCATCAGAAAGCGGCGCTCGATCCGCTTGGCCTCATGCATCGCGAACGCGTAGCTGATCTAGAACTCGAATTCCACGGTCTTGGGCCGCTCGACTCTTCGACGGTTTTCCAGACAGGCTCACTTTTTATAAGCAAAGACAAAGCGCCACTCGGCGAGATAATTGAAAACCTCGAACGCATCTACTGTAGCGCGGTCGGCTACGAGTTTACGCACATCGTGAATCTCGAAGAGAAGCAGTGGATAGAGCAGCGCATAGAAAGCAACGATGGGATATCCAACTTCGGCGCTGACATCAAAACTCACCTTCTCGAGCGTCTGACCGCCGCAGAGGGTTTGGAAAAACATCTCGATTCGAAATACCCGGGCACGAAGCGTTTTGGCCTCGAGGGAGGTGAAAGCTTAATACCTTCTCTCGACGAACTCGTGCAGCGAGCGGGTAGCGCAGGGACTAAGGAAATCGTGCTCGGTATGGCTCACCGCGGCCGGCTCAATGTGTTAGTGAACCTTCTTGGCAAAAATCCTGCTGACCTTTTTGATGAGTTCGAAGGTAGGGCGGTTTACAAGAGCTCAGGAGATGTGAAATACCATCAAGGTTTTTCCTCTAACATAATGACCGCTGGTGGCGAAGTCCATATGGCAATGGCCTTCAATCCCTCTCATCTAGAGATTGTAGCGCCTGTAGTCGAAGGCTCTGTACGCGCACGCCAGGTTAGGCGTGGCGATACTGACGGCTCTAAAGTCCTCCCTATTATTATCCATGGAGACGCAGCATTTGCAGGACAGGGTGTCGTCATGGAAACATTCCAGATGTCGCAGACCCGCGCTTATAGAACGGGCGGCACTGTACATATTATCGTTAATAATCAGGTCGGCTTCACGACTAGCCGTCAGGATGACGCCCGCTCCACCGAATATTGCACAGACGTAGCTCGCATGGTGCAGGCGCCTATATTTCACGTCAATGCAGACGACCCCGAAGCAGTGCTTTTCGTGACACAACTTGCTTTAGATTTCCGTAACAAATTTAAAAAAGACGTTGTCATCGATCTTATTTGCTACCGCAGGCGCGGCCACAACGAAACGGATGAACCCTCGTCTACCCAGCCGACTATGTACTCGGTGATAAAGAGCCATAAATCGACGCGAGTCCTATACGCCGAGCGGTTAGCGAACGAAGGGGTGATGTCTAAGGAAGACTCCGACGCTCTAAATACGACTTACCGTGACGCGCTCGACAATGGCGAACACGTGGTTAAGAGTTTGGTCAAAGAGCCGTCGATCGAACTCTTTGTCGACTGGAGTCCGTACATAGGTCACAAGTGGAGCTCGTTCTACAACACGTCGATTCCGCTTAATAACCTTAAGGGGCTCGCTAAAAAGCTATCCGCAGTACCTGAGGCATTTAATCTTCAGCGTCAGGTTGGCAAAGTGATGGCTGATCGCAAGAAGATGGCGGAGGGTACGCTGCCCGTTGATTGGGGCATGGCTGAAAGCCTCGCTTACGCAAGTATTTTGACCAGCGGCAATATGGTTCGTATCACAGGACAGGATGTCGGCCGTGGAACGTTCTCACATCGACATGCAGTACTTCACGACCAAAAAACTGGTGATGCGCATGTCCCGCTGCAAAACATTTCCGAAGATCAAAGCCTTTTCCGAATTTACGATTCGCTGCTTTCAGAGGTCGCTGTCTTAGCTTTCGAATATGGCTTTGCAACTACGACACCCAACGCGCTAGTAGTCTGGGAGGCTCAGTTTGGCGATTTCGCGAATTCAGCACAGGTTGTTATCGATCAATTTATTACGAGTGGCGAGCACAAATGGCAACGCCTCTGTGGCCTGACGATGCTGCTTCCCCATGGCTATGAAGGCCAGGGGCCTGAGCATTCTTCGGCTCGACTAGAGCGCTTCCTACAACTTTGTGCGGAGCATAATATTCAAGTCTGTTTGCCCACTACGTCGGCACAAGTTTTTCACATGCTTCGCAAGCAAGTGCTCTGTCCAATGCGCAAGCCTCTGGTTGTTATGTCGCCTAAGAGTCTTCTTAGGCACAAGGAGACGGTTTCAACCCTCGAGGAAATAGCCGAAGGCAGCTTCCAAGTGGTACTCGACGAGATAGACGACACTATCATCCCTGAGAATGTCCGCAAGATCGTCGTGTGCTCTGGAAAGGTGTATTACGACCTGTTGGCCGAGCGACGAAAGCGTGAAATCACCGACATTGCTATCATCCGATTAGAACAGCTCTATCCTTTCCCCGCGAAAGAATACGAGGCTTGTTTGCTGCGCTATCCAAACGTTAAAAAAATCGTGTGGAGTCAGGAAGAGCCTAAAAACCAAGGGGCGTGGTATTCGAGTCAGCATCACTTCCAGCGGCCAATCAAAAAGCATTTCCCTAAAATTGTATTAGGTTATGCGGGGCGCGAGGCCTCTGCCGCGGCCGCGGCTGGTTACCCAGCATTGCACCTTGCGCAGCTAGAGAAATTCCTCGACGACGCGATGAAATGACAGGCTTGAGAGGTAACCCGATTTATCACAACGTGTAAGATAAGAATTAGAATATAGATTATCGAGCCGCTTAGCGGCCGTTCTTCAAAAGGACTAGACATGACTATTGAGATTAAGGCGCCAACACTCCCTGAGTCGGTTCCCGATGGCACTATTGCAACCTGGTATAAGCAGGTTGGCGATAGCGTTACGCGTGACGAACTTCTGGTTGATATCGAAACCGATAAAGTCGTCATCGAGGTGGTTTCGCCCACCGACGGCGTTTTGCAGGAAATATTAAAAGAGACCGGCGACACAATTGTAAGCAATCAAGCGATTGGTACCGTGGCAGCAGGTGAAGTCACCGCAGTCGCACCTACTGCGGCACCAGCTGCCGAGTCCGTCGCTGCACCTACGGTTTCCGCCTCGGCAACATCGGCCCCCGCAAGCCCTGCGGCGAAGAAGATGATCGCCGAAAACAACGTTGATGCCGCGGCGATAGCCGGGACTGGTAAGGCAGGGCGTATCACTAAAGAGGATGTGGCCTCAGCCCTTACCGCGCCTGCAACGGCTCCGATGGCGGTATCTAATGGGCGTCTAGAAGAACGCGTACCGATGAGTCGCCTCCGTGCGAAAGTTGCAGAACGGCTGCTTCATGCGAGTCAGTCTACAGCCATGCTAACGACCTTTAATGAGGTCAATATGGCGCCGGTCATGGAAATTCGCAATCGCTATAAGCAAGAGTTCGAGAAAGCGCACGACGGCGTCCGTCTTGGCTTTATGTCGTTCTTCGTGCGCGCGTGTACAGAAGCGCTTAAGCGGTATCCTGCGGTCAATGCCTCTTTGGATGGCGCGGATATTGTCTATCATGGCTACCAGGATATAGGTGTTGCCGTATCTTCACCTCGTGGTCTGGTTGTTCCTGTTCTGCGGAACTCTGACAATATGAGCCTTGCTCACATTGAAAAGGGTATTCGAGACTTCGGCGAAAAAGCCCGTGATGGCAAACTCGCGATCGAAGATATGACCGGCGGTACATTTACTATTTCTAACGGTGGCGTTTTCGGCTCGCTCCTGTCCACGCCTATTTTAAACCCACCTCAGACTGCGATCCTGGGTATGCACAAAATTCAGGAACGACCAATGGCAGTGAATGGCGAGGTTGTTGTCTTGCCAATGATGTATTTAGCATTGTCTTACGATCACAGGATGATCGACGGCAAGGAAGCTGTTCAGTTCTTGGTCACAGTGAAGGATTTGCTCGAAGATCCTACGCGTTTATTGCTCGAGATCTAAGTCACTCAAATTAGGATAACGACATGGCTAGCTCATACGACGTAGTAGTAATCGGCTCAGGCCCCGCCGGATACGTTGCGGCAATCCGCGCCGCTCAACTTGGCTTCTCCACCGCGTGTGTTGAAAAATGGTTAAATAAAGAAGGCAAGACTGTGTTTGGCGGCACCTGCCTCAATGTAGGCTGCATCCCTTCAAAAGCGCTCCTAGACTCGTCTCATAAGTTCATGGAAGCACGCGACCATTTCGACGTTCACGGCATTACGGTTGGTAAAGTGGGCGTCGACGTGCCCGCGATGATAGCCCGGAAAGATAAAGTTGTTGCGCAGCTTACCGGCGGCGTTAGCGGCCTCTTCACGGGAAATAAGGTCACTGGTATTGGCGGCGTAGCGAAGGTAACAGGCCCCAATAGCGTGACGGTGACCAATCACGAAGGTGAGGTTGAAGTTCTCGAAGCGAAACACATTATTATCGCGGCGGGTTCGGTCCCCATTGAGATCCCGCCAACGCCTGTTGATCAAGACACCATTGTCGATTCTACCGGTGCATTAGAGTTTACCGCTGTTCCCAAACGCCTCGGGGTTATCGGTGCCGGCGTTATTGGCTTGGAGCTAGGCAGCGTCTGGGCGCGCTTGGGTTCTGAGGTAACAGTGCTCGAGGCGATGGATGGCTTCCTGCCTGCCGCCGATAAACAAATTGCCAAAGAAGCGCAAAAGCTCTTCGTCAAACAGGGCTTGGATATCAAGCTCGGCGCTCGGGTGACCGGCAGTAAAATTGCGGGCAAGGGCGCCAAGAAAACCGTCACTGTTGAATACACTGACGCTGAAGGTGACAAGACACAAACCTTCGATAAACTCATTGTTGCCGTAGGCCGTCGCCCTTATACCCAAAATATTGTCGAGGAGTCGATTGGCCTCGAGGTGGACGAACGCGGTTTTGTTATAGTGAACGAACAATGTGCTACCTCGATCCCAACAATTTTCGCCGTTGGCGATGCCGTGCGTGGCCCTATGCTAGCGCATAAAGGAAGCGAAGAAGGTGTAATGGTCGTCGAGCGTCTCGCCGGCAAACAGACACAAGTCAATTACGCCTTGGTGCCTTCGGTTATCTACACCCACCCAGAGATCGCTTGGGTCGGCAAAAACGAAGAAGAGCTCAAGGCCGACGGCGTCGAGTTTAATGTAGGCGTATTCCCCTTTGCTGCAAGTGGACGAGCGCTTGCAGCAAACGATGCGGACGGAATGGTAAAACTTATCGCCGACAAAAACACAGATAGAATTTTGGGTTGTCACATCATTGGCGCCAGTGCGGCAGATCTGCTGCAGCAAATTGTTATCGCCATGGAGTTTAGTGCGAGTGCCGAGGATATAGGTTTAACCATATTCTCGCATCCAGCGCTTTCAGAGGCGGTGCACGAGGCCGCACTCGCGGCTAACGGGCACGCCATTCATATTGGCAATCGGAAGCGTCGCTAGTTTAGGAATTTAGTTTACTTACAAAAATGGAGTTTAGATGAATCTTCACGAATATCAGGCCAAACAGCTTTTTGCTGAATACGGCCTTCCAGTATCAACCGGCATCGCTGTCGATAATGGGCCCGATGCTAAGGCTGCTGCTGAGAAAATTGGCGGTGATAAATGGGTAGTAAAGGCGCAGGTACACGCTGGCGGTCGAGGTAAGGCTGGTGGCGTGCGTTTAGTCGACTCACCAGCCGAAGCCCAAGCTTTCGCCGAAGAATGGCTTGGCAAAAACCTAATAACTTATCAGACAGATGCCAATGGTCAGCCTGTTAGTAAGATTCTCGTAGAGTCGTGCACTGACATCGCTCAAGAGCTCTATCTTGGCGCCGTTGTCGACCGCGCCACTCGACGCGTTGTCTTCATGGCATCGACTGAGGGCGGTGTAGAAATCGAGAAGGTCGCTGAAGAAACGCCCGATAAGATCCTCAAGGCGATAATCGATCCGATGACAGGTGCACAGCCGTTCCAGGGCCGAGACTTGGCATTCAGACTTGGCCTTAATAGCGGTCAAGTAAAACAGTTCACCAGTTTGTTCCTAGGCCTTGCAAAACTGTTCGAAGACTTCGATCTAGCGCTGCTCGAAATCAACCCGCTGGTCATTACTGCCGAAGGCAATTTGCATTGCCTCGATGGCAAGATCAATATCGACAGCAATGCGATGTATCGCCAGCCAAAACTGCGAGAAATGCATGATCCTTCTCAGGAAGATGCACGCGAAGCACATGCAGCCGAGTGGGAGCTGAACTATGTGGCACTCGATGGCAACATAGGCTGCATGGTCAATGGCGCGGGCCTCGCTATGGGTACCATGGATATTGTCCAGCTCCACGGCGGCAGCCCAGCTAATTTTCTCGACGTAGGGGGAGGCGCAACGAAAGAGCGCGTGACCGAAGCGTTTAAGATTATTCTGTCGGATACCAATGTAAAGGCTGTCCTCGTTAATATTTTCGGCGGCATCGTTCGCTGCGATCTGATTGCCGAAGGCATCATCGGCGCTGTTCATGAAGTTGGCGTTGCAGTTCCTGTAGTCGTCAGGCTCGAAGGCAACAACGCCGAACTAGGTCGTAAGATCTTAAGCGACAGCGGTCTTAACATCATTGCGGCCACGAGTCTGACCGACGCTGCCGAAAAAGTAGTCGCAGCAGCTGGAGGTGCAGAATGAGCATTCTAATAGACAAGAACACTAAGGTTATTTGCCAAGGCTTCACTGGCGCTCAGGGCACTTTCCATTCGGAACAGGCTATCGAGTACGGCACTAAAATGGTTGGTGGCGTAACGCCAGGAAAGGGCGGACAGACGCATTTGGGACTCCCTGTATTCAATACAGTGGCCGAAGCTTATGCAGCGACACAGGCCGATGCTACTGTTATTTACGTGCCGGCCCCCTTTTGCAAAGACTCTATCCTTGAAGCAGCCGAGTCGGGTATTAAACTCATCGTTTGTATCACAGAAGGAATTCCGACGCTCGACATGCTCATCGCAAAAGAGCGTTGCGATCAACTTGGCGTGCGCCTCATCGGTCCAAATTGCCCCGGAGTGATTACACCTGGCGAGTGCAAGATTGGCATCATGCCGGGCCATATCCATCTGCCAGGTAAAGTAGGCATCGTCTCACGTTCGGGTACTTTGACTTATGAAGCCGTTAAGCAAACTACTGACTTCGGTTTCGGGCAATCATCGTGCGTTGGTATCGGTGGTGATCCTATACCGGGATCAAACTTTATCGATATCTTGGCCATGTTCCAAGCAGATCCAAAGACTGAGGCGATCGTTATGATCGGCGAGATCGGCGGCACTGCAGAAGAAGAAGCCGCCGCTTACATAAAAGCGAATGTAACTAAGCCTGTTGTGGCTTACATTGCTGGCGTCACTGCGCCCCCAGGCAAGCGCATGGGCCATGCCGGAGCAATTATCTCAGGTGGCAAGGGCACAGCGGACGATAAATTCGCAGCGCTTCAGGACGCTGGCGTTAAGACTGTTCGCAGTCTTGCTGAAATCGGCAATGGACTCAAAGAGTTAACAGGCTGGTAATAATTGTCCTTACAGGCAGTTAATAAAAAAGGGGCCTTAGCCCCTTTTTTTATGTGAGCTCAAATACCGTTTCGCCGAGTAGAGCATGCTTAAAAGGGCGATCAAATCAACCTATTATTCTTGCACTTTTTGTCGAGCAAAAGGTTCTAATACGTTTCTGTAGTGTGTTAGTCTTTACGCGAATTTCGGCGCAGAGCACCGAATTTCGGGGACTCTGCGACGTTTCTCCCTAACTTTCCTACCCAAGTTACCTTGCTACTCACTTTGCAGGGAAAATGAGTAGATAAGTAACTTTTGATAAAAAGAAGGGGGGGTTGCAAAGCCAGCTACGAATCTCCGAAGTTGACGAAGAGACAACGACGAGTTCTAGCGTTTGGTTCGATCTGATACTCTCCTGCAATTGATCGGTTCTTAGATCATCTTGGCAGAAGGGATATGAGTTTAATTATAGAGGGGTCGTCGAGCTGCTCGCACCGTAGGGTGAGCAACTTTATCTACCAGCTAAGCCCTACGGCTTGGCGATTCACAAGAAATCGAGTTAACAATAAATAGGATGGCACATGAAAAACCGTCGGATTACTAACCTGGGTGTGACTGCGATTGCAGTATTAGCGACCTGCGTAGTGAATATCACTCAAGCGCAAGAGATCGCGACTGAGATCAGCGCACCAGTCGAAACACTTCTGATCGATAGCAGCATTCTTGACAAAGCAATGGACGTAATTGGGAGCAAGAACACTGCTTCAGCAGCCACTCAAGTGGAAATCAGCAGACTTGCTAACGCTGCTAGCTCATCATATGAAGAGTTCAAGCGTGAGAATGATAATCTTGAAGCCTTGCTGGTATTGAACGCCGGCTTTCGTAAGTCGATCTCTATTCAAGAACAGAATATTGCGTCACTCGACCAGTCGATCGCAAACGTAGAAATCGTGACTCGCGAGATCCCTCTCCTGATGAACAAGATGCTATCGAGCATAGAGCAGTTCATCGCCTTAGATTATCCGTTCCATGTAGACGAGCGGGCTAACCGAATTTCTTTTGCTCGCGCAGCTATAGATAATCCTGATGTGTCGATCGCAGAAAAATTCCGCCAGGTTCTCGTTATGTATCAAACCGAGAATAGCTATGGCCGCACGACTGAAACCTACTCTGACACCATCGTCATCAATGGTGCCGAGCGCGATGTCAACATCGCTCGTATCGGTCGCGTTGCATTGATGTATCAGACTACAGATCGTCAAGTGACAGGCGCTTGGGACAATAATGCGCGTGAGTGGGTTGAGTTGCCAGCTGGCGATTACCGCACCGCCATCCAATCAGCGATCCGCGTCGCATCACAGCTCGACGCTCCACGAATTATTGAATTGCCCGTTCTAGCTCCGGAGGCTGCACAGTGAAAATAACATCTAAACTAATTAATTTTTCTCTTTCTGCCTTCCTCCTGGCAGCATCAAGCAATGTTGCAGCCCAAGAGGCCTCGTCGCTTTCAGGTCTTTTGAATCTCGTCGAAGGCGACAAGGTTTCGGAGTCAGCCGAATACCGTGCGCGGTTACAGGAATTCGAGCAAAACGCAGCGCGTCAGGCTCAAATTCTGGAAACCACTAAAGAGCGTATTACAGAGCAAGAGCGGACACAGGGTCAGCTAAGCGACCAGTTCGAAGCAAATGAAATCACTATCAGCGACAAGCGCGAAGTACTTCGCGACCGTCGCGGCGATTTGAACGAGCTCTTCGGCACCTTACAAGGGGTGGCTGGTGACTTCTTAAGCAACTTCGAAAATTCACTGATCAGCGCGCAGTACCCAGGCCGCAGTGAGTATATCGAAGGCTTTATTGAAAAAGCAGGCAGCACTATTGAGCAGCTAGACGTTGGTGAAATCGAGCGTTTCTGGTATTTCATGCAGCAAGAAATGACCGAGTCGGCACGCGTCGTCACGTATCAAGGTGAAGTTGCACTACCAACAGGTGAGACAGCCACTCGCTCGATTACGCGCATTGGCTCTTTCAACTCGATCTCCGAAGGCGAATACCTCAGCTACGCGGGCAATATTGGCCACCTCCAAGTGCTTCCAAAGCAGCCAGATGCAGGCACATTGAGCATGGCTAGCGATCTAGAAGGCGCGACTTCAGGTTTCACTAAGGTAGGCATTGATCCTACAGGTGGAGTCGGCGGTCAGGTTATGGCTAACCTCGTTAACTTCCCATCCGTAGAAGAGCAGGTTCGCAACAACTCGGGCACAATCGGCTTCATTATTATTGGTGTAGGTATCATCGGTATTATTCTTGGCTTCTATCGCCTGTTGATGCTCGAATTGACCTCTGCCAAAGTACGCAGCCAGCTCAAGAGCAACACGCCAGCGAAGAACAACCCACTGGGCCGAGTACTCATGGTTGCGGATAATAATCCGAACGCTGATACCGAAACACTAGAGCTGAAGCTTGGCGAAGCCATTCTGCAGGAAACACCTGCGCTTGAAAGCCTGCTCACGCTGATCAAAATGATCGCAACGATCGCGCCACTTGGCGGTCTCCTTGGAACGGTAACCGGTATGATTCAGGTGTTCCAGCAGATCACTGTATACGGTGCAGGCGACCCAACTATTATGGCCGGCGGTATCTCGCAAGCCCTAATGACTACGGTGCTCGGTATTGTTGTAGCGATCCCGACAATCTTTATGCACACAGTAGTAAAGAGCCGTGCGGATAACATCATCCACATTCTGGAAGAGCAAGCGACTGGTATGATCGCTCAGAAAGCAGAGCAGCAAGCAGCCGCTCGCTAATCCGACGCCAGAAGGGGAAATAGTATGTATTTCGCATTTCTAGACATGATCGACTCAGTGAATGGCTTCATGCTGCGGGGCGGGCCGGTGCTATGGATAATAGCCTGGTTGCTCCTGGTGAAGTGGTCACTCGTGTTCGAACGCGTCTGGTATCTCAACACTACTCACAAAGCTAACGTCAAGGCGACGTTAGCTGCGTGGAATGCGCGCAGCGACACCAAGTCTTGGAGCGCGCACCAAATTCGCACGATGATGATTTCTAAGATCTCACTCGACGTGCGCAACACATTGCCTATCATCGAAGTGCTCGTCACGATTTGTCCTTTACTAGGTCTCATCGGAACGGTTACCGGCATGATCGAAGTGTTTTTCGTCATGGCGGTAACGGGTGGCGGCGATGCTAAATCGATGGCTGGTGGTGTCTCTAAGGCAACGATTCCAACTATGGCTGGAATGGTAGGCGCGATCTCGGGTATTTTTGCTGCGAACTATCTCAAAGCGAAAGTCGACCGCGATATCGAACTCTTAGAAGACCACTTACCACTAAGTAACTAGAGGTCACAAAGACTTCGCCGACTTAGTTAAGAGCCTCCCTTCTAGGGACCAGCGTCAGCTACTGCAGGCACTGGAAAGTAGGGTGGCTCTCTTACAACATGCACTCAATACTCTTTGTAGAGTTACACAGGGCTAAAGAATAATGAAACAAGGCTTAAGCAAGCGAAAGGATGACGAAGAAGCGGGCGAGATTGACCTTACCCCAATGCTAGACGTTGTCTTCATCTTGCTCATCTTCTTCATCGTAACCTCGGTTTTCGTTACCGAGGCGGGAATAGATGTGAGCAAGCCAGAGGCCTCGACGGTTGAAGATACATCAGGTGATATGATCCTGATTGCTGTAGGTCCGCAAGGCGATATTTGGATCGATGGAGACCAAATAGACCCTCGATTCATACGTGCTCGCTTCGAGTTAAGGCTTGCAGACGCGCCTAATTCGGCAGTGATCATTCAGGGCGACGAGAGCGCAAGCAATGAGCAGATCATGCTTATTTTGAAAGCGGCTCGCGAAGCGAACATCAACGACGTATCAATCTCGGCGGAGGCTTAGACTATGGTTATTGTAAGATGGGCAGCATCCATGGCGATGGCTGTAATGATTACGTTTGGTCTCTTCTTCTTTATGCAAGCGCTCATTGCGACGGGTGAAGGGTTAGACGAGCCATTGAACGTCGTCAAGATCGTCGACTCAACAATGCCTGAGATTGAACTCGAGGTAATCGAAGAGATTGACAAGCCCGAACTTATTGAGGAAATCACCGAAGTGGTTGAAGAGGTTGAGCGTCAGGTAACCATCTCTGATGGCCCCGATCTAAACATCGACCGCTCACAGGTTCAAATGGACACCGGTCTCGAACTCAGTAACGCTTCTATCTCGGCAACCGATGGTGACTACCTACCGCTCGTTGCTATTGCTCCACAATACCCAAGCAGGGCCGCTCAGCGCGGAATCCAAGGCTGGTGTCTCGTGAGCTTTACAGTAAACGGACTTGGCAATGTGGTCGAAGAAACGATCACCGTTGTCGACGCCGAGCCTGCGAATATTTTCGATCGCTCGTCTCAGCGAGCCGCAGCTCGCTTTAAGTTTCAGCCAAGAGTAGTCGACGGTAAAGGCGTAGAAGTTGCAGGTGTTCAGTATCTGTTCCGCTACGAGCTAGAGGATTAAACCATGTTAAATCTTATCAATTTAAAACGTGCGTTAGTCGCTCTTCTCGTCATCGCTCCTCTCAGTTTTTCTGTGTTTGCCGCAGAGGACGAAGACGGCCAACGTAAGCCGCCGGAGGCTCGAACCTCGGGAACGCTAGGACCTCAGGTCATGCGGGCTATCAGCGAAATTCAAGAGATGATGTCTCCTGAAGACGAAGAAGATGAGCCTGATTTAGCGGGTGCCAAAGTCGCGCTTGACGAGCTCTATGAGCGTCGCTACGAGAGGATGAACGACTTTGAGAAGTCTACGCTTCTTAACTTCTTTACCAATTATTACCTGACGACAGAAAATTATGTCGAAGCGGTGAAAATTTTTGAAGAGCTTTTAACGATCGAAACACTGCGCACAGATACTCGCCTGCGAACCTTACGTTCATTGGGCCAGCTCTACGCAGCAGAAGAAAACTGGCAGAACTCGATTCGCTACTATCAAGAGTGGAGAGATCTATCTGACTTCGAAGACGGTGTCGTTTTTCGGGGTTTGTCTTATGCGCACTATCAGCTCGAACAATACGAGCCGGCTCGTGACTTTTGGCTCAGCTACATGGATATAAAATTCTCCGATCGCGAGCTTGTTGAGCGAGACGATTACGCTTATCTGAATGGCTTGTACTTTACGCTTGAAGATTTTGACAGTGCGCTTGAATTGACCAAGACCATGATCGTCAAGTTTGATAATAAAACCGACTGGCAAAACCTAAGTGCTATTTACGCGACCCTAGACAACGATGCTCGCAGAGTCCAATCGTTAAACCTTTATTATCTGAAAGGGTTAATGGACGACGAAACGCGTTTCCTCAACTTAGGACAGTCCCTCGCAGGAATCGAAGTGCCGTTTAGCGGCGCAAAGATTATCAGCGAAGGGTTAGACGCTGAGGTTGTCGAAGAGAACGTTGATAACATGATCACGTTCACGCAGATGCTACTGATCGCTAATGAGCTAGAAGAAGCAATTACTCCAGCTACAGCGGCAGCAGAGCTCGATGAAACGGGCAACGCATACGATACGCTTGGTTACCTTCACTATGTGATGAATAATTACGAAGAATCTGCGGAAGCGTTTAGAGCGGCTATCGACAAGGGAAGCCTAAAAGACGATTCGGATACGTATCTGTTCCTTGCACGCGCACTCTTAGAGCTTCAGTTGTTCGACGAAGCGAAAGACGCGGCCTCCGCTGCTTCTGAAGCGGGTGATGAGCGTTCGACCAAGTCTGCACAAGACTTCCTCAAACTGATTGAGAGTCGTCGTGGGTATTACGCTATTATTGCTCAGCGAAAAGAAGACGCGATCGATTTCTATCGTCCCTATCCGCCAATTCAATAGTGAACGATTGCTAGTCAACGCTTGAAAAACTACGCGATGACCCCATAAAAAGCCCGAACCTAACGAGTTCGGGCTTTTTTTTGGCCAATAGAATTGAACTCACGCTATTACGCTTTTAATAGGACAGACCGAGGTAACCCCATGTCTAAGACAGCCGATCAGCCGCAGGCCGAAACTCGCGGATTTGAGACCGAAGCAAAACAGTTGCTTCACCTGATGATCCACTCACTCTATAGCAACAAAGAGATATTCCTCAGGGAGCTTATCTCTAATGCCTCCGACGCTGTCGATAAGCTTAGGTTCGAGGCCCTCTCAAACCCAAATTTGCTTGCGGGGGACACTCAGCCTAACGTCACAATCGACTTTGATGCAGAAGCAAACACAATCACATTGGCGGACACGGGCATAGGCATGAGCCGCGATGAGGTTATCAGCCATTTAGGCACCATTGCGAAATCAGGTACTGCCGCGTTCCTAGAAAACCTAACGGGCGATCAGAAGAAAGACTCCCAGTTGATAGGGCAATTTGGTGTTGGTTTTTACTCTGCGTTTATCGTTGCAGACCAAGTCGAGGTTCTCACTCGTAGGGCTGGCACAGAAGCCGAATCTGCGACTCTCTGGCGCTCGAGTGGCGAAGCCGATTACACACTCGAAAAAGCCGTGAAAGCGCACGCGGGTACGACTATCACGCTGCATCTTAAAGCCGACGAGTCAGACTTCGCCGACGGATACCGAATCCGTTCAGTCGTGAAGAAATACGCAGACCACCTCTCGATACCAGTAATGATGGCAAAGGAGGATTACGCGGCAGAAACCGAAAACGACGGAGAGGACGGAGGAGCAAGTCCTAAGGTCGAAGTTGAGTATGAGGCTATCAATGCCGCTCAAGCGCTTTGGACCCGTTCACGCAAAGACGTTAAAGAGGACGAATATAAAGAGTTCTACAAACTCGTCACACACGAATACGAAGACCCGCTCAACTGGAGTCACAATCGCGTCGAGGGCAAGTTAGAATACACGAGTCTGCTCTACATTCCTGGCCGCGCGCCCTATGACCTTTGGAACCGAGACGCTGCACGCGGTCTGAAACTCTATGTTCAGCGCGTCTTTATCATGGATGAAGCCGAGCAGTTCCTTCCTCTTTATTTGCGCTTCGTTAAGGGCGTGGTCGATTCGAATGACATCTCTCTCAATGTGTCACGCGAAATTCTGCAACAAGATCCTGTTGTCGATTCGATGCGCTCTGCACTAACGAAGCGAGCACTAGATATGCTTGAAAAGTTGAAGAAAAGCGAACCCGAAGCCTATGCGCAGTTTTGGAAAGAGTTTGGCTTGGTTCTCAAAGAGGGCCCTGCGGAAGACTTCGCCAATAAAGAGCGCGTCGCAAAACTACTTCAGTTCAACAGTACGCAATCCGATGGCGATGCTCAGGATCAGAGCCTAGAGGACTATGTTAGCCGCATGCAGGAAGGCCAGGAGAAAATATATTTCTTAGTTGCCGAGTCGGCTAAGGCAGCTCGCAATAGCCCGCATCTTGAGATTTTCCGTAAGAAAGGCATAGAAGTGCTGCTTTTATGCGACCGAATCGACGAGTGGCTCGTTAGCCATTTGCGTGATTTCGATGGCAAGCAACTCCAAGACGTATCGCGCGGTGAACTCGATCTTGGCAAGCTCGAAGACGAAGACGACAAAAAGGAACAGGAGGAGGTTGAGAAAAAGCTCGAAGGACTAGTTGGCCGCGTTACTGCTGTTCTAGAGGGCAAGGTCAAGTCGGTTAGGCTCAGCCATAGATTGATCGATTCGCCGGCGTGTCTTGCTGTAGACGATCACGACATGGGACTGCAGATGCGCAAAATTATGGAGGCTTCAGGACAAGAGGTACCGGAGGTGAAACCTATCTTCGAAATGAACCCAGAGCATTTGCTCGTGAAGAAACTTGATTCTGAGCAGGACGAAGAGCGTTTCGCCGACATTGCCGAGATCTTGTTCGCGCAAGCAACACTTGCCGAAGGATCACAGCTAGAAGACCCTGCGGAATTCTCGGCGCGCCTCAACAAACTGCTGCTGTCTCTTGGCTAGCCGCGTTACATGCGCTCGAGTGTCTCGATACCGAGTAGGTCTAATCCTTGCTTCAGCGCTTCTGAAGCAAGGACGCAGAGACTGAGGCGGTTAGCGCGGGTTGCGGCATCCGTGCCTTGAATTGGGCAAGCCTCATAAAAACGCATGAAAGAGGCTGACAACTCATATAAGTAGTTGCTCAGTGTATTTGGAAAGCAGTCTTGTGCAACGGCGTCGATAGTCTCTGCCAGTTGGAGCGATTTGAGCAACAGCGCTTTCTCTTCAGGTGCAAGCGCTACTGATTCTGGAAACCTGATAATACCGTCGGTATCGACCGTTTGCTTGGCAAGTAGCGTTCTTATCCGCGCATACGCGTACATAAGATAGGGTGCCGTGTTGCCCTCAAAGCTAAGCATTGACGACCAGTCAAATAGGTAGTCGCTGGTACGATTCTTCGACAGGTCGGCGTATTTCACCGCCGCAATGCCTACGGCTTCCGCGATATGCCTGCGCTCTGCCTCCTCGAGATCCGGGTTCTTTGAGCTGACAAGATCGAAGGCTCGCGTGACCGCCTCATCGAGAAGGTCGACAAGCTTCACAACGTCTCCTGAGCGCGTTTTGAAGGGCCTGCCGTCGCTTCCCATCATCGTGCCATATGATATGTGCTCTAGACTTATAGCCTCGTCGCTGAAGCCTGCAGCAGCGGCTACCGCAAATACCTGCTGAAAGTGCAGCGATTGGCGGGCATCGACAACATAGAGCGAGCGGTCAGCTTTTAGCTCATGACAGCGGTAGTCGACAGCAGCTAAGTCGGTTGTTGCATAAAGATAACCGCCGTCAGTTTTTTGGATGATCACTGGCAAGGGCTCTCCGTCCTTCCCAACAAATTCATCGAGGAAGACACAGCGTGCGCCGTCCGAATCCTTAAGTAGACCAGTATTCTCTAAGCGCGTGACGACGCCTTCGAGCTGCGGATTATAGAAACTCTCGGCCTTTAGATCGGTCATCGACAAGGTGACATTGAGTTTGTCGTATACCGCCTGGCAATGTGTCAATGAGGTCGAGATAAACGCCTGCCAGGCCTCCAGATACTCCGGATCGCCACCCTGAAGCTTAACCACGCTTTCGCGTGCACGATCAGCAAATTCGCTATCTGCATCGAAACGCTGTTTAGCCGCACGGTAGAATCCTTCGAGGTCTGCAAGCGCCACGCCTGCCTCGGCAGAAGACTCGCGCATAAAGGTGATCAACATGCCGAATTGCGTGCCCCAGTCACCTACATGGTTCTGCCGAATGACGCGATTGCCTTGTCTTTCAAGGATCCGAGCAATGCTGTCGCCAATGATCGTGCCTCGGAGGTGACCTACGTGCATCTCTTTCGCAAGATTGGGTGACGAGTAGTCGACAACGATAGTTTGCGGAGACTCAGTCTGCAAAACCAATAACCTCGGCTCAACCAACAACTCGTTTGCGCGGTCGCGGAGGGCGTCACCAGCAAGATGGATATTGATAAAACCCGGCCCTGCAAGCTCATAGTGCGAGACCAGAGGGTTTGCAGCCGCGTTTAATCGAGTCAATAGCTCGGTGCCAAGTTCGCGCGGGTTACGACCCAGCTTTTTGGCTATGCCCATGACGCCATTTGCCTGATAGTCGCCGAACTCCGGCTTAGAGGCGGTAATTACATTGGGATTAACCTCGTCTAGGCCAGTGAGGGTCGCTAGTTCGGCGCCAATAAAATCGGTGAGGGTGCGTTTCAGTGTATGCATTAGTATCGCTTAATTATCAATAGAGAGGGGCGACGACCGCTCGGCGCGCTCGCACACGGACCTCGTGAACCTCGAGGTAAATTAGGCGAAAGATTGTACAACAAAGTAGGGACCGATTTCGTGTAAACTATGCTCGATGATAAGCGTTTAATCCGCTGCTGTAATTCATCCACGACACCAACCAAAAAACTCTACCTAGACAACCCTATTAAGAGAACCCTACGGCATGACCGATCTTCCTAGCGCCAACGTCTCTGACAGCCAGATAGAGAAGACAAATGCCAATAATCCATTGCGCGATTCAAGCGAGCGCGGCACCGCGAACGGGGGCAGTGGCGTTCAGCATGTAAAAGTCAGCGAAGGACATGAAGGCCAGCGCATTGACAATTTCTTAATGCGTGAGCTAAAGGGCGTGCCGCGTACGCACGTTTATCGGATTATCAGACGCGGCGATGTCAGGGTAAATAAGAAGCGCTGTAAACCCGACCGAAAGCTCATGCTAGGCGACGAAGTAAGAGTGCCGCCGTTTAGTGGCGCTAATGTGCAAGAGCCTGGAGAGCTGAGCGCCTCATTGAGATCTCGCCTGTTGAATCTCGTCCTGCTCGAAACAGACGATTATCTCGTTATAGATAAGCCAAGCGGAATGGCTGTTCACGGCGGCACGGGTATTCGTCTTGGCCTGATTGAAGCCGTTAGGCAGGTCTCCACCGACTGGGCGCAAGCCGAACTAGCCCACAGATTAGACCGCGAAACCTCTGGTTGCTTGCTGATTGCCAAGAACGCATCGTTTCTCAAATCCGCGCAAGATCAGTTTCGTGCAAAGACTGTGGAAAAAGACTATCTCGCCCTGGTACACGGCTCTTGGCCGAGCGGCGTAAGCAAAGTAGAAGCCCCGCTTCTTAAAGACGCCCTTGGCGAAAACGAACGCATCGTGCGGGTTTCGGATGAGGGCAAGCCTGCGCTCACGCGGTTTACGACAGAGCAGCGCTTCGCCGATGCCACATTGATGCGTGCGGCCCCTGAAACGGGGCGCACCCATCAGATAAGGGTGCATTGCCAGTTCGTTGGACACGCCATTGTAGGCGACGACAAGTACACAGCACGCGAGATAGCCCCGGCGCTGAGGAGAATTACTAGCCTCTGCCTGCACGCTGAGAAACTCGCATTTGATGACCTGAAACTGGGCAAGCGGATCGAAGTCGTTGCGCCGCTCGATCAGCAGTTCTTACGCCTGCTCGATGCGCTCTAAAATCGTTAGGTTTTACAGGTAGATAGTTAACGTGGATCTGACACGTACAGGCAGGAATCCTTTGACAGTAGGGCCCTAGACGCCTATTATTGCGCGCCTATGAATGACAGCGCACCTTTTGAACCATTTCCTCACTACGTCGATGCCCGTAAGGTGTTCTCGCAGAAGGGGAATTTCTCAGGTGTACTGGGTAAAGAGAAATTTGATCGTCTGCCAAGTCTGCTGGTAGAGGGTGTTTTTTCAGTGAACGCCGAGTTACGCTTCTCAATTGGCGACCGCGGACGTCGGATGATCGAAGGTAGTGTCGATGCACAGGTATCAGTAGCCTGTCAGCGTTGCCTAAAACCTTTAGAATTGACGCTGGCGGACGACATAAGACTCGCACTCGTGCAGGACGAAGAAGCAGCAGAGAAGCTCGACAACGGCATAGATCCTTGGATCGAGGCCGAGTACCGATTAAATCCGGCACAAATAGTCGAAGAACAATTACTGTTGAGTATGCCCTTAGCGGCGTATCATCATGAAAAAGAGTGTCAAATTGAGTTGCCGGCCCCAAAGGCTAATGGTGCACTCGCTGCGAAGCAGGATCCAAGCCCCTTCGCCATTTTGAAAGAACTTAAGAAATAGTCGCAAGACGTGTGAATACAGAATTTTACTAGGAGAAAGACATGGCAGTTCAAAAGAGCAAAGTAACGCGTTCACGCAGAGGCAAGCGCCGCACACACGATGCGCTCACTGGCCCAACGCTGTCCACTGATAAGACAACTGGCGAAATACATCGCCGCCATCACATTACTGATGATGGCTTCTACAAAGGTAAGAAAGTACTGGATCTCGGCACAGAGTAGCCTTGAATTCGAGTAAGTGCATAGCGATAGACGCTATGGGAGGAGGGGGCGGGCCTAGCACGACGGTTGCCGCCACTCTTCTTGCTCTTCAGCAGAATCCTATGCTGTCAGTGATTCTGGTCGGAAATGAACGTGAAATACGTTCTTCTGCACCAGCCCTAGAGGCCTTCTCTGGCCGCTATGATATTGTTCATACCCCCAAAACCTTCCTAGACACCGACAAGCCCGCTTCCATTCTTCGATCCGGACGTGATTCGTCTCTCTATCGTTGTGTTGAGATCCATCAGCAGGGACAGGCGTCGGCGGTGGTTAGCGCCGGCAACACAGGCGCGTTACTCTTGCTCGGTCGCCATCTACTCAAAACAGTCGAGGGTGTTGAGCTTCCCGCTATCGTTGCCACGCTTCCAGACATCAACAGCAAAGCCCTCCTGCTTGACGTGGGAGCGAATTTGGCCTGTTCTCCGCGGCAACTCGAACAGTTTGCTATAATGGGGGCAGTGCTTGCGCAGAAGCAGTTTGGTTGCACGCCGCGGGTCGCTTTACTCAATGTAGGCGCCGAAGAGTATAAGGGCACTGCCGATGTCCAACAGACCGCGAGATTGCTCGAAACACAAGAGACGATCAATTTTTCGGGTTTTGTGGAGGCCAACGCCGTGTTCGAAGGCCATGCAGAGGTGATCGTTTGCGACGGCTTTGTAGGCAACGTGATGATTAAGGCAAGCGCAGGTGCAGTCAACGCTCTCATTAGTCAAATTATCAGCAATATCACAGTCAGCGAAGAGGCGAGTATTAAGGCTGTTTATTCGCGTCTTAATCCGCAGCGATTTAATGGCGCTACACTTCTTGGACTGCAAGGAAACATAGTGAAAAGTCACGGTAACGCCGATATTTTTGGGTTTAGCTGTGCGATAAATCAGGCGTATAACGAGCAACGAGATGCCATTCCCTCGTTGATTCGAGAAGCAATAGCTTCTGCCGCTTAAAGCGTCGAAATTAGGCGAGTAGACAATAAGGAGAAGTTTACTGTGAGTAAATTTGGCTTCGTATTTCCAGGTCAAGGTTCCCAGAAACTGGGTATGCTTAACGAGCTATCTGAAAAACACCCCAGTATAAAAGCGACGTTCGACATTGCTTCCGAGGTTCTGCAGCGCGATGCCTGGGAAATAGCCCAGGTCGATTCGGAGAATTTACTCGATCGAACCGACATCACCCAGCCGCTGCTACTAGCCGCATCCGTGGCTATTTGGCAAGCATGGCAGGAGGCAGGCGGTGCTCGGCCAACTATCCTAGCCGGTCACAGCTTGGGAGAATACTCAGCCCTCGTCTGCGCAGAGGCTATCGGGCTTAAAGACGCCTTAAAACTCGTCAACAGGCGCGGGCTCTATATGCAGAATGCCGTGCCGCCTGGCACTGGCAAAATGGCTGCAATTGTTGGTCTCGACGATGACGCCATTGTGCGCGCTTGCGACGCAGTTGCGCAGGGTGAGATCGTGTCTCCCGCTAACTTCAATTCCAAAGGACAAACAGTGATAGCAGGGAACGCCACTGCCGTTGAGCGTGCGATGGTTGCGTGCAAAGAGGCGGGCGCCAAACGAGCATTGCCGCTCAATGTTAGTGTTCCCTCGCATTGCGAGTTAATGCGCCCCGCAGCAGAGGAACTCTCGTTAGACCTTGAAGCGATTAAATTCTCTAAGCCTAAGATTGCCGTCGTTCAAAATTCAACCGCAGCGATCGTATCGGATCCCGCCCAGATCAAGGCGAATCTGATCAGCCAGCTCTACCTGCCTGTGCAGTGGGTCGATTCGGTCGGTGCGATCGCAGAATTTGGCGCGTCGCGGTTGGTCGAATGCGGGCCCGGCAAAGTGCTTTGCGGGCTAATTAAGCGCATCGATAGCGACATCATTTGTATGGGTTCAGAAGACCCGCTCGATTTCGACTCAGCGGTAGCCCAATTGCCGCGCTAAACAGCTTTAATTAAGCGGCGACCTCACTCGCCCATAGGTAAGGGATTGACATGACTGACACCAAAAAAATTGCACTAGTCACGGGCGCTAGCCGAGGTATTGGTAAAGCGATTGCTATAGAACTCGCTCAAGCTGGCTTTTTCATCATTGGCACCGCGACCACTGAGACTGGCAGCGCATCGATTTCGGACTATCTCGCCGCAGCCGGCTTAGAAGGAAAAGGCTTCTCTGCCGACGTCTCAAACGAAGAGTCAGTAACCGCGCTATTCGCATCGATACTTGCAGACCATGACGCCCCACTCGTTATTGTTAACAATGCAGGTATCACTGCAGATAATTTATTAATGCGTATGAAGGGCGATGAGTGGTCATCGGTAATCGACACTAACCTCGGATCGATGTATCGAGTGTGTAAGGTAGGCGTTAAAGCAATGACCAAGGCGCGCTGGGGCCGAATTATTAATATTAGTTCTGTCGTTGGCGCGAGTGGTAATGCAGGCCAAACAAACTATGCAGCGTCAAAGGCGGGCGTCGAGGGATTTACTCGCGCGCTGGCGAAAGAAGTAGGTTCGCGTGGGATAACGGTAAACGCTGTTGCGCCTGGGTTTATTCAGACAGATATGACCAACGCGTTACCTGAAGCGCAGGCCTCTGCTCTAATTTCTCAGATACCCTTAGCGCGACTCGGTCAGCCAGAGGAAATTGCAAGTGTCGTTGCCTTTCTCGCATCTGAAAAAGGCGCTTACATCACCGGCGAAACTCTGCAAGTTAACGGCGGAATGTACATGAATTAGTTTGCTTGACACGCTGAATTTAGCCAATGCGCGAGCGCTAACGTCATGAGTTTATTAGTAGATTTTTAGACCGTAGCTAAATTCAAATTTAGGCATTACATCGACTCAAAATAGGGGTAAACTTGCACTCCAATTTAGATGGTTAGCCCACTGCTTAGCAAGGCAACCCTAAAAAGGCGAGGTTTTAAGGCTTCTTAATATACAGAGCCCGAAGCACGCTTCACCGTAGTCGCCAATAAGAAATTGCATAGGATTTCATCCTGTCAAGGCAGTCAAAAACCGTACAAGAGACAGTTTTAGGAGCTAATATAAATATGAGTAGCATCGAAGAGAGAGTAAAAAAGATCGTCTGCGAGCAGTTGGGCGTTAAAGAAGACGAAGTTAAAGCAACAGCATCATTCGTTGATGATCTAGGCGCAGACTCTCTAGATACTGTCGAACTAGTTATGGCTCTTGAAGAAGAGTTCGAGACAGAGATTCCTGACGAAGAAGCAGAGAAGATCACGACTGTTCAATTGGCTTGCGATTATATCAACGCCAATCTCTAAGTATCGCGCGAGCGACTTAGTGTCCACGAAGCTACTCCAGAGAAATCTCGAGTAGCTTTTGTGTTTTTGATGTTATTACTTTAGGAGCCGACCGATGAGTAAAAGACGCGTTGTGGTAACGGGACTTGGTCTTGTTAGCCCGGTCGGAAACGATGTGGAGTCTTCTTGGGAAGCGATGAAGTCCGGCAAAAGCGGAATCGGTGTACTGACTCAGATTGATACGAGTGAGTTTACCACTCACTTTGGCGGCTCAATAAAAGACTTCGACTGCGACCGTTTCATTCCTAAAAAGGATGCCCGGCGCATGGATATTTTCATGCACTACGGCATAGCGGCAGGGGTGCAGGCTTTTGACGATTCAGGTTTAGGTGACACGTCATTTAATCCTGAAAGGTTTGGTGTGGCCGTTGGCTCGGGTATCGGTGGCATCAATATGATCGAGGCAACTTCATTGCTAATCGATTCATCAGGGCCACGCAAAGTCTCGCCCTTTTTCGTCCCCGGCTCGATAGCAAACATGATTTCGGGCAATCTCTCGATCCGCTTCAATCTCCAAGGACCTAACATTGCGGTCACGACCGCGTGTACTACGGGGACGCACAATATTGGTCTTGCGGCCAACATGATCCAGAATAATCAAGCAGACATCATGCTCGCCGGCGGCTCTGAAATGGCGACGTCGCCCACGGGCCTCGCAGGATTCTGCGCCGCCCGTGCGCTATCTACACGCAACGACGAGCCCTCAAAAGCAAGCAGACCTTGGGACAAAGACCGCGACGGTTTCGTACTCAGTGACGGCGCTGGAGCCATCATGCTCGAGGAGCTAGAACACGCAAAGGCAAGAGGCGCAACAATTTATGCCGAACTCGTTGGGTTTGGCATGAGCGGGGATGCCTATCACATGACATCGCCCTCAGAAGGCGGGCGCGGTGCGGCGTTGTGCATGCGCAATGCGCTACTCAGCGCAGAATTAGATCCGAGCCAGATCGACTATGTTAACGCACACGGGACATCGACTCTCGCCGGCGATATAGCCGAGACTCAAGCGATAAAAAGCGTCTTTGGGGGTCATTCTGCGGCACTTGCAGTAAGTTCCAGCAAATCGATGATCGGTCATTTACTCGGTGCGTCAGGCGCAGCTGAAGCGATTGTCACAGTTCTGTCGCTCAAAAATCAGGTTATCACCCCGACAATCAACTTAGACACACCTGACGAAGGCTGCGACCTAGACTACGTACCGCATACCGCGCGCGATGCAACGCTCAAATATGCCCTGAGTAATTCGTTTGGCTTTGGTGGGACAAACGGCAGCCTGATCTTTGCGCAGTACACATGAGGGCCGGCTAATTGCGTCCGCTTTGGCGGCAAATTACGGCGGCTGCGCTACTAGGCTTTTTGCTTATGTGTGCAGCCGCAGTTTACCTGTTATCGCCGCCTTCCCATCTTCCTTCTGCTAAAAGCGATCCAACACTGTTACCGATAGCCCGTGGTAGCTCCTTCAAAACGATTGCCGCGAACCTTGAAGAGGCAGGGGTGATTCGTTCAGCGCTGGCCTTCGAGATACTGGCTCTCATTAGGGGAGAGCGATCACTCCTAAAAAGTGGAGAGTATGAATTTCCCCAAGGCATGTCAGCGTCAGACGTGCTGGGCGACCTCGTTGCAGGCAGAGTAAAAAGCTATCAAATCACCTTTGTCGAAGGTTGGACGCTTGAGCGGTGCCTTGAGGCACTCGCCGCCAGCCCAGGGCTCATAAAAACGCTGAGCGGTATCGATGACCCTGGCCTCATCGCCTTTCTTCAGCAGGGCATAAACAGTGCGGAAGGACTTTTTGACGCGAATACCTTTCGTTATGTTCGAGGCGATACCGACTTAGATCTGTTGCAGAGAGCACAAAAACAACTCGCCGAAAAATTAGCGGACTATTGGAATCATCGGTCGCAGGACTTGCCGCTTAATTCAGCTTATGAGGCATTGATTCTTGCCTCGATTGTCGAAAAAGAAACAGGGATTGCTGAAGAGCGCTCGAGAATTGCTGGCGTTTTTTATAACCGACTAAATTCCGGCATGAGGTTACAATCGGATCCGACGACTATTTACGGGCTAGGCGATCGTTATACTGGAAGACTGACCAGAGAGCAGTTACGCGAAGAGACACTCTACAACACTTACCGAATTGAGGGATTGCCACCTACACCTATCGCACTTGTCAGCGATTCAGCGCTCACCGCGGTGTTAAATCCCGAGATTCATGGCTATTTCTATTTCGTCTCGAATTCGAATGGCGGCCATGTTTTCTCAAGAACACTTGAAGAACACAATGCAGCCGTGGCAATTTACCGCGCAGGTCTTATCGACTCTGCGCCGCAAACAGACGCAATTAATGGGGACATCAGTGAAAGGTAAATTCATCACCATCGAAGGCGTCGAAGGCGTGGGCAAAAGCACTAACATTGCCAACATCGAAGCATTTCTAGTCGCGCGAGGCATTGAGTACGTAAAGACACGCGAACCTGGCGGTACTGTCATCGCAGAGAAAATACGTGAGCTATTACTCGATCCTGCGATTGAGTCGATGAGCGAATTAACCGAACTTCTTCTCGTCTTTGCCGCACGAGCTGAACACCTAGAAAAGGTGATACAACCCGCGTTGAACAAGGGTCTTTGGGTGCTTTGCGACCGTTTTACCGATGCCACTTTCGCTTATCAAGGAGGCGGACGCGGGCTTTCGTTAGCCTCCATCGAAACTCTCCAAGACTTAGTCCAAGGTGAGCTAAGACCAGACCTTACAGTCATATTAGACCTCGATCCCGAAGTGGGGCTTGCACGCGCTCGCGAACGGGGAGAACTTGATCGTTTCGAGAATGAGGCACAGGCCTTTTTCCTGAAAGTTCGGGCGGCTTATTTATCAATAGCTGCGGCTAATCCCGAGCGCTGCCTTGTCATCGATGCGGGGCAATCTCTCGAACAGGTCAAACAGACCCTTGAGACGAGTCTCGCTAATAAATTAGCCTATTTGGGGATTTCCGGTGAATAACGCCAACGCGTGGGAATTTCCTTGGCTTCAGAACTTGCTCGAGTCACTTCAACGCAGCCAGAATGACGGGACGCTCGCGCATGCTTATATCATTAGCGGCGCGCGAGGGTTGGGGAAAGAGCAGATCGCGATTGCGATTGCTGCGTTTCTTACTTGCGAAGCACCAAACCCCCAAGGCCAAGGCCCCTGCGGCGAGTGCAAGGGCTGTAGACTGAACGCCACCGGCAACCACCCCGATGTACTACTCCTTGCCCCTAAAGAGCCAGGCAAAGCGCTTACTGTGGACCTCATTCGTAAACTGAGTGACTACGTGCATGTCTCAAGCCACGCAGGCGGCGCACGAGTCGCTGTGCTGGCTTCCGCACATAAAATGAATAGTAGTGCATCAAACGCCTTGTTAAAGACACTTGAAGAGCCCCACGAGTCGACCTATCTCTTTTTAGTCAGCGACTCGCCTGGCCTGCTGAGCCCGACGATCCGTTCGCGGTGTCAGCGCATAACCCTCCCAATCCCCGCGCTTGAGGTGAGTCTCGAGTGGATGCGTAAGCTATGTGGAGGAGAATTCGATGAGGCGCTCGCAACCAGCTGCCTGAAAGCGGCGGGCGGCAGCCCGCTGCTAGCGATGGACATGCTTACCGATGAAAGTCTGCCTAGTCGGCAAGCATTAGAGCGCGCGTTTGTCGCCTGCCTTACCGGTATAGCTACTCCCGAAAGCCTCTTAGCGGCGTTGATGTTGGCCGAACCGGTCACAGCCATAGAGCAGATTCTCAGCACGACAGCGCACTATGCGAAGCTTATGCTCGACACAAACCAGCAAGCGGACGATGGCGCTATCGATACTGCGGTGCTTGGCGGACTGGTGTCGAATGCGACGTGGGCACAGTTTATTGCGCAAATTAGCGCTGTCGACGCAGGCGAGAACACGAGGAGGAGGGCGCTGCTGGGTAATAGGCTGGTGCGGCTCTACGACGAAATCGAGAAAGCGCGCCGCCAGATCGGCTCTCCAACCAACCCTAACACCAAGCTACTTTTAGAGTCGCTGTGCTGGCTGACCAACCGCGCGCTTAAGTAGTTTCGGCTAGCAAGCTTTCGACGCGCTCAGCTATCGCCAAGCTCGAGGTCAGGCCCGGCGATTCTATGCCGAACAAGTTCACAAGTCCCGGTAAGCCTGACGCTTTTTCGCTTCGAATAATAAAGTCCGATGGTGCACCAGCGGCGGTTTTCAGCTTTGTTCTTATACCCGAATAGCCTGGTTTTAATTTAGCCGGATCGAGCGCAGGAAAATACTGCTGCACCGACTTGGCGAACAGCGCCGCTTTCGATGGATCCACGGAATAATCAATGTTTTCACACCACTCCGCGTCAGGCCCGAATCTGAGCGCACCACTCAAATCAATTGTGGCATGAATGCCTAGAGCATCATGTCCACTATCGGGAAGCGGATAAATGAGGTGGCTGAACGGGTTGGCGCCTGTGTAATCGAAGTAGCTGCCTTTGCTTAAAACTTGTTCAGGCACGCCAAAAATTTCACTCAGGTTTTGATCATCGGCTGCAGAGGTATACTCCTCGATAACCATCGTAGCTAAACGCTGTGCATCTAATCCCGCGCAATTTATCAGCGTATTCGCTCGCAGCGCATAGGGCTGTCGCACACGCCCGTCATCGACAATAGTCGACAGGAGAAAGCTACGCTCTTCTGGCATAACAGACTCCACGCTGGTGGAATGGGAAAAGATTACGCCATGGCGCTCAGCATTATCTAGCAAGCTCCGCATATATGAGTGGCTATCGATAATACCGGTCGAGGGAGAGAAGAGGGCGGAGCTAGCCGCCACGGCTGGTTCGATACGCGTAAGCAACGCACGATCAATCATCCTAAGATTAGTCACGCCATTTGCGCGTGCCTTTTCTTTAAGCGCCTCAAGTGCTGTGTCTTGGCCCGACTGCGCCACGATTAGTTTACCTATCCTCGAATGAGGAATCTCGAATCGACGACAGTAGTCATAGAGCAGCTCCCGCCCATGGAGGCAAAGTTCGGCTTTTAGACTCTGGGCATCGTAGTAAATACCCGCGTGAATGACCTCGCTATTGCGGCTGCTCGTCTGCATCCCAAAGCCTTTTTCACGCTCTAGAATAACGATACTTTTTCCGACAAATGCTGGGCTTTTTGATAGCTGATAGGCTACCGCCAGCCCGACAACCCCTCCGCCAACAATAACGACATCGAAGCGGTCTAACTTCTTCGCTGCCATTATCGATTATCTTCTATAGTTCTAAAGGTGAGATTGATACGAGGCCCCACAGGTATTTTTGTTTTAGCGACTTGATGAACCCAGTTTTCTTGAACCCCAGGCTCCATAACAAGCAAACTGCCACTGTTTAGGGCTATGACCACTCTTTCGCTTCGTGCTGCCGGCGTCATACTGGGTGAGACTTTACGTTTCAACTGAAAGCGCCGTGTGGCGCCGAGACTTAAAGAGGCAATTCGCGGAGAGGGGCCGAGCTCCGGTTCGTCGTCGGCGTGCCAAGACACACTGTCCTCACCTGACCGGTATTTATTAATGAGCACACAGTTAAACGCAGCGCCTGTTACCTGGTTCACCAAATCACGGATACTGCTCATTTCATGCGTCCACGGCATGGGTTCTAGACTAATATTTGAGTAGGCGTAACGGCAATGCTCGGCGCCCATCCAGCATTGAAGCCGCGGCACAGGGATTGTTCTGCCTGCGATGCGTATCTGATCTTGGCGCCACTGCGTGGTCGCATCGATCTCATCGAAGGCTCGGAGAGATAACGAGGCGTCGAAAAGGTTCGTATATTCGACAATGAGATTATCCCCGAGGGAGTGACTAACGGCTGTCGGCACGCGAGACACCGAATCGACTAAATCAGGTAATTCTTTGATTTTTTCCTCAGGGTCATCAAGCGCACTAAATAGGTCATTTTGCATAGCGTCATTTTATTCTTAAATGACACTGACTCGCTAATAACTTTACTTACCTTGTGTTAATTCGCTATCGTTCAACTATTTCCGGTAATAAAGATTACCGGAAATAGTGTAGAGCTAGACGACATATGCCCTGCGCCCCATGGGAATGACCCGTCGTCCCTGCAAGCTTTCGACGGCTGCTCTTCAAGAAAGCGTAAGATAACCCGATAGCCTATCAAGCGGTTCTATCTCTTTTCTTTATGTTACTGACACAACTATGGCCAAAACACCTCCGTGCCCTCCTGCCTTCTTCGATACTTTAGAGGCAATGCAAAACCCGTATAAAAACCGGGTAAAGTCCGTCGATCACTTACCTGTCGCCACGCCGGAGAACGCTGTAGATGATTATCAGTATGCGAGCGAGTTTATCTTCAGCTATCGTGGCAGCCCTGACACGTTTAATACCTACCGCCGCGAAATCGAGCATTTTTTACACTGGTGCTGGATAGTTCGCCATGATTCATTGATATCGGTTGGGCGCGAGCATATCGAAGAATTTATCGATTTCTCGCGCTCGCCCCCAAAATCATGGATCTCGCCGGTTAATGCGCCTCGGTTCATCCTCTCCATGGGTGAGCGTCGTCCCAACCCAGAATGGCGCCCGTATACCAGCACAACAGTGATCGACGGCGGCGAATACACGCTCTCTCAGTCCTCACTGCAATCTTTACTCGGTGTATTAAGTAGCTTCTATAACTATATGATTCAAGAGGAATATATTAAGTCAAATCCTATTACCCAGCTGCGCCAGAAAAGCAAATTTGTTCGCAAGCACCAAGGCCAAAGCAAAGTGCGCCGCTTATCGCCCCTGCAGTGGGACTACACCCTCAGTGTTACAGAAAAAATGGCGAGCGAAGACCCGCTCGTGCATGAACGCTCGCTTTTTATCATGCAGGCCCTCTTTGCCCTGTATTTGCGCATTTCAGAATTAGTCGTTACTCCGCGCTGGGAACCACAGATGGGGCACTTCCAACCAGATACTGAGGGCAACTGGTGGTTTTTGACCGTCGGCAAAGGCAACAAGGAACGAGAGGTATCGGTTAGCGATGCGATGCTCGAGGCGCTTAAACGCTACAGAAAATCGCGCGGGCTCTCAGCATTGCCCTCGTCCGGCGAAGCGACGTGTCTAATCCACAAAACACGTGGGAAAGGCGGGATAAGCAGCACAAGGCAAATACGCTCAATAGTGCAAACGTGTTTTGACAACGCAGCAACGGCAATGCGCCGAGATGGATTCAGCGATGACGCCGATCGCCTTGCCGACGCAACGGTTCACTGGCTGCGGCACACCGGCATATCGGAAGACGTAAAACACCGCCCACGAGAGCATGTGCGCGACGATGCAGGCCACGGTTCAAGTGCGATAACCGACCGATACATCGATGTTGAGAGAGCCGAGAGGCATGCATCTGCGCGCTCAAAGGTTATCAAATAGCGCGGGTACTCATCAGCAAGTGCCGAAGGCTGTCGACAACCAAATCTGTCAATATAAAGACAAGCACTAGGTGTCACTTCTAAATCCTTTCGATTTCATCTAGTCTTGGGTATCGATTGTGGGCTTTAACGTGCTGAATGTTGAGCCACACGCCTCGGATGTACGTATCAACTCTTGTAACGAGCAGACACAGTCAAACGGCATTACAGTCTGGCTAGCGCCAACAAGAAAGAATTCAAAGTATTGGAGAATCATGATCAACTTCTCAAAAACCTTTTTAGCCATCGGCCTGTTGAGCGCCCTGGGGACAACGCAGGCGACAGCCTCCGATGTCACAGAGCCTAACTCTCCCCTCGTCCTTGAGTCTCTCTTCAGCGAACTCGCCAGCGAGCCTATCTACGGCGAGACTGCGCTGGAGTTGCTGGAGCAGTTAAAGACGAAACATTATGCGTCGATCGAGATTAATGACAACTTTTCTTCGCTGCTTTTCGATCAGTATCTGGACGCGCTAGATGGATCTAAACTTTATTTCCTCGCCGAAGACGTGCAAAAAATCGCGCGCTATCGGTACACGCTGGATAACAGCTTATCGGCGGGCAATGTCGAGCCTGGGTTCGAAATATACAATCTCTACCATAAGCGCGTTATTGAAAGACTGATTTACTCTATCGACCGAATTGAGAACGCCGTACCGCAAATGGATTTCACTATCGATGAGTATTTGCTGCTCGATAGAGAGAACGAGCCATTCGCCGCGACTACTGCCGAGCTCGATGAGGTCTGGCGCAAGCGTATTAAAAATAGCGTGCTTAGCCTTAGACTGACCGGTGATGATGAAGAGGAAATCGTTGAAAAACTCAGCAAGCGTTACCGCAACCAACTCAGCCAAGTTCTCAAGACCAATGGCAAAGATGTATTTCAAACTTACCTGTCTAAAGTAGCCGCGACAGTCGATCCACACACCTCGTATTTTTCGCCACGAGATTCTGAAAACTTCAATATGGGTCTTTCTCTCTCTTTGCAGGGAATTGGCGCACAGCTGACCACCGAAGACGAATACACAAAAGTCGTCGAGCTCATAAAAGGTGGCCCTGCAGAACGTGCCGATGAGCTCCAACAAGGTGATCGAATTATAGGAATCGGCCAAGGCGTCGACGGCGAAATCCAAGATGTCGTGGGCATGAGGCTAGATGACGTTGTCGCGCAAATCCGTGGCGAAAAGGACACAGTGGTCCGCCTCAGTGTCATCCCTGTGGACGCTGTTTCCGAAAGCAGTGCACGCACGATCAGTATCACGCGAGATACCGTTAAGCTTGAAGATCAGTCAGCGAAGAAAGAAGTATTGGAACTTAGCTATGCCGATCAGGACTATAAGATCGGTGTCATTAGCCTTCCCACCTTCTATTTCGATTTCGAAGCCGCCGCGCGAGGCGATGAAGATTTTAAAAGCTCGACTCGCGATGTACGCAATCTGCTAGAAGAGTTGAAGGCTGAGGGAGTCGACGCAGTCGTCGTCGACCTTCGCAATGATGGCGGTGGAAGTTTAAGCGAAGCGAATCAGCTAGTCGGTCTATTTATCGACACAGGTCCTACTGTGCAAATTCGCTACTCTGGCCTGCGCAATGGTTTTACGCGCTCTTTTGGCGACAGTGATCCCAGCGTAGTCTACGACGGACCACTCGCTGTGCTCGTTAATCGTACGAGCGCATCCGCGTCAGAAATTTTCGCTGGAGCAATTCAAGATTATCAACGCGGAATTGTGCTCGGAGGCCAGACCTTCGGAAAAGGTACCGTGCAAGAAATTATTCCCATGTCTTACGGCCAAGTAAAACTGACACGCTCCAAGTTTTACCGAATATCAGGCGAGAGCACGCAGCACCGCGGGGTTCTTCCCGACATCGCTTTTCCCGATTTTTATGATGCCTATGATGACATCGGCGAGAGCAGCCTAGACGGCGCCCTGCCTTGGGATACAGTACGGCCTGTCGAGTTTCGCACCTACCACCCTGTTCAACCATTTTTGCCTAAACTGCGCGAATTGCACGAGTTACGCGCCGCTGAGTCACCCGATTTCAACTACCTAGTTGAGCAAATAGAAAGAACGCGCACGCTACGTGAGCGAGAGACGCTGCCTCTCAACGAAGCGGTAGTAAAAGCTGACCGAGAACGCGTCAGGCGTATTGAGTTCGAAGCCGAGAATCTCAGGCGAGAACTGAAAGGCCTTGAGCTTAAAGAATGGATAGACGAAGAAGATCTCTATAATGACGATGACGATGTGGCGGCAGCAGAGCCAGAGAGCTCGCTTGATGAAGGATCGGAAGAAACAATCGCTCTCGCATCTAACGACGCATCGGATAAGGCATTAGAAACTGATGCTGGCGAATCCGTTGAAGACGATAGCGATGAAGAAGGTGATGAGGAGGCTGATCCACTCCTCCTCGAAAGCGGCCGCATCCTCGCCGACTTCATAAACCTGAGCAGCGGTGATCTGAGTGCTAGATTCTAGACGCTAAATCGAGCGAGCCTTCGAGAGGCCTTCGGAGACAAATTGATAGAGACAAACTGATAGAGACATTGAGAGGTTGGTACAGAGATTGGTACCGAGCGACACCTAAAGAGGAAGGAAAAGTGGCGGAGGAGGAGAGATTCGAACTCTCGGAAGGCTTTCACCTTCGCTGGTTTTCAAGACCAGTGCATTCAACCACTCTGCCACCCCTCCGCAGCACGGCGCAAATACTACTACAAAATGACCGCCAGTCAAATAGGCAATGACCTGTATGTCCGATTTTAATCAAAACGGCCATTCTGCTGGACCAACTTACCTACTTCGAAAGCTTGAAATTCTGCTAAACTATCGGCATTAACTAAGACGTAAAGATGGGTGTCGCATTAACGCTGCTTCACTGCATAGCCGACACCCTTTATTAGGCACAAATTTTCAAACACAAAGACAGGATAAATCATCATGAATGAACTTAATCTCAACGTAAGCCGCGCCGACCAGAACGCCGCCTCGGTTAACAAGGTCGTTCGTAATACCTATACCCTGCTCTCTATGACGCTTTTCTTCAGCGCGCTTTGCGCGGTGGCAACCATGGCCCTCGGCTTTGGGCAAGGCGCTGGACTGCTTATGATCATCGGCGGCTTCGTTATGTCGTTTGTGGTTCGGGCGACAGCCGAGTCAAGTAAAGGCATCCTAGCCGTGTTCGTTTTTGCAGGACTCATGGGAGGAGGTCTTGGCCCAACTTTGTCAGCTTACCTTATGATCTACTCTAATGGCGCGGCGATAATCGCCCAGGCGCTCGGCGGCACCGGCCTCATTTTCCTTTCGCTGTCTGGGTATGCGTTAACGACGGGCAAAAACTTCAATTTCCTAGGCGGTTTCCTAGCGACTGGAATGATGGTCATGCTGGTAGCAATGATCGCCAATATCTTCCTGCAAATTCCTGCAATGAGCTTGGCCATTTCTGGCGCGGTGATCATGTTGATGTCAGGTTTTATACTCTATGACACAAGTCGCATCGTCAATGGTGGCGAGCGCAATTACATTATGGCGACGATTAGTCTTTACCTCAGCATCTTCAATCTGTTTATCCATCTGCTGAACTTAATAGGCGCGCTAACCGGCCGTGACTAGCAATGACGGCATACGTTATCGACACGCCTGAGCCCATAACAGTATTGCGCTACGTGCTACTCATCAACGCTGCGCCGCAGTCTGGCGAGGCAGCTAACTCTGCCCTCCGGTTTGCCGGCACGCTTCTCGAAATGGGTCATCATATAGAGCGCCTATTTTTCTATGGCGACGGCGTCATTAACGCATCGAACCTGACCGTGATGCCGCAGGACGAAACCAATCTCCCAGCCGCGTGGAACGCGCTTATCGAGGAGAATGGCCTCTCTTCAGTTGTTTGCGTGTCATCTGCCATACGCCGCGGTATCGTCGACTCAGCAGAAGCACGACGACACGAACTCCCGGCAAGCAGTTGTTACACCAGTAGTGAGATCGGCGGGCTCGGGCAGCTCATCGAAGCGCTAAGCAACTGCGACAGGACTTTGAGTTTTGGATAACCAGACGCAAACCAAAAAGCAGTCTATTAGCCTTATCGCCCGTCGCGCCCCTTATGGCAGTGGCGCCGCTAGGCAGACTTTAGATATCGCGTTCGCCGCCGCAGTGTTCGAACGCCCACTAAACTATATCTTTCTCGGCGATGGCGTTTATCAATTACTGTCTAAGCAAGCCCCCGAGGCAATTAAAAACAAGCCTCATGGAGCCGCGCTCGAGACCCTTGAGCTATACGGCATAGATGAGGTGTATGTGCACCGAAATTCTCTACTACAGCGCGCCCTCAGCGAAGATGAGCTAGTCTGCAAGGTGACATTAATAGACGATTGCACTCTCAAGGAATTAGTAGCAGAGTCTATTCATGTCATTAATCTGTAGCGGCTGTCCAGCGCATGTTTCGGGTAAGAAAAGCGCTCATTATCTGTTCACACCGAGCCAAACGAGTGGGCTACTGAGTCATTCGCACCTCACGTGCGGCGCAGAATGAGCAAGGATGATCATGCATAGCCTTCACATTATTGCTAAAGCCCCAACTGCAACAAGCCTAGCCGATTTGCTGGCGGTTATTGACGAGAGCGACGTGCTCATTTTTATTGAGGACGGCGTTTATTTTGCGCGAAGCGAATTCCCGCGCGTAGAGCCGGCTGCCTCAACGCCCTACTTTCGGCAGTACGAATGTTATTACCTTGCCGAGGACCTTGCAGCGAGAGGAATCGAAGCACCCGACGACATGCAGGTTGTCGATACGCGCGGGTTTGTCGCCCTCAGCGCTCGACTCGCACGCAGTGTGAGCTGGTATTAGTATGAGCGAGTCTTTAGACAGAGACACAGGGCTAGCCCAGAAAAACAAATTACTCAGGCTTGATGCAGAAGGGTTTCTAAAACGCCTCAGCGATTGGGATGAATCTGTCGCTACCTCAATCGCCGCAAATGAGGACATTTGTCTTAAGGAAACGCACTGGGAAATCATCTATCTGCTTCGCGCTTTTTATAGCACACACAGTATCGCTCCACCTAATCGTGCGTTTGTCAGCCTCGTTAAGCGCGAACTCGGCGCTGATAAAGGGCAAAGTCGGTATTTGATGGGCATGTTTGGCGGCAGCCCTGCGAAAACGGCAGCGAAGGTCGCAGGACTTCCCAAACCAGAAAATTGCCTTTGAAGCCTCTTATGAGCCAAACCAATCGAGCTTTTCACGGAGTGAAACGACACGGCCGACGATAATAAGTGTGGGCGGCTTAATCTCATCGATAATAATCTGATCGCGTATGGTAGCGAGACTCGCCACACTAACGTTTTGCGCTCGCGTCGTGCCCTGCTCGATTACAGCGACAGGCATCGATGGATCCATACCGTGTGCCAATAGCTCTTCGCAAATTATATCCAGCCCGCTTAACCCCATGTAAAACGCGAGTGTTTGCTGTTCGCCGGCTAGCATCGCCCAATCGAGGGGAACACCTCCCTCTCTGATATGCCCGGTGAGAAAGCGTACCGACTGTGAGTAATCTCTATGGGTCAGAGGGATGCCGGCGTAAGTCGCACACCCCGAGGCTGCGGTAATGCCGGGGACCACTTGGAAGGCGATACCTGCAGACGCAAGCGTTTCGATTTCCTCTCCGCCACGTCCAAAAATAAAAGGGTCTCCGCCTTTCAACCTTAAAACTTTTTTGCCTTCTTGCGCTAAGCGCACGAGCATTTCATTAATCGTTTCTTGAGGGACAGCATGATCTGATTTTTGTTTACCGACAAAAATCTTATCCGCGTCGGGCCTTAGCTTCAGCAAGATCGCCTCGCTCACTAAACGATCGTAGAGCACAACATCAGCTTTGTGCATGAGTCTTAGCGCTTTCAGTGTAAGAAGCTCTGGATCACCTGGCCCAGCGCCAACGAGATAGACCTCTCCGCGAGCGCTCGACGGCTTATCTGCGTCGGCTAGAATTCGAGCTTTCGCCTCTGCCTCTTTGCCCGCATAAACGAGCTCTGGAATATCACCCTCCAGTACTTTTTCCCAGAATCGTGTTCTCTCATCAAAGCTGCGTATTTTAGTCTTAACCACCTCTCTCAATTCACGCAATAAGGCAGCCAACCGGTCAATGCGAGCAGGTAGAAGAGTTTCAATAAGTCGTTTTATCGATCTTGCGAGAATCGGTGACGCACCACCGCTAGAGATCGCAATAAGTATGGGACTGCGGTCGACTATTGCGGGGACGATAAACGTACAGAGCTCGGGCTGGTCGACGACATTCACAGGAATCGACTGTGCTTGTGCTGCCACGCTTACGGCAGAGTTCACTGCGAGAGAATCGGTCGCGGCAATAACCAGCGTCGCAGAGGCTAGACAGCAAGATTGAAATTCGGTCGGGCAAATAAGCGCTGATTCTCGCGCGCACAGCGCTGCCATCTCGTCGCCTAACTCGGGTGCTACGACATGCAGCTTAGCCCCTGCACGAGCTAGAAGCGTCGCTTTACGCAGCGCGACCTCCCCGCCCCCGACAACAACGCAGCGTTTGCCCTTTACATCGAGAAAAAGCGGGAGTCGCTCCACTAAACGATGCTCTCCACACCCGGAAGATAAGCCGCTAACGCCTTAGGAATAGTTATACTGCCATCTTCCTGTTGGTAATTTTCCATCACCGCCACGAGAGTTCGGCCTACAGCCAAACCTGAGCCATTGACGGTGTGAACTAATTCGGGTTTGCCCGTAGCGGGATTACGCCAGCGAGCCTGCAAACGACGTGCTTGAAAGTCAGTAAACGAAGAGCAGGAGGAGATTTCCCGATAGGTGTTCTGCGAAGGCAACCAGACTTCGAGATCGTAGGTTTTCGACGCCGAAAACCCAAGATCGCCGCCACACAGGGCAACCTTCCGATAGGGCAGTTCTAACGCCTGTAATATACCCTCTGCGTGTGCCGTTAACGCCTCTAAAGCAGTATCCGACTGAGAAGGCTCGACAATCTGTACCAGCTCTACTTTTTCGAATTGATGCTGACGAATCATGCCTTTGGTGTCACGCCCGTAACTGCCCGCCTCAGAACGAAAGCAAGGTGTATGGCAGGCAAATTTAAGGGGTAGCTGCGCAGGTTCGAGTATTGTGTCACGTACAATATTCGTCACAGGAACCTCGGCCGTCGGTATTAAGTAATATTCTTGATCGGCGCGGAGTTTGAATAAATCTTCTTCAAATTTCGGTAACTGCCCAGTACCCTGCAACGACTCCGCATTGACGATAAAGGGCACGTTAACTTCCGTATAGCCATTTTCGAGCGTGTGTTGATCAAGCATAAACTGAGCGAGCGCTCGATGCAGGCGAGCAGTACGACCCTGCATCACAACAAAGCGTGAACCAGTTAACTTAGCGGCCGTTTCAAAATCTAACCCTTCCTCTAACGCTTCACCAAGATCAGCATGATCGCGTATCTCAAAATCGAAAATGCGAGGCGTTCCCCATTTACTAATCTCAAGATTGGCATTCTCATCGAGCCCTTCGGGCACAGACGCATCAGGCACGTTGGGAATACCCATCGCATACGCACCGTATTCTTCTTGGAGAGCGGTAAGCGCTGCTTTCTTCGCTTCTAGGTCGGTGTTGATAGCTTCCATCGAAGCAAGAATGTCACTGGCATCCTCACCTTTGGCCTTCGCCTGACCGATTAATTTTGACCGCGATTTGCGCTCGTTCTGCAACGACTCAGTCTCGAGCTGCAACGTCTTGCGCTGTGAGTCAACCGACTCCAAAAGCTCTGTGTCTAAAGCAAATTTCTTTTTAGCGAGCTGCGTAGCCAACTCCTCTATTTCGGAGCGGAGGCGCTTCGGATCTAACATCGGATTTTCCTTTAGGGGAAAGAATAAGTAATTTAATTAGGCGAAAATTTTCGCGAGCTGCATACCAGAGACAGTTCCACCGAGGCAGAGGGTTACACTGCCAAGGATATACGCTAATGCGATATTGTAATTGCCCTGCTGCAGTAACAGAAGTGTGTCGAGAGAAAATGCAGAAAATGTGGTGAATGCACCCAGAAAGCCAGCGATTATGAGAGATCGCCAGAGCTCACCATCAACAATCCTATCGCCGATAAGCACTGCCGCAAGGCCAATAAGAAAAGAACCGACAACATTGACCCCCAGAGTCGCCCAGGGAAAGCGATTACCGATGAGCGCGAGCGCCACAAGACCAAAAGAATAGCGTGAGACAGCACCAAGAGCACCGCCTACTGCGACTGCGACGAAAGTATTCACAATCGCTCGGCATAGCTGTTCTCGATCACCTCGATTCCCTCAGGCACTTCAAACACAAAAGCGTCATCGGAAATCTCAGGATTGAGCACTACATTCACGAAACGCCACACGGTGCGTTGGCCATTACGTGCTTCAATAACAATGCTATCTAAGCGGTTCGAGGAGAAGCTCAAGCTAACCCTTCTGTTAATATTGGCGCTGTCGCGTGGTGTCAGAACAAATTCTTCTAGGTCTCGCGACTCGCTCACAAGAGCGGTAATCTCATACTCATCTGCAAGCGCATCGGTTTCACCACTGAGAAGCTGGGCTGCCAACTCGGACTCATCCCTATCCCATGGTTCGATGACTACTTGGTCGAGATCTGGCTGATAATTCCATAGCCATACACCATTGGTCACGAGGAGCTCGGGAAACGGCTCCAGCGTCTCCCAGGAAAAGCCGTCTGGTCTTTTTAGCAGCATCCGAATACGCGATTCCTCTAATACTCCGCCATCGGCCTCGATGATAAGCTGCTCGACGTCCGCGCTTAATGACATCATTTCTGAGAGGTTCGCGCTGAGCTCGTTGGCAGAGGAAACCTCGGCCGCATGCGCGTAAACGAGTCCAAACAAGAGGAGTATCTGAGCCGCAAAAAATCGCTTAGCAGCAGCAAAAAAAGGACAAAAAGAGGCAGGCATCATCGCTATATACCCCTAGTGTCGAGGCGCAGGAGGCGCTAAAACTTCGCGCTGTCCATTGCTCCCCATCGAAGAGACTACGCCGGAGGCTTCCATCGTTTCGATCATGCGCGCCGCGCGATTGTAACCAATGCGTAGTTTGCGCTGAACCGATGAAATTGACGCCTTGCGCGTCTCTGTTACAAAAGCCACCGCCTCGTCATATAAAGAGTCGTCTTCATCGGACGACTCACCTCCCCCACCGCCGCCCATAGCACCCATGTCGAGGTCGTCGTTTCCAGCGGTGATAGAGTCGATATACACAGGCTTTGCGCGTGATTTCCAATCGGCGACTACACGATGCACTTCGTCATCACTGACAAAGGCCCCGTGTACGCGCGTTGGCACTCCTCCACCAGGCGGTAAAAACAGCATGTCGCCGTGTCCTAGCAACTGCTCTGCGCCACCCTCTCCCAAAATAGTGCGGGAATCGACTTTCGATTGCACCATAAACGAGAGACGCGTTGGAATGTTGGCCTTAATCAATCCGGTTAGAACATCTACCGAAGGTCGCTGGGTCGCAAGCACTAAGTGAATACCAGCGGCGCGTGCCTTTTGCGCGATTCGCGCAATGAGTTCCTCAACTTTTTTGCCTACCACCATCATCATATCGGCGAGTTCATCGACTATGACGACGATACTAGGCAGCGCCTCGAGTTCACTTGCAGACTGTTCTTCATCCAACAACATGGGGTCGTGTCGCCAGAGTGGATCGAGTATCGGTGTTCCCGCTTTCTTAGCGTCAACCACCTTCTTGTTGTAGCCGGCGAGGTTACGAACGCCGAGTGCTGACATTAATTTATAGCGGCGCTCCATTTCCGCCACGCTCCAGCGCAAGCCATTAGCTGCGTCTTTCATGTCGGTAATAACCGGTGTGAGTAGATGCGGTATCCCATCGTACACCGACAGTTCGAGCATTTTCGGGTCTATCATGATCACGCGGACTTGGTCTGGGGTCGACTTGAATAATAGGCTTAGAATCATCGCATTGATGCCCACAGACTTGCCCGAACCTGTAGTACCCGCAACGAGTAAATGCGGCATTTTAGCAAGGTCAACGATCACTGGCTTACCACCGATGTCATGGCCAAGCGCCATGCTAAGAGGCGAGCTTGCTTTGTCGAACTCGGGCGTAGACAGCACCTGACTCAGTTGGATGACTTCGCGTTTCTCATTTGGGATTTCGATACCGATAACCGTTTTACCCGGAATAACCTCAACTACGCGCACAGAAACGATAGCAAGTGAGCGCGCAAGGTCTTTAACGAGATTGCTTATTCGGCTCACTTTAATGCCGGGCGCTGGCTGTACTTCGAAGCGCGTAATGACCGGCCCAGGATTTACCGCTGTCACTTCGATGTCTATGCCAAAGTCCTTGAGTTTGCTCTCGAGTAAGCGCGACATCAGCTCTAACGACTCTTTTGAGAAGCCCGAGTCATTGGTCTCTTGCCACGCGTCTAGCAAACCAATCTGAGGCAACTCGCCGGCGCCAATGTCAGCAAACAACGTGCCCTGCCTTTCTTGTTCAACCCGCTTGCTGCGCTCAACGGGTTTGGGCGGATCGATCTTAATCGTCGGTGGGACTCGCTTCTTTTGCTTTTCGACATGAATGTCGATGGCCTTCTTGCGAACGGTCAGCCGCTCCTTAGTCTCTGCAGTCTCCTTACGAGCTTTGGCCCAGGCGCGTAAACGTTCGGCCGAGGATGCGCAGCCGGACAGCGTCCACTCACCAAGCCTGTCTATTACCCCAAGCCATGAAATATCGACTGTCACGGTCAGACCGAAAAGGAATAAGGCGAAAAGCAGGAGTGTCGCTCCAAGGTTAGCCAAAACCGGGACGGTTAGATCGAGCACGAGTGTGCCTAAGATTCCGCCTGCGGAAGGGAGCGCGCCAGCCACCTTTATATGAAGCGCCGCCAGACCACATGCAGACAGCAATAAAAGACCGAAGCCAGCAAATTTAAGCGCAACCAATGGCCACACAATGGCTCTCGATTGCTCCTCTGCAGATCCGCGGAGCGCGAGGGCAACTTTATAGAGTAAAAATAGCGGCAGCGTATAGGACAGTAGGCCCAATACCTGCAAAAGGACATCTGATATCCATGCGCCCGACGTACCTACGGCATTGGCAACGTCGGCATCCGCACCGCCCCCGTTGGTCCAGCTAGGATCACTTGGCGAATAGCTCAGCAACGCGATAAGCAGAAAAAGGGCCACCAGCGAGTAGCCGATAAGCAGCCCCTCTCGCACCACACGCGCAAGAAGGCTGGCCACGGCAGGATTCTCGGAAGATTGGATTTCAGCTTTACTTGAAGTCTTCAAATCAATTACTTATCTATTTTGTTATGTTTCAATAATTTATGAGGGCAAACTAACCTAAAGTGTAGCCTAATTGCCGCGGCACGACTAGCTAAAGCTCGCGGCCTGTAAGGTTTAACGGTTACGTGGCTGCAAAATTGAGTAGAATATGCCCCCCTACGACCGCAACCGATATAAATTTACCCATAAGGTAACTCCATGACAGACGTTATTCACCACGAGCTCATCATCTTAGGCTCCGGCCCCGCCGGCTATACAGCCGCTATTTACGCAGCACGCGCGAACTTAAAGCCCGTTGTCATCACTGGCATGGTTCAGGGCGGCCAGCTCACCACAACGACCGATGTAGACAATTGGCCGGGCGACGTTGAGGGCCTCCAAGGCCCAGCGCTTATGACGCGAATGCTCGAGCATGCGGAACGCTTCGACACAGAGGTTGTTTTTGATCACATAAACGAAGTTGATCTCAGCAAACGCCCATTTACCCTTAAAGGCGACGGCGCGACTTATACCTGTTCGGCGCTCATCATAGCAACAGGTGCCTCTGCACAATATTTGGGCCTACCTTCTGAAGAAGCCTTTATGGGCAAAGGCGTGAGCGCCTGCGCGACCTGCGACGGCTTTTTCTATCGCGACAAGCCGGTCGCGGTCATCGGCGGCGGCAACACGGCAGTCGAAGAGGCGCTCTATCTCGCTAACATTTGCTCGCATGTCACGCTCGTCCATCGTCGCGACTCACTGCGCGCCGAGAAAATTCTGCAGCAAAAATTATTTGACCGAGAAGCCGAGGGCAAAGTGACTATCGCTTGGAATTCGACACTCGATGAAGTACTCGGCGACGAAACGGGCGTGACCGGCGTTCGACTGCGTCCTATGGATGGCGGAGAAACCCGTGATCTCGATGTCGATGGCGTTTTTATCGCAATTGGCCACATACCCAATTCCGACATATTTGCAGGCCAACTCGAGATGCGTAACGGCTATGTCGTGGTCAACACAGGTATCGCAGGAAATGCGACTCAAACCAGCGTCCCTGGCGTTTTTGCTGCAGGCGATATTGCCGATCAAGTCTATCGACAAGCGGTTACAAGTGCAGGATTTGGCTGCATGGCAGCGCTCGACGCCGAGCGTTTTCTGGACGACTAGAATGAAACAATTGCCCTGGTTAGAAGACTCCGGCGGCGTGTTCCCACCAGCCTCGGAGGCATTCAAAGAACCTAACGGCCTTTTGTGTGCCGGCGGAGATCTTGTGCCGGAGATTCTTCTTAGCGCATACAGTCAGGGGATTTTCCCGTGGTTTGATGACGACCAGCCAATTCTTTGGTGGTCGCCCGACCCGAGAATGGTTATTGAGCTCGACGCGTTCGAGCCTTCTCGAAGCCTTCGCAAATTACTCCGGCGCGGCGGTTTCACCTTCAGCCTAGACACCTCCTTTGCACAGGTTATCCAAAGCTGCGCAGCACCCCGAAACGACGATGCGGGCACTTGGATAACCGGCGAAATGCAGAACGCTTATACGGCCTTACACGACCTCGGGTTTGCCCATTCGGTTGAGGTTTGGCAAGACGGAGCGCTTGTTGGCGGTCTCTATGGCGTGGCGATTGGCAAACAGTTTTTCGGCGAGTCTATGTTCTCAAAAGTGAGTAATGCATCGAAAGCGGCGCTTTCAACGCTAGCAAAGCAGCTACGGCGCTGGGACTTTGCCCTAGTCGATTGCCAAGTCGCAAACCCGCATCTCGAATCGCTCGGCGCAGTGGAGATTGCGCGAAGCGATTTCCTGGACCGTATTGCCGTTGCGTGTTCGCGGCCACACGCGCAGTGTCGGTGGACACTGGACGCGGACCTCTCAAAACCATGAGTGATGCTGAGCAAAGACCAGATCCGCGTAAGTCGCTGCGGTTGTTTCGAACAATCCCCCACCCGTGTAGCTATCTCGACAATGAAGAAGCGTCCACGGTCTTCGTAGACCCCGAGGTAATTCCCTCGATCGACCTTCTCAGTGAATTAAGCGAAATAGGCTTCAGACGCAGCGGCCCGCACGTCTACAGACCCGATTGCGGGAGTTGCAATGCCTGCGTGTCAGTAAGGATACCCACTGCCGCTTTTAGTCCCAATCGCCGCTTCAAGCGAGTGCTCACCCGCAACCAAGACGTGACGATCACAACCACACTGTCTATCGCGACCAACCCCAACGCGCGCGCGCTTTACGAACGCTACGTGAACACTCGCCACCAAGACGGCGATATGTATCCCGCCTCACAGGAGCAATTTGATTCTTTCATTGTTAGCCCAAGTGAGTCGACGCGCTTCTTCTTGTTTACTGTCGGCACAAAATTAATTGCCGTCACGGTGTGCGATGAGCTGAGACAGGGGTTGTCGGCGGTTTACACATTCTTCGATCCTGATGAGTCCAAGCGGTCACCGGGCACCTTTGCAATCTTGTCGCTAATTGCACATGCCCATCAAAAGCAATTGCCCTACGTGTTCTTGGGGTATTGGGTGAAGGACTGTCGCAAAATGGAATACAAATTAGACTTTCGCCCGATCGAATTATTGCAGGACAAGCGCTGGATTCGCATTAGTTAATCGACGAGACATGGGTGACGCTAGCGTTCAACGTTGAAATCGGGCACAATGCGGCGCTAATTAAGACTAGAGGTTTGCCAATGGCAAAGGAAGATCAAATCGAAATGGAAGGCGAGGTCGTCGACACGCTTCCAAATACCATGTTCCGCGTTAAGCTGGAAAATGGGCATATTGTCACCGCACACATATCTGGAAAGATGCGCAAGAATTACATCCGCATTCTCACCGGCGATCAGGTCAGAGTCGAGCTAACCCCTTACGACCTTACCAAAGGCCGCATCACTTACCGCGCCCGCTAGAGCCGCAGCAAGTGGCGCGCAGGGCCGCTAGCTTTTAGCTAGCGAGCCGTTTGCCGACTTCTTGGAACTCTTCTGGTTGGAACTCTTCTGGTTAGAACTCTTATGAGGCGTCTCTCGTGCTTGCGCCTCGATCACAATATCGTCTTCTGCAGCACTTACGATTACCTTGCCGCCATTGGCGAGCTTGCCGAATAAAATATCTTCGGCAATGGCTTTCTTCAATTTATCTTGAATCAAGCGTGCCATCGGGCGAGCGCCCATAGACTCACTGTAGCCATGAGTCACAAACCATTCGACCGCACTATCATCTAACTGAAGCTGCACATTTTTCTGATCGAGCTGAACCTGAAGCTCCACAATAAATTTATCCACGACTGTCCTTATAGTCTCAACAGTCAGGCTACCAAACTGGATAATGCTGTCCAAACGGTTACGGAATTCTGGGCTGAATGCTTTTTTAATCATTTCCATCCCGTCGCTCGAATGATCTTGTTCGCTGAATCCAATCGACGCCCGTGACATCTCCTGCGCACCCGCATTGGTCGTCATGATTAAGATGACATTACGGAAATCTGCATGCCGACCATTGTTGTCAGTCAGCGTGCCATGATCCATTACTTGTAAGAGCAGGTTAAACACATCGGGATGCGCTTTCTCGATCTCGTCGAGCAACACCACGCAGTGGGGATTCTTGCTAACTGCTTCGGTAAGAAGCCCACCCTGATCGAATCCTACATACCCCGGAGGCGCACCGATCAGGCGAGAGACCGTGTGACGCTCCATATACTCTGACATATCAAAACGCAAAAGTTCGATACCCATTATTTTTGCTAGCTGTTTACTCACCTCGGTCTTTCCGACCCCGGTCGGGCCGGCGAATAAGAACGACCCAATCGGCTTGCCCTCGGCGCCAAGACCTGCACGCGACAATTTTATCGCCGTAGACAAGGCCCCAATCGCTGGATCTTGACCGAAGACAACCATCTTGAGATTGCCTTCCAACGTGCGCAAAGCCTCCATGTCTGTCGTTGAGACTTGCTTGGGGGGAATCTTTGCAATCGCCGCTACCACCCTCTCCATGTCAACCGGTTGCAAGAGCTTTTTGCGCTTACTCGGCGGCTGCAATCGCTGGTAGGCGCCCGCCTCGTCAATCACGTCGATAGCCTTATCTGGCATAAACCGATCGTTGATGTATTTGCTAGCGAGCTCAGACGCTGCGAGAAGAGATTTGTCGGTGTAGCGCAGCTCATGATGCGACTCGAAACGCGACTTGAGCCCTTTCAAAATTTTGTAGGTGGTTTCGACATCCGGTTCGTCGACATCGACCTTCTGAAAACGGCGCGAGAGCGCGCGGTCTTTTTCGAAAATGCCTCGATACTCTTGATAGGTTGTCGAGCCAACACAGCGCATATTGCCACTGGTCAGCGCAGGTTTTAGCAGGTTAGATGCATCCATCACCCCGCCGGAGGCTGCTCCTGCGCCAATAATCATGTGTATTTCATCGATAAATAACACCGCGTTTTTATCGCGGGTTAACTCATTGAGCAACGCCTTAAACCGCTTTTCGAAGTCGCCTCGGTATTTTGTCCCAGCAAGTAGCGCACCGAGGTCGAGGGAGTAAATTACGCTTTCCGCTAACACATCAGGCACCTCGCCATCGACAATAAGCTTAGCCAAGCCCTCTGCGACCGCGGTTTTACCTACACCTGACTCACCGACGAGCAAGGGGTTATTCTTGCGCCTGCGCGAGAGCACCTGCACCACGCGGGTTACCTCTTCCTCACGCCCAATCAATGGATCGATGCGCCCTGCCTCAGCTTCGGCATTAAGATTGCTCGCATAGCTGGCCAGTGCACTCTTACCGCCCTCAGCCGCTGCGGCACCCTCTGCCTCGACCGCAGGCTCTTCGGAATCGCCCGACTCCTCCCCATGCTTGGAAATGCCATGGGTTATGAAATTGACGACATTAATACGGTTGATATCCTGCTGCTCTAAAACGAAGACAGCATGGCTTTCTTGTTCGCTGAATATGGCGACTAGCACATTAGCGCCGCCGACCTCCCTCTTGCCAGAAGACTGAACATGAAATACGGCACGTTGGAGCACTCGTTGAAACCCTAGCGTAGGCTGAGTCTCACGCTCTTCGTCACCCTCGGGCAAAAGCGGCATGTTATTGTCGATGTATTCAGTCAGCTCTTTTGCCATTTTTTCGAAATTACAGTCGCACGCGACAAGGACTTCTCGTGCTGCTTCGTTGTCTAACAACGCAAGCAAGAGATGCTCCACTGTCATAAATTCATGACGCTTGGCGCGCGCAGTATGAAAGGCTAGGTTGAGCGTTGATTCGAGATCTTTGCTTAGCATGCGATTACTTCCGATGTTGTTCACTCAATGAATTCGTGTTTCTCTTGCGCGCACGTCGCCTCTCAGGCTTCGTCTTCTTCTACCGCACAGAGCAATGGCTGTTCGCATTCTGCCGAATAGCTATTAACCAGTTCAGCTTTGGTTTCGGCTACATCTTTACTGAAAACCCCGCAGACGCCTTTACCCTCAGTGTGCACTTTGAGCATCACTCTCGTTGCAGTCTCCGGATTCATCCCAAAGAACGCGCGAAGCACCTCAACAACAAACTCCATGGGAGTGTAATCGTCATTTAGCAAGACCACTTTATAAAGCGGCGGTCTTTTCAGGGCTGGCTTGTCACTGGCCACGGCAAGACCTGAGTCACCGTCATCCTGATCCTCGCCCTGCGCGGAGATGGGCGCCGCGCCTAATTCTTTTTTGTGTTTATCCATACCTAAAACCTTTTTCAACCTTCTGTCGCACTAAACGCTACACAGACCGTTTTGGTTGCCGCGTAGTCCAGTGTATCACTGACGAGACGTTCGGCTCTTGTATTAGCAAACAACTATGCCGCAACACCTGCCGATGCAAGCAAACAGGCTTTCAAATAAATGATAACTCAATCGAAAATCACTGTTGAACTTTTCGTTGATTCAAGGGAATATGAGGCTAAGTCACATTAAGTGACAAAAAATAACAATAAATAATAAGAAGCACGGAGTAGTAATGATGAGTAACGGCCAAGTGAAGTGGTTCAATAATGCAAAAGGTTTTGGCTTTATCCTTCCTGAGGACGGTGGTGCCGATCTGTTCGCCCACTATTCATCAATAGGCATGGAAGGGTATAAAACGCTTAAGGCTGGCCAGAACGTAACATTCGATTTAGTCACCGGCCCTAAGGGTCCACATGCCGCAAACATTATGCTTGCCGAAGGCGAGATACCGGCAGAGTCGCCCGAAGGCGCAGAACACGGTGCAACAGCCGCCAATGCTGACGCCCCCATGACCGAGATGGCTGAGGCAACCGCGCAAGCGGCGAATTAGGTTTCGATAGCTAGACTAGGCTATCTCGCCCCCTCCATCTAACCGTCGGCACGTAGGAATTAGATTGCCTAGTATTATCCTACTTAATAAGCCCTTTGGTATCCTCTCGCAATTCAGCGGCGATGATCCATCAATCACCCTGACCCCTTATATCAATACGCCCAATTTCTATCCAGCGGGGAGACTAGACAGGGACAGCGAGGGCCTCCTGCTACTGACTGACGATGGCAGGTTACAGCATAGAATTAGCGACCCTCGGTTCGACAAAGAAAAGACGTATTGGGCTCAGGTTGAGGGCGAAATAACCGAAGCGGCATTGCGCGCGCTGCGCAATGGCCTCAGCCTCAAAGACGGCACCACCAAACCCGCTAAAGCACGTCTGCTTCAGGAACCTACTCTCTGGGCGCGCACGCCTCCAATTAGAGAACGTAAGGCAATTCCGACAAGCTGGGTAGAGATAATCATTACCGAAGGCCGGAATCGGCAAGTGCGTCGAATGACCGCTGCGACTGGCTTCCCGACACTCAGGCTCGTGCGCATGAAAATAGGCGATTGGGAATTAGGCGAACTCAAGCCTGGCGAGAGCAAGCAGCTCCTCGTTTAGTGCGTAGAATCAGGCTTTTTGCCAGCGTGCTATTGCAGCTTCATCAGAGTCGCGACTCTCGATCCAATTTTCTCCTTCACTTGTTGCCTGCTTTTTCCAGAACGGCGCACGCGACTTTAAATAGTCCATCATAAATTGCGCTGCCTCAAAGGCAGCGTGGCGATGAGCGCTTGCGGCCGCGACCAAGACAATCTGCTCCTGCGCTGTCATGGCACCCACTCTGTGAACAATGCGCGTGGCGAGCAATGGCCAACGCTGCCTCGCCTGTTGCTCAATATCAGCGAGCGCCTTCTCAGTCATGCCCGGATAATGCTCGAGCGTTAGGCTCGCGACAGACGCACTATCCTCGGTTTGATGAAACTCGCGCACCAACCCCGTGAACGTGACCACCGCGCCAGCATCGCCCGCCTCGGCCAAGACTTCGTCATATTCTCGCTGTAGCGAAAAGTCTTCCGCTTGAACGCGCACACTCATCTTAACCTCCCGTCATCGGAGGAAAAACTGCGACTTCGTCGCTTGCTTTGAGTCTTACTGGGGTATTCACAACGCTCTGATTAACAGCGATCAGCAATCGCTCAAAAAGGGCTGGATCAAGCGCAGCAAGTGGTCCGGCTTTCAGCACGCTTAATAAAGCCTCGGTATCTGCGCTGTCTGGCAATTCGATCGAATCGCTACTTGAACCTCGCGCCTCGCGTACACTCGCGAAATACTGCACCGAAATTAGCATAGTCAATCCGCCTCACGAACATAGTGACCACTTCGGCCACCCTGCTTCTCATTGAGCTGTATCTCGCCAATAACCATGTCTTTGTCCACGGCCTTACACATATCGTAAATAGTCAGGCAAGCAACCGACACTGCCGTGAGCGCCTCCATTTCAACGCCCGTTTGGCCCTGCACCTTGCAGGTGGCCGTAATAAGTACAGACGTGGGTTCGACAACCAACTCTAAAGCAACGGAGGTCAGCATTAGCGGGTGGCAAAGGGGGATCAACTGAGAACACTGTTTAGCGCCTTGAATACCCGCTATGCGTGCAATCGCAATAACATCGCCCTTTTTGTGCCCACCGGCTCTAATAAGATCTGCAGTGGAGGCCGCCATCGTTATACGCCCCTGTGCGACGGCTATGCGGTGTGTGCTGTCTTTGTCGCCAACATCAACCATACGCGCATTGCCCTGCGCATCTAAGTGAGTGAGCGGCTGTTCCGAGACCACATTGGCTTCTTTCATGCTGCTTGTCCAAATAACCTGAATACGCGAGATGATATCTAGGATCCAGCTGAATAGCCAAACTAGACACGCATGGCACTCTTACAGATGGCGCTATCCGTCATGCCACCGTCCAGCATGACCTTACCGGACATAGCGCTATCGAGCCCAAGTCGATAGCATACGCCCTTACCCACCACAATTACCCTTGGGCCACTGCCCTTAACCACGAGACTACAACAGTGCCAGACACCCTCTCCACTGCCAAAACCCATTTCAATCGCCTGTCTACCGAACTGCCGCACCTAACTGTCGCAGTCGTTGTCGAGAAAAATGGGAGATTCCTGGTCGTGGAAGAAGAAGACGAGGGTCAGATCGTTTACAATCAACCCGCGGGACACGTAGAAAATAACGAGACTGTTGCCGAAGCCGCCTTACGCGAAACACTTGAGGAGACGGCTTGGGAGGTTAAATTAGACAGCGTTATTGGTATTTATCATTATACCGCGCCTAATAACGGCATAAGATACGTGCGGGTTTGTTTTGCCGCCAGCCCGATTCGCCTAACCGAATTCGCGCTCGATCCCGATATTCGGGGAGCACACTGGCTCACACAGCAGGATTTGAGCAAGCTGACCTTACGCAGTCCCCTGGTTGGCAAAGTAATCGAAGACTATCAGGCGGGGATTCGCTTTCCGCTGTCTTTAATCCAGGCCTAGACCTTTTATTCTTAAGAGAAAATCCGGTGCTACCCAACAATACTCCTCTAGCAATAAGCAGCGCTTTACCTTCAGGCAACGCGTTATCGACCAATGCTCAACAACGAGTGATTGTTGGCATGTCTGGCGGCGTCGACTCGTCGGTTGCTGCGCATCTTCTTATCGAAGCAGGTTACCAAGTCGAAGGTCTGTTCATGAAGAATTGGGACGAAGATGACGGCACAGAATACTGCACGGCGAAAGAGGATTTAGTGGATGCGCAATCGGTGTGCGACAAGTTAGGAATAAAACTGCATACAGCCAATTTTGCCGCTGAGTACTGGGACAATGTTTTTGAGCACTTTCTGCACGAATACAAAGCAGGCCGAACGCCAAACCCAGACGTGCTCTGCAATAGAGAGATTAAGTTCAAGGCGTTTCTCGATTACGCTACAGATTTAGGCGCCGACAAAATCGCGACAGGCCACTATGTTCGCTCGGTTGCGTCCGGCGGCGATACTCAGCTTCTAAAGGGCTTAGATAATAATAAAGATCAGAGCTACTTCCTCTGTGAGGTGAACGGCCAAAGCCTTGCCCGCTCACTTTTTCCAGTAGGCGAACTCGACAAAAGTGAAGTCCGCTCGATCGCCGAAAAGCTGGGCCTGAGCACCCATGATAAAAAAGACAGCACCGGAATCTGCTTCATTGGCGAGCGCAAGTTTAAAGACTTTCTAGAACACTATCTGCCCGCCCAGCCCGGTGTTATTCAGACCGAGCAAGGCGTCACTATTGGCGAACATGCGGGCTTGATGTTTTACACCATTGGCCAGCGACAAGGGCTGCACATTGGCGGCCTGAAAGATTTCGAAGAGGCTCCTTGGTTCGTCGCCAGAAAAGATCTCGACAATAATATTCTTGTCGCTGTCCAAGGTGTCGATAACCCGCTGCTGTTTGCGCAGACACTGCAGACTGCTCCCGCAAACTGGATAAACGGCAAGGCGCCCGCATTACCTTTCCGCTGCGAGGCGAAGATTCGGTATCGCCAAAAAGATCAACCGTGCACACTCATTGATAATGGAGAGGGCTTGCTCGTTGAGTTTGACGAGCCACAGCGGGCAGTGACACCGGGGCAGTATTTGGTCATTTATTCAGGTGAACACTGCCTAGGCGGCGCTATTATCGAGCGCGCACTCTGATCGTCACCACGCCAAACGCACGACGCCTCATATCCTTAAAGAACGTTTAGCCCAAGTTATGTCACAGGAAAGCGCATGAACAACGAAGACGGCAGCACGCAGAACGTTCCACTTAACAACTGGGAATACCGCATTCTCGCTATTAGCTGCACGCTGCAATGTGCACAGCTCATTGACAAAATCGCTCGCGAGGGTGTGACCGATCAAACCACAGCCGCTGCGTTGCAAGAGCCCCTTTTCGTCCTCAACCCTAAAACCGATGCCGAGGTGTTTCCGCGGCTGAGCATACTCGTTCCTGGCTTGACGCTAGTTGCAGCGTTGTCGCGTGGCGGCTCACTGCGAAGTCTACAGACAATTGTGCAATATGCCGTTGGCATGCTTCGGCTAGCAGATGGCGTGCTAGCCAACAAACAACTTGCCAGCCAAATCAGACACGGCATCGACAGTATCGATCGAAGCGCGCCAGAGGCACAGGGCGCGTCGGCAAGCCATGAGCAGACTCGCGCCCTCGCGGCGGTGTACAAAGCCACACTGAGCAAATTTCCGCGCCCTATTCAGATACAAGGATCGGCCGCGATGCTCAGCAACGAAGACAACGCCGCCGCTATACGAGCGCTTTTACTCGCAGGCGTTCGCTCAGCATTGTTTTGGCGTCAGCTAGGGGGGCGTCGCTGGCACTTGTTATTCTTTCGTAATCGCCTGTCTAACACGGCTAGTCTGCTTAAGAAGCAGGTCATCAGGCAACTGCATTAGCGTACAAAGGCAAAATGGAATAACAAGACGCTTACTGCGATAATACGGGCGTCCTGGCAGTATCACATGTCGTGATAGGGCTTCTACAAACCAAGCAAAGGAATTCGCAACAATGACAACTCAGGCTTCTAGCCAATTAACCGCCGTCTCACCTCTCGACGGTCGCTACGCTAACAAATGCGATTCGCTCTCTCCTTTCTTTAGCGAATACGGTTTAATGAAGCACAGGGTTTTGGTTGAAATTCGATGGCTGCAAGCGCTTGCTGCCCATTCCCAAATCGACGAATTAAGCACCCTAACCGATACTGCCAATGCCTTTCTTAACAGCCTAGCCGAAGATTTTTCACTTAACGACGCCGCTCGCGTCAAAGAAATCGAAGCGACAACTAATCATGACGTAAAAGCGATCGAATACTTCATCAAAGAGAAGCTTGCCGGCAATGCCGAACTAACAGAGCATTCGGAATTCGTTCACTTTGCATGCACCTCCGAGGATATTAACAATCTCGCCTATGCGCTGATGCTTAAAGCAGGACGCGACGAAGTTGTATTACCTGAGATGCGTTTACTCGCCGCCAAGGTCCGCGATATTGCGATTACCAATGCCGACCAACCCTTGCTGTCGCGCACTCATGGTCAGCCCGCTTCACCGTCAACTTTAGGCAAAGAGTTTGCGAATGTTTTCCACAGAATGCAGCGCCAAATAACAACGCTCGAAGCAACTGAAATCCTAGGGAAAATTAATGGCGCTGTGGGCAACTACAACGCACATTTCTCCGCTTATCCGGCTGTAGATTGGCAAAAATTTGCCGAGGATTTTGTGACGAGTTTAGGTCTCACTTGGAACCCGTACACCACTCAGATTGAGCCCCATGACTATGTTGCTGAAGTCTTTGCCGTATGTGCTCGATTCAACACCATTCTCATCGATCTAGACCGTGACATTTGGTCTTATATTGCGATCGGTTATTTTAAGCAGCGAACTATCGCTGGCGAAATTGGTTCTTCGACCATGCCGCATAAGGTGAATCCTATCGATTTCGAAAATTCGGAAGGCAATCTAGGCCTCGCGAATGCAATGCTAAATCATCTGGCAGAGAAACTGCCTATTTCGCGCTGGCAGCGGGATCTTACTGATTCGACAGTGCTTAGAAATATGGGCGTAGGCTTGGCATACAGCATGATTGCCTACAGTTCCGCTATCAAAGGTCTCAACAAACTCGAGGTTAATGCCGCCGCCATCGATGCCGACATCGATGCCTGTTGGGAAATACTTGCCGAGCCTATTCAGACTGTTATGCGCCGATACCGTATAGAACAGCCTTATGAGAAACTCAAAGAGCTCACGCGCGGCAAGCAAATTAATCAGGAGTCAATGCGGGCATTTATCGAAACCCTAGAGATGCCTCGTTCGGCTAAAGACGACCTCCTCGCCTTAACTCCTCGCACCTATTTAGGCAACGCCGCTTTACAGGCACGAAACGTTTGAGCATTAATGTTATTTCGGCAGACTTCAACCGCCGCGAATTTCTAGAGAAGTACTGGCAAAAAGAACCAGTGCTAATCCGTCAACTCATTCCGCAATTAGTCGACCCGCTAAGTCCCGAAGAATTGGCAGGATGCGCCTGCGAGGAGCTTGTCGAGAGCCGAGTTATTACTGAATTCGAACCTGATAACTACACGCTGAAGAATGGGCCTTTCGAGGAAAAGGACTTTACGAGTCTCCCCGAGACCCATTGGACACTTCTCGTGCAAGCCATGGATCAATGGTTCGATGAAGTCGCAGACCTGAGAAAACAATTCGATTTTGTTCCAAGCTGGCGAGTTGACGATGTGATGATTTCATTCGCCTGCAAAGACGGCGGGGTGGGCCCACATTTTGATAACTACGATGTGTTTCTGCTGCAGGGGCAAGGTCAACGCAAGTGGCGCCTAGGCCAGCGCTGCGACGACTTAACTCCTTTACGAAAAGGAGCGCAGCTGCGCCTTCTTGAGTCTTTTGAGACCTGCGAAGAATTTATCCTCAACCCTGGCGATGCACTCTATGTTCCTCCCCGAGTTGCACACTGGGGAGTTTCGTTAGACGACAGTCTTTGCTATTCGATCGGCTTCCGCGCGCCCTCTCATAGTGAAATGATCGAGGGATTTAGCGATTTCCTCATTCGAAGTTCGGCGAGCAGTCATCGCTTTGAAGACCCCAGCATTGACCTTCCCGTCGATCCAGCGCTTATTCAACAGTCTTCTTTGGTCGACAGTTTCAACATGCTGCGCGCTAAATTAGACAACGAGCCCCTTTTTCAACAATGGTTTGGCTGCCATGTTACGCAGCCGAAATACCCTGAACTTATTGTCCAGATCGACCGAGGTTCAGCTAAACGTGTGGGCAAAGAGCTTAAACTTGCCGACATCGTCCGCCACAATCCGTCGTCTCGCTTCGCCTATATGATTAATTCTGACATCACCGCTACGTCAGGGGGTGGCGGAGAAACCCAAAGCGCAGCATCAGCGAATGCCTATCCGGTAACACTTTTCGTTGATGGAAATGCCGCTGAGTTTGATGCATGCGATGCACAGAGCATACGCCGCCTTTGTGACCCACGTCCTATCGAGAAGCGCGAGCTGAAATCAATGCTCTCAATCGAGTCGATAAAAGAATTACTCGCACAACTCGTTGTACAGGGCAGCCTTGTCATCGAGTAGGGGCTGGCTCAATGCTGCTCAGTCCTACCCGCTGTTCTTTCCATTTCCGTGGCTCTTTACATTTCTAGGTAGGCGACAGATCTCGCAAACTCGCTTTGCAAAACTCGTTGCGTAAGTCTGCATAGTCGGTGACCGCTGGATACTGTGGAAATTCTTCTATCACCCTTTCCGGCGCTCGGAACAGAATACCCGCATCGGCTTCTTCTAACATGCTCACATCGTTGTAGGAATCGCCAGAGGCGATGACACGAAACTTCAACCGATGAAGCGCTTGCACAGAGGCTCGCTTCGGGTCGGGCTGCCGCAACTTATAATCGACAATTTTACCCGTTTCGTCGCAGACTAGCTTATGACAAAACAAGGTTGGAAAATCGAGTTGACGCATTAGTGGATACGAAAATTCATAAAATGTGTCTGACAGGATGATAAGCTGAAAATTCGCTTTCAACCATTTAACAAACTCTTGTGCGCCGGGTAGTGGCGCCATCTTCGCAATAACCTCCTGAATATCAGGAAGCCCCAATCCGTGCTCACTCAATATTCGCAGGCGTTGCTGCATGAGTTCGTCATAGTCTGGCACTTCACGCGTTGTAGCACGCAGTTCGTCGATGCCTGTTTTTTCAGCGAAACCAATCCAAATTTCGGGGACTAGAACCCCTTCTAAATCAAGGCATGCTATTTCCATCTTTTTCTCTCTACTCTGGGACGCCTGCGATAAACTTGCGTCGCTGTTACGTTGATCCGCCGACTATTCGGCAGATTTAACTCTGATTCTGTGTGCCTCGCAATTTAGCAGATAAGCGGATGTCCGAATAGCGGACTTTACCCTTCGTTGCATTTACCAAAAAATACTACGCATGGAGCTTGCGATCACGATATGCTGAGCTCACTTTATTCATTCAGCAAGGCTAGTTAGCACCATGGACGCACAAGATATCGATGCCCTCAACGAATCGCTGCAGCAGGCAAGCCCACGAGAAATTCTGGCAACACTGTTGCCCGTGCTAGGCCGAACTGCGCTCTCATTTAGTGGCGCAGAAGACGTGGTCTTAGTTGATCAATCCGAAAAGCTGAGAAAAGTCGCTTCGGAGAAGGAACAATCCGCGACGATCGATCTCCACCCTTTCACCCTAGATACAGGCAGATTACACCCTGCTACGCATCGCTATTTAGAGCGCGTGCGCAAACATTATTCACTTACTCTCGATGTTCTAATACCAGATCCCGACGCGGTCAACGAACTAGTCAGAAGCAAGGGGCTCTTTAGTTTTTACGCGGACGGCCACAAAGAATGTTGTGAAATTCGAAAAGTCACCCCACTTCGAGCGCACCTCGCAGGATTTGATGCTTGGATAACCGGCCAACGTCGAGACCAAAACCCAACGCGTAGCGAGGTGCCTATCATAGAATTCGACAAAGCTTTCTCGACTCCGCAGCGCCGGCTGATCAAGGTCAACCCTCTAGCCAACACCAGTTCTATGGAGGTATGGCAGCTCATTCGTTCGCTAGAAATTCCGTATAACGAATTACATGACCAAGGGTTTGCGAGCATAGGCTGCGAGCCCTGTTCGAGGTCCGTTGGCCCCGGGCAACATGAGCGCGAGGGCCGCTGGTGGTGGGAAGAGGCGACACAAAAAGAATGCGGGTTACATATCCCTATCAAGCAACTCTAGCTTAGAGATCGGGCAGCTTGACGTCGGCGTAATGCGCTTCGATTTCATCTTGCGTGTTCTCGTTTATCTGACGCTGTAAATTAACTGCGCTTATATGGGGCGCGAACATTTCTATGAAGCCCGCCATATAGCCTCGCAGATGACTCCCCCGCCTAAACGCAATTTTCGTCACACTCGGCTCAAAAAGATGAGAAGCATCCAGGGCGATAAGATCTCCATCTTGCCTCTCATCGAACGCCATACGCGCCACGATACCGACGCCGAGCTCGAGGCGAACATAGGTTTTGATGACATCGGCATCTGCGGCCGTAAATACTACGTTGGCAGTCAGCGACTCTTGCGTAAACGCCTCATCGAGTTTAGATCGACCCGTGAAGCCAAAGTTATAGGTGACTAAGGGGTACTCGCTAAGCTTCTTAAGGGTTAAGCGTTTAACCGAAGCGAGCGGATGCCCCTTCGGCACTATCACGGCACGGTTCCATCGATAACAGGGCAGCATAGTCAGTTCTTCGAACAGTTCTAAGGCCTCGGTTGCAATAGCGATATCGGCCGTGCCATCAGCTGCAGCTTGGGCAATCTGCACAGGTGTGCCCTGATGCATATGCAATGAGACGTTGGGATAGCGAGCGCGGAAGGTCTTAATAACAGCGGGCAGCACGTAGCGGCATTGCGTATGAGTCGTGGCAATAGAAAGCGCCCCTTTACTCTCATCGCGCAACTCATCGGCCATCGATTTAATGTTTTGGATGCGGCTCAGCACATCGCCGCTAGCGTCGAGAATTCGCTGCCCAGCTCCCGTTACTGCGACGAGCTGCTTACCACGGCGCTCGAATATCTGAATACCCAATTCATCTTCCAGCGCCCTAATTTGCTTACTTACACCAGGCTGAGAGGTAAACAGCGCATTGGCTGCCTCGGATACATTAAGGCCTTGACGATTGACTTCCCAGATATAACGCAGCTGTTGTAATTTCAATTTGTAACCACCTGATTCTCTTAACTAATCAAACGCGAAGCCTGAATAAGACCCGCTAAGCGCCGAAACCCATAGACCGCAAAAGAATAAAACTATAACAATTAATTCCTTTATGGAATATACGCGCGAGGCTATTCTGCTGCACCTAACGCACCGCTATAGTCAAAAACAATAACCCAAGGACAGAATATGGATATCGCAACCCTTGTGGTTGACGCCGGTGGCACGCTCGATGGAATGCTGCTCAGCGGGCTGACAGCTGGCTTTTTCCCAGCGCTTGCTCATGTCGCTGCGGGCGCCGCAGTCGGCTTCGCAATCGGGGTTACCGGTGTAGGAGGAGGATCACTCATGACCCCTCTCCTTCTCCTATTTGGCTATGCGCCGGCTGTCGCAATCGGCACAGACTTGCTCTATGCCGCGCTCACCAAAACGAGCGGCGTAATCGCGCATCACAAGAAAAAATCAATCGACTGGGGAGTGGTGAAAATACTTGCAGCGGGAAGTTTACCCGCAGCACTGATGACGCATTGGGCCCTGTCTGGCGTTTATCTGGTTAGCCTGCAGCAAAGCGAAGCCCTGTTGACTGCAAGCCTCGGTATCATGCTGATTCTCACCGCCTTCATGCTTTTGGCGCGAAATAAGCTCCGCGCGAGCGCAGCATTAGGTAAGCCAAGTTTCATCATGGGTGTCGTGAATCGAAATCGCGCTACCGCGACTTTTACGATGGGATTAATACTCGGTACTTGTGTCACTCTCTCATCGGTGGGAGCAGGCGCGTTCGCCGCAGCGATTCTCATGACGATTTACGCCGAGACCAGCAGCGTGAGGATTGTGGGCACAGACATTGCGCACGCGGTACCACTCACCCTCGTCGCAGGGCTGGGCTACCTTGTAGCAGGCCAGGTTGATCTTGAGTTACTTGCAGGGCTCCTGCTCGGCTCGCTACCAGCAATTCAATTGGGCGCAAAAGTCGCGCATAAAATGCCCGAACGGTTTTTACGTGGCGCACTCACCATGTTGCTCGGCGGTCTTGGAATCGGCTATCTCGTCAGCGGCACGCGCTAGAACAGCTAGTCGACATCGTTCGCGACTCCCGAGGGTACATGGCCTGTAGCAACATGATTACGTGCAGAGTCGCAGTGGCCTTGCTGATCATCGAAAAACACATCTGCATCGAAGGCGCGAAGGAACTCACCTTTGTCTAAACCGCCAAGAAACAGTGACTCGTCGATGCGTATATTCCAGTGCCTTAGTGTCTTAACGACGCGCTCATGTGCCGGAGCCGCCCGCGCCGTAACCAAACAGGTGCGCAGCGGCGACTCTCCGATAGGAAAGGCCATCTGGATTTGCTGAAGCGCTGCAAGAACCGACTTGAATGGCCCGCCGCTTAGCGGCTCGTCTACCGCCGCAACCTCATTGCGGGTAAACGCTTCAAGCCCATCCTTTTTGTAGATACGTTCCGAATCATCCGAAAACAACACCGCGTCGCCGTCGAACGCAATTTTGAGCGTAGCACTCTCAGCGGCAGCTTTGTTGGAAGGTAGAATGGTCGCAGCAGCAACACCAGACTCTAGTGCGCGCCTCACATCTGCGCCATCGGTGGAGAGAAATAGATGACTATTAAAGGCTGATATATACCGGTAAGGGCTTTCGCCGCCGCTAAAGGCTGCTCGACTAATGTCCAAGCCATAGTGTTTTATCGAGTTAAAAATGCGCAGCCCTGTATCGGCACTATTGCGAGACAAGAGGATTACCTGCACGGGCGACTCTTCGAGTTGCTCGTTTAGCCGTAACAATTTTTGCACCAGACTAAAGGCGTCGCCGGGCGGTAAAGGCTCAGACTCGCGAGCAATCTGATACTGCTGATAGGCTGCCAGCCCCTCTTCTTCGTATACTTGATGGCTTTCCGCTAAATCAAACAGCGCTCTGGACGAAATCGCGATGACCAGCGGGTCTATCGAGGGTTGCTTAGAATTCGAAGGCGCTGTCACACTACTCTCCTTGAGTTACTCTTTACCTGCTCAACAGAAACTTATTCAGGCCTATAGCAGGCGCCCGTGCCGGCAAGCCCGCAATAGCCATTAGGGTTTTTTGCAAGATACTGCTGGTGGTAATCATCGGCGTAATAGAACGTATCGAGCGAGGCGATTTCGGTGGTAATCGTCGCGTAACCCTTCTCCTTGAGCGCTGATTGAAAAACCTGAGCGGCGGTTTCAGCTTGCTTTTGCTGTTCAGCATTGAACGTATAGAGCGCCGAGCGATATTGCGTCCCTACATCGTTACCCTGTCGCATCCCTTGAGTAGGATCGTGCGCCTCCCAGAAAGCTCCGAGCAGTTGCTCGTAGGTAATCAGAGCAGGATCGAAGAACACGATAACGACCTCAGTATGTCCGGTTTGCCCACTGCACACGTCCTCGTAGCTTGGATTGGCAGTGATTCCGCCCGCATAACCGGCGGCGGTGCTATAAACGCCTTCGAGCTCCCAAAACAAGCGCTCAGCGCCCCAAAAACAGCCTAGGCCGAAGACTGCGCGCGACAAATGCTCTGGCAATGGCTCGGCTATTCGGCGTCCGGAGACAAAATGTTCTGGGTTAAAAAGCGCGGCATCCTGCCTGTCGGGAAGCGCATCCTGCGCGGTAGGGAGTTCGGCGCTTCGCTTCAATGCACCAACCAAACTAAACAGCATAACCTCACCTCTCACTTTGACTCTGATTCATCAACGACCTTCCCTTTTTTTACTCGTAGCTCGCGTGAAACCTTAAATTGAATGATACACTTTAGTGCGGCATGATTTACAGATAAATGCTTAAAAACAACCTAGCAAGGTAGACTCACGCTCGGCACCGTCGAGCCAATTAAACCGCATAGCGAGATCGCTTCACCACTTAGGAACACACCATGAATTCCGCTTCACCGCACGGTTCTGCATTAATGGACAATTACGGTTCACCGACTCTCGAGTTCGAAACGGGTCGGGGTTCCGATTTATTCACGGCAGACGGTACGCGTTATTTGGATTTTGCAATGGGTATCGCGGTGAATTGCCTTGGGCACAGCAACCCCAAACTAATCGATGCGCTTAACCAACAGGCGCAAACGGTTTGGCATACCTCCAATTTATACCGCATCAAACAAGCCGAAAAACTCGGGCAGCGGCTCGTCGATAACACGTTCGCCGACAAGGTCTTCTTCTGTAATTCGGGCGCCGAAGCAGTAGAAGCTGGATATAAAGTTATTCGTCGTTACTTTTTTGCGCGTGGCGAAATCCATAAGAATCGCATCATCTCGCTGCGAAACTCTTTTCACGGCCGCACGCTCAGCGCCATAGCCTCAGCGTTTAATCCGGTGCACTGCGACGGATTTGTCGTTGGCGATGCGGGTTTCGATCAAGTCGACTTTGGTGACCTTGCTGCATTAAAGACAACAATAACCGAAAACACAGCAGGCATCGTTCTTGAACCGGTTCAAGGAGAAGGAGGCATACGCCCCGTCCCTAAGGATTACCTTGCCTCAATACGCGCACTCTGTGACGAACACGATATTCTACTCCTGTTCGATGAAGTACAGAGCGGCGTGGGCCGAACAGGGTCGCTTTTCGCTTACCAACAGCTTGGCGTAACACCCGATTTGCTAGCAAGTGCAAAAGGGCTTGGCGGTGGTATTCCGATAGGCGCTTGCCTCGCCACTGCGATAGTCGCGGCGCCGATGACAGCCGGCAGCCATGGCAGCACCTTCGGTGGCAACCCACTTGCTACCGCCGTCGGCAATGCCGTGTTAGATGAGCTATTAAGTGATGACTTTATGCTTAACGTGCAGCATGCGGGCTTTCATTTACGCAGCGGTTTAGAAGATCTGGTTGCGCAGTACCCCACTTTACTGAGCCAAGTAAGCGGACTCGGCCTTATGCTCGGTTTGCGCTGCCATACAGATGCTGCAGCGCTTATCGCCAGACTTCAGAGTGAAGGTTTACTGGTTGTAAAAGCGGGCGGAAACAGTCTTCGCTTTTTGCCTGCGCTGAATGTAAAACACAGTGAAATCGATGAAGCGCTTGCGATTCTTGGGCGTGTTTTGAGCGAGTACCCGGAGCAGACATGATGAGACTATTCCCCTTTATTTTTGCTACGGCGGCGGTTTTGATCTCAGTATCAAGTTCAGCCCAAACCGATTCAGCCACCTTGCAAGAAATGGGAGATAAAGTGGTGATTCCGTATAAAATAACTATTCCAGACGAAGCGATATACGACCTCAATCGGCGTCTATCGAGCACCCGCCTGCCCGATCAACTCGAAGGAGTTAGCTGGGAATACGGCACCGAGTTGGGCGCACTGAGCGACCTTATTGCTTATTGGCGCGAGGGATTCGATTGGCGTGCACAAGAATCTACGCTCAACAGTTTCGATCAGTTTATGGTGGTTGTAGAAGGCGCTAACATTCACACTATCCACGAGCGCTCTGCCAATCCCGATGCGATCCCCCTCCTGCTCGTTCATGGCTGGCCAGGCTCGATTGCCGAATTTCATAAGCTAATCGGCCCCTTAACAGACCCCGAAACACATGGGGGAGATATCGCTGATAGCTATCACGTCATTGCGCCTTCGCTACCCGGATTCGGATTTTCGCAAGCGCCCACTGAGCCTGGCATGAATCCCGAGAGAATCGCGCTTTTACTTGCCGGCCTAATGCAGACGCTCGGCTATGAGCGTTATGCCATTGCGGGCGGCGATTGGGGCGCGGTTATCAACAGCCATCATGCTAATCATTTCCCTGAGCGACTGATTGGCCTGCATTCGAACATGATTCTGGCAGGGCCGCCCGAGGATAAAACTCAGCGCGAGAACGTGACTGCCAGCGAGGCTGAACTACGGGAAACCCGCGGGAATTACATGCGCGGCGAATTAGCCTATCAACAGATTCAAGCAACCAAACCTCAGAGCCTTGGTTATGCGCTCAATGATTCACCGGCGGGTCTAGCCGCTTGGATACTCGAAAAATTTCACGGTTGGACCGACATGCCCCAAGGCGCTGGAGGCAATTTGGACGACTACTTTAGCAAAGATGAGTTGCTGACGAATATTTCCATTTATTGGTTTACCGAATCGATCACCTCTTCGATGCGTATTTACTATGAGAACCGAGCAGTTCCACAGATAAAACCAACGGGGTATATCGACGTTCCTACCGGTGTCGCACTCTTCCCAGCCGAAATCTATATCACCCCGCGAGCCTGGGCAGAAGCGGCATACGACATTAGGCACTGGGCACAACTTGAAAAAGGCGGGCATTTCGCGGCACTCGAGCAAACCCAGACCTACCTTGACGAACTCAATACGTTCTTTCGATTACTGAGATAGCGACTGGTTGTTATTCGTGACAGCTATGTATAACAGTTTTGAAAAATTGCTCCGCTAGACCGGTGCAGTCGATTTAGCACACCAATGGAAAATCCACAGCAGAGGGATAACGGCATGAACACGAGCACTTCACGCGCAGACGGCTTTCTAGGCTGGATCGAACGATCCGGCAATAAACTCCCCGACCCGGTGTTTATTTTTGTCTACTGTATTCTCGGTGTGATTGCAGCGAGTGTCATCGCCACCTTTTTCGGCGTCTCTGCTGCCCACCCCGTGTCAGTCGACGCCGACGGCAACGCACTGATTATTAGCGCAGAGTCACTGCTTTCGAGCGAGAATATCCGCCGCCTTCTCGTGAGCATGCCTTCGACGTTTACCAGCTTTCACCCGTTAGGGTATGTATTGGTGGTCATGCTGGGCGCAGGCGTGGCCGAGCGTTCCGGTTTTTTCGGAGCTGCCATGAGCGGTGCTATGTCAAAAGCCCCAGCCTTTCTGCTCACTCCTGCTGTCGCGCTAATTGGAATGCTCGGCAATTTGGCAACCGATGCGGCTTACGTCGTACTAATCCCTCTTGCCGGCGTCGTGTTTGCCGCAGCGGGACGTCACCCCATCGCCGGTATAGCCGCAGCATTTGCGGGTGTCTCCGGCGGCTTCTCTGCCAATCTCTTTCCTGGGCAGCTTGACGCGCTCCTGTTTGGCATTACAGAGGCAGCCGCCGAAACTATTCTACCAACGTGGGATGCGAATATTGCAGGCAATGCGTATTTTATCGTGGCCATGACGTTCGTTTTCTTGCCAGTTATTTGGTATGTCACCGATCGCATCGTCGAACCCAGACTTGCCCCCGTCGTATCTGGCGGCGGCACGCTGACTATGGACGTGAAAGACCCCAGCACCGAACTTACGCTGGAAGAACGGCGCGGACTCGCTTACGCTGGGTATGCGTGCCTTGTCGTTGTCGCAGTTTGGGTATTCTTAGCAATCGGCCCGGGCACACCGCTCCTAGATGAATCTGCGACAGCAGAAGCAAGGCTGACGCCCTTTTTCCAGTCCCTCGTTGCGGCCTTCTTCGTTCTCTTCCTTGCAGCAGGATGGGCCTACGGCAAAGGCGCAGGGGTCGTCAAAGACCACCGTGATATCGTTAGAATGATGAGCGAAGCGATGGCCGATTTAGGCTACTATCTCGTGCTCGCCTTTGCCGCAGCGCACTTTGTTGCCATGTTCAACTGGTCGAATCTCGGCCTGATTTTCGCCATTAACGGCGCAGAGATCCTCGAAAGCTCAAACCTGCCTGATCCAATGCTGCTGACATTGATCATAGTCTTATGCGCATTCATCAACCTGTTTGTAGGGTCAGCGAGCGCAAAATGGGCCCTCCTTGCACCAGTCGTGGTGCCTATGCTGATGCTCGTGGGCATTAGCCCTGAGATGAGCACCGCGGCCTATCGTGTCGGTGACGGGGCGACAAACATCGTTACACCCCTGATGCCCTACTTCCCCCTAATTCTTATTTTTTGCCAGCGCTGGCAACGCGAATTTGGGTTAGGAAGTCTTGCTGCAACCATGCTGCCGTATTCCGCCCTGCTACTCTTATCCGGCATTATCCTAACAATAGTATGGGTGCTGCTAGGCTTGCCACTAGGTCCTGGCGCTATGGTTGAATTTGCTCTTTAAAGAGAAAGAGGTTTTAAGAGACTAATAAGAGCGTAGAAGAGCATAGAAGAGCCTAGAGAATCCGAAAGAGCAGAAAAGAGAGTGAAAGAGCGTGAAAAAATCTAAGGATGGAGACGAACTATTTATGAACAAACCAATCATCAAAGAAAGACAATCCGCAGTCGTCAGAGCCTTTGCGTTTGTAGCATGCACACTGTCACTTGCAAGTTTTTCTCACTCACTCTTGGCGCAAGAAGTCGCTTACCCGGATGAGTTTGCAACACCGATTCCCCTAATGGGCGAAATACTCGGCGACTTTCACTTTCCGATATCATCCGACTCGGCGCTCGCACAGAATTTTTTCGATCAAGGCATCCAGATGATGTATGCCTTTGCAAAGCTCGAATCTGCTCGTTCTTTTCGCGAAGCACAGGTTGCTGATCCTAACTGTGCAATTTGCTTCTGGGGAGAGGCATGGAGCTGGGGCAGCTACCTCAATGGTGCGATGACCACGGCGGATGCACCACGCGCCCTTGCAGCCCTAAAGAAGGCACTAGTATTGATTGATAGCGCGAACGAAAAGGAGGCCGACCTCATTCGCTCGTTAGAATCACGCTATATCGATAATTACGATCCGGAAAAGCGCCGCATTCAAGATCAAGCCTACGCCGACACTATGGCAAGCCTTTCGCGGAAATACCCTAATGATCTTAATATCGCCACGCTTTACGCGGACGCCCTATTCCTGCTCGAGGAAAGACGCGGGTACCGGCGTTTAGAAGACCCTAATGTCATAAGACTTCACGGCGTGCTCGAAAGCGTTCTTGCGCGAGATATAACGCACCCCGGTGCGTGCCATCTTTATGTGCATGCAACCGAATCGACACCTACGCCGGAGCTCGCCGCACCGTGCGCCCAATTTTTAGGCACCGCGATCCCAGGCGCGAGTCACATCAATCACATGCCCAGCCATACATGGAATGAGATGGGACTGTGGGAAGAGGCAGTCAGGGCCAACACAATTGCGTGGCACTCTGACCAAAAGGCTGCGATTGGCCGAGGCGTGGCGATTTATCCTACGCATAATCTAACGATGCTTTATTACGCGGCAGCGATGGGCGGCGCGAGCGCTTCTTCAATTCAGGCGTCGAAAGACTTAGCAAAACTCAATGGCAATAGCGCGATGCACGCAATGAGCCTCGTGCGTTTCGGTCGCTATGACGAAGTACTGGCGCTAGACAATGAACCAAACGGTGATGTAAATCGCAGCATGTATCTCTTCTCGCAAGGTTACGCTGCTCTAAAACAAGACGATAGCGACCGGGCGAGCGAAGCGCTTACCGTGCTGCTAGACCTTACTGAGACGACTACAGCGCGTTTCCGATTCCACGATGGGAAAAACATTATTGGCGCGCTCGCAGGGATACTCGACGGGCAAATTAAATGGGACGCTGGGAATATTGAGGGCGCTGCTGAAGCGTTCCGACGCGCCACACGGTATTACGACAGCCTCAACTACGACGAACCTGAGCCACTCCCTTTTTCGCCTAGGCACTGGCTTGGCGCCGCCTACCTGGCTCTTGGTGCCTATGACGCCGCTCTCGCAGAATACGAACTCGATATGGATGACCATCCCAATAACGTTTGGTCACTTCATGGTGCTACTACCGCAATGCAAAAACTTGGCAAGGATACCAAAGAAATCGAAGCTAAATTGGACTCCGCGATGCTATTCGCGGATGTTTGGCTTCTAGACTCGAGGCTCTAGGGCTAAACCGCAGACGCTTCTGCCGCGATATACTCGCAGCAGAAGCTTGCTCGTTTTTACGCTATCCTAGGCCGAATTGCGTGAAGCGTTGACGTTACCAAACAGGCTGCGCATAACCATTTTTTCATAGAGCGCATAAAGCGCCGCTTCAGCCGATTCTTCTCGATTATCCTCTGCTACAACGCCTTCCAATTGCTGTGCTCGCGTGAGCGCATACTGCTGAATAACGAGCAATGGCAATACCAATTTTTGCCTTAGCGCAATACTGAGCCTACTCGTCGGATTGTCTTCAAGAAGTATGGATTGATTCGAGATTTTGAGCGCCATCTCAACGCTCAGCTCAAACTCTGCGTGCACTTGCTGCCAGAATTCTCCGAAACGCGGATGTTTACCCATATAGGCGGTAAGCTCGAAATTCGACTTGCTCATGCTCTGCATACTGTTGTCTACGAGCGCTTTAAAAAACTTAGAGTTCTGATAGAGCGCCTTGCATTCATCTAAACGGCCGGCATTTTCAAGCGACTGCAGCGCTGTCCCCAAGCCGTAATAGCCTGGGACATTCTGTTTCAACTGTGCCCAAGCACCGACAAAGGGAATCGCCCGCAGGTCTTCAAACTTAAGCCCCCCGGAACCGCCGCGCTTCGTTGGGCGACTACCAATATTCGTGCGACCGTAGTATTTAAGCGTGCTCATTTCTTCAAGATACGGGATAAACAGAGGGTGGGCCTTAAACGCTTTGTAGCGGTCGTAGCTTATGCTCGCGAGTTCCTGTATCAAACTGCGCTGGCCTTCGTTCAATTCGCGCTCGGGCCTGTCGTAAAGATTATTCTCAAGACCGGCTGCGAGTAACTGCCGCAAATTATGCGTCGCCGCTTCCGAGTTGCCGTAATAGGAACTCACCGTCTGCCCCTGTACGGTCAATTGAATCTGATTGCTTTCGATGTTTTTACCCAATGCTGCGTAAAACTCGTAGGTACTGCCGCCCCCACGCGCTGGCGGTCCACCGCGCCCATCAAAAAAGGCAACCTCGACTCCTGCTGCACGAGATACTGCGGTTAAGTCTTCTTTCGCGCGGTAGATAGCCCAGTTTGCCATGAGGTAACCACCGTCTTTGGTGCCGTCCGAGAAACCAAGCATCACGGTTTGTCGATCGCTTCGACGCGCTAAGTGGGCGCGATAATCGGCAAAGGAATAGAGGTTAGTCATGCTCGCGCCTGCGCGCGCGAGGTCATCGATTGTTTCAAAAAGCGGAGCGATATCCACCGCGTGCTGCGCCGCTTTCCACCCTACTAAATGCGACAGTGCCTTCACTCGTGCGACATCAATAGCACCTCTGCAGTTGCTGATAATATAACGATGACAACCGGTTTCCCCGTTACGCTGCTGAATCGTTGCTATCGCACGCAACGACTCCAAGGTATCGAGTTCGAGCGCATCAGGAACGAGCTGTTCATTAAACTCTAACAATTGCTCTGGCGTGCGCAGCGCAAGCATCGCGGCAATCTGAGAGGCCTCATCCAAAGAATCGAAATCGGCGGGAAAATACTCCGGATACAGCGATCGGGCGGTGTCAAAGCTGCGGTGGATGACTCGCGAATCTTGTCGTATATCGAGGTTAGCGAAATGAAAACCAAAGGCACTCACTTTATGTTTAAAAGACTCTAGCAATTCGACGTAAAGACCTTGGTAGGACTCTTTCACGGTTTCCTCGATCTGACCTATTGTTGCAATCATACCTGCTAATGTTAAATCAGTTTTACAGGGCTTCGTAATTTCTTTAAGCAGTTTATGTTCCAACTCGTCTAGCTGCTTATACACACCCTTAAAGCTTAGCCTACGCTTTAATTTACGCACGTCGCTGTGATAGCAACTCATAATCAGTGACCGCAGTTTGTCAGCAACTTTGAGCGTAACACCAACATTCACGAAAGGATTGCCATCGCGATCTCCGCCGGGCCAAAACCCAACGCTTAAAAGCTGATTCGGAGAATCGACGCGATCAGCAAGCTGGGTTTCTAAGCTGTCCATAATGCCACCTATAGCATCATAGAAAATATTGGCAAGATACCAACTGAGATTAGTCGCCTCATCATAAGGTGTCGGCTTTTCGGTGTTGAAGAATGGTGTATTGCCAAGTTGTTGCAGAAGATCGCGTGATGTTGCTATATCCTGCCGCCTAATCGCCGCAGCGAGGTCGGTAATTATCGCGAGCACTTGCCCAGGATAAAATTGAGTCGGGTGCGCAGTCAGAATCACCTTGCTGCCAAAGTTCTCCAACACCTTATCAAATTGATCTTGCAGACCATCGGCTTTCACACGCTCGGTTAATTGTCGGAGTACATTTTTGGTTTCGGTTTTGTGAACATGAGGGTAAGCCGCGTCTTCCAAGGCGTCGACCAACACTACCTGCCTTTCGACATATTTGATCACTCTAAACAAAAAATGAATCCGGCCTTGCTCATCGAGATGAGGTCGATGCGTTGTAAAAAAATCTTCAAGAATTTGCGCAGGCTCGTCGCCTTGACTTAATCCCTTTTGCGCGCGCGCTTCGAGAAGAGGCAGCAACATTCCTGTCTGCTCAATCTCATCGAGAGGGAGGGTCAAAAAAAGCCCGTTGTAGAGTTGGTAGTTAAGATCAACGAGGTTTTCGTAATCTTTATTGCTCGGTATTTTTGCTGGCAAACCTAATCCTTCTTTACTGCTCATACTGCTCCATTACTGCTTCTAAATTTTATCGATTCAGTGAGGTGACTAAGTTGACTTTGCGTTCGCAGCCTCTGCTAGGGTACGCTTGTCGCAACTCACCGCTACTGCGTTATATTTTGTCACGAGCCCTCTATGCGAAAGATTGACCTTTTTCCAATACTGATCGGATTGCCCTGCACTCTATTGACTACTCACGCGTTTGGCGCCGAAGGTGAGTCGCTGCCTCTCTGGGATACGGTCATGCTTATAATCGTCTTCCTTACTCTAACCTCCAGCGCAGCGCTTACAATCGCCGCGTGGCGGCAGTGGCGCCGGGGCTGGCGGCTGGTTGCTGCTTTCCCCATTGCCATACTCGTGTTGTGGAGTGGATGGATCATTGGCGCCCGCACTATCGACCCTGCTGCGCACGCCCTTTGGTCTTTTGAAATCTTTGGCTGGGCGCTACTAAACCTGTTGTATATGGTCACAGCACTCACCGCTAAACGCGCGTTTGAAAAAGCCGATCAACCTAATTAAACCGTCAACTTATCGTGATAGGTCTCATACCCTCCGTCGATACTGAACGCCGCGTCGAATCCCTGCTCAGCCAGATAGGCTGCCGCGCTTTGACTCGAGTTACCGTGGTAGCAATAAACTAACACCGGCTTATCTGGGTCGGCGGTTTGCACGAATTCTGCGACGTTACTGCCACTCAAATGTATCGCATTCTCCACATGCCCAGCCTCGTAAGCGCCTTCGTCTCGTACATCAACAATATGTATCCCGTCCTCTCCGTATTCAGCGAGCATTGCTCGTGCTTCTTGCCAGCCAATACGACTAAAATTCATCATAGTTGATTTCCTGAATTGCCCTCATAACAAAACTAAGCCGCTTACAAAAAAAGCCACAGTGGCCAAGCCCGCACTAATGAGCGCGTAGGGGAGCTGTGTACGCACGTGATCAATATGATCAGTAGCCGCTGCCATCGAAGCGACCACGGTGGTGTCGCTGATTGGCGACGCGTGATCACCAAATACCGCACCGGACAAGACCGCGGCTAAAAAGACAGACGCATTCATATCCAATGCAGCAACAATCTGCATCGCGAGGGGGATCATAATAGCGAAGGTGCCCCAACTAGAGCCAATAGAGAAAGCAATAAACGCTGATAACAAAAACAAGAGAGGCAATAGCAGCGCACTCGGAATGGTCTCTTGCGCTAATTGCGCGACGAACACTCCCGTACCGAGTGCATTCGCAACATCGCCCAAAGCGAGAGAGAATAGTAGGATCATTGCGACTGGCAATAAACCCCCTGCGCCTTTTAGAAAGAGTTGCATCAGCGTCTCCAACGTCGCGCGTCTCGAGCCCAATACAATTGCCCAAGCCGTGCCCAACGCGATTAACACAGCCCACAGCACCGAGGTGGAGCCAGACCCTGCCGTGAGGTCGCCCTCGCCCGTTATAAAGAGGCCGAGAGGCATGCTCAGCACCAACGCCAAGACCGGCAGCAACATCAACTTTGCCGAGTCCTGTGGTTGTCTGCTCTGCTCAGCCTCTATGAGGCTTGGATCGACCATCGGCGTGGCGTTAGGCCAAAGAAATTTCCCCTCCGCAGTGCGCTTCTGCGCTGCGCGCATCGGGCCAATATCAAAATCCGACCAGATCACAAGTGCGCACACCAGTACCGCAAAAATAGCGTAAAAATTGAGAAGTATTGCACCAATAAAAACATCGATCGGATTTTCTATGCCGCTGGATGCTAACAAGCTTACGATGACCGCGCCCCAAGCATTTAATGGTATCAATACACAAATCGGCGCAGAGGTGGCATCGATAATATACGCCAACTTTTCACGCGAGACGCGATAGCGGTCGAAAAGTGGCCTTGAGATCGCGCCGGCAATGAGAAGGGTTATATTAGATTCGATGAAGACTACGACGCCAGTTCCGAAGGCAAGCCACTGCGCTCTTCCTGGACCGGTGACCCATTTTCTGTCCTGCAATAAGTGGATGAATCCCCTAACGCCTCCCAATTTTTCGATCGTTGCGATCAGACCGCCAATGACCAAAGTAAAGACCAAAACTCGTGTATCACCTGGATCGGTAAACACATTGATCACTGCATCAATTGCCTGCGGAATCGCCACGAGAGGATTGCCCGATCCGAGCAGCCAAGCTCCCATCCAGAGGCCGATGCTGAGCGACAGAATTACCTGGCGCGTCACTATCGCGAGACCAATCGCCAAAAGCGGTGGTATGACGGAGGTCCAAACGGGATCTTGCATTGCTATTCCTTTTTATTAGGCGTCAAAAGATAGCATGGATTTACTAGACTGTCAGAGACTCTAAAGAGGATTAGAAGAACTACCGACTCGATCAAATACAATGATTCTTCACGCAACCCGACCCGCAGGTAATAGGGTTGGTCATTCACGGAGCTTGTGTGATACTCAGGCGCGCGTCTGTCTAAAAACAAGGGAGAATACCCGCATGACCGAAGCTGTGAGCACTACCGATCAAGCCAAAGAACTACGCCGCGAAAACACGATAGCCGCCTACTCAAAGCCTTTCTATCGCTACCTTGTCCTAGGCATTCTCACCACGGTCTATATCTCCAATTTTGTCGATAGGCAGGTGATAAATGTTCTAGCTGCCTACATCATCGAGGACTTGCAGTTAAGTGACGGCCAATTTGGCGCCCTCTCAGGTATTGCTTTCGCCCTCATCTATACCGTCTTGGGCATTCCTATTGCTCGCCTAGCTGATCTCAGCAATCGTCGTAACGTCATTGCAATTTCCGTCGCGACATGGAGCCTGATGACCGCCGCGTGTGGTTTCGCGCAAAACTTTGGGCAGCTATTTTTGGCCAGAGTCGGTGTCGGAATCGGCGAAGCCGGCGGCTCTCCCCCAGCGCACTCAATCGTGTCGGATATATTTCCGGCAGCACAGCGCGCAACTGCGCTTTCAATTTATTCTCTCGGCGTTTATGGCGGCATTCTTGTAGGCACCGTCGGTGGTGCTTATCTCGTCCAATATTTTGACTGGCGGACGGCGTTCATTGTTGTTGGCCTACCCGGTTTGATTCTCGCCTTTATAGTCCGATTTGTCATAAAAGAGCCACCACGTGGCATGGCCGAAAGTCGCCGCGACATAGCGCCGCCAGGCTTTTTTAAAGTGGTGAGAATTCTCGCTTCGCGTAAAGCGTTTAAACATCTTAGTTTCGCCTGCGCGCTGCATGCCTTCGTTACCTACGGCATGGGTAACTTTATGCCACTGTTTCTCGGTCGTATCCACGACATGCCGATTCTCGATATAGGCCTTTACTATGGTCTTATCGCGGGCATCGGAGGATTAGCAGGAACATTTTTTGGTGGTTGGTATTCCGACCGAAAGTCGAATCAGCATGGCGACATGCGCTGGTATATTTGGATACCCTTTATCTCAACTGTTGCCGCGATTCCGCTCGCGCTTATTACTTTTATTGTCATGCCTGACGGCTACAGCGCCGTGTTTTTCTATCTTTTACCTGTATTCTTCGGCGGCTTTTACCTCGCACCTTGCATTGCAGCAACGCATTTTTTGGTAGGTATCCGCATGCGCGCAATGGCCTCTGCTATTTTGCTGTTTGTCTTAAACCTCATCGGATTGGGTTTAGGCCCAATGGTGACCGGCTTTGTTAGCGATTGGCTGACTCCCACGTTTGGCAATGACGCGCTTCGTTACGCGATGTCACTAACAGTACTGGTAAATATTTGGTGTGCCCTGCACTATTATTGGGCAACGAAAACGATCCGAGAAGACATCGCGCTAGCGGCAGATTAAACGAAAGAGTCAACAAGTGAGCTAGCTACATTATCAATTATACGTGAACGAGAGCATAAGCATGAACAAGTCAAAAGCGAACCAACTCCCTGGCCGTCTCGGGGATCCAAGTATGAGTCTCGGCACAGACCCACGCACTGACCCCAGACTCGCCGCTGCTTTGAGTCAACTGGGGCTTGCGGGGCAAGCTGCAGAGCCCCCTGTCAACGCCAAAAGCGACGTGGCCGATTGTATCGCCTATTCGACCGCGGCCGAACAAGCCTGGCAGACAATGTTTGCGATGCTCGGCAGTCAAGGCGTCCCAGCAAACCCTGTCGATGCGCGTGAAGAGACGATTACCGGTCGCGATGGTAACGAGATCAAACTATTTATTCACAGCCCTGCGGGCCACTCAAGTGACAGCACGCCTCTGCCCTGTGTTGTTCACACACACGGTGGCGGCATGGTCATCCTTACCGCCGCCGATGCGAACTACAGCCGATGGCGAAGCGAGCTCGCCTCAACGGGCTTGGTCGTTGTCGGGGTCGAGTTTCGCAATGCAGCTGGCGCGCTGGGCAATCACCCTTTCCCAGCTGGCTTACACGACTGCGCCGACGCCGCACAGTGGGTGGCAGCCAACCGCAACAATTTAGGCATTTCGAATTTGATCATGAGCGGCGAATCTGGCGGTGGTAACCTCTCTTTGGCGACAACGATGCTTGCAAAAAAAGAAGGCTGGCTAGCAGAGATATCCGGCGTCTATGCGCAGTGCCCTTATATCTCAGGCCTGTATGCCACCAAACCTGAAGAGCTGCCTTCACTTGTTGAGAACGACGCGTATTTCCTCGACATGAATACTATGGGTGCGATGGTTAAGCCTTACGACCCAACTGGCGAAAACGCAACCAACCCTCTCGCTTGGCCTTATCATGCGAGTCTCGAGGAGCTGAGTGGCTTGCCGCCGCATGTCATTTCGGTTAACGAACTAGACCCCTTACGTGACGAAGGACTCGCTCACTACCGCAAATTGTTGCAGGCAGGAGTGTCGACAGTTGGTCGCACCGTGCACGGCACGTGCCACGCAGCAGACTGCTCTTTCGTTTCAGTCATCCCCGATGTTTACCATGCAACTGTACGCGACATTTCGAGCTTCGCTCATTCGTTGATACAATAACTACAGCAAAACAGAAATGTTCCAGGGAGGAATAACCATGCGCGAGGCCCGTTTCAAGTCAGTTAGTCAGCACACAATGAGACCTCTGTTTATCGCTTTGCTTGGCCTATTGCTTGGCCTATTGCTTAGTGCCAACGCATGGGCTCAGTCGCTGCCTCGTTCGAGCCCGGCAAGCGTTGGCCTCTCTAGCGACCGACTCGAGCGCTTGCCCGCAGCGATGCAGCGCTATATTGATGCAAATCAACTTGCTGGAACTGTCACATTGGTCGCGCGTGACGGCAAGGTCGTGCATCTTGAAACACAGGGTTGGCGGGACAAAGAAAGCGACACACCAATGACCGAAGACACGATCTTCTTCATTATGTCGATGACCAAACCTATCGTCTCAACCGCGCTAATGATGCTCTACGAAGAGGGCCGATTCTTACTCACCGACCCGGTGAGCAAATGGATTCCCGAAATCGCCGGCAAGCAAGTGCTTATTCAAGACGACGCAGGCGTTCATCGAATGACGCCTCGACAGCCGATCACCGTGCGTGATGTCTTGGCGCACACAACGGGATTAGACCCTACTCGCGAATTATTAACCGAAGACGAACAAGCGCTCCTCGGCCGAGAAAGCAGCCTAGAGGCAACGTTGATTAAACGCGCGCCGCTTCCGCTCGCCTTTCACCCTAGCGAAGACTGGCAGTACGGCAGTTCTACCGACTATGTTGCGCTACTCGTTGAACGAATTTCAGGCGAGCCGCTAAAGGATTTTTTACAAGAGCGAATTTTAGATCCGCTCAATATGAACGATACGTCCTATGTAGTCCCGGCCGAGAAGCGTGATCGCGTAGCAACAGTTTACTCGCCAACCGGACCGAACAAAACTATTGAGGTTTTCCGCACGCCCGAATACAGCAGCGTGCCGTTTTTTGGCAGCGACTATTACGGCGGCGTCGCCGGTTTGTTTTCCACAGCGAGTGACTATTGGCGGTTTAGCCAGATGCTTCTTAATGGCGGAAAGCTAGGGAGGGTTCAGCTACTTAGCCCCAAGACTGTCAACCTGATGATCTCTAATCACAGCGCCGATCACGATATTTACATTCGCGGGCCAGGCTACAATTTCGGATTAGGCTTCGGTATTTTAAATGACGCAGGCGTTGCGAGGGATCCCATTACCCCAGGATCTTTTACCTGGGGCGGCGCATGGGGCACGATTTTTTGGGTAGATCCTGTTGAGAATATGATCGGAATCATGATGACTCAGATCAGCTCTTATTCGCACCTCAATGTCAGGCAAGATGTCGGCGTAACCGCGGTGCAATCAATCGTCGATAGTTACAGCAACAAGCCCTATTCGGTGCAGGGCTATTCGGTGCTGAATCCTCGGCGCGCTCTTTAAGGAAGCCTTTTTAGGCCTGCTTTAAAGCGCTTAGCATTGTCGACATAATGAGTCGCCGAGTCGATAAGCGCTTGTTTGCGCGCTTCGCCTAATTCGCCGCGAACCTTTCCCGGCGCGCCCATAACAACGGCGCCGTCGGGGACAACCATCCCTTCTGTAATTAACGCGTTCGCTGCGATCAAACAGCCTTTGCCTATCACCGCGCCGTTTAACACCACCGCATTGATTCCGATGAGACTGCCGGCGCCAATAGTGCAGCCGTGCAACATGACTTTATGACCGATAGTCACATCGCTGCCAATCACAAGTGGAAAACCAGTATCAGCATGCAGCACCGAACAGTCTTGCACGTTGCTGCGCTCACCTATCGTAATCGTCTCAGTATCACCACGCACCACTGCGCCGAACCACACGCTCGCGTCTTTCTCTAAGATGACATTACCTAATACAGTGGCCGTGTCTGCAACATAATAATCGTCGCCTTGGGTTTGGGGTGAGACGTTATCAAGACTGTATAGCAAAAGTGTGTCCTCTCTTAAATGGCTTGGTCATTATGATCACTGAAGTGTACCCAATGGCTGGCCCGTTGCGAAGCCAGAAATTGCGGTCGTGGTGGCCATTGATCTACTCCAGCCCCATGCGCATGGGTAGACAATCGGCGTCAAACCTACTAGTTTCGGCGTCATTATTAGATTAGTGTTAGCTCTTAGCGAATAGAACCATACTCGAGCAATCTGTAACCCAAATATAGCGAATCACGAACAAAGAGAGCACCATGAAAAGCAGACGCGAATTTCTAAAATACCTAGCCGCCAGCCCCCTTCTAACAGAATACTCAGCCTTTGCTCAGGAGGTTGAAGAAACGCTCGGTGCACGACTCACCGACCCTTCAGAGGTGATCAACGTATTCGAAATGGAAGCGCTCGCTCGTGAGAAAATTCCGCCCGCACATTTTGGCTATCTCAATACCGGTGTTGACAGCGATGCAACCTTACGGGCCAACCGTGCTGGTTTTACACGTTTTCAAATCCGTCCGCGCAGGCTAGTCGATGTTAGCTCACCTGATCTGAGTATCGATATCCTTGGCACACAGGCGAAATCGCCGATTATTATCTGCCCCGTCGGCAGCCAGGGCGCCTATCATGCCGAAGCAGAGCTTGGCACGGCACGCGCTGCAAAAGCCGTCGGGCACCATATGATTCTGTCTACACAGTCATCAACGGCAATTGAGGACGTCGCAGAAGCCCGTGACGCACCGATCTGGTTTCAGCTCTACCCAACCAACCGCTGGGCAAACACAGTGGCTATGCTGCAGCGAGCAGAGGCAGCTGGCTGCACTGCAGTGTGCCTAACAATCGATTTGCCAGGCGGGCGCAATACCGAGACCCAATCGCTGCTCATGCGCGAAGACGACCGCGACTGCAGCGTGTGCCACAAGGGACAAGCTAAACCCATATTTAAAGGGCTCGACATGAAAGGCGTCATGCTCAATGACTCCTCTCTGACGTGGAGCGTTATCGGACGCATGAAAGAAGTCACCAACATGAAAGTGCTCATCAAAGGGATCGAGGTCGGCACAGATGCAGCACTTGCGGTGCAACATGGCGCCGATGGAATCGTCGTGTCTAATCACGGTGGCCGCGCGGTAGAAACGGAGCGCGCAACAATCGAGTGCTTGCCAGAAATCGTCGCTGCCGTGAACGGCCGAATCCCAATTATTGTCGACGGCGGCTTCCGACGTGGTACGGATATCTATAAAGCGCTATCGCTGGGAGCAACCGCTGTGGGCATTGGCCGACCCTATTGTTGGGGACTGGGCGCCTTTGGCCAAGCTGGCGTGGAACGCGTGCTAAACCTTCTCAACCGAGAGCTCACCATCGCCATGATGGGCAGCGGCACGCCGACCATTGCTTCTATCGGCCCAGACTATGTGCTCGACGTTGGGCACAGGGTCGAACGCGGCAGAATGGGTTTCGGCCTGCTCGACTAGTTAACTACCAAACCACTCGGCTCGCGAACAAAACCTCTATCCCAACATGCGCAAAATAAAAATTTGCGCCACAAGAAGGAGCAGGACATGATCCAAGCCGAGCTAAGCAGGCGGGCCTTCCTCAGATCAAGCGGCGCCGCAATGAAGGCCTCGTGCATTACCCTAACCTTCCCCATGGTCCTTACTGCCTGCAGCCGTGCAAATGAGACGCGGCTTAACGGCGGGGATTTCGCTACCTTAAGCGCCGTCGAAGCGCGGGAATACGACGCGATTGCTGCCCGCATCATTCCCACCGACGAAACCCCCGGTGCGCGCGAAGCTGGTGCCGTCTATTTTATCGATAACGTAATAGCCGACGCATTCGAGCGACAGAGACAGACTCTGCGCTCAGGCCTCGCAGATCTCCAAGCCAACACCGCTGCACTTTATGATACCGCCTTGTTCGCCGACCTTACGTCTGTCCAGCAGGACAGCCTACTCACTCAAATTGAAGAGACCGAATTTTTTGCGACGATTCGCTTTCTCGTCATCGCAGCGATGTTTTCACTACCCGAATACGGCGGCAATAAAGACGAGCTAGGTTGGCAACTGATTGGTTTCGAGGACCGACATGTGTGGACACAGCCGTATGGCTTCTATGATGCAGATCATTTGGCGAAGGGAGAATAGCCCGCATGGCTCAACAGCAAACATCGGTAACTTATCCCACGCGCGAGGCTGTAGATTTCGTCATCGTTGGCTCCGGCGCTGCCGGCGGAGTCATGGCGAAGGAGCTCTCTGGCGCAGGTTTCTCAGTCGTCGTCTTAGAGCAAGGCCCACATCTTAAGGCCGGCGATTTTAGGCACGACGAGTGGAGCTATGACTACAACGGCGGCCTTATTTGGGGCAGCAAACAAGGGCATCCACAGACGTTCAGAAAGTCCGCAACCGACACAGCAAAACCGGCGGAGGCCGCGCTGGGTTATGCACACAATGTGGGAGGAAGTAGCGTTCATTTTTCCGGAAATTTTTGGCGCTTGCGGCCCATCGACTTCAAAGAGGCGAGTGTGCGCGGAACTATTGCCGGCACGAACTTCGCCGACTGGCCCATTAGCTACGAAGAGCTTGAACCCTATTATACGAAAGTCGATTGGGAGATTGGCGTATCAGGCCTTCAAGGCCCTTGGGACCCACCGAGATCGCAGGATTACCCCTGCAAACCCATGCCCATTAAGGGCTCAGATGTACTTCTTGAGCGCGCTGGAAAAAAACTAGGACTGAATCCCTATCCTGCACCCGTGGCAATTCTCTCAGAGCCACACAATGGTCGCCCTGCCTGTATTCATTGCGGCTTTTGCAATGGCTTCGGCTGCGAGGTCAATGCTAAATCTTCCTCGATGGCGACTATGATCCCTCTTGCGCTCGCCAGCGGACATTGTGAGTTACGCACCGGCTGCACCGTGTCTCGCGTAACCACAGGCGCCGATGGCAAGGCCGACGAGGTAGTGTATTGGGATGCCGAAGGTAACGAATTCGCGCAGCGCACAAAGGCGGTAGTTCTTTGTGCAAATGGCGCCGAAACACCGCGCTTGCTGCTGCTTTCGGCTTCCGATCAGCATCCTCAGGGACTCTGCAACTCTAGCGGTTTTGTCGGCCAGAATTTAATGTTTAATGGTTACACATCTGTCGTCGGGCTTTTCCCCCAACCCGTCAACGCCTACAAGAGCATCCCTGCAACTCGCGTTATTCATGACTTCTATGAGTTAAACCCGACCCTTGGGTTTTATGGCGGCGGGGGCATCGATGGCAGACACTATGCTCGCGGAACACCACTTAATTCCGCGCTTATGAGCGGGATGTTCGGCGGCCCTAAATGGGGAGCAGACTACAAGAAAGACCTTGAGCAAGAATTCACTCACACCGCCGCCTTCGATGGCCACACGACATCGCTTCCGCTAGCGACTAACACAGTGACGCTTGACCCCACACTGAAAGATAAGTGGGGCCGACCCGCTTTACGCTGCACGTACATGGATCACCCCGACGATCTTGCAACAATGAAATTTTTCTTCGATAAAACTAGCGAACTCATGGAGGCTGCAGGCGCCATTCGGCAGGCAGGTAGCTATCCGGAAAACGGCCAGGAAGGGAATGTCCACTTGCTCGGGACTTGCAGGATGGGCAATGATCCGGCGAGTTCTGTTGTAGACAAATATCATCGCTCGCACGATGTCTCTAATCTCTTTATTTGCGATGGTTCGAGCCTTGTGACGTCGGGACGCGGCCAGCCAACAATGACAATTATGGCGCTAGCATTTAGAGCGGCAGATCACATGATTCAGTCGGCTCGACGCGGTGAGATCTAAGCCTCTCTACCGTCTTGCAAATTCGATCGCCAAGCTTAGATCTCAGTGCGGCTAATTAGCGTTTACCTAAGTCAACGAGCAAAGACTTAAGCCCCGATTAGCACTAGTCGGCGATTTATAGATTACGGGACAATAACACACTCAATGGATCTCATTTTTTTCGATTTAGATGGCACACTCCTCAACGACGCATCGGTAATATCGCCTTTCACTAAAGAGACTCTAGGTCTACTCAAAGACAAAAACATCGCCTATACGGTGGCCACAGGCCGAACTATGCTTTCCGCCAGAACGATTCTCAAAGGGCATGATTTCGACCTCCCGCAAATCTATACCAATGGCGTGACTATATGGGACCCCCTTAATAGCGAGCTGACCCTGGAAAACTTGCTCACCAACAATGAGATAGCGACCGTTATCGACGCTGCTCTGAGCCAAGGAATCACGCCTTTTGTGCATGCTATAGATACAAGCAATCACTTTATCTACCACGCGACACCGCGGCATACTGTCGAGGAGAATCTGATCAGCAAACACTATGCGGGGACAGAGGCTAAACTTTTCCCACTCGATGCGCTGCCGGCAGATAGCCAGGTAACCAACATAAGTATGATCGGCTCGGCTGCGGACATCACCGATATCTGGAGAAAAGTCGATAACCATCCAAACCTTGTCACGTACTCTGGCCCTGCTATCGAGGGCGAATCTTTTCGTTGGATGGATGCTCACCATTGCTTAGCAAGCAAAGGCGCAGCAGTGACTACACTCAAAGCGCAATTGGGCGCGAGCAACATAATTTGCTTTGGCGACGGAGATAACGACCTCAGTATGTTCGAACTTGCTGACGAAAGTTACGCGCCAGAGAACGCGCGCGACATCGTAAAGCAGTCTGCCACTGCGGTAATTGGACACAACCACAAAGATGGCATCGCCTATTTTCTGCGTGAACGGTTTTCTCTCTAATCAACTCGACGGGTAGTTTAATATATTGCCGACGAGAGCCTAGCTCTTGTCCGGCACCCCTTCTTCCCCGCCTCTCAAAAAACACGCCTCTTCTGCTTATAAAGATTTCCTATTTCGAGTGTAAGTATTATTCTCTATGGTCAAATACCAAATTTTTTAGGAGCAAGACTATGAAGGCATCCAGCTTTACATCTTCCTTTCTTCAAGCTTTGGCCGTGGTTTCGGCCTTCATATTCAGTTCGACGGGATTTGCGCAGCCCGCGACATTTAAAGAGGGCATTCTGCAAATCCCGCAAACCGCCGCCTTAATTAAGGGTGAAGCTCATTATTACAATGATATTCAATTGGCACATGATACCAACGGCAATTTTACTGTGCTTGAGGCAGAGCCGAGCCCACTGGCATTTGTTGAAAGCGTCACTGTCATCATGACAAAGTCTTTACCTCCGCAGGTGAGCATTGTTGTACGAGGGAATAAATCGGTGCCGTGTGTAGAATTACAAAATCCCGCTATATTCAGGGATGGCTTTTCGTTCACTGTAGCGCTTGCGGAAACCAAGATGGGTCCCGCTGAAACTTGCATAGCGATAATAGAGCCTTTCGAAACACACATACGTCTCGATACAGTCGGATTGGAATCCGGTATCTATACCGTAGATGTAAATGGCAAAGAAGAGGGCTTTAGCTTATAGATTTAGCTTATAGATTTAGCTAGTAGCTCTAGATGGTGCCCGGGGCCGGAATCGAACCGGCACGCCCTTTCAGGCGAGGGATTTTAAGTCCCTTGCGTCTACCAATTTCGCCACCCGGGCTGGGGGCTTGAACTGCTTAGCGGGTAGAGTCTTTAATGAGACTCTTAGCAGACCGTGCAACTCGGTTTTACCGCAACTGCTGCAGGAACATAGAGAATGTGAATGGAGGCTGGGGTCGGAATCGAACCGGCGTTAACGGAGTTGCAGTCCGCTGCATGACCACTCTGCCACCCAGCCGTATCACGTTCTTATGCGTGGCCGAACTATAGCAAACCACGCCCCGTGAGGCATTCTTTTTCTGCTAAAGCACGATTACTAATTCAAACCCGTATGAAGTATGAATAAGACGCAGCATATTGCGCTAACTATTTATTTCACAGGGATAGAAAAGAGATTGGAGCGGGAAACGAGATTCGAACTCGCGACCCCGACCTTGGCAAGGTCGTGCTCTACCAGCTGAGCTATTCCCGCTTTATCTGGTCACTCAAGCAAGTGCAAGAGTGTTGAATCAACACTTCAATACTACAAGTGTTTCATCCACTCTGTGAATAACCGCTAGGATTATTCCGATGACAGGGGCCTGATGCCATCCAGAGAGAGCGCTATTTTAATGCCAAACCGTGGCAAGTCAAGCTCTGATCGCATTGGGCAGTGACTTTAAGAGAAATCCGCGCGATATTAAATATTTACTCGCCTCGCATGCTCTTATCACTGCTAAACATTTCGCTCTTAGCTGCCATTAAATACGACAACATAGACCACACGCCCAATGCCGCCGCCACCCAAATCAATCCAAGACCCAAGTGAAATAATAGCGGCATTGCCGACGGGCTTGTACCAAGCAGCAGGGTAATCGCAATCATTTGAAGCGTTGTCTTTAGCTTGCCAACCCAAGCCACGGCGACAAGATTCCTAAGGCCTTTGGTCGCCATCCATTCTCGCAGCGCAGAGATTGTAATTTCTCGCGCCACAATAAGCATCGCAGGAACCAACAAGTCACTATAAGTGGCGAGAAGCAAAATGAGGATTGCCGTAACAAACAGCTTGTCGGCGACAGGATCGAGAAATGCACCGAAGGGCGAGCCTAAATTGAGGCGCCGCGCGAGATAGCCATCTAGCCAGTCGGTAATGCTGCCTATAATAAAAAGACTAGCGGCGATAATCTCCGCTCCGGCAAAATCGGACTGATAACAGAGGACGATAAGCGGAATCAGTGCGATGCGGCTAAAAGACGCGAGGTTTGCCCAGTTAGTCATTTTAATTCTCGTCGTGCTTGGCGCTGTCATGGATGTTGTGCAGCGCTATTCTACACAAGGTGGCGCGACTATGCCCTACCGCAGCCCAACGCAATCTGCCGCGCCACACGACTTTGTCAATCGACATGGTAATGCTCGTAGATAGAGGCGGCGAGTTTTTCACTAATGCCGCCTACTTTCGCGATCTCGGCTTCTGCTGCGCGCTTAAGCCCCTGCTGCCCGCCGAAATGTTTTAACAAATCACGCCGCCGCTTAGGGCCCAACCCCGGAATATCTTCGAGCTGCGAGCGCTTTCGGGCGTTGCCTCTTCGCTGACGGTGCGCGGCGATCGCAAATCGGTGCGCCTCGTCGCGAACCTGTTGCAGGAGGTGTAACGCAGGTGACTCTGTTGCGATTGCTATCTCCTTGACGCGCTCGCTCTCTTTCAAGAACAATGTTTCTTGGCCTGCGCGCCTACTTATCCCCTTGGCAATACCGAGCACGCGCAGTGAATCGAGGTCGAACCGAGCAAGTACATTGGCTGCTTGCGTCAGCTGTCCCTTGCCCCCGTCGATTAGAAGAATATCGGGGAGTTTGCCCTCACCCTTAGTCAAACGCTCGAAACGACGTGCTAACACCTGCTCCATCGCCGCGTAATCATCCCCAGGTGTAATTCCTTCGATATTGAAGCGGCGATAGTCATTTTTTACCGCCCCCTCGGCATCGAAGACCACACACGACGCGACAGTCCCTTCGCCCCCCGTATGACTTATATCGAAGCACTCTATTCTTACTGGCGGCTCATCGAGAGCCAGCGCTTCTTGTAGGAGCGCAAAACGGCGCTTGCTGTTTTGCTTGCTCGCGATATGCGAACCTAGTGCCTCTTGGGCGTTAGTTACCGCCATCTTAAGCCATTTTGCGCGATGACCACGAACATTAGATACCAGACGAATCTTTCGGCCAGCAACATATTCCATTGCCTCGACTAGTGCAGCGCTGTCCTCTAATGCCTCTGAAACAAGTAATTCTGCGGGCAAATTAGCCGCATCGTCTTCGCCAAGATAACTTTGAGAAATGAAATCGCTAAGCAACTCGTCTGCCGCTGACGCAAGTCTGTGCTTGGGAAAGAAATTTTTACTGCCGAGTATACGTCCCCCTCTCACGTAAATTACATGAACACACACGCCTGCAGCTTGCATCGACACTGCGATCACATCGGCATCTTCACCCTGATTAGCGACAACCTGATCTTCTTGAATACGGCGCAATAGGCCGACTTGATCGCGTATTTTCGCGGCCTTCTCGAATTCCAACGCTTCGGCAGCAGCCTCCATATTCTTTGTTAATTCGACTGTAAGCTGCGAGCTTTTACCCTGTAAGAAAAGCGTGGAATAGCGCACATCCCTAGAATACTCTTCTGGCGAGATAAGCCCCACACAGGGAGCGGTGCAACGATCAATTTGATGCTGCAGACAAGGTCTTGTGCGATTCTTAAAATAACTTTCTTGACACTGGCGCACCTTAAACACTTTTTGCATTAACTGAAGCGTGTCTCGTGTCGCAAGAGCGCTGGGATACGGCCCAAAGTATTTGCCTTTACGCGACTTCCGTCCGCGATAAAACATGAGCCGCGGGTAGTCAGCATGGTCGGTTAACAATATATACGGATAAGATTTATCATCCCTAAGTTGAATATTATAGGGTGGCTTGAGTTCTTTGATCAGACTCTGCTCTAGCAGCAGCGCCTCAGTTTCGCTGTGCGTAATACTGATTTCAATACGCGCTATCTTTGCCACCATCGCCATGGTTTTCGTCGTCAACCCTGACGCTCTGAAGTAACTGCCCACTCGTTTCTTGAGATTCCGAGCTTTACCGACGTAAATGACTCGCTCATCAAGATCAACCATTCGGTAGACACCGGGCCGGCTGCTCAGGTTAAGGACAAAATCTTTATGATCGAATGGTTCAGCTGGTAGTGACATACGCGTAACACAGGCTTTGAAAAGTGAGTCAGGTTAGCCCAAGCAAGTTTCTCACTCAAGTGTGGGTGATTAAACGATAAGGACTTCGGGCTGCAGCGCGAGCCCGAACCGCTGCAAAATCGAACTACTCATTTCTTGGGCTAATAAGAAGAGATCCTCCCCTGTCGCGCCTCCGAGATTGACAAGCACTAACGCATGGTTTTCGTAGACTCCCGCGACGCCCCTCGTCTTTCCTTTCCAACCAGCCGCGTCGAGCAACCACGCCGCAGAGAGCTTATAGAAATCGCCCTCATCGATAGGAAAGGCAGGAACATCAAAATTCTGTGCGCGAATTTGGTCAAGTTTGCCAGCCGACACAACAGGGTTTTTGAAGAAGCTGCCTGCATTGCCGATTAGTTTGGGGTCAGGGAGCTTGCTGCGCCGTATTTCGCAAACCGCATCAAAGACCTTCTCCGCAGTCACCGCGCCGTCTGCGGCGAAGCGCTCAGCCAAAGGGGCGTAGGTCAGGACAGGAGAGTCGACGGCAGACAATTCAAACTCTACTTCGAGCACAATATACCTGCCTCTAGGCGCTCGCTTGAAGAGACTATCCCGATAGGCAAAGTCGCAATCGCTGCGTTCGAAATCGACCGCCTCTGCCAGATGCGTATCAAAGGCTCGAACCCGAGTAACAAACTGTTCAACCTCGACGCCATACGCCCCGATGTTTTGAATCGGTGCCGCACCAACGGTACCAGGAATTAACGCGAGATTTTCAAGGCCGTAGAGATGATTGGCTAGGGTCCACTCGACCAGATCATGCCAGTTTTCGCCCGCTGCCACACACAGCTTATTAGCTCCTTCGCGAACAATGCCCACGAGTTTTATAATGACAATTAATCCAGGGAAATCGCGGACGAAAAGCACATTGCTGCCGCCGCCAAGCACAAGCAGCTCAAGGTGGTTATCTCGAGCAAACTCTACTGCTTCGTAGAGTTCGTGCAAATCGTTGACCTCGATAAGATAGCGAGCGCGCTGTTGCACTCCAAACGTCGTGTGACCCTCGAGGGGCGCATTTTCTAAAAGCTTTGCTAAGCGCATAGCGCTCATTGCAAAAACGCTCGCACAGCGGCGAGATCTTCAGGGGTATCGACGCCCGGTGGGATACGGACGGGCGCGACCGACACATGAATCGGCACACCGTTATACAAGGCGCGCAATTGCTCCAGCCTTTCGACCGCCTCAATCGCCGCTACCGGCCAAGTAACAAATTGACGCAGCACGCCTACTCGATAAGCATAGATTCCAATATGACGATAGCATTCAGCAGGGCACGATACGCTTGCAGGAATGGGTGCGCGGCTGAAATACAGAGCCCGACCAGTCTTGTCCATAACAACCTTAACCGAACTGAGTTCGCTGTACTCCCGTTCGTCTTCGATTGACTCACACAGCGTCGCTATACCAAAGCCGGTGTTGAGGTTCAGGCATTCGGCCACCTGATTGATTGCTTCGGGGGGTATGAGCGGCTCATCTGCTTGTACATTGATTACGCTCTCTGAGTCATCTAGTCCGAGTGCATCCACTACCTCACAGATGCGGTCGCTGCCAGACTGATGGGTCGCCGCGGTCATTAAGACGTTTGCGCCAAAGGCTTTCGCGGCCTCTAGAATACGGTTATCGTCGGTCGCAATCACTACCCGTGTCGCCCCACTCAGCAATGCACGTTCCCACGTATGCTGCAGCATAGGCTTGCCAGCAATATCAAGCAGCGGCTTACCCGGCAATCGTGTTGAGGCATAGCGAGCGGGTATAACGACAGAAAAACTCATCGGAAGGACTCTACTTCTTCTAATTTTAGCTCGCGTGCTTCATTAATTAACATCACCGGAACGCCGTCCTTTACGGGGAAAGCAAGCGCATCAACTAAACATATCAGCTCCCCTATCGTGTCAGTGTTTGGTTGTGATTCTTTGTCGAACACAAGCTCACCGTGGCACTGCGGGCACGCGAGTAAAGTCAATAATTTGTTATCTAGCATACAATGCCCTCGTCACAAGTTGTCTGTCTATTACGCTTTACGCCGCTTTACGCCGCTTTCGCTTTTTCCGCTAGCACCGCCGTAAGCCGTTTATCGAATGCTGCAAGTAAATGCTCGGGCAATCGAATCCGAATGCTTAGATACCAATAATTGTGACGTGCAAAATGCGTCACCTTCACGGCGTCTTTTTCAGTCATTACTATCGGCTGGATATCATCAAGGCCGAGCGCGTCAAAGTCGGCTTTTTCAAACCAGTGATGGTCAGTAAAACTATGCCTTAGTACCTTATGCGGCAAATTATCTAGCATTTGATAGAAACGTTCGGGATTACCTAAGCCCGACACAGCCTGCAAGCGACTACCCATCTTAAATGGCGCACCGGCAAAGGGCCTGCGTTCACCACTTACAATATTAACAAAACAATCCGGCTCAACCGTAACCGAGAATCCCTCTGCGGGTTCGCGACTACCGAGCATGCGCGCATCGCACAAGTTGGACTCAACCGATTTCGCAGGCACAGAGCTAGGCCATGTCACCCCGTTGCTAAGCAGTGACGCGCGCAACTCACCGGCAGACACTTTCGATCCGTTGACAATAATCAGGTCAGCATCGCCTAAACGGCTAAGCGGTTCCCGTAATGGTCCTGCAGGCAAACAAAACTCATTGCCAAATTTTCTCTCTCCGTCCACGACTATTAACTCGATATCTCGCGCCATCGCATAGTGTTGCAAGCCATCATCACTGAGGACAACATCAATCGCATGCTCACCCAATAAGGTCTCAATAGCAGCGACGCGATCAGGGTCGATTACGACAGGACATCCGCAGTGTTTGGCAATGAGCAGCGCCTCGTCACCCGACTCCTCGACCGCTGTCGCACCTGTCACTGCGACAGGGAAAATTGCAGCTTTGCTGCCATAGCCGCGACTGACAACTCCCGGCTTAAATCCTTTTTTCTGCAAATGCGTTACAAGCGCAATGAGCAGAGGCGTCTTACCGGTTCCACCAACGCTAATATTGCCCACAACGATAACCGGCACAGGCCAAGGCTTTGCTTTAGCTGCAAGCTGGCTTCTCCTTCTGGCGGATAGACGTTTAAAAAGCGCATGCAGCGGCCACAAGAAATACAGCCAAAGCGCCTTGCTGTACCAAGCTCGCTCCATCAGTCTCATTGGGTTTTCTCGATCGGTTCACGCGTGGCGATACTCAAGCTTGCAAATCCGGCACGCCCGATAGCCTCCATCGCAGTGACGACCGATTGGTGCTGCACTTCAGCGTCTGCCACTAGCACCACCAAAAGGGATGTATCGCCGCCGGATTCAAGCTCGAGCCCACGCACGAGACTGTCCACTTCAGCATTCACAAGGCGACGTCCGTTGATCGCATACCCGCCCTCCTTGTCGACTAACACTTCAATCGATTCGGTCGCGTTTTCAGCGCTGCCTGATGCCTCTGGCAAAGACACTAGGAGTCGCGTCTCGCGGCTAAAACTAGTTGTAACCATAAAAAAGATAAGCAACAGAAAAACGATGTCTATTAACGGCGTCAAATTTAACGCCGGCAGCTCGCGCCGAACTTGCTTAAACTTCACGCGCCGCTGCTCCTTAACTCTACCGTTTTGTCGCTGTGTAATGCGTCGACAAGCTTAAGTGATTCTTGCTCGAGACCTAATACTAACGCATCAACCTTGCGCAGAAAAAACCTATGCGCCGCATAGGCAGGAATAGCGACACAGAGCCCTGCTGCGGTTGAAACCAACGCTTCTGAAATACCACCCGCCAGTGCATTCGCATCACCTGTGCCAACAACCATTATCTGGCCAAATACACGAATCATACCGACCACTGTACCTAGCAATCCCAACAACGGCGTCACCGCGGCTATTGTGCCGAGAGTTTCGAGATACCGTTCTAGTTCATGCACAATCTGAGCGGCAGTTAACTCGATGGATTCGATCATCGCAGCACGACCAAACTTGCTATTAGACAAGCCAACAACCAAAAGCCGCCCTAATGGAGAAGCTCGCCTGACTTCTCTCAAGCGCGAGGAATCGAGCTGCCCGTTCTTAATCCAGGTCCAAACCTGCGCGAGCGCGTACTTAGGCATCACCCTCGCCGTGCTGAGTGTCCATGCTCTCTCTATAACAATCGCAATGGCAATAACAGAACAGAGCAAGATCGGCAGCATCAAAAGTCCGCCTGAGTTAAGTATGTCGAACACTGTGTGGGCTCCTAAGCTTAGAGGTGACAGCCTCGCGGCGGCCCTATCAGCTGCGTCGCTTGGCTAGGCATTTAGGGTTCTAATCTTAGCATAGGCATCAGGGTATGGGTCTCCAATAGCGCCGCTTTGTCAGCCGATAGGCGCGCGATTGCGACACCACTCCCCTCTCATCTAGTCTGACGCTTATCATCCCCGTTACAGCGGTGTTGAAAACGGGTGTCTCTAAGATTTCATACCGTCGGAGCACTTCAGGGTGTGGGTGTCCGAACGAATTTTTGTAACCGGCTGCAACGATAACTATCTCAGGGTCCACCCGCTTTAGCAGCGCATAGGATGACGACGTTTTGCTGCCGTGATGCGGTGCGACCATAACCGTTGCTCGCAGCTGCTCTTGGTAGCGCAGAGCCAAACTTGCCTCCTCGGCCCGTTCGATATCGCCGGTTAGCAGCACCGCTGCCTCGCCCAAAGTGGCTTTAAGTACACAAGACTGCGAATTCCGCGAATTCTGGGAGCCTCGCATGCCCCCCAAAGACTCACCTACAGCCTGTGACACCGGGTTAAGGTAAGAAAAGACTACACCATCCCAGCGCCATGAATCGCCACGACGACACGGGCGTGCATCCATTGCTCTAGCACCGAGATGGCCTTGAAAGGTGGAGAAGTTCTCAGCGTATCCGCCTACATGAATGTCCGTTACGGCAACCGAGCGAAGAACGCCCGCTGCACCGCCAGCATGATCGTTGTCGGCGTGGCTTATAACGAGCCTATCTAGCCGTTTTATCCCTAATACTCTCAGCGCTGGTCGAATCACTGCGCTTCCCATTTCAAACTCTGCACTGAGGCTCGCGCCGGTGTCGTACAAAAGTGCGTGACAATTTGTTCTTATAATCAGCGCCAATCCTTGCCCCACGTCCAACTGATCTAGCCGAAGAGACGGCTGAGCCTGATTACATTCGCCTGCCTGAGCCTCAGAGCGCCAGTCGAGATTATTAAGAGCAAGCATGACTGTCCACATTCCACAGACACAGCGAGCACGCCAGCCAATTGGAACAAGACACGCACAGAGACAGACAAACGCCAGAAGGTAAGAGGCAATAGATGGGGTGACTTGGGGTTCCCAGAGTAAATTTAATTCGGCGCCTACTGCCAATAGGCGCACTAACTGATCGCAGAGAAAATCAGCAATGACAATCGCACCCAAAGCGCTTTGTCCCAGTAGAGCCACATCTAACACAGCTAGTAATGAGGCCGGCAGCAATGCAAGCGTGAGAAAAGGAATCGCGAGCAAATTAATTATTGGCGCAAGCAGAGAAATCCTCACGCCAAAGACGAGCAGAGGGAGAATGAGTCCTAGCGTGACAACAATTTGAGGAAACGCGAATTGCCTCGCGCGCACAGAAAACCTGGAGAGAAGCTGCGTGTCATTACCGCTTTCCTCAAGCGGCGCACGCTGAGGTGGCGCAGCAAAGAGAACTAACACAGAAACCGCAACGAAACTAAGCCAAAAGCCTGAGCCGGTTGCGGCAAGCGGAGAAAGAACAAGAACAAAAGTCAGCGCAAACAGCAGCCCTGTGATAACACCGAAGCGTCGCGAGGAAAGCCTCGAAACCGCGAATACCGTAAGCATTGCAACGGCGCGCTGCGTAGGTAGACTCCAGCCCGTAAATAGGGCAAACCCGGCTGTGCCAAGCAAGCTAAACCAGAGGCAAAATTTTATGCAGTGAGGCGCACGGGAAGCGGCGGTGGGCAAACAAACGAGACAGATTCGCCATAACCCCCGCGACACCATCACTAAGAACATAGCGATCATCCCGACATGAAGACCTGACACTACGAGAAGATGAGTTGTTCCAGTCGCGCGCAATTGATTCCATAATGATTGCGACACCAAGCTAGAATCACCAAGTCCCAACGCCAATACGATACCCGTATTTCTCGCGTTTGCGCTGCTTTCTAGCAACCTATTGCGAATGTCGAAGCGAAGCCGCTCGATTAGCACTGAGGGAGACGGCAACGTTTTATCCACTTCACTTTCTAAAGCTGCCGTTAACTCACCTCGCACATAACTCTTGGCAAGAATTTTGTTTCGGAACAAAAACGCTTCGTAGTCGAACCCGCCTGGATTCGATAAGCCATGCGGTCTGTTCAGCTTAACGACAAGTTGCAGGAGGGTCCCAGGCTTTAGATTGGCCGGATACTCGAGCGGCGTTGCCTCATGCTTGCTGACCAAACCCTTTTCGACCAAACCTCTAGGCAAGTAATAACTCAAGAGAACTTTGCCACTGAAAGGCGTTTGAGTGCTACAACCGGCGTAGGCAGATGTCTCGGATGGGCGTTTTGTTTTACTCGCGTCGCTTAAGCGACACGCAGCACTGACGTCAAACTGAAAGCGGTACGCAGCGCCCGCGATCGTCGGCATATTCAACACCCGCCCCTCTATGAGCAAGGGGATGCCCTCTAAAGACGGTGGTAACTGACGACTCAACTGATTGTCGGCCGTCTGCGCATGAAACAGCGCGCCGCCACAGAACGCCGCAGAAACAGCAAGTAAATAAGCGATACTAGATTTGTGCGCGCCAATGAAGGCTGAACGGCTCACCCCCACAAAGATCGCTGTCAAAACTTGTAAGCCGAGCAGCCATAGCAGCCACAGCACTATGTGAGCCAAACTCGAGGCCCACGTTACAGAGAGTATGCCAAGGCAAAATGCCGAGAGAAAAAATCGCATGAGCCACCTTTGCAGTGGCTCTTAACTCTAGTGTAGCTAGCCCCTGTAGGCGAGTTTCGGCCGAACTAATCTGACCTAACTAATCGCCACGCAGCACCGACGCAGGCCGCAACGCGGCAGCCTGCCGCGCCGGATAGAGAGACGCGAGAACTGAGAGAACTAGGACGCCCGCAGCAATGCCCGCTATATCAGACGCGAGTATTTGCGAAGGCAAAAAATCAATCGGATAAATTTCAGGGTTCAGCAACACCACACCTGTCAACACTTCAAAGGCAGCGGCGATCTCGCCCACCCAAAGAGCCCCAAGCAATCCTAGGCCAACACCGGCGGCTATGCCGAGCAGAGCGATAGCGGCTCCCTGCCAAAGAAAAATGGCCTGAACCGTATTTGCATTAGCCCCGAGCGTCATGAGTATCGCGACATCATCGCGCTTGTCTCGCACAATCATTACCAGACTGACAACGAGATTAAACGCAGCGATGGCAATCAGAAGCCACAGCATGAAGCTGATAATACTGCGCGAAAATTGAATATTTCGGTAGATTGCGCCGAGTGTCGCAGTCCAACTTTCGATAATGATCGAGCCATCGTATTGGCTACTCAATCTGTTTCTTACCCTATCTGCCACAAGCACGTCTTCAGTGACTACATGAAAAGCGGTTTGTGGCGCTCTAATCCGGAGCAGGGCCCGCGCATCGTCGAGCGTGAGTGTAATCAAATTGGCGTCGAGCTGCTCGCTGCCCACGCGGGTAATGGCGGCAACCGTAAACGACTTAAAGGTCGGCAGCGTGGCTAACGGATTCGGTGTGAATTTGGGTGAGAAGACATCGATAGAGCTCCCTACTTCAACCCCGAGATCCCGCGCCAGCGTTGCGCCTATAACAACGTGCCAACGTGACTTGGTCAATTGGTCAAGGCTTCCTGCGATCGTGTAGCGTCCTAATCGTGCGAAGGACTCGCTTTCGGTATCAACCCCATTCATGGCTATGGCGCGGCTCGTGGTAGGTGTAGCGACCACGCCAAGGCTTGAGACAACACGCGAAAGAGAGACAACCTCGCTTGTCGCGGTCAGACTGGCGCCGAGCGCATCCCATTGCTCACGACTGAGTTCTCGCTCACTACTAACAACCAGATGCGGAATAATGCCGAGCACATTCTCGCGCACTTCGCGCTCGAATCCATTCATAACCGACAAAACGACAATGAGTAGTGACACGCCAAACGCAAGTCCTGCGACTGAGATCAACGACATAAACGACGCTAACGAGCTCGATGACCCTGCTCGCACATACCGTGAGCCAATCCGGCGAGCAAGGCGCAGCGACCGTAACAGCGGCATAGCGCCTTCGACTGCCAAATCATCACGCTTCGGCATGCAATTTCCCAGCGTCGAGCGACAACCGCCTATCCATCGCGGCGGCGAGCGATTCGTCGTGTGTCACAACGATAAAACTCGTTGCCAGTGTTGCACTCAAATCTTTCATCAATGCATGAATCTCTAGCGCTGTTTGGCGGTCGAGGTTGCCGGTTGGTTCGTCCATTAACACACATCTTGGGTCGCCAACCAATGCCCGGGCAATGGCGACCCGTTGTCGTTCACCACCAGACAGCTCAGCAGGTTTATGGGTAAGCCTTTCGCCCAAACCCACACGCTCAAGCAGGATAGCCGCGCGCGACGCAGCCTCGCTGTCGGAGACGCCAGCGATGTAAAGCGGCATACAGACGTTTTCGAGTGCTGAAAATTCGGCTAACAGATGATGAAATTGATAGACAAAACCTATGAATCGATTGCGAAGAAAACCACGCTGCACCTCAGACACAGTGGCAAGATCGTATCCTGCAACTGTCACCGTACCCGAGGTTGGAGAATCAAGCCCGCCGAGCAAATTGAGCAGCGTGGTTTTACCCGAGCCCGAACTGCCGACAATCGCAATTCTCTCCCCTGCCTGCACGGTCAGCTCTAATTCATCCAACACGACAATTTCGCGAGGCCCTTGCCGGTATCGCTTCACCAGACCCTCGGCTCGCATAACAGGTTCACTCATAACGTAATACCTCTGCCGGCTCGATTTTACTCGCGCGATAAGCAGGATAGAGGGTAGCCAAAAGACTGATCAGCAGTCCTGCGAAACACACTAAAGCAACCTCACTCCAAACCACCTGTGTTTGCAGGTGAGAGACAAAAACAACATTGCTGTTACCCGTCAGCCAACCAAACGCCTGCTCCAGAAGCAGGCTCAATTTGGCAAGATTAAAGGCAAGCAATACGCCTAAAAGAGCGCCGAGGGTCGTACCGATAAGTCCGCTTACACCGCCCTGCACGATAAACAGTCGCATAACGGTGCCTCGCGAGGCACCCATTGTCCGCAATATGGCAATATCAGGCCCCTTTTCGGCCACCGCCATGACTAGCGTTGAGACTATATTAACGGCGCCGACGGCAACGATGGTTAAGAGCATAAGCCCTGTCAGAAACTTCTCCATAGCGAGCGCGCCGAACAAACTCGCCTGCGCCTCTCTCCATGTTTCGAATTCTATACCTGCAATTCCCAGCACTTGATTACTTACGTCAAGCTCTCGCTTTACTCTTTCAGCCGAAAAAACATCGTCCAGACTTGCCCGCAACAAAGTCTGCGCGTTGCCATCCAGCATCAATGCCTCTCCACGATTAAGTAGAACAATATTGCCACCGCCATAGGCGCCAAAGTCAGCATAACCCAGCACTTTAAACGCCTGCGGCGCGCTCTTGGAACGCCTTAATAGTCTATCGAGCGCTGCAATGGTGAGTTCGTCACCCGGACGAATACCCATCCTGCTGGCTAGCCGCGAATCGAGAAGTACACCATTAGGGGTTTCGTCGAGCGCGCTGAGTGCCTCGCGTGCCCGATCACCCGTATGCCCTGCTACCCCCTGTTCTAGGGCAGGTTCGATACCCCTCACTTGAATAAATTCAGTCGACCCTTCGATGCTCAGCAGCGCTTCAAATTGCACATAAGGTGCTATCGCTAAAACAGAGGCATTGCCTAAGAATGCCTTAGCATAGCGCGGCCATTCAGCCGACATCGTCGGACTCGTCGCAGTCAGATGAGGCACAGACTTGAGGGCTTCGTTACGGAGGAAAGAAATCGAGCCATTCATCACTGACAGGGCAATGATGAGTATCATGACTCCCAAGAGAACGCCCAGCATGGATATCGTAGAAACGAAAGAGAGCAAGCCCGTACGTTTGCGTGCGCGACTGAATCGCACACCGATGAAAATCGAAAGCATTTTGTGCATTTGAGGCTCTATACCCGAGTGAGGAAACTGCCTAACCCGCGGTGCGTTGCAATACTCGTTGCACCGTTTTGAAACTAATGGGTGTCATCGGCGTCGATACAGCGGCAGAAATCGCTCTCAACGACTTGCCTTGGCGCTTGAGTTCGAAGATTTTTTCCAGCGTCCGCTGCTCCGTCGGATTCTCGATAAGCTTGCCGTTCTCATGAACGCTAAATCCGAAAGGCCGACTCCCGCCTAGAAAACGACCCTTTTCTCTCTGCTTGTGCTTAACGCCCTTTATCCGTTCGGCGCTGCGACGCGCCTCGAGCCCGGCAAACAGTGCTGCGGCCTCGCTAAACGCCAACGTATAGGCGTCGTTGGTTAATTCCGCCTCCAAATCACAGCAATGCAGCGCCACGCCCCGCTCGCGCAAGCAATTAATGAGTTTGTCTATTTCTGAAGTCGAACTGCATAAGCGCTGAACTTGCGCGCAAACCAACACATCGCCCTCTTTGAGCATAGCAAGCAAAGCGGCTCCTTGAGGTCTATCCGACAGCCCGAGATCCCAGCGGCAAGCACGATCTAACAGATTCTGGGTAACAAACCAGCCACGCGCGAGGCAATAGGTTTGCACTGTCAGCGCTTCGGATTCCAGCACGGCACTCAGCGTGGCGTCTTCCACCTCTTCTAGCTGTGTTGTTCTCGAGTAGGCATACACTGTCATCTGTTATAGGGTCCGCTAAATACTGGCAAATTACTGATAATAAGGGTAATTATTGCTAATTTTCGACAGGAGCTAGATGGCCGATCGGCATTCTACGCACAGGCACTTATCTGACGCAAGCCAATGCCCGACGTGAGCAGCTTTTAACCACAGCCCATTTGCCTCTGCGATCAAGCACGAGAGCACTCAAGAAAGGCGGCGTAAGTAATTGAGTATAAGCAACTTTACTGTTATATTCCAAGAACATTAAGCGACGGGCTGGACTTAACCCCTCCGCAGACGATGGGCGCTCTGCGAAGAGAGCCAAACGCAAGACCGAATTCATGAAGTAAATAAGCAGTAATACCAGCACGGGCTGGAGCGCAATGATGATTAACATCGTAGCCAAATTGACCTACTGCTAGAAAGGGAAACGATAAGGTTTTCCACGACAAGTAAAAAGGTGACGTTCAAGAAGAACAGCCTTTGTAGTAAACCAAGCGAAGGTGGCACCAAGAGGAGGATAAGACTCCCGATTGCAGCGGTAAGACCCTGTAACCGCGAGCGACAACTCGACTGGCCACCTCAACAATGTCCCCGCAGCGAGATTAGGGAGCAAAAAGCCCCCCGCTGCCGGAAATCCAGAGAGATCTAGGAAACAAGATTCATCGCACCAAAAAAGTAAACGCCGAAAACAACCGCCGCAAGGCGATGCGATAAACGGCGGCTAGTTTGGTGGGACAACGATACAAGACAAGATTAGCTTTTTATTTTATTTGTTAACGAGATCGCAATTCAGACAATGTCTAACTACGCACACAAAGCAAGTTCGATAGGCCTCCCCACTGGGACCGGCCGTCTTAGCGGCATCTACGACACCTTAGAAGCATTAGAGACATCGGGTAAGCACGCCTTTTAACCGGCATACCCCCTCGCTTTACGCGAATGTCCTCGTCCACTGTATTGGCTACGGCTCACGCTTGCGTGCACGCTGTGGGTAGCATGACGCCCTGAACGGTATCCGCTACCAAAGAATCCCTTCCTAGTTCACTCCCTGGCAACTTAAGGAAAGTGAACTAATGAAAAGAATGCTAATCAATGCAACGCAAGAAGAAGAACTTCGCGTCGCCCTCGTTGATGGACAACGTCTCTACGACCTCGACATCGAAAACAGAACTCGAATCCAGAAAAAAGCAAACATCTACAAGGGTAAAGTCACCCGCGTAGAGCCTAGTCTTGAGGCCGCATTCGTTGATTTTGGCGCCGAACGACACGGCTTCCTGCCACTCAAAGAGATCTCAAGCGAGTATTACGCAAAGGATGTAAAGAGCAACGGTGAGCGGACCAACCTGAAGGAGCTTATACCAGAAGGCACCCAGGTTATCGTCCAAGTCGAAAAAGAAGAGCGCGGCAATAAAGGCGCAGCTCTTACCACTTTTATCAGCCTCGCGGGTCGCTATTTGGTACTAATGCCCAATAACCCGAAAGCAGGCGGTATCTCTCGCCGTATCGAAGGCGAAGAACGTAACGAATTACGCGAAGCACTGCGCGGCCTCAACATCCCGGACGGCATGGGCATGATTGTGCGCACGGCAGGCATTGGCAAAGGCCAAGAAGAACTGCAGTGGGATCTCGATTATCTCCTCGCTCTCTGGCAAGCGATCGGTGACGCCTCAGAAGTGAAGCGTGCACCCTTCCTGATTTATCAAGAGAGCAACGTGATCATCCGCATGATCCGCGACTACCTGCGCAAAGATATTGGCGAGGTATTGTTCGATACACAGGAAGCGTATGACGAGGCTATGACCTTTGTGAAACAGGTTATGCCGCAATATGAAAGTCGCATCAAACTCTATTCCGATTCGCTTCCGTTGTTTAACCGCTATCAGATCGAAAGCCAGATTGAGAGCGCCTTCGAGCGCGAGGTTAAACTCCCTTCGGGCGGGTCGGTTGTTATCGATCCCACCGAAGCGCTAATTTCAATAGACATCAACTCCTCGCGTGCAACGCGTGGCGCCGATATCGAAGAGACAGCACTCAACACGAACTTGGAGGCCGCCGATGAAATAGCACGGCAGCTGCGCCTTCGCGACATGGGTGGACTCGTCGTTATCGATTTCATTGACATGGGGTCTAATAGAAACCAACGCGAGGTCGAGAATCGGATGCGTGACGCACTCGAAGCCGATCGAGCGCGAGTCCAAGTAGGACGCATTTCACGCTTCGGCTTACTTGAAATGTCTCGCCAGCGCCTCCGTCCTTCACTCGGTGAGACGAGCGCAATTACCTGTCCTCGCTGCAGCGGCCAGGGCAGCATTCGTGATGTCGAGTCTCTCGCGCTGTCAATATTGCGCATCATCCAAGAAGAGGCGAACAAGCAGAAATGTGCCGAAGTGCGTGCCGATGTACCTCTTATCGTTTCGTCCTATCTTCTCAATGAAAAGCGAGCTGCTTTGGCCGAAATCGAAAATCAAAGCGAAACCAAAGTAGTTATCTCCGCTAACCCAGAGATGGAAACACCTCATTACAAAATTACCGGCCTCAATCAAGCCGCCGAGGTTTATGATGTCGATATCACTGCGACACCAGAGCCTATTAATAGCGCTAAGAACTCGGCACCAGTTGCCGCGGTTCAACGCCCCTCTGTCGAAGGTGTTCCTATTCCTCAGGCGCCAGCACCTTCGGCCGCCAAGTCAGGCGGGAAAGCCGAGAAAAAATCTGGCCTATTAGCTGGCTTGTTTGCAGCAATAGCCAGCTTATTCGGTAGTGCGGAGAAAGAAGAAGAGAAGCCCAAACGAAGCGGTAACAACAACCGTGGCGGCCGCAATCGATCGAGTTCGCGTGGCCAACGTGGTCAGCAGAGCCGAAATCGAGGTGACCGCAATGATCGCGCAGCAAAGAGCGACGGTGATGACAAATCAGCGACTGATGAGCATGATAATTCGGGTGCAAAAGCCGAACGTGGAGAACGTCGTTCGCGAGGCGGACGTCGCGGTGGGCGCAATAGAGACAACACACAGGACAACTCTGCCGCGTCAAACAACGACGACTCAATCGCGGAAAATAGCGGAGAGAACAGCACTTCTGAGCGCAGTGGCAACGATGAGACGCGACGACGACGATCTCGCTCACGTAGCGGCGATCGCAAAGAGGAAACTCGCGGCGATCAAAAGGCAGCAGAAAATGACTTAGCTGCAGATGATGAAAGCGCAAAATCTGAGTTTTCACGACGTCCAGCAAGCCGGCGACCCAAAAACACGACTCCGCGCAAGCGTGGGCCGCGTCCCGACCTAGAGAAACCCACTGAGGCAACGGCTGCAACTGAAGACGAGACGAAGCCTGAAATCGCGGCAGCAGCGCCGTCGACTGCACTGGAGTCAGAAGTATCTCGCCGACCGTCGCTCGCCGAAGCACTAGACACGATCAGCGCAAACGCCGTGAGGGAGGAATTGCCCGCACAGAGCGAAGAGTCTGTTGTACCAGCGGAGGTCAGCGCAGAGGTGAACAACGAAGCAAACGAAGAGACTAGCGCTGTCGAAACCGACGCAGCGAGCGAGCCAAGTGGGCGTAAAACGCGTGAGAGACGTCCTCGCCGACCGCGTAAACGTGCGCCGCGTGATCAAGAAGCCGCAGCGACTACATCGTCTGATGAGGAAGTCGCTCAAGCCGATGCGACCCCGTCTGCGGACACTCAGGAGCAAAGCGCTCCAGTAGAAGCCGTAGAAGTCTCAGAAGCTGCAGAAACCGTAGAAGCAGTTGAAGCAGTAGCTGCAATTCAATCTGCGGAGATTGCAACACAGTCTGCGGAAGTTGTTGTGGACACTACGCAGACGCCTGAAACCGTTGCCGAAGCACCCACGGACGTTGCTGCACAGCCTTCACCGCGAAGACGAGCGCCTAACGACCCGCGCCACAAGCGCGGCTAACAATTTAGTCAGGAATTTTACAAAAATCATGTAAAAAAATACCCCGCTGGCATTCGCCAGCGGGGTATTTTTTTTTGCGGCCGTCTAATTCGCAGAGCTCACCTTAAGAGATGAACTTTACACTTAAAGCGCGGCTTCTAGTTCGGGTAATGCAACGAATAAGTCGGCTACGAGGCCGTAGTCGGCGACCTGAAAAATAGGTGCTTCTTCATCCTTATTGATGGCAACAATCACCTTGCTGTCTTTCATACCGGCAAGATGTTGAATCGCGCCCGAGATACCCACGGCAATGTAGAGGTCAGGAGCGACGATTTTACCGGTTTGTCCAACCTGGTAATCGTTAGGCACAAATCCCGCGTCAACGGCTGCGCGTGATGCGCCGATGCCCGCGCCCAACTTGTCTGCGACTTTTTCGAGTAGAACGAAATTGTCACCACTCTGCATGCCACGACCACCCGAAATAATGATGCTTGCTGCCGAAAGGCTTGGGCGCTCTGATACCGACAGTTCTTCCGAAACGAAACTTGCAACGCTCTGCTCAATCACCGTGTCAACAGCGTCGACTGATGCAGAACCGCCTTCCGCCGCAGCCTCAGCGTATGCGGTCGTCCGCACAGTGATCACCTTAATCGCATCGCCGCTTTGCACTGTCGCCAATGCGCTACCAGCGTAAATGGGACGAACGAACGTGTCGGTTGACTTAATAGTCACTATGTCAGATATCTGTGCGACATCGAGAAGCGCAGCCACTCTTGGCATTAAGTTTTTACCCGTTGTCGTAGCGGGCGCCAGAATATGGGTAAAATTGCTCGCCACTTGGGCAATAAGCGGAGCGACAGCTTCTGGCAATTGATGCGCGTAGACTGCAGAGTCCGCCACCAAAACCTTGGCAACGCCAGCGATCGATGCGGCTTCGTTAGCTGCCGCTTGACAGTCGGTACCGACGACTAAAAGGGTTATCTCTGCGCCTAGCTCTGCGGCCGCAGTAATTGTATTGCGCGTCGCAGACTTAATGCTCGCGTTATCGTGTTCGGCTACTACTAATGTTGTCATCGTTTCCACCTATATTACTTTGGCTTCGGTTTTGAGCTTTGCGACCAATTCGTCGACCGACTCAACCATGATTCCTGCAGACCGTTCGGCAGGCGCCTCGACGCTGAGCGTCTTAAGATTAGAGCTGACATCCACGCCAAGTTCGGCAGGAGTTGTTGTATCGATTGGCTTTTTCTTTGCCTTCATAATGTTAGGTAATGAGGCATAACGGGGCTCGTTCAGTCGCAGGTCTGTGGTTAACACTGCCGGTAGATTCAGGATTACTGTTTGCTCACCGCCGTCGATTTCTCTCGTTACTTCAATTTTACCCTCGCGGACTTCGGCATTGCAGGCAAAAGTACCCTGTGGCCAATCACAGAGCGCGGCAAGCATTTGACCCGTCTGATTATTATCGGTATCGATCGATTGCTTACCGAGAATAACGAGATCTATACCCTCTTTCTCTATAACCGCTTTCAGGAGCTTGGCAATGGCGAGGGGTTCAAGCGCTTCGTCGTTCTCAATAAGAATGCCCCGGTCGGCGCCGAGCGCGAGCGCAGTGCGGATCTGCTCTTGACACTGTGTCGCACCAATCGATACCGCGATAACCTCATCCGCAGTTCCGGCTTCCTTCATGCGGATAGCCTCTTCAACGGCAATTTCACAGAAAGGATTGATTGCCATCTTGGCATTGGCGAGGTCGACACCTGTCCCATCTGACTTTACTCGAACTTTTACATATGCGTCGACGACGCGCTTAATAGCTACAAGAACCTTCATGGATTCTCCCATTAGAAGCTGCACTCAAGGCAGGCTTCGGTCTGATTTACGAGGTGGTATACAGCAGAGTATACAAGTTGATCCGCGGCGTTCTGCGGGGTTAAGACATTGCGCTCAGCGTCTTAAAACAGCCGCTAATCATGCCGCTTTTGCCTGCTCAGGTCAAATAACGAGAGTATTTATGACAGCGTATTGCCAACAGCGCGGCGCGAGAAAAATTGTGTGTGCGTGTCGCGAAAAACCATTTTATGCCAAAGCAAAAAATACTCCGCTACTCCAAATGCCAAGACTATGAGTTGAGTCTTCGCCTATCTTTCCTGCCGTACTATCTGCAGCACAATCTACAGCACTCTCAACAGCAGTATCAGCTCTGTTAACAACCAGCTCTGCCAGCTGATAGAACACCGATCGCGAAACCAAGCCCAGCAGTCCCGCTCTCACATTTACGGTAGGATGAGGCTCAGCGTTTCCGCTGCTCTCAGCACCGATAAACAATGGATGCTCCGCGCCGATCGCAACCTCTTCGCCGAGGCTTGTGCGTAAATGGAGCGTCTGCGTCGAAGCATCACCGGCATTTTCAACCCTGAGCGTGGTCAGCAGAAACGGACAGTCTTCGACTCGGATGCGCACTTTCTCAAAGGGGGTTACCAGAAAGTACTCCCCTTCGTTAAACAAGAGAACAGAGGCAAACAGCTCTGCCATACCTTTACGCCTGATCGGGCGACCTTCATGCCACCAACTGCCATCCCGACGAATCTCGATATCGATATCTCCACAAAAGGGAGGATTCCACAAATGCACAGGCGCCGCGCCGCGCCAATCACCGGATTCCGCAGCCGCTGCTATCGACTTAATTTTATCTGCTGCTAAGTTTTTAATGAGCGTCTCTCCCGTTTCTTTTGCCGTGATTTACTACTGGTTCTCGTCTTTGGCGACGTATTCGGCGCACCAGACACGCCCCCAATTGCTCTCCAATTTAGCATAGAGCTGTTACACTGCAAGGCTAAGAATCGCAGGCAGCCAGACGGACCGAAGACTCATGGATATCCCTAAACCTCAGGCCGGAAAACTAGCGCAAATACCTGCCGATCGCTTCACCGAGCTTTTACTTAATTCAACCCCACTGATCGATGTAAGAGCCGAATGTGAATACCACGATGGGCATATCCCTCACTCGGTCAACCTGCCTTTGTTAAACGATGGAGAACGGGCGGAGGTCGGCACTTGCTACAAACGGAAAGGGCAAGAGGCAGCGATCACGTTAGGCACTGAGCTCGTTTCCGGCGATACTAAAAAAGAAAGAATGTCTGCTTGGATACGCTTTATAGCAGACAATCCAACGGCGGTAGTACTTTGTTTTCGAGGAGGCCTGAGGTCTCAGACTGTACAAAAATGGCTTGCCGAAAACGGATTGCAGCGTCCGTTGATAAGCGGAGGATACAAAGCCCTGCGCCGTCATTTGCTGCGCACGACAATACGTGTCGCAAGCGAAAAAAAGATCATAATCGTAGCGGGAAAAACCGGAACGGGTAAAACTCACCTGATCAACAACCTCACGCGCTCGGTCGATCTCGAAGGTCTCGCCAATCATCGCGGTTCGGCATTCGGCAGGCGCGTGTCAGCACAGCCCGCTCAAAGCGTATTTGAAAATCTATTAGCCCTCGATTTATTGAGACAAGAGCGCGAGGGCGGAGCGACACTTTTCCTTGAGGATGAAAGCAGAGCGATCGGGTCGATCTCGCTCCCTCTAGAACTGCATCGTGCAATGAGCGTCGCGCCAATCGTTCGCGTAGAAGAGTCGTTGGATTTTCGGGTTGAGACAATACTTAACGATTATATTGTGTCTAATCTTACGGATTTCAGGCTGCTAGACCCTGTGCAAGGAGACTTTTTATTTTCGGAGTCTCTTCTTGCTAGTTTGGATAGAATAAAAAAGCGACTCGGAGGCGAGCGTCATTCGGCTCTGCGCGACATCATGTCTGCGGCTCTCACTAGCAATAACGACCATGACCAGCATCGCGCATGGATACGAGGATTACTTGTCGATTACTACGACCCGATGTACGAGTATCAGATGACAAAGAAAGCGCGACGCGTTGTGTTTAAAGGCGACAGCGACACATTCCTCGAATGGGCAAGCGAGTTCGATCAGCTACAAACCTAAGTCACAAGAAGTAACCTACACTAGGCGGCACGAAGCGCATGGCCATTACTCGATTCAAATTAGACGACACACTCCGGAAAGCCCTCGACTCGGGCATTACGTTACTCACCCCAAACTATCGTCTTGCCGCGTCTGTCCTCGAAGCGTTTGGCGGTGCATCCGCCACTACAAGCTGGCGCGAGCCCAATGTTGTTCCTGTCGACATCTGGATCGCGCAAGTGTGGGAAATGCTTTCTACACGCGGACTAAGCCCCTATGTCGACTTGGACATACTGGAACCAGGCCTCGAAAGAGAGCTCTGGCTAGAAGCCGTAGAGGAGACACGCGAAGAGCATCCTCTTATCGACGCCTCCGCAATGGCGCGCATTGCCTCGCGCGCTTTTCAAGATCTTCGCCGCGCCTCTGCCGAGAGCAGCGTGCACTGGCTACAAGAGTATGATTATCTCGACGATGTCGCACTTTTTAATACGTGGCAAACCCATTTTTTATCGCGATGTGACGCCTTAGGGCGCATAACCTTGGTCGAGGCGACCTCCCTACTCGCCCAGAAATTAGACGCTTCGAGCGCGAAATTACTCGGCGATATAGCGACTCTCAATTTCTATGAAACGCCGGCAAATTATCGCGCCCTGTTCGAGCGTCTATCCGAACACACTTCATTACGCGGATTTCTGACGCTCGATGAAAGCCGGTTTTCAGAGACGCCGAACGATCTTCTGGCTGCAAACAACGTGACTGCTTGCAGGACCGAATTCAAAGAGCAGGCTAACGAAATCCAAGCCGCGGCTAATTGGGCACTGATGCTGCAACAAAAAGACCCTGGGTCTCATATCGGTATCATAACGCCGGCACCTGCAAACGTGCAGCAAGATCTCGAGCGTGCGCTTCGCCGCAGCTATGACCAAAACGCATTCCTCCATATTATAGAAAAGCCCCATCTGATAAACTCGAGCAACACCGGCACCACACTGTCCGACACCGCGCTAGCCAAGGATGCGCTACTCTTACTGGGGCTCAATAAAGAGCGGCAATCGCTCGTCGACTTTTGCAGATTATTGAGATCACCTTTTGTTATCGGGGCAAAGGAAGAATCCGAGCAGAGAATCAGGTGCGAACGAGTCCTCAGGCGCCGATTGCAGGCTAACACTCGTCGCCACGCGATCACCAGAATCACAGGGGCGAATGAAAAAGATTATGCATGCCCGTTATTACACAACGCCATGCTCGACGCCCGCACTCTTCTTCGGTCAGCCGAAACCAAGACCACGGCGCGTGCATGGGCTAGCGTTTTCCGCGACCAACTCGCCCTCCTTGGCTGGCCTGGTGACAAAAACTCACTTATCGAAAAGGCGTCACTCGATGCTTGGGAAACTGTACTCAGCGCGTTCGAACAAAGCAGCGAACTTGGCAGATCACTGACTCTAAATGCAGCGCTCGGCGCGTTACAACGCCTTGTAGACGAGCATCGGAGGCAGAATGTTTACCGCCAGCAATGCGCGCTTTCGCTGTATTCGCCGGCAGAGGCTGCTGGAATGCATTTTACGCATCTGTGGCTTCTCGGTTTCGACGATCAGAGCTGGCCACAAGCCGCCCACCCCAATCCTCTCATTCCGCCTGCGCTGCAACGGGAACTAAACATTCCAGGCTCTAATGCCTCGCTTCAATATTCGGCTGCTAGAAACGATTTAGCAGTATTGTGCTCAAACGTGAGTAAGAGTGTCGTCGCCAGCTATTTCTCACAAGGTGGCGATTCTGAATTCCGTCTCAGCAATTTATTATCGAGTCTGCCCTTTAATGGCGCCACGCAGGCCATTGCCCTCAAAGCAGATAAACCGCCTAGTGCAGACCTAAGGGGAGAGTTAGAAGAGTTTCTCGACCAACGTCGAGTGCCCGTTTCGAGCCTCGAAAAAATTCGTGGCGGACAAGCACTGATCACCTCTCAGTCGCAATGCCCCTTCCAAGCCTTTGTTAAAAGGAGACTCAATACCGAAGAACTCGACACATTTAAACACGGCCTCGATCACCGTGAACGTGGCCAAGCGATTCATGTGGCATTGGAAAACTTGTATGCAGCAATCCCGCATAAAGCAGCGCTTGTCTCTTTAATAAGCAGCCGCGATGAGGAATTAGACACGAAGCTAAACGCGGCTGTGGCGGTCGCCATAGAGGAGCTTAGAAAACAACAGCCTGAGCTGATGGGACCTGTTTTCTCAGAGATTGAGTCTGCGCGCATCAAACGAATGCTTACGAGGTTTATCCTTCGAGACAGTGAGCGCGGTGACTTCACGTCGAGCTCGCTTGAAAAACAGTTTATCCTCTCCTTACCGGGCTTAAAACTTAGCCTAAAAATCGATCGGATCGATCAACTCAATGATGGTAGTTTTGCGCTAATCGATTATAAAACTGGCAGCACGATCAAGGCGATCAGCTCGCTTCAGCACGCGCGGCCCGAAGAGATGCAGCTTCCAGTCTATTCGACTGCGGTCACGCGAGATGCAAACCTCGATGTCTCTGCACTCGCTATCGCTCAAGTTAATCTCAAAGCGGTTGGCTACAAGGCTTTGGCACGAGGCGCCAACTTCGATCCGAGCATCGCCCCGCTGACCGGAGGCAAGCCGACTGCAAAAGACAAAACCTTTGAGCGAGACCTAATTTCAGACGCCGCAAAATGGTCAGAAAAAAGGGCAAGCTGGGCAACGCTGGTCGATGAACTTGGCGCAGAGTTTGTAGCGGGCGAGTCGAGGGTTGCCCCGATCAAGTCAACGACAGTCTGTGAATACTGCCGACTACAAAGTGTCTGCCGAATTACCGCACTAAGAGCAGATGATGGATTTGACGCAGAAGACGACAGCGATGGAGCAGAGGTATGACGGGGGTTGTAGAAGACAGTGGCGAGCGCGAAATGGCGCTCGATCACGAAAACAGCTACATCGTACAAGCGCCTGCCGGCTCAGGAAAAACAGAGCTTCTAACGCTGCGTTACATGAGCCTTTTAGCCCGCTGCGGTGAGCCCGAGGAAGTGCTAGCTATCACGTTTACTCGTAAAGCGGCGTCGGAAATGCGCGACAGGATTATTAAATCGCTGCAGGCGGCTAAAGACCACCGAAGCAAGTACAGTATTACTCTACTAATGAGCGACAGCGAAGAAAACCCGATTAAGGACTCCCTTAAACGGCAAAATTTTCGCATAGCAAACAGCGTTCTCGACGCAGATGCCGAGAAAGGCTGGAACTTAGACCGGCATCCGGGAAGGCTGCGTATACAGACAATCGACAGTTTCAATATTTATCTGGCTAATCAACTGCCCATCGCTTCGCGAGTGGGTGGAGACTTGAGCGTAACGACCGACGTCACCCCACTCTTTCAATCGGCTATTACCGCGACGCTGTCGTTACTCGAAGATGAGAGTGATGATGGTGCGAGCGTTAGAGCATTGTTCTCTCATTTAGATAATGACATATCACGCATCGAACCATTGCTGCTGAGTTTATTGAATAAACGAGACCAGTGGCTGGACTCTCTCTCGGCATTACTTTCCAATCCCATCGATGCACAGAATACGCTAAAAAATTATATCGATGAGCTTGCAGTCGAAACGCTTGAGTCACTCGCCGATTGTTTAGCGCCGTATGCGGCCACCCTAATTCAACTCAATAATTATACGTCTGAACATTGGTTAGCCAAAAATGGCCCTGGACCAATTGCTCTCACCTCGATGCCCACGGCCAGTAGCGAAGACCTAGAACATTGGACACAGCTTACAAGACTGCTTTTGACTGGCTCAGGCAGTTGGCGTGCACGTATTACCGTGACAGAAGGCTTCCCTAATCCTAAGAACGTGCCGAAAGAGCTAACGGAAACTGCTACTAAAGCGATTCAAGAAATCAAAAGTCTCATCTCTGAAATCGCCGAAAGCCCGCAAGGTGAATTAATCCGTTACTCGTTACAAACACTTACAGGCCTCCCCTCCGCAGCGTCCATTAATAACCAATGGCCGCTCTTGTCTGCACTTCTCAAGACGCTGCGCAGATTGAATCAGGAGCTGATTCTAGAATTCACACGCCGCAGCGTGATCGATCACACTCAAGCGGGCGGCGCCGCTGTCGCTGCACTCGCCGACTATGACGGCCCCACAGAGCTTGCTCTTGCGCTCGACAGCAAACTTTCGCATATCTTGATCGATGAATTTCAAGATACCTCTGAGCGCCAAATCGAGCTTATTAAGCGGCTGATTAGCGGATGGACGCCCGGGGATGGTCGAACGCTTTTCGTCGTCGGCGATGCGATGCAGTCTTGCTACAATTTCCGTAATGCGAATGTCGGTATCTATTTAAATGTACGCGCCAATGGCATCGACGACCATCCCGTATTACCGCTCGATTTAACGATGAATTTTCGTTCTCAAGCGCCTTTGGTACGAAAGATAAATCAAATTTTTTCACAGGCTTTTCCTGAGCATGAGAATATCTCTCAAGGTGCTGTTCGCTACTCTAATTCAGTTGCTGGCCGCGAGGCATCAGCAATCGCACCCTTGAGCGCGACATGGATTAGCTACCCCGAAAGCGAGCGCTTGCCTGAAGCAAAGAGTCTCGAGGCGAAGAAAATAGCGGGAAGAGTTAAACAATTGAAAGCGGGTGACCCGAGCGCTTCGATAGCAATACTCGCGAGAACACGCAATCAGTTTAAACACATCGTCGCCGAATTCAGAGCCGAAGGCATCGACTGGCTCGCCACTGACATAGACCGTCTCAGCACGCTCACAATCATTAGCGATCTAATCGCTTTGCTAAGAGCATTGATCAATCCCGCTGACAAAATTGCTTGGCTTGCTATCCTTCGCGCGCCTTGGTGTGGCCTCGACAGTGCAGACCTTTTCTATGTTGTAAGCAGTGATAAAAACGCGAGCATTTGGAAAAACCTACAAACATTAAGCAGCTCCTTGACCGAATCACAAAATGACGAGTACACCTTGTCAAAAGAGGGATTAGCGCGGGTAACAGCGATTAGCTCCACGCTCGATGTGCTATTGCAGGCAAGAATGCATTGTTCTGTCCGCGAACTCATGGAATGCGCCTGGCAACTGCTTGGGGGCGACGCGCTTATAGCTAACAACGTTGAGGAGAGATCCGTAGCGTATTTCTTCACACAGTGCGATCAACATGAAAACTGCTACGGGATAGATGATGTCGAGGCGTTTGCAGAAACGATTGAGCAGAGTTTTATACCCAGCGAAATAAATGAAAGTGAGAGTCAGGAAAGTGGCACAGTTCATCTCATGACGATTCACAAATCGAAAGGACTACAATACGATCACGTCATTATCCCGCAGCTCAATGGAAAAAGCCGCTCTAACGACAAAGATCTCGTCATCCTGCACAACCGATTAAACCGAAGAGGAGTCGCAAGACTTTTCATTGCTGCGTTACCTGACCCTGGAAACGAAACCGGCGGCAACAAACAACCTGACGACACACTTTATGAATTCGTCAAAGGCGAGCATAAGCAGAAAGATCTCTACGAAGAAACTCGTCTGATCTATATTGCGATGACACGCGCAAAGCATAGCGTAAGCCTCTATGCCACGCTGCCCGAAAACACAGACAAAGAAGGTAATGCGAAAGCCCTAGCACCCGCAAACAACTGCCTTCTGGCACGCATATGGGAGCCGCTGCTAGGTCTTAACGATTTTTCGCCCGCGCAAATAGCGATCGGCGCTCCAACCAAAAACACGCCAGTCGAATCCGCTGATAACTTCCCTGCGATCACATCGATTAAGCGGTTTCGCACTGTATGCCGCGTATCCGAAGATCAGATGCGAATCATTACAGAGCAACTGGCACCTACACTTGCCGAAGAAAAAGCAAATGAAGATACTCAAGACAAAGAGCGCCAACTGTCGAAACTGCTAGGGACTCTTAGCCACGCTTTTCTCGAAGCGTTCTGTCTCAGCGCCTTCGATCCCGAGGTAACCCTCCATGCTTTAGCGCCCCGCTGGCGGCGCAAACTGATCAGACTCGGTGTCGACGAAGCGCAGGCAGAGGCTCGAATAGTGGAAACGCAGCGGGAACTTTTGCGCTGTCTCAATGGCGCGAATAGGTGGGTTTTTGATAGCGTCGGCGTACAAGCTGAATGCGAACTCAAGCTCGCTACGAGTGAGCGCCAAGGCGATGAGGAGTATCACAAACACCGAGTTGTCGACCGCACCTTAGTCGTCAATGGAGAACGCTGGATTATCGACTTCAAGACCTCTCACAAACATGAGGCGCAAACTGAAGAAGAATTTATTGCCTCACAGAAAGAAGAATATCGGCCACAGTTGGAGAGCTATGGCGAATTATTTAGAGGGTTCGAAGACACGCCACAGCGTCTTGCGCTACTGCTAACCTCGATCGATGCGCTCGTTGAGCTGTGATCAATCCCTATTCTAATTCGGCGTCAGCAACAGCGAAAATCCCCGGCGCGTTTCGAAGATAACCTTTGTAGTCGAGCCCGAAACCGAATACAAACCTGTCTTCTATCTGCAGACCAATGCACTCTGCGCGCGCGCCATGGATTCGGCGCTCGTGCAGTTTTTCGACAAGCACGGCACCGTAAGCCTTTGTAGCGCCTTGCTCGAGAGCATAATCGCAAACTGCTTTAAGCGTATTGCCTTCATCGAGTATGTCGTCCACTACAATAACAGGCCTGCCCGCTAGCCGCTCTCGAGGATAGCTTAACCAATTGAGCTCCCCTCCCCTCACTTCATCTCGATAACGGGTAGCGTGCAGATAGTCAACCTGCAATGGAAAATCTAAAAGCGGCGCCAAGCGCCCCGTGAGTATCAGCCCGCCATTCATAACACAGAGTAGCAAAGGATCGCTGCCTGCAAGATCGCGCGTAATCTTCTCTGCCATGCGCACAATCGCAGCATCGCAAGCTTTGTCATCAAACAGACACGTTGCCGTTTGGCGTATGCGCTCAATATCCAAAGTGTCGGCATGTAGCGCGTTCAAAATCATGACTGGGCGGCCTGAACTAATTGAATCTTATCTAAGCCATCGATAGTGCGAGTCGGGAATGCAAAATCGGCGTCGTGTTTATGAACAATGTCGATAATTTTCAACATGACATCCTGTTTGATCTCATGGAACTCAATCCAGTTCGTTGTCTTCGTAAACGTGTAGATAAAGAAATCGAGCGAGGATGCTGAATACGACACGAAGTTGACGATCAATGTATGAGACGCATCTATCGCTTCGTGCGATTGCAGCATTGCTTTCACTTCATTAACAATCACGCCCATTTTCGACGCGTCGCTATAGCGAATGCCAATTGTCTCCTTGATACGACGATTGGTCATACGCGAGGGGTTCTCGAGCGCCAATTTATTAAACAATGAATTGGGAATATACAATGGCCGTTTATCGAAGGTTCTTACCACGGTAAGTCGCCAGCCTATTGTTTCAACCGTGCCCTCGATCTCTCTATCGGGCGAGCGTATCCAGTCGCCAATCGCAAAAGGCCTATCAAGGTAAATCATCAGACCGCCAAAAAAATTGGCCAGCAGGTCCTGTGCAGCAAAACCAACGGCAATACCACCAACTCCACCGAATGCCAACAGCGCCGTAATTTGTATTCCGAGCGTGGGTAGTAACACCAAGATCGCCGAGATTACGACAGACAAACGCAGCAGCTTTGCCAATGCAATTAGCGTCGTTGGGTCTAATGAGGTTTGAGTTGGGTGTTCACCGGCAAGAATCTTGCGCCGGATTCTTTCTTCGGCCAGAGAAATGAAACGCACCAAAAACCAAGCCACGAGTATGACCAGCGCAACCTGCCGAGCCAGATTAATGTTTTCCACGGAGAATAGAGAATTGTCGATATAGCCGTCGCTCACGCCGATTGCAGCTAGCAGGCCAAACACTAAAATTAGCGAACTCAGTGGTCGCTTAGCCGCCTCGAGTAACGCATCGTCCCAAACATTAGCGGTTTTTTCGAAATGCCTTGCAAGAACCACTAACGCACGCATCGCTATTAATCTAAATAGCAGTGTTAACGTGACAATAAGGAATAGCTCTGCACCCCAGTCTAATTCACGGAGCGTCTCTACTGAAAAATAATCTTGCATCGGTCTACCTTTTCGAAGAATTTAGCCTAACTAGCCGGCAATGATTTTATTATTTGAATCGCTCGAGACCATCGCGACGAATCAGCAAAGTGATAGTTAACTACCTCCTCGTTACGGGCCATTTCCGCAAGACGTCGGTCAGAGGCTTCGTTCCTTTGCTCGGGATTGTTCTCGAGATAATCGGCAACTCGTCGAGCAGCCTCGCTGTCGTTGCAGACCAGTACCATATCGCAGCCCGCTGCGAGCGCTAGCTGCGCTCTGACCTCAACGCTGCCCACGCCATGTGCCGCATCCATCGTCAAATCGTCGCTAAAAATCACACCATCAAAGGACAATTGATTACGAAGAATGTCCTGCAACCAAAATGGAGAGAAGCCTGCACATTGGGCGTCCACTTGCGGGTAAATCACATGAGCAGGCATTATGCCACCGAGCGAGGTTGCCAGCGCATTAAACGGCACAAGATCATGTATCTCGATTTGTTCAAAAGCACGCGGGTCGACAGGCAGTTCAACGTGGGAATCTGCGTCAACTGTCCCGTGGCCCGGGAAATGCTTTCCGGTCGCCGCCATTCCCGCGGAGCGCATGCCCTCTACATACCTTAGTGCAAGCGCGCTTAGTTGTTTGGGGTCTGAGGAAAATGCCCTATCTGCAATAACGCGACTCGTTTCACTGAAGACATCGAGAACCGGCGCAAAGCTGAAGTCCACTCCGATAGCCAAAAGCTCGGCGGCCATCGCCCATCCGCACTCTTCGGCTGCCTCAAGGCCTGCCGCTTCGTCCTGACAGAAGAGCATGCCGAGACGCGCTAACGCAGGGAGCGAAAGAAAACCCTCGCGAAATCGCTGCACCCGCCCGCCTTCTTGATCTACGGCAATCAACAGGGTCGGATTGATTTCCCGCACAGCACGGATCAGCCCAGTAACTTGGCTCTTGGTTTGGTAATTACGCGAAAATAGGATGAGACCGCCGACACTGCGGCGCTTTAACAGATTTTCATCCGCCGCACTTAACTGTGTCCCCTCAATACTTACCATCAACGCTCCCCTCGGCGGGGGCTTGCACGATGGGCTTAACGAGTCTTTAACGTTAATGTTCTCACACTCCAAATATCCAATGTGCCGGGATTATCCCATAGCGCTGCATCGAGTTGAACGTAAAGCCATGGCTGAATTAATTGCTTGCAACACACTCTTTACTGTATATAATCACAGCTGTTGATAAACACAGGAGAAACCCATGTTAAAGCTTACACTCCGCCAGCAGCAGATACTTAATTACATAAAAGACTATCTCTCTGAAACAGGCTACCCGCCGACTCGGTCCGAGATAGCACAAAAAATGGGCTTTCGCTCGCCCAATGCGGCCGAGGATCATTTGCGCGCATTAGCAAGAAAAGGCGCCATCGAAATCCAACCCGGTGCTTCTAGGGGCTTACGATTACCGATCAATGAGCAGCTAGGCCTCCCAATCATCGGGCAAGTTGCCGCAGGCAGCCCGATTCTCGCTCAGGAATCTATCTCCGAATACTGCGACATTCCACCGACGTTGTTCACCCCGCATGCCGACTATCTCCTTACGGTTAAGGGTATGAGTATGATCAACGTAGGTATATTCGAAGACGACCTGCTCGCTGTCCATAAAACCGACAGGGCCAACGATGGAGACATCATCGTCGCGAGAATAGACGAGGAAGTAACGGTCAAACGCCTCAAAAAAGGAAAGACGCCATATACTCTCAGCCTAATTGCCGAGAATCCAGATTTCGCGCCAATTGAGGTGGATGTAAGACTCAATGAGTTCGCAATCGAGGGTATAAGCGTCGGCGTGATACGACGCCACTAGGCTTTATTACGCCTAGCCAGGGGTGAAGGCTAGGGGCACAGGCCACAGAAACTAAAAACGCCCGCTGCCGAATCCGGCTGCGGGCGTTTTCAGACTTATCAATCTGGTTTCGCGAATTGCTTCACTAGCTTCTAACGCCTAATGAGCCACCAGTTAGTCTGCTCATTTTACCGCTTGCTTTACGCCTTCTTTACCGCTTTTTTTACCACCTTCTTCACAGCCTTTTTGGCGACTTTTTTTACGGCTTTCTTCACTGCCTTTTTGACTGCTTTCTTCGGGCCAGCCTCGCCGCTGCCCTCTTCCTTCCAGGCACCACCGGTATAGAAGGCCTTCCAACCCGACGCCTTCTTGTCGATTTCGCTCTGAACATAAATTTCAGCAGTCTTACGGCTATAGCGAACGATGCTCGGATTACCCACATCGTCTGCTGCTGGTGCGACCATCAGATACGCGTACTTTGGGTCTATCTCAGACGCATGGGGTAGAAGCTCCGCCACAAGTGGTGCTCTTGTCTCACGGTTTCGCGGGAATTGACTCGCAGCGAGGAATAATCCCGCCGCGCCATCGCGCAAAATATAATGATCGTCCACTGTTTCGCACTGCAACTCAGGCATCGGTACCGGATCCATTTTAGGCGGCGCCGCTTGACCGTTACGCAAGAGCTTGCGAGTGTTCTTACAGGACTCATTACTACAGCCAAAATACTTGCCGAACCGACCAGTTTTAAGCTGCATGTCCTTCGAACATTTATCGCACTCGATGATAGGACCATCGTAACCGCGAATCTTAAATTCGCCGCTCTCGACCTCGAATCCGCTGCAATCGGGATTATTGCCGCAGACATGCAATTTGCGCCCTTCGTCGAGGAGATAACTATCCATAGCGGTGTTACACAGTCCGCAGCGGTGCTTTTTGCGCAGTAGGACGTTTTCAGCAGCCTCAGCCTCCTCCGCGGTATCGGTGCGAATCGCATCCTCACCAGGGGTCAGGTTAATCGTTTGTTTACATCGCTCCTTAGGAGGCAACGCATAACCGGAACAGCCAAGAAAGACGCCGGTCGAGGCGGTACGAATCTGCATATTGCGCCCGCAATTTGGGCATTCGATATCGGTTTCGGTCGGGTCGTTCGTTCGCATCCCGCCGTCGGCAGTTTCAGCGAGCGCTAATTCAATGGTGAAGCGCTCATAGAATTCGTTGAGCAGCACTTTCCAGTTCTTTTCGCCCGAGGCGACCGCATCGAGAGACTCTTCCATCTTCGCGGTAAAGTCGTAATCCATCAGATCAGCAAAACTTTCGATCAACCTTTCGGCAACAATATCGCCCATTTTGAGCGCATAGAATCGCTTGTTCTCCACGCGTGCGTAGCCGCGGTCCTGGATTGTCGAAATAATCGCTGCGTAAGTCGATGGCCGGCCAATCGCCTTTTTCTCGAGTTCTTTAACGAGGCTCGCTTCGGTAAATCTCGGCGGCGGCTTGGTAAAATTTTGCTGTGGCATGAGCTCATTAAGCGCGAGCTTATCGCCTTCTGTCACCGACGGCAGTACTACATCCTCATCTTTCGAAGGCATCGCCCGTAAGTATCCATCGAACTGCATAATCCGACCTTTAACTCGCAATTCGAAATCGGCCGCTCCGATGCTAATGCTCGAACTTAGGTACCGAGCTGGCGGCATTTGACAGGCAACGAAATATTGCCAGATCAGTGTATAAAGCCGTACCGCATCGGGCTCCATCTGATTGAGGAGCGTTTCGGTCATGCGCACATCGGTCGGTCGAATGGCTTCGTGGGCCTCTTGAGCGCCCTCTTTCGAGCTATAAAAGAGCGGCTTTTCGGGCAGATACTCAGGGCCAAACTTTTTCCCAATGTAATCTCTACACATCGCGATAGCATCGCCACTTAGATGTGTCGAGTCGGTACGCATATAAGTTATGTAGCCGGCCTCATAAAGGCGCTGCGCCATGTTCATTGTCTTTTTAACGCCAAAACCAAGCCGCGTGCTCGCTGCCTGCTGAAGTGTAGACGTAATGAGAGGCGCTTTTGGCTTCGATGACGTCGGCTTGTCGTCTCGCTTAAGCACAGTAAAGTCGCTCGCCTGCAATATTTCTAGCGCCGAATCCGTTTCCTGCTTGCTGGTTGGGCGAAAGTTTGCACCCGCCTGCTTAACCACTTGGCACCGAAGCGCTTCGGCCTTACCTGTTTCTAATGCAGCGAACACTTCCCAAAATTCGTCAGGAATAAACGCCCTAATCTCGCGCTCTCGCTCGACAACTAAGCGAACGGCTACTGATTGCACACGCCCCGCCGATAGGCCACGGGCGACTTTAGCCCAGAGCAGAGGCGACACCATGAAACCGACTACTCGGTCGAGAAAGCGGCGTGCTTGCTGCGCCTCGACATAGCGCATGTCTAATTCACCCGGCTTAGAGAAAGCCTCTTGAATCGCGCGCTGGGTAATCTCGTTAAAAACCACCCGCTTGTAGCGACTTTCGTCACCGCCAATAGATTCCTTTAGATGCCAGGCTATCGCCTCTCCCTCGCGGTCCAAATCCGTCGCGAGATAGATTGTGTCGGCGGTCTTTGCCAGCTTTTGCAGCTCCGATACCACCTTCTCTTTACCCGGCAAGACTTCATACCTTGCGGCCCAATCGTGGTCTGGGTCGATACCCATACGCTTGACGAGCTGCTCTTTTGCCTTCTTCTTTTTATAGGCAACTTTTTCGTCGGGCGCGAGTTTACGAGTCTTTGCGGCGGCGGCGGCACGCGCTTTGGGATCAACGGGCTTCGCTGACCCTGAGGTCGGAAGATCGCGGATATGCCCCACGCTCGATTTGACGATAAAGTCGGAACCGAGGTACTTATTAATAGTTTTCGCCTTCGCTGGCGATTCGACTATTACTAATGATTTGGACATAAACGCAACTCTTAGGGCAGTAGGCCGAGGCCGGAAGTGCGCGAGTATATAAGGAAGGGTTGTGGGTCGGTCAAGTGTTTACGCAAATTAGCGTGTAAACGATGAACAGAAACTTAGGCTATCTATCGCAATAAATGCGCTAGATAGCCTGCGATGACGGGGCTTCCCGAGTTAGTGGATACACCAAATTTGTTCAAGCAACATCAACGGTCCAGCCAAATTCATCTTCGGCTTCGCCTTTTTGAATACCGACAAGCAGATCATAGAGCTGCTGCATAACTGGACCAACGTGCTCTGGATCACCAATATCATGCCAATCACCATCGAACCAGATCTTACCAACCGGTGATAGAACCGCTGCGGTGCCACACGCCGCCGCTTCGCTAAATTGAGCGATCTCTTTGCGCAATTCAATCGGCCGCTCCTCAACCGTGAGACCGAGCTTTTTCTCAGCAAGCGTCATAATCGAGCGACGAGTAATGCTCGGCAAGATCGCGTCAGACTTCGGCGTCACCACCGTGCCGTCTTGCAGGACAACAACAATATTGGCAGATCCAGCCTCGTCTATGAAGCGCCGCTCTTTTGAGTCAAGGTAGAGTGCCTCGTTGGCGCCAAGCTCTTGCGCTCGCTTAGTGGCGAGCAAGCCACCCGCATAGTTGGCCCCTGCCTTGTAGCTTCCTGTTCCACTTGGGGCTGCCCGATCCATCTCTGAAACCGCTAATTTGATCGTTCCGAGCCCTGCCGTTTTATAGTACGGACCAACCGGCGACACGAAAACCCTAAACTCGTAAGACTGAGCAGGCTTAAGGCCAAGGTTTTCCCCTACGCCGATAAGCATCGGGCGGATATAAAGAGACGCGCCTGATCCATAGGGAGGCACCCAAGAAGCATTCACCCTGACCGTGTCACGCACTGCGCGCACAAACATCTCTTCTGGGACGTGGGGCATGAGTAGACGCTCGGCAGTTCGCCCCATCCTCTGCGCGTTGAGATCGGGCCTGAACAAAAGAATACGGCCGTCTGGCGCCGTTTGCGCTTTCATCCCCTCGAAACACTGTTGCGCGTAGTGTATAGAGGGAGCACCTTCGTGGATCGCGATAAATTCATCGCTAATCATCTCACCTTCGTTCCAGGCGCCATCACGCCAAACGGCGCGAAAGCGAAAATCTGTTTTCTTGTATTGGAATCCTAACTCTGACCAATTAAGGGACTGATTTTGATCGCTTGCGTTCACGCTTAATACCTATTCTTTGCCTGTTTATTATCGACATATTATCAGCTATCAATCAGCCAAACGCTAGCCACCCCAGCGATCGAATTGGCACACGCTTGGTGCGTAAAGCAGGTTTCGTGAAGTACTCCCCTAAGCTACACTAGCCGTACAGTTGGGCCACAGTCGAGTCCAAGCCATGACTTTGATTGAGCACACACTATGACCCACCCCTTTCCCTCCCTCGTCGATATCGGCGCCAATCTTACGCATGACTCTTTCGATACCGACTTTGATCAAGTGATCGAGCGCGCACAGGCAGCGGGCGTGAAGACGATTATGCTTACCGGCACCGATCTCAGCACCTCGCAACAGGCGGCGCAGTACAGCAAGCAACAACCCACTGTGTTTCGCAGTACGGCAGGCTTCCACCCCCATGTAGCAAGTCAATGGGATTCTGAGGCGAGTGCAGTTATTCGTGAATTAGTCGGCCGCGACGAGGTCGTCGCTATAGGTGAATGTGGCCTTGATTTCAATCGAGATTTCTCACCGCGCGAGACTCAACTGCAGGTTTTCGAAGAACACCTTAAGATAGCTGAGCTTGCGCAAAAGCCCCTCTTTCTGCATCAAAGAGAAGCACATGAGCCCTTTTTTGCATTGCTCGAAAGATACCGAGATAAAATCAAAGGTGGCGTGGTGCACTGCTTTACTGATAGTAAAGCAGCTCTGGATGACTATTTGGCCTTAGATATGTACATCGGCATTACCGGCTGGGTATGCGATGAGAGGCGAGGCGCAGCACTTCAGGAAATTGTTAAATACATCCCACCGGACAGGCTATTGATAGAAACCGATGCACCTTATTTACTGCCTCGCACTCTCAGACCAAAACCAAAATCACGACGCAACGAGCCTTGTCATCTTGTTGAAGTCGTCAGAATGCTCGCACAGTGTACGGGTCGGGAAGCCGAACAAATAGCAGAAGAATCGACGCGCAACGCGCATAGGCTTTTCGGCTTGCCTATAGGGAGTACAGGCACTTGATCCTCGCGCTAAGTCGTCTCGCCTGCCTTATAGACGTCAACTGCTCCAGCCAGAAAGTGAACTAGCTGCTCTTCACCGAAAGGCCAGCCTAACTCTACGCCATCGCAGACTCTTTTAAATACCGGTATTCGAATCCCGTAGGTCTCAACAAGCGCTGCATCGTCAGCAATATCTATGACATCAACTGCCAATTCGATGCGTTGGGAGTGCGCAACCGAGCCGAGCATTTGTTCTGCCTGTTCACAAAGGTGGCATCCCAGCGTCGTAAAAAAAAGGAGGTCTGCCGGCCTGTCGAAGGGCGACTCATGCTCATCACCTGACTCACCCATTGTTCGTTGCCCGCTGCGAGTTTTTATCAGAGCTAGAATACGCTGCCGAAATTTCCTTTAGCGCACTTTCGATCAGCGCAGGCCCCTCATAAATAAAGCCAGAATACAGCTGCACTAGATCAGCGCCGGCCTCCAAACGGGCGACGGCATCAGACGCTGTCATAATTCCACCGACGCCGATAATCGCCATGTTATCGCCCACTAAACATTTGATCTGGCGCAGTGTCGCGCAGGCTTTTTCAGTCAGTGGCGCCCCGCTCAATCCGCCTGTTTCAGCGGCATGGTTACTTCCCTGTACACATTCGCGATCGAATGTCGTATTCGTCGCAATCACACCATCTATTTCATGAGCAAGAAGTTTGGAGCAACACAGCTTAAGTTCATCCTCAGACATATCGGGCGCAAGCTTTACAGCAAGCGGCACAAAGCGCGAATGCGCTTTTTCAAGCTTGGTACGCTCGGAAACCAAAGCACTCAGCAAACTATCAAGCTCTTCGCCATATTGCAGCGAACGCAGCCCCGGCGTATTGGGTGACGAGATATTGATGGCAATATAATCCGCCACCGAATAACTTTTTCGGAGCCCGATGAGATAGTCCTCATTCGCATCACTAATTGGCGTGTCGGCATTCTTGCCTATATTCACACCTACAATGCCCTTCCTGTGACGACTTTCAAGCCGACTAAGCAGATGGTCAATACCCTTATTGTTGAATCCCAAGCGATTGATAATGCCACGCTCATTGGCGAGCCGAAACATTCTTGGCTTCGGGTTCCCGGGCTGAGGCCGAGGCGTGACAGTACCAAGCTCGAGCCAGCCAAAACCGAGAGCCTGCAGCGCATCAGCATAGTCGGCATTTTTATCGAGCCCCGCGGCAAGGCCGACAACATGCGGAAAGTCGATACCCATGACGGTTTTGGGTACTGCATATTTTTTTGTGCTTGCAGCAAGAATCCCCAACAAACCGACGCGCTCCCCTACACTCATCGCTTCCAGCGCGATGTCATGCGAAAGCTCTGCGGGCAGCCTGAAAAGCAGACTCCTAATCAATTTGTACACACTCTCTCCCTGCTCAATTTTGCTAAGAAATATATCGCTAAGCCAAACGTTTTAGTTCGCGTAGCGCAACGGTAATCATCGCCAGATCTGGTGTCTTCTCGGCGCGCAGGCGTGCAAACACACTTTTTGTTCTACTGATTGCAAAGGCATTGCTTTGGAACCATGCGTCGACTCGCTTACTCAACCCCTTCTGGCTGCGAGTTTCTTCAAGCAACTTCTTTGCCAGCACCCTTTGACGCCAAGCCAAGTCGTCGATCGCGCTGGCTCTCAGTCGCGACTCCCAGCTATTCGTTGGCGCAACCCCACTGATTAGCTCGCCCAACCAATCGAGACGTAATGCGTCACCTATTAGGTAATAAGTACTTATCATTGTTTCTAAGCTTTCCGACACGCTTTGTGACACATCGATCAAACTAAAAACAGGGGCCAAGAATAAGTACTTAGCAACGCTGTCGGCAAGCTCTTTGGGCAAGCCGGCCTTAACAAGAGCATCCTTCTTAGCCGTAAATTTCTTTTCAAGATTTTTTGGTAGACCCGCAGGAAGCATCGCAACCATAGCTTTAACACCGATCGCAAACGGCTTAATCTCCACGACCAAATCCTCTGTCGCAGGTCGATTTCGCAACAACCAACGCGTCGCATCGCGCACGAGCTTAATAAGAGCCAGCATGGTCTCGTCTTGATAGGACGACGCGACAGAGTAATCGAGAGATTCAATCGATTGCCATTGCGACTCAGCATCGAGCGCCTCTATCGCAAGAATAGACGCTCGTACAACGTCAGCAAGGCTCGCAGACGAGCCCGCCATCAGCTCGAAGACAAAATAAGCGCCGACCCTATTGACTAAGTAATTAGCCAACTGCGTTGCCATCAACTCATTGCGTAAAGGATGCTGATCTATCGCATCAGCGTAACGCGCAACCAAAGATTCAGGGAACGCTTTGAACAAATGCTTCTGCAGAAGCGGGTCCTTCAAATAAGAAGCCGTTACCAGTTCTGCTTTTAGATACATTTTCATGTAAGACGTAGCGACCGCGAGCTCTGGTCGCGACGGCTTTAACCGAGCATTAGCCCTCTGTTCGAGCTGTTCGGCACTTGGAAGAAATTCGATTTCACGATCGAGTCCCGCGTTTGATTCAAGAAAACCAACGAGGTCGTTAAACTCTTTGCAGCCAAGTTCTGGGTCCGAAAAGCTCAGCGCTAGGGTTTGTACTTGTCGGTAATTGTTTTCTAAAACGAGCGCGGCAACCTCCTCGGTCATACTCTCAAGTAAGACACTACGCTGAGCCTCGGCGTCGGCTTGCGCTTTAGCGGGACGGGTTGGCGCTTTGTTAGCAACCTCGTTAAGCAATATCTTAATATTGACTTCGTGATCAGAACAATCAACACCCGCAGAGTTGTCAATAAAATCAGTAAACGAGGCACCACCTTTGAGGCCGAACTCTATGCGTGACAATTGAGTCATGCCTAAATTCCCCCCTTCGCCTATAGTCTTGCAACGAAGGTCGCGCGCGTCTACACGCAGCGAGTCATTAGCTTTGTCACCCACAGCAGCATCGCTCTCGGTAACACTTTTCACATACGTGCCAATGCCGCCGTTCCAGAGTAGATCAACGGGTGCTTTTAACATCGCTGAAATAAGTTGATCCGGGGTAAGCGATTTCGCCTCTGTCGCAAATGCGGTGCGCATTTCGTCGGTGAGTACGATGGACTTTGAACTCCGCTCGAAGACACCTCCTCCACGCGATATCAAGTCGCTTTTGTAATCGGTCCACGAAGATCCGGGGTGTTTGAATAAGCGCCTGCGCTCTCGGAAACTCGCCGCGGCGTCTGGGGTTGGGTCGACAAAAATATGCAGATGATTAAACGCGCCTTTAAGCAAAGTTTTTGCCGACAGCAGCATGCCGTTGCCAAACACATCGCCAGACATGTCGCCGATGCCTACGACACTGAACTCTTCCTTCTGGATATCGATGCCGCGTTCTCTAAAATTTCGCTGCACAGAAATCCATGCGCCCTTCGCGGTAATTCCCATCGCTTTGTGGTCGTAGCCATTGCTTCCACCTGACGCAAACCCGTCGCCTAACCAAAAGCCGTAACTTGCCGCAATGCCGTTTGCGATATCTGAGAAAGTCGCTGTTCCTTTGTCGGCCGCGACAACGAGATAGGGGTCGTCCTCATCGAGGCGCACAACGCGGTCTGGCGGGACTAGCATTCCGTCCTTGAGATTATCGGTAATATCTAACAATCCAGCGATAAACGTTTCATAGGCCCTAACGCCTCTGGCCTGAAACTCAGCGCGATTGGCCACCGGCGTCGCATCTTTTACAACAAATCCGCCTTTCGCCCCGACAGGAACAATGACGGAATTTTTCACTTGCTGCGCCTTAACTAAGCCCAACACCTCTGTACGGTAATCTTCACGCCTGTCCGACCAACGCAGGCCGCCGCGGGCGACTTTTCCGCCGCGCAGATGCACGCCTTCGACTTTGCTTGAATAAACAAAAATCTCAAACTTAGGCAATGGCTTTGGCACACCCTCAATACGCTGCGGCTCGAACTTGAATGAAAAATAGTCCTTCAGCTCGCCCGTAGCATCGAGTTGGAAAAAGTTAGTCCTTAGCATTGCGTCGATAAGACCAAGATAAGCGCGCAGCACACTGTCCTCCGAAAGATTAGACACGCCATCGATTGCTTTGACGATTCGAGTCCGAACTTTCGCTACTAAACGTTTGCTTTTGTTAGGCTGAAACAGTGCAGTGAATAACTCGATTAAATCGCTCGAAATTTTCGGATGAGACGACAGAGTCTCGGCAATAAAACCCTGCGAATAATCGAAACGGATTTGCTTGAGGTAAGCACCGAGCGCACGCAGTAACGCTGCCTGTCGCCAGCTTAGCCCTGAATTAAGAACCAAGGCATTATAGGAGTCGTCTTCGACCCGCGCAGACCATATCGCGTAAAAAGCCTGTTCAAAAAACTCTCTCCCCTCAGCGCTTAATGGCGAATTCGACTCGCTACGATAAACCAAGAAATCGTGAAGCCATATTCGCGGCCCAAGTTCGCTCGAATCGAGTGCGCAGTTACCCCGCAGCGGATAGGTACTCTCGCTAATAATACGCAGACCCAGATTTTCCAAAATCGGGTCGACATCAGACAGCATGAGCTGACTCTCTAAACTAAAAAGCTTAAAACTAAACTCAGCGCGTTCTGCATGTGACTCCCTTAGATTTACAGCAACGTCGCCGGAACTCGCCACGGCGTTAATGAACCGCACATCCTCCACAGCTTCAGCAGCGGTGTACGCTTCTTTATAGGATGATGAGAAACACTCCGCGAACTGCTTGTATTGTTGCTGCGCCTCGTCTTCGGTGCCGACTTCACGAAGACGCTCCATGAAATCTTCTTCCCAGGGGCGTATGAGTTCGACAATTTCTTTTTCTAGCGCATTCTGATCGATCTTAAGCGCTCTGATAGACGGCACTCTAAATACCAAGTGAATACGCGCCTGCGAGGATTCGGAAAGATAAGTATTAAAGTCAACATCTTCAGCTTGGAGCCTTTGCTGAAGTAGTGACTGAATCGCTAATCGCGATTTAGTATTAAATAGCTCACGCGGGATATAAACCAGACACGAAACGAAGCGACCATAGAAGTCTTTGCGGACAAATAATTTGCTGGTGCCAGTGTCGCGAATTTTGGTTATGCCAATGGCGATATCTAAGAGCGCCTTACTGCTAACCTGAAACAACTCGTCTCGTGGAAAGGTATTGATGACCTGCAGCAGGTCTTTCATGTTGTGGCCATTCTTTGTATAGCCAGAATTCTCTAGCGCACGACTCACTTTTTTTCTCAGCAAGGGAATCGACAGCGCTTCTCTAAAATAGACAGACGACGTGTAGAGTCCGAGGAAACGGTGCATGTGAGTCACTTGCCCCGCCTTGTCGAACTCTTTAATCAAAACGTAATCGTAGTAAGCAGGACGGTGTACCTTAGAACGTTTCGAAGATTTCGCGAAACTAAGTAACTTAGGCCTGCGGATAAAATCGGCCGCAGCTCCGGGCAGAGAACTAACCTTCGTTTGCGACTTGAGTTCGGACTTGTAGCGCGAGACTCCTAACAGTGAATCTGACTCGAGCTCAATGATGCTTTCACCCGCTTTCTCGCGTATGCGGTACTTCTCGTAGCCTAAAAACGTAAAGTGGTTATCGATAAGCCATCCGATAAATTCGATAGACTCAGCGACGTTTTCCTCTGATACAGGCAGGTATTCGGCATTGGTGAGCAGGTTTCGGCGTAGATTAGCCGCCGCCGAGGTCATCTCTTTGTAGTTGCCGACTGCAGCACTGACATGATTGAGGGCGTCGCGGAGCTCTGATTCGATCGGCTTCGAACGCTCGCCCCCCCATCGTGCGCAGGTGATGCTACAAAAAGATTCAGCGCTGTAATCATCGTCGCTCGACCTGGCGATGCCTATTAGCTGTCCAAAGCGGCCTAAACTATCCTTCGCCGCACCTGTTTTACGCCTACCGCTAAACAACACCGTGTTGCGTACTGTTTTTATCGTAGCGCCCGAACGCAGCAGCGCTTGGCGGAGTGAATCTACGATAAAAGGCTTGTCGTCGAGCAGCACCCGAACGACAGTCGTTGGCAACTGTCTGCCATTCTCCTCGAGCAGCCCCTCTTCAAAGGCGATGACCGGGCGACTAGATTTGCGCTCTTGGACGAAATGCCAGGCCTGAACAATGTCAGCAATAATCAACTCAGAAGATTTGACAGCAGAGTCATCCGATGACGTATTCCCGAGATAACGTTTGGTGAAGCGGTATAAAAGATCATCTTTCGCGGCTGACTTGCCACCTAAAGCCAAAGTTACTGCAGCTAAAGTTGTGTCTAACTGTAACTCACGAGAACGTGATTCCTTGCTCATTGCCTACCTTCTCCACAACTTAGTTGGACCTGAACGCTTGGCTCAGCCAGCACTCACCCACTCTGGCTCGAGGCGCACCTAGACATCCAGTTGAAAACGGTTAAAATCGATGACCTTGCAAAAAAGCCCCACTATTTGAGACTTTACACTATGAGCCACCACGGAATAATAACAGAACTCAGGGAATGGTTATCGACGCAGATTATAGGTCAGGAGCGCCTAATAGATCGCCTGCTTATTGCACTTCTCGCGGATGGTCACCTGCTCGTAGAAGGCGCACCAGGGCTCGCAAAGACCAAGGCGATCAAGGACCTGTCGAAAGCCGTCGAAGGCGATTTCCACCGCATCCAATTTACCCCAGACCTATTGCCAAGTGACATTACTGGCACTGAGGTGTTTCGCCCGGAAGATGGCTCGTTCCGCTTCCAAAAGGGCCCAATTTTCCACAATCTTGTCCTCGCCGACGAGATTAACCGAGCGCCGGCAAAAGTGCAGTCAGCTTTACTCGAGGCAATGGCAGAGCATCAGGTTAGTGTTGGGCGCGAGTCTTTCACCTTGCCACCTCTCTTCCTAGTCATGGCAACCCAGAATCCGATCGAGCAAGAAGGCACCTACCCGCTGCCCGAGGCGCAGCTCGACCGTTTCCTCATGCATGTAGCGATAGGCTATCCCGACGCTTCTGCCGAACGCGACATTCTTAAGTTAGTCCGCAGCGAAGCCGCCAATGTCGCGACTGAGGTGCCGAAGGAAATTCCACAAGACAGCCTTTTTGAGGCACGACAAGAAATTCTTGCGATGCACATGGCACCGGAGGTTGAGGAGTACATTATCCAGCTGATCATGGCGACTCGTGAGCCTGCGCAATACGGAGAAGACCTTGCCGGCTGGCTTGAATACGGCGCAAGCCCTCGGGGCACCATCTCCCTCGACCGCTGTGCGCGCGCACATGCGTGGATTCAGGGCCGTGATTTCGTTAGTCCAGACGACGTACAAGATGTGCTCTTCGATGTGCTGCGTCATCGCATCTTACTCAGCTTCGAAGCAGAAGCGAGCGGCGTAACCCCAGACCAAGTGTTGGAGACTATCCGTCAGCGCGTACCATCCGCTTAAGCCGTGAGTCTCAGAGAGCCATTCAGAGAGCCAACCAATGGTCGCTAAATCGAAGCTCGACCCCCAGCACGAGCGCTATCGAAGTCGTGGGGCACTAATCACGCTGCCGCAGATGTTGATACAACGGCAGGCCGCGAAAGCGCTTGCCTATGTGTCCCACGCTCGTTCGATAGCGGGAATTTCAGGGCTACATTTATCCAAGATACGCGGCAGAGGTATCGATTTCGAGGAATTTCGCCCGTATCAAGCCGGCGACGATATAAGACTAATTGACTGGCGTGCCACCGCACGCACCGGTCGCGCCGTTACCAAAGTCTTCCGCGAGGAACGTGAACGTCCGGTGATTATTGCGGTAGATCAATGCTCGAGCATGTTTTTTGGGAGCCAAGTCGCGTTCAAATCAGTTATTGCCGCGCAGGCGGCAGCACTATTTTGCTGGCTTGCAATAGACAATGGCGATCGCGTTGGCGGACTGGTTTTCTCGGACACCGACGCTAGCCTCGTGCGGCCTAAGCGATCTCGTCGCTCAGCACTCCATCTGCTCAACCAAATTTTTACGTTTAACCAGAAGTTAAATGCGAAGAAAGAACACACGCCCGACTCAGAGCCGCAAGCTGCCGACTTTAAACCCGGCCTCGCGCACGCCCTAGGGCAGATACGCCGCATAACCAAACCCGGCAGCACGCTTTACGTAATCTCCGATTTTGCCACCCTCGACGAGACAGCATTGCAGTACCTAAATCAGCTCTCGCGCCATAACAACGTAGTTTGCTGCATGGTTTACGATGCACTCGAGGAGAGTCTTCCAACACCGGGTGTTTACAGCATTACCGATGGTTCGAGCAAAGGCTCAATCAATACACACAGCAGCAAAGCGCGCTCGCGCTACAAGCAGCAATTTGAAGAGCGCGTGGCAACGATAGAATCAGATCTCGAACGCCTTAAAATTCGTTTGATTAAACTACGCACCAATCAACTCGTCGTGGAGCAAGTCCGAGAATGGATAGCGAAGAACTCCTAGCACAGCTAGCCGATATTCGACTGCCGGGCGAAATTAGCTGGTGGCCCCCAGCACCTGGGTGGTGGATACTCGCGGCGCTAGCGCTCGTCAGCGGCATCTTCGCATGGCGTGCTTACGTGCGCGCCCGCGACACCAAATTATTGCTTAGCTTCGCCCTTGCCGAAATCGAACTGTGCATAGAAAATTACAGCCAACAGACTGCTGGCAACGATCCTATGGCAGGGCTTAACTTGCTCAATGCGACCAACACTGTATTACGCCGTGTCGCACTCTTTCATAATCCTCACACGACTATCGCAAGCCTCAGTGGCGACGACTGGGCACAGTTTCTGTTGTTTTCGTCAACAAGCGCAGCTCACCTGTTCACTGACTCTTTGCGCGAGGGGTTTTCAAGCGGGCGTTTTCAACGCGAACTGGCAGTAGATGCAGAGACACTTCACGCCTTCGCAATCGGCTGGATTAGAGATCAGTATAGCCGAGCCGGCGACACGCAACTGCCGGTAGGCACCGCTAAAGTGTCCCCCGCAGCCACGGAGGCAAACGCCTAATGTTAGAGCTTACTTGGCCTTGGGTTTTCGCCCTGCTGCCCCTGCCATATCTCGTCTATAGATTCGCGACGCGGGCTCCGCGTCAGGACGCAGCGCTTTATGTGCCTTTTTTTAGCATGCTCACTCGACTCCAATCGGACAGCGAGAACATCAGTAACGGCCGTGCACTGTCCGTTACTCTCTGCACGGCAATCTGGTTACTTCTAATAGTAGCCGGCACGCGCCCCCAATGGCTTGGCGATCCGGTTGAGCTGCCGTCCAATGGACGTGACCTTATGCTTTCAGTCGACATCTCGGGATCGATGGAAGCGCAAGATATGGTTATTGGTAATCGTCAGGTGTCGAGAATCTCTGTCGTCAAACGCGTCATAAGCGACTTTGTCGAGCGCCGCGAAGGCGATCGCCTCGGCTTGATATTGTTTGCAGCTCACGCCTATATTCAGGCGCCACTTACCTTCGACCGCGAAACCGTGGGCACTCTACTCGAAGAAGCCGACATCGGCATTATCGAAGAATCGGCCACCGCGATAGGTGAATCGATCGGTTTGGGCGTAAAGCATCTGCGCACTCGACCCGAGAACAGCCGAGTTTTAGTCTTACTTACCGACGGCGTTAACAATTCAGGTGAAATAGATCCGCTGCAAGCGGGTCAGCTTGCCGCAATCGAAGGCATCAAAATATACACAATAGGTGTCGGCGCAGACCAGGTTATACAGCGTTCGTTTTTCGGCGCTCGCGCAATAAACCCTTCTGCCGAGCTCGATGAAGCGGTACTGACTCAAATAGCCGAAGCAACGGGTGGGCGTTATTTCCGTGCTCGCGATGTCAATGACCTCGTCGAAATCTATGAAGAACTCGACAGACTCGAAGCGATTGAGCAAGACGATCAAACTTACAGGCCGACTAAGGTATTGTTCTACTGGCCGCTAGGCACCGCACTCATGCTCAGCTTTTTGCTCGCATTGCTGACCATACCCTGGAGACTACTGTTCGGCCTTACTCCGCGCGGAGCGGACGATGACTTCACGCAGGAGGCCCACTGATATGGATCTTCTCATTCCCGTAAGCCTGATCGAGAACTTTCACTTCGTGCGCCCTCTTTGGCTGCTCGCGCTCATTCCAGCAGTTTTACTGCTGGCTGCTCTCTGGCGGCTCAACAGCAATGTGACGGCCTGGGATAGAGCGATTGATCAAGACTTACTGCCCTATCTGCTGGATCGCAGTAAGAACGCCTCCCAGCGCACACCGCTTTTCTTACTCTTGTTAGTTTGGTTGCTCACGAGCCTTGCTCTTGCAGGTCCGGTTTGGGAAAAGCTGCCGCAGCCGGTGCAAAAACGCGAAGATGCGCTCGTCATAGTTCTCGACCTCTCATTGTCGATGTTTGCACCCGATCACAGTCCAAGCCGCGTCGACCTCGCAAAACGCAAGCTGCGTGACATTCTCGCCCTGCGTAGCGAAGGTCAGACCGCGCTCGTCGTCTACGCCGGTGACGCGCATGCAGTTACCCCTCTCACCGACGATGTCGTTACCATTGAAGCACTCGTCCCCTCGTTAAACCCCAACATTATGCCTTTGTTCGGCAGCAATCCGGTCGAGGCGCTTGAGTTGGCTATCAGCCTTCTCAAGAACACCGATGGGGGCAGTGGCAAAATTTTGCTAATGACCGATGGAATCGCTGGCTTCGACGAAGAAGAGCGCATAGCCAATTTGCTCGAAGGCACCGATAACGAACTCTTGGTCATGGGAATCGGAACCGAAGAAGGCGCACCTATTCGCACTAACGATGGCAATTTCTTAACCGACGAGCGCGGCACCATTATCGTTCCACGGCTCAATAAAAACTTGTTAACCTCGCTTGCCAACCGCGTGAGTGGACGCTACCACGATATCCAACTAGCCGATTCCGATCTTGCCTATTTGCTAAGTGACATTAATCCACTGGGCGAGGAATCTTTATCCGATGTCGAAGAAGAATTCGATGTTTGGAATGAAATAGGTCCGTGGCTACTCCTCTTAGTGCTTCCCGTTGCAGCACTCAGTTTCCGTCGCGGCTGGCTATTTTTGCTACCGCTCTCTGTTAGCCTTGCGCTTGTGACGCCCTCACAGCAGGCCTATGCCGCAGACTTTGGCCCCACAGTCGACATCCAAATCAATGAGGAAGGACAGCCTCTACCTGGCGAGGCCGAAGAACAAAGCTTTAGCTTCGCCGAAGCTTGGACGGGACTGTGGACGACACCCGACCAGCGCGCAGCAGCCGCATTTGAACGTGACGACCACAGCGAGGCAGCACGGTTATTTGAAGACAACGATTGGCGCGGCGCCTCCTCTTACCGGGGCGGCAACTATGAGGCAGCCGTCGCAGCATTTGCAGCTAATCCCAGCGCCGATGGACATTACAATCGCGGCAACGCGCTCGCTCAGAGCGGCAATTACGCCGAGGCGATCACTGCCTACAATCTCGCCTTAGCGCTTGATGAGCAACACGATGATGCGATTAAGAATAAAGAAATCGTTGAACAGCTTTTAGAGCAGCAGCAAGCCGAAGAAGGCGAACAGGAAGAAGGCGACAGCGAGGAAAGCGACTCGGAACAAAGCTCAGAAAGCGAATCTGACCAGCAGGAAGAAAGTAGCGAGCAGCAAGATCAAGAAAGCCAAGAAGGCAATCAAGACGAACAAGAACAGCAGGAACAGCAGCAGCAACAAGCGCCAGAGGACCAGGAAAATTCCGAGTCTAACAGCGAGCAGAACACGCCTAACGAGACCGAGAACGAAGAGTTCGAAGAGCAACAAGCGCTCGAACAATGGCTGCGCCGCATAGACGATGATCCGGGCGAGTTACTACGACGAAAATTCCGCTATCAGTACCGACAGCGACAGCTAAATGGGACGGCAAACTCAAACCAGAGCGGTGGCCAAATATGGTAAGACTAATCTCCGTCGCCCTTTTCGTTTTATCGATGTTTGCGACTCAGGCGTTTGCTCAGCAGATAGAACTTAGCGTCGATCGTAATGAGCTCGCGCGTGGGGAAACGCTTACCCTCACTATTCGAGTTTATGATCAACGCCAAGGGATGCAACTAGATCTCACTCCGTTAACTCAGGATTTCGACGTTCTGGGTACGCGCACCTCGAGTCAAATACGCAGCATTAATGGCGTAACCGAGTCTTGGACAGATTATGTCATCACCTTGTTCCCTGAAAAAGAAGGCGAACTCAGCATCCCTGCACTGTCGATATTGAATCAAACCACTGATCCGGTCTCAATTAACGTGGTGAATGCCGGACCGCGTTCCAATCAAGGTGGCGACGATCTTTATCTCGAAATCGAAGTCAATAAAGACAGTGTCTATGTGCAAGAACAACTGCTGTTTACTGTGCGCCTTTTCTACACGATTAACGGAATCCGCAATCCGGTTTTTACCGAGCTCGAGATGGAAGACACTGTTACACAGCTGATTGGTTCCCCTAATCAATATGAACGCTTGATAGACGGTGAGCGTTTCGGCGTTTACGAAAAACGCTACGTCATCTTTCCTCAGCGGAGCGGTCCACTCCAAATCCCAGACATTCTGTTCCGAGGAGAAGTCACCGACGGGTCGAGTAATTTCGTTTTTCGCAACATGAATACGCGCCGAGTCACTGCGTTTATCGAGGGGACCACGATTGAGGTTAAAGAGCGGCCTGCGTCCGTGCCCAGAGGCGAGGGTTGGCTGCCAGTGACTGGCCTTGCACTCGAGGAGACGTGGTCTGGTGACTTAGGGGAATTGAAGGTAGGCGACAGCGTTGTTCGCACTATTGTCCTCAGAGCGGAAGGTTTAGATGGCGCGGTGCTACCGCCTTTTTCGCCGGAAAATATCCAAGGATTGAATCTTTATCCAGACCCCGCGGATATTTCACGCACCTTCGTCGACGGCAGCATTGTAGGTACGCGCATCGAGACTAGTACCTATGTCGCACTCGAGGCCGGAGTCATTGAAGTACCGGCGCTGGATGTCGCCTGGTGGGATGTAAATTCCGACTCTGCCCGCACAACGTCACTCCCCCCGACACGCTTTGAAGTTGCTACAGTCGAAGGTGTCTTGCCTTCGGAACAAGCGATTGCTAGCACACAAGAGATTCAAGAACTCCTGAAGCCAGAGCCTCTCGTCGATCAAGCGATGATAGACGCGCAGGCCGAAGCAGAATTTATAGAAATCGATAGAGGCGTTGTTCGATGGACGCAGTGGTTGTTCGTCGCATTCGTGCTACTGCTTATCGCAATAATGGGTAAGCGTCGGTTCGGCGCCGCAAGCCAGCAGCTTTTCGACGATTGGCGGGCGGCGCAATCCCCTGCTGCCAACGAGAAAACTGCTTTTGCCGCGTTGAATGCGGCCTGTGCCTCGTCCAGCAACAAAGCGATTCGCGATGCGCTCATTACCTGGGCTAATCATTATTGCGCTGCTGAGATTAGAAGCATGGAGGACTTAGTACGGATGAGTCCTTCGCAAGAACTCACAGAGCAAGCAAAATCTCTGCAGTCGACGCTTTTTAATCCCCTGTCTGGAACACTTTTTGACAGCGCTCAGTTGAGGGCGTTAACTAAGAAGCTACGGCAAGCGAAACGCGTAGCGAGTCGCCGGCGTGAGCGCGAAGTGAAATATCAGCTTCCGTCTCTCTATAAAAGTTAACCAGACCAATGAGTTCCTCGCGCCTAGTCTATTCAACTGCCAGCGGCCCCGAAGGCCAGTCCTGCTCGAAATGCGGTAAGCAGTTGCGAAAATGTCAGTGCGTGAAACAGACACCCTCAGCGCCTAGCGATGGAATAATTAGAATCGGTCGTGAGACTAAAGGCAGAAAAGGCAAAGGGGTTTGCCTGATAAGCGGTGTGCCGCTTAAAGGCGAGGAGTTAGCGAGCCTTGCCAAGACCCTCAAGGCCCTGTGTGGCACCGGAGGCACCGTGAAAGACGGGGTTATTGAGATCCAAGGCGACCATAGGGAAGCCTTGAAAGCGGCGCTCGAGAAGCGCTTCGACAAGGTTAAATTAGCTGGCGGCTAAATATCATTATTGATATCGGCGATCTGCGCTTCCGAGTCATTCCCTTTGCCAGCCTTCTTTTCGGCCTTTGACAATTTAGCGTGATCATTGCGTTTGGTCTCAAGGCGCCGTAAGTAAATCTCATCGACATCGCCGGTCACGTACTCGCCATTGAAGACCGAGCATTCGAAGGCTGAGATCTCGGGGTTGCCTTCAGAAGCCGCGGAAATTAAGTCTTCTAGGTTTTGATAAATCAGCCAATCCGCACCAATCGCCTCTTGCACTTCAAGCTCGGTCTTACCCGATGCGATTAGCTCTGCTGCTGCGGGCATGTCGATACCATACACGTTCGGGAACCGAATGGCGGGCGCTGCTGAGGCAAAATAAACTTTGTTGGCGCCTGCATCACGCGCCATCTGGATAATTTGCTTGCAGGTCGTTCCGCGTACAATCGAGTCATCAACGAGTAAGACGTTTTTACCCCTAAACTCTAGGTCTATCGCATTCAGCTTTTGTCGAACACTTTTATGACGTTGACTCTGGCCCGGCATAATGAATGTGCGCCCGATGTAGCGATTCTTAACGAATCCCTCTCGATACTTAACACCCAGCCTATTAGCAAGTTCGAGTGCAGAGGTGCGACTCGTATCAGGAATCGGGATGATAACGTCGATATCATGATCGGGCCGCTCGGCGAGCAGTTTATCGGCAAGCTTCTCACCCATACGCAGCCGTGCTTTATAGACAGAAATACCGTCCATTAGAGAGTCTGGTCGTGCGAAATAAACGTGTTCGAATATGCATGGGGCATGCTCGCCGGGCTCTGTGCATACCTGGGTATGCAACATCCCCTTCGCGTCGACATAGACTGCCTCACCCGGCGCGACATCCCGCTCTATTGTAAAACCCTGAGAGTCTAACGCGACGCTTTCAGAGGCGATCATGTATTCACGGCCAGATCCGTCGGCTTTTTCGCGATAACCATAAACCAATGGCCTAATGCCATTACGATCGCGAAAGCCCACAATGCCATAGCCGGTGATCATCACCAGTGCAGCAAAACCGCCACGACAGCGATTGTGAACGCCGGCTACCGCCGCAAAAATATCCTCGGGAAGAGGCTTCATTTTGTTTCGACGCTGCAATTCATGTGCAAAAATATTAAGCAGCACTTCGGAGTCAGAGTCAGTATTGATATGCCGAAGGTCTTCTTTGAAGAGATCTCGGCTGAGTTCTTTGGTATTCGTAAGATTACCATTGTGAGCCAAGGCTAAACCGTAGGGACTGTTGACATAGAATGGCTGCGCGAGTGCTGGGCTAGAAGAGCCAGCGGTTGGATAGCGCACATGCCCTATTCCCATCTGGCCGGTAAGCCTGCGCATATGGCGCGTGCGGAAGACATCTTTTACAAGGCCGTTGTCTTTGCGTAAGTTCAGTTTGCCGTTATCACAGGTCATGATACCTGCCGCGTCTTGGCCTCTGTGCTGGAGTACGGTCAATGTGTCGTAGAGACAGACACCGATATCATTATCAGATACAACACCCACTAAGCCGCACATAATTCTCTCCAGAGACTTCGAACGAGATTTAAATTTTACACTACACGCTGCGAATCCGCGCGCGTTAAAAGCATTAAAACGAGAGCCTAGATCACCTTGCCCCGTTCTTCCGAGGCAGCAACAGGCTGTAAATATTCAGCAGCAACTGCCATCGCTTCTTGAGCCCTGGCAATCGCAAGCGACTCAACCCAGAACTGTCTCGCACCCACGAAGGGCTCGGCGAAATAAATAACCACCATAAGCACCAGCACACCTCGAGCGAGACCGAACACGCCACCGAGCAATCTGTCGATAAGCCTGAGTCCCGTAAACGTAAGAAGTTTCTGCAGAAGCGCGATTAACCCGCTCCCAAGAATCATCACAGAAATAAACAAAACCGCGGAGGCAATGGCAAGGCGAACAACACCATTGTCGATAATACTTTCGAGCTGTAACGCAGCAAGGCCACTGTAGAGACGCACAGCGACGATAGCCAAAATCAGGGAAGCGATAGAAAAAACTTCTTTAACGATTCCGCGCCAAAGACCGAACATTCCCGACAAGGCGATTAAAGCGATTATCGCTAAATCGATTTGACCAATAGACTCAGCGAGGGCGGAAGACATATTACCTTAGCTCCTCACGCTCATAGCGCTTGACCAACGGTGTCAGGTTAAGCTTCGCGGCGAGTTCAGTCAGCAAGCGGTCGGCTTCTGCTCTATAGATGACTGGCCCAACGAGAATCGTAGACATTTCGCGCCCGTCACGCTGTGACTTTCTCTCATAGGCCCTGTAGTCATCTGCTAAAAGCTCCCGAAGCAGCGAACTCGCGTTGCCAAGGTCGCCGAATGTGCCAAGTTGAACTACCCATCCGTCGGGCAAGCCAGCCGCATTTAGGCTCGGGTTAGCGTCCGCTTCAGCACCTCGGGCAATCTCTGCTTCCGCGACTGTACCTGCCTGAGATTCGGCGGTAGATAGCTGATTAGATTGAGGTAATTCAATAATTCGCGGTTCGCGTTCGCTGGAGTCGCTAGCATTACTAGCACTAACAGCGACGGCGGGGTTATCAACAACGGCGCGGCTAGGCACATCGCCAACCATAACGGGACGGCTTTGCTGCGGTTGCGGTAATAACGTGATAATCGGGCGTTCGGGGATGCGGCTCTCAACCTGCGGTTGGTAACTGCCCTCTCCGTCAAAGAGTTGTGGGAGGATAATCAGCGCGAGAGCCAGCAGGACGATGGTACCAACGACCCGTCTTTTGCGTCCTTTGCTTACCTCTTGAGGATCCTGCTGCAATGCCTCTGCCTCGCTCGACTTAGAGTCTCTATGTAATAGGCTTTCTAGCCTTGTATGCTACGCTTCAATTTACTCGACAGCTAGCTCATAGCGACCAAGGTCAGGCAATGCAGCAACCTCAGCTAGCGTATGAAAAGAGCCGGTAACAACGACAACCGCCTTCTCATTCGGGCCCTCATCACACGCAGCTCTATACGCGGGCAGGACCGCATCGAAAAACTTAATCTCAGCAGTGGGAAGTGTGCTGCTAACCCGCTTGTTGATTTCTGTGGCAGCAAGAGCGCGAGCACCTTCGAAGGCGGCAATATACCAGATATCGACTAAGGGGTCTAAAGCCCGCACCATATCTTCGATATTCTTGTCTGCCATCGCAGCGAGCACTAAGCGAATTTTGAGTGGCTTATCCGGTGCAGGAAGCGACTCGGGGCTCTTAGCCGAGTAGCTCGCCCTTAAACGCTGCGCGAGCAATTCAGCAGCTGCAACATTATGCGCCGCATCCAAAATGACCAAGCGACCGCTACCTAAGTCACGCCTCTTTTCGAAGCGGCCACCCAAATGCAGCCCTCTCAACGCATTGCGCAGAATCTCTGCAGCGGGAAGCGCGTTCAGGCATGCCAATGCCTGCAGTGCGCCGACCACATTGTCGAGAAACAAATGGGGCAATGGCAATGCCTCGCGGCGCTGAATGCTACCGTTACAGCTCTGCCCCTCGAAACACCACTCATCTGTTGACGTGTGAGCGCTGAAGTGCGCGTCGATTATGAGCGGAGTAACCCCGAGAGACGCTGCGCGCGCCAAAACACTCACGGGTGGATCGCGATCACAAAAGACGAAAGGCGTTGCAGCACGAAGAATACCCGCTTTTTCCGCGCCTATGTTCTCGCGCCCTTTGCCCAACCAATCTTCATGATCGAGTGCAATATTAGTAATGACACAGCAGTCCGGATCGATGAGATTAACCGCGTCTAGGCGGCCACCTAGGCCAACTTCGAGCAGCGCGAAGTCCACTTTTGCGTCGGCGAACAGCATCAGTGCGGCAAGTGTCGTAAATTCGAAATAGCTTAATGATTCGGGCTCTCGCTGCGCTTCTATGCGCGCAAAGCAGTTGACGATTGCCGCATCAGCCACCTCTTCACCCTGAAGGCGAATGCGCTCGCTGAATCGAAGGATATGCGGTGAGGTATAAGCGCCTGTCGAGTAACCCGATGCCCGCAGCACTGTCTCGAGGGTTTTTACCGTCGAACCTTTGCCGTTAGTGCCAGCGACCGTGATCACTTTCGGCGCTGGTTTAGAGAGCCCTAGGCGCGAAGCAACTCGGCTGACGCGTTCCAGACCAAGTTCGATTTCGCGCGGATGTATCTGAGAAATAAATGCGAGCCAATCATCTAGGCTCGCATCATCACGTGGTGCTGCGTATTTAATAGGCGTCACTGTCGCCCTCTAGTTTGCAGAGTCTTGCTGATTCTCAGAGGCCAGAGGAGACAGACTGTCATTCTCTCCGACCGCATTCGCGCCCTTCTCTTCCGCGTCTGCCAAGGGCTCTTTCGCTCGTCGTGAGTGCATAAGCTTGTCCAGAAGAGAAGCTACTTTAGAGGGGATATCTCCTCGGGGCACAATCATATCAATCGCCCCATGCTCGAGAAGAAACTCGCTGCGCTGGAACCCTTCGGGCAGCTTTACTCGAACAGTTTGGCGGATGACATCAGGACCGGTGAAACCGACGAGGGCATTGGGTTCAGCAATATTGATATCCCCAAGCATCGCGAGACTCGCCGACACACCGCCGTAGACAGGGTCTACAAGAATTGAAATATACGGAAGCCGCATCTGCTTGAGCCTCTCAAGCGCGGCAGAGGTTTTAGCCATTTGCATCAATGAAATGAGCGCTTCCTGCATGCGCGCACCACCACTGGTTGAAAAACACACGAGCGGCAAACCCTCTGCTATGCAGGTGTTGACGGCCTGTGTGAATTTCTCACCAACTACCGCCCCCATCGAGCCACCGATGAAATTAAATTCAAAGGCAACGGTCACTAAGGGGTGACCTCCTAGGGTTCCGCGCATAGCGATTAATGCATCTTTCTCACCGGTCGCTTTTTGTGCTGCAGTGAGTCTATCTTTATAGCGTTTAAGGTCTTTAAACTTCAATAAATCGACAGGAGCAAGGTCGGCAAACAGCTCAGTTTGACTGCCTTCGTCGAGAAAAAGATCGAGGCGACGGCGGGCAGTTATACGCAGATGATGATCGCATTTAGGGCAAACGTCTGAGTTTTCGCTCAACGATTTTTCGTAAAGCATGGCGTCACAACGAGGGCATTTCTTCCAAACGCCCTCGGGCACTGCTGATTTCTTACCATCGCGAGAGCCGCTCGCAATCGAAGGTAATATCTTATCAATCCAACTCATCGACTCGTCCCTTGTAGAAGTCTTTAGTAGATCTTTTTTCTGCCGCTTATCTTGCGTCTTTTCTCTACACGCCAGTTCTCTGGACGTTAGATCTCGTCTAACGCCCCGCGCGCGCTCTTAATTACCTCGGTCACGTGGGCCAATTGCTGCTCCGTCGCAGAATCATTCGAAGGCAATTTCTCGATGCGTTCGACCAGCGCACTCCCTATGATAACACCCTCTGACAGTGCGCCCATCGCGCGTGCACTATCAGCGTCTTTTATTCCAAAGCCTATAACGATTGGCAGCGCTGTCAGCTTTCTTAATTTATCAATACTCAATCGTACTGATTCAGTATCGAGTAGCGCAGCGCCGGTGACTCCCTTGAGAGAAACATAATACAAATAGCCGGTGCAACATGCCGCGATCTGCTCGCAGCGGGCATCGGTCGTAGTCGGCGCAACTAAGAAGATAGTGTCAATTTGCCTATCATGTAATACACCTCGCAGCGCATTCGATTCGCTAGGCGGCATATCTACCACCAGCACACCATCGACACCCACATGGCTCGCGCGATCGGCGAAAACCTCATAGCCCATAATCTCGACCGGATTGAGGTAGCCCATCAGCACTATCGGGGTGATTTTATCAACAGCTCGGAAGTCGGCGACAAGATCGAGCACTTTTGCGAGATTAGTGCCTCCTGCGATCGAGCGCTCCACACCTCGCTGGATAACCGGCCCATCTGAGCTTGGGTCACTAAACGGGACGCCGAGTTCGATTATATCAGCGCCTCCGGCTACAAGCTTATGGAGCAGCCTGAGGGTCGTCGGAAGATCTGGATCGCCAGCGACGACATAGGGTATTAATAACTTCCGGCCTTGCTGCGCGGCTGCTGCGCTTACTTCGCTAATGCGACTCATAGTATTCCTAACCTGTTCGTCTCTGCCTGGCAGTATCAAATTGCCCTGCGAGAAATATCCCTATTCTAAAGCGTAAGGCCTTCTAATTTCGCGACCGTCTGAATATCTTTATCGCCGCGGCCCGATAAATTAATGACGATTGATTGCTCCGGCGCCATAGTCGCCGCTAACCGCATTGCGTAGGCCACAGCATGCGCAGACTCAAGCGCCGGTATTATACCCTCAAGACGAGTCAATTGATGAAAAGCCTTCATGGCTTCCGCATCGGTCGCATTCACGTAATTCACTCGCTTGAGGTCTTTCAGCCAAGCGTGCTCGGGCCCAACGCCCGGGTAATCAAGCCCCGCAGAAACAGAATGGGTTTCCATTATTTGGCCACCCGAATCAGTCATCAGATAAGTCCGGTTTCCGTGCAATACGCCCGGAACACCAGCACTAAGCGGTGCAGCATGGCGCCCTGTTTCAACACCGTCGCCTCCCGCCTCGACGCCGTACATCGCCACAGACGAGTCGCTGAGGAATGGATGGAACATGCCAATTGCGTTGGAGCCACCGCCTACGCAGGCAACCAAAGCATCAGGCAGTTGTCCAATCTGTTCGAGTGACTGCTCGCGCGTCTCGCGTCCTATGATGCACTGAAAATCTCTGACTATCTGCGGGTAAGGATGCGGTCCGGCTACAGTGCCTATAATGTAATAAGTAGAATCTACGTTTGTCGCCCAGTCGCGCAGCGCCTCATTCATCGCATCTTTAAGCGTGCGCGATCCAGATTCCACAGAGACGACCGTCGCGCCAAGCAGCTTCATGCGGTAGACATTCGGCGCCTGTCGCTGAATATCTTCAGCGCCCATGTAGACGAAGCATTCAAGACCGAGGCGCGCCGCGACTGTAGCGCTGGCAACACCGTGCTGGCCGGCGCCAGTCTCGGCAATTATGCGCGTCTTGCCCATTCGCTTCGCGAGGAGTGCCTGACCGATAGTGTTATTTACCTTGTGTGCGCCGGTGTGGTTGAGGTCTTCACGCTTGAGGTAAATGCGTGCGCCACCTGCCGCAGCTGTGAGCCGCTCGGCTAAGTAAAGAGGCGAGGGTCGGCCGACATAGTATTTAAGGTCATAATCGTACTCCGCCCAAAACTCTGGGTCCTTCGACACTTCCTCATAAACCCGAGAGAGTTCCTCGACTGCGGCAATAAGAGTCTCTCCGACGAAAGTGCCGCCGTAAGGACCGAAATGGCCAAGGCTATCTGGACCTGCGAAACCAATTGAGTCTTGTTGTGTATCAGGCACGTCTTACTCCTTCAAAAAACTGCTTCATCTTGTTAATGTCTTTACGACCTTTCGTCGCCTCTATTCCGGAACTCACGTCGACCCCGAAAGGCGCTACGCGAGTAATCGCAGCCCCCACGTTTTCAGGATCCAGCCCTCCGGCCAATATCATTTTTTGTTTGCTCTTCGCACTCAACGCAGCGGCCTGCGACCAGTCGAAACTATGCCCTGTTCCGCCGTGATCCTGCGCATCAAATGTATCGAGCAACACATACTGAGCGCTTGCGTAGACACTAAAAAAAGCCTCAATTGACGCTATGTCGGCAGCCTCTGACACACCCACAGCTTTGAGATAAGGCTTGCCAAAACTTGCGCAAAAAGAAGGCTCCTCGCGCCCATGAAACTGCAGTAGGTCGATTCGGCCAGACGCAAGGACTGCCTCTACTTCTTCTTTTTTAGGATCGACAAACAGGGCGACCACTTTTGTGTCTTGCAGCTCGTTTGGCAAGACCTGCTCAATGTCGACTGCATCGATCGATCTTGAACTAGGCGCGTAGAAAACCAGGCCAATGGCATCGACTCCCAGCTCTACCGCGGCATTCACTTCTTGAATCTGTTTGAGTCCGCACATCTTAATCCAAGTCTTTGCCAAGCGACTTCACTCCTTATGTGTCGTGCGGGCTAGTGTTGATAGCGCGTCTATATCCACAAAGGGTGGTGCTAGAACACCGACCGGCAGACCCGATGACGGCGGATACTTAACTTGCACCAGATAAAGCCCATGTGGGGCAGCAGTCATGGCTGCCTCGCATCGGTTGCGTAGTGCGAGCAGCTCTGCAATCCAGGTCACCGGCTTTTGCCCCCTGCCAATAACCAGCAAACTCCCTGCAATGTTTCTCACCATATGTTGGAGAAACGCATTCGCCTCTATATCAATGAGCACGAAGTCGTTGTGCGAACTTACCGTCACCTTATGTACGTTACGATTGGGCGTACTGGATTGGCAGCCTGCGGCCCTAAAACTGGTGAAGTCTTGTTCGCCGAGCAAGGCCTGCGCAGCAGAATCCATCGCCTCAACATCGAGCTTAAAAGGGATGTGAGTGACGCGTCCCTCGAGGATCGCGCTCGCCTGCTTGCGCGTATAGATAACGTAGTGATAGCGCCGAGCCTCGGCTGAAAAACGTGCATTGAAACCGTTATCTACCTCGCGCGCCCAAAGCACTCGAATAGAGCGCGGTAACAGGCTATTAACCCCGCGAGTCCAGGCTTTCTCGCCTCTGTCCTGCGCGCATTCGAAATGAACCACTTGGCTCGTTGCATGGACTCCAGCATCTGTCCGCCCTGCACACGTGACACTCACATCGTGTGCTGCCACGGTAGACAAGGCCTTTTCTACCTCTTGCTGCACGGTGACAACCGAGGTGTTCCCCTTGCTGCCCGCCGCGGATTGCCTCTGCCACCCGTTATAGCGGGAGCCATCGTATTCGATAGCGAGCGCTATTCGGCATTTTCCTATGGCGGGTCTAGATCCGGCGAGCTCCTCTTGAAGGTCAATGCTCAAAAGCCACTGTCTCCTTTACTCCGCTCGGCTATCGCATTGACTAACGCTAACAGTTTCTGTGCCTCGACTTTATGCGTTTCTCCGCCCTCGTCTAGAACTTCGAGTAGAATTTCGGCAGCCCCCGCATTGTCACCCATCTTATGATACGCATAGGCAAGTTCTAGTTTAGTGGCCGCCTCGTCTTCATCGATCACGTTGGGGGCAACTGGTTTACTAGCGTCGAGAACCTCATCTTGGGCGCGAAAAGTGAGCTCTTCTGGATCGAAGGCCGGCGGTATAGGCTGGTTGCTCGCCTGAGGCTTAACACTGCCTGCTCCGCTCTCCTCTTCTGCAAGGATAGCCAGTAGATCTTTGTCCAATTCGTCCTGCATTCTCTTGCTCGCTGCATCTGCTCCATCAGCTGAACCAAAAGTGGGCTCGGCTTTGGGCGCCTGTTCACCGCCGACCCCCTCCGCAGCTTCTGTCTGCGGCGCAGCCGAGTCGCCTGATTCATTGCGCTGCGCATCAAACTTGATCACATCAACCTCGCCATCGGCCTCATGGCTATCACGACTCCTTCGGAGGAGGAGCAATACGAGCAGGAGAATGGCAATACCTGCCGCCGCTGCCACGAGAGGTTGCCCCAAAAACGCCGACGCATCGCGCACAGAGGACGTTATGGGAGGGGTGGCGGCAACCTCGTTATCTCGCGCTATCGCAGCGGCGGCGAGCGACTGCGCTAATTGAGCAAGCTGTTCGTCTTGCAGTCTGATAATTTCCTGCGCCGCAGTAATCTGACGTTCAATCGCCTCTAACCTCGAAATGAAATCAGCTCTTTCTCGCGCCGCACGCGCAACCTCTTCCTGGCTCAGAGCAAGCTGATCCTCAAGCTCTTGAATACGCGCATCGAGCGCTAAGTTTTCGCGTTCAAGGTCTGAAGTATTGGTGACAACGACACTGAGTTGACCGCCAGAGGGAACTGCTGGCTCAGCGCTTAAATTCACGCTAGCAGGCGCCTCTTCGACGACGTTACTTGCCGCCTCTTGGTTTTGACGCCTAACCGCCTCGAGCGCCTCAGCCGCACTCAGGGCCGAAATCTGCTCTGCGGTAGGCAGGCGCAAGATCTCGCCGGCATAGAGCCGATTAATATTTCCGCCCCCAAAAGATCGCGGATTGAGGCGCTGGATAGCTAGCATTGTCTGTTGCACCGTAACGCCTTGATTCGGCCTTGCTGCCATTGCAATGCTGTAAAGCGTGCTTGATCGGTCAGTGCTGACGGTAACCGGTGTGACGGCTGACGCGGTACTCTCTGCTGCAGGCTCAGAATTGGCGGCGACGTCAGGTGTTGCCGTTTGCTCATTTTCGGCGAACACTGGGGGGTCGAGTAAAACAGTGTGCTGAGACAGCACGCGCCCACTTGGCCAGCGTGTGTCGAGCACTATCTCAAGATAGGCGGCACGAACAGGGGATGAAGAGGTGAGTCGAGCATAGGCGCCGTCGGCGTCAACACCCGTAACGATGTCGATTTGCGGGAAATTAGGCGCAAAATCGACACCAAGACGTTCGAAATTCTCTCCCGCGGCGACCGCTATTTCTACTTCTTCGAGCGGCGTAGAGCCGAGGTCTATCAGCTGAATACGAACGCTTAGAGGCTGGTTGATCGCGGAGTCAGGACGCAGCTGCCCCAAGCCGACCGCCCCCGCGTTGCCCGCAAGCAGGAGGCAGCCAAGGGCGGCCATGACCGCTGAGATGTTTCGCTTCATAGCGCTATTTCTCTGAGTCTGGAAATGATTGAACGTTGATATCGCAGACCCGGCTGGGACATTAACCCCAGCCGAGGCCTCTAGTCGTTTAAAGATATGATTTGACTAGCACTTCGGCAATTTGCACTGAGTTAAGTGCTGCGCCCTTTCTCACGTTGTCCGAGACTATCCAAAGATTCAGTCCGTTAGCCATCGAAATATCTTTGCGTATGCGCCCCACAAAAACAGGATCTTCACCAGAGGCGTGTTTGACAGCTGTTGGGTAGCCGCCATCGACACGCTCATCGATAACTTTTACGCCCTTAGTTTTTGACAGCAGTTCGCGCACCCTATCTTCTGAAATTTCGGCATGAGTCTCCACCTGTACCGCTTCCGAATGCCCGTAGAAAACAGGTACTCTGACACAGGTCGCACTCACCGCAATCGATCTATCACCGAATATTTTCTGCGTCTCCCACACCATTTTCATTTCTTCTTTGGTGTAACCGTTGTCGAGGAAAACGTCTATTTGCGGCAACACGTTGAATGCGATTTGCTGAGGATAAACCTCAGCCTTAGCTTCGCGCCCGTTGAGCAGTTCAGCTGTTTGCTTAGCAAGCTCTTCGATGGCGGGCTTGCCAGTGCCAGACACAGCTTGGTAAGTCGCCACGCTAATTCGCTTAATACCGACGGCATCGTGAATTGGCTTTAGCGCGACCAGCATCTGAATAGTCGAGCAATTCGGATTCGCAATAATGTTTCGTGTTGTATAGCCCGCAATCGCTTCAGGATTAACCTCGGGGACGACGAGGGGAATGTCGTCGTCGTAGCGGAAATGTGATGTGTTGTCGATAACCACGCAGCCCGCAGCAGCCGCTTTAGGCGCGTAAACCTCTGAGATACTCCCGCCCGCAGAAAATAAGCCGATTTGTGCCTTCGAAAAATCGAATTCAGTAAGGTCGGTCACCATGATTGGTTTATTTCTAAACATCAACGTCGTGCCTGCAGAGCGTTCACTCGCTAGGAGATAAAGCTGCCCGACAGGAAAATCGCGCTGTTCCAAAATCTCAATCAATGCTTCACCAACAGCACCAGTCGCACCGACAATCGCTACGTTTACTTTCTCACTCATTGCAATTACTCACTAAAATCGATCCACGTGTATGTATCTAATGATTAGAGCGGCTCGCGATAAATCGCGCGCTCAAAATCAATTTGACAGCGTAAAGTACCAAGGAGACTTCGCACGCCACGTCGTTTCGAAGGCAGCAATAGCCGCCGAATCCTCGAGCGTCAGGCCGATATCATCGAGCCCGTTAAGCAAACAATGTTTACGGAACTGATCGACTTCGAAAGGGAGTTCTTCGCCATTGGGCTTGCGCACGACTTGCGCGTCGAGGTCTACCTCGAGCTGATAGCCTTCCGTTGCCTCAACCTCGACAAACAAACCGTCAATGACCGCTTTGTCGAGGACAATGGGTAGCAACCCATTTTTGAAGCAGTTGTTGAAAAAGATGTCAGCGAAACTCGGGGCGAGTATCGCCCTAAATCCGTAATCGTCTAGCGCCCAAGGCGCGTGTTCGCGGCTAGATCCACAGCCGAAATTTTCTCGAGCTAGCAACACATTGGCGCCCGCGTATCGAGGTTGATTCATCACAAAATCTTTGTTCAGAGGCCGCGCGTTGTTATCCGCGTCAGGTTCGCCTTTATCGAGATAACGATGCTCATCGAAAAGATTAGGACCAAAACCCGTCCGCTTAATTGATTTAAGAAACTGCTTTGGAATAATAAAATCGGTATCAACGTTGGCGCGATTTAAGGGGAGAACGATGCCCTTCTCACTGCTAAATTTTTGCATGGTTAAGCTCCTTAAATTCTAAATATCGCGTACGTCGACGAAATGTCCGTGGATAGCAGCGGCGGCTGCCATGGCTGGGCTTACCAAATGAGTACGGCCGCCGAACCCTTGGCGACCCTCGAAATTACGATTGGAGGTTGAGGCACAGTGTTTTCCATCACCCAGTTGATCCGCGTTCATCGCCAAACACATCGAACAGCCTGGCTCGCGCCATTCGAGCCCCGCCTCTATAAATATTTTGTCGAGACCTTCATCTTCAGCCTGCTTCTTAACCAGACCCGAACCTGGCACGACCATCGCTAGCTCAATAGTCGAGGCGACTTTTTTCCCTTCGACTACTTTCGCAGCAGCACGTAAATCTTCGATACGCGAGTTGGTACATGAACCGATAAATATTGTATCCAGCTTAATATCTTTTATGGCGCTACCACCTTTGAGCCCCATGTATTTAAGCGATTGCACAATACTCTCGCGGCGCGAGGCATCCTGCTCAAGTGCTGGATCGGGAATCGTCCCGTTTACCGAGACCACCATCTCGGGCGAGGTTCCCCAAGTAACTTGTGGCTCAATCTCTGCCGCGCGAAGCTCAACGACTTTGTCGAATGTAGCATCGTCATCGCTGCGCAGCGTAAGCCAAGCCTCAACCGCACCATCCCAAATCTCCCCTTTCGGAGCAAATGGACGCCCTTCAATGTAGTCGATAGTCGACTGATCTACAGCAATAAGGCCAGCGCGAGCGCCCGCCTCGATGGCCATATTGCACACAGTCATACGGCCTTCGATGCTGAGCGCCATAATGGCATCGCCACCAAATTCGATCGTATAGCCAGTTCCGCCCGCCGTACCTATTTTTCCGATGATAGCCAAAACGATGTCTTTCGCTGTCACGCCTGTTTGCAGCTCGCCGTCTACCCGTACCAGCATATTTTTGGCTTTCTTCGCCATAAGGCACTGTGTCGCCAAGACATGTTCGACCTCTGAAGTGCCAATGCCATGCGCAAGCGCGCCGAGTGCGCCATGTGTCGAGGTATGCGAATCACCACAGACAATTGTCATGCCCGGAAGCGTTGCGCCCTGTTCAGGACCAACAACGTGAACGATACCCTGACGAATGTCGTCCATGTTCATCTCGAGAATGCCGAACTCGTTGCAATTGTCGTCGAGCGTCGTCACTTGAATCTTAGAGATGGGGTCTAGAATGCCATCGATGCCCGCGCGTCGTTCTGCTGAGGTCGTTGGGATATTGTGGTCGGGGGTGGCGAAATTCGCGTCTGCACGCCAAGGCTTGCGCCCCGCTATTCGTAAACCTTCGAAAGCTTGAGGAGACGTGACTTCGTGGATTAGATGACGATCGATGTAGATCAAAGCGGTGCCATCTTCGCGCTGTGTCACCAAATGCGCATCCCAAATTTTGTCGTATAACGTCTTGCCGCTCATAGTCTCATCCTGCCGATTACTTAATCTAAATTATAATGCTTTCTATTTAACCAATTGATTAATCGATTAAATTATTTTTTTTGACTCGCTTTTCGCCCATCTGACCCCGGTCTCGCAAGAGATGATCGATTAACACAAGAGCCATCATCGCCTCGGCGATTGGCGTCGCCCTGATTCCTACGCAGGGGTCGTGGCGTCCGGTAGTAATCACCTCAGCCGGGTTGCCATTGATGTCAATAGACCGCCCCGGCAACCGGATGCTCGACGTTGGCTTAAGCGCAATACTCGCCACGATGTCCTGTCCGCTCGAAATGCCACCCAGCACACCGCCTGCGTTATTACTTAAAAAGCCTGTTGGAGTCATCTCATCGCGGTGTTCGCTGCCTTTCTGCGCAATAGAGGCGAAGCCTGCGCCTATTTCGACGCCTTTCACTGCGTTAATGCCCATGAGCGCGTGGGCCAAATCTGCATCCAGACGATCAAAAATTGGCTCACCGAGACCGGCGGGGACATTGGTCGCGCAGACGTCAATCCGAGCGCCTATCGAATTACCCTCTTTGCTCAATGCAGCCATATAGGCTTCCATCTCAGCAACTTTACTCGCATCGGGACAAAAAAACGGGTTACGTGCAATCTCAGCGCGTTCCACAGACTCGATTTTAATCGGCCCAAGCTCACTCAGATAACCATAAATCTCAATGCCACATGCCTGTGCGAGGTACTTTTTAGCCACCGCTCCTGCTGCCACGCGCATCGCAGTCTCGCGCGCCGAAGATCGGCCGCCGCCGCGGTAATCGCGTGTGCCGTATTTCACTTGATAAGTGTAATCGGCGTGCGCAGGTCTGAACTGGTCTTTAATTTTGCCGTAATCTTTGGAGCGTTGATCAGTATTATGTATCAGCAAACCAATCGGGGTACCGGTAGTTTTTCCTTCAAACACACCAGACAATATCTGCACCTCATCGTCCTCGCGGCGCTGAGTTGTAAAGCGTGACTGTCCCGGCTTGCGTCGATCAAGATCGTGCTGCAGATCAGCGCTGCTCAGTTCAAGCCCAGGAGGGCAGCCATCTATAACGCAGCCGAGCGCAGGCCCATGGCTTTCGCCAAAGCTGGTGACCGTGAAGAGCTTACCAAAGGTGTTTCCCGACATCGTTTCGCGCATCTCTCTTGGTGGACGAATTTAAACGGCAGCTTTAGGGGCTGACTCAAGGGGCTGACTCAAGGGGCCAACTCACTAATACTTATCGATAAAAGCGAAAGCCGAGGGCGTCAAGCCGTGAAATAAAGGCCGTGTAACGAAAGCCCTGCAGTATACACTAGTTAAATTGGTCCCTGTAGCGGAGTAGTTCGTCACGCGTTATCGCAAGAACACCCTCTCCCCCATGGGCAAACTCGAGCCAGAGAAGAGGCACCTGCGCCAGACGGGCGCTGAGCTGCTCAACGCTGTAGCCGACCTCCATCACGAGCACTCCGCCATCAGACAGATAGTCTGGTGCTTCGCGCAGTATCTGAAGGGGAATAGCAAGACCGTCATCCTCACTAATCAAGCCCAGCGACGGTTCGTGCGAGTATTCCGGCGGAAGTTCGAGCACCTCATTTAGCGGCACGTAAGGCGGATTGCTCAACATGAGGTCGTAGCGCCCCTCAAGTGCTTCGAATAAGTTCGATTGCCGCAGACTCACTCTGTCGGCAAGCGTGTGCAAACTGACATTCTCGCGCGCGAGCGCTAGGGCGTCTGCGGAGAGGTCGGCCAGATCGACTCGCGCGAGGGGGAATTGATGTGCAGCGAGTATGCCAATACACCCGCCTCCGCAGCAGAGATCGAGAATACGCTCAGGTGTATGACTGACAAACGGCGCACATCCCTCGGCTATCAATTCAGCGAGTGGCGAGCGCGGAATTAACGCGCGCGCATCCGCAATAAAGCGCATGCCGCCAAACCACGCCTGACCAACCAAATAAGCAACCGGTGTGTGCTTTTCGACTCGGTCTGCCACTCGTGAATCCAGCAGGTCACATTCGTCGCGGGCAATGACTCGAGAATAAGCTTCTGGGTCATCAAATGCGATATCCAGTGTCGCAAAGACAAGGTAAACAGCTTCATCGAACGCGTTGTCGGTTCCATGCCCGTAGAACAGCTCTGCCCCATCAAAAACTGCACTTGCCCTTTCGACGTATTCGCCTACTGTTACCATTTTAGATTCCTGCTCGAACGCGCATCAGCCTGCGACGATAAACGCGACATTATGCTGAATTACTGCCCGAATGTCGCCAGGCACTGACGGTAAGTTAGCCTGAAGCACTTTACCCTTCACGGCTCATGGCGTAGGGTAGCGGCCTAAAATTCAAAGGCAGGTTTTACGCGAAAAACCGGGTAAACTTAGCACTTAAGAACCAAACGACTTCAGAACGAGAAAGGGAGCCTCACAGTGAGCGCGCATAACAACGACCAGACTGACCATTCCGCCGAAGCGATAGCTTCTATGCAGGATGCCTACTTAACGCTTCTGAACGAGGTGGGCGAGACGCCCGAGCGTGACGGTCTTAAAGACACGCCACTCCGTGCGGCTAAGGCGCTACATTTTCTTACCCAGGGATACCGCATGGATATCGATGAGGTGATCAATGGCGCACTGTTCGAATCTGAGAACGACGAAATGGTGATCGTTAAAGACATCGAGCTCTATTCGATGTGCGAACACCACATGCTGCCATTTATTGGAAAATGCCACGTCGCCTATTTGCCAAAGGGCAAGGTCATTGGCTTATCTAAAATTGCGCGCGTTGTGGATGTGTTCGCGCGACGACTTCAGATTCAAGAAAATCTCACCAATGAAATTGCTACCTGCATTGTTGAAAAAACTGGCGCAGCGGGAGCAGCAGTCATCATCGAAGCCAAACACATGTGTATGATGATGCGCGGCGTGGAAAAACAAAATTCAACAATGACTACTTCTTGCATGCTCGGCGCATTTAGAAACAGTCAAACGACGCGCGCTGAATTTCTCTCGCTCATTAGCCGCTAGCCGCACGCAACCATCTCGCATTGGCACCTATTCACTCTGAATAAGCACCAGTTCGATGCGGTCGCTACAATCGCTCAACGCACAAGAAGGAGCCAGCGGGCCTACGCCTGCTGCTTCGATTCTCGCGCCCACTATACCCTTCTCGAGCAATACAGCTTTAATTAGCTGCGCTCTCTTTTCAGATTGCTCAAGCAGGCTTTCCAAGGAGCGCTCGGGTGCAGTCAGGTGGCTCACTAGATAAACGCGGATTTCCGGGTCTGTCCGCAGCAGCCTCACCAAATAATCGAGCGCGGAGGGATCATCAAGCTCTTCATCAGCTCCACCGGCAATAGTAAATTGGACTAAGGGAAGCACAACGCTGCCCTTCTCCCTAAGCGTTGCCGCCAGCAAGCCTTCGTTGACTAACGCCTGTGGCGCAACGGCAATCTCACTCTCAATAATTTCAACGTAGGCGTAGAGCCGCTTGTTGGCACGAGTGATTAGATAGAGCGCAAGGAAAGGATCATTTTCGAGCGCTGTATTGCTTCGCGCGGCCAGGTAATACTGATTGCGCTCGGGGCCATAAAGAATACGGCGTTTGAAAATATCGTTAGCCCAATAGTTACTGCTGCCGCATGCGCGTCCTTCGCAAGAAAACAAAATGCTGTCACCGCGTTCGCGCAACTGTTGAGCGAAAAATTCCCTTACGTCGCTGACTTGGTAGTCCGATGGAATAGCGTAAACAATGCGTGTAACGCGCCCTTTTAACCGCTCCGCAGACTCAGGCACCACCTCACCACGAGTCCGTTGCAACGTGCCAAGCACTAACTGGTGGTTTAGCTCGTTGGTCCTGTCATATTCCACGATCTCTGAATCAGGAAACCGCATAAGCAAGGGATGGTCGGCTCCCGCAGTCTGCTCGCCTGCCGATTGAGCGTGAGCAGGAGTCGACAGGAGTGCGAGTAACAATAAGCCCAATGACGCGGAGAATTTAGTGAATGACGAGGTGAATTGCGGCGAGTCGGATGTAACGCAATGTTGAGGGAAAAACGATGACTGCATTAGGTACTCCTGAGGACTCAAATCGAAAAGTCTAAGCGCGAAAGCCTACAGTAGCACACCCGAGCCCGACCCATTCGACCTCTAGTTCAACTATTTCGGCAGTCGCGAGAGGCGACTGAGACTGGCATTCACCGTCTACGAGCAGGCTAAGCAGTGTCGATAAGAGTGGATTATGCGCAACTAGCCAAAGCTCAGTAACGCCTTGTGTGTGAGCTTTTTCAATTAGCGCAACGACGTCTTTGGGATCTGCTTCGGGTTCGAGGAAACTGCTGGCAACCGCAGGCGACTGCAAACCGTCTGCCTCCATGCCCTTGATGATCAGCTCAGCGGTTTGTTGAGCGCGAAGAAAAGGACTCGCTAATAAACGAAAGCTAGCATTTCTGCCAAGACCGCCATTCGCATCAGTGCTGCCAAGGATACTGCGATGCCGAAAATCTCGATAAGTCAGAAAGGCATTTTGCACTGCTTCTTTGCCCCGCGAGGTCAGTTCACGCGTGGCGTCTGGAACGTCAAATGCGGCGTCACCATGGCGCACTAATACCACAAGCACCGTGGGTTATCCTTGCGGCGTAGCACTAGGCCCGCGCATTTTATCAGTAGCCTCATTCTCTCGTTCGGCCTCGCCCTCTTCCGAGACCCGTTCGTCTGAATCAGATACTTGAGCGCTTTCACTTCGGGAAACCTCACTCTCGACGACATCCTCTGCTGGTGTGTTTATTTCACCCGATCCAGGAAAATCATTAAAGGGGAAAGGCTTATGTTCTGTCGTAAACAGAAGAAAACCGAGTACTTCGACAAGATACGCAACTAACTTTTCGCTCAAATCAGTCAAATTGCTATTCTTCTCGCCCGCAAACAGCGAGAAAGCTACCTGCACCAACACCATGAGAAGAACCAGAGGGACCAAAATAATATTGAACAGCAACGCAAACCCTAAGGTGAAGAACACGCGCTTCCAAAGTGAGGGGCGCTTTAGGTTATCTACTAATTCGTCGATTTGTTCCGACATAGTTATTCTCCCTACGATTGGTATTGACGCTAACGGTATTGACGCTAGAGTGCGCCATGCTAATTCTATATCCTAACCAGCATTCAAAACTTAAACGCTCGATCCGATTTGCTTGTCGTCTTGAGCGGCAAATTCGACATCTAGCGCCTGTTCTCCCGCCATTAGTGAGGAGATGATTGCGTCGAGGCTGGCGCCTTCGAATAAGGCCGAGTACAAACCCGACGCTAAAGGCATGTAAATCCCGAGTTCCTCGGCGCGCTTTTTCACTAACCGCACTGTGTTGACGCCTTCGACAACCTGTCCGATTTCCTTCGTCGCCGCGTCTATAGTCTGCCCAAGCCCTAGCGCATAGCCTAATCGATAGTTTCGACTCAACGGAGAAGAACAGGTGACAACAAGATCCCCAACACCTGATAGGCCCAAGAAGGTCATCGGGTCGGCGCCGAGTGACCGCCCAAACCGCGCCATTTCGGTAAGTCCTCGCGTTACTAACATGCTGTTCGTATTGTGACCCATACCAAGTGCTGCCGCCATGCCCGCAACGATGGCATAAATATTTTTTAGTGAGCCGCCGAGTTCAACGCCGAACATATCGTCATTCGTATAAACCCTAAAATATCGTGACTTAAGGACTGTTTGCACCGCGTCACGAACCTCGAGGTCGGCGCTCGCAATCACCGTACCCGTGAGTTGCTGTGCCGCTATCTCCTTCGCCAAATTTGGACCGCTTAGGACGCCAATAGGCGACTCGGGAGCGAGTTCACCGAGTATCTGACTCATCAACAAAAAGGAGCCCGCTTCTATTCCTTTTGTCGTGCTAACAAACATCGCGCCTGGATCTGCCGACTTCACCAACTCCGACACCACCGCCCTGAAAGAACTGCTAGGCACAGCGACAAAAATCAGCTGCGCGCCAGATACTGCTGCAGCCATGTCATGCGTTGCAACTACACGTTCATTCAGTACATAACCTGGCAAGTAAGATTCATTGACGTGATCGCGGTTAATCGCTGCGGCGAGAGAATCGCTGCGCATCCAAAAGCTCACAGGATAGCCATTGCCTGCAGCAATATTCGCCATTACCGTGCCAAAGCTGCCGCCACCGACGACCGCTACTTTCATCACTTCTGCCACTCTTACTCTCCCATCACTTAGGCGTAGTACCTATAGGCGCAATCAACAGCTGCTATGATAGACAGTTTGAGGGCCGAGGGCGAAGACTCATTAGCGTGAAGTGAGAAGAAGCGAGTGCTTAGAAATTGGACGCAGCGAACGCAATAAGCGCGAACAGTGGCTCAGGGTAGACGCCGACCCAAAGAACGGCGACGGTAAGCACTGCAAGCACCGCCAACACGCCCAGATTCTCTATCCCTATTTCTCTCAACGCAAAAGACTCATCTGTGTCGAGAACAGGCATAAGCATCTGGTAGACGATGCGTAAATAGTAAAAAAGACCAATCGCGCTACCAAGAACCATCGCTGCCAATAATCCCCATTGAGAATCGCCTACGGCGGCAAAAAAGACCTGAAATTTTGCGATAAAGCCGGCAGTCAGGGGGATTCCTGCCAAACCTAGAACCATCACCAGCAGCACACTAGCAAGCCACGGAGATCGCCAGAAAAGGCCACGATAGTCCCCCACCCCTGCGGCCTCGTCTTCGCTCGATGACACGAGCAACGCGCAGCCAAATGCGCCGAGTGAAAGAAGGCTGTACACAAGGAGGTAGAACAACGCCGACTCTAGAGCAAACGCTGAGTCTTCCACTTCGGAGATCGCGGTAGCCGCCGAGATCGATAGCACCGCCACGAGAAGATAGCCCATATGCGCAATCGAAGAATAGGCCAATAGCCTTTTCAAATTGGTTTGTCGTAACGCCAATAAATTGCCTACTAAAATTGACGCCGCCGCGACGAGTGCGATGACACTAGTCACAACGGGCAGCTGCCCTATTTGCGGCTGGCTAAACAGGCGAATCGCGAACACAGCTACTGCGACCTTGCCAAGTGTCGCAAGAAAGGCCACTGCCGGTAGCGGACCGCCCTGATACACATCGGGCGTCCATAGATGGAAAGGCACCAGCGACAATTTAAACGCTGCGCCGACGAATAGCATCAGCAATCCAAGATAAAAAAGCGACCTCGTCGACACAGAGATATCGAGAAACCCGAGCGAGCCAGTCGCTGCGTAAATCAATGCCATACCAAACAGCATCGTTGCGGATGCGACGGCGGAAAGAACAAGGTATTTAATGGCAGACTCTAGACTTTTAGCAGCCCATATTCCGCTATGAATGGGATAAGCAATCATGCCATACAGCGCCATGCTCAACATCTCAAGGCCTATAACCACGGTGATAAAGTGCGCACTGCTGACAAGCGTGATCGCCCCAAGCGTTGCTAGTGACAGCAGCAATTGAAATTCATCGCGCGCATCCGCGAGCTTATGAAAATAGGCGAAGCTCATAATCGCGACACCCATCGCGCTAAAGGCTAGCAATGCGATGAACAAGGCAGATAACGCATCGAGCACAAAAAGAGCTGTGACCATACTCGGCGCAGCGTCCAGCGTTAAATCATAGAACTGCATTGCTCCTGCGATCCCTGCGGCAAGCATGCCTGAGGTTGCGATAACCGTGCTTACGAAGTGATTGCGTCCAATAGCAATAGCGAGCATACCGACGATTATCGCAAGCCCCATTAGTTCATGCGGAAGCAGCAGCAAAAGGCCGTCTAAATCTACTGCCGGGGTAATTGGCATTGTGGCGAACTCCTTTTCCATTATCGTCTCTCCCCTACAGCAGCGAAGGCATCGCTAGCGCTAGACAGCCTTTCAAGCACTCCCGAAGAAAGGTCCAGAAAGGCATTCGGGAAAAGCCCCATTACCGCCAGGCCGATCATCATCAATGCGTAAATAAAGAGTTCACGATTATCTAGATCGGGCAGTGAAGGATGATCCGCTTCAGAGTTTTTAGCCCCTTGGAAAACCGCCTGCATTACCCAGAGCGAATAAACTGACGCGACGATCATGCCTAAGGCTGCCAGCGCTGCAGCCCAGATGCTCACCGAAAAGACGCCGAGCAAAGACAAAAATTCGCCGACAAAATTGCCGAGACCCGGCATGCCAAGCGCGGCGACAGAGAAGAATAGTGCCACGACGGCCATCCGCGGTGCGAGCGCCCAAAACCCACCCATGAGGCGCATATCTCGGGTATGCAGTCGCCCCTGCAATCCACCTGCAAGACTGAATAAAGCCGCTGCACTGAGACCATGCGCGAGCATAGTCATCACTGCACCCTGCAATCCTATAAGGTTCCATGCGTATATACCCAGCAACACAAACCCCATGTGACTCACGCTGGTATAAGCGATCAAGCGCTTAATATCGGATTGCGCGAGCGCTACCTTCGCGCAATACAAAATACTAATTACCGCGAGGGCCAGTGCAACAGGCGTAAACTGCGCCGACGCCTCTGGAAAGAAGGGCAGCGTGAATCTGATAAGTCCATAGGCGCCAGTCTTGAGCAATACTCCAGCTAGCAACACGCTACCCGCAGTAGGCGCTTGCGAATGCGCATCGGGCAACCACGAATGGAATGGAACGCTAGGCAGCTTGGTGGCAAATGCGATAAAAAATCCGAGCATTAGCCCCATCTCTAAAGCGCCATCTACCTCTGTGCGCAAGAGATCCTCGTAGGCAAAACTGAGATAGCCATACTGAATCTTGAAAAAATACACAAGGCAAAGCAGCGAGACCAAAAGCAACATGCCTGTGAATTGCGTGAAGAGAAAAAACTTTGTCGCCGCATAGCGCTTATTTTCGTGACCCCAAATCGCGATGATGAAATACATCGGAATGAGCATTACTTCCCAAAAGAAAAAGAACAGAAATAAATCGATGGCAGTGAACACACCGACAACACCCGCGAGCGTCCAAAGGAGATTAAAATAGAAAAAGCCTACTCTCTCGCGCATCTCCTCCCAAGCAGCGCCAATTGAGATAAGCCCAAGAAAGCTCGTTAACCCAACCAACAAAAGACTGAGCCCATCAACTGCAAGCGTAAACTTTATGCCTAGACTTGGAATCCAACTGCGGCTGAATTCTACAATCCATTTAGATTCACTGTCAGCGTCATGTCCATGATAGAGCAGCACTAATGGAATGAGGGTAGCCGCAACAGAGAAAAGGGCAATCCATCGCGGAAGACGAGAGTCAAACCATTCGGAAAGCCAAGCAAGCAAGCCGCCAAAAAATAGAATGAGGAGAATCCAGAGCAAAATCATAGAACGCCTCCTAAAGTGAGAAGCAACACTGTGCCGAAAACCACGCTCAGAATGTACCAGCGCAGCGAGCCTGACTGCGATCTCACAAGTAACGTATTTCCTGCCTCACTCAACGCGACTAGCAGCCCTGCAGCGCCATCAATAAAATCATGTCTATTAATAGCTGCTAGCCACAGATAAGGCGTAATAAAAAGCCTTCGGTAAAGACCGTCAAAGCCCCAGCCTGTAAACCAGAATCTGTGCAACCACTGCGCCAAGTCGCTCGCCATTAATCGGCTAACCGACAGGGTGCGCGATCCATAAAACAAATAACTTATCCCGATGCCAAACAGAGGAATAGCGATCATAATCGCGTGCATCAATGCTGAGACCGTATGCTCGCCATGCTCTCCCGCTGCTGAGAAAACCGAATCGGTGGGGACATGAATTAGCCCGCCTGCTAATGCCAGCACCATAAGCACTAGCAGCGGCGCCGCCATACTGAAACCAGTCACTTCCCGCGCCTTGTGATGATCCACGCTTTCGCCAAAGAAGACGACAAACACTAGTCTAAAGCTGTAAATGCCGGTAAAGAAGGCCCCAATAACGCCTCCAAGCCACAGCCAGAACCCATAGTGTTCTAACTCGAGCGCGGCCAGTAGGATTTCATCTTTGCTGAAGTAACCCGAGGTAAAGGGAAACGCAGCAAGTGCCAAACTACCGATAAGGAAAGACGCAAATGCCAAAGGTAGTTGACGCCACTTGCCGCCCATCTTAAAGATATCGTGCTCATGGTGAAGGCTAAGAATCACGGTGCCAGCAGCAAGGAAAAGCAGCGCCTTAAAGAATGCGTGGGTCATTAGATGAAATACCGATGCCGACCAAGCACCAACACCTAAACCAAGAAACATATAGCCGATCTGGCTGATCGTAGAATAGGCAAGAATCCGCTTAATATCGTGTTGTGTCATCGCTGTGAAACCTGCAATTAGCAGGGTCGCCAAGCCGATGAGCGCCACCAAAAGCTGTACATTAGGCGCAAGCTCGAACAAGGCATGAGTGCGAGCAATAAGGTAGACGCCCGCGGTCACCATTGTTGCAGCATGTATAAGTGCGCTAATTGGTGTAGGACCCGCCATTGCATCCGGAAGCCAGGTTTGTAACGGCAGCTGCGCTGATTTGCCTACCGCGCCACCCAGAAGAAGTAACGCTGCGGCTACTGCATAGCCTGAACCGAGGGCCCATTCGCCTTGGGCCAAATCCATTGACTCTTGAATATCGAGTGAACCGAGCTGGCTGAAAATCAAGAAAAGCCCTATGGCCATTGAGGTGTCACCAACACGCGTGGTAACAAAAGCCTTGCGCGCAGCATAGCCGTTGGCTGGATCCTGATACCAAAATCCAATAAGCAAGTAACTGCAAAGTCCAACACCCTCCCAGCCTAGGTACAGGAGAAGCAAATTATCGGCAAGCACCAACACGAGCATCGCAGCAACGAATAGATTCATGATCGCAAAGAAACGACTGTAACTCGGATCGTCAATCATGAATCCGGTCGAATACAGGTGAATTAAAAAGCCAACCCCGGTTATAACCAGGATCATCACAACGCTCAATCCGTCTAAATACAGACCAAATGCCGCGTCAAATGAACCTACAGCCATCCACGTGTAGACCTCGTGAACGATGACTTGAGCATCGCCATTGATAATCGGCAGAGAAACCAACACTGCAGCGCAAAAGGCGAGCCCTATGCTACCCGCACCAATTACCGCGACTAATTTCTTCGGCAAGCCTCCGCCACTCAGAAAGAGAGTTAAAAAACCGAGTAGCGGAAATGTTGGTAACCATCCAAGTGATTCGAACACAAGTTACTCCTAGCGTGAGCCTAGCCCTTTAGTGCACTGAGCACGTCTATGTCGATTGTCTTAAAGTGCTTGTATAACTGAATGATAAGCCCCAGCCCGACAGCCACTTCCGCAGCGGCAAGCGTCAGAATCATGAGGAACATCACCTGACCATCGGCACTACCCCAGCGCGCGCCTGCAACGATAAACGCGAGCCCCGAGGCATTCAGCATGATTTCTAAGGACATTAAAACGAAGACAATATTGCGCCTGGTCATCACACCAACCAAACCGAGGCAAAAGAGAGTAGCTGCGAGCATAAGTCCATGCTCTAAGGGAATGCTTTCCATAACGCCTTTTCCTTTTTTATCGCCGCAACCCGCTGAGGGCTGTCGGTACTGAGACTATCTTTTAGCTATGTGGTAGGCGGATACCAACCCTGCCAACAACAAGAAAGACGCGAGTTCCACCGCGAGAACATACGGCCCAAATAAAAGTTCACTTACCGCACGAGCGCCGATTTCCTCAATATTAAGGCCTGCTGTCGGTATAGACGCGACGAGCTGAATGAGCAAGAGAAGCGCTAAGACGCTAGGAACAAACCACGTCCGGGCGGGCAACCATTCTTTCTCCTGATCACGGCTTCTCTGTCCTAGATTGAGCATCATTACCACAAACAAAAAGAGCACCATGATCGCGCCGGCGTAAACGATCGCCTCGAGAATTGCGACGAAAGGTGCTCCGAGGCTAAAAAAAACAACTGCAACTGCAAGCAGCGAAAGCACTAAATAAATGAGAGCATGCACCACGTTGGTCTGCACGATTACCAATAGCGTGGCTATTACTGCAACCACTGCTCCTGAGTAGAATAATTCGGTCATGGAAGCAGACTCCGCACATCAACCGGCGGCAGCTCATTTCTCGCTTCGCCTTTATCCTTGCCCCCAATGGACTTGCCAGCGACACGGTAGAAATTGGTCTCGTGGTATTTACCCGTGCCAGCTATCAGCAAATCTGCTTTCTCCCAAACCATGTCTTGCCGCTTGTATTCGGCCATCTCGAAATCAGGCGTTAACTGAATTGCATTGGTAGGACAGGCCTCTTCACAGAATCCGCACATTATGCAGCGCGAAAAGTTAATGCGAAAAAACTCCGGATACCAACGCCCCTCCTCGTCCTCGGTTTTTTGCAGAGCGATACAATCGACCGGACAGGCGACTGCACAAAGATTACAAGCGACGCAGCGCTCTTCGCCGTCGGGATCGCGCGTGAGAATAATTCGACCACGCCAACGTGAAAACATGTGTGGCTGTTGCTCTGGGTATTGAACAGTGTCTGTCGCAACAAACAAATGCCTAAACACTCGCCAGAGTGTCACTACCTGACTCGTTAACGTGTCTTTTACCAGTTCGCCAAATTTAGCCAACAAAGACTTGGAATGGGGTCTGACAATGGGATCACTCACTTCAACCTCCTCCTCTCCACGGCGCTCACTGACACCTAATTAGCCGACAGGATTACAACGCCGGTAATCAACAAATTCAGAAGCGACAGGGGTAGTAGAAATAGCCACCCGTAGCTCATCAACTGATCGTAGCGCGGCCTTGGAATTGCGGCACGCAGCAAAATAAAAAAGGCAATGAAGCAAGACGCCTTAATGAAAAACCATACTAGCGGAGGCAATAGAGGACCCTGCCAACCGCCAAAAAAGAGCACCGTAATAAGCGAAGATATCAGCACCAAACCGAGGTATTCGCCGACGAAGAACATGCCAAACTTCATGCCCGAGTACTCTGTGTGATAGCCCGCACAAATCTCTTGTTCAGCCTCGGGGATATCGAAAGGAAGACGGTGACTTTCTGCTACACCTGCAATCAGAAAAATGACGAAGCCTATAAATTGGGGGACGACGAACCACCCTCCTTCCTGCGCCAAGACGATTTCGCGCAAATCAAAACTGCCGGTCAGCGCGACAACCCCTAACAGAGAAATACCCATAAACACTTCATAACTAACCATCTGCGCCGCAGCGCGCAGACTGCCGAGTAGCGCGTATTTGTTATCAGATGAGAGCCCGCCAAGCATTACCGAATAGGCGCCGAGAGAGGCCATAGCTAAGACAAAAAGAACGCCGATATTTGAATCAACAATGCCCACTCCGGGCGCGAATGGCACTACAGAAAAACTGAGCAGTATGACGATCATGATGATGGTCGGTGCAAGAACAAAACCAAATCGGTCGGCAAAAGGAGGGATCCAATCTTCTTTGGTAAAAATCTTGATCATGTCAGCAACCACTTGCAGAAGACCAAAGGGGCCTACTCGATTTGGTCCAAGCCTGTCTTGCCAGAATCCGAGCAAGCGTCTTTCGACCCAAATTAGCATCGCAGCAAAAACGATTACTACGATGAGGATACTGGCGATATTAAGCGCTGAGCCGACTTCCCATTGCATATTAGTGAGCTCCTGCCGCGGCATCGTTCACGACTAGATTGGTCAGCCCGAGCCGCGACTGAATGGCATCGTGCACAGCTTTAGAAGGCGCTAAAGACGCATACTGGGGCAGATCATGGGGATTTATCCGAGCGCCCAACGCACTGCTTCCCGCATACACTAAGGCAACGCCTACAGGCGTCTCCTTTCGTATATAGAGAGGCAGGGTAGCGCCATCCTCTGTGCTGCCATTTTCGTCACCTCCGATCGACACAAGATCGCCATTAACTACACCCATCTCGCGCGCATCACTGGGACACAGTGACAGATAGGCATCGCACATACGCTTCTGTATCGCTGCCGAATGCGAGGAAAGCGAATCGCTCCCGAAGATCTGCATGACAAGTCGAATCTCGAAAGGCCCGTCCATCGTGATAAGCTGCTCTGTGTTATAGGGCGACCCTTTGTTACTGCGAGCGATCAGATGCACGCCTGCATGCCCCTGTTTAAGTTCACCGTTGACCTCCGCTTGAAATTTACTGATCGCTTGATTCGAATTCCAGCGAGGAGCCCAAGCAGTGGCGAGAAGCGAAGAGTCTTTCTGTGTGAGCATCCCCTCCATCGAAAAGGACATAACCGAGTTATCATCGACAGGCTGCTTGCCTTCGTGCACATTTTTATCGGCATTCATCGCAGTTCGACCGCTGTAGCGATGCGACTGGCGCGGCACTTTCAAGCCAGCGATTAGCCCTGTCGGATTCGGTAGACACTCGCCAAGCCGTGCGAAATCATTTGCCTCGGCCGCACAGCGTGCAATCAACGAATCTGAATGAGCAGAGGCTTCCACATTAAGCCATTTTTCAACTGGTTTTGCCGCCTCGCTACCCTCACCCACTTGGAAACTTAGCTGTGCTCGTCCTTCGTAGTTAACCTTGGTGGTTTCACATTCGTTAAATGTTGCACTGGGAATAGTTAGCGTCGCAAAGCGTTGCGTAGGCGTTTCGATCTGATCGATCACGAGCAGCTCAGCCGCGGTCAGCGCCGCCCTTACGCTTTCTGTCGGTGCGCGTTCGAACAGATCGTTCTCGATTACGATAGCCCGCTTAATCTCACCCGTCGCCAACTTCGCTAACGCGGTGGTTAGCGTGTTCTCACCCGCTGCAAGTAACGCGTGTCCAACACTATTATCCTCTGCAGGCAAAAGCACCAAATCACAGGCTTGCGAACGGAGATCACTCAGCGCGCGCGCGATATTCGCAGCGCAGCGCATCAGGGCAACCCCTGCGCCGCTGCCACTGACTATTAGGGGTCTTTTTGCGCCAACTAGGGCCAAATAGGTCGCCTCTACACTCTGCATCGTTGTACCCAACGTCTCATGAGAATAGTTAGGCGAACGACCCGACAATCGCTCCACCAAGGCATTAGCAGCATTGATAAGCGACGCCCCATCGACGTTGAGTTTGATCGACACAACGTCATCGAGCCGCGTCGAGCCTGATGCGAACACAGCTAAAGGACTCAGCGAGTCTTGTGCTAATTCGCGCACTGCAGCGTCTTGCCAACTTGGTATTCGATTCGCCTCGGCGAGATCTTTCGCCGCGTTGCGCACGCTTTGGCGCAGCGCGAGCGCAATCCGCGGCGCAGTGTTAGTCACGTCCTCGCCTAATACAATTATTGCGTCAGCCTGTTCTATCTCTCGCACGCTCGGACTATGAAAAGACGAGTCACGCAAACACTCGACCAACACTTGCAATGCCTCGTGATCGGCATCGGAATGGCCTGCAAAAAAATTCTCAGCGCCGACGAAACAGCGCAGAGCAAAGTTTGCCTCGTTTGACGCGCGCGGCGAGCCAATACCAATAACCGCCTCGCTTGCGAAAGCGGTGATCCGCTCTTCCACCTCGCGCGTGCTAACCGACAAGCCCGAGGCATCTTTAGCGCCGCGAAGACGAGACTCACTATTCACATAATGAGCACCAAACCGGCCGCGATCGCATAAAAAGTAACCATTGATGTCATTGTGATAACGATTGACGACACGGCGTAAAGAACCGTAGCGCTCGCCCGGCGTTATATTGCAGCCAACCGAACAGCCGCTGCAAATCGACGGCGCAGATTGCAAATCCCACTTGCGCGCGTAGTGCGCACTAAAGGGTTTATCGGTGAACACGCCCGTAGGGCAGACCTCAACGAGATTGCCGCTAAATTCACTTTCAAGCGAGCCCTCTTCGAAACGACCAAAATAAGTATGATGATGAGACGCCTGAGCGGATAAATCGGTCCCGCCTGCGTAGTCGTCATAAAACCGAACGCAGCGGTAACAGGTGATGCAGCGATTCATCTCGTGATTAATAAAGGGGCCTAAATTTTGATTACGGTGGGTTACTTTCTGTTTATCAAACCGTCGATAGTTGTGGCCAGACATTTGAGTCATGTCTTGAAGATGACACTCGCCTCCCTCCTCGCACACGGGGCAATCATGGGGATGGCTTGTCATCAAGCTTTCGATTACGTCGGCTCGAAAATTTGACGCCTGCTCGCTCGCCAATGAATAAATTCCGCCCTCGGTGACAGGCGTCATACAAGACATCACTAGCGTGCCCTTTTTATCCTCTGCATCGCGGTACTGAATGACCGCACATTGACGACAGGCGCCAACCGAACCCATTGAGGGATGCCAGCAGAAATAAGGGAGGTCGAGCCCCTGCGAGAGACACTCTTGCAATAAATTATTGGCTGAGTCCACTTCGTAGCAAATCCCGTCGACCGTAATTTTCACCATCGCGTTACTCTCCAATACTTGACGCCTCCATCACAGTTTAGTGATACGGACACTTCGCCCCCGACACATGCGCTGCAAATTCTTCTGCGAATAACGTAAGTCCACTACCCAATGGGGCCGTCGCACCGGGGGCAAGTGCGCAAAAGGTACGACCTGGCCCAAGGTATTCGACGTGATCTTTTAAAATGTCGATGTCCTTAAACGAGCCTTTTCCTGTCTCGAGATCACGAAATATCGTGTCTACCCAGGGCAGGCCATCACGGCAAGGCGTGCAGAATCCACAGGACTCGTGCGCGAAAAATTTCATGAGATTGCCAATCATGCCAATGGGGCACGTTTTATCATCGAGTAAAATCATTGTGCCGGTGGCAAGCCTGCTGCCAAGTTCGCCGATTGCTGCGTAGGTGAGAGGTGTGTCGAGATGCGCTGGGGTGAGAAAGTCGGTAGAACCCCCGCCCGGGAGAAACGCCTTGAGCGTAAAGCCCTCCTGCATACCTCCCCCGTAACCCTCGATCACTTCTCGGATACTCACCCCAAACGGAAGTTCCCAACAGCCTGGATTTTTGACACGTCCACTGACGCCAAACAATTTCGTTCCAAAGTCCCCACCGCTGCCAAGCGACTGATACCACTCAACGCCATGAGCCAGAATGCCAGGAAGGTTACAGAGCGTTTCGACATTGTTAACGATAGTGGGTTTGCCCCAAAGGCCACTGACCTGAGGAAAAGGCGGTTTCGCGCGAGGATTAGCGCGCTTACCTTCAAGCGCATTAAGCAGAGCGGTCTCTTCGCCACAGATGTAGCGACCCGCGCTAGTGTGAAGCACTATATCGAAATCGAATCCTGTGCCAAATATGTCGCGTCCTAAATGGCCCGATTCGCGTGCCTCAGCAATCGCCTTAGCAAGGCTACGCTCTGCATCAAAGTATTCTCCACGTAAGAAAATAAACGCACGACTCGCTTGAATCGTGTAGGCCGCGATGATCATCCCTTCGATCAATAAATGGGGATCGCCTTCCATTAACATCCGGTCTTTAAAAGTACCTGGCTCCATTTCATCGGCGTTAACTACCAGATAGCGCTGAATAGTTGCATCATCGCTTTTCGGCACGAAACTCCATTTAAGACCTGTAGGAAAGCCTGCTCCACCTCGCCCCTTTAGCCCAGAGTTCTTTATCCGCTCGAGTACGTCGCTTGGTTCCAACCCGTTAGCAATTGCGCGCGCGCCAGCATAGCCGCCTGCTGCCTCGTAATCCGTGAGGTTAAGCGCACCCCTAGCAAGGTCAATATTCTTAGTCAGCGGGCGATCGGTCATTTGTCACCTCGCACATTTTTAAGCGGTAAAACCGAAGCGATTGTGTCAACAGAGAGGTGACGATGCATCGCTTCACCAACCATCATCACGGGTGCTTTATCGCAGTCGCCCAAACACGGGACTGGAATTAGCGTGTATTCTCCATCGGTAGTTGTTTCACCATAGTCGATACCAAGATGTGCACTTAGCTGCGCTTTGACCTTGTCGCAGCCCATAATCCAGCAGCTTACGCTATCGCAAAAAAGGATAACCTTCTCACCTACTGGCCGCCGATAAATCAAATTAAAGAATGTCGCCACGCCCTCAAGCTCACTCACCGGCACTGATAAGTAATCGGCTATGGCGAGCATACTCTCGTCAGATACCCAACCTTGATGCCGTTGCACAATCTTTAACGCTTCGAGTCCAACAGCCTGCTTAGTCGGATAGAGAGTTAATTCGTGTTCGATTTCAGCGATCTCTTCAGCCGATAAGTCGCGTGCGCGTGGACGCGGGTTCGGACTTGAGCTAGCTATAACGTGTTGCTGCATCGGTGCGTCTCTCTATACTCGAGTGAAAAACATCATCTATCTACATCCGCCATGACAAAATCGATACTGGCTATAATGGCGATCAAATCGGACACCATAAAGCCGCGGGAGATTGCCGGAATCATCTGCAGGTGCGCAAAAGACGGGGTGCGGATCCGCGTGCGATAAGAGGCCGTATTGCCATCGCTAATTAAGTAGTAAGAGTTGATACCTTTGGTGGCTTCAATCGACATAGACACTTCGTTGGGCGGAATCACTGGCCCCCAACTCACACTCAAAAAGTGATTGATGAGCGTCTCGATATCTTGCATCGATTTTTCTTTGCGCGGAGGTGTCGTTAATGGATGCGAAGACTTATAGTCTCCTGAAGGCATATTGTCGGCGCACTGCTTAATAATTCGAAGGCTCTGCCGCATCTCTTCCACACGCACTGCGCAACGGTCGTAGCAATCTCCGTTAGCCGCGATCGGAATATCAAACTCGAAATTCTCGTAGCCGCTATAGGGCCGCTGTTTACGCATATCCCATTCATAGCCTGTCGCCCGTAGACCAGCACCAGTTACGCCCCAGTCAAACGCGTCTTGGGTGGTATAGGCGCCAACGCCCTGTGTACGGCGTTTAAGAATGCCGTTGTTGAGCACCATGCTGTCGTACTCATCGAGTCGCGCAGGCATAAAATCGAGCAACTCTCGAATCTGCACTTCCCAGCCTTGCGGGAGATCTTGCGCGACGCCGCCAATGCGGAACCAACCCGGATGCATCCTCGCGCCGCAAATCGACTCAATGATATTGAAAATCCTTTCTCGCTCTACAAACATATAGAAGATAGGCGAGAGTTGGCCCACGTCCTGAGCAAACGTGCCATAGAACAGAAGATGGCTACAAATTCGAAACATTTCGGACAGCATGACGCGAATAACTTTGACCCGTTCGGGCACCTCTATCCCAGCCATTTTCTCAACTGCCATAACGTAAGGCAGATTGTTCATTACCCCACCCAGGTAATCTATTCGATCGGTGTAGGGGATAAAGGTGTGCCACGACTGCCTCTCGCCCATCTTTTCTGCGCCGCGATGGTGATAGCCAATGTCGGGAACAGCGTCGACTAAGATTTCGCCGTCGAGTTGCACGGCTATACGAAACGCACCATGAACACTTGGGTGATTTGGACCAAGATTTAGAAACATAAATTCCGAATCTTCGGACGCGCGTTTCATTCCCCATTCTTCGGGCTTAAATTTTAACGCCTCTTGCTCAATATCAGTTTGGGCATCATCAAGGGTAAAGGGCTCCATCTCTGTTGCCCGAGCAGGATGCTCTTTGCGCAACGCATGCCCTTCCCATGTTGGTGGCAAAACCAGTCTGTAGAGGTTGGGGTGACCGTCGAATCGAATGCCAAACATGTCCCACACTTCGCGCTCATACCAATTGGCATTGGGCCAAAGGAACGTCGCTGTAGGAAGATGCAGGTCATCGTCGAACAAGGGGACTTTGAGTCGAAGATCAGCATTTCCGCTGAATGACATGAGGTGATAGACAACGGTAAATTCGCTCGCAGGCTGACCCGCACGATTAACACGCACGCGCTCATCTATCGCAGTGAGATCGAGTAGCATCTCGAACCGTTGCCCCGCAAAGGTCTGCTCTCGCACGAGGGTTAGAGCCTGCTGAATGCTTTCTCGGGCAAACCAGAGCGTTGGAATTTCGTCGCAAGTAAGTTGTTCATGCAAGATGCGATCGCCGAAAACAGCACGAAGATGCTCTACAGCCGCTAGTCCCACCGGCGCGTTTAAATTCTCTGTGACGGATACTGTTGAGGGGACTCGCATCGTTTTTCTAGACCTCGTCCGGTGATCTGAGTTCGGTCGCTGCGATTCTTTCGGGGCCTCTGATAACACGTTGTACTTCGTTTTCTTCTCGCTGAATAATCCCCTGCTCATTGATCACCCAACTCAGCGGACGCCGCTGATTACCAATCGATTCTTGCAATAAGAGCAGGCCTTGCAGAAGTGCTTCAGGCCGCGGCGGGCAGCCGGAAACGTAGACGTCGACGGGCAGAAATTTATCGACACCTTGGACAACCGAATAGATATCGTACATGCCTCCGGAGTTCGCGCAGGAACCCATGGAGATAACCCATTTGGGTTCGAGCAACTGATCGTAAAGCTGCTTCACAACCGGCGCCATTTTTCGGAATACCGTGCCTGCGATCACGATCATATCGGCTTGGCGAGGAGTTCCGCGTATCACCTCTGCACCAAATCTCGCGAGATCGTGCCTACTGGTAAACGCGGTGGCCATTTCGACATAACAACAAGAAAGACCAAAATTAAACGGCCATATCGAATTTTTGCGTCCCCAAGCAACCATGTCTTCAAGTTTTACCATCATTACATTGCGGCGAATAAATTCGTCCATCTCACTGCCGCCGCGCTGCGGTGCAGCCGCCGTCTCAGCTGACTCTAGGCTCCAATTCATAATTTAAACTCCTTCCGATTAGTGACGCCGCCAGGTCCAACCATCGTTCGCAACTCGCGCTTCTGAATCTGTGTGCGCCAGTCGAGCGCGCCTACCCGAGCCAGATACAGTAGCGCGATCAAAAGGACGGAGATGAAAATTGCGATCTCAATAAAGCCAGCCCACCCAGCTTCACGGACTACGAGGGCCCACGAAAATAGGAAAACCACTTCGAGATCGAAAATGATGAAGAGAATAGCGGGGAGGTAAAAGTGAATCGTGGTGTGAAACTGAGCGCTACCAACTGAGACGATGCCAGACTCGAACGGTAGATTTTTAGAGTGCGCATTTTTGCGTTGGCCAAGAACAAATGACAACCCGAGCATCGTTCCGACAACAGCGACAACAGCAAATCCGTAGATTAAAAACGCTCGCAGGTCGTTATTAACACCTACATCGACTGCAGATTCGATCATCGCACCCCCTCGATTTAAGACTATTTCAACTCACTCTCACTTTCGAACACTCAGCTATCAGCCTACTACTTGGCCTTAATTTAGACTGCGAGTGTCACTAGTTAAGCGCTCTCGCGAACATAAATTCAAAAAAGAGAGGAGTTGAAGTCAACACGCTCTTTAATGAGTGGCCATAAAACAGAGCACTGGTGTGGGAAAAACTGGAGAGACGAAACAGAGAGTGTGCAAAATGCGTCTGCACTTTGCGATCGAGGGGTATATAACTACAGAAAAACTACCCATCGAATCGTTATTACTCATCTCGGGGAGCCCTTTGAGCTGAACACTACGAATGCGCGAACATTCGAAATCAAGTGGAATCAGTTAAAGAAATCGGCTCTTTCTATCGTCTTCACTGTTTTTTGGTAATAGCCGCAAGGCACCTTACCAAAACTCAGTTGATCTACCGTCTTTCTTGACCTATCTAGCACTTCTATTTTTCGTGTACTGCTTAATCAACTAGCTATTCAATATCTGTGAAAAAGTTAACATGGAGCGCCTGCCTCACGCAAGTAATTGTGAGCCAGTTCTCATTCAAGCATGCGGACTATCGTTCTGCTTGAATTTGCTTCCAATTCTCGTAGTACTCCAAGCTGACTTTATGATTGAGGTCTGCAAACTCCTCGGCCTTTTGCTGAAGGTTTGCTTTCATGACATCGCCGACCGAGATGAGACCGATGAATTCTCCCCCGTCTTCGATCAATAAGTGGCGAATACGCTTGCCAAGAAATTTATCGTATAACTGATAGACGACTTCGTCTGCGTTAGCAGAAATGAGGTTTTCTGAAATCTTGTCTTTGAGGAGCGCTGTGCGGGCATCGAAACCTTCTTCTAGCGCGCGAAACATCAGGTCTCTTTCGGTCCAAATGCCCTTAATTTTTTCACCATCAACAACGACGATTGAACCTACCCTATGCTGCGTCATAATCGTGAGTGCTTGATGCACTGTGGCATCGAAGGCAACCGTAACCATGTGGCCGCCCTTATCGTTAAGTATATCTCTCGCTGTTCGCATCATAATTGTTATCCCCCGGACCTTTTTAGCTCACCGATCTCTCTAGGTAAAAGCAGTATGGCGCTGTGCCAATACACAGTGCTACACGCGCGTATTATTGTCGACGCTCGGGCAATGCTCTGTAAGGTTCAGATGACAGCGCCCAAGGTTTGAAATTAACCTTGTAGCGCCATCTTGGCAAGAGCCATTTTTGAGTAAAGCTAGAAGACTCGATTCAGGCCATCGAGCGCAGCGGTGCGGTAGGCTTCGGCCATGGTGGGATAGTTGAACGTTGTGTCTATGAAGTATTTCATTGAATTGGCAGGTGCAGGCTGTCGCATTATCGCCTGTCCGATATGCACGATCTCAGACGCTTGGTCTCCAAAGCAATGAATACCTAGCAGCTCAAGGGTCTCAAAATGGAAGATCAGCTTAAGCATGCCCACCTCTTCCCCAGTGATTTGCGCTCTCGCTGTGTTCTTGAAAAATGCTTTACCCACCTCGTAGGGAATGCGGGCAGCGGAGAGCTCAGCCTCCGTAGCTCCAAGCGTCGAAATCTCCGGAATCGTGTAGATACCCGTGGCGACCTCATCCACGTGAGTGCATTCCTCTGGGGCGACAATGGCATTGCTTGCCGCTCTCCCCTGGTCATAAGCGGCGCCCGCTAAGGCCGGCCAACCGATAACATCACCAGCGGCATAGATGTTGTCCGCTTCGGTTTTGTAGGCGCGGTCGACAGCGATTTGCCCGCGGCTGTTAGCTTCGACGCCAACATTTTCCAGCCCTAAACCATCGGTATTGCCGGCCCTGCCGTTCGCCCAGAGAACAATGTCGCTTTTGATTTTTTTGCCCGACTTCAAATACGTGACAATAAAGTCATCGTGGTATTCGATTTCCTCATATTCTTCGTTATGGCGACTACGCACACCGAGGTCTCGAAGGTGGTAGCTTAGCGCACCCGATATTTCGTTATCGAGGAAGCTCAACAGCGATGCCGCGGGATTTATCAGCTCAACTTTGGCACCGAGACCGCCGAATATGGACGCATACTCACAGCCAATAACGCCGGCGCCTATGATGGTCACCTTACGCGGGGAAAAGTCTAGCGACAGTATCGTATCGCTATCGAATATACGCGGGTGATCGAAATCTACATCTGGCGGGTGATAAGGACGGGAGCCCGTAGCGATAATAAAGTAATCAGCAGTCAATTGGGTACGTTTGCCTGCCAGTTTTAATGTGTTCTTGTCGATGAACGTGCCGCGGCCTGCGATCACAGGAATATGATTGCGATCATAAAAATCAGTCCGCATGGATACCTGTTCCGACACAGCGCGCTGCGCTTGCTTCAGTATTTGCTGGAAGCTCAACTTTTTCGCTTCGCCAACGTCTCTGAACATTGGATTCGCATTGAACTGCATCACCTGATTTACCGCGTGCCTTAATGCCTTGGAAGGAATAGTTGCCCAATGCGTGCAATTGCCGCCGACATGCTTGAGATCGTTGATTACGGCAACTGAGTGGCCTTTCTTCTTTGCATTCATCGCCGCCGCCTCACCCGCGGGGCCAGCGCCAATAACAATTATGTCGTAATGGTTCTTACCTTTCATTCTATTGCCTATTTATCGCCTTATCGCCGCGTTGCATCTACTGTCTTAACAGCCTTGTTCTGAGTGCTAAGCTCGTCACATTTTTGAACACTGCCGCCGCACAGCTCACACTCGTCCATGCCGTTAATTTTGTTTAGCCCACCGCAGGATCCCTGAATAGGCTTACGGCCAAACAGCACGCCGACCGACATCAGGACAATGAAGCAAGCCATTGCGGCAAAAGTACCTAGTAAGACTGACATTTCACTTCTCTCCCTACGGCCATCTTAGCGCATTCTAATCGCGGGTTTCTTAACGATAGCTTTCTTTTAACTAGCGTACTAGATAACGCGCAAATGCCTCAGTATGTTGAGCCTCAAACCTAGGCTCGCCGCTAGCACCGAGCCCAGAACGCACAATAAAGTAGGCCGCTTGACCTACAGCGTCTGCCGTTTGTTTGGCAGCCTCTGCGCCCATAATCATATAGGCTGTTGCAAGCGCGTCAGCCCTCATCGCCGATTCATCTATAACGGTGACTGCCGCCAAGGTATGCTCTATTGGCCGACCACTCCTCGGATCAATTTCGTGCGAATAACGCACGCCATCGACTTCGAAGTAGTTGCGGTAATCACCTGAGCCGGCAACAGCAATGGAGTCCCCTCGGCTCAAAAAGATTTCATAAATTTGCGAAAGCCCGCTGAGCGGCGCCTCAATCGCAGGCACCCATCCGCGCTTACTTTCGTCCTTATGGCCTGAAATCCTTAACTCTCCACCCACTTCGACGAAGAAATCATGTATTTCATAGGCTTCCAGCAGCTCAGCCACTTTATCGACCGCGTATCCTTTTGCGATAGCGCTTAGGTCGATCTCAACATCGCTTGTTCGTGTAAGGGTGAGTGCTGACACGTCTAGAACGAGCGCGCGATAGTCGACTCTATTTAAGGCCTCTCGCAGACTTGACTGTGACGGCGCTGCGTTATCGGCATTGTTTCTTTGCGGGCCAAAACCCCAGAGATTGACTAACGGCGCGATAGTTACATCGAAAGCCCCGTCGGTTTCGACGGCAACCTTTAAGGCTTCTTGCAATACCTCAGCCATCTCGGTGGAAATTTGAACCGGCGCATCGAGACTCGACTGACTTAGCCGAGAGATCTCTGAGGATGGCACATAGGTCGAGAATATTTCTTTGTCTAATTTGCCAAGAAGCTGCGCTGTGTCTTTCTCGACAGCCGCCGCAATGTCGGGGGGCACGTTGGCTGCAAACTGAACGCTGTAGGTGGTGCCCATCGTGAAGCCATCGAAACGACTTGGATCGGAGTAGACGGTGACTTCGGGGTCCTCGCGCGAGGCGAAGAAGCCAAGCGCGAGCAGAATAACTAAAAGAGTAAGGGAGACTCGGCGCAAATTGCCGGTCACGAGAACTCGTCGAGTGCGATGTTTTCGTCTTCGACGCCTAGATCCTTAAGCATCTTAACAACCGCCGCATTCATCATCGGTGGCCCGCACATATAGTATTCGCAGTCTTCGGGAGCTGGGTGATTCTTGAGATAATTCTCGAGCACCACGTTGTGAATGAACCCAGTCATTCCTGTCCAGTTATCTTCCGGCTGCGGATCAGACAAAGCGACATGCCAATCGAAATTATCATTCTCTGCAGCGAGAGTGTTGTAATCATCTTCATAGAACATTTCGCGTAAGCTGCGAGCGCCGTACCAAAAACTGATTTTACGCTTGCTGTTGAGTCGGCGAAGCTGATCGAAAATGTGCGATCGCATTGGTGCCATTCCCGCGCCGCCACCGATAAACACCATCTCAGCGTCTGTTTCTTTTGCAAAGAATTCGCCGTAGGGGCCAAATACCTTCACCTTGTCCCCTGGTTTGAGGCCAAAGACATAGGACGACATTTTCCCAGGCGGAAAATCGGTACCAGGAGGTGGCGTCGCAATTCGAATATTGAATTTGATAACGCCTTTCTCTTCTGGGTAATTAGCCATCGAGTACGCGCGTATGGTCGTGTCGTTAACCTTCGATACTCTGCTGAAAAGCCCGAAATGTTCCCAGTCGCCCCGATACTGTTCATCGATTTCGTAATCGGCATAGCGCACTTCATGCGGCGGAACTTCCAATTGCACATAGCCACCGGCGCGGAAGTCGACGCTCTCTCCAGCGGGAATTTCTAACACGAGTTCCTTAATGAACGTGGCCACGTTATCGTTAGAAAGCACGGTGGTTTCCCACTGCTTAACGCCGAAGAACTCGGGCGCCACCTCAATTTTCATATCCTGCTTCACAGCAACTTGGCACGAGAGGCGCCAATTGTCCCGGCGCTGCCCGCGTGTAAAATGCCCTTCTTCAGTGGGTAGCATCGAGCCGCCGCCATCCACGATCTGACATTTACACTGAGCACAAGTCCCACCGCCTCCACATGCTGAGGAAAGAAAAATTCCAGCATCGGCGAGCGTGTTGAGAAGTTTGCCACCTGCCGGCACAGTGAGCGTGCGATCAGGGTCGCCATTGATTTCTATTTGCACGTCGCCACTGCTGACGAGGCGCGCACGCGCGACGAGGATGAGCGACACGAGCAGCATCACCACAACGGTGAACAACGCCACCCCACCTACAATTGTTGCAAAATCGATCATTTTAGCTTCGCTTAATGAGTTACTTTATCAGTGAGTATTACGCAGCGACCGAGGTTTTAGCTCGCCCCGAATCGACAATTATGATTACAGCGATACACCGCTTAGAGACATAAAGCCGAGAGACATAAGTCCGACTGTAATGAACGTGATACCTAGTCCGCGCAATCCTTCCGGTACGTCGCTGTACTTGAGCTTTTCCCGAATGCCCGCGAGCGCAACAATAGCGAGCGCCCACCCGAACCCAGACCCGAGCCCGAAGGCGACACTTTCTGGGAAGGTGTAATCACGCTCAACCATAAACAGCGTCGCGCCCAAAATAGCGCAGTTAACCGTGATCAATGGCAAGAACACACCGAGAGCGCTGTAGAGTGCTGGGACGAATTTATCGAGAAACATTTCGAGTATCTGCACCATCGCTGCGATGACACCGATGTAACAGAGGAAGCCAAGAAAGTCTAAAGACAGATCGGGAAGCCCCATCCAACTGAGCGCCCCTTCGCGCAGCAGTAAATTGAAAATCAAATTATTAACCGGCACTGTGATGACCTGAACCACAACAACCGCGACGCCGAGGCCGATCGCAGTCTCGACTTTTTTCGATACGGCGAGAAAGGTACACATGCCAAGGAACATCTGCAGAGCCATGTTCTCGATGAAAACAGCTTTTACAAACAAACTGAGTAATGCTTCCATCTAAAATGCTCCTTCATGAGAGTGAGAAGCATGCGGGGCAATACGAAACTCTGCGTTTTCTACCTGTTCAGTTTTCACGCTTCTCAACACCCAAACAAACAGGCCAATAATAAAGAATGCGCTAGGGGCCAAAAGCATTAAGCCATTACCCTGATACCACCCACCGTTAGCGACTAATGGCAAAATTTCGTAGCCCAGAAGCGAGCCTGATCCTAGTAGCTCGCGAAAAACAGCCACGACGATAAGCACAACGCTGTAGCCCAATCCATTGCCGATGCCGTCGAGAAAACTGAGGACAGGCGGATTCTTCATCGCAAACGCTTCTGCACGCCCCATCACGATACAGTTAGTAATTATGAGTCCGACAAACACGCTGAGGCTCTTGCTTATCTCATAAGCAAAGGCCTGCAGAAACTGATCTACCGCAATAACCAGTGACGCTATGATCGTCATCTGCACGATGATCCGGATGCTCGAAGGCATGTAGTTGCGAATCATAGAAATAAACAGATTAGAAAACGCTGTAACGCTTGTCAGGGCGATACACATCACCAGCGTTACGCTCAACTGCGTGGTCACCGCCAGCGCCGAACAAACACCAAGTATCTGTAGAGCGATCGGATTATTATCAAATAAAGGTTTAAAGACGACTTCTTTAGCGCTCGTCATTTAGTTTCCCATTCCCCTCAGCGTATCGCTGCGTAATCTCATTAAAATCTCGGTACAGCCGGCTAAATCCCGCTATTTACCGCGCTTCTTGCCGCGCTTTTTACCGCGCCACTTGCCGCACTAATCGTTGCCTACAACCGCAATAGCTTGATTCTGCATGCCGCCCAATTGCTTGAGCAGCGGCCCAAATGCATCATCGCCAAGCCAGTACTGCACAAGATTGGCCACACCACGACTCGTTAACGTCGCGCCAGACAGGCCATCTATTTCATAGTCGCCTGTGCCCGCGCCTTTCACGACGGTTAGGCCAACGCCACCATCTTCGGCATACACTTTTTTACCCGGCCACAGGGCTGTCCAACGCGGGTTACGAACCTCTGCGCCAAGCCCAGGCGTCTCTTTTAGCTCGTAAAAGGCGAGTCCTTTCACGGTATTAGCGTCGCCTTCGAGAGCCATGAAACCGTAGAGAATGCCCCACAGGCCATAGCCGCTAACCGGCAGCACGATCGTGTCGAGTTCGTCCTCCGAATCACCTTCCATCAGGTAAACCATCTGGTAAAGAGCGCGCCGTTTAACGTCGGCGAGATCTTCCTCACTCGTTAGCGCTTCCGACAACGCAGGGTCAGTAATGACTTTACGCTGATCGTAATTAACGATATCGATACCGAGTGCTAAGGCCTCGTCTGCCTCGAGGAAGCGTCCAGCATTAATATCTACGAGTCGCGGCGTGAAGCGACTGAATAGCTCCGCGACCTCGCTGTCTGGATGAATAGCTGAATCGTAAAGCCCAGCAGCGCTGAGAATGTTCTTATTACGGTCGAGAATCCTATTCTCGTCCTGCATCGGCTTAAGAATAACCGCCGTGCCGGACACGAGAATCGAACAGACGACGCATAAGAAGAATGCAACGACTAGAGTCTTTGTAACTGTATCTTTAGATGACACCGCGCGCGCGCCTCCTATTAATGTTTGCTCTGATGACGCTGAAATCGATCAGTGGCGCAAAAAGGTTGGCGAACAAGATGGCGAGCATAATTCCCTCTGGGTAAGCAGGGTTCACGACTCGAATAATGATTGTCATAAAGCCTATAAGCGCACCGTAAAACCACTTGCCCGTCTTGGTCATCGATGACGACACTGGATCCGTCGCCATGTAAACCATACCGAAAGCGAAGCCACCCACGACTGCGTGCCAGTACCATGGCGTGGCGAAATGTGGATTGGTGTCTGAGCCAATCAAATTGAACATCGTCGCTGTCGCAGCCATTCCTATGAACACACCGAGCATGGTTCGCCACGAGGCGATTCGAGTGATGAGTAGCATCGCTCCGCCTAAGAGAATAGCGAAGGTCGACGTCTCACCTATTGAGCCTTGCATTTGCCCAAAAAAAGCGTCGGTCCAGGTCAGAACTTCGCCTGTCGCTGCGGCAATGACTGGCAGCCCATCGGTCGCCATTTGACTGAGCGCAGTTGCACCACTGAATCCGTCTACTGCAGTCCAGACCGAGTCGCCGGACATCTGTGGCGCATAAGCAAAATAGAGGAACGCACGCGCCGTGAGCGCAGGGTTCAAGAAGTTTTTCCCAGTACCGCCAAACACCTCTTTGCCGATTACGATACCAAAACTAATCCCGAGCGCAGCCTGCCAGAGAGGAATATCGGGTGGCACGATGAGGGTAAAAAGTATCGACGTGACGAAAAATCCTTCGTTGATCTCGTGTTTACGCTTAATAGCAAACAGCACTTCCCAGAAACCACCCGCCATGAAGACGACGAAGTAGATTGGCAGATAATGCGCCGCGCCATAAATCATATTGTCCCAGAGACTCTCTGGATTATGCCCGGCGATTAGCGAAATGATTACTTCATGCCAGTCGCCCGTTCCGGTCAGCCCAAGGTTCAGGATAGCGCTGTTCGCTTGGTAACCAAGGTTCGCCATGCCGTAAAACATAGGGAAGAAAGCGGCGATCCAAACCGTAATCATCACGCGTTTGAGGTCGATACCGTCGCGCACATGCGGCTGCGAAACCGTTATTTTACTCGGACTGTAGAAAATCGTGTCAACGGCTTCATACAATGCATAGAACTTGCTAAAGCGCCCACCTTGATTAAAGTGCGGCTCGAGGTCATCTAGTACTCGTCTTAATCCCATCAGTATTCCATTAAGAGCAAACTGTAATTAGCAGCAAAGCTGCAGTTGCACACGCGCAGGCCTCGCGGCTAGGCTTCTTTTTCGATGCGCGTTAGATTCTCGCGCAGCAAGGTTCCGTACTCGTATTTGCCCGGGCACACGTAGCTGCATAACGCCAAATCTTCTTCGTCGAGCTCGAGCGCGCCGAGGCTAATAGCCGATTCTATGTCCCCTACAATCAGCGCACGCAGCAGCTGTGTCGGCAGAATGTCGAGCGGCATGACTTTCTCATAGGCGCCGATCGGCACCATCGCCCTATCGCTACCCTGCGCGCTTGTACTCAAGGGCAGAGGGGCTGACTTGAAAAAACTACTTATGTAGATACCCATCACTGAGTGACGTTCTTTGCCTGGCGACAGGTAGCCGAAAAGAGGCCTGTCACGCCCTTCTCTGATAACCGTGACTTGTGAATGGTAACGGCCGAGATACGCTTCGCATCCGGCCGCGGTGCGACCGCCTAACACTGACCCGGTAACAACACGGTTGTCGTTACCCTTCAGCTCGCCCGCGCATAGCTCATCGAGACTAACACCCAATCGCGAACGAACGAGCCGCGGCGCAGTCACTTCCGGACCTGCCAGAGAAATCACTCGACTCGGATCAAGCAATCCTGTCGCAAATAATTTGCCAATTGCGATTACGTCTTGGTAATTGATATAGGCTATCTGCCGCGCCATGCCGGCAGGCGATAGAGTATGGATATGTGTGCCACTTAATCCTGCAGGATGTGGCCCTGCAAACTCCTCTAGGCGAACAGAAAAGCTTAGCTGACAACCTGCAACGAGCGCCTTAACCGCCGCATCAACACATAAAAATGTCTCGCCCGTAGGTAATCTAGATAGGATGTTCACACCGCGCGCAAAATCCTCGGTTCTCTCGGCGATAACAACGGCGGGATCAACAGCGAGGGGGTTTGTGTCCATTGCGTTGATAAAAAGCGCAACCGGTTGCTCGCTGGGCGCAGGCACTTTACTAAACGGTCTAACGCGAAGCGCCGTCCACAGACCCGACTCAACGAGGTCTGCAACAATTTGGTCGCGACTAAGCGTAGGCAGCTCGGCAGAGGTGTACGACTTGAGCTCCACCTGCTCATCGCCTTCGAGCTCGATAACGAGAGAGAGCAGGCGCCTTTGGTAGCCTCGATTGATCGCGCTAACCACACCGCAACCGGGCGAGGTGTAAATTACTTCAGGATTTTTCTTATCGCTAAAAAGCGGCTGACCCAGTTTGACTCTGTCACCTTCGGCTACGAGCATGGTTGGCTTCATGCCGACATAGTCATCGCCCACGATGGCGAGTGATCGAGGCGCTTGCACGCTGGCTATTACTTGCTCTGGAGCGCCCGCGAGTGGTAGTTCCATACCGCGTTTAATTCTATTCATCGCCTAAAGTGTCGCCTTATCTACAAAGAGTGGGTGCCGCGCCCGAAGGTCAAAAGTTCAACTATTCGGTATTGCCTCTCGCTGCTCGCAAATCACTAATCGCACCCGCTATGGGGTTACCGCACAGTACGCGAAACAGGTAGGTTCGGATGCAGAAATTGAGACTTTTAAGTCTTCGAATCTGGCTATCACAACCCTGTCTTACGCGTCGACTGGCAGTCCTTTCGATGCACGGAATCAGTGAATTTGGGCGGGGCAAATTATAGACTTAATTGAAGGGAATTTCTAGCAAAAACAAGGGCAGGAAGGAATTCAGATAAACGCCACGAATCCGCATTCGGGGCGTTTACGGTAAGCGGAGGCCGCCGAGTCTACTCTTCGATCGGATAATACTGGTATTTGACGCCAGCCATCTTGTAGACCATACGCCCGACTTGGCAGCAGTAACCAAACTCATTGTCGTACCAAAGGTACAGCACGACGTTGTTTCCGCTAACGATGGTGGCGTTGGAGTCAACCACGCCAGCCTCACGCGTACCCACAAAGTCACTCGACACCGCGTCCGGCGATTCGGTATAGCTAATTTGGTTTTGCAATTTAGAATGCAAAGCGATGTCGCGGAGAAACTCATTGAGCTCGTCTTTACTCGTCGCATTTTCTAGCGTGAGATTGAGTATAGCCATCGACACGTTAGGGATTGGGACACGGATAGCGTTACCGGTAAGCTTACCTTCGAGCTCGGGTATCGCTTTTACGACCGCCTTCGCAGCGCCAGTTTCGGTCAGCACCATATTCAGCGCCGCACTTCGTCCGCGACGGCTACCCTTATGGTAGTTATCGATCAGGTTTTGGTCGTTTGTGTAGGCATGGACAGTCTCAACATGACCATGCGCGATGCCGAAACGGTCGTTGACGACCTTCAGCACTGGCGCAATCGCATTGGTCGTGCATGATGCAGCCGTAATAATTTTGTCGTCGGCGGTAATCTGATCGTCGTTGATACCATAGACAATATTCTTAATATCGCCTTTACCAGGCGCCGTAAGGATAACCTTCGCAGCACCCTTGGCATTCAGATGCCGCGACAGACCAGCCTCGTCTCTCCACATGCCGGTGTTGTCGATAATCAGCGCATCGTCGATACCATATTCGTTGTAGTCAATTTCCTCGGGTGAGTTTGCGTAAATCACCCGGATCTCATTGCCGTTCGCAATAAGCATGTTGCGCTCGTGATCGACACGCAGAGTGCCCTGAAAAGTGCCGTGAACCGAATCATTAGTAAACAGGTTAGCGCGCTTGTCGAGGTCGCCCTCACCGCCCGGTCTCACCACGATCGCCTTGAGACGCATAACCTCGCCGTTACTTGTGCGCTCGATTAAAAGCCTGGCCATTAAGCGACCGATACGACCGAACCCATAGAGAACAACGTCTTGCGACTTTGGTACCGGCTTTTCGTTCACGCCATCGAGGTAACCGAGCTCGGCTTTAACGAAGACGGCAACGCTTACGGCCTTGTCACCCTCGCTGGCTAGATGTTCCATGTATCGAACCGTTAATTTGCCGATATCAATCTGCGCATTCCAAAGATCAAGCTTCGCCAACTCCATTAGCATGGGATGCGATTCAAATTCAGACATCTCGTTACGCTCGACTTGGCGAACGAATCGATGTGACTTCATAATAAAAGTCACTGAGCGGTTATGCAGTGGGCGGCCATAGATAAAAATACCTACATTACGTTGGCTGAACAGCCTGCCGATAACAGGAATCATCTCCTGCACTAATGCTTCACGCTGCTTCCAGTCGCCAAAATAGTCGTCTACGCTAGGACGGATCACGAAATCCCCTTTCTCTTTGTGGCGCAGCACCTTGCCGTGCCTTATTAGCCAGCCGATGTACGCATAAGATCACCGCGAACGGTGAATTTGTAACCTCTAATACTCGCGCGACTCCTGGCGCAAAGAGGCTGATTAGAAGCGCGCTATTATCAGAGTAATAACCTGCTAGTGCAAGAAACACGGCCAAAACTGGGCTATACTCAGCGTTTGCTAGTCGCCCGGCCGCTGCCATGAACCCATTCAATCCCCCACTCCCCTCCGATGCTTATCAAACCCAGTATTGGAGCGATGCCCATGGCAGTGCGCGTAGCCTAGCCATAGCGCAGGCAGCGTCAGAGGCCCCCGGTCCTTTAGTCGTGATCTGTGAAAACAATGAAAGTGTCGAAGAGCTTCGTCGCGAACTGCGTTATTTCACCTCCGTTTACCCAGCCCTCAAGCTTTTCACGCTACCAGACTGGGAGACGCTTCCCTATGACAATTTCTCGCCTCATCAAGACATCGTCTCTGATCGTTTGAGTGCGCTTTTCCATCTCCCGGCGCTTGAGCGCGGCGTTTTGGTCGTCTCGATAACCAGCTTAATGCACAAGTTGCCACCGAAGAACTACGTGCTGGCGAACACGCTTAAACTCAAGATAGGCCAGAATCTGGACATTAATCGCCTCCGCACCCAACTTGTCTCTGCCGGCTATCAAAGCGTAGATGCAGTTTATGAACATGGCGAATTCGCCGTGCGTGGTTCGATAATCGACCTCTTCCCAATGGGTAGCAAACAGCCTTTTAGAATAGATTTGTGGGACGATGAAATCGAAACTCTTCGCCTTTTCGATCCGGAGACGCAGTTGTCACAGGGTAAAATCGACGAAATCCGACTCTTACCGGGGCGCGAGTATCCGCTCGATGAAACCGGCATCACACGGTTTCGCAATGCCTTTCGCGATCGCTTCGACGTCGACCTGCGTCAGGCGCCTCTTTATCAGGATGTCAGCGAGGGCATCGCATCACCCGGGCTCGAATACTATCTAGCGCTATTCTTCGATGAGCTGAATTCGGTTTTCGATTATTTGCCCGACTCCGCAACCTTATGCCGCCTCGGCAGACTCAAAGACGCAGGCGACAGTTTTTGGCTAGACATCGTATCGCGATTTGATGAGCGCCAATTCGATCGCCAGCGCCCCATTCTCAATCCCGATGAGAGCTTCATCCAGATAGATGAGCTACTCCGTGAATTTAAACGCTTTCGGCAAATAGAGTTTAAGCAAGACCCCTCGGCATACAGCCTAGGAAGCTCGCCTCTGCCAACGCTGTCGAGCGACAGTTCTTTAAAAATGCCCTTCGCTGCGCTGCTGCAGTTTCTGGCCGAGCGGCCGGATCAAAGAATACTGTTCTGCGCTGAAAGCGCCGGGCGCCGCGAGACACTCATCGAGGTACTGAAACAGATTAGCCTAAGGCCGCGCCAGTTCGACCATTGGCAGGATTTCGTTGATTCAGATGAACTGCTCGGCATCGCCATTGCACCGCTCGATCACGGGTTATGGCTAGAGGATCAGCAACTGCTCCTCGTCACCGAGGCACAACTCTTTGGCAATCGCGTTGCGCAGCGCAGGCGCCGCCGCGCGACTCAGAGCAATACCGATTTTATCGTTAAGAGCCTTACCGAGCTTAGGCTCAACGATGCTGTGGTACACATAGACCATGGCGTTGGCCGTTATCGCGGGCTCGAGACAATAGTCACCGATGGTCAGGCAACCGAGTTTCTCATGCTCGAGTATGCGAATGAGGCGAAGCTTTATGTCCCTGTCGCCTCGCTGCATCTTATTAGTCGCTACAGCGGCGGCGAAGACGGCGCGCCACTCAATTCATTGGGCACCGACCAGTGGTCCAAGGCCAAACGCAAGGCTGCCGAGAAAATACGCGATGTAGCAGCTGAATTGCTCGATATCTACGCCCAGCGCGAAGCGAAAAAAGGCTACACCTATAAAGTAACCGATATCGACTACGACAAGTTTGCGTCGAGCTTCCCGTTCGAAGAAACCGCAGACCAAGAAACGGCTATCGATGCTGTAATCAACGACATGGCATTACCGCGCGCTATGGATAGACTCGTCTGCGGAGACGTTGGGTTTGGTAAAACCGAAGTCGCCATGCGTGCTGCGTTTATCGCCGTGCAAAACAATAAGCAGGTCGCTCTCCTCGTCCCAACTACGCTCCTAGCACAGCAACATTACGAGAGCCTGAAAGATAGATTCGCCGACTGGCCAGTCGAGGTCGATGTCATAAGCCGCTTCAAAAGCGCCGCTGAGCAGAACGCGGTGCTCGAGCGGGTTGCCGCAGGCAAAGTTGATATTCTAGTTGGCACGCATCGCCTGCTAAACAATCAAATAAAGTACGCCGACCTAGGCTTATTAATTATTGACGAGGAACATCGCTTCGGTGTGCGTCAAAAAGAGAAGCTCAAAGAGCTTCGAGCTGATGTCGACATACTTACCCTAACCGCCACCCCGATTCCGCGCACGCTTAATATGAGCCTCGCCGGAATTCGCGACCTCTCTCTGATCGTGACGCCGCCGTCAAAGCGTCTTTCGGTTAAGACCTTCGTGCGAGAAACCCAAGACGGCCTTATTAAAGAAGCTGTATCGCGAGAGCTACTGCGCGGCGGCCAGGTCTTCTATCTTCACAACGAAGTGAAGTCCATCGAACGCACGGCAGCCCATCTGCAAGAAATCGTTCCCCAAGCGCGCATAGCGATTGCACATGGGCAAATGGCAGAACGAGATCTCGAGAAAGTGATGGCAGACTTCTATCACAAGAAGTTCAACATTTTGCTCTGCACGACGATCATCGAGACCGGCATCGATATACCGAGCGCCAACACGATAGTAATCGATCGCGCCGACAAGTTTGGCCTTGCACAGCTACATCAACTGCGCGGCCGCGTTGGACGTTCGCATCACCAAGCTTATGCGTATTTGCTGTTGCCCACGCAAACCAAACTCTCGCCAGATGCACAAAAGAGAATCGATGCGATTCAGGCCGCCTCCGACCTTGGCGCCGGCTTTACACTCGCCAGCCATGATCTCGAGATTCGCGGCGCTGGCGAACTGCTGGGCGACGAGCAGAGTGGTCATCTGCAGAAAATTGGCTTCACTCTCTTCACCGAAATGCTGGAGGAAGCAGTTGCTGCGATAAAAGATGGCCGGGCACCGAGCATCGATCTCGAGACGATAAAAGCGGTAGATATCAATCTGCGAATTCCGGCGCTTATTCCCGACGACTATTTACCTGATGTGCATATCCGTCTAATCATGTACAAGCGTATTTCGGCGTGTAAAGATGCTGACGAACTGCGCGAACTGCAAGTTGAGATGATTGACCGCTTTGGCATGCTGCCCAAACCCTTACAGCTTCTCTTCCGCGTGACACAGCTTAAGCTCGCCGCTCAGGGCTTTGGAATTAGCAAAATCGACGCCAATGCGGTTAGCGGTAGGTTCGAATTCAGACCCGACACGAAAGTCGATGGTCTGTCTCTGATCGAACTTGTGCAACAGCAGCCACAGCTGTTTAAATTTTGCGGACCTAATCAGTTGAATTTCACCCACAATGCCGAACAACCCGATGACAAATTGGACTTTATCGACGCCGTACTCGCCAGGCTTCGCATCGATGCGTAAGCACTCGCGGATAAAATCGGTTGGCGCCTTAAAGGCCGCGCTAGCTGCCTGCGTCGCCCTCGCCTCATTTGGCAGCACGGCACAAAGTGAGCGCTGGTTCACTTTCGAGGTGTCTGTTTTCAGTAACGAATTGGCAAGCGATCGGGCGCAGGAATTACCTATCAAAAAAGTGGATGCGGCGCTTTACAACGGCACTGTTATTAATCTCACTCAGTTTTTTGATCTATTGAATATTGCTCAGTGGCCGGACCAGACAGCAAGCCAGACTCCAGCAAGCCCAGAGCCGGTAAGCGAGCCCTTGCCGGAGCCGCTTGCTGCGGGCGAGAAAAGCTTTAAATTCGTCGACCTTATGCGCGACCCTTTGATTGCGCTTTCTTCGAGCGTGAGCGACTTCCAGCAAACCAATCGTGCGCTCGAACGCTCTCCCGACTACCGCCTATTGGCGCATGAGGTATGGCGACAGCCGCTTGCCGATGAAGGCAAATCGACTCCTATTAGGATTGTCGGCGGAAGGCAACGCGCAGGCGGCTCCGAACTGATGGGAACGATTGACCTACATTTCAATAGCCGCCAAGACCGCATCGTTTTAGAGACAAACTTGATTTTGGAGGCCAACTCCGCTGGCGACCTTGTCTTTCATCACCAGCAATCACGCGAGATGCGCAGCACCGAATTTCACTATCTAGACAGTCCGGCAATCGGCGTGATCATCCTCGCACAGCCTTACGAAGTGCCGCCACTCAACCCACAGGGCTCGACTACTGAGCTCGGCTGCTAGGCGCAATGAGTTCGCGCAGCAATGCGTGGAGAAAAGGCGATGCGGTATCGATCACTGCATAAATTTCGTCGAGTGTGATTATTTCCTGAGTGAGACCCGCCGCCCAGTTAACGACAAGTCCAATCGTTGCGTAGTCTAAACCTGCCTCCCGCGCGAGGGCCGCTTCGGGCATTCCTGTCATGCCCACCATCGTGCACCCGTCGGCGCGCATCCTGCTGATCTCGGCATTCGTCTCGAGCCTAGGGCCCTGTGTACAGCCGTAAACACCGCCATCGATTACTGTAGCAGGCTGCTGACGACCGGCATTGACCCGTGCTGCCGCTTCGAGCAACGCCTGGCGTAATTCCTGGTTGTAGGGCTCACCAAAATCAATATGGACGACACCCTCGAGGTTGTCTTCGTAAAATGAACTGATGCGACCGTAGCTGTAGTCTATAAGCTGCTCGGGTATTGCGATGGCACCGGGACAAAGTTCGGGAGCAATGCCGCCGATTGCATTCATCGCCACGACACGCGTCGCGCCGGCAAGACGCAGCGCATCAATGTTGCCGCGATAATTTATTCTGTGCGGGGGCACAACATGCCCATCGCCATGTCTCGGAATAAAGAGTAGCTCTGTGCCCGCGTAAACATAGCGACTGAGTTGGATTTGCGTGTCGGCAAAAGGCGTGGCTATCTCTTCTTTGTGTAACAAGTCGAAGCCGCCTATTCCCTCAAGTGTATTAAGACCCGTACCGCCAATTAGCGCCAGCATAGTAGTTCACCCTCTGCTTTTCGAACGCGCAAGTTACGCGTCATACTGAATGTATTCAAGTCTATCAGCGCCAAGCAACACTCCTAAACCGGCGCTTCGACACCACTTTTTCTGAATGAGGCTGTTCGAGCACCAATTATCTATAGCCTTTAAATCCTAGCATCTGCCACAATACATTCTCTGCATTCTGGGCAGCATACAATGCTCGGCCCAGCAGCGGACCTATCTCTTTAAGATTTTGGAGTCATTCATGCAGCGTATTATCCTGTTTATTCTGACCAACCTCGCGGTGATGTTGGTACTAAGCGTCGTACTCGCCATTCTCATGCCCGCACTGGGTCTCGACTCATCAAGCAATATGGGCCTGCTCGTGATTAGTGGCGTCTTCGGAATGGGCGGCTCGGTTATCTCACTTATGATGTCTAAGTGGATCGCCAAGCGTAGCGTCGGTGCGAGGGTCATTGACCAACCGGCAAACGAACACGAACGCTGGCTTGTCAGCACAGTAGAAAGCCAAGCGCGCAAAGCAGGAATAGGCACACCTGAGGTGGCGGTCTATGAATCACCCGAAATAAACGCCTTTGCAACCGGTGCGAGCAGAAACAACGCCTTAGTTGCCGTCAGCACCGGCCTCCTGCGAAGCATGAGCCGCGAAGAGGCTGAAGCTGTTCTCGCTCACGAGGTAAGTCACGTTGCTAATGGCGATATGATCACCCTCACCCTGATTCAGGGTGTGTTAAACACTTTCGTCTTTTTCTTTGCCCGTATCGCTGCCAGCGCGATTAACCGAGGCAGCAATAATCACTTCGTCTACTTTATGACGGTAATGGCTTTTCAAGTGGTATTCGGGATGCTCGCAAGCATTGTTGTCATGTGGTTCTCTCGTCAGCGGGAATACCGTGCCGATGCGGGCGGCGCTGAACTTGCTGGCAAGCAGAAGATGATTGCGGCGCTGCAAAAGCTACAGTCCAACCAAGCAGGCGGCAAAATCGAAGGCCAGCTAGACGGGCAGTTGACCGCCTTTGGAATTAGCGGCGGCCGCGCTATGGGATCGCTTTTCATGAGCCACCCTCCGTTACAGAAAAGAATCGACGCGCTACGTGGCCGCACGGTTTAGCGCAACCCACTGTAGCGCTTTAAGGTTTGGGCGCCACAGTGAATTCTCTGCAGGCAAACCTGCGGACGCAGCAGAGGAAGATTGAGTGCAGCCGAAAGTTATAGCAATCGCCGGCCCGTCTGGGTCTGGCAAGAGTCTTTTAACCCAAGGGCTTAAAGCTGCGCTGATGCGCGAAGCGCAGCTTTTCGAGCGCGAGCTTTCTATTGCCGTCGTGCCCGAAGATGCCTATTACCACAGCCAAGCTCACCTGACGCTTGAAGAACGCGCGGTGCTCAATTTCGACCACCCAGACGCACTAGACCATGAGCTGCTCGAGCACGACCTGAGACAACTCAAAGCACGCAAATCCGTCAATATTCCCATCTATGATTACGCGAACCACACGCGCGCCCTACGCTCGGAGGCGCTGCAGCCTGCCGATATCATTTTAGTCGAGGGCTGCCTATTGCTCAGCAAGGCGCGCATTCGCGCCACCCTCGATCTGAGCGTTTTTGTCAAAGCAGACCTGGCAGTCTGTTTGCAACGGCGCGTTGTTCGCGACACTCAAGAACGTGGCCGCACAGAAGAGTCGGTTCATACACAGTTCGAATCTACCGTCCGACCCATGTATCATGCGTTCCTCGCGCCGAGCATCACTCATGCCGACCTCGTTATAAGTGGCGAAGAAGATCCCGAGCTCGCAGTCTCTGCGGCGAAAGCTCGCATCATGCCACTGTTAATCGCCTAGGCGTAGACGGCCCAAGCAAACAAGTCTAGATAGCCATAACAACGCTTCGGCAGGCTAAGACAAAGAGAACCCATTATGAGCGCACTCATTAGCCTCGTCGGCATCGCCGTCTTGTTTACTGTCGCCTTTCTATCGTCGACTAATCGACGACACATCAATTGGCGTACAGTAAGCCTCGCCTTGTTATTGCAGTTCACGCTCGGTGGCATCGTCCTTTATTTGCCTATCGGCGTTTCGTTACTCAGTGCTATTTCAGATGCTGTCACTAGCGTATTGGGTAATGCGCAAGACGGCATAGCCTTCGTCTTTGGCCCTATCGGTGCGTTTGAGATGGGCTTTATATTCGCCTTCCACGTGCTTCCGGTTATCGTCTTTTTCTCAGCCCTTGTCTCGGTCCTCTACTATCTTGGCATCATGGGCTGGATCATTCGCGTTATTGGCGGCGCCTTGCAAAAGTTGCTCGGCACGAGCAAAGCGGAATCGATGTCTGCAACGGCGAATATTTTCGTCGGTCAAACCGAGGCCCCCTTAGTAGTGAAGCCGTACATCCCGAATATGACGCGCTCCGAACTTTTCGCCGTTATGGTTGGCGGCATGGCAACGGTAGCAGGCTCGGTGTTAGCGGGCTATGTGCTGCTTGGCGTCGAACTTCGCTATCTGCTCGCCGCGAGCTTTATGGCCGCACCCGGCGGCTTCCTCATGGCGAAGATGATGATCCCTGAGACCGAGGAAATCGTTGAGGACAGCGAAGAGATCGAGCTGAAATTTGACGAACACGTGAACGTAATCGACGCTGCCGCAGCCGGCGCAAGCAGCGGCATGGCCTTAGCTCTTAATGTGGGCGCAATGGTATTAGCGTTTGTTGGCCTCATTGCGCTGATCAATGCGATCCTCGCTTGGGCTGGCGGCCTCGTCGGTTTTGAATCGCTTTCGCTGCAACTATTGCTGGGGTATGCGTTCCAGCCGCTCGCGTTCTTGCTCGGCATACCTTGGGAAGAAACCAACTTGGCCGGCAGCCTGATCGGGCAAAAATTGGTCTTTAACGAATTTGTTGCGTTTGTCGCGCTAACCGAGCAGATGGAGTCACTTAGCGCGCACTCACAGGCAGTTGTGACATTCGCGCTGTGCGGTTTTGCAAATTTCTCATCGATAGGCATTATGCTCGGTGGGTTAGGCACCATGGCGCCCACTCGGCGTTCGGATGTTGCAGAGCTTGGTGTTCGAGCGGTTTTCGCAGGCTTTCTCGCCAACCTCATGTCTGGCGCTATCGCGAGTTTCTTTCTTTCGATAAATTAACGTCTTTAGCAAGCCAAGCAAAGAAGGCTCGTTGAGGGCATATTGAGGGCGCACTGAGGTCTTATTTAGCACGCCTCTTATCGCAGCGTTTAAAGACACGAGGGGCGAGTGTCGAACACAGACTTTAACGGAGTTCTCCGATTAGTCAGAAACCAGCCCGATTTCTCGCAGTCGCTGCTGCAAAAACTCCCCTGCACTTATTGGTGCGTATTTCGCCCCTCCCTCACCTACACATTGCGGCAGGCAATCGAGCCGCGCTGCGCTGTGCGGATGCAAGAAAAACGGCATCGAGTAGCGAGACGTGTTTTGCACAGCGGGATTAACTACGCGATGAACAGTCGACGGAAAAACGTTATTCGTTAGCCTCGACATCATGTCGCCGGTATCTAATACGATCTCGTCGCTGGTGCTCGTTACGGGAATCCACTCCCCGTCTTTACCGAGTAATTCCAGCCCAGAATCGGTTGCCCCTAGCAACAGCGTAATCAGGTTGATGTCGGCGTGTGGCGCTGCGCGCATCGACTGCGACGTATCCATTTCGGCCACCGCCGGATAGTGCAGCAGGCGATAAACCGAATTACCATCGTTTGCCATGTCTTCGAAAAAATCGGGTACAAGGCCAAGTGGCGCCGTTAATGCTGCTAGCATCGATTTACCCAATGCCTCGAGCTGCGCATAGATGCTTAGCATATGCGCTTTAAATTCAGGCAATTCTTCTGGCCAATGGTTGGGCTGATAAACGCCGGCGTAAGGACTCGACGGATCGAGTTCTTGCCCTATATGCCAGAATTCTTTGAGATCAGAATGCGGATTGCCTGCGGCGTTTTCGCGTCCAAACGCGGTGTAACCTCGCGCCCCGCCACTGCCGCTGTCATATTTGAGTTTAGTCTCTACTGGCAGCGCGAAAAAGGCTTTGATTAGCTCGTAGGCTTTGTCCAGATCGGCTTTGGCAATGCCATGGTCTCGCAGGACCACAAACCCGCAGTCGGTTAGCCCCTCATAGAGATTGGCCACAAAAGTCTCGCGATCGTCGACGAGGTCGCGAACGCTTAGGTGTTTAATTGGGGTCGACATGATAAGGGGAACTCACTGCGCACTAAAAATGACAGATTTTGATGGGCGTAATTCTAGCGCTTATACAGGGCTATTACGACTGCACGAGATAAGCGGGTCGCGGCGGCTTGACCCTTACTGCGGCGCTGAGTCGACCGACTCTCCCCACAGCACTTTACGGTCCATACTAATGCCATAATAATTGGCTAAAGCGACTTGATGATTAAGCTCAGCTTGCCATCTCTTCAGCTGGGCTTCACCTAAACTCCGCTCGCGGACGTTGAGCAAAAAATAATCGCTGGTCCCTGCTTCGAAACGGCGCAACTCGGCTTCGGCAAGTCGCTGCGCCACAGTAAGCTCGCGTAGCGCAACTTCTTTTAACTCGGTCGTGGCGCGCAAGTTCACAAGCGACAATCGTAAATCTCTTTGGGCTTCGTCTATTAATAGCCTTAACTCGTAACCCACTCCGGTTAATCGCTCGTCCGCCGATGCCGCCCGCCCGCGCGCCGTTCGGATTGCGAGCGGAATACTAAATGAGATATCGGCGATGGTATCTGTACCCTGTCTACGCAGAGTCCCCGAACCAAAATCGCGTGCAGAATAAACACGAAAATCTAACCGCGGTTTTGCGAGGTTTTCCGCGATGCGGCGCTCCAATCTAAACTGCGTCTGAAGTGTTTTAGCAACGGCAATGTCTGGTCTGTTCATCAGCGCTTGCTCGATCAACTCATCCACCGGTGTTTCTAAGAATCCTTCGTCTTGCTCAGGCATGGCGAGAGAGGGCGCATAATTAGGAAAAACGACAACGCCGTCTTCATCGCGAAGATACAGGGCTAGCCGCTCGGCAGAAAGGCGCACTTGGCGCCGAGACTCAACAACAAGGCCCTCGCGTTGCAATACGGCTTGCTCGTTCTCTACTAATAAAATCTCGGCAACGTCACCTGCCTCGACCTGACGCTCTAATGCGACGCCGCGGACTACAGCAATATTAAGAAGCTCTTCGTACGCCACTAAGAGCTCTGCCGAAATAAGCCATCGCGCGTAGGCAATGTACGCTTCTTGTAAAATGTTTATCTGCTCTGCGAGGAGACCAAACTCTGCTATTTCGGTTTCTAGCTGCGCTTTAGATACGGCGAACCGACGGTCATCAATATCTCGATCACGCAAAAGGGACAGCGCAACACCGACTCGTGCTTGGCCAAAATCGGTTGTGACAAGTTGATCTTCGTAGATTGGGAAATCGCCACCTGAAACTGAATAATCGGCGAAAACCTCTGCGCCCATAAAGGGCATGCTCTGATAAAACCCAACGTCAGCCGTCGTGCCATCGTAGAATCCGCCCAAGCGCGAATAGAGCCCACCATCGACTCTTGGATCAAAAACGCCTTCGGCAGCAAGCCTATTACCTTCACGTTCTGCGATCGTTGCCTGAGCGGCTTGTACAGTCGGAAAATGCCGAGCGGAGCTGCGTAGCACTGAATTGAGCGTCGTTGGCTCTACGGCTATCGCGCGCAGTTCATCATCGACCTGTGCCGAAATCTGAAGCGCAAAAAAACAAGCAACAACGAAAGAGTAACGAGTGAGCACGCGTTACGCCTCTTCGCTAGAACTAGCGTTAGTGACATTAATTGGAGGAAAGCTGTTGAGTAAGCGCCACAACTCGAATCCGAGAGGTACAGTTTCTAAGAGAATCCATCCACGCACAGTGGCACCTAAGCGCACAAAACTTTCGGGCGGCCAACCACATTCACCCATCCTTGGTATCCCGTTGATTACTTCAGATTCAAGACAATCTTCCGAATTTAAAGGCTCTTTTACCAACACACGAAAGCGTCCATCGAGACGTGCTGACGGCTCAACGAAAACCACCTCCCCTCTAAATGTTCCCACCGCAAGGTCTGGCCTCCCGCTAAATTGAAAGGCCGGCCAGCCTTCAAACTGTAAACGGACTTGCCTACCCGGGTGCACCAAACCAATGTCTCGCCCATCGATCATAATCTCGACCGCGCGTTCGGTGTCCGCCGGCATAAACGTCGCTAGTGGCTGCCCTGCGCTTACAATTGTCGCCGTATCACCCGCCTCGACATGAATAATCGTGCCATTGCGAGGAGCAACAACGAGCTGACTGCCCTGCCTAGACAGCGCCGTTTCCGCTTGATTGAACTCTGATCTCGCCTCTTCGAGCGACACAGTCATCTGCTGCACTTTTATTCTTGCTTGCTCGAAAGACAGCTGGGACGCAAGCCCTTCGCCGAACAAGTCTTTCTGGCGCTGATAGTCGATCTGCGCCGTGGTAACGGCTTCCTGCGAGGCTTCTATCTTGCGCCGTGCTGCATCCAATTGCAGCTGCAACCTGACGATCAGCTGATCATCAATGTCTTGAATGCGGATGATTGGGTCTCCCGCTTCGACATAGTCTGCGTCTTGCACATACCACTCAGCGATACGACCAGTCACCAAGGCACTGATACTCTGCACTCTATCGCTTGGATTGAGAGTGGTTACCTGCCCGCTTCCCGACGTTGTCTGCACCCAAGGAATCCAGAGACCAGAAATACCAATCACCAAGCTTATAAAGATAATCCAGCGGCTCACGCGAACTACCCGAGGAATGCCGATAGAGGCTAACGCGTTGAGGTTGCTGAGCTGATCTTCTTGATAAGGTTTACCAAAAGAAAACGTCTGTTTGCCGAATTTTTTGGGAGAGCTACTCACAAGTCATCCTCCCTCAAAATATCGGTAAGGCGCTGAGATTCGAGCTCAATTTCAAGCGTATGCGAGAAGGTGTCGAGATCTTGCCGCTTGGTGAAATACAACAAGGTTGTGCCCTGCTGCTTAAGAAGCGAGATCACCTCTTCCATGACGCCGATTTCAACCGAATCCACGATGTCGCCAAGTACGAGCAACCTGGGCTTGGCTAGCAGTGCAGAGGCGAGTTTTAGCCGTATTGCCTGAGGCTGCGTTAGCGGCCAACCGCTGCGACTAAGCTTTGCCCCTAGCCCCTTATGAAGGCGAGCAATATCCTCGTCGAGTCCGAGCGCTGTAAGAGCCTGCTGTTTTGAGTGTGCCGAGTCGAGCGAAACAAACAAGTCGAGGTACGCTGAGATCGTCATAGGCAATAGGGTTACCCTGTCTATCACTTTAATCGATTCGCGAAGAGACTGCCGATCGATTTCTAAATTATCTATTCCTCCAATCGTGATTAGCCCTGTTTCGGGCTGATAATTAGCGCGCATTAACTCAGCCAGCCATTTTAGACTAATTGGGTCGCCGAGCACCCGAACGGACGCAAAAGCCGGCAGCGTAAAATCGAATGTCTTCGCTCTGTTGAATCGTGAGAATTTGACCGCTTTGAACACAGCCGTGAAGTCTTTCGGCACGGGCACAGCGGTAGCCTTAGCTGGCAACTGGGTCTCGACCTCACGAAAGCGCGAAATCTCCTCCACCGCCGCACAGACATCGAAAAAGCTGTCGAGGTAACCCGCAACCTGCGGGAGCCCCACAAGTATAGCCAACATAATTAACTCAGCGGCCACCAACTGACCTAGCGTCAATTCTCCGGCAATCACGAGCCATCCTCCAACACCCAAAAGTATCGCGCTTGCGGCTGCATAGAGAAACAAAAAACTCAGTAGCTGCGCGAAGGTATACCGGAAGTGACGCATCTGGCAGGCAATATGCTCGCTCACTAAGCGGTCGGTTTCCTCGATTGCAAACGTGGGGTTTAGCGTTGTGCGATAGGATTCGTTTGTCACGGCGAGCGACTGCAACCATGACGCGGTGTCATATTTAGACTGCGAGAGGCTGAATGACGTGTTTATCGCTGCCCAGCCCCATATACGCCAGATAAGCCAAATGAGAAGGATCAGTGCGAGGCAATACAGCATGAAGTAAAAGTGATAGAACGAAACGACCGTAAAGCCGATGATCGCCTGCAATAAAAAGGTAAAGCCGTTGGTCAGAATAGACGGCAGCGATTTTTTTATCGTGATGATATCGAAGTAGCGATTAAACAAATCTGCCTGTTGATGCTCTTCAAAATAGTCCGATTCGGCAAGCATCGCGGTCATTGCCATTTCGCTCGATATCCGGGAGTAGATCTTCCGCGAGAAAAGCTCCATCGCGTAAGTACGCAGTGCGTACATAACGCCCGAGAAAAAAAGCAGCGCAAAGAGAAGCGAGGCAATGAGAAAGACCGCTCTGGGTAACGCGATATTCGCGACGGTATCAACGAGGAGCTGCACGGAAAGCGGAACAGCGAGTGTCAGTAAGCTAATCGCTAGGCTCTACACCAGCACGACCTTATAAAACCCTGCCTCTGGCCTTAGTAACGTGAAACACTGTTCTTTAAATTCTTTCCGATCAGGAAAATGGTGCGCCATCTTTGAGCAATCCCTTGGCTACGCTGCATTGCAATTCACTTCGTCTTGACCCGTGTAGGCTCAACGCTTACGAGAAGACAAACGCTATGTTAACGCCAGTGGATCGAATAATTTGGGCTATCGACGCTCGTGAGACCAGTCTTATCATAGGATTAGAAAAACCCTATTGCTCTACCATCATATACAGAGAAATGCTTATCACGGTTATGGCGCGCCCGGCAGGAATCGAACCTGCAACCCCCGGCTTAGAAGGCCGGTGCTCTATCCGATTGAGCTACGGGCGCGTAATCGTTGCGGATGCAATTCTACACCAATTAGTGAGTCGAACTAAGTCTTTGCTGCGCTTTGCGCGATAAAATGAACACGGGAGACCAATCGACGGTTGTATGACGAGGATATTGTCGAAGAGGAGAAAAATGGGGTGACTGACGGGGTTCGAACCCGCGACCACCGGAGTCACAGTCCAGGGCTCTACCAGCTGAGCTACAGTCACCACTGTTCGTGGTCTGGCGCCAGATAAGTCAGCTAGAGAGAACTCGACATTACTCGAGAAGGCTAGAGACTGTAGCGCCAATCGGAGGAACGTGGTTCCTTCGAAGAGCAAACCCGCCAGAACAGGCCAGAACAGAAAGCCGGTGGCGAATTGCCGAATTGGTCGGGGTAGAGAGATTTGAACTCCCGACATCTTGCTCCCAAAGCAAGCGCGCTACCAGACTGCGCTATACCCCGATAGGGATCGAGAAAGGCCAAGCCTTTACTCGGAAGCTAGCTTACTCCGAATTCTTTATTTACACAAAGCGCTCGAGCTAACTTTACTACTCTCGGCCCTGCCCCAGTAATGCGAGCCCGTTTCGAGAGAGCGGCATAATACTGATGTCGACTCGCTTCGTCAACGATTTAAGCAGTGTTTTGCCGTTACGGCGCTTCTATTCGCCAACCACTGCCGCCGCGAGCGCCGTCTTCAACAACCACGTGCAGCGCCGCTAACTCGTCTCTGATTCTATCGGCCTCAGCCCAGTGCTTATCGGCACGCGCTTGCTCCCTCGCCGCAATCAACGCCTCGATATGGGCAGCGTCGATCGACTCATCCATTCCGCGGCGCAAAAAGTCTTCGGGAGTGCGCTGGAGCACGCCCAGCACCGAGCCCAAACGCACGAGCAAGGCACCGAGTTGGTTTGCCGACTCGGCTTCGGTTTCGCCCTCGCCCTTGAGCCTATTAATCTCTTTGACTACATCCATCAGCACCGCAAAGGCTTCGGCGGTATTAAAATCGTCATCCATCGCGGCGATGAAGGCCTTTTCGAAGCGACTGTTTGTCAACGTTTTGGCGCCGGCAGTGTCGAGTCCCTTCAGTGCGTTATAGAAACGCTCAAGCGTACTCTCAGACTGCTGCAGGCTCTGTTCTGAATAGTTGATCGCACTGCGATAGTGGCTGGCTATTAAGAGATGACGCAGCACCTCGGCGTCATAAACCTTCAGCACTTCGCGCACAGTAAAGAAGTTGCCTAACGACTTAGACATCTTTTCATTGTCTATACGCAGCGGCCCATTATGCATCCACAGGTTGGCGAACTTAGCGCCAGTTGCCGCTTCGCTCTGCGCGATCTCGTTCTCATGGTGTGGGAACAACAGATCCGAGCCACCCCCATGAATGTCGAACGTGTCGCCCAAACAGCATGACGACATCGCAGAGCATTCGATATGCCATCCGGGCCGCCCGTAGCCCCAAGGAGAGTCCCATCCTACGCCGCCCTCTTCCGCTCGCTTCCAGAGGACGAAATCGCGAGGATCTCGTTTTAGCTCACCAATGTCGATACGCGCCCCATCTAACAGCTCATCCATTTTTTTCTTCGACAGCTTACCGTAGTCGGCGAAACTGCTCACCGAGAAGTAAACATCGCCATTGGCCGCAGGATACGCATTATCCTTTTCGATGAGAGTTTGAATGAGTGCCACTATTTCACCGATGTGGCCTGTGGCGCGGGGCTCTTGATCAGGCGGTAGGACACCTAGCGCCGCTTCGTCTTCGTGCATCGCATCGATAAAGCGTGTCGTAAGATCGGTAAACACTTCCCCGTTCTCTTTCGCCCTATTAATAATTTTGTCGTCGATATCAGTGATATTGCGCACATACTCAACCGTCAATCCCTGCGAACGCAGGTAGCGAGTGACTATGTCGAATGCCACTAGCATCCGCGCATGCCCCAAATGAAGATAGTCGTAGGTGGTAATACCGCACACGTAGATGCCGACCTTGCCGGTCTCGCGCGGAACAAATTCTTCTTTGGTCTGGGTAAAGCTGTTGTAGATTTTCATAAATAATTTCTTGGCGCTAATGCGACGCGCGTAGACCTATAGTCTGATTGAATACCAACGCTCCGTTAGTTGAGTCCACCGTGTCGCGGGTGAAATAGCCCTCGCGTTCGAACTGAAAACTCAACGCCGAATCAGCGGACGCCGCCGCGGGTTCTACTAAACAGCCTTCGAGCACACGCAATGAATCAGGATTAAGTAAGGTCCTGAAATCTTCGACGTCTTTGCTTTCGGGGTTCGCCACAGTAAACAGGCGGTCATATAGGCGTACCGTTGCTGGCACGCCGTCTGTTGCCGACACCCAATGAATCACGCCCTTGACCTTACGTCCTTCGGGATTTTTGCCGAGGGTCGCCAAATCGACACTGCAGCGCAACTCGGCAATCTCACCGTTGGCATCGCGGACGAGCTCGTCACAGCGAATCACATACGCGCCACGCAGGCGCACCTCGCCTCCGTTAACGAGGCGTTTAAAGCCGGGTTCCGCTTCTTCGCGAAAGTCGTCACGGTCTATGACAATCTCAGGGGTTAGCGGCACCGTCCGTCTCCCCATTTCTTCTTTCTTCGGGTGATTCTGCAGTGACAACTCGATTGCCTCGGGCAAATTGGTAAGCGTTACCCTGAGCGGGCGCAGCACACACATCGCGCGCGGCGCGTTATTATCTAAGTCCTCGCGCAGCGCGTGTTCGAGCATGCTGATATCTACCTGACTTTCACTGCGCGCTACACCAACACTCTCGCAAAAATTACGCAGCGACGCGGCGGTATAACCACGTCTGCGCATTCCCGCAAGCGTCGACATGCGTGGGTCATCCCAGCCCAGCACTAAACCCTCGTCAACGAGTTGCTTAAGCTTACGCTTGCCCACCACCGTGTAATTAATCTTTAGCTTGGCAAACTCAGTCTGCTGAGGCAACACATAGGGACTATCGGACGATGACAGGTCGCTCACTTGTCTAATTGATTCGAGGTCTAGGCTGTTAAGTATCCAGTCGTAAAGCGGACGATGGTCTTCGAATTCAAGCGTGCAGAGCGAATGCGTTACCCCTTCTATCGCATCGCTTATGCAGTGTGTGTAATCGTACGTGGGATAAATACACCACGCATCGCCAGTCTGATGATGGCGAATATGCCGAATGCGATAGAGCACCGGGTCACGCATATTGATATTGGGCGATGACATATCGATTTTGGCGCGCAGGCTGCATAGGCCATCGACGAATTCCCCTTCGCGCATCCGCGTAAACAGGCTTAGGTTTTCGGCAATCGAGCGCTCCCTGTGGGGGCTATTGCGACCCGGCTCTGTGAGCGTGCCTCGGTATTCGCGCGCCTCGTCTGCGCTCAAATCGCACACATAGGCGAGCCCCTTTTCGATAAGCTGCACGGCGAAGCCATAGAGTTGCTCGAAATACGAAGACGAATACCGCACCTCGCCAGACCAGTTAAAGCCGAGCCAATTGATATTCTCTTTAATCGCATCGACAAACTCTTGGCTCTCTTTCGCCGGGTTCGTGTCATCGAAACGCAGATTACACTGCCCCCCGTTCTCGGCGGCAATGCCGAAGTTAAGGCAGATCGATTTCGCATGGCCGATATGCAGATAGCCATTAGGCTCTGGTGGAAAGCGAGTCTGGATGCGGCCGGCGTGGCGATTAGACGCAAGGTCTTCGGCGACAATGTGCCGAATAAAGTTAGCGCTCGGTGCGCTTTCTTTACTCGCCGTGACTTCGTTTTGCGTTGGTTTGTTCGGATTTGTCATTCTGTTTCGCTTCCTGGCGCTACGCGAACCCTACAAAGGGCTTGATAAAGCGCGTATTATAGCCGATTACGAAAGCGGCACGCGAACCCCTTGCGGCCACAACGTCGAACTTTTACTCGGCATTATTTCATCAGTAGGAAGCTTCAATGATTGTTTTAAACACAAACCACGGCGCGATCACCCTTGAGCTAGACTTCGACAAAGCGCCCCTCTCGGCCGCTAATTTTCTCGACTATGCCAAAAGCGGGTTTTACGACGGCACTATTTTTCACCGTGTTATCGACAATTTCATGATTCAGGGCGGTGGCTTCGAGCCGGGTCTTACCCAAAAAGAAAACGGTGAGCCCATCAAGAACGAAGCCGACAACGGTCTCCCTAACGTGCTTGGCTCGGTAGCAATGGCACGCACCTCGGACCCACATTCGGCCACCTCACAGTTTTTTATTAACGTCGGCGACAACGGCTTCCTCAATCACACAAGCCCGAGCCCGCAGGGTTGGGGCTATGCAGTTTTCGGCAAGGTCGTTGACGGTCTCGACGTAGTGAACGCGATCAAAGGCTGCAAGACCGGTTCAATAGGCGGCTATCAAGATGTGCCAACCGAAGACGTGATTATCGAATCGGTTACGGTAAGCGAAGACTAGGCAGCCTTGCTTATGACCCAGCCCGATTTATCGCACCTGCCGACACTCTTGATCTCGGACTTGCATCTGCAAGACTCAAGGCCCGATCTAACCCGGGCCCTGATGGGCTTTCTCGATGAGTACCGAGGCCGCTGTTCGCAGCTATTCATTCTTGGCGATCTGTTCGAGGCTTGGATTGGCGACGATGACCCTTCAGCGCTCGCCGACGAGGTTGCGGTGGCGCTAGCCGACTTCGCGTCCACGGGGGCTAAGATAGCCCTCATGCACGGTAACCGCGATTTCCTCCTAGGCGAGGCGTATGCCGCTCGCTGCGGCGCGAGGCTAATGGGAGAGGCCGAGGTCATCACAAGTGGCTTGCGCCCTATTTTGCTCATGCACGGTGACTCGCTTTGCACCGATGATGTTGGCTATCAGGAGTTCCGCAGCTTAGTCAGGCAGCCCGCTTGGCAGGCTGACTTTCTCGGTCAGCCGCTCGCGGCACGCCATGCCTTCGCAGCGCAGGCGCGGGCGCAGAGCCGCGAGGCAACCTCGTCTAAGGCAACAGAGATAATGGATGTGAATCAAGTGGCTGTGCAGCAGGTGCTTGTAAAACACGGTGTATGCGACTTACTGCATGGACACACCCACAGGCCCAAAGTGCATGAGTTTGCATTCGGCGGCCTACCGGGCGAAGACGAGCAACCGGCCACCCGGACTGTATTAGGCGATTGGGAAACTAGCGCGTGGTTTGCGCAGATACACGCGGGAGAAATATCGCTAATAAAGTATAATTTTCAATAGTTTATAGCGATTATCTAAGAATTAAAATAAATTATTTCTGAGCGATTAGGTTGAGCGATTAGAGGGACACGATAGCCAAGAAAACCGATAGCTAAGAGACGCGATAGCGCTCCGCATGCGCCTGCGTGAGGACCAAAATTTCTTTTTCGACCTGCTGCTCTAACTCCCCCATACTTAGCCCCGCGTATTCGGGTCTGACACTCACACCAAAGCCTTCTAGCGTCCCGATGCGATGATGCGCCTTCTTGAGCAAATTATGTAACCAGCAATAAGGCGACAGCACGGGGTCGTAAGGGACACTCAAACGCCTAAGACCAGCGCGGAGTTCGTCCTCAGAGTCGATGGCAAACTTCTCTTCGAGAATCTGTTTATTGAGCTTTTCGATGCGCCGCATCACCGCCGCTTTTTCCTCCTCGCCGAAGGATATCCAGCCAATAACCTCGGTTGAATACCGTTTGCAGCCGCGGCACACCCAATCACCTACCGAGGTAGTGGAACAGATGCCAATGCAAGGCGTTTTAACGGGGGCGCGAGCCTCTGCAAGAGTATCGATTAAAGGATCGGTCATAGTGCGTCTCGAATTCAGTGTGCGGCGAGTCTAAACCTCAGGACGCCGTTAAGCAAAGCCAAGGCAGGTTAGGATGACGACTGCAAAACGACGCATTGGCAATAAGAAAAGGGTTACGCCCAACGCCTCGATCTGGATTTTTACCAGCAAAACCAGTAGACTTATGCGCTCAAAATTAAGGGAAATTCGATGACTCGGCGACCGCCCTGAACCGACTCCCCTCCGCCATCTTTTTGATTACATCTGGCATCCAAGCCCCAAGGAAATCTTATGTTAGAAGCCTACAGAGCCCATGTCGCAGAACGCGCCGCCGAGGGTATTGTCCCTAAGCCCCTTTCTGCCGCACAAGTCGCCGAGCTTATCGAACTACTCAAAAATCCTCCAGCAGGTGAAGGCGAGTTTATCGTAGACCTCATTTCAAACCGAGTGCCTGCGGGCGTCGACGAGGCCGCTTATGTGAAGGCCGGCTTCCTGTCTGCCGTGGCGAAGGGTGAGGTTAACTCACCGCTTATCGACCGCGCACTGGCGGTAAAGCTGCTCGGCACGATGCTTGGCGGCTACAACATCTCAACGCTTGTCGAGATGCTAGAAGATGCGGAGCTTGGCCCTAATGCCGCAGACGAACTAAGCCATACGCTGCTCATGTTCGATGCCTTCCACGATGTCGCAGGCAAGGCAAAGGCTGGCAACGCCAACGCACAGCGGGTGATGCAGTCTTGGGCAGACGCCGAATGGTTTACAAGCAAGCCCGAGCTGCCAGCAAAACTGACTGTTGCGGTATTTAAAGTGCCAGGCGAAACCAACACAGACGACCTTTCACCGGCGCAAGACGCCTGGTCGCGCCCCGACATCCCCCTGCATGCCAAAGCCATGTACAAGAATCCACGCGAAGGCGTAACCGATGCAGCAGCGCAGATCGAAGAGCTTGAGGCTACCGGACATCCTGTGGCCATTGTCGGCGATGTTATGGGCACCGGCTCTTCGCGTAAGTCAGCAACCAACTCGGTGCTTTGGTTTATCGGCGACGACATCCCTTACATTCCTAACAAGCGCGATGGCGGCGTCTGCATCGGCGGCAAAATCGCCCCTATTTTCTTCAACACGATGGAAGACGCAGGCGCCCTGCCGTTCGAATGCGACGTTGATCATCTCAACACCGGCGACATCATCGACATCGATGTTTATGCAGGTAAAATCACGCGCCACGGGTCCGAAGAGCTCATCACAGAATTCGAACTCAAAACCGACGTGCTGCTCGACGAAGTGCGCGCCGGTGGCCGCATCCCACTCATCATTGGTCGCGGCCTGACACAGCGCGCACGCGAAGAGCTTGGTCTCGAGGCCTCTAGCGCTTTCCGCGCGATGGTACCTGCAGCTGCGTCGGACAAAGGCTTCACGCTTGCGCAGAAGATGGTTGGCAAGGCGTGCAACGTGCCTGGCGTTCGCCCTGGCGACTATTGCGAGCCACGTATGACGACTGTCGGCAGCCAAGATACAACGGGGCCGATGACGCGCGACGAACTCAAAGACCTCGCCTGTTTAGGTTTCTCGGCCGACCTCGTGATGCAATCTTTCTGCCACACGGCTGCTTACCCTAAGCCTGTTGATATCGAGACTCAGCACTCACTACCCGATTTTATTCATACGCGAGGCGGCGTTTCTCTTCGCCCCGGCGATGGCATCATTCACTCGTGGCTTAACCGCATGTTATTGCCTGACACAGTCGGCACGGGCGGCGACTCACACACGCGCTTCCCTATCGGCATTTCTTTCCCAGCCGGATCGGGCCTTGTCGCTTTCGCCGCCGCAACGGGGGTTATGCCTCTCGACATGCCTGAGTCGGTATTGGTTCGCTTTAAGGGTGAAATGCAGCCCGGCATCACGCTGCGCGACCTCGTTAACGCGATCCCTTACGCCGCGCTGCAGAGCGGTGACCTGACTCTTGAGAAGAAGGGCAAGAAGAACATCTTCTCTGGCCGCATCCTCGAAATCGAAGGCTTGCCAGATCTTAAAGTCGAACAGGCTTTCGAAATCTCCGACGCCTCTGCCGAACGTTCAGCCGGTGGCTGCACCATTCGTCTTGGTCGCGCGCCGATCGAAGAGTATTTCAAATCGAACATTACCCTACTGCGCTGGATGATCGAACAGGGCTATCAAGACGCCCGCACGCTCGAGCGCCGCGCACAGGCAATGGAAGCTTGGCTTGCGAATCCGGAGCTCATGGAGCCTGATGCCGATGCTGAATACTATAAGATTATCGAAATCGATCTTAATGAGATCAAAGAACCTCTCCTCGCCTGCCCGAATGACCCAGACGATGTGAAGCCTTTGTCTGAGGTGCAAAACACCAAAATCGACGAAGTGTTTATCGGCTCATGCATGACAAATATCGGCCACTTCCGCGCTGCGAGTGAAGTCTTGAAGCAGGTAGACGGCGGTTTACCCACCAAGCTATGGATTGCCCCGCCAACGAAGATGGACGAGCATCAGCTCACCGAAGAAGGCATTTACAATGTCTTCGGCGTGTCTGGCGCGCGCACCGAAATGCCAGGCTGCTCGCTGTGCATGGGCAATCAGGCTCGGGTTGCACCGAACTCAACGGTTGTGTCGACATCGACGCGTAACTTCCCTAATCGCTTAGGCCAAGGCGCAAACGTTTATCTTGCGTCTTCAGAGCTCGCAGCAGTGAGCGCAGCGCTAGGTAAGATTCCGACGATGGATGAGTACATGTCATTCATGGGCAATATCAACACAATGTCCGACAGCATCTACCGCTATCTGAACTTCAACGAGATCGAATCGTATATGAAGGCAGCCGAGCGTGCGAAGTCGATACCGCTGACTAATATTCGCGAAGTCGCTATCGGCTAATTCGGCTAATAAAGAAAAAGCCCCGTCGAATTAAATTCTACGGGGCTTTTTTTACATCATCTAGTTTGTATCAACTAGCAGACCACTCGTAAGCTCGCCAATTAAGCCTACCGCGGCGCCGCATTCGGCTCGCGATTAAACCGTGCTCTTCGCCACGACCTCAAACACATCACGCGACAAACCCTCAACCGACTTGATGCGCGCAAGCTCTCCCTGCATGAGGACACGTCTTGAGTCGTCGAATTTACCGAAACGGGTAAGCGGGGTCAGCAGGCGCGACGCAATCTGAGGATTCAACGCATCTAGTTCGATAACGCGGTCGGCGAGGAAGCGGTAACCGCTGCCGTCGGCGGCATGAAAACCAAGATGATTCTGACCACAGAATGCGCCAATGAGTGACCGCACCTTGTTAGGATTCTTAATGTCGAAGTCGGCATGCTGCATTAATTCTTCAACCCGCGAGAGTGTGCCGGGCAGGGTATTGGTTGCCTGAATCGCAAACCACTGATCGACAACCAACGCCTCGTGCTGCCACTGACCGTGGAATGCCTCAAGCGCCTCACCGCGCAGCGAGTCCGCAGCCTCCGCAGAACTATTCACGAGATTACGCAGCGCGGCTGCTTGATCAGTCATGTTGGTTGCGTTCTTAAACTGTGCAGCACACGCGTCTAGCCATTGCTTTTTGCCTGTGCGGACCAGATAGCTCAATGACAGATTGGCAATCGCGCGGCGTGCCATCGCCTCAGCGCTCGCACTAAACGGCGCACCCGCCTCCTCAGCGTGCGCAGCGAACACCGAGGCAAACTTTGCCTCCAGTGCATGAGCAAGCTGATCGGCGAGCGATTCGCGTACGCCATGAATGGCATCGACATCGGCGACTGCGGCGCGCTCGATAAGGTAGGCGGTTGTAGGTAGCACCAAGAGATGCGCCGCCATCGCCTTATCAAAAGAATCATCGATGAGGACACGATCGAGCACGCCAGCAAAAGCGTCTTCCAACAGAGAAGGAAGCTCAGCCTTATGCGATTCGTACCATGCAGCGAGTTGCCCCTCAATAACCGAAATCGATAGCTGTTGGCCCGCATTCCAGCGATTAAAGCCGTCGCTATCGCCTACCATCAGCGCCTGCAACTCTTCAGGCTTGTAGTCGAAGCTCATGCGCACCGGCGCACTGAAGCCGCGGAGCAGCGAAGGGATGGGCGCTTCGCAGATTCCCTCAAAAACAAACGACTGAGTCTGCTCGGTTATCGAGAGAATGCGAGATTTTTTACCTGCGTCTTGTTCGCTGTGTGTCTCGCCGCTTAAGACTAGTTCAAACTCGGTGCCATCTTCGGCGAGCAGACCCATCGAAAAAGGAATGTGGAAAGGCAGCTTCTCTGGCTGTCCCGGTGTCGCCGGACATGACTGGGCAATCGTTAGCGTATAGGTCTTTACCGCCGCATCATACTCGCCGTTTACTGTAAGTTTTGGCGTACCCGCCTGCGAATACCATCGCCTAAACTGGCCAAGATCGACGCCACTCGCCTCCTCCATCGCTTTCACAAAATCTTCGGTCGTCACAGCCTGACCATCATGACGCTCGAAGTAGAGATCGGATCCCGCGCGGAATGCCGCATCGCCGAGCAAGAGATTAATCATGCGCACGACCTCTGCGCCCTTCTCGTAGATCGTCACCGTGTAAAAGTTTGAGATCTCCATGAAGGATTCGGGACGGATCGAATGCGCCATCGGCCCTGCGTCTTCGGCGAATTGTACCGTTTGCAAGAACGCTACATCCTCAACCCGCTTAACCGTGCGCGACCCCATGTCGGCGGAAAATTCGGCATCGCGATAAACCGTAAAACCCTCTTTAAGGCTTAACTGAAACCAGTCGCGGCAGGTCACGCGGTTTCCCGACCAATTGTGAAAGTATTCGTGTGCGACCACCGCTTCGACGCGCTGAAAAGAGGCATCTGTGGTTGTCTTTGGATTTGCCAACACGCAGGAGGTGTTAAAAATATTAAGCCCTTTGTTCTCCATCGCGCCCATATTAAAATCGTCGACCGCGACGATCATAAAAATGTCGAGATCGTATTCGCGTCCATAGACTTCTTCGTCCCAACGCATCGCGCGCTGCAGAGACTCCATCGCGTGCGCACATTTATCGAGGTCTTTGTCTTCGACAAAGATGCGCAGAAGCACTTCCCGTCCGCTGCTGGTCACAAAAGAATCGTCGACACTGGCGAGGTCGCCGGCAACGAGGGCAAAAAGATAGCTCGGCTTTTTAAACGGATCTTCCCATTTAACCCAATGTCGTTCGCCTTCACTGCCGGCGACCTCACCCTCAGAAATTTTGTTGCCGTTAGACAGCAGCACCGGATAACGCGCTTTCTCAGCACTAATTGTCGTCACAAAGCTCGACATCACATCGGGACGGTCGAGGTAATAAGTAATACGGCGAAAGCCTTCGGCCTCGCACTGCGTACAGAACATTTTCTTGGATTTATATAAACCCTCTAGCGCGGTGTTATTCTGCGGTTCGATGCGCGTGTGGCAGCGAAGCTCGAAACTGCTTGTATCATCGCCCAGCAAAGCAGACAGCGAAGGGATAGTGAGAGTCTCGTCGGCGATCACACAGTGACCCGCCTCAACGACCACGCGAGCACCCGTTTTGCCCGTTAGCACAAGCTCTTTAAGCTCGAGCTCTTGGCCATGCAATACAAGACTGTCGCTTTTAGCCGCGGCGGGATTGGCTACGAATCGCAGTATCGATCGAACATCGGCATGGTCTTCGAACAGGTCGAATGTCAGGTCAGTGCTGTCGATTACATACGCGGGCGCCGCGTAGTCTTTCAGATAAATGGTTGTCGCTGGGGCATCTTTCATACTGTTCTATTTACTCCGCTTTTCTGAGCTTTTCTGAGCTTTCTAATAACTCACCGCTACTTCGTAACCTGAGAATTTACGCAGGTTGATCACCCCAGTATCGAACAAAAGATACTGGCCCTTTATGCCGAGCAGCGTTCCTTCTACACAGGGATTTTTGTCGAAATTCTGCGAGACTATTTTTCCTGGATACTGAACTACGGGGTAACGAATCTCTACGGTATCAACACCGTTAATCGCGCTCAGCGCAAAGTCACCGAAGTTCTCTGTCATCGCATCTATTTCGCTGCGGCATTCGGCCACCAAGCGATCCCGTTCGGCTGGCATATCGAGCGAGTCTGCCGTGCCTTTAAGCATATCGCGCCAATTCGTTTTGTCCGCGACGTGCTGCTTGAATGCCACCTCGACCGCGCCAGACTGAAGCCTCGTACGTACGCGCATGATCGGTAACGCCTGTGTTGCACCCTGATCAATCCAGCGCGTCGGTACCTGTGTTGCACGCGTTATCCCAACTTTGAGACCAGAAGAATTGGCGAGATAAACAATATGATCCTGCATACAAAACTGCTCGCCCCACGCAGGTTCGCGGCACGTGCCTTGATCGAAATGACAACGCTCTGGGTGAATGATGCAGGAGTCGCAGGCGGCGAGCTTTTGAAAACACGGGAAGCAGAAGCCCTGATTAAAACTCTTACTCGATTTACGGCCGCAGTTGACGCAAAAAATGGCGCCGGTAAATTCTAACCTTACCTGTTTTTCGACCAATTCGTTCGCAGGCACGAGGTGATCGCCAAGTCGCAGCGAGTAGGCTACGGTGTCTTCGAGTCTGGCCGACATCTTGCGTACTATGCCCTTTGCGTGTTCTTGCATCTCTCGATCCTTTTTGCGTTCTGTTTACCCGATTACTTTGCTCATTTTCAGCAGGCTTTTAACCGAAACCTCAACCTTAACTTCAAACCGCAACTTTAAACCCAGACCTTCAACCGAGGCTTTGATCCAAGATAACGCTACTGAAGCGTGCTGGAACAGCCCGCAGGTATCGATGAATCGATCCGCTCACTCTCGGGTAGATTTTTAGTTTCGTAAAGAATAATTGCCTGCAGACAAGACTCAACCTGTTCGGGGCTTAACCTTGCGCCATCGCCCCATTTACCAAGCTCGACAGCAGTCTTAAGGTTTTCATAAATCGTTGGCGTCATTGCCTCAACAAGTGCATCGATGCTCTCGGGTTTATCGAACGGAATTTCGGGTATTTGATCTGACATGATTCACTCTCTTACTCTCGACCTTCAAACAATAGTCGCTTTAAATAACCGTTACCCACTGTTCGCTCTCGCTGCGTTCAGCCCTAGTGCGAAGGAGTAGAATTTGGCTTACTACGCTGCCAAAGGGCAACGAAAAATCCTGCGATAAGCCCTGCTATAAGCCCACCGGCATGCGCTTCCGAGGCGATACTGTCGCTTGCAAAGAGCGCCATACCGAACAGCGCGATGACGAAAACCCAAAAGGTACTCGTCCGCAGCTTCACTTGCCCACTCGGCACTGTAACGCCCAGTACCCAAGTATAGCCTACCAATCCATAGATGAGTCCCGACAATCCACCGAAGGCGTTCGAACCACTGAAATAGTATTGCGCAACATTGCCCGCCAATGCAGTCGCCGCATAAACCACGGCCACGAGCAGCCAAGGCTGCGCGCGCTCTATTTGCCGGCCGAAATAAAACAGCCAGAGGAGATTGAAGACGAGATGAATTTCACCGAAATGAAGCAGCGCTGGGGTTAGCGCACGGAGAAACAGGGTAGGGTCGAATAACTGAAGCGCCAGATCCGAAAAGCCGGCGAACGCTACCGGGGGGAAAAATAACCATTCGAGGCCGCGAAATTCTCTACCAAGCTGGCTCATTCCGGCAACGATAAGGCATAGAACGGCGAGCACCGAGGCAAGCGGGCATGTTCGAAAGAAAGCACCTAGACGCCACATTGTCATCACGAGCGTCTGAGCAACACTGGCACCCTTCTCTGCTGCAACCCTATCCTGTGAGTCTAACTCGCCACGAGCCTGCGCCTCGATCAGACGCTTAATGGGCACAATTTGCGCCTCATCATGCACCCAGACCACCTGCTCTCCAGACTCTTCGCTTACCTGCAATTGATAGCCAGATCGGTTCAGCGTGGCAATTACTGGCCGCAGATCAAAGTCGAGCGGCACACTGGCAGCACGAACTCTCTTCATAAGGCGCACTTGTTCATGATTACCTAGCCCCTACTCTTCTTTTTCGAGGCGATTACCCCAACCAAGTTTTGAACGGCAGGCGCCATAGAACGAGTGCTCAAGCGGGTGAATGAGTTGCAATGAACTCGACGACTTACGAATCATGATTTCGTCACCCGCTTGCGTCTCAAACACTTCCTGACCGTCACAGCTAATTTGTGGGCGGAGGTTTTCTGTTGCAGCAACAACAAGCTTAATCTCACAGTCACCATCGACCACGATGGGTCTGCTGTTAAGGCTATGCGGATACATTGGGACCAGCACGATCGCGTTGAGTGTTGGGTGCATAATTGGCCCGCCAGCGGAAAGCGAATACGCTGTAGAGCCTGTAGGTGTCGCTACGATAAGACCATCGGACGCCAGACTATAAACAAAGCGGCCGTCGACAAATAACTCGAACTCAATCATCTGAGCGGCGTTACCTGGGTGGAGCACTATGTCGTTAAGCGCCATTCCCAAAGCACGCTCCGTGCCATTTTCTTCGCGCTTAGACGCGGCTAACATGAAGCGGCGGTCGACACTAAAATTACCATTGAGAACCTCTTCGAGGCCGTCTTCTATTTTGCTTGGCGGGATATCGGTAAGAAAGCCGAGTTTGCCGCGGTTAATCCCGATCACAGGTATCTGCGCCTCGGCGATTGTCTTTGCTACGTGCAACATGCTGCCGTCGCCGCCAACCACGATCACAAGGTCTGACCTATCTGCGAGCGCATCACCATCGCAGTGACTGTCGCCGCGGTTATTAACAAGCCCTGCAGTCTTAAAATCTAGCACCGAGGTGAGCCCGCGACGCGCTAAATAATCGAGTATCCGCTCGAGCGAGTCGACAACGCCGTCGTGTCCTGGGCGCCCAACTAGTCCTATATTTTTGAAAGGTGTCATTTCGAGAACAGTCCTAAGCCGCTAAGCCGATAAATGAATAGGAAGAGTATAGCATGTGAGCCCCAGACACGGCTCGATGCACGCCACGAGTGAGGGGCTTTGCAGTAGCGCGTGCTGAAAATCCTACGGCTCTATCGAAAGCCAGTAAGGAGCCTGTGGATAGATGATCTCTCTGGCTGATTCTTCACCTTCTGAGTCGATGCTTGCAACTTGGTAAGCAACGAAAACAGCAAGGCGTTCGCCTGCAAAAACGCTGCCTAGGCGTAATCGGTTCATGATAGTCAGTTGCTCGATCGCATTGAGTGGCGCACTGCCGCCGAATGCTTCGAGTCCTTCAAGCGTGCCATCCCACAGATGCACTTTACCCTGAGAACTGAGCTGATAAATGTCATTGCTTGACTCCAGTGCGAGCAGCACATGCACCGACCCTCGCATGGCAATATGTTTAGGATCGACGATAACCTCAGCCTGCAGACTCACGAGATCGTCCATGGAAACCGTATTACTGAGGCTGCGCAATCCATCGCGGCTTGCGCCAATCGCAATAGATGCCTTGGTTGGTTTGCCACTTAAAGTCTTTAGTGCACGCGCAGGCAAGCGCCCGAGAATGGAGTCGGAGTAGCGCCCGATCTGATGGCGCACTATATTAAGCGCACTGACCGCGTCTGAGGCACCTGCCTCTCCCTCGGCTATACCACAGCGAGAGTCGCCGCAGGCAAGGCTTGGAGACGAGAATACGCCCGCTTGAGCCGCTGTGCCAAACGCCGCGGGCAATGCCATAATTGTGGCGAATTGATTCTCGATACCGTAACCCGTGGCAAAGTCGAATGTGCCGCCTTCCCCGTCTTCGCGCAGTGAGTGTGTGAGCCCCATTAAATGACCTACCTCGTGTGCCACGACGATATCTAAGGGGCAGTCGATCGCAAGCACGGCGGCCGCGTAGCGCCGTTCGCTTGGATCAGAAAAATCGCCTTCCGCACCATACCCACCCACAGGTGCGAGTCCGCATCGCGATGCCGCATACTCGAGCGGGCGGAAGTGAAGCACAATGTCGCCGCCGTATTCGCTGCGAAGTATTTCGATGTTATTAAACGCATCACCGCGCCGCGCAAGCAGGTCATCGAGCGTTGTTGCCATATCGCGCGAATCCGACGAGTTGGCAGCCCCGTGGTAAACCACTCTTAGCAAAAGGTCGACACCGCTATTTATAAAGGTTTGGTTTGCGACTGCTACGAGCTGGTTTATGCGCGTCTCGACGCCGTACGAATAGGCTTCTCGTGCGCCCTCAGAATACAATGCGATGACATCGATCACGGTCGGCGCAGTAGTCAGCGACGCCGAATCGTTGGCGTCAGTTCCAAGCAGCGCTTCATTAAAATCGCTTAGGCCATCAAGATCTGAATCGAGTCGAACATCGGCAACGACGCGTATGCTGGCATCTGCGCGCAGGGTTTCGTCTAGCAAGGCAGTACTTTGCAAGAGGCTTGGAGTGGAAGCGCCCGTGCTTACAGCCAATTCCACGCGCTTGACCGACCTGGCAGCAATAGCGCCAAGGTTGCAGCGAAGAACCTTTTGGGCAGAGAGGCTAAGCGTGAGCTTACAATCGGCTGCGCCCCAGCTTAGCTCGGCAGCCTCTGGCAAAAAGTACAACTCAAAATAGTGCCCGTTTGCTGCGGAGGCAGAAGTGTTCGTTACCGTCACTGCAGCAACAACGCTTCCGCCGCGGTAAACCGCGCGTTTTTCGAACATGTGAGAAATAGATAATCCGGTCACCGCAGCACTCTCTATGCTCGGCCTCTGACTACTGTAGAGGTCACTCTGGGCGTTATTCAGGCTCTCGATTTTAAGCGCGTCTTCTTTATGGCTCATGTTCTGCAACGATAGCAGCGGAAAACGCTCACGCTCATCGCGAACGCTATGATCAATAAGTACATAGTCATTCTGCAACTGCTGACCCTGCAAACTGGTCGGCCGATAGAACCAGCCTTCATAGTCTTGAGCACCTCGCGCTGCCTGCAACTGAAAGACCTCGTCTGCGGTTTTTAAATAACCGAACAGACTAGCACCGCTAAAGGTTAGGAGAAGCTGAACATCGGAGCCGCCTATTTTGGCGTGCGCCTCGACTACTTTGTCGCCGTTTTTGAGCTCATTCGCGCGGTCGATAGTGAGAGCGATTCGCCCTAGCGTGCCGAGATCGAAGGCAACGATATCGCCAAATTCAAGCGTCTCAATCGCCGTCACCGCAAGCTTGACCGCTTGCGTCTGCTCTGAGAACTGCGGACGAGGGACTCCCGCGGGAGAGGAATCGCTTAGTGTAAACAACAGCTGCGGTGGACTAGGTTCTAGCGCGCGCAGTGGCTGCGAGGTCGCGCCGACGACGGCGACAGCACTCAGACCTAAGAGACAGACGAGCAGGCGTCGGGAGCAAGCGAGGGCTTGCCTCGAAAGCCACTGGGATGACGCGCTGATTAGGCTGGCGAATAAAGAACTCATGCCCTAGTGTAACTGAGCCGTGGGAAAAATTACCAGCGTTTGCCGAGCGGGCCCAGCGCCTAATTTCTGCCACCAACTCACGCATTATCAGAGACTTAGTCACCTACCTTATGATCCCGCCAGTATGCAGGACAATAATTTGACATCCGGGTGCATACATACCTTTCGCTATCTGGTCACAAAGCGCGTAAAAGAGCTTGCCGGTGTAAACCGGCTCTAGAGGGATTCGCGTGATCGCTTCGAACTCGCTGACAAAAGCATCGAGCTCGGCTGTCCGCCTAGCATAACCACCAAAATGATAGCGCTCGTCGACATGCCACCGGACCGCCGCGTCTTTTTCAGCACCAGTCGAACAAGACTCAGCACTCACAAGGTTCAGCCACTTGGCGGCCTCGGACCGCAAATACCCTTCGGCGCGAAGCGCCGCTACCCCACAGACTTGCGGTATCTGGCGATTAACCTCGTCGCTACGCTGCAAACCATGAACAACACCGGCAAGCGTTGTTGCGGTGCCGCAGCTCAGGGCCACAACATGAGTAGCTGGCTCGGCACCCTCGCTGTCATACGTCTCGTCGAAAACGGACCAATCAAGGTATTGCACAATTTCGGCGCACCCCTCGACCGCGAGAAGATTGCTCCCGCCCTCAGGAATAATTTCTATATCGCCGTATTGCGCGAGCAGTCGTGAAATCAGCTCTGGCGACTCGTTTCGGCGATATTCTTCGCGCGACATTGGGACAAGCTGCATCCCTTGCGCAGCGGCGAAGGCGAGAATCGGATTGAGAGGCTCGACAATTTCTCCACGAACGACGCCAATTGTCTCAAATCCGAACGCTTTACCCGCCGCCGCAAGTGCATACAAATGGTTTGAATAAGCCCCACCAAAACTCAGCACTCGGTGCTTGCCGCGCGCGCGAAAATCATCAAGATTGCGCTTGAGCTTAAACCACTTATTGCCATGAATAGTTGGGTGAATTTGATCGAGTCTGAGCGCAGCAACGCAGACCCCGTGCGCGGAAAAGAGTGGATGTGAAAGCCTGTCGAGTTTTGGCGAATGGATAGTGATCATAACTGGTGACGGTAGCTCTCTGGGTAGGCACTTTCGACGCGAAGTTTTGGGCACCGGCTTTCGTATAGCTTATCAGAATGTCTGCGAGCACGGGCTAGTGAGAAGGTCTTGCGAGAGATCTTGCGAGAGATCTTGCGAGAGATCGGTGCTTGAAAGGTTTTAAAGCGCGGAGGGCGAACTAACATCGCGGAAAATAATCAGGAGGTTAGACTGGGTTGAACTGGAGTGTAGGTTTTTTTGAAGAGGATGTTCGATTGCAATGTAAAATATGGCGGACCGGACGTCCGCCGTTGAAAAGAATTAAAGGGGATCAGCTTTCTCTTCATTTAATTTTTTATTATATTTTTTAGTATATTATAATATCTATTGTCTCAAACAGACTCAGGAAGTATTATTAACCTCAACTCTATTGGTATGTATATTGGTATATAAATAATGGCTAGAGTAGCTCGCACGCTTTCTGCAAAGGCAATTGCTGGACTAACTAAATTTGGTCACCATGCTGTTGGTGGTGTTCCCGGGCTATATATCCAGATTACAGAATCTACACAGAGTCAGAGCCCTCCTTCCCGCTCTTGGTCGTTAAGATATTCTATCTGCGGAAAGAGAAAGAATATGGGGCTGGGAGGCTGCAATAAAGTATCGCTGAGTAATGCTAGAAAAGCAGCACGAGATGCCCATGAGCTAATTGCCAAAGGTATTGACCCTGCCG